>JAESFG010000149.1_pt1 | contig 190855 bp, 176 predicted proteins | sample 9269371 | NCBI WGS metagenome assembly JAESFG01 (sample SAMN14506227, study PRJNA617093) | algae metagenome | isolation source: Aetokthonos hydrillicola CCALA 1050 (B3-Florida) and co-occurring... | place: USA: South Carolina | collected 2013-01-01 | reverse complement strand
CGACGACGCCATCGTCGTGGTCGAGAACGTCGAGCGCTACCTGCGCGAGGGCATGACGCCCAAGGAGGCCGCGCACAAGACCATGGACGAGGTCGGCGGCGCGCTGGTCGCCATCGCGCTGGTGCTCTGCGCGGTATTCATCCCAACGGCCTTCATCACCGGCCTGCAGGGTTCGTTCTATCGCCAGTTCGCCGTCACCATCGCCGCCTCGACGGCGATCTCGGCCTTCGTCTCGCTGACGCTGTCGCCGGCGCTGGCGGCGCTCCTGCTGAAGCCGCACGAGAAGCACGACGCACACGCCAAGCGCGGCCTGTTCTATTGGCTGATGTGGCCGGTCAACATCTTCTTCCGCGGCTTCAACGCGGCCTTCGATTGGCTGTCCAGAGCCTATGGCGCCTTCACCTCGCGCATGATCCGGCTCGCGGTGATCGTGCTCGCGGCCTATGGCGGCCTGATCTACCTGACCTACGAGCAATTGCGCGCCGTGCCGACGGGGCTGATCCCGCAGCTCGACCGAGGCTATTTCATCGCCGCCTTCCAGCTGCCGCCCGGCGCCTCGCTGGAGCGGACCGACGCGGTCATCAAGCGCGCCTCCGACATCATCCAGTCGCGGCCGGGCGTGCAGAACTCGATCGCCTTCGTCGGCCTCGATGGAGCCACCTTCACCAACGCTCCCAACGCCGGCGTGATCTTCGTCGGCCTCAAGGACTTCAAGGAGCGCCAGAAGGAGAAGCTGACGACGGCCGGCATCCTCGCCGACCTGAGGCGCGAGATGTTCGCGATCGGAGAGGCCTTCGCGCTGGTGCTCGAACCGCCGGCGGTGCCGGGCATCGGCACGGGCGGCGGCCTCAAGGGCTACGTGCAGGATCGCGGCGGGCGCGGCCTCGCGGCGCTCGAAGGCGCGGCCTGGATCGTGGCCGGCTCCGCCAGCCAAACGCCAGGCTTCCTGCAGGCCTTCACGCTCTATTCAACGCGCACACCGCAGATCTACGCCGACATCGACCGCACCAAGTCCGAGCTGCTGGGCGTGCCGATCGGCCGCGTCTTCGAGACGCTGACGATTTACATGGGCTCGTCCTTCGTCAACGATTTCAATATCCTGGGCCGCACCTACCGGGTGACGGCGCAGGCCGACAATCCCTACCGCCTCACGCTCGCCGACGTCGCCAACCTGAAGACGCGAAACGTCTCGGGCCAGATGGTGCCGATCGGCTCCGTCGCGACCTTCTCCGACATCTCGGGCGCCTATCGCGTGCCGCGCTACAACCTTTATCCAGCGGCGGAGGTGCAGGTTGCGCTGGCCCGCGGCTTCTCCTCCGGGCAGGGTATCGCCGCGGTCGAGAAGATCGCCAAGGAGCGCCTGCCCGAAGGCTTCGGCTTCGAATGGACCGAGATCGCGCTGCAGGAGAAGCTGGCCGGCAACACGGCGGCCATCGCCTTCGGCCTCGCGGTCGTCTTCGTGTTCCTGCTGCTTGCGGCGCTCTACGAGAGCTGGACCCTGCCGCTGGCGGTGCTCTTGATCGTGCCGATGTGCATCCTCGCCGCCATGACGGGCGTGCGCTGGGTCGGTCTCGACCGCAACATCCTGGTGGAGATCGGCCTTGTCGTGCTGGTAGGACTGGCGGCGAAGAACGCCATCCTGATCGTCGAGTTCGCCCGGCAATCCGAGGACCACGGCCTCGACCGACGGGCGGCGGCGATCGAGGCGGCGAAGACGAGGCTTCGGCCGATCCTGATGACCTCGCTCGCCTTCATCCTCGGCGTCGTGCCGCTGGTGCTGGCGAAGGGCGCCGGCGCGGAAATGCGCCAGTCGCTCGGCACGGCGGTGTTCTCAGGCATGCTGGGCGTCACTTTCTTCGGCCTGATCTTCACGCCCGTCTTCTACGTCGTGATGCGCTGGCTGGTGTCCCGGCGCGAGAAGGCGCCCGCCGCCAGCGCCGCCACCGCCTGAGGGTCGTCAGGCGGCTGCCCGGCCGCCTCGTGCGAACAGCTGCTCCAGCGTAGGGGCCAGACCGATCGACGATACTGGCGGCAGTGCCGCGGCGCTCCGGTCATGCGGCTCCGCCAGGGCCGCCGCTGCGGCGCGCAAGCCCGCCGCCACCGAGCAGATGACCGGCCTCCCGAGCCTATCCGCGATCGGCTCGGCCAGGCCGATGAGCCCGACGCCGCCCAGGATCACCGCCTCCGCGCCATCGCGTTCGAAGCAGATCCGCGCCGCCTCCGTCAGGACGTCGAGCGCGCCGGCGGGATCGGCCGCGATCGCGCCGCCGGTCGGGGCTACCACGGCGATCCCGGCCAGACCCGCGTCGAGCTTCCTCAACCGAACCTGCTCCGTCAGCATTGGCTCCCACAAAGCGCCGCCGGTGACGATGCCGTAGCGCCGCCCGCCCGCCGCCGCCTCGCCGCAGGCGGCCTCGACGAGCCCCACGACCGGAGCGGCCGCGACCTCGCGCAGCGCATCCAGCCCCGGGTCGCCGAAGCAGGCGAGGAGCACGGCGTCGAAGGCCTCCGACGCCGCCAGGCAATCAAGCGCTGCGTGGCCAGCGACGGCGTAGCTGGCGCGGCTCGCGATATAGGCGCAGCCGAACCGCCCCGTGGCCGCCTCCACCGAGACGTCGGGCAGCGCGGCGCGCGCCGCCGCCGCCACGCGCTCCGTCATCGCGGCCGTGGTGTTGGGATTGATGATGAGGAGGCGCTTCATGGTCGTCCTGCACAACAATTAGGCAATTCTTCCCTCCGAAGCGGCGTGGCATGGCGCCGACGCCCCCCGAGGGTCACGGCCAAGCTTGGCATGTTAGTTGCTGCGACGGAAGGCGGAGGAATTTGCCTGGAGGAGGCGAAGAAATGACGAGTGGATTGAGAGGGGCCCGGCTGCTGCCGGCGCTCGCGGGAGCTCTTGCGCTTCTCGCCGGCACGGCTTCGGCCCAGGAGAAGGTGCTGCGCATCGGCATGACCGCGGCGGACATCCCGCGCACGCATGGCCAGCCCGACCAGGGCTTCGAGGGCAACCGCTTCACCGGCATCCCGATGTACGACGCGCTGACGCATTGGGATCTGTCCTCGGCGGACAAGGCCAGCACCGTTATTCCGGGCCTTGCGACCGAATGGGCGGTCGACGCCGCGGACAAGACGAAATGGACGTTCAAGCTGCGCCCCGGCGTCAAATTCCATGACGGCTCGGACTTCAATGCCGAGTCCGTGGTCTGGAACCTGCGCAAGGTGCTGGACAAGGAGGCGCCGCATTTCGACCCGAGCCAGGTCGGCGTCACCGTCTCGCGCATGCCGACGCTCAAGGCGGCCCGCGCCGTCGATCCGCTGACCGTCGAGCTGACGACATCGGAGCCCGATTCCTTCCTGCCGATCAACCTGACCAACCTGTTCATGTCCTCGCCCGCGCATTGGGCCGCCAAGCTCGCCGCCGTGCCGGCCTCGGTGACGGATCCAGCCGAGCGCGCCAAGCAGGCCTGGACCGCCTTCGCCGCAGAGCCCTCGGGCACCGGGCCGTTCAAGGGCGTCCGCCTCGCGCCGCGCGAGCGCTTCGAGATGGTCGCGAACAAGGCCTACTGGGACCCAAAACGTGTCCCGAAGATCGACCGCGTGGTGCTGCTGCCGCTGGCCGACGCCAACGCCCGCACGGCGGCGCTGCTCTCGGGCCAGGCGGAATGGGTGGAGGCGCCCGCGCCTGACGCGATGCCGCGCATCACCAGCGGCGGCTTCAAGATCTATTCCAACCCTCAGCCCCATGTCTGGCCCTGGCAGCTCTCCTTCGCGGAAGGCTCGCCCTGGCTCGACAAGCGGGTGCGGCATGCCGCCAATCTCTGCGTCAACCGCGAAGAGCTGAAGACGCTGCTCGGCGGCATGATGGGCGTGCCGAAGGGCTCCGTCGCGCCTGACCATCCCTGGTGGGGCAACCCCACCTTCGACATCAAGTATGACCCCGCCGCCGCCAAGAAGCTGATGACGGAGGCGGGCTTCTCCGCCGCGAAGCCGGTCAAGGTGAAGGTGCTCACCTCGGCCTCGGGATCCGGGCAGATGCAGCCGATCCCCATGAACGAGTTCATGCAGCAGGCGCTGAAGGACTGCTTCTTCGACGTCGAGCTCGACGTGATCGAGTGGAACGCGGTCTTCACCAACTGGCGCGAGGGCGCCAAGGACCCGAAGGCCCGCGGCGCCAACGCCATCAACGTGACCTTCGCGACGATGGACCCGTTCTTCGCCATGGTCCGCTTCGTCTCGACCAAGACCTTCCCGCCGGTCTCGAACAACTGGGGCTATTTCGGCAATGCCGAATTCGACGACCTGATCGCCAGGGGGCGCACGACCTTCGACGACAAGGCGCGGGACGCAGCGCTGGCCGCCCTGCACAAGCGCATCGTCGAAGAGGCGCCCTTCGTCTGGGTGGCGCATGACGTCGGCCCGCGCGCCATGAGCGCCAAGGTCAAGGGCGTCGTGCAGCCCAAGAGCTGGTTCATCGACATCGCCACCATGGCGATGGACTGAGCCTTCCCTGAGGGGTTCGCGGCGGGACCCCCAACGATGCGTTCACGAACGCAAGGAGTGCGGCAATGCGGTATGGCTGGATGGCGTCGGCGCTGGCGGTGGGGCTCTTCGCCGCCGGCGGCGCCCAGGCGCAGGGCACGCTCAGGATCGCCATGACGGCCTCCGACATTCCGCTCACCACCGGCCAGCCGGACCAGGGCGGCGAAGGCCAGCGCTTCATGGGCCTCACCGTCTATGACGCGCTGGTGCATTGGGACCTGACGAAGGCGGACAAGCCCTCGACCCTGATCCCCGGCCTCGCCGCGAGCTGGACGGTCGATCCTGCGGACAAGACGAAATGGACCTTCAAGCTGCGCGAAGGCGTCAAATTCCATGACGGGTCCGCCTTCGATGCCGCCGCAGTGGTCTGGAACTTCGACAAGTTGCTCAAGACCGACGCCCCGCAATTCGACCAGCGCCAAGCGAGCCAAGGCCGCTCGCGCATTCCCGCGGTGAAGGGCTATCGCGCCGTCGATCCGCTGACGCTGGAGATCACCACCGGCACGCCCGACGCGACGCTGCCCTACCAGCTCGCCTGGATCGGCATTTCCTCTCCGGCGCAATGGGAGAAGCTCGGCCGCAACTGGCAGGAATTCGCCAAGACCCCGTCCGGCACCGGCCCCTGGAAGCTTTCCGCCTTCACGCCGCGCGAGCGGGCGGAACTCGTTCCCAACAAGGAGTACTGGGACAAGCCGCGCATCCCCAAGCTCGAAAAGATGGTCCTGATCCCGATGCCGGATCCCAATGCCCGCACCGCGGCGCTGCGCTCGGGCCAGGTCGACTGGATCGAGGCGCCTGCGCCCGATGCGGTTCCGGCGCTCAAGTCCGCGGGCATGCAGATCGTCACCAACGTCTATCCGCACAACTGGACCTGGCACCTCTCCAGCCACGCAGGCTCGCCCTGGAACGACATCCGCGTGCGCAAGGCCGCCAACCTCGCGGTCGACCGCGAGGGGCTGAAGGAATTGCTCGGAGGCCTGATGGTGCCGGCCGAAGGCTTCATGCCGCCGGGCCACCAGTGGTTCGGCAGCCCGAAGTTCAAGCTGAAGCGCGATCTAACCGAGGCGAAGAAGCTGCTGGCGGAAGCCGGCTACGGGCCGTCGAAGCCCTTCGTCACCAAGATTCTGATCTCTCCCTCGGGCTCCGGCCAGATGCAGCCGCTGCCCATGAACGAGTTCATCCAGCAGAACCTCGCCGAAGCCGGAATGAAGATCGACTTCGAGACGGTGGAGTGGAACACGCTGATCAACATCTGGCGCGCCGGCGCGGACCATGAATCGTCCCGCGGCGCCACCGGCATGAACTACAGCTATTTCATCCAGGACCCGTTCACCGGCTTCATCCGCCACCTGCAATGCAACCTGAAGCCGCCGGCCGGAACCAACTGGGGCCTTTATTGCGACCCCGAGATGGAGAAGCTGTTCGACGCCGTGCGCAACACCTTCGATGCCGCCGAACAGACCAAAGTGCTGCAGAAGGTTCACGAGAAATACGTCGACGACGCGCTGTTCCTGATGGTGACGCATGACGTCAACGCCCGCGCCATGAGCCCCAAGGTGCAGGGCTTCGTGCAGGCGCAGAACTGGTTCCAGGACTTCAACACGGTGACGATGAAGCCGTGATGAGGATGGTCGGGGTCGAACAGCATGGGAAGACGGCGTGGCGGCTTGCGGCGTTGAGGCTTGAGAGCGTCCTTCTCCCCGGTCTTCTGCCGGGGAGAAGACAGATGAGGGGCCACCGCCGCCAAGCTCGCGCAACGACAGCCGCCTCCGTCCGGCTCGCCGGCTCGCAAGCCGGTTTTCCTCAGAGGCTGGCCCCTCACCTAACCTCTCCCCGGCAGAAGACCGGGGAGAGGAACGCGCTAGCCGCGCCATGCTGATCTATCTCGCTCGCCGGCTGCTGCACGCGCTGCCCGTCGCCTTCGGCGTCAGCGTGGTCTGCTTCATGCTGGTGCATATCGCGCCGGGAGACCCGCTGACCTCGGTGCTGCCGCCGGACGCCTCCAAGGATCTGCAGGACCAGATGCGGCGGATCTACGGCTTCGACCGGCCGCTGCCCGTGCAGTACGGACTCTGGGCGGCCAAGGCGCTGTCCGGGGATCTCGGCACCTCGATCGCGACCGGCCGGCCGGTCGCGACGGAGCTCAGCCGCGCGCTCGGCAACACGCTGATGCTCGCCGTGCTGGCGACGCTGATCGGCTTCGTGCTTGGCTCGCTGTTCGGCTTCGTCGCCGGCTATTTCCGCGGCGGCTGGCTGGACCGGCTCGCCTCCTTCGTCTCGATCATCGGCGTCTCGGTGCCGCATTACTGGCTGGGCATGGTGCTGGTCATCGTCTTCTCGGTTCAGCTCAACTGGCTGCCTGCGACCGGCGCCGGGCCCGGCGGCTCCGACCGCTGGGCCTGGGACTGGCTCCACGTGCGCCATCTGATCCTGCCCGCCGTCACCATGTCGGTGATCCCGATGGGCATCGTCGCCCGCACGGTGCGCGCGCTGGTGGCGGACATCCTGAGCCAGGAATTCGTGGCAGGCCTTCGGGCCAAGGGGCTGCTCGACATCGGCGTCTTCCGCCACGTGGTCAAGAACGCCGCGCCCACCGCTCTCGCCGTGATGGGCCTGCAGCTCGGCTATCTGCTCGGCGGCTCGATCCTGATCGAAACCGTGTTCTCCTGGCCCGGCACCGGCTTCCTGCTCGGCCAGGCGATCTTCCAGCGCGACTTGCCGCTGCTGCAGGGCACGATCCTGGTGCTCGCTCTGTTCTTCGTGGCCCTCAACCTCATCGTCGACATCGTGCAGACCATGCTCGATCCACGCGTGCAGAGGGCCTGAGCCATGTCTGCCGTCCTGTCCGCTCCCGTCACCGTCGTCGAGCGCTCGCCCGGCTACTGGTCCGGCGTCGTCCGCCGCTTCGCGCGCGACCCCGTCGCGGTCGTGGCGCTCGTCGTGGTGGTGGCGCTGGTGCTGATGGCCGTCTTCGCACCGCTGTTCGCGCCGGCCGACCCCTACCGCTCATCGATGCTGCGCCGGCTCCGGCCCATCGGCACGTCGGGCTTCCCGCTCGGCGCCGACGAGCTCGGCCGCGACATGCTTTCGCGGCTGATCTACGGCGCGCGCCTGTCGCTGCTCATGGGCGTCACGCCGGTGATCATCGCCTTCTTCATCGGCTCCGCCATCGGCATCGCCGCCGGCTATGTCGGCGGACGGCTGAACACCGTGCTGATGCGCACGATCGACGTGTTCTTCGCCTTCCCCTCGGTGCTCCTGGCGATCGCTCTTTCCGGCGCGCTTGGCGCGGGCATCTTCAACGGTCTGCTGTCGCTAACCATCGTCTTCATCCCGCCCATCGCGCGCATCGCCGAGAGCGTCACCACCGCGGTGCGCAAGATCGAATACGTGGAGGCGGCGCGCGCCTCCGGCGCACCGGCGCTGACCATAGTCCGCGTGCATGTGCTGGGCAACGTCATCGGTCCGATCTTCGTCTACGCCACCGGCTTGATCTCGGTGTCTCTGATTCTGGCCTCCGGCCTCTCCTTCCTCGGCCTCGGCGTGAAGCCGCCGGAGCCGGAATGGGGCCTGATGCTCAACACACTCCGCAACGCCATCTACGTACAGCCCTGGGTCGCCGCGCTGCCGGGCCTGATGATCTTCATCACCTCCGTGTCGTTCAACCTACTGGCGGATGGGTTGCGCTCCGCCATGGACATCAAGGCATGAGCGCTGCCGTCCCCAGTGCGAGACCGCTGCTGGAGGTGGCTGGGCTCACCCGGCATTTCCCGCTGAAGGGCGGTCTGCTTGGCCGCGGCGCCGGCGTCGTGCGTGCGGTTGACGGCATCAGCTTCACGGTGGCCGAGGGTGAGACGCTCGGCATCGTCGGCGAGTCGGGCTGCGGCAAGTCCACCACGGCGCGGCTGCTGGTGGAGTTGATCAAGGCCGATTCCGGCGCGATCCGCCTCGCCGGCCGGACGCTCGGCGTCGACCTGACAGTGCGCGAGCTGCGCCGGCAGGTTCAGATGGTGTTCCAGGACAGCTACGCCTCGCTCAACCCGCGCCTCACTATGGAGGACGCCATCGCCTTCGGCCCGCGCGTCAACGGCATGCCGGCGCAGAAGGCGACGGCGCTGGCGCATGAGCTCCTGCGCAAGGTGGGGCTGGAGCCCACCCGCTTCGCGGGGCGTTATCCGCACGAGCTCTCTGGCGGCCAGCGCCAGCGCGTCAACATCGCCCGCGCGCTCGCCTTCTCGCCCCAGGTCGTCATCCTCGACGAGGCCGTCTCGGCGCTCGACAAGTCGGTGGAGGCGCAGGTCCTCAACCTGCTGACCGATCTCAAGCGCGAATTGAACCTCACCTATGTCTTCATCAGCCACGACCTCAACGTGGTGCGCTACATGAGCGACCGGGTGATGGTGATGTATCTCGGCGAGACGGCCGAGATCGGCCCGGTGGAGGCGATCTACGCGCAAGCGCGCCACCCCTACGCCAGCGCGCTTCTGGCAGCCATGCCCTCGATGGACCCCGACCGACGCACCGAGACGCCTCCCCTGCAGGGCGATCCGCCCAACCCGATCGACCCGCCGCCGGGCTGCCGCTTCCATACCCGCTGCGCCCTTGCCGAGCCGGTCTGCGCGACGAAAAGCCCTGGGCTTTTCGCCGTAGGACCCGGCCACCTCGCGGCCTGCCACATGGCGATCCCCGCCTCGGGCCACAGCCGCGCGGAGGGCGCGCATGCCTGAACCGCTGGTCTCGATGCGGGACGTGACCGTGCGCTTCTCTGGCGACCGCGAGGTCTTCGCCGTGAACGGCGTCGATCTGGAGCTTCAGGCGGGCGAGACTCTGTCGATTCTGGGCGAAAGCGGCTCCGGCAAGAGCGTGACGCTGAAGACGCTGCTGCGCCTGCTGCCCGCCCGCGCCGCGGTCGGCGGCGCGATCCGCGTCAACGGCGCCGACGTGCTGGCGCTCGAAGGCAAGGCGTTGGCCGACCACCGGGGCGGCGTCGTCTCGATGATCTTCCAGGATCCAATGCTCGCGCTCGATCCCGTCTATACGATCGGAGCGCAGATCGCCGAGGCGGTGACGCGGCACGAGGGCTGCAGCCGCGCCGAGGGCCGCGCGCGGGCCCTGGAAATGCTGACGCGCGTCCGCATCCCCTCGCCGGAGCGCCGGCTGGAGGCCTATCCGCACGAGATGTCCGGCGGCATGCGCCAGCGCGCCATGATCGCCCTGGCGCTGGCCTGCCGGCCCAAGCTCCTGCTCGCCGACGAACCGACGACGGCGCTGGACGCCACGGTTCAGATCCAGGTGCTCCTGCTTCTGCGCGAATTGCAGCGCGAGCTCGGCATGGGCATGATCTTCGTGACGCATGACATCGGCGTCGCGGCCGAGATTTCGGACAGGGTGGCGGTGATGTACGCCGGCCGCTTCGTCGAGACGGGGAGCGTGCGCGACATCATCCGCGATCCGCGCCACCCCTACACGCGCGGCTTGCTGGCGGCCAACCTGCATGGCGCCGTCAAGGGCCAGCGGCTCGATGCGATTCCTGGCGCGCCGCCGCAGCTCGATACGGCGCCAACGTCTTGCGCCTTCGCGCCCCGCTGCCCGCAGGCGCGGGACATCTGCCGGGACAGCCTCCCGCTCGCGGCGGCCTGGGCGCCCGGCCGCATGGCGCGCTGCGTGCTGGCGGAAACCGCGGCCGCCGCCTGAGCCGGCGCTTCAGCCGCTGCGCCGGAAGCCTTCGCTGGCGGTGAGCAGCTGCCGCGCAAAGGCGGTGGCGGGAGAGCGGGCGGCGAGCGCCTCGGCCTGCATCTCCTCGACGCCCTGGCCGTGCTGCATCACCAGCAGCCGCTCGCACATGTGGCCGACCACCGCGAGATCGTGGCTGACCAGGATGTAGGTGAGGCGGCGCTCGATGCGCAGGGCCTTGAGCAGGTTCAGCACTTCCGCCTGGATCGAGACGTCGAGCGCCGAGGTCGGCTCGTCGAGCAGCAGGATGGCTGGCTCCAGGATCAGCGCACGGGCGATGGCGATGCGCTGGCGCTGGCCGCCCGAGAGCTGATGCGGATAGCGGTAGCGGAAGGCCGCCGGCAGGCCGACATCGGACAGGGCCTTGGCGATGCGCATCCCGCGATCTCCGATGCCATGGATCGCGAGCGGCTCGGCCAGCGTGTCGTCGACCGTCATCTTGGGATGCAGGCTGCCGTAGGGGTCCTGGAACACCATCTGCACCTGGCGATGGAAGGCCTTGCCCCGGCGCGGCCCCTGCGCTTCGCCGAGAATGGTCACCGCTCCCGACCATTCGCGGTTGAGTCCGGCCAGCACGCGCAGCACGGTCGACTTGCCGGAGCCTGACTCCCCGACGATGCCATAGCTTTCGCCGTCCCGCACCGCGAAAGCGAGGTCGCGCACGACATGCGCAGGGCCGAAGCGCACATCGAGCCCGCGGACGGCGATGGCCTCGCCGCCGCTCATGAAAGCCACGCAGGATCGCGCGAGAGCACCGGCAGCCGGTCGCGCCGGTGGCCGAGCTCGGGCAGGCAGCCGAGCAGGCCCGCCGTATAGGGGTGCCGCCGGCCCATCGCGGCGGGATCGGCCAGCTCCGCCGCGGGCAAAGTCTCCATGGCCTTGCCGCCGTACATCACCACCACGCGGTCGCAGAAGGACTGCACCAGCCTCAGGTCGTGGCTGATGAAGATGAGGCCCATACCCCGCCTGGTCACGAGGTCATCGAGGATGCGCAGCACCTCGAGCTGCACCGTCACGTCCAACGCCGAGGTCGGCTCGTCGGCGATCAGGATGTCGGGCTCGGCGATCAGCATCATGGCGATCATCACGCGCTGGCCCATGCCGCCCGAGACCTCGTGGGCGTAAAGATCGTAGACTCGCGCCGGCTCGCGGATCTGCACCGCCTCCAGCATGGCGAGGCTGCGCTCCCGCGCCTCGCGGCGGCTGGCGCTGTGATGCACGCGGTAGGCTTCGGCGATCTGCTCGCCGACCGGCACGACCGGATTGAGCGAGAATTTCGGATCCTGCATCACCATCGAGATGCGGCGGCCGCGGAGTGCCCGGCGCTCGCTAGGCCGCATGGCGAGGAGGTCGCGGCCGCGGTAGGCAAGGCGATCGGCCCGCACCACGCCGGGCCGCGGGATCAGGTCGAGGATGGCGCGGCCGGTCATCGACTTGCCGGACCCGGATTCGCCGACGATGCCGAGCCGCTCGCGGCCGAGCGTGAAGGAGAGGCCGCGCACCGCCTGCACGATGCCGGTCGGCGTGTGGAAATCGACCCTGAGGTTGCCGACATCAAGGAGCGGCGGTTCGGCGGCTGGCGCGCTCATGACGCGTCCATCACGTCGCGCAGGCCGTCGCCGAGCAGGTTGAAGCCGAGCGCCACGGCGCAGATCGCGATGCCGGGGAAGGTGGCGACCCACCACTGGTCGAAGATGTGCTCGCGCCCCTGCGAGATCATGGCGCCCCATTCCGGCGTCGGCGGCTGCGCGCCCAGGCCGAGGAAGCCGAGGCCGGCGGCGGTCAGGATGATGCCAGCCATGTCGAGCGTCGTCCGCACGATCAGAGAGGGCAGGCACATCGGCACCACATGCCTGAGGACGATGCGCCAGGGCGAAGCGCCCTGCAGGCGCACGGCGGCGATGTAATCGGCGTTGCGGATGACCAGCGTCTCGGCGCGCGCCACGCGGGCGTAGGGCGGCCACGAGGTGATGGCGATGGCGATGATCGCATTCTCCAGCCCCGGGCCCAGCGCCGCCACGAAGGCGAGGGCGAGGATCAGCTTGGGAAAGGCCAGGAAGACATCGGTGATGCGCATCAGCGTGCGGTCCACCCAGCCGCCGAGATAGCCCGAGACCGCGCCGACCAGCAGGCCCAGCGGACCGACGGTGACGACCACCAGGAGCACGATCACCAGGGTCACCCGCGTTCCATGCACGATGCGGCTGTAGATGTCGCGCCCCAGCGAGTCCGTGCCGAACCAGGCGCTGCCCGAGGGCGGCAGCAGGCGCCGGCCGAGGTTCTGCGCCAGCGGATCATGCGTGGCGATCAGCGGAGCGAGCGCAGCCACCGCGAGCAGCGCCAGCACGATGACGAGGCCGACAAGCGCGAGCGGATTGCGCCTCAGGGCGAGCCAGCGCCGCCAGAGCTGGCCGAGCCGCGCCTGCCGGCGTGAGGCAGGCGCGTCGCTCTGGAGATATTCCGTCCAGGTCTGCGCCATCGCTCCTCTCACCGCGTCCGGGGGTCGACCAGCCGGCCGAGGATGTCGGCGAGAAGGTTGATGCCGATGAAGACGGAGCCCACCACCAGCGTGCCGCCCAGCACCGCATTCATGTCGGCGTTCAGCAGCGCATTGGTGATGTAGCGGCCGAGGCCGGGCCAGGCGAAGATCGTCTCGGTCAGCACCGAGCCCTCCAGCAGCCCGGCATAGGACAGCGCGATCACGGTGAGCAGCGGCACGATCGCGTTGCGCAAGGCGTGGCGCCAGATCACGCGAGCCTCCGACATGCCCTTCACCCGCGCGGCGATGACATATTGCTGCGAGAGCTCTGCGATCATGAAGCTGCGGGTCATGCGGCTGATGTAGGCGAGGCTGAAGAGCCCGAGCACCGCCGAGGGCAGGATGAGATGCGAAAGCCCGTTCCAGAAGGCGTCCCATTCGCCCTGCATCGCGGCATCCAGCAGGATGACGCCGGTCACAGGCGTGACGAAATCCTGGTACGCGACGGAGATGCGCCCCGGGCCGCTGACCCAGCCGAGCTTGGCGTAGAACAGCAACAGCCCCATCAGCCCCAGCCAGAAGACAGGGATCGAATAGCCGAAGAGGCCGATGAAGCGGGCGAGCTGATCCGGCCAGCGGCCCTGGTTCACCGCCGCCAGCACACCGAGCGGGATGCCGAGCGCGATACCGATCAACGTGCCGAGCGTCGCAAGTTCCAGTGTCGCCGGGAAGACGCGCTTGACGTCCTCCAGCACGGGCTGCGAGGTCAGCACCGACTTGCCGAAATCGCCGCTGAAGACCTTGCCGACATAGATCGAGAACTGCCGCCACAACGGCTTATCGAGCCCCAGCTCGATGCGGGCGGCCTCATAGACATCGGGCCGCGCGTTGTCGCCGACCACGGCCAGCACGGGGTCGATCGGGATGACGCGGGCGATCATGAAGGTGATGAGCAGGAGCCCGAACATCGTGAAGGCGATGGTCGACAGCTCCCGGCCGGCGATGCGGCCCCAGCGCAGGGAATGCCCGGTGATGGTCCGGGCCGAGGCGGCGGTCATGGGGCTGCCGTCATGGGCCGGTCATCATGGACGGGGCAATCCCGTCCATGACGCAGGGCTGAACGCTGATACCGTTCAAGGCCGTCAGTTCTTGACGATGCCGTTGTAGAAGTTGGTGTCCGAACTCGGCCCGATCACGAAGCCCGAGACGCCTTTGGCCGCGGCCGCAACCTCGATCTGCTGGAACATGATGACGAAGGGCGAGGTCTTCTGGTGCTCCCGCTGCAGGGCGCCGTAGGTGGCGGCGCGCTTGGCGGAGTCCGATTCCAGCACGGCGGCCAGCGTCGTCTTGGTCATCTCCGGGATGTCCCAGGCGTTGCGCCATGCGAGCGTCTTGGAACGGGCATCCTCGGCGTTGTTCTCGTTGACCGCGAAGGTCTCGGCGTTGGTGTGCGGGTCGAGGTAATCCGGCCCCCATTGGCCGATGTAGATGTCATGCGTGCGGGCGCGGTACTTGGTCAGCGTCTGCTTGCCGTCGCCGGGGATCAGCTCCAGCTTGATGCCAGCCTGCGCCCAGCCCGCCTGCAGCGCCTGGGCGATGTCGGTGATCGGATTGACCGAGCGCGTGTCCATGGTGACCGAGAAACCGTTGGGCAGCCCCGCCTTGGCGAGCAGCTCCTTGGCCTTGGCGACGTCGAACTTGTAGGGACGGTCGGTGATGGCGCCCAGGAAGCCTTGCGGCAGGAAGGCCTGGTGCTGCTTGTAGGTGCCTTCCACGATGTTGCGCTCCAGCGCGTCGTAGTCGACGAGCCACTTCAGCGCCTCGCGCACCTCGGGCTTGGCGAGGTTGGGGTTCTTCTGATTGAGGCCGAGATAGAGGATGTAGCCCTTGTCGCCCTGGCTGACCGTGATCTCCGGCTTGGCCTTGATCGCCGCGAGCTGGTCCTTGGAGAGGTTGCGGGCGTAGTCGACGTCGCCCTTCTCGAGCAGCAGGCGTTGCGAGGCGGGCTCGGCGACATGGCGGACGATGACGCGCTTGTTTTTCGGCGCGCCGCCGTACCAGTTCGGATTGGCCTCCAGCGCGTATTGCTCGTTCGGCCGGTAGGCGCGCACGCTATAGGCGCCGGACCCCGCGGAATTCGCCTTCAGCCAGGCGTTGCCGAAGTCGCCGTCCTTCTCGTTAGCCTTCACGACCTTCGCGTCGACGATGCTCGCCACGCCCGAGGTCAGGCAGTTGAGGAAGAACGACGGCGCATAGGGCTTCGAGACCTTGATGGTCACGGTCGCATCATCCGTCGCCTTCACCATCTCCAGCACATTGTCCTTGGTGAAGCCGAACTGCGTGAGGATGAAGCCGGGAGACTTGTTGAGCGTCACGGCGCGCTGGAAGGAATAGACGACGTCGGCGGCGGTGAGCGGGTTGCCGGAGTGGAACTTGACGCCGGGGCGCAGCTTGAAGGTGTAGGTCAGGTTGTCGGGGCTGACCGTCCAGCTCTGCGCCAGCGCGCCGACAAGCGCGTTGTTCTTGTTGATGTCCACGCCGATCAGCTTGTCGTAGACATTGGCGCCGACCTCCACGCCGGAGAACTCGAAGGCCTCCGCCGGATCGAGCGTGATGATGTCGTCGATCTGCTTGGCCATGACGACCGTATCCTTCGGCGTCTGGGCCTGGGCGGTTGTCGCCAGCATGGCGGCGAAGGCCGCCCCCGCGATCAATTTCGCTGCGCTGCGCATAATCGGTCTCCGTTCGTACGGCTCTGCTTGCCGCTTCCCGCCAATCTGCTTCGCGGGATGGGCGGATGTCCAGCGCGATGATGCAAAATTCGCTCCAGCCGGTCAGTCGCTCAGGCACTGGTCGCCGAGGCTGAAGCCCGACATGCCGATGCGCTGGCGATGCTGACAGGGAACGGACAGCGCGATGCAAAGGGAGGCGGCGGCCGCCGCGGCGAGGAGCAGGACAGCGGCGGCGCGGGCGACCAGCAGGACAGAATGGAGCCTCCCGCTGCGGGCCTGCACCGCCAGCATGGTCAGCGCTCCAGCGTGAACTGCACGGCGCCATCCTTCAGGCCGACGATGCGGCGGCCCTCGCGCCGCAGGGCGGCGCAACGCTCCGGAGCCAGAGCCGCCGGCTTGAGGCAGAGGCCTTCGCCCGTCTCGCGCCAGGTCGGCGACATCGTCATCGGCCCTCCCTCCATGCGGCCCATGCCGTTCGGGAGCAGCGTCAGCCGCGTCAGACGGCCGTCCGGCATCGTGAGATTCCAGGGCTGGCCATCGGCCACCTGCCGCGCGAGCGACGCCTTGCCTTCCTGGCCCAGGGCCGGCGCGGCAGAAAGCGGAAAGGCGGCGGCCAGAACCGCCAGGGCAAGGGACAAAGGCACGGTCAGGCGGTTACCGTTCATAACTGCAGGTCCTCCTCGTGCTGTTCCGATCGATCTGGCGCGGCCGGGCGCATCAGCCTGCGCATCTCGCCGGGGCCGATGCGGCCGTCCTCCATCGTCACGATGCGGTCGGCGAGATCGAGGATGCGGTTGTCGTGCGTCACCATCAGCACCGACATGCCCCGCTCCTTGGCGAGCCGCCGGATCATGGCGATCGTCTCGTAGCCGGTGCGGCTGTCGAGAGCGGCGGTCGGTTCGTCGGCCAGAACCATGGCGGGATCGGCCACCAACGCGCGGGCGATGGCGACGCGCTGCCGCTGGCCGCCGGACAGCTTGTCCTGCCGCTTGGCCTCGCGCTCCGAAAGCCCGACGGCCGCCAGCGCCGCACGGCAGCGGTTGGCCGCATCGGGCGGGACGGGCACGCCCTGGGCTTCAAGCCCAATGCGCACGTTCTCGAGCGCCGTCAGGCTGCGGTGCAGGTTGTTGGCCTGGAAGATGAAACCGGTGCGCCGGCGGCTGGCGACGCGCTCCTCTTCCGTCGCACCCGCGAGCGGCCGGCCGAGAACCTCGACGCTGCCCTCCTGTACCGAGCGGAGCGCACCAACCAACGTCAGCACCGTGGTCTTGCCGCAGCCCGAGGGCCCCATCAGGAACACGACCTCGCCCGGCGCGACATCGAGATCGACGTCGAACAGCACCTGACGGCGCAAGGCGCCCTCGCCATACCAGTGGCAGAGGCCGCGGATGCGGATGGCCGGGCGGGGCGCGGGCGCGAGCATCAGAACACCTCCGCCGGATCGGCCCTGGCGACGCGGCGCAAGGCGGCGGCGCCGGCGACGAAGCACATCGCCGCCGTCATCGCGAAGACCATCCCGACCCGGTCGAGGCTCATGGCCAGCGGCATCGAGACGCCCCGCGCAAGCAGCTCGTAGAGCGCCAGCGATGCGATCAGCCCCGGCGTGAAGCCGCAGAGCGTCAGCAGCATCGATTGCTCGTAGACGATCGACAGCAGCGAGCGGTTGGTGAAGCCCATCGCCTTGAAGGTCGCGTATTCGGGCAGGTGGTCCTGCACGTCGGTGGAGAGGATCTGCGTGACGATGATCACGCCGACGAGCAGGCCCATGATCACCCCGAAAGAGAAGATGAAGGCGATGGGCGATTCCTTGCGCAGGAAATCACGGCTCTGGCCGATGAACTGCCGCATCGTCAGCACCTTGACGTCCTCGCCCTCGACGGCCGCCGCGACGCGGCGCGCCACCTCCTCCGGATCGCGGCCGGGCGCGACGCGCAGCATGCCGAGGCTCGGCGTCCCGGGATTGCCCTTGGCCGCGAGCGCGAAGAACGTCTGGTCCGAGACGATGATCGAGCCTTCGGCGCCGAAGGATGCGCCGATGCGGAACAGGCCCTCGAAGCTGACGGTCCGGCCAGAGATCTCCGTCGTCGGCCGCCTGCCTTCTGCGATCTCGCGCACGAAAGCGCGGAAATCGCCGCGCGAGCCCATATCGAATAGCGCGGTGCCGGGAGCCGAGAGCCGCGCCATCTGGGGCGAGACTCCGGGCGTGTTGAAGGCATCGAAGTCGCTGCGGACGCCGAAGACGAGGATGCCGCCGCGGTCCGCCGTGCCCGGCTTCACCCAGTTCGCTTGGGCGACATAGAGCGCCTCGCCATCCGCCACGCCGTCGACGCCGAGCGCCTGCATCAGCCGCCGGCGCGGGAAGGAGCGGATATCGATCAGATTGCGCGCCGCCGGATTGACCAGCACGATGTCGGCCTTGAGCTGGCGGTGGAACATCACGGTCGTGTCGAACAGCATATTCATGAAGCCGAGCTGCATGAAGACGAGGATCACGGCGAAGGCGACGCCGCCGACCGCGATGCCGAAGCGCAGCGGATGATGGGAGAGCTGCAGCCAGCCGAGCGGAGTGCGGCCGAGCAGGGCGGCGAGAACGCGCGCGACCATCACGGCCCCGCCGCTGCTTCGAAGGCCGCGCGCACCTGCATGCCGGTGAGGCCCGCCGCGGCCAGGCTGGCGGCATCGTCGAGCCTGACCATCACCTCGACGACGCGGGCGTCGAGATTCGCCGCCGGATCCTCGCCGATCATGGTCTGGCGGCCCACCTTGAGGCCGATCCGCTCCACGCTGCCGCGCAGCGGCTCGCCCAGCGCCCGCGAGGTCACCGCCACGCTCACCCCCGGACGCAGATGGCGCAGGTCGCTCTCGAACAGTTCGGCCCGCACCATCATCACCCGCGTGTCGGCGATCTCGATCAGGCCTTCCTGGCCGACCTGCTCGCCGAGGCGCGCCATGCGGCGGATGACGCGGCCGGCGACCGGCGTACGGATGGCGCCGAAGGCGAGATCGGCGCGCGCCTTGGCGAGTTGCGCCTCTGCGATGCCGACCTCCGCCCTGGCGCTCGCCTCGTCGATCCTGAGGCCCGCCGGATCGCGGCGGCGATTGCGCTCCAGAGCGATCCTGGCGCTCGACAGGGCGTGCTCCGCCGCCTCCAGCGCCAGCCGCTTGTCGATAAGGGCCGTGTCCTTGTAGATTCCGGACTTCTGCAATTGCTGCAGGCGCTCGAACTCCCAGCGGGCGCGGTCGCGTTGGGCTTCCTGCTGCTCCATCGCCGCGGCCAGCGTGGCTTCCTGGCTATCGAGATCGGCCTCGGTCTTGGCGAGCGCCGCGCGGCGCAGGGCGAGCGTGGCCTCGGCTTGGCGCAGGGCCGCCTCGAGTCTGGGCAACGTGTCGAGCACGGCGAGGACGGCGTCCTTCTCGACCCATTGGCCCTCTTCGACCACGACCGCAGCGATGCGGCCGCCGTCCTGTCCCGCCGGAGCGGCGATGCGCAGCGTCTCGGAGACAGGCTCAAGCCTGCCGAGCGCCACGATGCGGCGCGGCGCGGGCTCGGCCGCGATGGCCGCCGCGGCCTCGGGAGCTTGCGACGGGCGCATGACGAATCCAGCGGCGAGAGCGGCGCCGGCCAGCGGCAGGAGGAGGAGGCGGGCTTTGCGCTTCATGGCGTCACCGGAGCCACGGGCGCGCTGGCGGCCGCCTTTTTGTCCATCCGCGCGCCGGCGCCTGCCGCCGTGAAAATCGGCAGCACGACCTGCGCGTCGAGTCCGCTCGGCTCCCTGTCATGCAGCGTGATGCTGCCGCCATGCCGCTCCACGAGCTGGCGCGCGATCGCCAGGCCGAGCCCGAAGCCGTCGGCGCCGGGCGAGCCGCGCGAGGCGTCGCCGCGGCTGAACGGCTCGAAGGCGAGGTGCTTGTCGGCGTCCGCGATGCCTGGGCCGTCGTCGCGCACGTGCACGACGGCCTCGGAGGCCGAGCGCATGGCCACCTCGACGTCCGCCCTGCCGCCGAACTTGACCGCGTTGTCGATGAGGTTGGAGATCGCCCGGCAAATGAGGTCGGACTCGCATTCGAGCACGATGTTGCGCTGGCCGCCGAAGGTCACGTCCTTGCCCGTATCGGCGAAATCGCTGCACACCGTCTCGACCAGCGCCGCGAGATCGACGCGCTCGCGTTGCGCCGGCGAGACCTGGTCGCGGAGATACGAGAGCGCCTGGCTGATCATCCGGTCCATCGTGGCGATGTCGCGCAGCGAGCGATCGCGCTCCTCTCCCTCCTCCTGCGCCTCCACCCTGAGACGGATGCGCGTGAGCGGCGTCCGCAGGTCGTGGCTCACCGCCGCCAGCATCCGCGAACGGCTCTCGAGGAGCTGGCGGATGCGCTCGCGCATGGTGTTGAAGGCCCGGGCCAGCGCGCGCAGCTCTGCCGGACCGCGCTCCGGCAGCGGCGTCGGATCGAGATCAATCGCGAAGCGCGAGGCGCTGGCGGCGAGGCGCGCCACCGGCGCGGTCAGCATCCGCACCGCCCAAAGCGAAAGCAGGCCGAGGCTCACGATGGCGATGCTGATCTGCAGGCTGCCGATGACGCGGGGCAGCGTCGCCATGCGCGCGTCGATCTTGGGATCGAACACGACGGAGCGGCCACCGGGCGTATCGATCGCGATGCGCTCGCCTGCCGCGGGATCGGCCGAAGCCACGCGCCACGCCCGCTGCGCGATGTCGGGCGCCACGCTGGCGAGGCCCTGGAGCACGATATGGCTGGCAGGTTCGATGCTTTCCTGGGAGCGAGTTAGCGAACGCGAAGACGACAGGGCGATCGTCGAGCCGCTGCGCGCGAGGAGCGCGGCGATGGCCTCCTGCTCGCCCGGCTCGGCGACGGCCAGGAGCTGATAGATCGTCACCGCCTCCACGGTCTGCACCGAGGTGAGACGCAGGATATCGGGACGCTCGAAGCGCCAGACCACGAAGGCGACGGCGACGATCTGGGCCAGCAGCTGGCAGAGCAGGATGACGGCGCCGAGCTGCAGCAGGATCGACCGCTGGCCGGCGAGAGCGCGGAGCCTGTCCATCATTGAATCTTGACCTCGGGCGAGAAGCTGTAGCCGCCCAGGCGGACGGTCTGGATGAACACGGGATCCTTCGGATCGGCCTCGATCTTCTGGCGGATGCGGCTGACGAGCGTGTCGATGGAGCGGTCGAAAGGTCCGGCCGCGCGGCCCTGGGTGAGATCGAGGAGCTGGTCGCGCGTCAGCACGCGCCGCGGCCGTTCGCAGAACACGGCGAGGAGATCGAACTCGGCCCCGGTGAGCGCGATGCGGACGCCATCGGGATCGTGAAGCTGACGCGTCAGTCGGTTGAGCACCCAGCCCGCGAATAGGTAGCGCTCACCCTGCCGCGATTCCTCGGCCGGCCGCCCGACCCCCCGCCGCAGCACGGCGCGGATGCGCGCCAAGAGCTCCCGCGTCGAGAACGGCTTCGCCATGTAATCGTCGGCGCCGAGCTCCAGCCCGACGACGCGGTCCATCTCCTCGCCCATCGCCGTGAGCATGATGATGGGCATGGCGTGCGAGGCTCGCAGCCGCCGGCAGATCGATAGGCCATCCTCGCCGGGCAGCATCAGGTCGAGGATCAGGAGATCGGCGCGCGTCTCCTTCAGCAGCCGGTCCAGCGCGCGGCCGTCGGGCGCATGCGAGACGCGGAAGCCGGATTGCGAGAGGAAGCGCGCCGTGCCGCGCGCGATCTCGGCGTCGTCCTCGACGATCAGGATATGGGTCTGGTCCGCTGTCATGCCGGCTCTCCTACCATGACTCCGCAAGCGCTTGGCGTAGTTTGTTTTTTCCGGATTTGTCCAAGCGCGCCGACAGACACATTCCGACAAGAAGGCGGCTTTTCCGGACATCTGCCAGACACCGCTGCCGGCCACCGATGGAGCATGACGACCCTCCATTCCACAGACGAACCGCGCTTCGATGCGCCAGCGCTGCCGCCACTGATCGCGCCCAGGGCGCGACGACCGGGTTTCGTCCCGGGTCCGGCCTGGCTGGCCCCCGCCATCGCCGCGGCGCTGGCGCTCGCAGGCATCGTCTCGGGCGCGGCGCTGATGCGCCAGCCTCAGGACCGGCTCGTCGACGATCCGCGGCAGCAGGCGCGCATCCAGGTGATGCAGGAGCATCTCGCGACCCAGACCGGCCCCTATGTCATCGTCGCCGGCGATTCCCATGCCGAGATGCTGAACTGGCATCGCCTCTGCGGGCTACCGGTGGTCAACCTCGGGCTCAGCGGGGTGGCGGGCGTCCATTACGGCAAGGTGCTGGCGCGGCTGCAGCCCCAGGAGCGTGCCAAGGCGGCTGTAGTCTTCCTCGGCACCAACGACATCGCCAGGCGCCTCAAACCGGAGACCGAAGCCTCGCAGTCACGCTTCGAATCGCGCTTCGTCGCCGTCCTCACCGATCTCAGACGCTTCGCGGATCGCTCGGTCTACGCGCCGCTGCTGATCCGTCCCGAGGACACGCGCTCGGCGCAATGGCTCGACGCCGGCCGCGCGCCGCAATTCGCCCTGATCGCCAGCAAGGTCTGCCAATCGCTCGGCTGCCGTCCGCTCGACCTCGACGGCGTCGCCCTGGACCGCGCGGAGGACGGAGTCCACCTGGACCGGACCAACCGCCGCGAGGGCGCCGTCCTGCACCGGCTGGTCGAGCGCGAGCTCTGCCCCACGGCATCCGGGTCCTTGCGTCCGGGAGCAGCTCGGCCATGACCGCCATCGCCGCCACGGGCATCGCCGCGCCCCTCCGCCCTCCGGTCGACGCGCTCCAGAGGTTCGCCAGCCGTGCGCTCGTCGAGCAGCTCTTTTTGGCGCTGCGCGAGGGCGAGACGGATGCGCTTCTCTCCCGCTACGCCGAGCACGTCCGGATCGAGCATCCTCTGCTCGGCGTGCTCGACCGCGACGAATTCGCAGCGGCGCTGCGGAGCTTCGCGCGGCGCTCGCCGGGCCACAGCCTCACCTACGCGATCGAGGATGCGGAAGGCGACCGCGTCGAGGCGTCCTGGCGGCTCAACCACCTCTTCCACGAGACCGGCCGGTTGGTGGCGATCTCCGGCGCCTCCGTCTTCGTGCTGGCCGCGGGCAGGATCGTACGGCAGACCGATCGCTTCGACCGGCGCGACTGGGCGCGGCAGGCGCTGGGCCTGACCGGCCTGGTGCTCTCGTTCCTGCCGGGATGGCGCGCCTTCCTGAGGCGCGAACTGCGGCGCAGCCTCGAGATCGACACCGATGAGCATCGCTGAGCGGCCCGACAAGCGGCCCGACGCCTGGAGCGTAGCGGCGCAGGGCGGCGCGCAGACCCGCCTGCGCATCCTCGCCGCGGCGACGGCCCTGTTCGCCGAGCGCGGCTTCCAGGCAGCCACCATCCGAGACCTGGCGCATCGCGCCGACGTCAATGTCGCGGCCATCAACTATCACTTCCGCTCCAAGGAGGAACTGCATGCCGCCGTGCTCAAGGAAGCGCTGAGCGAATGGTCCTCGGAGATCGTCGGAGCAGAACTGGTGAGCCCCGAGGCCGGCCTGGAGGGCGTGCTGCGGCCGATCATCGCCGCACTCGTCGCGCCCGTGATCGAGCGGGAGGGCAACCGCCATCTCTTGCGCCTCGTCGGCTGGACCATGCTGCAGCCCCCGGCCGAACGCACGAACGGCTCACTGCGCGCCTTCACCGATCTCGTGGCGCGGCTGCTCAGGCCGTTTCTGCCGGCCGACCGCACGCCCGATCAGGAACGGCTGCTGGCGCGCTGGCTGATCGGACAATGCCTGCTGGTGTCGCCGGCGCTGCAGGCGGACGCCGGGCTCACCGGCGCGAGGGCGGCGGACGAGGCCGTCGAGAGCCTGGTCCGGCTGGCGCTCGGCGGCATCGAAGGACTTCGCGGTCGGACCCGTCCACCCCGGGATTGACCGCGTCGGAGCCGGGCGGGTGGCCCTCCGCCCGGCCAAGGCGGGGGATGGCCCCAACCCCATCCCCCGCCTCAGCGTCCGGCCGGCGATCAGGCCCTGGCGTCGTGGCCCTGCTTCCGGTCGTCGCCGCCGAGCAGCTTCAGCAGCGTTTCGGTCAGGTCCTTCGCGCCGTCCGCCTGCCCATAGGCGTTCTGCGCCTGCAGGGCGTCGGAGCGCGAAGCGCCGTCTCCCAGACGATCCTTCACGGAATCGCCGAAGGCCTTCAGCTCCTTCTTGGAGACCGAGCCGTCGCCGTCGCCGTCGATCGCGTCGAACAGCTTGTCGCTTTCGCCGCCCAGGAGCTGCGCGATCGGATCGTCCTTCGCGCCCTTCTTGAACTCGGCGCGCGCGATCGTGCCGTCGCCATCGCCGTCCGCCTTGCCGAAGAGGGCGTCTAGGTCGGGCCCCTGACCGCCGACGCCTCCCTGGCCGATGCCGCCCAAGGTCGATTGCAGCTGCAGCAGGAAGCTCTGAACTTCGCTCGATGCCTTTTCGCCGAAGGCATCCGACTCGCTCTTGCTGAGAGAACCATCGCCGTCGCTGTCGATCTGCTTGAAGAGATCCTTGGCATTGTTGGACCCGGCGAATTTGCCGACCGGCAGATTCTTCCCGGCCGCCTCGAACTCGTCGAACGAGATCTCCTTGTCGCCGTTGGCGTCGGCCTTGCTGAACAGTTTCTCCCGGATCGCCGAGAAATCGGGCAGCCTGCCGCCACCCAGTCCCGAGATTGCGCTGGTAGTCATGACGTAACACTCCTTCATGGTCGGGGTGCCTGCGGCGCGCGCCGCGGGCGGCTCTCAAGAGCCGGCCGAGGGGCTGCGAAAGATGCGCCGACGCCGTTTCAAACGACCGTTTCAGGAATGCCGGGCGAAACCGGCGGGTTGCGCCTCAGCGCGCCCAGCCCCAGCGCGAAGGCGACGGCCAGGCCGGAGCGTCCGGCAGCCTCGGCTCCGCCGACTGCGCTCGCTCGACATTGGCCAGGAACTGGTCGGTGGCGCGCTGCCAGGTGAACCCCTCCGCGTGGGTCCGGCAGAGCGTCCGCTCAACCTGCAGCGCCGCCAGCGCCGCGGCGCCCAGATCCTCGCCGAGCACGCCGGCGCCGCTGTCGCCGACGACATCCAGCGGGCCAGGAGCCGGATAGGCCGCAACCGGCAGGCCGCAGGCCAGCGCCTCGATGAGCACGAGGCCGAAGGTGTCGGTCCGGCTGGGGAAGACGAAGACGTCGGCGCCGGCGTAATAGGCGGGCAGGGCGGCCGGCGGCTTGGCGCCGAGGAACACCGCTCCCGGGTAGCGCGCCCGCAGGGCGGCCGCCGCCGGCCCATCGCCGATCACCACCTTGCTGCCAGGCAACGGGAGCGACAGGAAGGCGTCGAGATTCTTCTCCGGCGCCAGACGCCCGACCGAAAGGAAGATCGGCCGCGGCAAGCCGGCGAAAGTCTCCGCCGGCGCGGCCGGGCTGAAGCCGGCGAGGTCGACGCCCCGGCCCCAGCGCATGATGTTGCGGAAGCCACGGTTCCTGAGTTCCGCCTCGATCGACGGCGTGGCCACCATCACGCCGCGGCCGGCGTCATGGAAGCGCCGCAGCGCCCGGTAGCTGAGGCTCATCGGCAACGGCAGCCTCGCCCTCAGATATTCCGGGAAGCGCGTGTGGAAGCTGGTGGTGAAGGGCTGGCCCTCGCGCCGCGCGATGCGGCGGACCGCCCAGCCGATTGGCCCTTCCGTCGCGATATGCACGTGATCCGGCCGCCAAACGCGCAGCGTCTCGCGGATCATCCCCTGGTCCGGCCAGGCGACGCGGATTTCGCCGTAGCCTGGCAAGGGCGCATTGCGGAACAGCCCCGGCGTGATGGTTCTCACTTCGTGGCCGCGGCTTTCGATCTCGCGGATCGTCGCCTGCAGGGTCCTGACCACGCCGTTGACCTGCGGCGCCCAGGCGTCGCTTGCGACGAGAAGCTTCATGTCGGATCAGGCCGCCTGGGGGAGGAGAGGCTTCGCAGCCTCGATCTGGGGCTTGGCGGCGGGCCTTGCCTCGCCGACCGCACGGCGGCCGCCCCAGCGGATGATCTCGAAGCTGCCGTCGTAGTCCTCGACGATGGCGGTCAGGCTTTCGACCCAGTCGCCGGTGTTGAGATAATGCACCCCGTCGATCTCGCGGGAGACGGCATGGTGGATGTGGCCGCAGATCACGCCCTGAACCTCGACGCGCCGCGCCTCCTTCACCAAGGCGTCCTCGAATTCGGAGATGACGTTGACCGCGTTCTTGACCTTGAGCTTGGCCCAGGCGGACAGCGACCAATAGGGCAGACCAAACCGGCGACGGATCGCCGTGGCGATCCGGTTGAGGAAGATCGCCGCGTCATAGGCCATGTCGCCCAGATGGGCGAGCCACTTGGCGTGCCGGATCACGAAGTCGAAGGCATCGCCATGCAGCACGAGATAGCGCCGGCCATCGGCCGCCTCGTGGATCGCGGTCTCCTGCACCTCGATGCCGCCGAAATGCGTGCCGTAATAATCACGCAGGAACTCGTCGTGGTTGCCGGGCAGGTAGATGACCCTGGCGCCCTTGCGCGCCTTGCGCAGAAGCTTCTGCACCACGTCGTTATGGCTCTGCGGCCAATGCCAGCCGCCCTTGAGGGCCCAGCCATCGATGATGTCGCCGACGAGGTAGATGGTGTCGGCCTCGTGGACGCGCAGGAAATCCAGCAGTTGGTCGGCCTGCGCGGCCTTCGCTCCCAGATGCAGGTCGGACAGGAAGAGCGTCCGGACGTGTCTGGATTCCATCGATGGATCGCTCATGTCTGATCCCGTCTCTCGCTGCTCGTCCAAGGGTCTGCCGGGGGCGCTGCAAAAACGACTCGCATTCCACGCGCGTCGGCTGCTGAACGATTCCGGTCACGGTTTGATGACAAAAAGCGCCGGCGACTGTCACCGCCCTGTCATGACATCGTTGGAAAGGCGCTGCTGGCATCAACACCGGATTCGCCAGTGACAGTCCCGCAGCAGGCCGCGTCGCAGGATCTCCCCTCCTTCGCGGTCGAGAACGCATACCGGCATTGGGCCAAGGTCTACGACGCCGTTTGCGCCCCGGTCTTCCGACCCGCCCATAAGGCAGCCGCGGCCGCGGCCAACCGCATCGGCGGAGAAGTGCTGGAGGTGGGCGTCGGCACCGGCCTGGTGCTGCCGCTCTACGACCGGCAGCTCTGGGTGACCGGTCTCGACATCTCCGAAGGCATGCTGGCGAAGGCGCGACAGCGGCTCGGCGAACGTCCGATGCCCCATGTGGCCGCGCTCGAGACCGGCGACATCCACGAGTTGCGCCATCCCGACGAGAGCTATGATGCGATCGTCATGCCCTTCGTGCTGACACTCCTGGCCGAACCGGAGCGGGCGCTCGACAATTGCCGCCGCATGCTGCGGCCGGGCGGCGAGATCATCATCGTCAGCCATTTCCAGTCGGCGACGCCCGGCATCGCCAAGATCGAACGCTGGCTGGCGCCGCGGATCGCCGGCCTGGGGCTGCGGCCCGATTTTCCGCTGGCGCGCATCGCCGAATGGGCGGCGAGCCACGAGGATCTCGCCCCGCCCGCCGTTGATTCCGCCGGGCCGCTGGCCGTCTACAAGCGCGTCCGTATCCGCAAGCTTCCCCGCTCCGAGACCGCTGTCATCTGACTGTCGCATCGACCACTTAGCGGCTCATGGCGAGCGGAGTGTGCCTATGCTGGAGATCAAGGGCGTGACGCGCCAGTTCGGCGCCAAGCGCGCGGTGAGCGACGTCAACCTGGAGATCGCGCCTGGCAGCTTCGTCGGCGTGATCGGTCGCTCCGGCGCCGGCAAGTCGACGCTGCTGCGCATGATCAACCGTCTGCTCGACGTCTCTGAGGGCAACATTCGCTGGAACGGCCGCGACGTCACGGCGCTGAAGGGCGCCGAGCTGCGCGACTGGCGCATGCGCTGCGCCATGGTGTTTCAGCAGTTCAACATCGTCGGTCGTATCGACGTGATGACCAACGTCCTGATGGGCCGGCTGAACCATACCGGGCAGATGCGCTCACTGCTCAAGCTCTGGCCGGCCGAGGACAAGGCCATCGCCATCTCCGCGCTTGAGCAGTTCGACATGATGGCGCTGGCCGGACAGCGCGCCGAGTCGCTCTCCGGCGGCCAGCAGCAGCGCGTCGCGATCTGCCGCGCCCTCGTCCAGGAACCCGATATCATCCTGGCCGACGAGCCGATCGCCTCGCTCGACCCGCGCAACACCAAGATCGTGATGGACAGCCTGCTGCGCCTCAACAAGCACTTCGGCATCACCGTTCTCTGCAACCTGCACGATCTCGACCTGGCCAAGGACTATTGCGACCGCCTCGTCGGGATGGCGCAGGGCCGCGTCGTTTTCGACGGCGCGCCAGAAGCGCTGACCGAGGATGCGGCGCGCGATCTCTACGGCCTGGAGGCCGGCGAGGCGATGACCATCATCCCGCCGCAGACAGTCTCGGGCGGCCGGCTCGTACCGGCCGCAGCCTGAGACCAAATCACTCAACCGTAACGCATCAGGAGGTTTTCATGACCATGACCCGCCGTCTCGCCCTCGGCCTCGCCGCCGGCGCAGCTCTCATCGCCACGCCTGCGCTGGCCCAGGAGTGGAAGGCGAAGTATCCCGAGCTCGTCTATGCCGTCGTCCCGTCCGAGAACGCCTCGGGCGTGACCGAGCGCTACACGCCCTGGATGGCCTATCTCTCCAAGGAACTCGGCGTGAAGGTGACGCTGCGCATCGCCTCGGACTACGCCGCGGTGATCGAGGGCCAGCGCGCCGGCACGATCCACATCGGCGACTACGGCCCGTCTTCCTATGTCCGCGCCCATACCGTGACGAACGGCGGCGTCGACGCTTTCACCACGCTGCGCGCGGCCGACGGCTCGACCGGCTACTGGTCCGTCGCCTACACCAAGGCCTCCTCTCCCGAGACCAAGCTCGAGGACTTCAAGGGCAAGAACCTCTGCCTCGTCGACCCCAACTCGACCTCCGGCTACAACGTGCCGCTCTATGCGATGAACAAGGCCGGCATCACGCCGGACAAGTTCTTCAGCAAGATCGTGACGTCGGGCAGCCACGAGAACGTCGTGCTCGCGATCCAGCAGGGCACCTGCGACGTCGGCTTCAACTGGTGGAACTCCGAGGACGATTCGAACCTCACGCGCATGGCCAACAAGAACATGGTCAAGGCGTCCGACTTCAAGACCGTGTTCCGCTCCGAGAAGATCCCGGGCTCGCCCGTGGCCTATCTGACCAGCCTTCCCGCCGATCTGAAGGCGGCGATCAACAAGGCTTTCGTCGATGCGCCGACCAAGGACAAGGCCGCCTTCGACAAGCTCTCCGACGGCAAGTCGCCGGGCTTCGCTCCCGCCAAGCATGAAGACTACAAGGTGACCATCGAGCTGCAGACCTTCGTCGACGCGCTGCGCAAGAAGAGCGGTTCGTAAGCAATCGAGGCAAGGGCGCCGTCCTCCGACGGCGCCCTTCGCACGTCGCCATGGCCTATGTGATCCCCCGCCTTCCGGACGCGCAGATCGCGGCGCTCTCCGCCGGCTACCGCGCCGAGATCGCCGCGAAGCAGCGCATGACGCTGCTCGGCATTTGCGTGCTGGTGGCGCTGACGCTGCTTGCGGGCTGGGTCGCCGAAGTCGATCTGGTGAAGTTCGCCGTGAACATCGACAAGTTCACGAGCTACTTCGGACGGCTTTTCTATCTCGACACGGGGGCCCATGTCTTCACCGATGTGAAGGAATGGTTCTGGGGCCTCCAGAAGTGGTCGGGCAAGCTCTTCGACACGCTGCTGATCGCCTATCTCGGCACGCTGATCGGTGCGGTCTTCGCCTTCTTCCTGTGCTTCTCCGCCGCCGCGAATCTGACGCCGCAGCGCGGCAAGCGCTTCACGGCGCGCCGCTTCCTGGAATTCTGCCGCACGGTGCCTGAGATCGTCTTCGCGCTGATCTTCGTCGTCGCGTTCGGCCTCGGCCCGGTGCCCGGCGTGTTGGCGATCGCCATCCATACGGCCGGCGCGCTCGGCAAGCTGTTCTCCGAGGTCGTCGAGAACATCGACATGAAGCCAGTCGAGGGCATCGTCGCCAGCGGCGGGACGCGCTGGCAATCGATCCGCTACGCCGTCGTGCCGCAAGTGCTGCCGAACTTCGCGAGCTATGCGCTGCTGCGCTTCGAGATCAACGTCCGCGGCGCCTCGGTCATGGGCTTCGTGGGCGCCGGCGGCATCGGGCAGGACCTGATCGAGGCGATCCGCAAGTTCTACTATTCCGACGTCTCGGCGATCCTGCTCATGATCATCGCCACCGTGATGATCATCGACATGTTGACGGAGAGGCTCAGGCATCGGCTGGTCGCCATGGAGCAGGGTCGATGAGCCGCGCCACGCTCTTTCCCGATACGGCGGCTATCCGCGAGCGTCACGCGGCGCTGATTCGGGGCTCAGCGCGGGATCGCGCTATGGTCGCGGCCGTTTTAGCGCTGATCCTCGGCGTCGCCGTCTTCGCCGCCGTCCGGCTCGAATTCTCGTTCGGCCGGCTCGGGACAGGCATCGTTCAGCTCGGCACCTTCCTCGGCCTGATGATCCCGCCCTCTCCGGGCAGCCAGCTCAACCTCTTCCTGAAGTCTCTCGCGGAGACTGTCGCTATCGCCTTCCTTGGCACGCTGCTTGCGGCGATCATCGCCTTCCCGCTCGGCTTCCTTGCCGCTAAGAACGTGATGACGCAGCGGATCGTGCAGTTCCTGACCAGGCGCTTCTCCGATTCGATCCGTGGCGTGGACACGCTGATTTGGGCTCTGATCTGGATCAACGTCGTGGGACTCGGTCCCTTCGCCGGCGTTCTCGCCATCATGACCAGCGACATCGGCTCCTTCTCGAAGCTCTTCTCCGAGGCGATCGAGGCTATCGATCGCAAGCCGGGGGAGGGCGTCGTCTCCACCGGCGGTTCTCGCTTCCACGCCATCCGCTTCGGCATCGTGCCGCAGGTGATGCCCGTCCTGATCAGCCAGACCCTCTACTTCTTCGAATCGAACACGCGCTCGGCCACCATCATCGGCATCGTCGGCGCCGGCGGCATCGGCCTGCACCTCGCGGAGATGATCCGCACCTACGAATGGGACCGCGTCGCCTTCATCATCCTGATGATCCTGGTGACGGTTGCTGTCATCGACGCCGTCTCGTCGCGCCTTCGGCTCGCCCTGGTTGGCAAGAACGCCGCCTCGCTGTAGGCGGTGTCACCGCTCTGTCACGCGGGGGTGGCAACGCACGCGCCATGCTGTCCGAAACTGAGACGCCCCAAAGCCGGCCCACGGCGGAGCTTGAACGCAAGACCGCGATGGCGATCTTCGCGCGGGCCGAGCCGTCGGAACTCTCGGCACCCATCGCTCGGCACTGGCCGAGCCTGATGGTGCGCGACCTCAAGCCCGCAGAGACGGGGCTACTGATGCTGCGCGGCCGCATGGGCGGCGACGGCAAGCCCTTCAACCTCGGCGAGGCCACCATGGCCCGCGCCGTGGTCGAACTGCCCGACGGCCGCCGCGGCTACGGCCATGTCATTGGGCGCGACGAGGGCAAGGCCCGCCTCGCCGCCATCGCCGATGCGCTCTGGCAGGGCGAGAACGACCAGGCCATCGTCGAGCGCGAGATCGTCGCGCCGGTCTCGGCGAGGCTGACTCACGAGCGGGCCCGGCAGCGCGCCGAGACCGCAGCGACCAAGGTCGATTTCTTCACCCTCGTGCGCGGCGAGGACTGATCCGTTGGCCGCGCTCTCTCCTGGCTTCGCCGATCCGGTCCATGATCCGCAGGCCGCCTTCCGGGCGGTGATGCGCGTCATGGCGCAGCCTGGCCGAATCGAACGGCTGCCGCTCGCCCTCGATCCGCCCGAGGGGCTGCCGAAGGCTGCGGCGGCCGCCTGCCTGGCGCTGGCCGATTTCGAGACGCCGCTCTGGTTGTCGCCAAGCCTTGCCGCCAATGCGGCAGTCGGCGCCTGGCTGCGCTTCCACGCCGGCGCACCGGCGGCGGGGCAGTCCGGCGCCGCCTTCGCGATCGTCGATGCCGCTCGCGACGGCCTCGATCTCGCCGCATTCCCGCAAGGCGTCGATGCCTATCCGGACCGGAGCGCCACCATCGTGCTCCTCTGCGATAGCCTCGACGAGGAAGGTCCGATGCAGCTCTCGGGACCGGGGATCAAGGATCGCCGCCACTTCGGATTTGCGCCGCTGCCCGCCGATTTCCTGGAGCAATGGGCGACGAACCGGGCCGGCTTCCCGCTCGGTGTCGACCTTATCCTGGCGGCCGGCGACCGGCTGGCCGGTCTGCCGCGCAGCACGCGCATCCTGAGGGAGGCCGCCTGATGTATGTGGCGGTCAAGGGCGGCGAGCGCGCCATCGACAACGCCCACCGGCTGCTGGCGCACAAGCGGCGCGGCCGCAAGAGCGTGCCGGAGCTCACCGCCGCGCAAATCCGCGAGCAGCTCGGCCGCGCCGTCGACCGCGTGATGGGCGAGGGCTCGCTCTACGACGTCGACCTCGCCGCCATCGCGGTGAAGCAGGCGGCGGGCGATCTCATCGAGGCGATCTTCCTGGTCCGCGCCTACCGCACGACGCTGCCGCGCCTCGGCTTCGCGGAGCCGCTCGCGACCGATCGGATGCGGATCGCGAGGCGCATCTCCGCCACCTACAAGGATCTGCCAGGCGGGCAGGTGCTCGGACCGACGTTCGACTATACCCATCGCCTGCTCGATCTCGGCCTCGCGGGTGAAACGCGTCAGCAGGCGCCGGCCACGGCGCCCGCCGACGCCACCGCCGCCACGCCGCGCGTCACTGACATCATTGGCGGCGAGGACCTGATCGAGCGGAGCCCCGCCGACGATGGCCAGCCCGTCGGCGACCTGACCCGCGATCCGCTCGCCTTCCCGGCGGACCGCGACCTGCGGCTGCAGAATCTCGCCCGGGGCGACGAAGGCTTCCTGCTGGCGCTCGGCTACTCGACGCAGCGCGGCTACGGCCGCAACCACCCGTTCGTCGGCGAAATCCGCGTCGGCGAGGTGGAGGTCGAGGTCTTCATCGAGGAACTGGGCTTCGCCGTCTCGATCGGCGACATCACCGTGACCGAATGCCAGATGGTGAACCAGTTCAAAGGCTCGAAGACGGAGCCTGCGCGTTTCACGCGCGGCTACGGCCTCGTCTTCGGCCATAGCGAGCGCAAGGCGATGTCGATGTCGCTGGTCGATCGGGCGCTTCGGGCCGAGGAATTCGGCGAGGAGCGCAAGGGCCCGGCGCAGGATGAGGAATTCGTGCTTTCGCATTCCGACAACGTGCAGGCGACCGGCTTCGTCGAGCATCTGAAACTGCCGCATTACGTCGACTTCCAGGCCGAGCTCGGCCTGATCCGCCAGCTCCGGCGCGAGCATGCGGAGCGCGAGGCGGATCAAGATTCGCCGAGGGAGGCCGCGGAATGACCAATCCGGTTCAGGGCGCGCCGATCGCCGGCTACAACTTCGCCTATCTCGACGAACAGACGAAGCGCATGATCCGCCGCGCGATCCTCAAGGCGATCGCCATCCCCGGCTATCAGGTGCCCTTCGCCAGCCGCGAGATGCCGATGCCTTATGGCTGGGGCACGGGCGGCGTGCAGGTGACTGCGGCCATCCTTGGACGCGAGGACGTGCTCAAGGTCATCGACCAGGGCGCCGACGACACCACCAACGCCGTCTCCATCCGCGCCTTCTTCCAGAAGACGGCGAATGTCGCCGTGACCACCGCGACGCAGGAAGCGACGATCATCCAGACTCGCCACCGCATCCCGGAGGCGCCGCTGACCGAGGATCAAGTGCTGGTCTACCAGGTGCCGATCCCGGAACCCCTGCGCTTCCTCGAGCCGCGCGAGACCGAGACCCGCGTCATGCATGCGCTCTCCGAATACGGGCTCATGCACGTGAAGCTCTACGAGGATATCGCGCGCCACGGCCATATCGCGACCTCCTACGCCTATCCGGTGGAGGTGGCGGGCCGCTACGTGATGGACCCATCGCCCATCCCCAAGTTCGACAACCCGAAGATGGACGATTGCCCGGCGCTGCAGCTCTTCGGCGCCGGCCGCGAGAAGCGCATCTACGCTGTCCCGCCCTACACGAAGGTCGTCTCGCTCGACTTCGAGGACCACCCCTTCGAGCGCAACAAGTTCGACCACCCCTGCGCGCTCTGCGGCGCCACGGACAGCTATCTCGACGAGGTGGTGACCGACGACAAGGGCGGCCGGATGTACGTCTGCTCCGACACGCACCATTGCGAGGAGCGGCAGGCGGCCGGCCATCGCGGCGAGCAGGCGCCGCCGGCGGCTCGCCGGGAGGCCGCCGAATGAAGGCGCCGCTGCTCTCGGCCGACGGGCTGACCAAGCTTTATGGCGGGCGCGCCGCCTGCCGCGACGTCGGCCTTTCGATCGACGAAGGCGAGGTGCTCGCCATCGTCGGCGAGTCGGGCTCGGGCAAGTCGACGCTGCTCAACATGATCTCGGGCCGGATGCGGCCGGATGCAGGTGAAGTCCGCTACCGCATGCGCGATGGCGAGCCGCGCGAGATCTTCGCTCTTTCGGAGGCCGAGCGCCGACTGCTCTTGCGCACCGACTGGGGCTTCGTGCACCAGGACGCAGCGCTGGGCCTCAGGATGAACGTCTCGGCCGGCGGCAACATCGGCGAGCGGCTGATGGCGGTCGGGAACCGGCATTACGGATCGATCCGCGCTACTGCTTCGCAATGGCTGACCCGCGTGGAGATCGATGTCGATCGGCTCGACGACCGGCCGACCGCCTATTCCGGCGGCATGCGGCAACGGCTGCAGATCGCCCGCAACCTCGTCACCAACCCGCGACTCGTCTTCATGGACGAGCCGACCGGCGGGCTCGACGTTTCGGTGCAGGCGCGGCTGCTCGATCTCATCCGCGGGCTCGTCGCCGATCTCGGGCTCGCGGTGGTGATCGTGACGCACGATCTCGCCGTAGCGCGGCTGCTCTCGCATCGCATGATCGTCATGAAGGAAGGCCGCATCGTCGAGAGCGGCCTCACCGACCGGGTGCTGGACGACCCGCAGGCGCCCTACACGCAGCTCCTCGTCTCCTCGGTGCTCGCCGCATGACGATGCCTTCCCTCCAGCCCGTGCTCAGCGTGCGCGATCTCGCCAAGGGCTTCACGCTGCATCTGCACGGCGGCAAGGTGCTGCCCGTCGTCAGCGGCGTGAGCTTCGACCTTGCAGCCGGCGAATGCCTGGTGCTGGGCGGCCCATCGGGCGCCGGCAAGTCCTCGATCCTCAAGATGCTCTACGGCAATTACGCCGCCGGCGCCGGATCCATCCTGATCAGGCATGGCGACGAGACGGTGGATCTCGCGGGCGCCGAGCCCGGCGCCATCATCGCCATCCGGCGCGAGACGCTGGGTTATGTCAGTCAGTTCCTGCGGGTCATCCCACGCGTGCCTGCGCTCGACATCGTGGCGGAGCCCGCTGTGGCCGCCGGGCTGAGCCAGGAGGCGGCGCGCGCCAGGGCTGCCGGGCTTTTGCAGCGTCTGAACCTGCCCGAACGACTCTGGAGCCTGCCGCCCGCGACGTTTTCCGGCGGCGAGCAGCAGCGCGTCAACATCGCCCGCGGCTTCGCCGGCGAGCACCGCATCTTGATCCTCGACGAGCCCACCGCCTCGCTGGATGCCGCCAATCGCGAGGCCTTCATCGGTCTCATGCAGGCGCGCAAGGCCGCTGGCTGCGCCTTCGTCGCCATCTTCCATGACGAAGACGTGCGGTCCCGCCTGGCGGACCGGATCCTCGATGTCTCGGCCTATGCGATGCGGGAGGCGGCATGAGCGCGCAGCCCCGCATCGAAGCCGAACGGCCGACGCGCCTCGGCGAACAGGCGCTCATCCATCCCACCGCGCAGGTGACGGCGAGCACGCTCGGTCGTTATGTCGAGATCGGCGAGCGGGTGAAGCTGACCGAAGCCGAGGTCGGCGACTATTCCTACCTCGTCACCGAATGCGAGGTTTGGGCCGCGCGGATCGGCAAGTTCGCCAATATCGCCAGCCATGTGCGGATCAACGCCACCAACCATCCGGTCTGGCGCGCCACGCTGCACCACTTCACCTACCGCGCCAACGACTATTGGGCGGATGCGGAGCGGGAGGAGAGCTTCTTCGCGTGGCGTCGCGAGAACGGCGTGACGATCGGCCATGACGTCTGGATCGGCCATGGCGCCACGATCCTGCCCGGTGTCACGGTGGGCAATGGAGCCGTGATCGGCGCCGGCGCGGTGGTCAGCCGCGACGTGCCGGCCTGGACCATCGTCGGCGGCGTGCCGGCGAAGCCGATCCGGCTTCGCTTCTCGCCGGAGCTCGGCGAGCGGATGGACCGGCTGGCGTGGTGGGACTGGAGCCACGAGCGCTTGCGCGCCGCCCTCGATGATTTCCGCACGCTCGATGCCGGAGCCTTCCTGAACAAGTACGAGGGTCAGCCATGACCGAGCCGCTGATCTTCGAGAATGCCATGGTCGTCACGGCCGAGGATGCTTTCCAGGGATTTGTGGCCGTACAGGATGGCACGATCATCGAGGTCGGCCGCGGGCGCGCCCCGGAGCGCGGGCGCGATCTCGCCGGCGACCTGCTGCTGCCCGGCCTCATCGAGATCCATACCGACAACCTGGAGGCGCACTACATGCCGCGCCCCAAGGTGGAATGGAACGCCGCCAGCGCGGTATTGGCCTATGACGCGCAGATCGCGGCCTCCGGCATCACCACCGTGTTCGATTCGCTGCGGGTCGGCATCGACGAACACGAGGAAAAGGCGGGCATGGGGTCGAAGACCACGCTGCTCGCCGACGAGATCGCGCGCCGGCAGGCGGCAGGGCATCTGCGCGCCGATCATCTCACGCATATCCGCTGCGAGGTGCCCGCTCCTGGCGTGGTGGAGGCGCTGGAGGGCTTCCTCGCGGGGCGCACGGTCAAGCTCCTGTCGCTGATGGACCACACGCCGGGGCAGCGCCAGTTCCGCGACATCGACAAGTACTTCATCTATTACGGCGGCAAGAGCGGCAAGCCGCAGGACGAGATCGAGCGCATCGTGGCGCGCCGCCAGACCGCCGGCGTGGCCCGCGCCGCGGTCAACCGGCCGCAGGTCGTCGCCATCGCCAAGCGCCACGGCGTCCCTTTGGCGAGCCACGACGACACGACGCTTGAGGACGTGCGCCAGTCCATCGCCGAGGGCGTGTCGATCGCGGAGTTCCCGACCACCGTCGAATCCGCCGCCGCCTCGCGCGAGGCGGGCCTCGCCACCGTGATGGGCGGGCCGAACGTGGTGCGCGGCGGCTCGCATTCCGGCAATGTTTCGGCGTCGCATCTCGCCGAGGAAGGGCTGCTCGATATCCTCTCCTCGGATTACGTGCCGGCCAGCCTGCTCTGGGGGGCGCTGGCGCTGGAGAAGACGCGCGGCATGGGCGGCCTTCCGGGGGCCATCCGGCTCGTCTCCCGAAACCCCGCCGCGGCCACGGGCCTGACCGATCGCGGCGAGATCGCGCCCGGCAAGCGGGCGGACCTGATCCGCGTGCATCGCGACGCCGGCAACGCCGTTGTGCGGGAGGTCTACCGCCAGGGCGCGAGGGTGGCATGACCGCCCCCGGCATTTTCGTCGCCGTCGTGGGGCCGAGCGGCGCGGGCAAGGACAGCCTGATCGGCGAGGCCATGACGGCCTTCGCGAACGATCCCCGCTTCGTCTTTCCCCGTCGCGTGGTGACACGGCCCCCCGACGGGACCGAGCCGCATGACAGCATCGACGAACTCGGCTTCCGCAGGCTGGCGGCCGCCGGCGGCTTCGCTCTGCATTGGGAGGCGCATGGCCTGAGCTACGGCATCCCGGCCAGCGCCGCCGTGGAGATCGCGCGCGGCCGCATCGTCATCGCCAATGTCTCGCGCGGCGTGCTGTCGCTGCTCCGGCAGCGCTTCCCGCGCAGCCTGGTGGTCGAGATCGCGGCTTCGCCGGAGGTGCTGGCCGCCCGCCTCGCCCGGCGGGGGCGAGAGGCGCCCGAGATGCAGCGCAGCCGCCTCGAGCGCGCCGAGGCGCTCGCCCGCACCACGCAATCCGATATCCTGATCATGAACGATGGCCCGATCGAGGAGGCCAGCCGCCGCTTCGTGGAGGTTCTGACGCAGGCCGCCGCGCCGGAGGCGGCACTCGGCGCATGAGCGGAGCGGCGCGCTACGCGATCTATTACGCGCCGCCGGCCGATTCGCCGCTCTGGGCCTTCGGCTCCCATGTTCTCGGCTATGATGCAGCCACGGGCGGCGAGCTGCACGGCTTCGCGCCACCGGGCTTGGGCGCGGCTGACTGGCGCGCGCTGACGGAGCGGCCCCGGACCTACGGTTTCCATGCGACGCTGAAAGCGCCCTTCGCGCTCGGCGAAGGCGACGAGACGGATCTGCAGGAGGCGCTCGCCTCCTTCGCGGCCGGGCGCGCGCCCGTGAGGCTCGGTTCGATGGCCATCCGTCCGCTCATGGAGCCCGGCGCGCCGGGCTTCGCGGCGCTGGTGCCCATGGCGCCGCCGCCGGCGCTGGCGGCGCTGGAGCGCGACATCGTCACGGAATTCGATCGTTTCCGCCGGGCGCTCACGGCGGAGGAACGCGAACGCCGCAGGCCGGATCGCTTGAGCGAACGGCAGCGCCTGCAGCTCGACGCCTACGGCTATCCCTTCGTGTTCGAGGATTTCCGCTTCCACATGACGCTGAGCGGCGCGACCTCCCGGGCGGCGGAGCTGGCTGACGGGCTCGCCGGGGCCATGGCGGCTGCCGTCGGCCTCGTCGACCTGACGCTCGACGCGCTGTGCCTTTTCCGTCAGGCCGGACCGCAGGAGCGCTTCCGGATCGTCGGCCGTCACGCTCTGGGCGGAAGAGCTTAGATCCTTCCCCCATGCATCGGGAAGCGGTGATCGCCCCGGGCGACGACCTGGAGTCTCTGCCGGAAGGAGCCTGACCCAGCCTCATGGGTCTCGATCGCGACCGGCGCTGATCGCGCCTCGCGGGGCAGCAGGCTGTGGCCTCGCATTGACGGCGAGGCGGACAGGCCGAGCAGGTCGAGGATGGTCGGTCCGATGTCGATGATGCCCGCCGGAGCATCGGTCATCGCCGGCGCTGCGGAGGCCGCACCGCCCAGCATGAGCACCGTATTGAGTTCGTGGCGGTTGAGGCCGCCATGCATGCCGCCGCCCAGCGGCACATCGCCGGCCGTGATGAGCCCGACGCCGGGGAGCCCATGCGCATCCGGCCCGACCTCGGAGCGCAAGACGTAGACGAGGTCGGGACCGCGCGCGTGGTCGAGACCGACGAGCCTGGTCGACAGCGTGCCGTCGACCGCGCCATGCACGGGATCGTCGGAGGCGGTCAGCACCATGCCGATCTCATCGCGGGTCATCAGCCAGCGGGCGACGGCGTTGCGGCGATCGAGGTCGCCGTCGAGCACGCGGATCTCGCCCATGTTGCCGCCGGTGACGGCAAGCTTGGCGCCGTTGAGAGGGCGGGTGGAGGCCATGGCCGCCGGGTGCCCGGCCTCGGCCAGCAGCCGATCCATCTCAACGAGGCCGCTGCTCCCGATCTGGCCATGGTCCGAGGCCACGATGATGGCTGTCTCCTCGCCGTCGGCCTGCCGCCCTAGCGCGTCGAGGATGCGCCCGAATGCGGCGTCGGCATGAGCGAGCACGCGGCGCGACTCGTCCGAGCCGATGAAGCGATAGTGGAACGAGGTATCGGGCTCGTTGAACCAGATCAGCGCGACATCGGGCGCCTGCGAGGCCAGCACATGCTCGATGAAGACGCGGGCGGCGTAATCCACCTCCGCGAAGCGCGGCAGCTCGCGCTGCGGCAGCGGACCGAACCGCGCGACCATCTCCTCGACCGCCTCGGGCGTGCGGGTCGCCCTCGCGCCCATCACAGAGAAGGTCCAGTGTCCATTGGCTGCGGCGCGCGGGTTGATCGCATAGGCCGAGCCCGCGGATCCCGTATGCACGACGGAGAAGCTGAGCCCCACCGCCGCCAGCCGGTCCGCGAAGGTCGCGGCGTCGACGAGCGGCGCGCCGAGCGTCGCCTCGGCCAAGGCGAGATCCTCCGCCCGCGAGGTGTCGAGCACGTGCTCGCGGGTCACTTCCGGAAAGAAGAAGGCGTTGCCGACGACGCCATGCACCACGGGCGGCGCGCCCGTCGCGATCGACGATGTCGCGACCCGCGTCATCGACGGGAAGACCGAGCGCGCCTCGCGGAACCACAGGCTCTCGGCCGCGAAGGCCGCAAGCCGCGGCATCCGGTCCGGCGTGACCATATCGGGCCGCAGCCCATCGAACACCACCACGACGACCTTGCCGGCCTTGCGCATGGGATCACCTCAGGGTTGGATCCAGGCGATCGCGCAGCCAATCGCCCAGCATGGAGACGGCAAGCGTCGTCAGCACGATCGTCAGCGCCGGAGCGAGCATGATCCAGGGCGCGCGCGTGATGTACTCGCGGCCGTAGCCGACCATGTTGCCGAGGCTGGTCATGGGCGGCTGCACGCCGAGCCCCAGGAACGAGAGGCTGCTCTCCAGCAGGATGATCTCCGGGAAGATCAGCGTCATCGAGACGATCAGCGTCGAGGCGATGTTGGGCAGGATGTGGCGGAGATAGACTCGCGTCGGGGAAGCGCCGAGCTGGCGCACCGAGGCGGCGTAGCCCTGCGCGCTCGCCGCGATGGCGAGGCCCCGCGCGATGCGGGCGTAGCGTTCCCAGCCGAAGAAGCCCATCAGGCAGATCAGCAGCGGCAGCGAGTTGCCGAAGAACGCCAGCACCGACAGCGCGAGGATCAGGAAGGGCATGCTCGCCTGGAAGTCCGCGAGCATCAGCACCGCCTGCTCGACGAGCCCGCGGAAGTAGGCCGCGAGGAAGCCGAGCGTGGTGCCCATCACCGCCGAGATGATCGAGGCGCCGAAGGCGATGAGCAGCGAGATGCGGATCGAGATGAAGAGGCGCGAGAGCACGTCGCGGCCGAGTTCGTCGGTGCCGAGCCAATGCGCCGGGTTGCCGGGCGGGGACAGGCGGTTGCGCAGATCAGGCGCGGTGAAGGCATAGGGCGCGATCCATTGCGCCAGGAGCGCGATGGCGACCATCAGCACCAGCCAGAGGATCGCGAGCCTGACGGCGAAGGGCATGGCCTCCCGCGCAGGCTTCGCTGCAGCGACTGTCTGCGCCAGTGGCGCGCTGATCGTCTGGTCGGTCATGCGTGCCTGGCCCCGCCGCCTTGCCGCAGTCGCGGATCGAGGAAGCCGTAGAGAAAATCGACCACGAGATTGGAGACGACCATCGTGGCGGCGACCAGGAGGAGGATGCATTGCACCACGGCGAGATCGCGGTTCGCCACGGCCACGACGAGCAGGCGGCCAACGCCGGGCCAGGAGAAGACGCTTTCCACGACCACAGCGCCGGCGATCAAAGTGCCGACCATGAAGCCGACGATGGTGACCGTGGGGATCGCGGCGTTCGGCAGCGCATGGCCGGTGACGACCTGCCGCCAAGGCACGCCCTTGGCGCTCGCCGTGCGGATGTAGGGCTGGCCCAGGACCTCCAGCATGGCGCTTCGCGTGAAGCGGGCGAGCACGGCCGCGCCGCCGATGCCGAGCGTCAGGATCGGCAGGATGGCATGGCGCCAGCTGTCCTGACCGCCCGAGGGCAGAACGCCGAGCTTCACCGCGAAGATCAGCACGAGCGTCAGGCCCAGCACGAAGCTCGGAATGGTGAAGCCGGCGACGGACAGCATCATCACCACGCGGTCCGCCAGGCTGCCCCGCCGGAGCGCCGCGTAGATGCCGGCAGGGATGCCGATGCCGATCTTGATGGCGAGCGCGGGCAGGGTGAGCGCCAGCGTCACCGGGATGCGCTCGGCCACCAGCTCGATCGCCGAGCGGCCGTCGCGCATCGAGCGCCCGAGCTCGCCCTGCGCGATCGCCGAGAAATAGCGCAGGTATTGCAGCCAGATCGGATCGTCGAGCCCCCAGGCCTTTCGGAAGGCGGCGACCGCCTCCGGCGGCGCCTCGGGGCCGAGGATGATCTGCGCCGGATCGCCTGAGAGCCTGAGCACCACGAAGGCGAAGGTGACGACCAGCGCGATGGTGATCAGCGCGCGGCCCAAGCGGAAGGCGGCGAAGCGCAGCATCAGGCGGCCATTCCCAATTCAGGCGCCGGATCATGCAGATGGCAGGCGACGCGCCGGCCTGCGCCCATCGGCCTCGCGGCAGGAGCCTCACTGCGGCAGCGCGGCAAGGCGAAGGGGCAGCGAGGATGGAAAGCGCAGCCCGACGGCCGGCTGGAAGGATCTGGCGGCTCCCCGGTCAGAACGATTCGCTCCCGCCCTCCGGAGCGCCGCGGCTGCGGCGCCGCGGAGACCAGGGCCTTCGTGTAGGGGTGCAGCGGCTCGGCGAAGAGATCGTCGGCGTCGCCCTCCTCGACGAAAGCACCCAGATACATGACCGCGACCCGCCGGCTCACCTGCCGCACGATGCGCAGGTCATGGCTGATGAACAGCATGGCGACGCCGAGCTCAGCCTGGAGATCGGTCAGCAGGTTGACGACCTGCGCCTGGATCGAGACGTCCAGCGCCGAGACGGGCTCGTCGCAGACCAGGAACTCCGGGTTGGTGATCAGAGCGCGGGCGAGCACGACGCGCTGGCGCTGGCCGCCCGAGAGCTCGTGCGGATAGCGGCCGGCCTGTTCGCGCGACAGGCCGACGCGGCGCAAAAGGTCGAGCGCCATGGCGTCCCGATCCAGCGCATCGCCACGGCCATGGATCTCCAGGGGCTCCTTCACCTGCGCCAGGGCGGGCAGCCGGCGGTCGAGCGCGCCAAGCGGATCCTGGTAGATCATCTGCATGCGGGCCCTCTGCGCGCGCCAGGCTGCGGAGCCCGGCGGCGGCAGCGGCGCGCCGCCGAACAGCATCTCTCCGGCGTCGGGCCGCTCGAAGCCGAGCGCCATGCGCCCCATGGTCGACTTGCCCGAGCCGGATTCGCCGACCACGCCGAGCGTCTCGCCAGGCGCGATCGCGAAGCTGACGCCATCGACGGCGCGGACATCGACGGTGGCGCCGAAGAAGCCGCGCCGGACCCGATAGGTGCGGGCGAGGCCCCGCGCCTCGGCGATCGCTTCCCTCATGCCGCGGCCAGCCGCTCGGGCGGAGGAGTGGCTTTCGACCGCTCGCGGATGCAGGCGAGCCTCCGGCCGTCGCTCTCCGGCCGGAGCGCCGGGACTGCGGCCAGACAGGCGGGGCCCGCCTCCGGGCAGCGGGGCGCGAAGGCGCAGCCCGCGGGCAGCGCCGCCGGATCGGGCACCGTGCCGGGGATCGAGACCAGGCGACGGCGCGCGCCGGCGAGCGGCGGCAGCGAGCCCAGCAGGCCTTGCGTATAGGGATGCCGGGGATCGTCGAAGAGGCCAGCCGCAGGTCCTTCCTCGACGATGCGCCCTGCATACATGACCGCGACCCGGTCGCAGGTCTCGGCGATGACGCCGAGGTCGTGGCTGATCAGGACCAGCGCCATGCCCATCTCGCGGCGCACGTCGTCGATCAGGTCGAGGATCTGCGCCTGGATGGTCACGTCAAGCGCCGTGGTCGGCTCGTCGGCAACGAGGAGATCGGGTTGGCCGGCGAGCGCCATGGCGATCATGACGCGCTGGTTCTGCCCGCCGGAGAACTCATGCGGATAGGCGGAGAGCCGCCGCGCGGCATCAGGGATGCCGACCAGCTCCATCAGCCGACGCGCTTCTGCCTTCAACACGGCTCCGGAGAGACCACGATGCAGCGCCAGCGCCTCGCCGAGCTGCCTACCGACGGTCAGGACCGGATTAAGGGCGCTGGCGGGATCCTGGAAGATCATGGCGATGCGGCCGCCGCGGATGCGGTCGAGCGCGTCGGGCTTGGCTCCCAGCATCTCATCGCCATCGAGCCTCGCGCTGCCGGCGACCTTCGCCTTGGCCGGCAGCAGCCCGAGCGCCGCCAGCCAAGTCACGGACTTGCCGGAGCCCGACTCGCCCACTAGGCCCACGGCCTCGCCGCGACCGATCGCGAGATCGACGCCGTGTAGCACGCGCACGCCGTCGAAACTGACGGTGAGGTTCTCGAGCGAAACGAGGGCGCCGCCCGATCCCGCGGTCTGATGCTTCAACTCCACCGCCATTCCCACCTTCACGTCATGTTCGCCGCGCGGAAGTCCATGTATTCGATGGGATAGGGATGCCAGACGACATCCTTGCGCTTCCCGTAGAACATCGTGAGGTCGTGCAGCACGGTCCCGGCGGGATCGGACACGTCGAAGATCTCGAGCATGCGGCGGAAGCTGCGCTTGCGCTCCTCAACGTCGAGGCTGCCTGCCAACGTCTCGCTGAGCGCATTGAACTCACTGTTCGACCATTCCTTCGTCGTGTTCTGCACCGGGCCCTTGGGGCCGAAGAGGCGGACGAGGACTCCGACGGGATCGTTCCAGAAGATCGTGTTGGACCAGTCGCGGATGCCGCGGCCCTCGGCCGGCGTCGTGATGGCCCCGACGTTCTCCCGCACCTGCAGATCGACGTTGAGGCCGACCGACCGCCACATCTCCACAAGCACCTGCGCGGTCTGGAGCTGCAGCGTGTAGTAGTTGGGCAGGATGCGATAGGGGATGGGCTGGCCTGCGTAGCCGGCTTCCTTCAGCAGTCGCCGCGCCTGGTCGGGATCGAAGCCCGGTGCCGGGTAATCGGCCATGTAGAGCGGCCCGTAGGCGGCGTTCTGGTGGCCGGGAGGGATGGACGTCCGGCCGGCGTAGAGCGAGTCGACGATCGCCTTCCGGTCGATCGCCAGCGCGAGGGCGCGACGAATCCGGGCATCGGCGAGCACCGGATGATTCTTGTCGAAAACCAGCACGCGGATGTTCTGGATCGGACCGCCGACGATCTCGCGTCCCTCCATCGCTGCGATCGGAGCGAACTGGTCGGGCGAGACTTCGGTGATGATGTCGGCCTCGCCGGCGGCCAGCGCGTTCAGCCGGCTCGCGAGTTCGGGAACGATGCGGAAGACGAGCTCCCGGCAGGACGGCGGCCCGCCGAAATAAGCGTCGTTGGCCCGCAGCACGAGGCGATCGTCGAGCCTGAACTCGGCGACGGAGAATGGCCCGGTGCCGACCGGCTTCTTCTCCCAGGCCTCGAAGCTAGGAGCGGACTGATACGCGCGCTTGGAGATGATTTGTCCGGCCCAGCCGGCGAGACGCTGCTCGAGCAGCGGATCGGGCGTGAAAGTGACGATGCGGACCTTTAAGGGATCGACGATCTCGACTCGCTCGATGGACGACAGAAACGGCCTTGTCAGCTGATAACCCGGCGCCTTCGGATCGCCGACGCGCTCCTGCCCGAAGCTGAAGGCGACGTCCTCGGCCGTGAACGGCCCGCCGTCATGGAAGACGACACCCTGCCGCAGGTCCAGCTCGAGGACGCGAGGCTCAACGCGCCGCCACGCCGTCGCCAGCGCCGGCTGGAGTCCGAAGCTGCCGCGGAAATCGATGGCGATCAGGTTGTCGAAGATGTTGTAAGCTGTCCGAAATAGGACGTTCGACACTTCGCGGCTGGGTTCGAGCGTGCGCGGACCGACCGGCATCGCGACGGTGATGCGCGCCTTGATTCCCGTCCGCTGCGCCCTGGCGTCCGGAGCGGCCATGGCGCTTGCCGCCAGCGAAGCCGAGGCTGCGAGGAGCGTGCGGCGCGACAGGCCCGCGATGGTGATGAACCGATCGGTCATGTTGCCCCTTGCCGGCTGTGGGTACCGCCCCAACCCTTCAGCCCCTGTGTGAAGCAGGTATGACGGGCGGCTCTTTTCGGGCTTTCGACGTTAGTTCCAGTTCGTCCGGCGGAAATCCACGACGAAGGATTCGGCCGGCTTCCAGCGGTGGGCCTTGCGCTTGCCGGTGAAGGTGCCGTTCTGGTGCAGCACGATGTAGGCGGGTCCTCCCGCTCGATGATGGTCAGCATCCGCCGGAAGGCGTCGCGGCGAACCGCCGTGTCCGTGCTGTCCTGCAGGCGCTTCAGCGCGGCGGCCGCGTCTTCGTTGCGCCATTGATTGGCTTCCCATTGCTGCCCGCCGGGGGAGAACACCGAGACGGAGGCGACAGGATCGTTGAACCAGGCGGAGTTGGAGTTGTCGCAGATGCCGCGGCCAGGCTCGCGGGCCAGGATCTGGCTCCAGTTCTCCTTCATCTCGACCCTAACGTTCAGGCCGACGCTCCGCCAGCCTTCGACCAGCGCCTGCGCTGTCGGCGTCTGGTTGGTGTAGTAGTTGTTGAGGAGCTGGTAGGGGATCTCCTCGCCGCGGTAGCCGGCTTCCGCCATAAGGCTCTTGGCCAAGGCCGGATCGAAGGCAGGCACATTCCAGTCGTCGAGATGCATCTTGCCGAAGAACGGCCATTGCAGGCCCTTGGGGATGCGCGTCCGGCCGAGCCACAGAGAATCCAAGATCGCCTGACGGTCGACGGCATGCGACATGGCGCGGCGCACGCGCGCATCCTTCAGGACGGGGTGATACTTGTCGAAGGCCGTGATGCGCATGTTGCGGATCGGGCGGCCCACGACGTGATGGCGCGGGCTCGCTTCGATGCGCTCGATCCGGTCCGGGGGCAGATCGAAGGCGAAGTCGAAATCGCTGGCGAGAAGGCCGTCGGCGCGCGACGCCACCTCCGGAACCTCGACGAAGCGGATCGACTTCGGCGGCGGCTTCCCGCCCCAACATTCGTCATGCGCCTCGAGCAGCATGTCCTGGTCCGGCCGGGATTGCGCCACGCGGTAGGGCCCGGTCGCGACGGGCTTCCGCGCCCATTCGGGCCAGGACGACACCTGCTCGAAGCCGCGGCGCGACAGGATCGAGCCCGTGTTGCGGATCAGACGGCCTTCGAGCGTGACGTCGGGCGTCTTGTTGACGAAGCGGACCGTGCGCCTGTCGACGATCTCGATGCGGTCGAAGCCCGGATAGGCCGCCTTGGCGATGGCCGGCGCCTCGGGAGGCGGCGTCTTGGTGGCTGCGCCTGCCGTCATGTTCACGAACAAGCCCGACCGCCCAGCCTCGGTGCCGCTCCACATGCGGTCGGGGCCGAAACTGAAGGCGACGTCTTCCGCCGTCATGACCTCGCCGTTGTGGAAGCGCACGTTGTCGCGCGGCGTCAGCTCGGGCGTGGAGTCGTCGATGCGCCGCCAGCTCTCCGCGAGACCGGGCTTCAGCGACAGGTCGCCGAGCCAGTCGACATCGATCAGCGTCTCCATGATCGGATAAAAGCTGCGCTGCCCGACGTTGGACTGCTCGCGCATTGGCTCCAGCGTGTTGGAGGTGGCGATCTTCTGAACCGCCACGGTGATCGCCGGCCGGCTGTCGGCCTGGCCGATGGCGAAGCGGGGCAGGGCCAAAGCCCCGGCGAGGGCGCCCGCCCCGATGATCACCCTGCGGCGTGTCGAGGCGATCATGATCGCCGCGTTCAGCTGGCAGGGAAAGGCGGCGCGCGGCCGGGCCGCGCGTCGATATCAGACGTAGTTGCCCGGCCGGAAATCCATGGCGAAGGCGGGCGACGCCTTCCACTGGATAGCCTTGGGCTTGGCGGTGAAGGTCGCGTTCTGATGCAGCACCGTATACGCCGGGTCCTCGCGCTCGCAGATTTCCAGCATGCGGCGGAAGGCCTGGCGGCGCTTGGCGCGATCCGTCGAGGTCTCCAGCAACTCGGAGAGCTGGTTCATCTCGGCGTTGGTCCACTCGCCGATCTGCTGCTGCTGGCCCTGCGGCCCGTGCTGGGCGACGATCGACGAGACCGGGTCGCTGAAGGGCGCGGAGTTGGACCAGTCGCGCACGCCGCGCTCCGGTCCCCGCGCCATGATCTGCGTCCAGTTCTCGACCGTGTTGATCTGCACGTTGAGGCCGACCGCGCGCCACATCTCGACGAGGATCTGAGCCGTGGCGTTCTGGTTGGTGTAGTAGTTGTTGAGGAGGCGGTAGGGGATCGCATCACCCTTGTAGCCGGCTTGTTTCAGGAGATCCTGAGCCAGCTTCGGATTGTATTCCGGCACCGTCCAGTCGGCATGGAACATGTCGCCGTAATATTCCCACTGCAGGCCGGCCGGCACGCGGGTGCGGCCCGCCCAGAGCGAGTCGACGATCGCCTGACGGTCGATGGCATGCGTCATCGCGCGGCGCACCAGCGGGTTCTGCAGCTGCGCGTGGTTCTTGTCGAAGACGGTGAGGCGGTGGTTCAGGATGGTGCCGCCCTGCACCTCGAAGGCAGCGTTCTTCTCGATGTCGGCGATCTGGTCCGGCGGGATGTCGCAGGCGAACTGGTACTGGCCGGAGAGCAGGCCGGCGATGCGGGAAGGCACTTCCGGCACCTCGACGAAGCGGATGCGCTTGAGAGGCGGGCGACCGCCCCAGTATTCGTCATGCGCCTCCAGCACCAGCATGTTGTCGGGGCGGAACTCGACGACCTTGTAGGGGCCGGTCGTGATCGGCTTGCGGGCCCAGTCGAGATAGCTCGCGGACTCCTCCCAGCCCTTGCGGCTGATGATCTCCGAGCCGTAGCGGGCGAGGCGGCCCTCCAGCGTCACGTCGGGCGTGGCGTTATAGAAGCGCACGACATACTTGCTGACGGCCTCGACGCGCTGCAGGTCGGGCCAGGCGCGGCGCGCCGTGGCCGGCACCTCCGCCGGAAGTTCCTTGCCAGGCCGCGGCTGCGGAATGCGCTCGAAGGCCTGGATGGTGGAGCGGTTCTTGGCCTCGGTGTTGGCGAACATCCGCTCGCGGCCGAAGGAGAAGACGACGTCCTCGGCGGTCATCTCCTCGCCGTTGTGGAAACGCACGCCGGGGCGCAGGTTGAGCTCCACGGTCTGGTCGTCGATCCGCTTCCACTCCGTGGCAAGGCCAGGGCGCGGCGACAGGTTGCCAAGCCAGTCGCGGCTGATCAGGGCTTCCCAGAGCGAGGTGAAGAAGACGCGCTCGCCGACATTGGACTGCTCGCGCAGCACGTCGAGCGTATTCGAGTTCGAGATCTTCTGCACCGCGATGGTGATCGTCGGCCGGTTGTCGGCCTGGGCGATGGCGAAACGCGGCAGGCTGGCGGCGCCGAACGCAGCCGTACCCAGTCCCATCGCCTGGCGGCGAGAGAGCCTGTTCATGCTGATCTCCGATGTCTGTCGATTGCTGCGGCCGGGATTCTCCCGGCCGGTTCCACGGCTAGCGACTGCGTATTACAGCCGCATGACGCAGGGCCTATTCGGCGAGGCCGAGGCCGATCAGGTGATCGGCGCCGGCGCGCACTGTATCCTTGTTGCGCACCTCGAGGATGAGGCGCGGCTTGCTCTGGATGCGGCCGAGCGCGCGGAACACCTCGCCCCAGCGGATGATGCCTTCGCCGGGGTTCCAGTGGCGATCGGCGTGGCCGTCGGTGTCCTGGAGATGGACGTGCTGCAGCAGTTCGCCAGCGGCATGGACGTAGTAGTCGACCGGCGGCGCGCCGGTGGAGCCGTATGCGTAGTTGGCATGGCCGGTGTCGATCGAGACGCGCACGGCGTCGCTGCCGAAGGACTTCGCCAGCTCGACGCGGATATGCGGGTCCTTATCCTCGATATTCTCGATGACGAGCGTGACGCCCATGCTCTCGGCGCGCTTCACAGCCTCGCCCAGCGTCTTGTGGACGCGCTCGATCACCTGCTCGCGCCCGCCGGGGTTGTAGTCGAGGTTGTTGTAGTCCCAGGTCGTGTAGGGCGAATGCACCACCATCTGCGTCGCGCCGACATGGGCGCAGACATCGAGACCCTGGCTCATGCGCTTCTTCACGACCTCGCGGACGTCGGGGTCCTGCGTGGCGATATTGAAGCCCCAGAACGGCCCGTGGATGCCGAGCCGGCCATGATAGCCGTCGAGCTCGCGCTTGATCTCGTCCGCCAGCGGCCGCCAGTCGCCGTTCAGCACCTCGGCCCAGAAGAAGTCCTGAAGCTCCAGGTCGCGCTGCTTGTCGAAGATCCAGTCCTTGTGCTGACGCAGGCCGGCGAGAGGCAGCGCGACACCGAGGATGGGGAGGGATGCGGCAGTGGTCATGGGGCTCTCGGTCATGCTGAGGGTGGCGGTCTCGGAAGGGAACCCGAGCGCGCCGCTCCCATTCGCCCGGGGCGTGACACCAGCATGACGGCGGGACCGGAACGACCCGCTGCGGCGTCTACCGGACCGGCGGGCTTCCGAGACAATGCGGCTGGGGACCAACGCTCCAGAAGGGCTGACCGGCAACGGGCGGCAGGCCGCCGGGAGGCTTGCCCCCCGCAGCGGGCGGCGGCACGACCAGGCTCCACCAGCCATGCGCGCATTCCGACCGGAACGCCATCTCGTCGCTGAGGCTGGTGCCTAGCGATGCGAAGCCGGCTTCGAGAGCCGCAAATGCGTCGGACAGCGCCGCCTGCGTCGCGGCGTCCGAGCCGCGGACATCCCGGCAGAAGGCCATGGCGAAGGCTGAGATCGCCGCACCGATTGCATCGTAGCCGCCTTCCAGCGACCAGGCCTTCATCCATTCCCGGGCCAAGGCCGCAGCCGCGTGGTCGACGGGAAGCGCGATGAGCTTCAGGGCCGTGGTGCGCATATGGCGCGCCAGCTCGGACCGCGCGTGCAGGCGGCGCGCCTCGATCGCGAAGGCCTTCATGCGCTCGATCGCGGAATCCGCCTCAGCGAGCATGACGTCAACGGGATGTTCAGCGGCGTGATCGGTCATGGCAATCGGCTCAATGCGGCGATCATGCGGTCGAACAGCGCCGCGCGGTCCAGCGTATCGACGACGAGCGCGTTCGCCGGCCGCTTGAGCCTGTTGTTCCAGTCGATCGTGGATCGCCCGCGGACGCTCTCCGTCAACTCGACCGCCACGTGGCAGTCGCGGCCCTGGAACAGCTCCGGCCAGAGCAGCCAGGCGATCACGCAGGGGTCGTGCATGGGGTGGCCGCCGTCGCCGCCGAGGCCCCCGGGCCTCGGTCGCGTCAGCATGGCATGGACCGTGCGGCCGGTCGCGGTGCCGAGCGCGCCGATGCGAGCGAGGTCTTCGGCGGAGGCGATGGCCTGATGCGTCGCATTCAGGCCGAAGAGCGTGATGGGGATGCCGGCGGAAAGCACCACGGCCGCGGCATGGGGATCGACGTAGAAGTTGAACTCCGCCGCCGGTGTGACGTTGCCAAGGCCAAGCGCGCCGCCCATGATCACGAAACGGCCGATCCGGCCAGCGAGCTCCGGAGCGAGGCGCAGCGCCATGGCGACGTTGGTGAGAGGCCCCAGCGCGCAGATCGTCACCCCGCCCTCTGGCGCAGCGCGCAATTCGGCGAGGATGGCGTCGACGGCATGGCCGGGCCGCGCCGCCGAGCGCGGTGCCGGCAGGCCGGCGCCCATCAGCCCATCCGGCCCGCAGATATAGGCGGCGGTCTCCAATGGCAGCAGCATCGGCCCGGCCATGCCGGCCATGACCGGCACATCGTCCGCTCCCGCAAGGTCACGGATGCGCAGCGCATTGGCCGTCACATGATCGATCGTGGCGTTGCCAGCCACCGTGGCGATGAGACGGAGGTCCAGCGCCTCGCGGTGGGCGAAGGCGAGGAGCAGCGCCACGGCGTCGTCGTGGCCTGGGTCGGTGTCGATGATGATCCGACGCTGCATCGCTCAGGCCGCCTCCGCCGGCGCCGCCAGGATGAGATGGCCGAGATCGTCCGCCGAAATTCCGGCGGCCGGCCGATCGGCCACCTTGCGGCCGCCCTTCAGGATGACCACGCGGTCGGCGAGCGCCGCGACGTCGCGCATGCTGTGGCTGATGAGGATCACCGTGCGGCCCTCATGCTTGAGGCGTCGCACGAGATCGAGCACTTGCGCCGTCTCCTTGACGCCGAGCGCCGCCGTCGGCTCGTCCATGATGATCACCTCCGCCTGCCAGCGCAGCGCCCTGGCGATGGCGACCGCCTGGCGCTGACCGCCGGAGAGGCCCTCGACCGGACGGCGCATGTCGTCGATCGAGACGGCAAGGCGCTTAAGATAGCCCTTCGCCTCGGCGGCCATGCGCCGCTTGTCGAGGATGCGGAAGGGCGGCGGCCCGCGCGTCAGCTCGCTGCCCATGAAGACATTGGCGGCGATGGAGAGGCGCGGCGCCAGCGCCAGTTCCTGGTAGATCGTCGCCACGCCCTGGGCCAGGGCGTCATGCGGCGAGCCGAAGCGTATCTCGTGCCCGCGCAGCCTTAGCACGCCTTCGCTTTGGGATTCGGCCCCCGACATGATCTTGATGAGCGTCGACTTGCCCGCGCCGTTGTCGCCGCAGATCGCCAGGATCTCGCCGCGGAAGACGTCGAGGTCGACGCCGCGAAGCGCCTGCACGGCGCCATAGCTCTTGGCGACGCCCCTTAGCGAGAAGATGGGGTCGCTCTCGCTTCCGCTCACGGCTTCAGGAACTTCTCGACGTTGGTCTTGTCCACCAGCACGGCCTCCACGAACATATAGGGCCCGGCGTTGACCTGCGCCGGCGGCGTCTTCTTGACGGCAATGGCCTCGATGGCCTCCACCGCCTTGGCGCCCATGTCCTCGAAGGGGATGGTCACGGTGGCCATGAAGGTCGAGTCCGGATCCGCGATGCGGCGGTAGCTCTCGACGCCGCCATCGATCGAGACGAGCGGGATCTGACCCTTCTTGACGCCCTGCGCCTTGAGGAGATCGTCGATGATATAGGCCTGCCCGTCGAACGAGGCCCAGATCGCGTTGATCTTGCCCTGGTTCTGCAGGAGCAGCGCCTGCATTCCGGCGCGAACGTCGTCCCGCCAACTCTGCGTGCGGGCCATCGAGAACTTGCCAAGCTCCTTCACCGCCTGGTTCTCGGAGAGCACGCTATCCAGGACCTTGCCGCGGATGCGCGAGGCGGCGTTGAGGTCGAAGCGCGCCGTGACGATGTTGCCGGAATAGCCGATCTGCCCGAGCAGGTAGAGCGCGGCCTCGGCGCCGACCTTGTACTCATTCGACTGGATGTCGAAAAGCGCATGAGGGCTGGAGCCGGACTGCACGGTGACGACCGGGATGCCCTTGTCCTTGGCCGCCTTGAACTGGGCGTCGGCCTCCACCGGCTTGCCCATGGCGATGACGATGGCGTCGACCTTCTTCGAGATCAGCGTCTCGAACTGCTCGGCGTGTTTGGGCAGCGATCCCTCGGAATTGAGGATGGTGACCGTCCAGCCCTTGGCCTTCGCCGCCGCGGCGGCGGCATTGGCGACGCGGGCATGCGTCTCGGACGAGAACTGGAAGCCGATCACGCCGAGCTCGAAGGCGGCCGCCGGTACGATGCTCAGCGCCAGCGCGGCCGCGCCGGCGATGATCCTGGTCAGTGTCTTCACGGTGTACTCCCCGTCATGTTGTTTCGCGTCGTCCTCATACCTTGAACGCCGCCTTGCCCAGCGCCCTCGCCGAGAAGGCGACGGAGCCGATGATGATGACGCCCAGGACGATATCCTGCACGTAATAGGGTGCGCCCATCAGGATCAAGCCATTGCCCAGCACCTTCAGCACGAGGGCCGCGAAGACCGTGCCCGGCACATTGGGATGCCCCGGCTCGAACATCGTCATGCCGAGCAGCACGGCGGCGATGGCGTAGAGGAAATAATCGCCCGCCATGTTCGGCGCGGCGGACGAAACGTTGGCCGCCAGCAGCACCGCGGTGACAGCCGCCAGCAGGCCCGCGAGCAGGAGGCCCCGCCGCTTCATGCGCTTGGTGGCGATGCCGGCGAGCCGCGCCGCCTCCTCAGCCTCTCCCGTGGCGGTCATATGCGCGCCGGTGCGCGTCAGCTTGAGGAGCGCCCAGGCGCAGGCGACGCAAGCCGCCATGATCCACAGGAGATGGGGGATGCCGAAGGTCGCCCCGCGCGCGAGGCCCGTGAAGGAGGTCGGCCAGCGGCCGACGAAGCTCACGCCCTGCGTCAGCGCGAAGGCGAGGCCCTTGGCGATCGCGGCGGTGCCAAGCGTCACGATCAGCGAGGGCACCTTCAAAACGGTCACGCCGAAGCCGTTGAAGGCGCCGAAAACCGCGCCGACGGAGAGGCCAGCCGCCACCGCGAGGGCCGGATCGTATCGCGCCTGGATCATCCAGCCCGTCGTCACGGCAGCCAGGCTGGAGACCTCGGCCACCGACAGATCGAGCTCGGCGATGCGCAAGGCCAGCGTGAAGCCGAGCGCCAGGATGGCGAGGAAGCTCGTGTCCTTGAGCACGTTGAGGAGATTGGTGGGATTGGCGAAGTTGGACGCGGCCAGCATGAAGAAGGCGATGAGCATGAGCCCCGCCATCGCTGTGCCGTAGCGTCCGATCAACCCGCGCATCTCTCCTCCCGCGACCGACCTTGCCGCAGGAGAGGGGAGGGAGGCAATGGCGCTCACGGGGCCCGCATCCCCGCCAGCTCCCGGCTGAGCGGCGCCACCGCTTCGCCGGCCGCGCGCCAGAGGGCGTAGAGTTTGTCATAGGCCGCAGCTTTCTCTGGGCGGGGTTCGTGCCGTTCCTCGATCTTGACCAGCGCCCGCTGCGCCGTCGCGAGACCGGGGAAGCGTCCGAGCGCGGTCCAGGCCGTGATCGCCGCGCCGGCGAGGCCATGATCGGCCCCCGCCACGCTGACGACCGGCCGGCCGAGCACATCCGCCTTGATCTGCCGCCACAAAGCGTTGCGCGCGCCGCCGCCGCCGAAGCGGATTTCAGCGACCGGCGCGCCCGCTGCTGCTTCCGCCCGCTCCAGCACGAGCCGGTTGAGGAAGGCGATGCCTTCCAGCGCCGCAAAGGCGAGATCGGCCGGGCCGTGCCGGCGGCCGAGGCCGAGGAAGGCGCCGCGCAGCGCCGGATCCCACCACGGCACGCGCTCGCCCTGGAGATGCGGCAGAAACAGGAGCGGCTCCGCCGCGCGGGGCTGCGCCAGCCAATGGTCCAGCGATCCGCCGCCAGCGCCGGACAGCACCCCGGTCAGCCAGACCAGCGTATCGCCGCCCGCCTGGCTGGGCCCGCCGATCTGCCACAGCGGCGGGCCATCCGCTTCTCCTCGCCAATCGACCGTCAGCAGCCCGTCCGCCGCGCCGGGCCGGGCGCCGACGATCCCCAGCACCTCGGTGGTGCCGGTGAGGTTGTAGCCGAGGCCCGGCCGCATGGCTCCCAACCCGACAACGCTCGCCCAGGTGTCGTTGCCCATGGTCACCACGGGCAGGCCGGCGAGCGAACCGAGCTTCCCGTGAAGTCCCGGGCGGACGCGTCCCATCGCCGAGACGGGAGGCAGCAGCGGCGGCATGAGCGCCGGATCGAGGCCGGCGGCGGCCAGCAGGCTCTCGCCCTTTTCCGAGGGCGCGGCAGCGGCGGCGAGCCTCGCGAGGGACACGGGATCGCTGGCGGCTTGGCCGGTGAGCCGCAGGTTGAGGTAGTCCTTGGGATCGAGCACACATCCCGCGGCCGAGAAGACGGCCGGCTCGGTCCGCCGCAGCCATAGCAGGCGCGCGAGCGGGTGGAAGGCGTTTAGCCCTATGGCTTCGGGATGGCCGGTGCTGCGGAGTGCAGCCAGATCGGCGTGGATGGCCTCGGCGCGCGTGTCGCTCCACAGAATCGCAGGCCGCACGGGTCTGCCATCGCGATCGACGAGGACCTGCGTCCGCGTGAAGGCGGTTACGGCGACCGCGGCGATGGCCTCCCGCGGCGCCTCGCCGATCAGCGGCTCGGCGGCGGCCGCGAAGGCCTGCCACCAGGCCTCAGGGTCGGCTTCCGCGGCACCGCCGCCGGCCGACACGGCGTCGTCGGCGATGCGCCGGCTGGCGACGACCGCGCCGGCTTCGTCGACGAGCGCGGCGCGCAGGCCGCTGCCGCCGAGGTCGCAGGCGAGGATCAGGCTCACGCCGCCGGCTCGACGACGATCATCACTTCGCCCAAGCCTTCGATTTCAGCGGTGATCTCTCCGGACGCGGCGATCGGGATCAGGCCGCAGACACTGCCCAGCGTCACAAGATCGCGCGCTCGGAACCCCAAAGAGGCGTCGCCAGCCGATGCCTGTGCCGCCAGCGGCGTCAGCAGGGTCTCGACGTCGCGCGCCAGGGGCTCGTCGTAGAGCGTCCTGCCGGATTGGCTCACACGGCAGCGGCGCTCACGCAAAGCATCGGCACCGGCGTCGAGCCAGCCGGGATCGAGGCTCGTGCCCTCCACATAGCCTTCGTTCGCCAGATGATCGGCAAGCACGAGCAGGAACGGCGCATCGGCCGGCACGCGGCGCCGCACCAGCTCGACGCCGACCGTGACCGCGCTGATCGCGCTCCGAAGCCGCTCCAGGCTGGCATCGCCGGGCTCGAGATCGCGCTCGAGCCGCACGGCCACCTCCAGCTCGAGCTTGAGGCCATCGCTCCAGGTCCAGCGCGCCGGCGATGTCCGCATCAGGCCCGCGTGCAGAGGTGCCAGGATCGGCCCGAAATCGGAATTGACGGCGACCTTCCAGCCGCCGGCCGGATCATCCAGGGCCTTCGCGACGAGAGACTGCGCCGCCATGGCTTCGCTGAGATCGGTCGGTGCGATCAGGCCGGTGGCGGCTCGGCCCGAACGGCGGGCGGCGAGGAGGGCGTCGGCAAGCGCGGCGGCGCGATTCGGCATGCTGGGGTCCCGGCGGATCGATGACGCAGATCGCTTGCCGCTCTGCGCCATCGCCATCAAGTCGGCAAGCCTCGCCGAACGCCAGGCCCGATCCGAGGCATGGCCGATCAGCCGTCAGCCCTGCTGGCCGCGCGCCGCCCGCGCCACGGCTTCGTCCGCCGCAGGTTGCGGCCGGCTCGGCACGAAGCGGCGGATCGTGACGAACAGCAGCGGGATGAAGAAGACGCCGAGCACCGTCGCGGCGAGCATGCCGCCCATGACGCCGATGCCGATCGAGTTCTGTGCTCCTGAGCCGGCGCCGCTGGCGATCGCGAGCGGCGTGACGCCGAGCACGAAGGCGAAGGAGGTCATCAGGATCGGCCGGAGCCGCCGGCGCGCCGCCTCCAGCGTGGCCTCCACGAGGGGCATGCCGTTCGCCTGTCGTTCGATGGCGAATTCGACGATCAGGATGGCGTTCTTGGCGGCCAGACCGATCGTGGTGAGCAGGCCGACCTTGAAATAGACGTCGTTGCTCTGACCGAAGAGCAGCGCCGCGCCCAGCGCGCCGAAGATGCCGACCGGCACGGAGAGCATCACGGCGAGCGGCGTCGACCAGCTCTCGTAGAGCGCCGCGAGGCAAAGGAAGACGACAAGGATCGAGATGCCGTAGAGCGCCGCGGCCTGGTTGCCGGAGAGGCGCTCCTGCGCCGAGAGGCCGGTCCATTCGACGCGGTAGCCGGGGGGCAGCCGGCCGGCCAGCTGCTCGATCTCGTCAAGCGCGTCGCCAGAGCTGACGCCCGGCGCGGACTGGCCCTGGAGATTGACCGCGGCGGTGCCGCCGTAGCGCTCCAGCCGCGGCGAACCGAAGGTCCAGCGGCCTTTGGCGAAGCTCGTGAACGGCGCCATTTCGCCCTGCGCCGTGCGGACATGCCAGCGGCCGAGATCCTCGGGCTGCATGCGATGGTCGCGATCGGCCTGCACGTAGACGCGCTTCACCCGTCCGCGATCGATGAAATCGTTCACGTAGTCGCTGCCCCAAGCGATGGAGAGCGTGCTGTTGATGGAGGCGAGCGGGATGCCCATGGCGCTCGCCTTCTCCTGATCGATGTCGACGGCGAACTGCGGTTCGTCCTCCTGGCCGTTCGGCCGCGTATTCACCAGCCGTGGGCTCTGTGCCGCTGCGCCGAGGAGCTGGTTGCGGGCCGCGATCAGGGCCGCATGGCCGGCGCCGTTGACGTCGAGCAGGTAGAACTCGAAGCCGCCCGAACTGCCGAAGCCCGGGATGGCGGGAGGCGCCAGCGCGAAGACGCGCGCGTCGCGGATGGCGCGGAAGGCTGCCGTCGCACGGCCGGCCACGGCCTGGGCCGAAAGCTCGGCGCGCTTGCGCTCTTCGAAAGGCTTCAGCCTGACGAAGGCGATGCCGACATTCTGCCCCTGGCCGCCGAAGCCGAAGCCGGCGGTCATGAACACGCCGTCGACCGCCTCCTTCTCGGCCTCGAGGTAATGAGCGCTCACCTGTTCTAGCGCGCGGATGGTGCGGTCCTGCGTGGCGCCCACCGGCAGCTGCACGCTGGTGATCAGGATGCCCTGGTCTTCGCTCGGCAGGAAGGAGCTGGGGAGGCGCACGAACAGGAAGGCCGTCGCCGCCACGACGACCACGAAGAGCAGCAGGAAGCGCTTGGACCGGGAGAGGATGCCGCCGACGGCGCCCTGGTAGCCGTCGGCGGTGCGGTCGAAACCGCGGTTGAACCAGCCGAAGATGCCCCGTCCCGAAGCATGCGCAGTCGGCCGCAGGAGCGAGGCGCAGAGCGCGGGCGTCAGCGTCAGGGCGACGAGCGCCGAGAGCACCATCGCGGAGACGATGGTGACGGCGAACTGCCGGTAGATCACCCCGACCGAGCCGCCGAAGAAGGCCATCGGCACGAACACAGCGGAGAGCACCAGCGCGATGCCGATAAGCGCGCCGGTGATCTCGTCCATCGATTTCCGCGTCGCCTCCTTGGGCGGCAGGCCGTCCTCGCGCATCACGCGCTCGACGTTCTCGACGACCACGATGGCGTCGTCGACGAGCAGGCCGATCGCCAGCACCATGGCGAACATGGTCAGCGTGTTGATGGAATAGCCGAAGAGCGCGAGCACGCCGAAGGTGCCGAGCAGCACCACCGGCACCGCGATCGTGGGGATCAACGTGGCGCGGATGTTCTGCAGGAAGACATACATCACCAGGAAGACGAGCACGATCGCCTCGATGAGCGTCTTGACGACATCCTCGATCGACAGCCGCACGAAGGGCGTCGTGTCGTAGGGGTAGGTGACGTCGACGCCGGCGGGGAAGGTCGGCTTCAGCCGGTCGATGGTCGCCTGCACGGCTTCGGCCGTGTCGATGGCGTTGGCGCCGGTGGCGAGGTTGATCGCAAGGCCGGCGGCAGGCTTGCCATTGTAGGCCGCCGAGGTCGTGTAGCTCTCCGCGCCGCGCTCCACGCGCGCCACGTCGCCAAGCCTGACGATCGATCCGTCTGGCGCGCTCTTGAGGATGATGGCGCGGAACTGCTCCTCGGTCTGCAGGCGGCTCTGAGCCGAGACGGTGGCATTGAGCTGCTGGCCCGGCCGCGCCGGCAGGCCGCCGAGCTGGCCGGCTGAGACCTGCGTGTTCTGGGCGCCGATCGCCGCCGAGACGTCGCCCGGCATCAGCGCGAAGCGCGCGAGCTTGTCGGGATCGAGCCAGATCCGCATGGCGTAGCCTGAGCCGAAGAGCTGCGTGTCGCCCACGCCCTCGACGCGCCGCAGCGTGTCGTTCAGCGAGCTCGCCACGAAATCGGCAAGGTCGTTGGAGGTGAGCCGGCCGTCGGTCGAGACGAAGGCGGCCACCATCAGGAAGCCGGTGGAGGATTTCGTCACCGCCACGCCGGTGTTCTGCACGATCTGCGGCAGCAGCCGCTGCACGAGCTGCAGCTTGTTCTGCACCTGCAGCTGCGCCGTGTCGGGGTTGGCGGCGGCCGTGAAGGTCAGCGTGATTTGCGACTGTCCGGTCGAGGACGATGTCGCGCTGATGTAGTCGAGGTTGTCGATGCCGGTCATGCCCTGCTCGATGACCTTGGTCACCGAGTTCTCGACCGTCTGGGCGTCGGCGCCGGGGTAGCTCGCGCTGATGCGGACCGTGGTCGGCGCGATCTGCGGATACTGGGAAATGGAAAGCGTCCGCAGCGCCAGGAGGCCGCCGAGCATGACGACGATCGCCACCACCCAGGCGAAGATCGGCCGGTCGATGAAGAAGCGCGCCATCGGATCAGCGCCTCGCCTGCGGGGAGGCGGCGGCCTCGGGGCCAGCGGCCTTGGCGGGAGGCCCAACCGATCCCGTCGCCGGATCGATCGCGACCTCGGTCGCGGTCACCTCCTGGCCGGCCCTGACGTTCTGGCCGCCCTCGACGATCACGCGGTCCCCATCCGCGACGCCGGCGCTGACGAGCCAGTTGTCGCCGATGCTGCGGACAACCGTCAGCATGCGCTGCTCGGCACGGTCGCCTGCCGCCACCATGGCCGTCGCCGCGCCGCGGGGATCGCGCGTCACGGCGCGCTGCGGCACCAGGAAGCCGTCAGGCACCACGCCTTCCTGGATCGTGGCGCGGACATACATGCCAGGCCAGAGCAGCCGGTCCGGATTCGGGAAACGGGCGCGCAGCGCGAACGTCCCTGTGGCCTCGTTGATGTTCGCCTCGGCGAAGGCGAGCGTTCCCTCATGGGGATAGAGGGCGCCATTCTCCAGCTTGAGCCTGACCTTGGTCTCGCTGCCATCCGTCTTCAGCCGCCCCTCGCTGACGGCCTGTCGCCAGTCGAGCAGGGCGGCGCTCGATCCCGTCAGGTCGACGTTCATCGGGTCGAGCGTGCGGATCGTGGTCAACGATGCCACCTGGTTCGCCGAGACGAGGGCGCCGGGCGTGAGCGTCGAGCGATCGGCGCGCCCGTCGATCGGCGCGCGGATCGTGGCGTTGGCGAGATTGATGCGGGCCGCCTCCAGATTGGCCTTCGCCGCTTCGAGATCGGCCTTCGCCTGCGCCAGCGTGGCGGCCGCATCCTCCAGGGTCTGACGGCTCGAAACATTGCTGCGGATCAGCTCTTGCTGCCGGTCGAAGCGGGATTGGGCGCTGGTGACCGCCGCCTCCGCCCGCTGACGCGAGGCCTCCGCCGCTTCCGCTGCCGCCTGGTAGGGGGCCGGGTCGATCTGGTAGAGGGGATCGCCCGCCTTGACCTCGCGCCCCTCCTCGAACAGCCGCGCCCGCACGATGCCGGTGACCTGCGGTCGCACTTCCGACACCTGCGATGCAGCGGTCCGTCCCGGCAGCTCGGTCGTGATCGCAACTTCCTGCGGATGCAGCGTCACCACGCCGACCTGCGCGCGGGGCGGCGGCCCGCCTCGCTGCGTCTCGGCGCCTTTCGGGTTGCAGGCGGCCAGTACCGATGCCGCCAGCGCCGCGAGGACGAGCATGCGGTTCTGGATCGCCGCGGTCTGGACGTTGCGGCTGGATGTCTTGCGAAGCGAGGTCAACCGCGCGTTCCTTGTAATGCCAAGCTGAGGCCAAGGAGGAACGCGTCAGGACGGCCGATTGATCCAACCGCCCGACTGCGAAGCTTCGCCGCACCGCAGGATCACGAGCCGCCCCGGTTCCGTCGCAATCGCGTGGGCGTCAGCGGCGATTGCGATCGCTGGAACGAGATCGGAAGAATTCGCTGTGGCTGAGCAGCGCAGGCCCCGTGCAGGGGACCCATCCCGACAACAGGGAACGGCACGCCGATGCCTTGGTTCCAGCGACGCGTCGAAGGCGAGTCCTTCCTCTCGAATGCGCTCAGGCGAAGAGGGCGAAGCCGTCGTCGACCCACGCAGGCTCGGGCGGCGCGCTCGCGAGCCGCAGTTCATGCATGACCCGGTCGAAGATCTCGCGCTCGGCGGCCATGCTGTAGCGTGACCGCACCTGCCCGATCAGGAACGAGCGGCAGCGGGCGGCGATCGTCTCGTCGAGGTCGCGCGTGATGCGCTGCCGATCGGACGAGAGCTCGGAGGCGATCTCGGCTAGCATCCGGCCGCGGCCGGCGGTGGCGGCGAAGGCGGTGCGGGTGGCCCGGACGTCATGATGGAAGCGGCCGGTCTCCGCCTCTACCTGCCGGAGGATCGAGGCGAGCCGCTCGCCCGCGCCGCGGATCACGCCCATCGCCTGCGCCATCGTATCGTCGAGCTGCACCAGATGCTCGGACTGCCCGCTGCGGTCGCGGAGTGAGGCGGATTCCTCGACCATTCGGGCGAAGACCGGCCCGAGCTGGTTGGCGTCCTGCGCGATCTCGTCCGCCGTGCCCTTCAGCTGCTGCGCCACGATCACGAGCGAGCGGCCGGCGCCGCCGAGATGCGTCGCCCTGAGCCCGGCGTTGATGCCGATAAGGACGATGTCCGACACGGTCACGGTCAAGCGTCCGACCGTCTGCTCGAAGCGGTCGAGCAGCACGGTGAACTGCTCCACCACCCCGTCCACGGCGCGGCGCGCGGCTTCGCATTGTCTGAGCAGGTCCGCGGCCTGGCCAAGCTGGCCCTGCAGGTCCTGGAGGAGCGTCGACCCGTTCTCGCCGCCGTAAAGCGAGCGGACGAGTTCGACGACGCCGGAAGCCTCGCCGGCCAGGAGGCCGAGTGTGGCGTCGATGCTGCGGCAATCCTGCCGCAATATGTCGGCGGTGGCGGAGAGCTGCGCAGACTGGATCCGCGACAGCACGGGCCTCGCAACCGCGGGCTGATCAACCAGATCGAGGTCGAGCGCCTGCACGACATGCTCGAGACGCTGCCTGAGGTTGTCGCCGGACTGCAGCGAGACGATCGCCTCGCCCGTGGCCTGGGCCACTCGGCCGGAGCGATCGGCGAGCTTCGCCACGAGGTCGGCGTCTCGGCTGCTGGCCGCCGCGACATCGTCGAGCGCCTTCAGGATGCGCAAAGAGAGAGCGGCGAGCGAGCTGCTGAACTCCCGCTCGAAATCGCGCTGCGCGGCCAGCGTCGAGCCCAGGCTGGCGCGCAGGCTCGCATGATCGCGCAGGCAGGCCTCGATCGTCCGGCCGGCCTGATCGGTGAGGCCGAAGATCTCTGCCGTGAAATCCTCGAAATCCGAGCTCGCCTGCGCGACCGATGAACCTTCGATGCGCGCGCTGCGCGTGACGATCGTCATCACCCGCATGTTGCGGCGCAGCTGCTCGAAGAGATCGCCGACCTTGTCGCTGTGCTGGGCCAGCCGCGTCAGCGCCGTCGTCTCCGCCGCGAAGGCCGTCCGGGTTTCGGCCATGTCCCTGGCCACGTCGGCCAGGATCAGCCGCGCCCGATCCACCTTTCCGTCGGAAAGGGCGGCCGACAGATCGGCGAGGCTGTCGCCGTGCGCGGCGATGAGCGCCAGCCCGTCGCCGAGCTGCGAACCGGCCCTTGCGAAGGTCCGATCGATGTCGGCTGCGGCCTCGGCGATCGCCTGGCGCCGGTCCGGCGATAGCATGGCGGTCATCCGGGTCTCTCCGTCAGGCGCTGCGGGCCAGTTGCGGCGCCGCGCGCTCCGGGCTCGGCCAGGTCAGGCTCGGCCACACGCAGATCTCTCGGGCGATCTGGCCGGACGGCAGGATGCGTTCCGCCGCGCCGCGGGCGATCGCCTCCTTGGGCATGCCGAAGACGACGCAGCTCGCCTCGTCCTGAGCGATGGTCATCCCGCCGGCCTCGCGCATCTCGAGCAGGCCCTTGGCGCCGTCGTCGCCCATGCCGGTCATGATGATGCCGAGCGCGTTGGCGCCGGCCGCCTGCGCGGTCGAGCGGAAAAGCACGTCGACGGAGGGGCGGTGGCGAGACACCGACGGACCATCCTTGATGGCCACGCGATAAGACCCGCCGACCCGCTGCAGCAGCATATGGCGGTTTCCCGGAGCGATGAGGACGCGGCCGGCGGCGACCTCGTCGCCATCCTCGGCCTCCTTGACCGCGACGCGGCAGAGCCCGTCCAGCCGCCTGGCGAAGGCCGCAGTGAACTTTTCCGGCATGTGCTGGACGATGACGATGCCCGGTGCGTTCGCCGGCAGAACCTCCAAAACCTCGCGCAGCGTCTCCGTACCGCCCGTGGAGGCGCCGATGCTGACGATCCGCTCGGTGGCGCGCTGCGACCTGCCGGCGACCGGCGGCGGCAGGATGACGTCCGCGGTGAGCTTCTTCTCGACCAGCGGGCGCTGCGTGCGCGGCCTGAGCTGGGCCTGCGCGGCGGCCCGGACGGCGTGCCGCAGCCGGTCCGCAGTCTCCATCAGCGCATTGCGCGTGTCGACGCGCGGCTTCGGAATGACGTCGACCGCGCCGGCCTCCAGCGCGTCGAACAACGCCTTCGAGCCCGCTTCCGTGAGCGTGGAGCAGATGACCACGGGAATGGGCTTCTGCGCCATGATCTTGCGCAGGAAGGTCAGACCGTCCATGCCCGGCATCTCGATGTCGAGGATGATGACGTCGGGCACCTGCAGCTGGATGCGCCGCGCCGCCGCGAAGGCGTCGGCCGCCGTGCCGATGACGGAGAAGCCGGGAGCCTCGCTCAGGATGGCGCTCAGGACCTGCCGCACCGATGCCGAGTCGTCGACGATCAGAACGTTGATGACCTCGTTCATGCCGCAGCCTCCTGCGCCGCCCAACGCTCGGCCTGGAAGATGGACGGCCGCACCTGCTCGAGCCCGGCGATGCGCCCGCCCGCCGCGGATTCCGAATGGCCGAGGACCAGGAAGCCGCCGGGGCGAAGATGGCTCGCCAGGCGGGTCACCACGGCCGCCTGCGTCTGCTGATCGAAGTAGATCAGCACGTTGCGGCAGAAGATCAGGTCGACGTCCTGGTCTAAGGGATAGGCGGCGTCCATCAGGTTGAGCCGTTCGAACCGTACCTGCCGGCGCAGCTCGGGCACGATCCGCACGGCGTCGCTGCGCTCGTCGCGCGAGCGCATCAGGTAGCGCTGCTGCATCGCCGCCGGCACCGGAGCGACGAACTCCTGCCGGTAGATGCCGGCGCGGGCCTCGGCGAGAACCTCGGTCGAGACATCGGTGCCGAGGATCGAGTAGCGGAAATCGGCGCCGCCATCGATCATGTCCTGCAGGACCATGGCTGTCGTATAGGCTTCGGCGCCCGTGGAGCAGGCGGCGCTCCATATCTTCAGGCGCGGCGTGACCCTGCCCCGGCGCAGGACCTGCGGGACGACTTGATGGCGCAGGAATTCGAAATGGCCGGGCTCCCGGAAGAAGTCCGTCTTGTTCGTGGTGACGCAGTCGATCACCTGGACGAATTCCGCCTGGAGGCCGCCCTGGTCGAACAGATAGGCGCCGTAGGCGTTGAGGCCGCTCAGGCCGAGGGCCCGAACACGCTTGCGCAGGCGTCCCTCGACCATGGTCCGCTTGGCAGGCGGGAGCTTGATGCCCACATGGCCCTCAACGGCCGCGACCAAGGCCGCGAAATGCCGGTCCGACAGACGGTCCGTGCTGTCGAGGATGGCATGACTTGGGGTCATGCCGCGCTCCTCTCGTCTGCCTGAGGCAGCAGAGCGAACTCGCTTCCTGCCATCAGCCGCTTGAGGTCGAAGATGACGACGAAGGCGTCGGCGCGCCTGCCGATGGCGGCGATGTAGCTTGATCGCCAGCGGCCTCCGACATCGGGCGGCGGCGCGAGCTCGCCCTCATCGAGGCTCGCCACCTCGAAGACGCGGTCGGCCACGAAGCCGACGCCCTGGTCCCGGCCGTTGACCGGGACGTCGAGGATGATGATGCGCGTCGCCTCGGTCGGCTCGGCCCTGGGCAGTCCGAGCTTGGTGCGCAGGTCGACCACGGGATAGCCCGTGCCGCGCACGTCGATCATGCCGAGCAGGAAATCCGGCGCATGCGGCAGCTTGGCGATCGGCCGCATGTCGAGGATCTCCCGCACCTGCCGGATGTCGATGCCGAAGAGCTCGTTGTCCAGCCCGAGCGTCAGATATTGTGAACCGTCGGCCATGGCGTCCTCAGCTGCGGCGGAAGGCGGCGTCCTGATGGTCAGGTCCGCCGTGAAGATCGATCGCGAAGCCGCCATTGGCGACCTTGCGCAGGGGTTGGATGTCGGCCGGCCGCTGGCTGCGCAGCGCCGCCGCCATCGCATCGGCCCGGCCGCGCAGCTGCTCCGCCAGGACCGCTTCGTCGGCCGGCGCATGCGCAGCGCTTTGGTCTGCCTTCGCGCCCGGCGTCTCCTGCCGGCTGAAGCGGAAGAAGCGGATCGCGCCCTGGAGCTGCTCCGCCTCGCTGGCGAGCTTGTCCGAGGTCGCGGAGACCTCTTCCGAAGCGGCGGCGTTCTGCTGTGTGACCTTGTCGAGCTGCTGGATGGCCTGGTTGATCTGCGCGGCGCCGACGTCCTGCTCGCGGCAGGCGGCGGTGATCTCCTCGACCAGCTCCGCCGTCTTGCGGATGTCGGGAACCAGACGGGCCAGCATCTGGCCGGCTTCCTGCGCCGTCTTCACCGTCTCGCCGGAAAGCGCGCCGATCTCGGCCGCAGCGGCCTGGCTGCGCTCGGCGAGCTTGCGCACCTCCGAGGCCACCACAGCGAAGCCGCGGCCGTGCTCGCCGGCCCGCGCCGCTTCCACCGCGGCGTTCAGCGCCAGCAGGTCGGTCTGGCGGGCGATCTCCTGCACGATGTTGATCTTCGCCGCGATCACCTGCATCGCCTCGACGGCCTTGCCCACCGCCTGGCCGGACGCCTCGGCGTCCTTCGCCGATTGCGAGGCCATCTTCTCGGTGGTCGAGGCATTCTCGGCGTTCTGCTTCACGTTGGCCGCCATCTCCTCCATCGAGGCCGAGGCTTCCTCCGTCGAGGCAGCTTGCTCCGTCGATCCCTGCGACAGCTGCTCAGCGCTGGCGGAGAGTTCATGGCTGCCCGCCGCGACGCCGGCTGCTGCGTCGGAGACATTGCCCACGATCTTGCGCAGCATCTGGGCCATGCTGTTCAGCGCGTCGATCAGCTCATTGATCTCGTCACCGCCGCTGGCGGAGACTTTCGCGTCGAGATCGCCGCCGGCGACCTGGTTGGCCAGCGTGACGGCTGCGGTCAGTTTGCGCCTGATGGCGAGAGCAACGAAGCTGACGATGGCGATGCCGAGCGCCGTGATGCCCAGCGTCAGGGCGATCGTCACAGTCTTGAGCCATGTGAAGAGCTCCGCGCCCTTCTCCCTGACATCCTGCGCGACATGAAGCTGCTGCGCCGCCAGCTTGCTGACGGCCTCGGTCGTCGGCTCGATGCTCGGATAGAGCTGCTTCTCGACGAAGTCCGAGAGAGCAGGCATGTTCTCGCTCGCCAGGATCGCCCGAAGCTCCCCGACCTTGAGATCGGACATCCGCTTGGCGACCTTGACCTTCTCGCTGAGGACGACCTCCTCCGCGGTCATGCTGCTGGCGAGGTATTCGGACCACTGCTTGTCGATCGTCGATACCGCCTTGGCGACGTTTTCGCGGCCCTGCTCCCAGGTCAGCGCGCCGGCCCTGAGCTTGTGGCTCGTGTCGACGATGTTGATCGCGTAGGCATCGGACAGGGCGGTGAGCTCCTTGAGCGGCACCATCGCGTCGTCGTAGATCGCCGCCATCTTGGCGTTCATCTGCGCCATGCCGTAGTAGCCCATCCCGCCGATCGAACCGGCGATCGCCATGCTGCTCAAGAGCTGGATGAGTGTGATCCGGGCAGCGATGCCGCTGAATCGGCGCGCTCGGGGTTGGGCTTGGTCCGTCATGGTCATGTCCTTTTGCAGTATTCCCGCGCCTTACGGCGTCAGGCTCTTTTGAAAGCGGCGTCCTGCGGATCGTCGCCGGCGACGAGGTCGAAGGCGAAGCCCCCGGCGGCAGCCGGTTTCGCCGAAGTCTTGGAGGATGAGGCCGGCTGGGCGGCCGCCATGGTCTTGGCCTGCCGGCGGAGCTGCCTGACGGCCTGGTCGACCTGAGGCCTCAGCTCGGCACCGCCGTTCTGCTCGTTGCCGATGCGGAAGAAGCCGATGGCCTCCTTCAGCCGGTCGGCCTGCGTCGACAGCTCCTCGGAGGTCGCGGAGACCTCTTCCGATGCGGCGGCGTTCTGCTGGGTGACCTTGTCGAGCTGCTGGATGGCCTGGTTGATCTGCCCGGCGCCGACATCCTGCTCGCGGCAGGCGGCGGTGATCTCCTCGACGAGCTCCGCCGTCTTGCGGATATCGGGCACCAGCCGGGACAGCATCTGACCCGCCTCCTGCGCCGTCTTCACCGTCTCGCCGGAGAGCGCGCCGATCTCGGCCGCCGCCGCCTGGCTGCGCTCCGCCAGCTTGCGCACCTCCGAGGCCACCACAGCGAAGCCGCGGCCGTGCTCGCCCGCCCGCGCCGCCTCCACCGCGGCGTTCAGCGCCAGAAGATCGGTCTGGCGGGCGATCTCCTGCACGATGTTGATCTTCGCAGCGATCACCTGCATCGCCTCGACGGCCTTGCCGACCGCCTGGCCGGACGCCTCGGCATCCTTCGCCGATTGCGAGGCCATCTTCTCCGTCGTCGCCGCATTCTCGGCGTTCTGCTTCACGTTCGCCGCCATCTCCTCCATCGAGGCCGAGGCTTCCTCCGTCGAGGCAGCCTGCTCCGTCGATCCCTGCGACAGCTGCTCGGCGCTCGCGGAGAGCTCCTGCGAACCGGAGGACATCGTGTCGGCGGCATCCGAGACCTGCGTGACCACGCCGCGCAGCTTGGCGACCATGTTCTCGAGCGCGATGCCGAGCTTGTCCTTCTCCGACAGCGGCTTCGGATCGACCGTCAGATCGCCGGCGGCGACCGCGTCGGCCGCGGCGGCCGTCGCGTTGAGGTTCGCCGTCATCCTGTTGAGGGCGGCGACGACATCGGCCACTTCGTCGTTGGTCTTGACCGAGACGGTCTGGTCGAGATCGCCCTTGGCGACGGCATTGGCGAGTTCGAGAGCCTTGGCGAGGCCGCGGTTGATGCCGAGCAGGAGCCAGATTGCGGCGGCTGCGCCGATCAGCAGCGATCCCGCAACGATGATCAGCAAGGTCATCTTGGCCTGGGCGGCCGCCTGCGCCGCCTCGCCGACCGCGCTGGCCGACGCCTTCTCCGCGTAGGTTGCGTAATCATCGAGGAGTTTCGACACTTCGACGCCTGCTTCGCGGCCGACGCCGAGGGTCGACTCCTTCGCCTTGATCGTGCTGCCTTCCGCGACCGTGGAAACAACCTTCAACACCGAGTTGATGGCATTGTCGAAGGCTGACAGCATGGGCCCGGTTTCGATGCCGTGCTGCGACAGAGCGGTCGAGGAGCGACCCAGCCTTTCGCGGAGCCCGCGGGCCAGGCGCTGCGATTCGCCGACGTTCTGAGCGAGCTCGGGCAGCGTCGAGCTGGAGAGCGTCACCGCCGCCTGGCGGGACAGCCTCACCCAATCGAGCCACGCTTCCTGAAAATCGATCGCCGACCGGAGAAGCTCCGGCGATGCGTCCTCGCGCTTCGCAGCCGCAACGACCGGGTTCGCCGAGGCGTTGATGCTGCGGATCAGCGGGATCGTTTCGGCGCTCCAGATCTCCCCTGCCTTGGTGTCGGAGTTGATGCGCGCCTGCTTCAGCGTTTCGTCCTGAATCACGGCGAACCGGTCGAGTTTGCCGGCGATTAGCGCGAGCTTGTCCTTGTCGGCGTCCAAGGCGAGCTTGAGCAGCTCGTCCTTCTTGGCGATGGCGGCCTTGCGATGCTTCACGGCGTCGTCCGCGAGCGCGTTCGTGCTGGCATCGTCGGGCACCAGGACGGCGTTCTTCTCGGCGCGGATGGAGAGGTGCACACTGTCGTTGATGTCGCCGATGAGCCCGATGCGCTTCGTCCAGAGGTTAAGCTCCTGCTGGGTCGACATCATCTCCGTCAGCTTGACATAGGCGAGGCCGCCGGCTGCGCCCGCCATCACGATGATGGTGGCGAAGGCGCCGATGAGCTTGGTCTTGATCGTGAGACGCATCTTGGATCTTCCGTCGTTGTTGGCTTGTCTTTGGCCTCGACAAGCGATTCAGGTGAGGGTGGCTTCCAGATCGGGGACGATGACGAATTCGTCGTTCCACTTCGCGACGAAGCGGATGAACTCAGGCTTCCAGCGCGGGCCAAGGCGCGGCGTCTGCTGGATGGTGGCGGTGGACAGGGTGGTGACCTCGTAGACCTTGTCGGCGGTGAGCCCCACCGCGACCTGATCGCCGTCGATCTCGATCTCCACGACCACGATGCGCGTGTCGGCGGTCACGGCCGGCTTCGGCAGGCCGAAGCGGTCATGCAGATCCGCCAGCGGGACGATGTTGCCGCGGACATTGGCGAGCGCGGGCACGAAGGCGCGGGCGCCGGCGATGGGCGTCGCCGGAACAGGATCGATGATCTCGCGCACGGCATCCGTCTCGATGGCCAGGATCTCCTCGCCGATGCCGAGCATCAGCACTTGCAGGGTCTCCGCCGGCGGCACCCCTTGCCGGTCCGTCCGGACTGTTTCCTTCTGCGGCGTCATGCGGCCTCCGCTAGTCTGTCGCGGTCGTTGCGCGTCTGGACGAGGTCGACGAGCTGGGCGACGTCGAGGATGAGCGCGGCGGAGCCGTCGCCGAGGATGGTGGCGCCCGAGAACATCGCGACATCGGCATGCAGCTTAGTCAGCGACTTGATCACCGTCTGATGGCTGCCGACGATCTGGTCGACGACCAGCCCGACGCGGGTGTCGCCCACCGTGGTGATGATCACCTTCGGATAGGGATCCGGCTCGCCGCCGGCGCCGAACTGATCGCGCAGGCGCAGGAACGGGACGAGCGCGCCGCGGATGGTCAGGAAATCGCGTCCGCGCGCCCGCGCCTCGTCGTTCGCGGTCAGCTCGACGCATTCCTCCACGGCGGACAGCGGGATGATGTAATGCTCAGCGCCGACGCGGATCAGCAACCCGTCGATGATCGCGAGCGTCAGCGGCAGACGCAGCGTGATCGTGCTGCCGCGGCCCGGCTCGGTCGCGATGTCGATGACGCCGCGCATGGCCTCGATGGTGCGCTTGACCACATCCATGCCGACGCCCCTTCCGGAGAGCGCCGATACGGTCGCGGCGGTCGAGAAGCCGGGATGGAACAGGAACTGGTGGATCTCCTGGTCGCTGAGGGTCGCGCCCGGCTGGATGAGCCCCTGCTCCTCGGCCTTGGCCCTGATGCGGGCGGTGTCGAGGCCGCCGCCGTCGTCCTTGACCGTGACGAGGACCTGCGCGCCGACATGGCGGGCCGTGAGCTCGATGCGGCCGGAGGCCGCCTTGCCGGCGGCCGCGCGGCGCTCCGGCTTCTCGATGCCATGGTCGATGGCGTTGCGGATGAGATGCACCAGAGGATCGGCGAGGCGCTCGATCATGGTCTTGTCGAGCTCCGTCTCCTCGCCGACCGTGACGAAATCGACAGGCTTGCCGAGATCGCGCGACAGGTCGTGCACGAGGCGGCGGAAGCGGCCGAACAGCGCGCCGATCGGCACCATGCGGACGCCCATCGTCGTATCGCGCAGCGCCGCAGCGAGCCGCTCGATCTCCTCGGCGACGGTCTTGACGGCCGTGTCGCCACCGTGGTGGGCAAGCTGCGACAAGCGAGCCTGAGCGATGACCAGCTCGCCGACGCGGTCCATCAGCTCGTCTAGGCGCTCGGCCTGGATGCGGACGGTGCGGTTCCGGTCATCCGCCTTGCGCCCCTGGAGGGCGTCCGGCCGTTCGGCTGCGGGCCGCTCGGGTTCTGGCGCCGCTTCCGCCGCGGGCGCAGGAGCGGCCGCCGGAGCCTCGTCGAGCGCCGTGATCGACAGGCTCATCTCGTCGCGGACGAACATGAACACGTCCTCGATCGCGGCGATCGGGCAGGGGGCCCGCAAGGTGACGGTCCAGCCGACATGGCAGACCTCGGGATCGAGATCCTCGAGCGGCGGAACGCCGGAAAGATCGGCGACGACCTCGCAGGGACCGAGCGCGCGCAAATCGTCCAGCATCGCAAGGGGATTGGCGCCGTTGCGCAGGCTGTCCGGGCCAAACGAAAAGACGATGCGCCAGCCGGCGCTGTCCTTGGCCTCGGGCGCGGGTGTCGCCGGGCCCTCGCCGGCCGGACGGCCGCTGCCGAGCAGCGCCTGAAGGCTGCCGACGATGCGCTCGCCGACCGCGCCATCCGTACCGATCGGATCCTCGATCAGCTGGCGGATGTGGTCCTTCGCCTCGAGCGACAGAGCCGCGATTTCGGCGGTGGCGGCTGCCTCGCCCTTGCGGATCCGGTCGAACGCCGTCTCGAAGTCATGCGTGAAGGCGGCGACGCGGTCGAAGCCGAACATCGCGCCGGAGCCCTTGATCGTATGAAGGGCACGGAAGGCCGTGTCGATCAGCGCGCCGTCGCCGAGGTTCTCGGCGAGATCGAGCAGCGCGGCCTCCAGGCTGTCGAGCAGTTCCGCCGCCTCCTGGCGGAAGGTCTCAACCGGATCGAGATCGATCATGCGCGCACCAGCTTGGTGACGACGGCATGCAGCTGCTCTGGCTTGAAGGGCTTGGTGATCCAGCCCGTCGCCCCTGCGGCCTTGGCCTGCTGCTTGACCCCGTCATCCGATTCCGTGGTGATGAAGACGATCGGCACGCCGGTGAGGGCCGGCATCTGCCTGAGGCCGCGGATCATCTCGATGCCGTTCATCACCGGCATGTTGAGGTCGGTCAGGACCAGGTCGAACTTCTGGGCGGCCGCCTTGGCGAGCCCGTCAGCCCCGTCGCAGGCCTCCGTCACGCTGTGCCCGGAGGAGCCGAGCACGAGCTTGACCATCTGTCGGACGCTCGGAGAATCGTCCACCGTGAGTATCGTCGCCATGTGCCAATCCGCCGTTGCTCAGTGGGTCATCGAAGCTGGGAACCCGGCGCGGCTCATCGCGGCGTCGAGCTGCTGACTGCGCGCGCCGATCCGTCGGCGCGGATTGCCTGGCGCGTTGACGCCGATTGCAGCTATGAGTTGTAAGCCTGCCAGATCGATCGTTTCGACTTCGCTGGCATCGACAACGATCTCATCACCGCATCGCTTTTCAACGATGCTGCTTTTTACTGCTGAGATAGTTGCAATGACGATCGTTGAGCCCAGACGAATGTCTGGGTTTTGGACCTGATTAGCGCAACTCATAGCCCCTAGACCTTGCATAATGTCTGGAGTGACATTCACACGAATCAGATAAACAGAATCTTATTTGAGTAAATGCTGACGCATCGTCAGTTTCGGGGACGTGACGATTGCATTCGATTCATGCTTTACAGATTATGTGCGCGGGTCAACGGCGGGTTTCCATTGGCATGCAATCAGACCGACCGCCGGCCAAAAACAACCTAAAATGGTATCAAACTGCCGATTTTATAGGCGCTGGAGGAGCTTCGACCATATCGTTTCGGATACGATACGTTCTGCTAGCCGGTCTGCAGCAGGATCTGCTTCCAGATCGCCGTCTCATCGATCAGGATCCATTCGCGCCTGAGGCCCCAGGGGCCGAACTCCGCGTGGCTCATGCCCATCACGTGCAGTTCCGCGCCCGACGGCGCGCCGAAGGCGCCCCAGCCCGCATGTCGCCCCGTGAAGGACCAGCGCAGCGCGGCGCGCGGCGAGAACTCCGGGTCGTTCCGGCCGATGACATGATGCATCTCGAAGCGCGCATCGGGGATGGCGGCGCGCAGGTTGAGCCAGAAATGGTCGACCGCCTCGCGTCCGTGCCCGGTCTCGCCGCCCGGGAGCTCGACCTGGACGGCCCGGTCGTAGTCGCGGCCGATCGCCGCCAGATCGGCGCCGGCGATCGCCTCGACGATGCCGGCGTAGCGCCGCCCCACGGGATGGTCGTTGCCCCGGCCCTTGTACTCGCCCTCGATGTCGACGGCCGGCGTGAAGGGCCTGACGCAGCGCTCCGGTCCACCCTCGCGCTCGATCAGCCCGGCGGCATAGGCCTTGGGCTCCCAGCCCATCTGCCGCACGATGGCGCCCTGGTCGCGGACGAGCCATTCGTCATAGACGCCGTTGTTCCTGCAGGCGCAGTCGGCGAGGATGCGGTAGCGCAGCCTGCGGCCGGAGGCCGGCCCGTACATGCCCGCCGCCGAATGCGTGGCGGTGCACATCAGCCGGTGCGACGAGATCAGGCCATGCGCCGGATCGTCGTGCCAGATGACGTCCTCGCCGTAGAGCTGGCGATCCGGGAACTCGGCGAGCGTCGCCATGGTCGCGGCGATGACGCCCTTGTTGCCGCGCACCACCGACGCTGGCGAACGCACCACGATGTCATCGCCGTAGTAGCGCGTCAGGCTGGCGATGCCGCGGTCCTCCCAGATCTCCCTGGTGATGCCCAGGATGAAATCCGGGAAGTCCTTCCAGCGCGGGTCGAAGCCTGTCATCGGCATGGCTGCCACTCGCCCCTCACTTGTCGTGGGCTGGGCGCGGCGGCGTCCTGCGGCCCTCGTCGAAGGCTTCCCAGCCCTCGCCGTTGAAGACGTCGACGCCGAGTTGGCGCAGGACATGCGGGAAGTCGACCATCACCCAGTTGTCGACGATCTTGCCGTCCTTCACCTTCCAGAAGTCCATGTAGCGGATCTCCACGCGCTTGCCCGTGGCCGGGATGCCCATGAACGTGCCGCTATGGATCGCGTGCTGGGCGCCGAAGGCGGCCGCCCATTCGCCCTGGTAGAGCCTCGCCTCGTCGATGCAGACCTTGTCTGAGAAGGCCGCCTGGAACGGGCGCTGCCAGTTCTCCTGGAACTCGTGCAGGCCCTGCTTGGTGCCGCAGCCGGCGTTGCCCAGCCAGCGGAAGGACTCGTGGAAGAAGTCGGCGATGCCCCTGATCTTATGGTCGTTGAGCCCATCAACCATGCCCTCGATCACGGCTTGCGTTTCGGCCGTCTTGGTGAGGTCGTTGTCCCTCGTGAGCACCGCTTGCGGCGGCCGAGCGCCGGCGCCAAGCGCGATGTCGCCATGCGTGCCGGCAATGACGCCTCGTCCCTCGCGGGGGGTCTGCATCGCCGTCATCCTTTCACTGCGCCGGCGGTGAGGCCGGACACGAGTTGTCGTTGGAACACCATCACCAGCAGGAACAGCGGCGCGGTGATCGACACCGCCGCCGCGACGGCCTCGATCTGATCCGAGCCGCGCGTGTCGCGGTTGAGGAACGACGAGATCGCCGGCACCATGGTCTGCGACTGCGCATCGAGCAGCAGCGAACAGACGAGATAGTCATTGTAGGCGAGCAGGAAAGCGAAGAGCCCTGTGGTGATCACCCCCGGCCACATCACAGGCATGATGACGCGCCGGAAGGCTCCGAAATGGGTGCAGCCGTCGACCCGCGCCGCCTCGTCGAGTTCGTGCGGCACGTTCATGAAGAACGACCGCATCATCCAGATCGTGAAGGGCTGGTTGATCGACACCAGCACCATGATCACCGCCAGCGGCTGGCCGTAGAAGGTGGGCGGATGGGCTGAGAACAGCCTGAAGAACCAGCCCGTCCAGGGCGAGGACCAGAGCGGCTCCAGGATTTCGCGGGAGCCGATGAAGACCGGCAGGTAGCCTGCCACGAGGACCGAGTGCGGCAGCGCCCGGAAGATGAGCGCGACGAACAGGATCCAGAAGGCGAGGCTGCTGCCAGAGCGCGCGATGGCGTAGCCCGCCAGCGTCCCGACCGTCAGCGAGATCGCCACGACGCCGAGCGTTACGATCAGCGAATTCACGAAGTTGCGGTGGAAGCCCGACCGCACCCACACCGCCTGGTAGTGCTCGAAGGTCGTCGGGCCTGACAGCACCTTCCAGGGATCGCCCGAGAGCGCATCGACGGGCAGCCGCAGCGACAGGAGCGCCGTCCAGGCCAGCGGGAACACCGCGACCGCGACCCACAGCGCGAGGAATGCTGCGATCAGCAGCTTCAGGCCGAGCGGTGGAGCGAGCGCCTTCGTCGTCGCCATGGCTCACCTCACGACGCGATGGTCGCGCCAAGCGCGCCTGAGCAGCGGAATCAACAGGAGCACGATGCCGACCATGGTCAGCATGGCGGAGGCGGAGGCGCGGCCGACGGCGCGGTTGCCGGTGTTGTCGGGGTTGAGCAGGTCGAAGGTCAGCCATTGCAGCGAGATGACATGGGCTTGCGCCGAGAAGCCGACGATCTCGTCGAAAACGCGATAGGAATCCATGAGGTGGATCAGGCCGACGAAGACGATCAGGGGCATCAGATGCGGGATCACCACGTAGCGCAGCCGCTCCCAGCGCGAGGCGCCGTCGACGATGGCGGATTCGAGCGCATCCTGGTTCAGCGTCTGCAGGCCGGCGTAGAAGATGATGAAGGCGAAGGGCGCGACATGCCAGACGCGGTAGAGCATCATCAGGATCTCCAGCGTCCAGCCCTGCGAGAGGAAGGACAGGCGCTGCCCGGCGAGCCATGACAGCGCCGCCGTCATCACGCCGTCGCCCGTGAAGAGCCAGCGGATCGACAGCGCGCCGATCACCGGCGTGATGATGAAGGGCAGCAGCGAGGCGAAGATGATCGGTCCCTTCAGGCGCTGCAACGCGGCGTTGAGGGCAAGCGCGATGGCGAGGCCGAGCCCGATCACGAAGGGCAGCGTCACGAAGGTGAAGGTCAGCGTGAAGCGGAGCGCTCGGAAGAAGTCGATCGCCAGGATCGCCTGCAGCGAGAGGCGACCCTGCTCCAGGAGGCTCGCCAGTTCGTCGATGCGCAGCAGCTTGCGGTAATTGTCGAGGCCGACGTACTCGGTTCGCGTCACCAGACGGCCCGCAGCGTCCCGCTCCACCGCCTGGACCGTCTCGCGGGTGCAGACCGGGTTCGGAAAGCCCGGCGTGCATTTCTCGACCACCGTCTCGCGGAACACGGTTCGCGTGTTCTGGACGCTCTGCAGCAGCACGCTTGCGAGCGGCAGCGCGATGAAGACAAGCATCAGCGCGAGCGAGGGAGCGACGAAGGCGAGGAAGATGCGCGGCTTCATGGAAGTGGCGTGATTCCCTCCCCTGAAAGGGGAGGGTGAGGGAGGGGTCCGTGGTCGCTTGACGAAAACGTACCCCCACCCATCCTCCCCCTTGCAGGGGGAGGGGTCAGGACGCCGCCCTTCCTCACTTGATGAGTCCCGCCTCTCGCGCGGCCGTGGTGTAACGCTCCTCGGCCGCCTTCAGCGTCGCCGCGGCGTCGAGCTTGCCGGTGAAATGGTCGGCGAGCACGGCGCCCAGCGCCGCCACCATCAGGCCATTCCGTGTCGAGGCGGGGTAAGCCGGCGCGCCGCCGTTGAGGTTGGCGATGACGCCCTCAGCGGAAGGGCCGGGCTTGAAGCCCTCGATCAGCCAGACGGCGGCGTTGTTGTTCTTCTCGACCATCTCGCGGTCCATGCCCTCCATCAGCACGCGGAAGGCGGCGTCGGCCTCGGCGTCGGAGATATTCTTTGCGATCACCGCGCCGTCCCACCAGACGGTGCCGGCCGGCTTGCCGCCGGCCGCCGCCGCGGCCGAGGCCGCCATCTTCACCTTGCCGACCACGGTCGATTCCTTGGGATCGTCGAGCGCGCCGGCGCGCGAGCCCCAGAAATTGGCGATGGCGACGCGGCCCTGCTGGAACTGCCGCTGCACGACCGAGGAATCGGCGTTCAGATATTCCGGATCCATGTAGGCGGTCAGCGCCTTCATCGTCTCCAGCGTTTTGACGCCGGCCGGGTTGTTGATGGCGGGCTTGTTATCCGCGCCGAAGAAATCGGCGCCCTGCGCGAGGTAGAGGTTCGAGAAATCCATCGCCAGGTTCCAGCCCGAGCGCATCGTTGCGGCGATGGGGAAGGGGACGGCGTTGGCGGCCTTGATCTTCTGCGCGGCGGCGATCACCTCGCCATAGGTCTTGGGCTGCGCGAGGCCGAGCTGGTCGAAGACGTCCTTGCGGTACATCAGGTGCTGCGAGTTCACCATCATGGCGATCGCCATCACCTTGCCGTCCACCTTGATGAGCTGGTTGGGCGTGAGGTGCTTGCCGTATTTGGCGACGAGGTCGTCCAGCGGGCGGATCGTGCCGGCGTTGAGCAGCGGCACCATGGTCTCGTTGGCCACGCCGCCGATGTGATAGAGCGCCGGATTGGCGGCGAAAGCGGCCGGCTGCTTCAGCCGGAAATCCTGATCCAGCTCGGCCTGGACATTGCCGCATTCCTGCATGGCAGAGGTCACCGCCTTCCAGGCGTCGAAGGCGGCGGTCAGCGTCTTCAGTGGCACGGTGTTCTGGAAGGCGCAGGCGGCCCGGGCCGGCGCCGCGGCGAGCAGCGTGAGCGCGGCGGCGGTGAAAATGCTCCTCATCGTCATCTTTCATCTCCCTTGGATCGGATTCGGCGTCCCGTGCCTGTGTCGAAAAGGTGGCAGGAGCCGGGCGGCACGCTGAATGCGACGGTTGCCCCGATCTCTGCGCGGAAATCCTTCGCGGCCTTGACGACGACGAGCGCGGTGCCGGAGCGGATCGTCACCAGCGTGGCATCGCCCAGAAGCTCGATGGCGTAGACCGGCGCGCGGATTTCGCCGCCGCTGGCGACGACCGCAGCGTCCTCGGCCCTGAAGCCGAGCAGGCAGCGGCCCGAAGCCTCGGCGGGAAGGCCGGCGATGCGGACGTTCGGCGCGGCGAAGACGCCTCCCTTGAGCTCCCCCTCGACGAGATTCATCGCCGGCGAGCCGATGAAGCCTGCGACGAAGGCGTTGGCCGGCCGGTCATAGATCGCGGTCGGCGCGCCGACCTGCTGGATCTCGCCCCGGTTCATCACCACCACGCGGTCGGCGAGCGTCATCGCTTCCACCTGGTCGTGGGTGACATAGACCGTCGTGACCTTGAGCTCGTGCTGCAGGTTCTTGATCTGCGCCCTGGTCGAGACGCGCAGCTTCGCGTCGAGGTTGGAGAGGGGCTCATCCATCAGGAATACCGCCGGCTCCCGCACGATGGCGCGGGCGAGAGCCACGCGCTGGCGCTGGCCGCCGGAAAGCTCGCGCGGCCGCCGCTGCAGCAGGTCGCCGATCTCAACCATCTCGGCCGCCTTGCGCACCCTCGCGTCATGGCTCGCGCTCTCGACCCGCCTCACCTTGAGCGGGAAGCGGATGTTCTCGTAGACGCTCATGTTGGGGTAGAGGCCGTAGTTCTGGAACACCATGGCCACGTCGCGATCCTTGGGCTCCAGGTCGTTGACGACGCGGCCGCCGATGCGGATTTCGCCCTCGCTGGGGTCCTCCAGCCCGGCGATCATGCGCATCGTGGTGGTCTTGCCGCAGCCGGACGGACCCAGGAACACGACGAACTCGCGGTCTGCGATGTCGAGGTCCATCGCCTTGACGCCGGTGAAGGCGCCCCATCGCTTCGTCACGCCGCGGAGGGCGACGTCCACCATGCAGGCCGGCCCTCCCTGACGCGCCTTGAACCGCTGTGCGAGGCAGGTTAGTCAGCTTTGACTACGTATGCAATAGCACCGGGACGAGGGTGGGCGATGACGGAGCAGGGCGGATTGCTGGAGGCGAAGCGCTTCGTCCGCGAGGCTCTGGGGGCGCTCGCCGAGGCGCGGCCGAGCGAGATCGCCAGCCGCCTCGCCGCGGCCTACCACCCGGATGCGGAGTGGCGCGGCTCCCATCCGATGAACGAGATACGGGGCATCGAGGCGATGGAGCGCGTGGTCTGGCGCCCGCTCATCCAGTCCTTCCCCGATCTCGAGCGCCGCGACACGATCCTGATCGGCGGCGAGTGGAACGGCGGTGCCTGGATCGGCGCGGTCGGCCATTACTGCGGGACCTTCCGCGAGGATTGGCTGACGATCCCTGCGACCGGCCGGAGCGTCGCCATCCGCTACGGCGAGTTCCACCGCGTCGAGGGCGGCCGCATCGCTCAGACCACTTCGCTCATCGACGTGCTTGATGTGATCCGGCAGGCCGGCTTCTGGCCGCTCGCGCCGAGCCTCGGCACGGAGGAGGCCTGGCCCTGCCCGTTCACGGCTGACGGCATCGTGCTGACGCCGCAGGACCCTGCGGTCTCGGCAGCCAACCTCGCCCAGACACTGGCCATGCACAGGACGCTCGGCGACTACGACGACGAGGCGATGGCGGGCCGCGAGGGCCTCCTCACCATGCCGCAGAAGGAGCATTGGCATCCGAAGATGATGTGGTACGGCCCCGCCGGGATCGGCACGACACGGGGACTGCAGGGCTTCGTCGATTACCACCAATTGCCGTTCCGCATCGCCTTCCCCAACCGCCGCGGCGGCAACCATTACGTCAGGATCGGCGACGGCGCCTATTCGGCCACCGCCGGCTGGCCAAGCGTGCATGCCAAGCATCTCGGCGGCGATTTCTGCGGCGTCGGCCCTACGGGGCGGGACGTGACCATGCGGGTGATGGACTTCTACCTCCACCACGAGGGCCTGATCCGCGAGAACTGGGTTCCGATCGACATCATCAATCTTCTCAAGCAGATGGATGTCGATGTCTTCGCCCGGATGGCGAGCCTGTTCCGCCGCGGCCGCCTGCCTTAGAGCGAAGCGCGTTTCCACGGAAGCGCCGCCACTGCCGTCATGGCCGCGCTCGACACGGCCATCCACGTCATCGACGCAGAAAAACGTGGATGGACGGGTCAAGGCCGTCCATGACGTGCTTCCGTCGGGTCGCGCCCTGCTTTAGAGCACGCGGCCGGGATTGAGGATGCCGGCGGGGTCGAGGGTGCGCTTCATCGCCATCATCAGCTCCAGCTCGGGCGCGCTGCGCGAATAGTGGAGATAGGGCTTCTTCAACCGGCCGACGCCGTGCTCCGCCGAGATGGAGCCGCCGAGGCTGCGGACGATGGCATAGACCACGGCGTCGCAGCGGCCGGGCAGCGTCGGGTCGGGGTCGGCGGCGACGCAATTCACGTGGATGTTCGAATCCGCTAGGTGCCCGAACACCACCAGCCCGACCTCCGGTCCGATGGTCGAGCCATCCCGGCGCAGCATCTCCACCGCTTCACCCATGCGGCTCAACGGGATCGAGATGTCGTAGGCGCGGATGAAGCCGTAGTGCCGGTCATGCTGGTAGACGCTCTCGCGCAGCGCCCAGAGCTTCTGCCGCTGCGCGCCCGACTCGGCGACCACGGCGTCCGCGGCCAGGCCGCTTTCGATGAGGCCGGCGAGCGCCGCCTCGAAAGCCTCGCGGCCGAGCCGGCCGGTCGGCGCCTCGATCAGCAGGTAAAGGTCGTGCCCCAGCGCGATGGGCGCCGGCGCGCCCAGCGTCGTGGTGGCGATGCCGTACATTTCGCTCCACATCGCCTCGAAGACGAGGAGCCCGGCCGGGAGCTCGCGCTCCAGCGCGCGCAGGACCTTGATGGCGGCGATAGCGTCGGCGACGGCCACCAGAGCCGTTTCGATGCCCTGGGGCCGGGGCTGGAGCTGGATCACGACGCGCGTGATCACGCCGAGCGTGCCTTCGGAGCCGATGAACATCTGCGTCCAGTCGTAGCCCGCGTTGTTCTTCATCATCTTGTTGAGCGAGCGCACCACGCGCCCATCCGCCAGCACGACCTCCAGGCCCAGGACGGAGCGCCGTGTCATGCCGTAGCGCAGCACCTGATTGCCGCCCGCGTTGGTGGCGACATTGCCGCCGATGCTGGCGCTGCCGCGCGCGCCGAGGTCGATGGCGCACATCAGCCCAGCCTCGGCCGCCGCCTGCTGGATCGTCTGCAACGTGGTGCCTGCCAGCGCCGTCAGCGTGTTGCTGTCGCGGTCAAGCTCCTCGATCCCGGCCATCTTCTCCAGGGAGAGCGCCACCTCGCCTTCGCCGGGATGCGCCCCGGCGGCGAGACCGGTCAGTCCGCCCTGCGTCACCACCGGCTGGCCATTGCGATGGCAGATCGACAGGATCGTCGAAACTTCGTCTGTCGTCGTGGGAAGAGCCAGCGCCGCCGGGCGCTGCGGAGCCTGCCGCGCCATGTCGGCGGCGTTGCGGGCCGGGATCGCCTCGCCGGTGAGCAGCCGGCCCGGCGGCAGGACCTGTCGCAGTTCACGGATCGCAGCATTCATGTCCTGGTCCATCCTGCCCCGCCGTCGGACGCGCGTCCTGCAGGCAACAGCGCCGGTTGTTACGTCCACGGCTGGCGGCTGTCACCGGCAAACACCTCTGGTTTGTTCTGAACAGAAGGGCGCAACACAGCAGCGGGGCCAGGGCACCGTCGGCGCGCAGGCCCGTTCAGCGCGCCGCGTGGATGACCTGCCACAACTTCTGCGGCGTCGCCGGCATGTCGACATGCGCGCCGCCATGCGGCGCCAAAGCGTCGACGACCGCGTTCATCACTGCTGGCAGAGCGCCGGCGCAGCCCGCTTCGCCGCAGCCCTTGGCGCCGAGCGGGTTGGTGGCCGCCGGCACGGCATGGCTGTGGAAGGAGAAGAAGGGCACGTCCAGCGCGCGGGGCATGGCGTAGTCCATGTAGGAGCCCGTCAGCAGCTGGCCGCTCTCGTCGTAATGCGTCAGCTCCATCAGCGCCTGGCCGATCCCCTGAACCACGCCGCCGTGCACCTGGCCCTGGACGAGGAGCGGATTGACGAGCGTGCCGAAATCGCCGCCCGCGGTATAACGGACGACCTCAGCGACGCCTGTCGCCTGATCGATCTCGACCTCGGCCACGTGGCATCCGTTGGGATAGGCCGAGGGCGCCGACTGGAAGACGTGGTCGACGTCGAGCGTGTCCGGCATGTCGGGCGGCAGCTTGAGACCGGCATGCAGCCGCCGCGCCAGCTCCATGAGAGTCACGCCCTTGTCTGTTCCCGCCACCAGGAAGCGGCCGCCGGCGAAGGCGATGTCGCTCTCGGCCGCCTCCAGCACATGAGCGGCGATCGCCTTGCCCTTCTCGATCACCTTGGCGCTCGCTTCGACGATGGCGGCGCCGCTCGCCATGATGGACTTGGAGCCGCCGGTGCCGCCGCCGGCGATGAGGCGGTCGCTGTCGCCCTGCACCAGCCGGATCGCGGCGAAGGGCACGCCCAGCGACTGCGACAGGACCTGCGCGAAGGGCGTCGCATGGCCCTGACCATAATCGAGCGTGCCGGTGACGATGGTGACCGTGCCGTCGGCCTCGAAATGGATGCCGCCCATCTCATTGGTCGGCGGCGCGGTCACTTCGAGGAAGCAGCCGACGCCGAGTCCGCGCAGCTTGCCGCTGCGGCGGCTCGCCGCCTGTCGGGATCGAAAGCCCTTGAGATCGGCCTTCTCCAGCGTTTCGTCGAACAGCGAGCGGAAATCGCCGGTGTCGTAGACCGAGCCGGAAGCCGCCTTGTAGGGCATCGCCTCGGGCGGAATGAAGTTGCGGCGCCGAAGCGTCAGGCGGTCGATGCCCGTCTCACGGGCCGCGGCGTCGATCAGCCGCTCCATGTAATAGTTGCCCTCGGGCCGGCCGGCGCCGCGGTAGGCCGCGACCGGCGTGGTGTTCGTGAAGACGCAGCGCGCCTTCATGGCGATCAGCGGCGTGCGGTAGAGGCTCGCCATGTTCTTGACGATGTTGAGCGTCGACATCATCGGACCGACATGGGTGAGATAGGCGCCCATGTTGCCGAGGCCCGTGACGCGGACCGCCAGGAACCTGCCCTTCGCATCGAGCGCCAGCTCCGCCGTCACGCTGTGATCGCGGCCGTGATGGTCCGACAGGAAGCTTTCGGAGCGCCGGTCGGTCCAACGCACCGGCCGGCCGAGCGCGCGGGCCGCATGCAGCAGGCAGATGTATTCCGGATAGATCGAAGCCTTCATGCCGAAGGAGCCGCCGACCTGTCCCGTCAGCACGCGCAGCTTCTCGCGCGGCAGCTTCAGGACCTCGTCGGCGATGGCGTTGCGGAGGCCGAAGACGCCCTGCGAGCCGACATGAAGCGTGTAGCGCCCGTCCGCCGCGTCATAGGCGGCGATTGCCGCGCGTGGCTCCATCGCGTTGACCACGACCCGGCTGTTGACGAGATCGAGCCGCGTCACATGGGCGGCGGAAGAGAAGACCGCGTCGACCTTGGCATGGTCGCCGAAGCTCCAGTCCAGCGCCACGTTGCCGGGCGCCTCGGCGTGCAGCGCCTCCGCGCCGGGGGCGAGCGCCTGCTCCATGCTGACCAGAGCGGGGAGCGGCTGCAGCGACAGCGCCACCGCCTCGGCAGCATCCTGCGCCTGCTCCGCCGTCTCGGCGACCACGAAGGCGACGGCCTCGCCCAGGTAGCGCACGCGGTCCGCGGCCAGGATCCGGCGCGGCGGCTGGGCCATGGGCGAACCGTCGGCATTAGGAAAGGTCATGTTGCAGCGAAGGTGGCCATACCCGGCATCCGCGAGATCGGCCCCCGTGAAGACCGCGAGCACGCCGGGCATCGCTTTGGCGGCCTCGATGTCGATCGACTCGATCAGCCCATGCGCCTGCTGGCTGCGCACCATGGCCGCATGGACTTGTCCGGGCAGGCGCAGATCGTCCGTATAAGTCCCTTCGCCGCGCAGCAGCTTCGGGTCTTCGGAGCGCGGCACGGGCTGGCCGACCGCGAACGGGCCGCCGCCGGGCGCGACAAATCCGGGATGCATGTTCATGGCGATTCAGTCTCGGTTTCCGGGAGCGTCCCCAATCCTCGGCGACCGAGGCGCATTTTGCAATGCGGTAGGCCTGCGACCGAACTGCCTAGGGCCGCAGGTTCGCTTCGATGCCCGCGATCATCCGTTCGAGCAGCCGCATCGCCCTCGCGCCCGCCTCAGCATCCGGCGCCTCGACGGCCTCGCCGCGCACGGCGGCGATGAAATCGCCGAGCAGGGCATGGTAGCCCTTGTGGTCCTCGTTGGCTGCGACGGTGAGGTTCGGCTCCCAGACCAGCGTGTCGACGGCCTCGTCGAGCGTCGCATCGCGGCGGCTCACCTTGAACGGCGGCGCGCGGTAGTGGCGGACCTCGTGCAGGTTGCGCACCTCCACGCGCTGGTGGTCGGCCATCACCTGCCACCATTCCATCGGCGTGCCGCGCGACTGATGCGTGCCCATGACCAACGTGCCGATGCCGCCCGAGCGAAAGCGGAAATCGACATGCAGCAGCAGTTTGCCGGGCAAGAGCTGATGGGATCGCACTCCCAGATCCGTGACCTCGCCCATGAGCCACGGCACGAGATCGAAATAATGCACGCAATGGTGCAGGTAGAAGCCTGTGTAGTCGACATCCCTCTCGAAATAGGTCGGCGCGGTCATGTATTCGCCGAGGAAGCTGGCCGCCTGGCCGAAGCGTTCGCCGCGCACGATGTTGCCGGCGATGCGGTTGGCCGTGGAATAGCGCTTCATGAAGCCGAGGATGCAAGGCCTGCCCGCCGCCTTGGCGGCGGCGGCGAGATCCTCCGCCTCACGCGCCGTGGCGGCGGGCGGCTTCTCGGCGAAGACGGGCAGGCCGCGGGACAGCGCGGCGATGCCGATCGCATGATGCGCGGCCGGGCCGGCGGCGATGCCGACGGCGTCGATGTCTCGGCGGGCGAGCAGCGCCTGCCAGTCGCGCATCCGGTCGGACTCGGCCACGCCGTAGCGCTGCGCCGTGCGGCCGAGCCTCGCCTCGTCGGTGTCGCAGAGCGCCGCCAGCACCACGTCGTGGCGAGTGAGCTGCGGCAACAGCATCTCGTTGGCATGCGTGCCGCAGCCGATCCAGCCGATGCGCAGGGGATTCATGCGGCGCTCCCGGCGAAGGTGAGCGCCGCATCGAGATAGGCGATCGAGGCGGCGAGGTTGTCGTCTTCGTCCTTCGTCGGCGCGCGCCATTGCGCCAACGGCACGCCGGGCCGCTCGTCGTCGCGGCGGAAGGGCTCCAGCGTGATCGGGCCCTCGTAGCCGATGCCGCGGAGCGCCTTGGCCACCGCACCCCAATCGATATGGCCGGAGCCGACGAAGCCGCGGTCGTTCTCGTTGGCCTGGAAATGCACCATGCGCGGTCCCGCGCGCCGGATCGCGGCGGCGATGTCCTTGTCCTCCATGTTCATGTGGAAGGTATCGAGCATCACGCCGACGGCGGGGCTGTCGACCATCTCGGCCAGCGTCAGCGCATGGCCCGTGGTGTTGCAGATGTCGGTCTCGAAACGGTTCAGCGGCTCGATGCCGAGGCTGACTCCATGGTCAGCGGCGCGTCGGCCTGCACGCTTGAGGCCGGCGACGATCTGATCGATCCGCCGCTTTCGTTCTTCCTCGCCGACCGGCGCCGGGGGGCGGCCAGCGAAGACGAGCGGCGCGCCGTAGAGCGGCCCGCCGACGATCAGGGCGCCCAGGGCGGCGGCCGTCTCCACGCAGGACTCGAGATAGGCGACGCCGGCCTGCGCCGCCGACGGATCGGCGCTGGAGAGATCGCGGGTCAGGCTCACCCGGGCCGCCAGGACGCAGCCTAATCCATGGTCGGCCAGCACGGCCCTGGTCTCCGCGAGGTCGAGCTCGCCCGGCTCCGGCACCAGCAGCTCCACGAAGTCGCAGCCCGCGCGCTTCATGCGGGAGAAGGTCGTGAAATGCGTGCGCCCGAAGGGCCGCGCGTAGAACATCGAGATGACGCCGATGGGGTTGGTTCGCTTCATGGAAGGCGCTCTCGATGGGTGAAAGTGGGCACGCGATGCATCGTGCTGAACTCCTCATCCTGAGCCTGTCGAAGGATCGAGGAGTTCAGACCCGCAGGGCGGCGGCCTCGACCCTTCGACAAGCTCAGGGTGAGGCCGAATAAGGCCTGGGCATTCATCGCGGCTGCGCCCTCACGATTTCACCGCCCCAGCCGTCAGCCCGCCGACGAGGCGCTTCTGCACGAGCAGGAAGAGGATGGTGACGGGGATGGCGATCAGCGTGCCGCCGGCCGTAAGCAGGCCCCATTGCACGGTGAACTCGCCGATGAAGAGCTGCAGCGCGACGGTGACGGTGCGGACGTTCTGGCCCGACAGCATCATGGCGAAGAGGTATTCGTTCCAGCTCGTGACGAAAATATAGATGCCGGTGGTGACGATGCCCGGCGCCACCACGGGCAGGATGACGAGCAGGATCGTCTGCAGCCGCGACGCGCCGTCGATCCGCGCGGCCTCGTCGAGGTCGGGCGGGATGGCGTTCATGTAGCTCGTCAGCATCCACACGGCGAAGGGAATGGCGAAGGTCGAATGCCCGAGGATGATGCCGAGGAAGGTGTCGATCAGGCCGAGCTGCCGCATCAGCACGAAGAGCGGGATGATGATCAGCACCACCGGGAACATGTTGATGACCAGGAACTGCGTCATCAGGATGCGCCGCCCGGGGAAGCGGAAGCGGGAAAAGGCATAGGCCGCCGGGACCGAGACGGCGAGGCCCAGCAGCATTGCGCCGGTGGCGATGACCAGGCTGTTCAGGAGATTGCCGCCGAAGCTCGTGCGGGCGAGCAGCATCCGGTAATGGTCGAGCGTCGCGGCGCTCGGCCAGTAGCGCACCGGGAATGCGCCGATCTCGGCCTCCGGCTTCAGCGAGGTCAGCACCATCCAGAGATAGGGGCTGATCGCGAAGAGCACGATCAGCAGGACCGGCAGTTCGGTCTCTATCAGGCGGCGGGGAGTCGAGCGGCGGTCGATCATCGCGCCGCCTCCCCGGACAGGCCCCGCGCCGCGCGGCGGACGTAGGCGATCACCACCAGGAGCAGGATGGCGGTGAGGATGAGGGAGAGCGCGCCGCCATAGCCGAACTCCATGCCGCTGTAGGCCTTGAGGAAGGCGTAGAGCGGCAGCGTATGCGTCTCGAGCCCCGGCCCGCCTCCGGTCATCACCAGGATCACGTCGAGCGAGTTGGCGACCCAGATCGTGCGCAGGAGCAGCGCCGTGGCCACGACCTCGGCGAGACCGGGCCAGGTGACAAAGCGCAGAACCTGCCAGCGGCTCGCGCCATCGACCTCGGCGGCTTCGTAATGCTCCGCGGGAATCGTCTGCAGGCCGGCCAGGATGGTGACGGCGAAGAAGGGGAAGCCCTGCCAGACGAGGGCGAGGACGACGGCGTAGAAAGCAGTCGAGGGCTGCGCCAGCCAGGGGACCGGCTGGTCGATGACCCCCAGCCTCAGCAGGGCGTCGTTGATGACGCCCACGTTGAAATCGTACATCCAGCTCCAGCTGAGCCCGATGATCACGCTGGGCAGCGCCCAGGGAATGATGATGAGAGCCCTGGCGAGGCCACGCCACCAGAAGCTCTGGTTGAGCAGCAGCGCCGCCGCGAAACCGAGCGCGAACTGGCCGCCGACCACGAGGCCGATCCACCAGACGGAATTCCGGAGCGACAGCCAGAATGTCTCGTCGGAGAAGGCCTTCTTGAAGTTGCCGAGGCCGATGAAGGGCACGTTGCGCGGGCGGAACAGGATGAAGTCGTGCAGGCTCATCCAGACGGTCTGCGCTACGGGGATGAGCACGACCGCGAGCGTCACCGCCATCGCGGGGAGGAGGAAGAGGTAGGGCGTGGCGCGGTCGAGCGGGCGCGTCAACGCGGCTCCTCCCCCTGCAAGGGGGAGGCGGGGTGGGGGTCAGCCTTCGTCAAGCGGGGACTGACCCCCACCCTAACCCTCCCCCTTGCAGGGGGAGGGGACCCGCAGAGCCTCTGCTTCATCCGTGGTAATGCTTTTCGATCGCCTGCATCATGTCGTCGGGCGCAATCTGGCCGAGCAGCGCCCGCTGCATGGTCTGCGGCCAGACCGTGGTGGCGAAATCCGCAGTCTTCGGGCTGTCGGGCAGGACGCCGGCGTTGGGGAGCGAGGCGAAGCTGGCGTCGACGAAGCGCTTCTGGTGCCCGTCCCAGGAAGCCGCGGCCGAGGTGACGATCGGCAATTGGCCCGAGAGCTTGGCATGCGCCATGTTGTTCGCGCCGGTGGACAGGAAGCTGATCCACTTGAAGGCCGCCTCCTTGTTCTTCGATGCGGCGAAGACGGCGTTCGATTCGTCGCCGAAGCTGGTCCAGCCCTTCTTGCCGGGCAGGGTCGGCACGGGCACGGCCGAGACCTTGTCGCCGAGCGCGCCGATCATCTCGTTCGACGAGCCGATGTGGTGGATGACCATGGCCGAGCGGCCGGCCTTGAAACCGTCGACGATCTGGCGGAAGCCGTCGGAGGCCACGGAAGGCGGCGTCACCTTGTGCTCGCGGGAGAGCGCGACATACCAGCGGTTGGCGGCGAGCGCCTCGGCGCTGACCATGCCGCCCTTCTGGAAGCCGGCCCCGCCGCCGAGCACGAAGGGGCCCCAATTGTCCTGCCCGCCGCCGCCGCCGCGCATGCCGAAGCCGTAGACGCCGTCCTTCGTCGTCGCCTTGGCGGCGGCGAGGAAGTCGTCGAAGGTCTTGGGCGGCTGCACGCCGGCGGCCTGGAACAGGTCCGGCCGGAAATAGAGGTAGAGCACCACGTAATGGAGCGGCAGGTAATATTGCTTGCCGTCGGAGGCGCGGTGCAGGGCCCAGAGATTGTCGGCGATATCGGTGCGGCCCGCCCAGCTTTTCAACAGGTCGTCGAGGGGGGCGAGTGCCTCCAACTCGAGGAGCCGCGCCTGGTTATTGAGCTTGACCTGCGCGCAATCCGGCGCATTGCCGGCGACGATCGCCGCGAAGAGGCGGGTCGAATAGTCGTTGCCGCCGCCCCAGGGAATCGCCTCGGCCTGCACCTTGATGCCGGGGTTCTCGCGCTCGAAGGCCGCCACCAGCGCGGCGGGCGAGTTCTGCGGATTGTCGAAGTGATACCACCAGCGGATCGTCGTCGCGCCTTGCGCGATGGCGGGCCTGGCGATGGCGCTGGCGACGGCTGTCGCTCCGGCCATGGTGAGGAAGCTGCGGCGTTTCATGGTTCAAGTCCTCCCTTTGTCTGTCGGCTCATTGGGCGAGCTCTCTGGAACGGAATGTCTCGGTCGGATCGGCTGGAGAGATCACGAAGCCTTCCTCTCCGGCGCGATCGCGACGATGCTGTCGATGTGAGCCGCGAGCGCCGCCGCGAGCGGCTCGCCGCCTTCGGCGAGCGCCGCGAGGATCGGCCGGTGGCGGGCGGCGGTCTCAGCCAGCGGCCGGCTGTGCCGCGGCTCCCACAGCTTCTGGCGATGCGAATGCAGGATCAGCCTGAGCAGGATCTGTTCGAGCGCGCGCAAACCGCTCTGCCGGAAGATCGCCATGTGGAAGGCCGTATCGAGCTCGATGACGCCGGCCGCATCGCCGGCCCGCGCGGCGCGGTCCATCTCGTCCTGGATCGCCTGCAGCCGCTTCACGAGTTCGGGCGTCGCAGCCGCGGCTGCGCGGCGCGCGGCGCTCACCTCCAGCCGCCGCCGCAGCGCCAGCATTTCGACGGCAGCATCGGCGTCGAGCGGCGTCACGGTCGTGCCGCGGTGGCCTTCGCGCAGCACCAATCCATCCTCCTGCAGCCTGAGCAGCGCCTCCCTGACCGTGCCTTGGCTGCAGCCCATGCTTTGCGCGACGCCAAGCTCGGTCAACGCCGTTTCCGGCTTCAATTCGTTGAGGAGGATTCGACGCTTCAGCGTCGCGTAGACGAGGTCGCGCTGCCGCATCGGGCTTCCGCAAGGGACAATATTGATATCGATATTGCGAGCGACCGAGGTTGTCAAACGACCTTGACGCCCGGGATCGTCCGGACTTCGCCTCGAGAGGCATCCGGCGAGGTTTCCGTCAACGTTCGCCGCCGCCGCTCGCGCGCGTGATTTTTGCAGAAGATGGCGGCGCAGGCCCGAACCCGAGTTTACATTTCCAGGAAAACTGCTGGTATGTGAATTATCGCCATCGGCCGGGAGGGCTGCGGCGCTACCGGAGGACGATGCATGAAGGGTCCCACTCATCACCGCCGCGCGCTGCTGGCGCTCGCCGGCGCGACCGCCTTGGCCGTGGGCCTGCAGGGAGGGGCCCTGGCACAGGGCACGGGCGATCCGATCCGCAAGATCGTGCTGATCACCGATACGCAGGGCGCCGTTCCGCAGGCCTTCCAGGCTGCTCAGCTGATCGCGCAGACCTGGAAGCAGCTCGGTCTCGACGTCGAGGCGCGGCCGATGGCGCGCCAGGCGCAGACCGATCTCGTCTGGTTCAACCGCGACAAGTGGGACACCACGATGTGGCGCATGGTGGGGCGGCCGGAGCGCTCCGACCCGGACGAGATGACCTTCAACCTCTTCCATTCCTCCACGGCCCCGCGCGGCTTCAACTTCGTCGGCTACAACAGCCCGGAATACGACAAGATCGCCGAGCAGCAGCGCCAGACCGTCGACCCCGAGGCGCGCAAGAAGCTGATCGCCGAGGCGCAGAAGATCGTGAACCGCGACCAGCCCTACGCCTTCCTGATCCACCCCAATACGCTGCAGGCCTTCAACCAGACCGTATTCGATCCCGCCTCCATCGTCGTCCAGAAGGGCGTCGGCATCCGCAACTTCTGGACCTTCGTCGGCGCTGCGCCGAAGGGCCAGCAGAAGACGATGATCATCAATTCCGGCACCGCGCTGCAGGCGATCCACCCGCTCTACATCGCCGGCGCGCCGGACAGCTGGATGAACGAACTGGTCTGGGATCGCCTTGTCCGCATCGGGCCCGACGGCCTGCCGCGGCCCTGGGCTGCCGAGAGCTTCAAGTTCGTCGACGACAAGACGGTCGACGTCACGATTCGCGGCGACATGAAGTTCCATGACGGCAAGGCGGTGACGATCGACGACGTCATCTTCTCCTACGAAGCGCCGCTGACCACCGACAAGTCGCCGATGTTCAAGCCTTTCGTGGTCGATATCGACAAGATCGAGAAGACCGGCGAGCGCTCGATGCGCATCCACCTCAAGCGGCCGAACGCCGCCTTCGCGACGACGGCGCTCGGCCGCGTCTTCATCGTGCCGAAGCATGTCTGGGAGCCGCATCTCAAGAGCGTCGAGGGCAAGCCCGACACGCTGGAGGCGATCCGCGACCCGCAGAACGTGGGCTCCGGTCCCTTCAAGCAGATCCGCGCGCGGCTCAACGAGGAGATCGTTCTGGAGCGCCACGCCGACCACTGGTCGGCCCCCAAGCTCGACCGCATCGTGCTGCGCATCATCCCCAACGCCGAGGCGGTGGTGGGCATGCTGCGCTCGGGCGAGATCAACCTGCTCGCGGAATACGGCGGCGATCCCGACGTGCTGGAGAAGCTTTCGAAAGACAATGCCGCCATCAAGCTGACGCAGGAGACCGATGTCGGCATGGAGTTCCTGGCCTTCAACAACCGGCGCCCGCCCTTCGATGATCCCGTCTTCCGCAACGCGCTCTCGGCTGCGATCGACCGAAACGTGCTCATCCAGGCGGCCTGGAACGGCTATGCGGTGCGGTCCGTGAGCCATGTCTCTCCGGCGATCAACTTCTGGCATTCCCCTGACGTGAAGCCGGGGGCGAGCGGCATCAACGTGGCCAAGGAGATGCTGGAGAAGGCCGGCTACAAGATCGAGGGCGGCAGGCTGCGCTATCCTGCGGGGAAGAAGGAATCTCTGCAGCCGCCGGGTTAAAGCAGGGAATGAACCGGGTCGAATTGAGGGCGCGCCCCTCATCTGTCTTCTCCCCGCATCCAGATGGGGCCTGCCCCATCTGGTCACTTTGCTCGCCCAACACGGGCAGGCCCATGTTGGGTAGCAGGGAGAAGGACGCTCTCAATCGTCAGCGTTTCAATCTGAAACGCGTTCCTCTCCCCGCCCACCCAGATGAGGTCTGCCTCATCTGGGCACTTTGGCTGCCCAACATGGGCAAGCCCATGTTGGGTCACGGGGAGAGGTTAGGCGAGGGGCGGCGCCGACCTCCGATGACCACGCCCCGATGACTTACGCGCTGCGCCGCCTCATCCACAGCCTGTTCGTGCTCTGGGCCGTGGTGACGATCCTGTTCCTGATGTTCAGGCTGATGCCAGGCAACCCGCTCGCCGCCTACATCAACGAGCAGCTCTCCGAAGACGACCAGCGCATCATCATGGCGCAGTTCGGCCTCGACCGGCCGCTCTGGCAGCAATACGTCATCTATCTCTGGAACCTCATCCAGGGGAACCTCGGCATGTCCTTCTTCCGGCGCGAGCCGGTCTGGGACGTGCTGAAGTCGGCGCTGCCGAACACGCTGATCCTGACGATCAGTGGCCTCGTCTTCGCCTATGCCTTCGGCATCCTCGCCGGCGCCTGGCTCGCCACCAGGCGGGGCACTGTGGCGGAAGGCATCGTGGTGCCGGCGGCGCTCGCGACCCGCGCCGCGCCGGAGTTCTGGATCGGCATGATCCTCCTCACGCTTTTCGCCTTCTCCCTGGGCTGGTTCCCCTCCGGCGGGGCGAACAGCGCCGGCGCGGCCTATGCCAGCGAATGGGACCGCATCCTCTCCCGCGATTTCGCGCGCCATCTCTTCCTGCCGGCGCTGACGCTGGCCCTCTACCTGCAGGGGCTGCCGCTCCTGCTGATGCGCTCGACGATGCTGGAGATCCTGCACGACGAGTTCATCACCATGGCGCGGATCAAAGGCCTGTCATCTTGGCGGATCACGCTGCATCACGCCGCGCGCAACGCGCTGCTGCCGGTCGTCACCGCCTTTGCTCTGGGCCTCGGCGCAACGCTCGGCGGCAATGTCGTGGTCGAGACGGTCTTCTCCTGGCCTGGCCTCGGCCGGCTGCTCGTCGGCGCGGTGGCGCAGAGCGACTATCCTCTGGCGCAGGGCGCCTTCTTCCTGATCAGCCTCGTGCTGATCGTCCTCAATTTCCTCGTCGACATGCTCTACGGCTGGCTCGACCCCAGGGTGTCGCATGGCTGACGCCGCCCTGGCCGCTCCCGCCGCGCGCAAGCGCGCCGCCTGGCTCGACAGCGCCAGGCGCATCCTGCGCGATCCCTTCGCGGTCGCCGGCCTCGCGATCTACCTAGCTCTGGTCCTTGTGGCGATCTTCGCCGATCAGTTGATGACGCATGATCCGACGCAGATCCTGTTCCGTCCCAACGGCCGCGTCGCCAGCAACCAGCCGCCCAGCGAGCTCTTCCTGCTCGGCACCACCAATCTCGGGCGCGACATCTATTCGCAGCTCGTCGCGGGCTCGCGCAACGCGCTGATGGTCGGCGTCACCGCCGCGGTCTCCGTCGCCGCCATCGGCACGCTGATCGGGCTTCTGTCCGGCTATTTCGGCGGCCGCATCGACGCCTTCCTGATGCGCCTCGCCGATGTCGCTCTCGCCATCCCCTTCCTGCCCTTCGTCATCGTGCTGGCCGGCTTCTTTCGCGCCAACACCTGGAACGTCGTCATCGCGGTGGCGCTGCTCCTGTGGCCGAACACGGCGCGGGTGATCCGGGCCCAGGTGCTGACGGTCAAGGAGCGCGCCTATGTCGAGGCGGCGCGGGTGACGGGCGCCTCGGACATGCGCATCCTCTTCACCCATGTCGCGCCGAACATCCTGCCGCTCACCTTCCTCTACGGCTCCGTCGCCATCGGCTGGGCGATCCTGACCGAGGCGGCGGTGAGCTTCGTGGGCTTCGGCGACCCGAACCGGATGTCTTGGGGCTATATGCTGCAGGACGCTTTCGTCTCGCAGGCGCTGTCGCGCGGTTCCTGGAACTGGTTCCTGCCGCCGGGCATCGCCATCATCCTCGTCGTCGTCGCCGGGTTCTTCCTGGCGAGAGGCGCCGAGGACGTGCTGTTCCCGAAGCTCCGGAGCTGAGCGTGGACAGCGTCCTCGACGTCAGGAACCTCGCGATCGAGTACCGCAGCTCCCGGGGCGCGGTGCGCGCAGTCGACGGCGTGAGCTTCTCGGTGCCGAAGGGCGCCATCGTCGGGCTCGTGGGGGAATCCGGCTGCGGCAAGACGACGGTGGCGCGCTCGATCACCGGCGTGATGCACCAGAGCGCCAGGATCGCGGGCGGCGAAATCCGCTTCCAGGGCCAGGACCTCGTCTCCGGCCCGGCGAAGCGCTGGCTCGACCTGCGCTGGCGCGAGATCGCCTTCGTGCCGCAGAGCGCGATGAATTCGCTCGATCCGGTCTACCGCATCGGCGCGCAGATCGAGGAGGTGCTGGCCGAGCGCGGCGGCATCCGGGGCGAGGCGGCGCGGAAGCGGGCCCGCGAACTGTTCGAGATGGTCGGCCTCAATCCGGCGCGGCTCGACGAGTATCCGCACCAGTTCTCCGGCGGCATGCGCCAGCGCGTCGCCATCGCGCTCGCGCTCGCGCTGAACCCAAGCCTCGTCATAGCCGACGAGCCGGTGACGGCGCTCGACGTCATCGTGCAGCGACAGATCCTCGACGTGCTGCGCGACCTGCAGCGCAAGCTCTCGCTGTCCATGATCCTCGTGACGCATGACATCAGCGTGGTCGCCTATCTCGCGGACCGCGTCGTGGTGATGTACGCTGGCCGCATCGTCGAGGAGGGGCCGACGGCGGAGGTGCTGGCGCGGCCCCGCCAGCCCTACATGATGGGCCTCACCAACGCCTTCCCCGATCTCGAGGGCGCGGCGCGCGAGCTGGTGCCGATCGACGGCAGCCCGCCCGATCTCGCCTATCCGCCGAAGGGCTGCCGCTTCGAGCCGCGCTGCCCGTTCCGACTCAAGCTTTGCGCCGAGCAGGATCCGGCATCGGAACCCACGGCGGAGGGAGGAAGCGTCGCCTGCCATCGCGCCGCCGAAGCCGGGGCGCTGCGCCCGAAAGCCATGGAGACCGCCACGTGGCTCCCGGCCTGAGTCCGCCGCTCGTCGAGGCGCGGAGCCTCGCGAAGAGCTTCGCGCCGCCGCCGCGGCTCGCCGATCTCTTCCGCGCCAAGCGGCCGGGCGTGCTTGCTGTGGACGGGATCGACCTCTCCATCGCGCCCGGCGAAAGCGTCGGCCTGCTCGGCGAATCCGGCTGTGGCAAGACCACGACCGGCCGGCTGCTGCTCAAGCTGGTGGAGCCGACGGCAGGCGGGATCCGGTTCGCCGGCGCGCCGATCGCCAGCCTCGCCGGCGAGGCGCTGGTCTCATTCCGACGCCGGGCGCAGCTCGTCTTTCAGAACCCCTTCGACGCCCTGAACCCGCGCTTCACCATCGAGCGGGCGCTGGCCGAGCCTCTTGTTAACACCGGCGCCGAGCGCTCAACGCATCGCGAGCGCGTCGAGAAGGCGCTTCGGCAAGTGAAGCTGCCGCCGCTCGCGCGCTTCGAGGGGCTCTTCCCGCATCAGCTCTCCGGCGGGCAATTGCAGCGCATCGTGCTCGCCCGCGCGCTGGTGCTGGAGCCGGCCTTCATCGTCGCCGACGAGCCGGTGTCCATGCTCGACGTCTCGGTCCGCGCCGGCGTGCTGAACGTGATGCGGGAAGTACGCGCCTCGCTCGGCCTCGCCGCCCTCTACATCAGCCACGACCTGGCGCTGGTGCGCTACGTCTGCTCGCGCACGCTGGTGATGTATCTCGGCCGCATCGTCGAGGAGGGCCCGACGCCGGAGCTCTTGAAGTCGCCGCTGCATCCCTACACGCGCGCGCTGATGGCGGCGGTGCCGGTGCCGAACGTCGATCAATCCCGGGAGCCGCTGCCGATCATCGGCAATGTCTCCGACGCGCGCGGCCGGCCGGCGGGCTGCCGCTTCCGCGACCGCTGCCCGCTGGCGGTGGCGCGCTGCGCCGCCGAGGACCCGCCATTGCGCGAGGTCGCGCCGGGACGGAGGGTGGCGTGTCATCTGGTGTGAGGATGTCGGTCTTCATCCTGAGAGGGTGGCCCCTCACCTGTCCTCTCCCCGGCATGAGACCGGGGAGAGGAACGCTCACTTGGCTCAGCGTCTCAAGCACGAACACGTTCCTCTCCCCGCCACTTGCGGGGAGAGGTTAGGTGAGGGGCAGCGCCAACCTTAATCCAGGACCGGGGGAACAACCATGAAGCCGCACAAGGACATCCTGAAGGAAATCAGCCTCGACGCGCCGTGGGAGCTCGTCGAGCTCTTCGCCAAGACGCCGCGCTGGCGCCCGAAGGACGTCAACAAGAGCGCCGACATGATCGTCAAGCGGCTCAAGGCGCATGGCGTGCCGGTGACGGTTCACGAGCCGGAGATCTATCTCTCGGTTCCGTTCGAGGCCTCGGTGACGGCGGCCGGCCGCGAGATGCGGGCCAAGCCTCCCGCCTATTCGGTCCCGACCGATGGCGTGACGGCGGAGGTCGCCTACGTGCCGGCGGCCTATTCCAAATCGATCGGCAAGCTTTTCCACCGCAACCAGACCGAGACCGATCCGACCTCGCTCAAGGGCAAGATCGCGGTGTCGGAGGGCTTCGCCTTCCCGCAGAAGATCCGCGAGTTCGAACTCGCCGGCGCCATCGGCGTCGTGGCGATCAACCCGGGCGTCGACGTGCACTGGGGCATCTGCACCTCGATCTGGGGCACGCCGGATCTGGAGGACCTGCCGCGCAAGCCCGGCATCCCTGTGGTCGCGGTCAACAATTCGGACGGGCAGGAGCTCATCAAGCTCGCCGGCACAGGCGAGACGATCACCCTCAAGGCGCATCTGGAGGAAGGCTGGTTCAAGCAGAAGGTCCCTGTCGTCGAGATCAGGGGCTCCGAGGAGCCGGAGAAGTTCGTGCTGCTGCACGGACATTACGACAGCTGGGACGTGGGCGTCGGCGACAACGCGACGGGCGACGCCACGATGCTGGAGATCGCCCGCGTGCTTGCGAAGCACGCCGGCAAGCTGCGGCGCTCCGTGCGCATCGCCTGGTGGCCAGGCCATTCCACCGGCCGCTACGCCGGCTCCACCTGGTTCGCCGACCATTTCGCGCTCGACCTCGACGCGAATTGCGTGGCGCAAATCAACTGCGACAGCCCCGGCTGCCGCTGGGCGACGGAGTTCAAGGACGTCTCCTGGATGAAGGAGACGGAGGGCTACGCCCAGGACGTGATCAAGGCGGTGGCGGGCCTGGAGAGCCACGGCGAGCGGCCTCATCGCGCCGGCGACTATTCCTTCAACAACATCGGCCTCTCCAGCCTGCTGATGCTCTCCTCGACGATGCCGGACGCGCTGCGCGCCAAGAAGGGCTACTACACGGTCGGCGGCTGTGGTGGGAACATCGCCTGGCACACGGAGAATGACACGCTCGAGATCGCCGATCGCGACATCCTGCTCAGGGACATGAAGGTCTATGCCGAGATGGTGATGGGCATCGCCGATGCGCCGCTGCTGCCCTTCGACTGGCGGGCGCAGGTCGCGGAATTCGCCGAGACGGTGGCTGGCTACCAGAAGGCCGCCGGCAAGGCTTTCGACCTCGCTCCGGCCATGGCCGCCACTGCGAGCCTCGCCAAGGCTCTCGATAAGTTCCACAAGGCTGCCAAGCGGGGCGCCGTGCCGGAGGCCGCCGCCAATGCCGCGATCCAGAAGCTCGCCCGCATCCTGGTGCCGATCAACTACACCACAGGCCCGCGCTTCCGCCACGATCCCGCCACGCCTATCCAGCCGCTGCCCACGCTGGCCGCGGCAATGCAGCTCAAGGGGATGGACAAGGCGAAGCTCGGCTTCGCCAGGACCTCGCTGACGCGCGGCCAGAACCGCTACGTCGCCGCGCTCCGCGAGGCCGAGGCGGTGGTGACCGCCACGATGAGTTGAATGTCATTCCCGGCCGAAGCGGCGAAGCCGCGAAGGGGAAGGGAATCCAGACCGACAGTTCCGCATGCGGGACACTCGGTCTGGATTCCCTTCCCGGCCCTGTGGGCCGCCGGGAATGACACCAGGAAGCACGACTGAACGGGGAACCGCACCATGCCGCTGACCAAAGACGAGAAAGCCATCCTCGCCGACATCTCGCTCGACGCGCCCTGGGAGCTGGTCGAGACCTTCTCCACCATGCACCGCTGGCGGCCGGAGGACGTCAACAGGGGCGCCGACGCCATCGGCAAGCGGTTGAAGAAGCTCGGCATTCCCTATGAGATGCACGAGCCGACCATCTATCTTTCGGTCCCGCTCGACGCCTCGGTGAAGCTCGGCCGCAAGACCTACCGGGCCAAGCCGCCGTCGATGTCGCTCTCCATGCCCGAGGGCGTCTCGGGCGCGCTCGTCTATCTGGACGCCGACGAGGAGAAATTCCGCTCCTACACGCGCGACCCCAAGGAGATCTTCAAGGACGGCGGGGTCGACGGACCGACGCGCGTCGGCGGCAAGATCGCCATCCTCAACGGCTTCGCCAATCCCGGCACCTGCTCGCTGCTGGAGGAATGGGGCGCCAGGGCGGTGATCGCCGTCAATCCCGGCGTCGACATCCACTGGGGCACCTGCACCACGATCTGGGGCTCGCCGGATCTCGACGACCTGCCCAGGAAGCCGAAGATCCCGGTCGTGGCCGTCAACAATCCCGACGGCCAGGAGCTCATCGCCGCGGCCAAGGCGGGGCAGACCGCGAAGGTGAAGACGGAGATGCTGGAGGGCTGGTTTCCCCAGAAGGTGCCGGTTGTGACGATCCCCGGCGCGACGGAGCCTGACCGTTTCGTGCTCGTGCACGGCCATTACGACAGCTGGGAGGTGGGCGTCGGCGACAACGCCACCGGCGACGCCACGTTGCTCGAACTCGCGCGCGTGCTCACCAAGAATCAGGGCAAGCTGCGCCGCTCCGTGCGGATCGCCTGGTGGCCGGGCCATTCCACCGGCCGCTACGCCGGCTCCACCTGGTTCGCGGACCATTTCGCCGCGGATCTCGACGAGGCCTGCGTGGCGCAGATCAATTGCGACAGCCCCGGCTGCCGCTGGGCCACGAGCTATCACCAGACGACCTGCATGCCCGAGGCCCGCGAGCATGTCCGGGCGATCATCTCCGAGATCGCCGCGCAGGAGCCGAAGTTCAAGCGGCCCAACCAGGCCGGCGACTATTCCTTCAACAACATCGGCATCTCCAGCTACTACATGCTGTCCTCGACGATGCCGGACGACCTGAGAGCGCAGAAGAATTACTATGCGGTGTCGGGCTGCGGCGGGAACATCGCCTGGCACACCGAGAACGACACGCTGGAGATCGCGGACAAGGACGTGCTGATGACCGACATGCGGATCTATCTGCTGTCGGTGCTGCGCCACGCCAATGCGGCCGTCCTGCCGGTCGACTGGCGCGCCGCCCTGGCCGAGTTCACGGAGACGATCGCCGCCTATCAGAAGGCGGCGGGCAAGGCCTTCGACCTCGGCCCGGCGAAGGCCGCGACGGAAGCTCTGGCGGCGAAGGTCGACGCTCTCTACGCGGCCATCGCGAAGAAGAAGCTCGACGAGCGCAAGGCCAACGAAGCGCTGATGCGGCTCGCCCGCGTGCTGGTGCCGGTGAACTTCACCAAGGAAGCGCGCTTCCGGCACGACCCCGCCTATGCCGCTCCGCCGTTGCCGACGCTCAGCGCCGCGCGCGATCTGGTTGGCGCGGAGCCGGAGAAGGCGGGCTTCATCCGAACCCAGCTGATGCGCGGCCAGAACCGCTATTGCGGCGCGCTGCGCGAGGCGGCGCGGATCGTCGACGCGGCGCTGGCGTGAGACATGTCGGTGTTGGCGCGATCACTGACCTCCTCATGCTGAGGAGGCGACGCAGTCGCCGTCTCGAAGCACGCACGGCCGCTGCGCGTCCTTCGAGACGCCCGCTCCGCGGGCTCCTCAGGATGAGGGACGTCGCAAGATGAACGGGCCAGCCACCATGCGCGCGGTCTGGTACGAGCGCTGCGGCCCGGCCGCCGAGGTGCTTCAGTTCGGCGAGCTGCCGCGGCCTCAGCCTGGACCGGACGAGGTGCTCGTCCGCGTCCATGCCTCCGGGGTCAATCCGCACGACACCAAGAAGCGCTCGGGCTGGGCCGGCGGCTCGGTCGCCAGCCCCCGGGTGATCCCGCATTCCGATGGCGCGGGTGTGATCGAGGACGTCGGCGCCAATGTGCCGTCGTCGCGCATCGGGGAGCGCGTCTGGATCATGCACGCCCCAGGCGCTGCGGCTGATTACACGCTGGTGCACTGCGATCACGCGGCTCCGCTTCCCGAAAGCGTCGGCTTCGAGGTCGGCGCCTGCCTCGGCGTTCCCTTCATGACAGCCCATGACGCCGTGCTGCGGGACGGCCCGGTCACCGGCCAGACCATCCTGGTGCAGGGCGGCGCCGGCGCGGTGGCGGGCTACGCCATCCAGCTCGCTGTCCTCAACGGCGCGCGGGTGATCGCGACCGTGAGTTCGGCCGAAAAGGCGGATCATGCCCGCAAGCTCGGCGCGGCGGCGGCGATCGACTACCGCAGCGAGGATGTCGCCGCTGCGGTGATGGATCTGACCGGCGGCCAGGGCGTCGAGCGCATCGTCGAGGTCGATTTCGGCGCCAACCTCGCCGTCAACCAGGCCGTGATCCGCCCTCATGGCGTCATCGCCAGCTATTCGTCGACACGGGTGCGCGAGCCTGTCTTGCCCTATTACGCCTTTGCGCCGAAGGGCGTCACGATCCACATCGTGCAGGGCATGCTGTTGACGCACGAGCTCGCTGACGCCGGAAAACGAGACGCCACAGCGCTGCTCGCCGCCGGCCGGCTCGCCCATCCCATCGCGGCCGTATTTCCGCTGGATCGGACGGCGGAAGCGCATGACCTGCTCGAAAGCGGCACGGCGATCGGCAAGGTGCTGGTGAAGAACTGAACCGGCGCTTCAGGGATGGACCAACGCCGACCTCACATCCGTCTGCGCGAAATCCTCGCCGACATAGAGCAGCGGCAGTCCACGCTCCATGGCCAGAGCATAGGCGAAGCAGTCGCCGAAGTTCAGCTTGGCGGGATGGACGCCCCTGCCCCAGCGCGCATAGGCCTCGCCGACCGCGCGGGCGGTTTGCGCGGTGACCGGCACGATCTCGAACCCATACCCTGCGGTCAAGGTCTCAAAGTCCGGAACAAGATTGCGTCCGACGGCAACGATGCGGCTCTCGGCCACCGTTCCTGCGGAGACAAGCGCTCGCTCGCAATCCGCCAGCGCAGCGCGGCAGATCGCGGACTTCTCCTCATCCAGCAGGATCGCGAACAGGGCCGACGTGTCGACGATTAAGGTCGACGTCATGCCGGAAGACCATCCTCATCGTAGAGGAAGTCTTGGCTGCGTGCGGCGCAGGGCCCAGGAAGGGCCTTAGCCGACGCCTCACGGCTAACCCTCTCGAGAAAGGCCAACTTCTCCTCCCGGGTCAGTTGCCGCTTCACGGGCACCAGTCTGACAGCTGGCTTGCCGTGGCGCGTCAGCACGATTTCATCACCGGCCTCGGCCCTGCGGACGAGATCGGTCAATTGTCCCTTGGCGTCGCTGACGGAGATCTCCATCGTCGGCCTCCCATTGCACAGGAACAATTTAGACCATTGAATGGTCCAAATCAACTGATGCCGGTGCTCACATCTTGCCCAGTTCCCATAGCAAAGCTGCGCCAGTCCTGATGCCACGATGAAAACAGCCAAGATCGAGGTTCTCGTTCGGCGCGTGGTTCGCTTCGTCGGCGTTGGCGTAGGGCGTACCAAAGGCGGGAAGGCCCAGGATCTTGGTGAAGACATAGTCCGGCAGGCTGCCGCCGAGCGCCGGGAAGAGCAGCGGCTCGACGCCATTGCCCGTCCGCGACGCCGCGATCACCGCAGGAGCGAAGGGCGATTCCACCGAGGTCTTGGAGGGAAGCATGCCGCCCTGCGGCACGAACTCGACCTCCGGCGCGTGCTTCGCCACATGCGCCCTGACGCAGGCTAAGACATCATCAGGCGTCATAGCCTCGACGAGTCGAATGTCGCATTTCGCGACCGCCGCCGCCGGCAGCACCGTCTTCGAGCCGGCGCCGCCATAGCCGCCGTGGAGCCCGTTGATGGTGAGCGTCGGATGGAACATCAGCCGGTCGTAGAACGGCCGCTCCGCCGGCGCGTCGAGCCGCTTCAGGCCGAGCTCCGCCATGGTGCCTGCGAGATCGAGCGGCAGCGTCGCCGCGGCCTCGCGTTCGGCGTTGGTCGGCGGGACGATCTTGTCGTGCAGACCATCAATGGTGATTTCGCCGGCGGCGTTCTTCATCGTCGCCAGCAGGTGGACGAGGGTCCAGATCGCGTTCGGGGCCACGCCGCCGTAATTGCCCGAATGCATGTCGCGGGTCGCAGTCCTGGCGCGCAGTTCGAAGGAGGCCACGCCGCGCACGCCGAAGGTGACGATCGGCGCGCCGGAGGGGTGCAGCGGGCCATCCGCGGTCACCACGAGATCGGCCTTCAGCTTGGCGCGATGCTCGCGCACGAAATCGGCGATATGCGGCGAGCCGATCTCTTCCTCGCCCTCCAGGAGCACGATGACGTTGCAGGGCAGGGTGCCGGTCACGGCGAGATGCGCCTCGATCGCCATGAGCTGCGCGAAATGCTGGCCCTTGTTGTCGCCGATGCCCCGCGCCCAGATGCGCCCGTTGCGGATAGTCGGCTCGAAGGGCGGCGACAGCCAGAGCTCCAGAGGCTCGGGCGGCTGCACGTCGTAATGGCCGTAGAGAATCACGGTCGGCGCGCCGGGGCGCTTCTCCCAGCGACCGATGATCATCGGGTGGCGCTTGGTCGGGATCGATTCGGCTTCCAGCCCGAGCCGCCCCAGCATGTCGAGCAGCAACGCGCCCACCTCGGCGATGCCGATGTCCTGCGCGCTGATTGAGGGATGGCGCACGTAGTCCATGACGCGGGCGACGTAGGCGTCGCGGTTGGCGTCGATGTGGGCGAGGATGGGATCAAGATCGGTGGAAGTCGTCACGTCAGGCTCCGGAATCGGTCAGGATGAGCGCGCCGCTCTTGTCCGCCGTCGCCCGCCAGCCGTGGCGCACGAGGGTGGTGGCGTCGAGCTGCATCACGATCGCCGGGCCGTCGAAGGCATCACCGGCGCCGAGCCGGGCCCTGTCGTAGACCGGCACCTCCGCTGGACCGCCCGGCAGATGCATGCGCTGTGCTCCTATGGGCTTCGCGCCCGTTCCTCGTGGCAGAGTCTCGCGTGGTGGCTGCGCGACCCCGCCTACGGCTTCCACGCGCAGCGTCACGCATTCGATCGGCGCATCAAGCGTGAAGCCGTAGAGCGCCTTGTGGCGGCCCTCGAAGGCCGCTTCGAGCGTTGCGGCGTCGCCGGCCCAGGGGGTGGCGACTTCGCCGCCCTGGCCGCGATAGCGCATCAGCGCGGTCTGGCCGAAGCGGCGGCTCGCCTCGGGGATGCGCTCGGCCGCGAGCCATTCCTCCGCCTGGCGGAGCAGATCGGCGAACACCAACTCGGCCGCGGCGATATCGACCGCGCCGGCGCGGGGCAAGGTCCGGCTGAACTCGGCCTTGATATCGGCCGCCAGCAGGCCGTCGGCGCAAAGCACGCCGGGCGCCGGCGGCACCATCACGCGGCTGACGCCGAGCAGCCGCGCCAGCGAGCAGCCATGCAGCGGTCCCGCGCCGCCGAAGGGCACCAGCGCGAAATCGGCCGGGTTGTGTCCGCGCTCCACGGAGACGATGCGCAGCGCGCCCATCATGTTGTTGTCGACGATGGCGAGGATGCCCTCGGCCGCCGCTTCGAGCGTGAGACCCAGCGGGTGCGCCACGGTCTCGCGGATCACCGCCCGCGACGCTTCGGCATCCAGCGCCATGCGACCGCCGAGCAGGCTCGCGGGCAGGTGCCCGAGCACGACATGCGCATCCGTCACCGTGGCGAGCTGTCCGCCCCTGCCGTAGCAGGCGGGTCCCGGATCGGCGCCGGCGCTCTCGGGACCGACGACCAGCGCGCCGTCCTTGACCCTGGCGATGGACCCGCCGCCAGCGCCGATCGTCACCATGTCGATCATCGGCAGGGGCAGGGGCCATTCGCCGATCTGCCCCTGCTGCGTCAGGCCGACGCGGCCCTTCTCGATCAGGCAGATGTCGGCGCTGGTGCCGCCGATATCGACCGTGATCAGGTTCTCGATGCCGGCCGCGGCCGCCGCCTCGCGCGCGCCGACGACACCGGCGGCGGGACCAGAGAGCGCCGTCGTCACGGCCGCCGAGCGGATGCGGGGCGCGCCTGCCACGCCGCCGTTCGATTGCATCAGCAGCAGCGGCGCCTCGACCTCGAGTTCGGCGAGCCGGCGTTCGAGCCGTTCGACGTAGGTGGCGACGCCGGGCGTCACCACCGCGTTCAGCGCCGTCGCCAGCGTGCGCTCATATTCCCTGGCGACCGGCAGCACATCCGTCGAGGCCGTGATCGCCACGCCTGGCAGTTCCCCGGCCAGGATTTCGGCGGCCCGCCGCTCGTGCCTGGGGTTGGCGTAGGCATGCAGCAGGCAGATCGCCACCGCCTGCACGCCGAGCCGCCGGCAGGCGGCGGCGGCCTCGCGCACGCTCGCCTCGTCGAGCTCCTCCAGGATCGCGCCGCCGGACGCGACGCGCTCGCGCACCTCCAGCACCCGCGTGGCGGGGATGGGCCGCATCGGCTTGACCCAGGCGTAGAGATTGGCGCGGCGGGGAATGTCCTGCCGCCCGATGCCGAGCACATGGCGGAAGCCTGCGGTGGTCACCAGCGCCGCCTTCGCGCCCTTGCCCTCCAGGATCATGTTGGTGGCGACCGTGGTGCCGTGCAGCACGCGTCCGAGCGACGCCGCCTCGCGCCCCGCCTGATCGAGCGCCAGGCGCACGCCGGCCACGAAGGCCTGGCTCGGATCGGCCGGCACGCTCGGCGTCTTGGCCCGCCAGACCCGGCCGGTCGAGCGATCCTGCAGGGCGACGTCGGTGAAGGTGCCGCCGATGTCGACGGCGACGGCGAGGCCGGATTCAGGAGAGGGCATCGACATAGTCACGGCGGTGGAAGGGCTTCGCTGCAGGGCGATGGGCCCGCAAGGCGGCGGTCGCTGCTTCGTCGACGGCATCGTCGACGAGGGCGACGCCATAATGCCTGCGCGCCGCCTCGACGGTCACGAAGCCGCCGAGCACGTCCTCCAGCACGGCCGAAGGCGGGCGGTCGAAGGGGTGACCGTGCCCCCCGCCGCCGCCCGTCTCGATCCTGAGGATGTCGCCGCGCTTGAGCGTGTGCCCGTCGGAGAGCGGCGGCAGCCTGCGCTCGTCTGGCGTCCCAGGATTGACGACGACGGAGCCGGAGCCGCCTGACAGGCCGCCGGCGATGCCCCAGGGCGGATGGTTGACGCTGTCGATGCGGATGCCGAAGACCGCGTCCTCCGCCAGGATCTCGTATTCCCTGAGGATGCCGCAGCCGCCCCGGAAGCGGCCCGGCCCGCCGGAATCCGGCACGACGCCATAAGCGCGAAGCCGCACGGGATAGCCGAGCTCCAGGAACTCGACGGGGTAGTTCTCCTGCGCCACGAAATAGACGGCGTCGATGCCGTCGGCGTTCGGCCGCGCGCCGTAGCCGACGCCGATGCCGTCGGCGAGCAGGAACGGCTGCAGCGCGCCGGCCTCGTCCCGGTAGCGGCCGCGCATCATGGTGATGACATAGGCGGAATGCGCCGCCGGCGCGCCGCCGCCCGCAACATTCACGAGGCCGTTGAGGCCGGCGAGCACCCGCATCATCGTCAGTCCGCGCATGCCGAGCGCCGCCGGCCATTTCGGCCAGAGCAGCGAGCCTTCGCGCAGCCGCACCTCGTCGAGGGCCTGCGGTCCTCCAGCGTTGCAGACCTGGGCGGGATCGCCGCCAAGGTAGAAAAGTCCCAACGCCATGCCCGGCACGCCCGGGTTCATCAGGAAATTCACGGGGCCGGGCGCCTGATCGTCCGTCTCCGTGGCGTCGAAGATGAAGCGATCCTGGCCGTCCGCGCCGCGCTCGCGCGTGAGCGCGAAGCGGATCTTGAACGGGCCGGAGCCGTGGCCGTCGGAATCGATTGCGTCGGTGAAGCGATGCGTGCCGTAGGCGAAGGTCTCGCCGAGCCGCCGCCGCACCAGTTGCCGCGTCCGGGCGAGAAGCCGATCGAGCGCATCCTGGAAGACGCCGACGCCGAAGCGCTCGACCACCTCCTCTAGGCGCCTGACGCCAAGCTCCACGCTCGCCATCAGCGCCTTCATGTCGCCGAGGCTCTGCTGCGGATAGCGCGAGTTGCGATGGAAGATCGCCAGCGCCGCCTCGTTGGTGACGCCCTCGGCGATCAATTGCGTCGGCGGCACGATGATGCCCTCGTGCATGATGTCGGTCGCATCAGGGCTGATCGAGCCGGGCCGCAACCCGCCGATATCGGCGAAATGCGCCCAGGCCATCACGAAGGCGACGCGGCGCCCGCCATGAAAGACCGGCGCGATCAGCACCTGGTCGTTGGAATGCGAGACGGCGCCGCGCGAGCCGTAGCAGTCGTTGTACCAGTAGACGTCGCCAGGCTTCATGCCGTCTGCCGGGAATGACGCGAGCACTGGTCCCACCATGTCGCCGAAGACCGGCACCATGGAGCCGACGGCCATCACGCCGTCGCGGTCGAACAGGCCGGTGTAGAAATCCTTCTTCTCGCGGATGAAGGCGGAGATGGCGGTGCGCTCGATCAACGCCTCCATTTCGCGCTGCGCCGCGCCGATGGCGCCTCGGATGATCTCAAGGATGATCGGGTCCTCGACCGTCCGGCCGCCGCCCGCCTGCTCGCCTTCTCCGTATTTCAACGGCTTCATCCTCGTTTCAGGCTGAACAGAATGTGATGGCGCGGCGGCCTTGTCGAGGCCGGACCGGCGGAATTGGCGGATTGATCGACACGGAGGCCATCGGCTACCGCTAGCGCGCGGGGTAATCCCCGGCATCACGGGAAAGATCCATGGCCAAGCTCCTCGAACCTCTCGATATCGGTCCCGTGCGGGTGCCGAACCGCATCGCCGTGGCGCCGATGTGCCAGTACTCGGCGCAGGACGGCTGCGCCTCGGACTGGCACCGGCAGCATTGGCCGATGCTGGCGATGTCGGGCGCGGGCCTGGTGATGATCGAGGCGACCCATGTGGCGCGGCGCGGGCGCATCACGCATGGCTGCGTCGGCCTCTATTCCGACGACAACGAACGCACCTTCGCCAGCAATCTGGCCGCGGCCCGCGCCGTGGCGCTTCCCGGCGTCAAGTTCGGCGTGCAGATCGCCCACTCCGGCCGCAAGGGATCGAGCCGGAGGCCATGGGAAGGCGGCACGGCGCTGCAGGCCGGCGAGGATCCCTGGACGACGGTCGCTCCCTCGCCGATCCCCTTCAACGACGGCTGGCATACGCCCGAGGAGCTCTCGCCAGCCGACATCGATGAGCTGGTCAAGGCTTTCGCGGCGACGGCGGCGCGGGCCGTGCGCGCAGGGGCCGACCTCATCGAGCTGCACATGGCGCATGGCTATCTGCTGCACGAATTCCTGTCGCCGATCGCCAACAAGCGGGGCGATTCCTACGGCGCGGACCGCTTCGCCTTTCCGCTGATGGCCGCCGCGGCGGTGAAGGCGGCGCTGCCGGAGCGCATCGCGATCGGCGCGCGCATCACCGGCAGCGACTGGTCGGATGAGGGCCTGACGCCGGACGACGCCGTGCGGCTGGCGCAGGAGCTCAAGCGCCTCGGCCTGCATTACGTCGATGTCAGCAGCGGCGGCATCCATCCGCGGATCACGGTGCCGGTCAAGCCCGGCTACCAGGCGCCCTTCGCCGAGAAGGTCAAGCAGGAAGCCGGGCTCGTCACCCGCGCCGTCGGCCTCATCGCCGATCCGGCGCAGGCCGAGGAGATCGTCGCCTCCGGCGCGGCGGACCAGGTGGCGATCGGCCGCGGCATCCTCGACAATCCCCGCTGGGGCTGGCATGCGGCCGAGCGGCTGGGCGCCAAGCTCGATCTCCCGCCGCAATACGCGCGCGCGGCTTCGGCGGTCTGGCCGGGCAGCCGCATCGCCCGGCCCTGACCGCCCTCCGATCGAGAAACCAAGAGCAAGCTTGACAAGCCTTCCGAAACGTTTTGACATGGCTTCAAAACGTTTGGGAGGAACGGTTCTTGGCGACCTTGCGAAGCTTGGCGCAGGACCTCGGCCTATCGATCACGACCGTCTCGCGGGCGCTCGATGGCTATGACGACGTCTCGGCCGTCACGCGCGAGCGCGTGCGGAAGGCGGCCGCCGCCGTCGGCTACAGGCCCAACGCCGCTGCGCGCCGCCTGCGCAAGGGCGCCAGCGAGACGATCGCGCTCGTCATGCCCTCGGAGCCCGGCCGTTTCCACGAGCCCGCCTTCGTCGAATTGCTGCCGGTCATCGGAGAGAGGCTGGCGGCGCATCACTTCGACCTGATGCTGCTCGCAGCGCGTCCGGGCGCCGAGGAGCTCGCCGCCTACCGGCGCATCATCCGCGACCGCCGCGCCGATGGCTGCATCCTGGTCCGCACCCGCCGGGCCGACGAGCGCGTGGCGCTCCTCCAGGAAGCGGGGCTGCCCTTCGTCTGCCACGGCCGCACCGGCAACGACCGGCCCTACCTCTTCGTCGATGGCGACGGCGAGCAGGGCTTCCACGACGTCACGAGCCGGCTGATCGGCCTCGGCCACCGCCGCATCGCGCTTCTCGGCGGCCCCGCCGGGCTCGTCTATTCCGCCTACCGGCTCGCCGGCTGGCGCGAGGCGATGCAGGGCGCTGGGCTCGCCCCCGACCTGACACAGCCCTGCGAGGCGCATGAGGAGGCCGGCGAGACGGCCGCGGCCGCGATGATCGCCCGCTCCGACCGGCCGACGGCGCTCGTCTGCGCCACCGACCGCATCGCCATCGGCGCGATCCGAGCGGCGCAGCGGGCCGGGCTCGAAGTCGGCCGCGACATCGCCATCACCGGCCACGACAACATCCACGCCGCCCGTTTCGTCCAGCCGTCTCTGACGAGCATGGAGCTCGATGCGGGCGCGGCCGGCAGGCTGATCGTCGACAAGCTTCTCGGCCTGATCGAGGGCCGCATCTGCGACGAGCCGGGCAGCGTCCTGCCGCTCGCCCAGATCGCGCGCGCCTCCTCTGGCGAGGCACAGGACAAAAGAGGCAAGACCGGGCAGCCGGCGCAACAGATCCAACGGGAGAAACACTCATGAAAGCCTTCAAGACATGGCTCGCCACAGCCGCCTTCGCGGCGGCCGCCGTTTCCGGCGCCGCAGCGCAGGAGACCATCTTCCTGTCGACGCAGCTCCGCCCGGTCGAAGAGGCGACCAAGGTGCGGCAGGTGATCCTCAAGGGCGCGCCATCGCCCGTGACCTTCCTGGTCGAGGAGCCTTCGCCGTTCCAGACGCGCATCGATGCCGAGACTCAGGCGGGCAAGCGCACCGTCTCGCTTGTCGGCGCATTGCATGGCGAGCTGTCGCCGATCAACGCCACGCGCGGGCTTAGCCCGGTCGACGACCTCGCGGCCATCGCCCGCGAGCGCGGCGTCCCCGATGCGATGATGGCCCTCGGCAAGCTCGGCGGGCAGCAGCAGATGTACATCCCCTGGATGCAGGCGACCTACATCATGACGGCCAAGAAGGAGGCCCTGCAGTACCTGCCAGCCGGGGCGAACGTGAATGCGCTGACCTATGCCCAGCTCAGGGATTGGGCGAAGGCCATCCAGGACAAGACCGGCAAGCGCGCGCTGGGCTTCCCCGCCGGGCCGAAGGGCCTGATGGCCCGCTTCTTCCAAGGCTATCTCTATCCCTCCTTCACCGGCGGCGTGGTGGCGAGCTTCAAGAGCCCCGAGGCGGAAGCGATGTGGACCGAGTTCCGCGCGCTCTGGGCGCATGTGAACCCGAACTCAGCGAACTACGACTTCATGCAGGAGCCGCTGATGGCGGGTGAGGTGATGATCGCCTTCGACCATGTCGCGCGGCTCAAGGACGCGCTGGTGGCGGAGCCTGACGCCTACGTGACTTTCCCGGCGCCTGCCGCCGGCAAGGGCCGCGGCTTCATGCCGGTGGTCGCCGGCGTCGGCATCACCCAGGGCGCGCCGAACCGCCAGGGCGCGGCCGCGGCGATCCAGCATCTGCTCAAGCCCGAGACGCAGGTGCTGATGGCGCGCGAGCTCGGCTTCTTTCCGGTGGTCAAGGCCGACCTGCCCGCCGACCTGCCCGGCGGCATCAAGCTGATCGCCGAGGGTGTGGCCAAGACGCAAGGCGCGCCCGATGCGCTGGTCTCGCTGCTGCCCGTGGGCCTCGGCGCCAAGGGCGGCGAGTTCAACAAGGTCTACATGGACACGTTCCAGGCGATCGTGCTGCGCAACCAGCCGGTCCGGGCGACGCTCGATGCGCAGGCCGCCACGCTGCAGCAGATCATGAACGACACCAAGGCGCCCTGCTGGGCGCCGGACGCCGCCTCGGACGGTCCTTGCGCCGTGCGCTGAACCGCCGTTCCGTTGAGCCCTCCCCGCCTCGCGGGGAGGGTCCGCTCCGGAGGGGCGAGCCATGACCCGCGACCGCCTGACGCCCTACCTGCTGATCGCGCCGGCGACGATCTTCCTCGTCCTGCTCTTCGTCGTGCCGCTGGCTCAGACCCTCGTCATGGCCTTCCAGGAGAATGGCGAAGGTTCGCTCGGCAACTTCCGCAAGATGCTGGCCGACATCAATTTCGGCGTCTCGATCGGCAACACCTTCCTGCTGGTGCTGGCGGTCATTCCGCTGCAGCTCGCCATGGCGCTCGCCATGGCGACGATGATCCAGAAGATCGATAAGGGCCGCGACATCGTGCTCTGGATCTGGATCATTCCGCTTGGCATCTCCGATCTCGCGGCCGGCCTGGTCTGGCTCTCCATCCTGCAGGACCGTGGCTACCTGAACACTCTGCTCTCGATGGGCGGCCTGATCGGCGGGCCGACCAACTGGCTCTCCTACGAGACACCGGCGACCCTGTTCATCGCGGTCGTCGCCGCCGAGGTCTGGCGCGCGACCGCCGTGGTCCTCGTCATCCTGGTGGCCGGCCTGCAACTCATCCCCAAGGAATACGCCGAAGCGGCGGAGATCTTCGGCGCCGATGCCTGGACGCGCTTCCGCAGGATCACGCTGCCGCTCCTGAAGCCATCGATCCAGAGCGCGCTGATCCTGCGCACCGTGCTCGCCTTCGAGGTCTTCGCCGTTGTCTACGCGCTGTCCGGGCGCAACTTCCCTGTGCTCGTCGGCGAGGCCTACGCCTGGCAGAACGTCAACCAGAACAACGGCGTCGCCGCCGCCTACGCGCTGCTGGTGATGGCCATCTCGCTGGCGGCGACGCTGGTCTATATCCGCGCGCTCAGGACCAAGCCGGAGATGCAGGCATGAACGCCGCCGCTCCTTCCCGCGCGCTCCGGCGCCTCATGCTCTGGTCGGGCGTCATCGCGCTCTGCGCCTGGGTCTTGGTGCCGATCTACCTGATCGGCCTCGGCGCCTTCGGCGGGCGGACCGGCGTCTTTCGCTGGCCCAAGAACCTACTCCCCTGGGATTCGACGCTCGCCGCGATGCAGGCCTTCCTCGCCGTGGAGGGAGTCTGGGCCGCGGCGCTGAACGGAGCGCTCGTGGCGGCGCTGACCATGCTCCTGTCGCTGCTGCTCGGCGCGCCCGCGGGCTATGCGCTGGCGCGCTACAGCTTCAGAGGCCAGAACGCCTTTCGCCTGCTGGTGGTCCTCACCCGCGCCTTTCCGCTGGCCATCCTGGCGTTGCCGCTCACGGTCACCTTCATCCGGGTCGGCCTTTACGATACCGTGCTGGGCGTGGCGCTGGTGCATACCGCGCTCGCCTTGCCCTTCGCGGCGCTGGTCTCGGCGAGCCTGTTCATGGGCATCCCGCGCGAACTGGAGGAGGCCGCCTGGGTCTTCGGCTGCAGCAAGGTCGAGGCCTTCCGCAAGGTCGTGCTCCCGCTGGCGCTGCCGGGACTGGCGGCGGCGGCCATCTTCGCCTTCGTGATCTCCTGGAACGAGGTCTTCGCAGCTTCCGTGCTCACGGTGCGCAACCGGACGCTGACCGCCTATCTGCTCACCGTCCTAGCGGAATCGCCCCTGCATTTCCGCTTCGCCGGCGGCTTCATCCTGATCATCCCCTCCATCGTCTTCCTCTTCGCGGTGAGAAAATATCTCTTCGCGATGTGGGGCATCGCCAACCGTTAGGTGCGCCATGGCCGGCATCCACATCGAAGAAGTCGCCAAGCATTTCGGCTCCGCGACCGCGCTGGAGAGGCTCTCGCTGGAGGTGCCGGACGGCGAGTTCATCGCGCTCCTCGGCCCATCGGGCTGCGGCAAGACCACCCTGCTCAGGATCGTGGCGGGGCTGGAGACGCAGAGCGCCGGCCGCATCCTCATCGGCGGGCGCGACGTCTCGCATCTGCCGCCGCGCGAGCGCGGCCTGGCGATGGTCTTCCAGAACTACGCGGTGTTCCCGCACATGACGGTCTACGAGAACGTCGCCTTCGGCCTTCGCATGAAGAGGGCGGCGGGGGCCGAGGTGAAGGCGCAGGTCGGCCGCGCGGCCGAGCTTCTGCATATCACGCCCTATCTGGAGCGTTATCCGGCCAAGCTCTCCGGCGGTCAGCGCCAGCGGGTCGCCGTGGCGCGGGCGCTCGCCGTGCGGCCGGCCGTGCTCCTGATGGACGAACCCTTGTCCAACCTCGACGCCCTCCTCAGGCTGGAAATGCGCTCTGAGCTGAAGGCCGTGCTGAGGGAAAGCGGCGCGACGACCATCTACGTCACCCATGACCAGACCGAAGCCATGGGTTTGGCCGACCGCATCGCCGTGATGTACAAGGGCCGCATCGAGCAGATCGACGGCCCGCAGGCGCTCTACGAGCGGCCAGCCACGCGCTTCGTCGGCGGCTTCGTCGGCTCGCCGCCCATGAATTTCGTCGACCTGCCCGTGAGCGGCGGCCGCGCCGGCCTCGGCGGCTTCTCGGCCGCGGTTCCCGCCTCCGGCCCGCGCATAACGGCCGGCATGCGCGCCGAGGACATCCAGCTGACGGACGGGCCGGGCCTTCCCTTCGAGGTCTCGGTCTGCGAGCCGCTCGGCTCGACCCTGCTGCTGACCGGCCGGATCGACGGGCAGCTCGCCCGCGTCGCCGTCAGGCCCGACGCCGGCATCAAGGCCGGTGACCGCCTCTCCCTCCGCCCCGATCCGAACCGGATCGTCTGGCTCGACCCCGAGACGGGCCGCGCGCTCGCCGCTTGAGACGATTGATGATGGACCACTATCGCGCCGTGCTCGCCGCCAATGACCGCGGCGGCTACACCGTTCCCACGCACGGGCTCTATCCCTTCCAGTGGAACTGGGATTCGGCCTTCGTCGCCATGGGCTTCGCCACCTTCGACATCGACCGCGCGCTGACCGAGCTGGAGCGGTTGGTCGAAGGCCAGTGGGACGACGGGATGATCCCGCACATCATCTTCCACCAGCCCGCCGACAGCTATTTCCCGGGACCCGACGTGTGGCGCACGGGGCACCGAATCCCGACCTCCGGCATCACTCAGCCGCCCGTCTTCGGCTATGCGCTGGCGTTCGTCGCCGCGCGGGCCGGAACGGCGCAGGAGGAGCGGATCGGCCGCCTCTACCGCGCCGCCATCGCCAACCTGCGCTGGTGGCGGCGCGCCCGCGATCCGGAGGCCCTCGGCCTCGTGGCCGTGCTGCACAATTGGGAGACGGGCCGCGACAATTCTCCGGAATGGGACCGGCCCTTCGCCCGCGTGCCGGAGACCACCGACACGCCGATCCGCCGCCGCGACACCAGCCATGTCGACGCCGCGATGCGGCCGACCGACGCCGATTACCGCCGCTACATCCATCTCGTCGACGCCTATGCGCGGGTGGGCTGGGACCCCGCCAGGATGTGGGCCGTCGCCCCCTTCAAGGTCGCCGATATCGGCATCAACGCCATCCTTTCGGCCTCGGCCGAAGCCTTGATTGAATTGGCGGAGCGCCATAGCGGCGGAGGCGATGCCGCCTGGCTGAAGGAGACTTCTACGGCCGCCTTCCCCTGGAGCGAGCGGGCGCAATGCTTCGTCTCGCTGGACCTGATCGACGGACAACCGCTCGAAGTCGCCACCTCCGCAGGTTTCCTGCCGCTGCTCACGGGCTCTCCCACCAATGCGCAGGCCGACCGGCTTGCGCGGCATGTCGAGACATGCCTGGAGCGCGGGCTTCTGCCAGTCCCCTCGACCCTCCCTGGTCAGCCTGGCTACGAGCCGAAGCGCTACTGGCGCGGTCCCGTCTGGGCGGTGGTCAACTGGATGATCGCGCGCGGCTTCGTCCGGCACGGTCGTCCCGACATCGCCAGGCGACTGGATGCAACGCTCGCCCAGGCAATCGACCGGATCGGCCCGTGCGAGTATTTCGACCCCGAGACCGGCGAAGGGCTCGGCGGCGGCGCGTTCTCGTGGACCGCTGCCATCCGGCTGCTGCTGGCCGAGGCGGCGGAGGCCGCGAGCATTGCCTCCTAGCCAAGACCTCTCGGGGCCGGCATTGACGGCGTGTGGCCCTCATCTCTAGCCTGGAGCGTCAGCAGCCCTCGGGGAGAGAATGGCATGATGAAGATCCAGCGGGCCGGCTCGGTCCCCTCCGTCAAGGGAACGGCCGACCAGTTCACCGGCACGGTGAGGCGTGATCCCCTGCTGTCGTCGGAAGCGCCCGGCCGCCTCGGAGTCAATCTCGTGACCTTCGAGCCCGGCGGCCGGACGGCCTGGCACACGCATCCCGCCGGACAGATCCTGATCATCATGTCAGGCCGCGGCTGGGCGCAATGCGAGGGCGGCCCGCGGGAGGAGGTCGCGCCCGGCGATTGCGTCTGGTTTCCGGCCGGCATCCGCCATTGGCACGGCGCCACCGACACCACCGCGATGTCGCATTTCGCGCTGACCGAAAGCCTCGGCGGTACGGGCGTCACCTGGCTGGAGCAGGTCACCGACGCGCAATACCTTGGTGGGTGAGACGACGCGCGGCATGGCAGGAGACAGGCCGCCGCTGCTGCTGCCCTGCGGCGATGGCGCGATCAGCGTCGAATTCGGCGGAACGGTCGACCCCGCGCTGAGCCGGCGCGTGCTGGCCCTCGACGCCGAACTCGCCGCCTCTCCCTTTCCCGGCCTCGTCGAGGCCGTTCCGACGTACCGCTCGCTGCATCTGCAATTCGATCCCGTAGCGACGGATGTCGAGGCGCTGGAGGCGCATGTTCTGGCGCTGGCCTTGCGCCTTCCGGAGGCCGTTGGACCGGCGAGGCGCTGGCGGGTGCCCGTGCTCTACGGCGGCGACGACGGCATCGACTTGGAGACGCTGGCGAGGATGCATGACCTTTCGACGGCAGAGGTCGTGCGCCTGCATGCAGGAAGGGTCTATCGCCTCTACATGATCGGTTTCCTGCCGGGCTTCGCTTATCTCGGCGGGCTCGACGAGCGGCTGCATACGCCCCGCCGCCGCGAGCCGCGGCCGGTGATCCCGGCGCAATCGATTGCGATCGGCGGAGCCCAGACCGCGATAGGATCAATGGAAGGCCCAAGCGGCTGGCATCTCATCGGCCGAACGCCGGCGCGCCCGTTCCAGCGCGGGCGCGACCCGGTCTTCCTGTTCGAGGCCGGCGACGAGATCGTCTTCGAACCGATCGCGAAGGGCGACTGGGGGGCGCTCGACCGCGCCGCCGCGCGCGGCGAGCCGGTGGTGCGGCGAGAGCCGGCATGACGGCCGCGACCCTCCACATCATCGCCTGCGGACCGGGCGCGACCCTGCAGGATTTCGGTCGCTATGGCCTGCAGCGCTATGGCGTCTCGCCGGCCGGGTCCATGGACCAGGACTCGCTCGCCGCCGCCAACACACTGGTCGGCAACCGGGTGGACCTAGCCGGCGTCGAATTTGCGCTCGCCGGCGCGACGTTCCTCACCGAGGGCGGACCGGCGCTGGTCGCGGCGGTGGGCGCGGCGCTTTCCATCAGTGGCCGCCGGATCCCGGCGCTGACCTCGGCGACTGCCGCGCCAGGGGAGACGATCACGGTCGGGCCTCCCCACGATGGCGTCTATGCCTATCTCGCCGCGGCGGGCGGCTTCGCCCTGGTCTCGGAGCTCGGCAGCCTCTCCCGGCACAGGCGCTCAGGCATCGGCGCAGCGGCGCTTGCGCCGGGCATGGCGCTGCCGCTGGCCGAGGGCGCACTGCCCTCGCCGATGCGACTGGAGACGCTCGAGCGCGACGACGGCCCGATCCGGATCATGCTCGGCCCGCAGGCCGGGCATTTCACCGAGGCGGCGATCGTAGCGCTCACTACATCGGCCTTCACCGTCAGCACGGCCGCCGACCGCATGGGTGTGCGGCTGGAGGGGCCCGTCCTGGCGCATGCCGGTGGCTTCAACATCGTCTCGGACGGCATCGCGACGGGGTCGATCCAGGTGCCCGGCGACGGCCGGCCGATCGTCCTGATGCGCGACCGTCAGACCACGGGCGGCTATCCCAAGATCGCGACGATCATCACCGCCGATCTCTCGCGCTTCGCGCAGCTTCAGCCCGGCCGTGAGCTGCGCTTCGCCTCCGTGTCGCGAGAGGAGGCGGTGGCCGCGGCGCGCCGGACACAGGCCCGCATCGCCGGATTGCAGGCGGCCATGATGCCCGCCGCCGTCGCCCTGACCACGGAGACGTTGCTGCGCGAGAACCTGATCGGTGGCGTGACCGCTGGGTGATTCGGATCAGTCGGCGTTGTAGGGCTTCATCGCGAAGCCCGCCGCTTCGAGCTCGTTGCGCAGCCGCCGCGCCAGGTTGACCGAGCCTGGGTTGTCGCCATGCACGCAGACCGAGTCGATGCCAACCTTCAGGCGCTTGCCGTTGACGGAGCGCAGCGCGCCGTCCTCGAGCATGGCCCTGACATGGCGGATCGCCTCGTCGGCATCGTGGATCACCGCGCCCGGCTTGGAGCGGTCGGTGAGGTTGAAACTGTCGTCATAGGTGCGGTCGGCGTAGATCTCGCGGAAGCAGGCGAGGCCGAGCCTCTCCGCCGCCCGCTCCGTCGCCATGCCGGGCATCACCAGGAAGCGCAGAGCAGGATCGGCCGCCTTGATGCCCCGTCCGACAGCCAGCGCCAGGGCATCGTCCTCGGCGCAGATGTTGCCCAGCGCGCCATGCGTCTTGACATGCGTGATCGGATGGCCGGCCAGCGCAGCCATCGCCTGCATGGCGCCGGTCTGGTAGGCGATGAGGTTCTCGATCTCCCGCTCGGTGACGCCAGGCATGCGGCGGCGGCCGAAGCCGTGGAGGTCGGCGAAGCCGGGATGCGAGCCGATGGCGACGCCATTCGCCTTGGCGCGTTCGGCCGTGGCGCGCATGATGGCGGCATCGCCGGCGTGGAAGCCGCAGGCGACATTGGCGCTGGTGACGATGGCGAGCATCGCCTCGTCGTCGCCCATCGTCCAGGGACCGTAGCTTTCGCCGAGATCGGCGTTGAGATCGATGCGCATGATGGTCATCCCTCGGTGACGGGTCTTCGTCCGGGAAACGGGGCGGCCGCACGCCGCGAGCCGCATGGCCGAGGGCCATGACGCCTGATGAACAATCACCGGCTCGGGAAGGCAAGCCATCTTTCGAGCGGCTTCAGATCGTCGAGACGAGACGCCAGCGGCACTGGAGCGCAGCGGAGAAGCACCGGATCATTTCGGAGAGCTTGTCGGGTCCGTGGCAGGCTTCGGCGACTGCAAGGAGGAACGGGCTATGGCCCTCGCTTCTGGTGACGTCGCGGCCTGCGTTCCTGGCCGCCTGGCAGGGAACGATGGCGGAGGGAGGCCCGCCTCCGGCTGGCGTGGCGATAAACCGGCGCAAGTCCAGCGTGCCTCCTCCCTGCGGCCCGCCTCAAAAGCGATACCGTTGCGGGTTCTCAGCGTTCGCCGATGACCAGAACCTCGTGACCGAACAGAGGCTGAATGACATAGGCCCGGTTCTGCGCAGCGAGTTCGCGATAGCGACGCGTTTCGGGAAGCGCTTCGTCTGTCTTGGCGAAGGTCTCCAGCACGGACCGGTATTCCTCCACATACTCGGGAAAAGCAACGAACAACTTTCCGCCCGTATAGCAGACTGGCCGTAGTTCGCCTGCGGCGCCATCGAGAAAAAAGCGATTGACACCCTCGTTCACACCGAAGGCGAGCGGATTGAGGAAATCGTCGATGGCGCAGATGCCGTCGCGCGCCATCGCATCCCTGACCAGGACGAGATCGTGATGCACGGCTCTGGCCGCATGATCGCCATCGACGCTGATGAAGCGAGGCTTCCCGCCCGAGATGCGCTCGAAGCCCGGGCCGTCGAGGCCCGCGCTATCGGCCTTGATGAGGCGCACGGCTTCCGTCGATACGCCCACGGAGCGGATATTGTTCAGCACCGTCTGCTCGTCGATGTAGATATAGATGTCGATTCCGACCGTGGAGTCCGATACCGCGTTGGCCCGATCGGCCAACAGGGCCAAATAGCGCCCTCCGAACACACCGATTTCCACCACCGGGCCGCGCCTGCGGGCCCCGGCCTGATGATCGAGGACGGCGAGTGTCGCCTGCCCGGCCACGTCGTGCAGCCAGCCAGGAATGGATTTCACCTTCTCCAAGAGCACGCACGACCCTCCTCGATGATGGGTGCGCCTTTACATCGCCGCATGTCTAGAGCCAAGCGACATTGGCGCAGCACGTCGCACCAGCAGGACGTATCGAGGGGCTGGAGCTCCGTGGAACGGATCGCGCAGAGGTGCGGATACAAGTCAACGTGGTCCTGCCCCGATCCCTGGAACGCCGGAGGATAGAGTTTCCGGCCTTCTTCACGGCGACGGGCTGGCTGCGCCGCCGGGTTACTGCGAACCAAGATCGATCCTGCTGGAGCTCGGCTGACGATCGGCGGCGGGCCGCGGCCCGACGGTGCTTCAGAACGTCTTCGTGACCTTACTCAGGTAGGGCGGATGGTCGGGGTCGAAGCCGAGGCGGCGCGCCGCAGCCTCGATGGCGCGGTAGGCTGGCGCGAGCATGGCGATGGCGTCGGTGGCCGCATGGTCGTCGCCGATCCAGGGCAGCGCGGAACCGGGGCCGCCGGCAAGGAGCACGGGGACGCCGCCGGCCGAAAGATCGCTGGCGATCGCGTCGACCGTGCCGGCCGTCGCATCCGCGAGGCGGAGCACCAGCGCCGGCGTCCGAGCGGTCACCGCGGCGCGCGGGCCATGCCTGAGTTCGGCGGCGCTGTAGGCGAGCGCCGGCTTGCAGATGGTCTCGGCGACCTTCAGGGCGATCTCGCGTGCCGTACCCAAGCCGAAGCCGCGGGCGCAGACATAGGAGCAGGCCGCATCCTGCAGCAGCGTAGCGAGGGCCGACCAATCGAGCGCAGCGGCTCGGCCCAGGCGCTCGGGCAGGCGGTCGAGAGCCCTGTGCAGGGCCTCATCGCCGGCAAGCGCGGCGACCAACTCCGCGCCCGCCGCCATCGAGCCTACGACGCTCTTGGTGGCGGCGACCGCCAGCTCTGGCGCGGCGCCCAGCGCGACGACCCGCTCGGCCGCTGCAGCAACGGGCGAATCCGCGACATTCACGATGGCCAGCGTCTGCGCCCCGACCGCCCGCGCCGCTTGCGTGGCGGCGACCATGTCGGGACTGGCGCCCGACTGGGAGATGACGATGAAGAGCGCTCCATCCAACCGCAGCGGCCTGTCGTAGGCCGTCAGGATCGATGGGGCGGTCTGGGACACCGGCAGGCCGAGGCGGGTCTCGATGAGGTAGCGCAGATGGATGCCGGCATGGCCGGAGCTGCCCCGTCCGCAGATCACCGCGACGCGGGCGCGATCGAGGTCGATGCCCGCCGCGAGGGCGTGGAACTCCGCCCGCCGAGCCACCAGCCTGGCCGCCACGGCGGGCGTCTCCGCCGTCTCGCGCGCCATGGCGCTGATGCCGCCGCCGCTCATATCCAAGCCGACATGCGAAGACGAGGCGTGGCGCTCCTCGCGCCGAGGGAAGCGAACTCCGTCCGAGGCATCAAGCGCCAGTCTCCGCCAGCGACCCCAGCGCCATGCGCAGGTTGCCCTTGTGGCCCAGCAGGACCGCCCGGCCGGAGTCGGCGTCGTGGCCGAGCACGATGAGCACGGCGAGCTTGACGTCCTCCTCCGCCAGCAGAAGCGCGCGATCCGATTCCTGCTCGTCGCAGCCGGTCAACCGCATCACCATGCGCCGCGCCCTGAGCTTCAGCTTGGCGTTGGAGGCATGCATGTTGACCATCATGCCGCGATAGACGCGGCCGAGCCGGATCATGATGCCGGTCGAGATCAGGTTCAGCACCACCTTCTGCGCCGTGCCGGCCTTCATGCGCGTGGAGCCGGCGATCAGCTCGCTGCCCGTCTCGACGAGGATCGGGAAGCGCGCCGCCCGCAGCAGCGGAGCCTCTGCATTGTTGGCGAGGCCGATGGTCAGCGCGCCCCGCCGCGTCGCCTCCTCGATCGCCGCGATCGTGTAGGGCGTGGTGCCGCTGGCGGCGATGCCGAGCACCACGTCGCTGGGGCCTACGCCATTGTCGGCGATCAGCCCGACGCCGGCCTCGCGGTCGTCCTCCGCTCCCTCGACGCTCGTGACCAGCGCCCCCTCCCCGCCGGCGACGCCGAAGACGAGCCGTTCCCTTGGCCAGTCGAAGGTCGGCGGCAATTCGGCGCCGTCCTGGACCGCCACGCGGCCGGAGGTGCCGGCGCCCACATAGACCAGACGGCCGTCATCGCCGAGATTGTCCGCGGCGGCCGCCGCTGCGGCCGTGATCGCGGGCAAGGCGGCGCGCACCGCAGCAACTGCGGATACCTGGCCCTCCCAGATGGCCTCCATTGCGCTGGCGAAGGGCCAGGCGTCCAGGTCCATGAAGCGGGCGTCCACATCCTCTGTCGCCATGCGATCCCACCCGAAGGCCCTTGCGCCAGCCAGCACTACCAATCGCCGGCGGCCATCACAACGCGGTTCCGACACGCGTTGACTTGCGGCGCCGGCTCGGCTCTGCCGCTTGCCCCAGCGCTGCTGAGTGATACTGCTTGCATCGCGTGATCGACGAGCGGCGCAGAGCGATCGATCGCGCCTGCGTGAGAACCCTTCCACCCATGCCGAATGATGGCCAGGATCACCGCTCTCGGACGCTGATCGCGCCTCGCCTCTTCGACGGCGAGACGATGCACGGCCCCCATGCCGTCCGCATCGCGGATGGCCGCATCGCGGATCTCAGCCCCCTGGACGGTGCGGACGGCCTCGCCGATGCCTTGGTGCTGCCGCCGGGGACCGTGCTGGCGCCCGGCTTCATCGACCTGCAGGTCAACGGCGGCGGCGGCGCGCTGCTCAACGACGCGCCGACCGCCGCGGCGATCGGGAAGATCGGCGCTGCGCATCGCCGCTTCGGCACCACCGGCTTCCTGCCGACGCTGATCACCGATGCGCCGACGGCGATGCAAACGCTTGCGCGGGAGGCCGCCGAGGCGCTGGCCGTGCCTGGGGTGCTTGGCTTCCATCTGGAAGGGCCGTTCATCAATCCGGCGCGGAAGGGCATTCATCCCCCGTCGTCGATCCGGACGCCGAGCGGAGACGATATCGCTCTCCTGCTCCGCTTCGCCGGCTTCGGCCGCAGCATCGTGACGCTCGCTCCGGAATGCGTCCCGGCCGGGACGATCGAGGCGCTGGCGATGGCGGGGCTGAGGGTTTGCATCGGTCACAGCGCCGCCACGGCCGGCGAGGTCGCTGCGGCTGCGCTGGCGGGAGCCGCGGGCGTCACCCACCTCTTCAACGCCATGTCGCAGGTGACGCCGCGCGAGCCGGGCGTCGTCGGCGCCGCTTTGGCGAGCGGCCGTTTCCATGCAGGCATCATCTGCGATGGCCTGCACGTCGATCCGCTGAACCAGAAGCTGGCCTTTCGGGCGCTCGGGCCGGAGCGCCTGATGCTGGTCACCGACGCCATGCCGCTGGTGGGAACGGACGCCACCGAGTTCACGCTGCTAGGACGCCCGATCCGGCTGCGGGATGGCCGCCTGTCCGACGACGACCGCACCTTGGCCGGCGCGCATCTCACCATGATCGAAGCCGTGCGCAACGCCGTCAGCTTCATGGGTATCCGGCTCGAAGAAGCGCTGCGGATGGCCTCGCTGACGCCCGCGGAGTTCCTGGGCCTCGACCATTCCCTCGGCCGGATCGCGCCGGGATACCGGGCCGATCTCGTGGCCTTCTCGGAGCACGGCGTCGCGATGACCTGGATCGCCGGCGAGCCCGGCTGAGCCCTTGGGCCGGCCGCATCCTGTTGCATCTTTCCGCCGGCCGTATACGCTTTTCCCGTCCCCTCTCGCTCCTCCGGCGGCATGCAGCATTATTCCATGGCCACGCTCGCCCGCAACGCGGTCTCGCTCCACGAGGGCTGGCAGCGGGCCTGGCGCAGCCCGCCGCTCAAACAGGAATACGACATCGTCATCGTCGGCGCGGGCGGTCATGGCCTCTCCACGGCCTATCACCTGGCGAAGGAGCATGGCGCCCGCGATGTCGCGGTGATCGAGAAGGGCTGGCTGGGCGGCGGCAACACGGCGCGCAACACGCATACGATCCGCTCGAATTACCTGCGCGACGTCAGCATCCGCTTCCACGACGTCTCGGTAAAGCTCTATGAGCAGCTGTCCAGGGAGCTGAACTACAACATCCTGTTCAGCCAGCGCAGCATGATCGACCTCATCCAGTCCTGGGGGAAGCTGCGCGACCTGCGCCGCCGCTCGCTCGCCATGGCGCTGCATGGACCGGTCTACCAACTGATCTCGGTCGAGGAGCTTCGCCGGCGCATCCCGGCGATGGGCGACCTCGCCGGCGTCCGGCTGCCGCCGCTCGCCGGCATGGCGCATCCCGAAGGCGCGATGGCGCGGCACGACGCCGTCGCTTGGTCCTATGCGCGCGCCGCCGATGCGCGCGGCGTCGAGATCCACCAGCACACGGAGGTGACGGGCTTCAGCTTCGACGCAAGCGGCGCCGTTAGCGGCGTCGAGACGAGCCGCGGCCCGATCCGCGCTCGCAAGGTCGCGCTCGCGACCGCCGGCAACACCAGCCACGTCGCGGCGCGCGCCGGCATGCAGCTGCCGCTGGTCACGCGCAACCTGCAGGCCTTCGTCTCCGAGCCGATCAAACCGGTGATCGACGTCATCGTGAATTGCCCCGATGTCGGCCTCTACGTGATGCAGTCGGACAAGGGCGAACTCGTCATCGGCGGCGGGACGGACCCGATCCCTTCCTACCGGCAGGGCTGCCACTTCAGCACCTTCGAGGACGTGGTCGCCTCGCTGATCGAGATCTTCCCCTCCTTCCGCAGCCTGAAGATGCTGCGGCAATGGGGAGGCGCCATCGAGTTCGCCTATGACGCCAGCCCGATCATCTCGCGGACGGATCGCGAGGGCTTCTTCGTCAGCACGGGCTGGTACGGCGGCTTCAAGTCGATACCCGTCGGTGGGCTGACCTATGCCCATCTGATCGCCACGGGCTCGCCGCATCCGCTGGCCGAGGCTTTCCAGCTCGAGCGCTTCACCGGCCTGCGCTTCCTGCTGGAGGCCGGCACCGTGGCGCAGCGATAGGAGCCCCGGCATGCTGCTTCTCCCCTGCCCCTGGTGCGGCGAACGGCCCGAAGGCGAGTTCCTGTGCCTCGGCGAGGCCGTGCCGGCGCGGCCCCGCGATCCCGAGACCATGTCCGACGGCGAATGGACGGCCTGGCTCTGCCTGCGCGACAACGCGCGCGGGATTCACCAGGAGCGCTGGTGGCACGCCAAGGGCTGCAACAGCGTCTTCACGGTGGCGCGCGACACGGTCACGCATGACATCCACCTGGATGCCGGCCCATGACAGCGGCGCGCCTGACCGCCGGTGGCACGAGGATCGACCGTTCGCGGCCGGTCTCCTTCAGCTTCGACGGCCGGCCCTATGCCGGCTTCGCCGGCGATACGGTCGCCTCGGCGCTCCTGGCGGCGGACGAGCTGCTGGTCGGCCGCAGCTTCAAGCTGCATCGGCCGCGCGGCATCACCGGAGCGGGCTACGAGGATGCCGCCGTGATGGTGCAGCGCTTGGCGCCGCGCCCGGCCGCCAACCAGCTCGCGACCGTGACGCCGATCGAGGAAGGCGCGGATTACCGGAGCGTCAACGCCTGGCCGAGCGCCAGGGCCGACCTCGGCGCGGTCGCCGGCCTCTTCGCGCGGCTGCTGCCCGCGGGGTTCTACTACAAGACCTTCATGTGGCCGGGCTTCCACCTCTTCGAGCCCTGGATCCGCAGGGCGGCGGGGCTCGGGGTGGCGGTGGGCGACGCCTGGCAGCCGATCAGTGAAAGCCGCTGGGGCGATTGCGACGTGCTGGTGGCGGGCGGCGGGCCGGCGGGGCTCGCGGCCGCGCTCGCCGCCGGACGCGGCGGGGCGTCGGTCATGCTCGTCGACGATGGCGCGGGGATCGGCGGCAGCCTCGCCGACCACACTGCCACCGCGCCATGGCTCGATGCCTCGGTGGCGGAGCTGGCGACGCTGCCCAACGTTCAGATCCTTCAGCGCTCGACCGCCTGGGCCAACCACGAGCACAACCTCGTCGCCGTGCTGGAACGCGCGCCGCAGGACGGCTCGGGCCTCGATTACCGGAACTGGAAGATCCGCGCCCGCCAAGTGGTCGTCGCCGGCGGCGCCTACGAGCGGCCGATCCCCTTCGCCGACAACGACCTGCCCGGGATCATGCTGGCCTCGGCGGCGAAGGCCTATCTGGCGCGCCATGCCGTGCGCGTGGGAGCGGCGGCCGTGGTCTTCGCCAACAACGATTCCGCCTACGAGGCCGCCGCCGCTCTGGCGGAGGCCGGCGCAACGGTGCAGATCGCCGATGCGCGCGAGGCCGTCGCGCCGGCGCTCAGGCAGGCGATGGACGCGAAGGGCGTGGCGGTCCACGCCGGCGCCAGGATCGAGAAGGCGCATGGACGCGGGCGCGTGGCCGCCGTCGACCTCAGGCGCTCCGGCGGCGGCTCGCTGCGCCTCGCCTGCGATGCGCTGCTGGTCTCCGGCGGCTGGAACCCGGCCTTCCACCTCGCCTCGCAGGGCCGCAAGGCGAAAGCGGTCTGGGATGCCGCGCTCGCCACCTTCGTCACAGCGCCTGAGGGCCCGGGTTATCAGGTCTGTGGCGCGGCGCGAGGCCTGTTCGGCACGGCGGAAAGCGTCAGGGACGGCGCCGAGGCAGCGGCGCGCGGCCTGGCGATCCTCGGCCGCAAGGCCGCGGCGGTCGCGCCGCCCGAGATCGACGAGCGCTATGTCGCGCGCAAGGTCGAGCCGCTCTGGTTCGTGCCGCCGCGCCGGCGTGGCGACAAGGTCTTCGTCGATTTCTCCGGCGACGTCACCATCGGCGACGTCGGCCTGGCCTTGCGGGAGGGTTTCGATTCCATCGAGCTGGTCAAGCGCTACACCACGGCCGGCATGGGCGTGGACCAGGGCAAGACCGGCAACGTCAATGTCATCGGCATCGTCGGGGCGCTGACCGGCGCCGCTCCGGCCGAGGTGGGCACGACCACGTTCCGCCCGCCCTTCGTGCCGGTCGAGTTCGGCGCCATCGCCGGCGCGCGGTCGAGCGCCAGGCTCTATCCCTGGCGGCATACGCCGCTGACGGACTGGCATGTCGGAGCCGGCGCCGTGATGTATGAGGCGGGCCTGCGCTGGCAGCGGCCGGGCTATTACCCGCGCGGCGGCGAGGGCTATGCCGAGGCGGCGGCGCGCGAGGCGCGGGCGGTGCGCGAGGCGGTCGGCGTCTACGACGGCACGCCGCTCGGCAAGTTCCAGCTCAAGGGCGCAGGCGTGCCCGAGCTTCTCGACCTCCTCTACACCGGCGATTTCTCGCGCCTCGCGCCCGGGCGCGGCAAATACGGCGTCATGCTCTCCGACGATGGCCTTGTGATGGACGACGGCGTCACCTTCCGGCTCGACGAGCAGCGCTGGCTCCTGCACTCATCCACCGGAGCGGCGGACCGCGTGCAGCAGCATATAGAGCAGGTGCTCGCCATCCACCGGCCCGACCTCGAGGTCAGCCTGATCCCGCTGACCTCGGCCTATGCGAACGCCACGCTCTGCGGGCCCCGCGCGCGGCAGGTGCTGCAGGCGCTCAAGCCCGATTTCGACGTCTCGCGCGAGGCGCTGCCCTTCATGGGGATGGCCGAGGGCCGGATCGACGACATCCCTGTCCGCGTCTTCCGCGTGAGCTGGACCGGTGAGGCGAGCTTCGAACTGAACACGCCGGCGCGCCACGGCCCCGCGCTCTGGGAGATGGTGCTGGCTGCCGGCGCGCCCTTCGGGATCACGCCCGTGGGCTCCGAGGCCAACCATATCCTGCGCGTCGAGGCCGGCTACATCTCGACCGGCCACGAGGTCGACGGGACCTCGGACGCCTATGACCTTGGTCTCGGAGCTCTGGTCTCCAGAGCGAAGCCTGATTTCATCGGCAAGCGCGCGATGGCGATCCGCCGCGCCGCGGACCCCGTGCGGTTCGAACTGGTGGGGCTGCTGCCGGAGGACCCCGAGCGGATGCTCGACGAGGGCGCGCCGATCACGCCGGGCGGCGCGCGCGTCGATCAGGAAGGCTTCGTCTCGGCCTGCGTCATGAGCGTGGCACTGTCGCGATCCGTCGCGCTCGGCCTCCTGCGCGACGGCCGGCGGCGCATGGGCGAGACCGTGCACGCGCGCATCCGCGACGCCGTCGTCCCGATGACGGTCGTCCCGCCAGTATTCCATGACGCCGACCGGCGCAGGGTGAAGTCATGACGCAGGCGCGCTACGACGTCGCGGTCAGCCGCCGGCCGATGGCCGCGATCTTCGAGGCGCAGGGCACCGAGGACGGCCTCCGGGCCGCCTTCGCCGCCGCCGGCCTCGCTGTTCCCGAGGGACGCAACCGGATCGAGGCAGGCGAAGGCGGCCTGCGGCGGCTGCGGATCGGTCCGCGCCGCATACTGGCGCTCGCGGCCCCGGAGGACGAGGCACGGCTCGAAGCAGCGCTTACGAAAGCTTTCGCCACGACCTCGGCGGCCGATGTCGCCACTGTCTCGGACATGTTCGCCATCCTGGCCATCGACGGGCCGGATGCGCTCGCCGTCCTGAAGCAGGGCACGCCGCTCGATCTCTCCGACACCGCCTTTCCCGTCGGGGCCGCGACGGGCACGGAGATGTGGAGCGTGGGCGTGGTGCTGATGCGCGAGGCGGACAGCCGCTACGCCATCCTGATCGACCGCGCGCTCGGCGGCTATCTGCAGGACTGGCTGATGACGGCCAACGGACAGGACTCCGGCCTCAGGCCCGGCACGATGACGAACCCGCCGCCCTCGCTGAAGCCGAAGTGACTCGGGGGCGGGGCTGGCTCCCTTCCTTCAGCGTCTGGCGGCGATCCAGGCCTCGACCCCGAGGCAGTATTCCTCGACCTCAGCCGCGGTGTCGGGATGCGCGGCGAGGGCAGCCGCCACTCTTTCGAGCCCTGGTCCCGGCGCGGCCTGCAGCGTCAGCGCGCCGGCCAGCGGCTGCAGCCAGGCCATGACGGCGGCGAGACCGCAATCGGCGAGGCCGGGCCGATCGGCAAGCGCATGAGCGGCTTCCGGATCGATCGCGCCCTCGATCAGTGCCAGAGCGGCGGCGATCTCCGCATCCGCCTTGGCGAGGAGCGCCGCATCCCGGCCGGCCGCGGCCACCAGCGGGAACAGCCGCCGTACCACCGGCTCCAGCCTGAGGTCGGACCAGCGCGAGAGCATGCGATGGCGCGCCGCCAGCCAGGGATCGGCAGGACGCAGCGGGCGGCCGAAGCCGATGTCGTCGAGATACTCGATGATCGCATCGGATTCCGTGAGGATGCGGTCGCCGTCCGCAAGCGCCGGGATCGTGCCGGCAGGATTGATGGCGCGGTACTCGGCCGAACGATAACTGCCGCCGGGAGGGTCGCTCAGCGCGATCGCCGCTCCCTTGAGCCGCAGCGCCAGCCGCAGCTTGAAGCTGTAGAGCGAGATCGGGAGCTGGTAGATCAGCATCGGACGCAAGGCACCTTCGACAATCAAGTCACGGCTTGATAGCGTCGCATGCCGAAGCTTGACCGGGAAGCGCCGATGCAGCTCGAACTGATGACCTCGCCGCAGGTCCGGGCCTATCTTGCGGAACGTCAGGGCATCGTGGTGCCGGTGGGCTCGACCGAGCAGCACGGGCCTGACGGGCTGATCGGCACGGATCATCTCTGCGCCGAGGCGGTGGCGCGCCGCTTCGGCCGCGGGCGGGGCGTGATCGTCGCGCCGACGCTCTCCTACGGCATGTCGCAGTTCCACCTCGGCTTCCCCGGCACGATCTCGCTCCGCCCCTCCACGCTGGCGGCGCTGGCGCTGGACGTCGTCGCCTCGCTCGCCGCGACCGGCTTCCGCCGCATCTACCTGCTCAACGGCCATGGCGGGAATGTCGCGCCGCTTCGCTCCGCCGTGCAGGAGTTTTACGCGGCGCGCTCCTTCGCCGGCGCGGCCGAGCCTTCGCCCGTGCATTGCCGCATCAGGAGCTGGTGGGAGCTGCCGGCGGCGGATGCGCTGAGGCGAGAGCTCTACGGCGCCCATGAGGGCTACCATGTCACGCCCTCCGAGGTGGCGATCACCATGGCGGCGCATCCCGAAAGCATCGGCCCCTTCCAGAGCCTGCCGCCGGCGCATGCGCCGGACATGTTGCTGCACGCCGGCGACAATTACTACGACGCGGCCGACTACCGCGCCCGCTTCCCGGACGGCCGAGTGGTCTCCCATTCAGCCCTTGCCACCCGCGAGGCGGGCGAGCGGTTGATCGAGGCCGCCGTCGCGGATCTCGCGGAGGATTTCGAGGCCTTCTGCGGGTCTGTCTGAGGCTTCAGCTCCATCTTCAAAAGTCCTCATCCTGAGATGCTCCTCGAAGCGGAGCCTCGAAGGACGCACGACGGTGGTGCGTCCTTCGAGGCTCGCCTGCGGCTCGCACCTCAGGATGAGGACCGTTGAGGAAGGATCGTCGGTAGGTTGGCCAGACCTCCAAGAAGCCTCTCAATGCCCCGGCTCTGCTGAGCCCAGCCGCCGCTCCAGCCGCCGCACGAGCCAGGAGACCGCCGCGATCAGCACCAGGTATTCGAGCACCAGCAGCGTGTAGATCTCCAGGGGCCGGTACTCGACCAGCGTCAGCTCGTTGGCGCGGCGGGTCAGCTCCTGGTAGCCGACCACCGAGATCAGCGACGACATCTTGAGCACGTAGACGAACTGGTTGCCGAGCGCCGGCAGGATGCGCCTCACCGCCTGCGGCAGCACGACCAGCCGCATCACCAGCCAGGGCCTGAGCCCCAGCGAGCGGCCGGCCTCCCATTGCCCCTTGCCGATGGACTGGATGCCGGCTCGGAAGATCTCGGCCTCGAAGGCGGAGTCCGAGACGGCAAGCGAGATCACGCCAGCGGCGAAGACGCCGAACTGGATGCCGGCCACCACGGGCAGGCCGTAATAGACCCAGAGCAGCAGCACCAGGAGCGGCACCGCCCGGAAGGTCTCGACATAGATCCGGTTGAAGACGCGCAGCGGCTTCGATTTCGACAGGGCCGCGATTCCGACCAGCAGGCCGAGCGCGACCGAGATCACGATGGACGTCACCGAGATAAGCAGCGTCGCCCAGACGCCCGAGGCGAGAAACAGGAGATTGTTCAGCCCGCGCGCATCGAGCGGCGAGACGACATGCCAGCCCCAGGTGTAGTTGGAGCCGCCGCAGCCCGCGAGCAGCAGAGCCGCGGCGAGAATGGCGAGCCGCGGCGCCACTTCCCGTGAAGACACCCCTCTCAGCTCGCGGGCAGCCACTTCGATTCGAGCGCGGCGAAATAGCCCTCGATCCGCTTGAGGCTCACCCAGGTGTTGACGTAGTTGAGCCAGGTCACGTCATCCTGCGGCACGACATAGGCGAAGGGCCGCTTGTTGCGCATCTGCGCGCCGGGGATGTTGATGGCGAGCTGGTCGAAGCGCTTGATCAGCGTGGAAGCCTCGACGTTGGAGGTGATCGTCACGTCGGCGCGGCCTGCGAGCACCTCCTGGAAGCCGGTGGCGGGCGCCTGCACAGCCTGGATCGTGGCCTTGGGGAAATGCTGCTTGGCCTGATCCTGGAAGACGGTGCCCATGCTGACGGCGACGCGGACGCCTGCGGCGTCCATCGACTCCCAGCTCGAGAACTTGGCGGCGTTCGCCTTCAGCGTCAGCGGCACGGTGCCGGCCTCGAGATAGGGGATGCTGAAGGCGGCGGTGCGGGCGCGGCCCATCGCCACCGAGGCGCCCGAGAAGATGTCGAAGCGGTTGGCGGCGATGCCGGCGACCAGAGTCGCCCATTCGGTCGGCACCCATTCGAGCTTGACGCCGAGGTCCTTGGCGAAATCCGTCATCGCCTCGATGTCGAAGCCGACATACTCGTTGGAGCCGGGATTGCGGAACGACATCGGGTTGAAGTCTCCCGTCGTGCCGACGCGCAACGTGCCGCGCCGCAGCACTTCGGCCAGCCGAGAGTTGCCGGTGGGGGCGGGAGCCGGCGCTTGCGCCTGGGCCGTGCGCGCGACTGTGGCGGCCGCTCCAGCGACAAGCAGGGTCTTCGCAAGATCACGCCGTTTCATCGTCAGTCGCTCCGGAGGCTCGGGGTTGGGAGGGAACTCATCGTCAGTCGGCTCATGGGAGGAGTCAATGCAAAGCTCATCGACGCTCGGCCTGCACCGAGAGGAACCTGATCCGCGGCGTCAGCACCTCCTGGATGCCGTAGCGCAGCTCGGCGTCGAGGGAGATGGAATCGCCGGCATCGAGCCGCATCTCCTCGTTGCCGTAGCGATAGGTGGCGCTGCCCTCCAGCATGTAGACGAAGACGCAGCCATGGCCGGTGTAGCTCGGCGGCCGGGCCTTCTCGTTGCGCTCGACCGTGACCAGCAGGCTCTCGAACTGCAGGTCGAGCCGGCGGTGGAAGCCGAGCACCGCGAACTCGTGCGCATGCGCACCCATGAGCCGCGTCGATCTGAGACCTGCGCCCTGCCGCACCAGGGTGAAGTCCGAGACGGCGGAATCCGCTTCCCGGAACAGGCTGACGACCGGCGTCTGCAGCGCCGCCGCCAGCTGCTCCAGCGTGGCGAGCGAGGGCGAGACGCTGCCGCCTTCGATGCGCGAGATCATCGCCGCCGAGATGCCGGAGCGGGCGGCGAGGTCGCGCGCCGTCATGCCGCGCGCCCCGCGCAGGTCCCGGATGGCGCGGCCGACCGCGGCGGTGATGGCGGTCGCGTCCGGCATCGCCCTCAGGCCTCGGCCGGCGCGAGGCCGATGCGGCGCTCTGGCCGCTCAAAAAGCTCCGCGAGGCCGGGATGCGCGGCCAGCACGGCGGCGGCGCCGGGCACGCGCTCCAGCCGGATGCGCCCCGCCTCCCAGATCGCTGCGCCATCGACTTCGACGGTCGGGTCGATCACGTTCCAGCAGATCTCGCCTGGCGCATAGTCGCCGCAAGTGTGGAAATGCAGCAGCCGAGGATTGCCGAAGGCCGAGCCGCTCCAGCGCTCGTAGTGCCCATGGGCCGAGCCGATATAGGCGCAGCCCGGATGGATCCCGGCGTGCCAGGAATGCACGATGCCGCCGTCGATGCCGTAGAGCCCGGCGACATGGGCGTACTGCGCCTCTGCCCGCGCCACCTCGGCCGGATCGCCCTCCCAGCGGCGGAGCCGTCCGCCGTCGATGACGGCGACGAGCGTCGAGCGGAGCGGGATGCCGAAGGGCTCGTAGTAGCGCGAGCCGGTGCCGCAGAGCAGATGCGCCACCGCGACGCGGCCGGAAAAGCCAATAGCGTCAAGCGGCGCGAAGACTGACATCGGGAAGCGCTTGATGGTGACGTCGGGGGGCGGGGACGATGAACTCCCCACGTCCTCAGCATGAGGCCGTTGGACGCTGCCCTCGAAATCCGTCCCCAGCGGACAGGTCACGCGGATCGAGCGCGCCCCGGCGAACAGCCTGTCGAAGGCCTGCTTCAGCGCCACGAAAGCGCCGTAGGTCGCGGCGGCGAAGGACGAGGCCAGGGCGGCGCGGTCCAGCGCATAGCTGACGATGGGCCGGCTGCCCTCCGGCATCGCCCGGAAGCGGAGCTGGTCGCCGAGCCGCGCCAGGAAGAGCGTATGGTCGGCCGTCCGCACCGCCGCGGCGAGATCCGGGGGCAGCGTGTCGGCCGACTTCGAGAACGGGATGCGCCTGAGCGATGCATGGAGGCCGAAGGCGCGGGCCTCCCGCTCGATCGCGGGGGCGAGCCCGTCGTCGTAATAGCCGAGCCCCTCCTCTTCGGCGACGATCAGCAGGCTTTCGCCGGTCCTCGCGCCGGCGCAGCCCGCGAGCAGGTTCAGCACGCCGCGTCGGAGGCCATCATGCCCTGCGTCCATCGCCCTCCCCGACCATTTGACGGGCTGAGCCTACACATGCCAGAATTTACTGTCGAGCATGATCGTGATCCTCATGCAACGGGAGGGGCCGATGTATCTGAGAGAGACGTGGTACGTGGCGGGCTGGTCCACGGCCATCGGCGAGGCGCTGACGCCGGTCCGTATGCTCGGCGAGGACATCGTCCTTTATCGCACGCCCTCGGGCGAGGTCGCCGCACTGGAGGACGCCTGCCCCCACCGCAAGCTGCCGCTCTCCAAGGGCAGCCTCAGGGACGGCCGCGTGATCTGCGGCTACCACGGCCTCACCTTCGATGGCACGGGGTCCTGCGTCGCAGCGCCGACGCAGGACGAGATCCCGAAGACGGCCCGCGTCAAGCGCTATCCCGCGCTGGAGCGCTACGGCTTCGTCTGGCTGTGGATGGGCGATCCGGAGCGGGCCGACCCGGCCAAGCTCATCGCCATCGAGAACTACGACGCCCCGGGCTGGGGCCGGACCAAGGGCGGTGACATGCCGATCGCCTGCCACTACCTCTATATGGTCGACAATCTGCTCGATCCTGCCCATGTCGCCTGGGTGCATGTCTCCTCCTTCGCCGGGGCGAAGACGGATTCGACGCCGCTCCGCATCGACGCCGGCGAGAACGGCGTCACGGTCTGGCGCTGGATGATGGATACGGCCCCGGCTGCTTATTACGTGAAGCTCGTGAAGTTCCATGGCAATGCCGACCGCAAGCAGCATTACGAAGTGGTCCTGCCCGGCATCGGCATCAACAAGTCGATCTTCGCCCCGGCGGGCTTCGGCGGGCCGGACAAGCCGCTGCATCCCCAGACCTACATCAACGTCTCCTATAACTTCATGACGCCGGTCGACGAGGACAACACCCGCTACTACTGGTTCCAGCACCGCAACACCGACCCGGACGACGAGACGATCTCCGAGACCATGAACAAGGGGGCCTATGGCGCCTTCCTGGAGGACAGGGATGTGCTGGAGGCCGTGCACAAGGGCATGAAGGAGCGCAAGACGCCCTCTCTCGACCTGACCCTCGACGCCGGCGCGATCCGCTTCCGCAAGCTTCTGCAGCGGCGGATCGAGGCCGAGAGCGGCGAAACCAGCGCGGCGGCCTGAGGGTCAGGCCTGAAGCTTCTCCAGCAGCCGCGAGGCGGTGCCTGACAGGACCATCGCCTTGTCCGTGTCTGACAGCTCTGCCGCCTCGACGGTGTCGCTCACTTGGTCAGGCGTGAAGATCGGATAATCCGTGCCGAGCATCACCCGGTCGGCGCCGAAGGTGCGGACCGCCAGCTCCAGCGCGCGGAGGCCGAGCGAGGCGCAGTCGTAGACGAGGCCGCGCAAGGATTCGCGCGGGAAGGGCTCGTGCGGCGGGCGGGAGAGCGCCACCGCCTCCAGCCGCTCCAGCACGAAGGGGATGGTGCCGCCGAGATTGACGAGCTGGAAGACGATGCGCGGAAAGGCCTCGCAGAGCCCGGCCGAAAGCACGGTCAGCGCCATATGCGCGAGCGACGCCTGCAGGTTGAGCACCGAGGCGCGATAGACGCTGGTGTCGGCATAGGACGCGGGCGGCGCCTCGCCGGGCATCAGGCCGGGGTGGATCATCACAAGCGCGCCCGTCTCGTTTGCGGCTTCCAGGACGGGCGTCAGCAGGCGCACGGACTCGACGGCAAGGAAGTAATTGCCAGGCAGGATCACGCCAGGCAGCGGCAGCTCGCGCCTGATGCGCCGCATCTCGGCGGCGGCCAGCGCCATGTCGGCCAGCGGCAGGCCGGCGAGGCCGACGAAGCGCCCTGCCGAGCCGCGGCAGATCCCGGCGAGATGGTCGTTGAACGAGCGGATCGGCCCCGCCACCTCCGCCGCCGGCATCACATCGACGCCGAGCGCGCCGGGAAAAGTCAGGAGCTGCGTCGCGATGCGCTTCCCGTCCATCCATGCGAGCCTTGCGGCGATATCCGTGTAGCCGTCCGACATCGTGGTGGACGCCGTCATGGCGTTCAGCACGAGACGGCCGTTCTCGTCGCGGGAGACGAAGGGGCGGGCCTCGCGGCGCATCAGGTCGTCGACCAGGCCGCCGTAGTAATGCGCGTGCATGTCGATGGCGATCATCGCGCGGGCCTTCAATGCGACAGGATCTGGCTGAGGAAGAGCTTGGTTCGCTCGGATTCCGGCGCGCCGAAGAAGCGCTCTGGCGGGGCTTTCTCGACGATGCGGCCGCGATCCATGAAGACCATCGTGTCGGCGACACGGCGGGCGAAGCCCATCTCATGCGTGACGCAGATCATCGTCATGCCGGATTGCGCGAGTTCGGCCATCACGTCGAGCACCTCCTTGATCATCTCGGGGTCGAGCGCCGAGGTGGGCTCGTCGAAGAGCATGATCTTCGGCTCCAAGCAGAGCGAGCGGGCGATGGCGACTCGCTGCTGCTGGCCGCCCGAGAGCTGGCCAGGATACTTGCCGGCCTGCTCAGGGATGCGGACGCGCTCGAGATAGTCCATCGCGCGCCGCCTCGCCTCGGCGCGGGAGAGCCCGCGGGCGCGGACCTGCGCCAGCACGCAATTGTCGAGCACGGTGAGATGCGGGAAGAGATTGAACTGCTGGAAGACCATGCCGGTCTCGCGGCGCACGGCGGCGATGCGGGCGGGATCATCGTCCAGCGTCACGCCGTCGACCACGATCTCGCCTTCCTCATGCGCCTCCAGCCGGTTGATGCAGCGGATCAGCGTCGACTTGCCTGAGCCGGACGGACCGCAGACGACGACACGCTCGCCGCGGCGAACTTCAAGATCGATGTCCTTGAGCACATGGAAGCGGCCGAACCACTTGTTCACGCCGCGCATGCGGATCATGACGGGCTCCGTCCCGTTCATGCCGCGGGCTCCGTGGCGATCCTCATGAAGTCCTCGTCACCAATGGGCTTGCCGCTGTGGCAGATCGTATCCCCTGCGAGCAGCAGCGGTCGGGCGCGCCGCGCCAGCACCACGCCGCCGACGGCATGCCTCACCTCGACGGGATCGCGCGAGGGATCGTCCATCGGCCAGACGAGGCCTGCAAGATCGCCCGCGGCGACCGTGTCGCCCGGCTCGCAGCGATGCTCCAGCATGCCGTCGATCCGGCTGACGACCGAGGAGGCCCGGCTTTCGACATGGCAGAGCCTCGTCCGCCGGCCGGCGGCGTCGCCGGAGAGCAGGCCGGAGTGCCTCAGCAGCGCCAGCGTCCCCTCCCAGCCGATGCGGAGCGCCTCGCGGTCGAGGCCCGCCCCGCCGCCGAGCTCGGCCGCGACCATCACCACGCCGTGCCGCTCGCAGGCCGCCGAGAGCGAGCCGCCGGAGGAGGTCGCGGCGACCACCGTGGTCAGGGGCGCGCCAAAGGCATGGCCGGCCGCGAGCTTGGCCCGGCGGAAGGCCGCATCACCGAAGGCATAGACATAGCCGCAGGGCGCATAGACCGATTGCGTGCCGCCGGAATGCAGGTCGATGGCGTAATCGGCCTCGGGCAGCAGCCGTCGCTCGATGAAATCGGCGATCAGCGCCGTCGGTCCGCCGGAGCCGCCGGGGAAGGCGCGGTTCATGTTGGCGCCATCCAGCGGCGAGACGCGCGAGGCGGCGCGCACCGCTGGCAAATTCACCGCCGGCATCACGATGATGCGGCCTGTCACCGCCGTGGGCTCCAGCTCGCGCCACAGCCGGCGAGCGATCGCGAGGCCCTCGTATTCGTCGCCATGCACTCCGGCCGTGACCAGCATGGTCGGGCCCGCGCCGCCCACGATCACGCCGATCGGCACCGGAATCACGCCATAGGCATGCGCATTGTCGGACCAGACGAGCTCCAGCCGGCCGAGCCGCTTGCCGGGCGCGTCGAGGTCGATGGTGCAGGCGAGGACGGGCGGCCCGCCAGCCGGAGGACGGTTCATCGGTAGGCCCTGGCCGCCCGCGCCTCCAGCCAGGCGAACAGGCGCGACAGGCCGAAGCAGACGACGAAATAGATGAAGGCGATGAGCAGGAAGACCTCGAACACCCGCCGCGTCGCCACCTGCACGTCCTGCGCCATGAAGGTCAGCTCCTGGATCGAGACCAGCGAAACGAGCGAGGAATCCTTGATCAGCTGAATGAACTGGCCGGCGAGCGGCGGCAGCACGTTGCGGAGGGCCTGCGGAGCGACCACGAAGCGCTGGATGTCGAAGCGCGACAGGCCGATGCTCTCGCCCGCCTCGATCTGGGAGCGGGGCACCGATTGCAGCCCGGCGCGGACGATCTCGGTGACATAGGCGCCGGAGAAGATCGACAGGCACAAAAGGCCCACGACGAAGTTCTCGATGAGCCTTGGCTCGCCGAACAGCAGCGACAGCCACCATTGCGCCGTGGGCGAGAGGCCGCGCACCCGCTCCGCAAGGCCGAGCGCCGGCATCACCTGGCCGGCGATGAAGAAGGCGAAGATGAAGACGAAGACCACCGGCGGGATGTTGCGCACCAGCATCACATAGGCGCCCGCGATCAGCCGCGGCGCTAGCCGCCGGCCGGCGCGCATGGAGCCGGCGATGGCGCCGATGAGCCCCGCGATCAGGATGCCGTAGACCGCGAGGCGCAGCGTCGTGGCGAGCCCCTGCAGGATGATGTTCGGCCGCCATTCTCCGGTCGCCGGGTCGATCCTGACGACGAAGGGCCAGATGCTGCTCCAGCTCCAGCGGTAGTCGAGCACGTTGCTGGTGCGCCACGCCGCGAAAGCGAGAAGCGCCGCAGCCGCGGCGGCGATCAGGAGATCGGCCGCCGTGACGCGATAGCGCGGGCGCTGCGGCGGCGGCCGCGATTCCAGCGCCTCGGCCAGCCCGATGGGGGAGGCCGGGCTCAATTGGTGGCGATCTTGTCGGCCCAGTCGCGCGTCTTGAACCAGTAGTCGTGGCGCTCCTTGAGGAAATCCTTGTTCTTGCCGATCCACTCGTTGAAGTAGGCGATCGCCTCGGCGTTGCCCTTCCGCACCGCCATGCCCTCCACGGCGGTGGAGAGATAGTCGGTCGTGGGCTGGAACAGCTTGGCCGGGTTCTGGATCGTGTAGAACCGGGGCTTCGGCTCGCTGCTGACGGTGGCGTGCGCCTTGCCGTCGATCACCTCCTGGAAGGCGACGGCCTCGTCGTCGAATTGCCGCAGCGTCGCCTTGGGGAAGCGCTCCTCGACGATCTTGCAGCCGACGACGCCGCGCCGGCAGGTGAAGGTGACGCTGGCGTCGTTATAGCCTTCCGGCCATTTCAGGTTGCCGGCGATCGTCTTGCTCGCCGTCACGCCGAGTCCGGAGTTGGAATAGGGGGCGGTGAAATCGACCTGCTCCTGGCGCGCCGGCGTGATGCTCATGCCGCCGATGATGACGTCGTACTTGCCGGCGATGAGGCCGGGGATGATCCCGTCCCAGGCCGTCGGCAGCAGCTCGGCCTCGACGCCCATGTCCTTGGCGAGCTTGCTGGAGACGTCGATCTCGAAGCCGATCCAGCCGCCCTGCTTGTCGCGCACGGCCCAGGGCAGGAAGGTCCCGAAGGCGACCTGGATCTTGCCGCGCTTCTTGATCGTCTCGATCAGGTTCGGCTGCTGCGCCTCCGCCCGCGTGGCGAGGCCCCCCGCGAAAGCCGCGAGCATGGCGAGCGCGCCGATCGTCCTTTTCCAGTTCCTCATCGTCCCGTCCTCCTTCTGTGAACGTCCCTCATCGCACCCCGGCGGGCGTGAACCGCCGCTCGGCCAGCACCGCCACGAGCGACAGCGCCAGCGTCACGGCAAGATACATGCCGGCCGCGGTCAGCCAGAGCTCGAAGGCCATGAAGCTGTCGGCCACGGCATTGCGCGTCTCGGTCGCGAGGTCGAAGACCGCGATCACGCTGACGATCGCCGAATGCTTGACCAGATTGACCAGCACGCCGGCGAGCGGCGGCAGCATCAGCGGCACGGCCTGCGGCAGCACGATGTCGCGGTAGGTGTCGAAGCGGGAGAGGCCGAGGCTCGCGCCGGCTTCCCATTGGCCCTTGCGCACGGCGACGATCGCGCCCCTGATGATCTCGGCCGCGAAGGCGCCTTCGTAGAGCGACAGGGTGAGCACGCCGCACCAGAAGCGCGGGATGTCGAAGATGCGGCCGATGATGAAATAGACGATCAGCACTTGCACGAGGATCGGCGTGTTGCGGATGACCTCGACATAGACCTGCGCCAGCACGCGGCCGGCTAGCGAGCCCGAAAGCCTGAGGACGGCGGCGCCGAGCCCGATGGCGAGCGCCAGCAGCATCGAGATCCAGGAGAGGTCGAGCGTGACGATGAGCCCCTTGAGCAGCGGGCCGGGAATGAACTCGCCGTCGACGACGCGGTAGAGGTAGCGGGGCACGCGGTCCCAGCGCCACGCGTAGCCCATCGCTGCGGCGCCGGCGAGGACGAACCAAAGGAGGGCGACGGCGAGGCCGAGGCAGAGCGCGAAGTCGAACCAGGAGGTGCGGTGCCAGGGCGGCCGAGGCCGAGGCGGCGGCGCGCGCTCCGCAAGCTCTTCTATTGCTCCAGACGTCGGCAAGGGTCCCCGCTCCCCCCGCCAATACAGCAGTCCCTCGCCCCCAACACAAGCCGCTCGTCGCGATGGCGCGGGATCGGAGCATGCCGAAGCGATGGGCCTTGCATCGGCCCGCATGGCGTGCGACTTCGGCTTACGCGCAGTGCTTCCGAAAGGGAGTGAAACGGGAACGCCGTACGGCCGGGATGAATGTCCGGCCAAAAGCGGCGGCTGCCCCCGCAACTGTAGGCGGCGAAGCCGAATCCCCACGCGAGCGCCACTGGCTTCGGCCGGGAAGGCCGGGGCTTCGGCGGCGAGCCGCGAGCCAGGAGACCGGCTGCGCGCGATGAGTGGCTGACGGGCGTCAGGCCGGCGGGGTGCACGGCGGATGCATGGGCGGAGCGGAAAGCCGCGCTCCGACCGTCAGGGCTGGTTGCGTTGCGACAGTCGATGCCCGAGGAAGCCGAAGCCGTCGCGGGGCCGCCCGCGATCGTCACCATCTGCACGACCTGCCGTGCGCCAGGGGTCGCGCGGGAGGAAGCCCCCGGCCTCCGGATGCTCGCCGCCGTCGCGGCGGCGGCGGAAGGCTTGGACGGGGTCGCGGTGCGCCCGACGCAATGCCTCGGCCTGTGCAAGCGGGCCTGCACCGTGTCGATCTCAGGCGAAGGCCGCTATGTCTTCCTGTTCGGCGATCTCGATCCCGACGCCGACGCCGAGGCGGTCGTCGCCATGGCCCGATCCTGCGCCGCCGCCCCCTATGGCTTCGTCGCCTGGAAGGACCGACCGGAGGCGCTGCGCAAGGGCATGATCGCCCGCGTGCCGCCGCCGGGATGGTCGCCGGAGGATGGAGGCGCGCCGGCATGAGCGGCGCGACCCTGGTGCTCGGCGGCGCCCGCTCCGGCAAGTCGGCCCATGCGGAGCGGCTGGCGCTCGGGACGCGTCTCGCGCCCATCTATATCGCGACGGCGCAAGCCTTCGACGACGAGATGCAGGAGCGCATCGCCCGCCACCGGTCGGATCGGGAGGGCGCCGGCTGGCGGACGCTTGAGGAGCCTATCGAACTTCCCGGCGCGATCCGGAGCGCGGCCGGCGCCGGCTCGGTCGTACTCGTCGATTGCCTGACGCTCTGGCTCTCGAACCTGATGCTGGGCGGCCACGACGTCGCCCCGGCCCAGGCCGCGTTGCTCGAAGCCATCGTCGACGCCACCGGTCCCATCGTGCTCGTCTCCAACGAGGTCGGCCTCGGCCTCGTGCCCGAGACGCCGCTCGGCCGGCGCTTCCGCGATGCGCAGGGCCGCCTCAACCAGGCCGTCGCGGCCGCGGCCGGCCGCGTCGTCTTCGTCGCGGCCGGTCTGCCGCTTCAGCTCAAGCCGGGAGTGGAACCATGAATGAAACCGACCTGAAACTCCGCCATGCGAAGAAGATGCAGGCCTACAAGGCGGCGAAGGAGCGCTCGCTCGCGGGAAAGACCGACAGCCGCGGCCTGCTCATCGTCCATACCGGCGCCGGTAAGGGCAAGACCTCCGCCGCGCTCGGCATGGTCTTCCGCCATATCGCCTACGACTGGCCGGTGGCCGTGGTGCAGTTCGTCAAGGCGCCGGACTGGGTGACCGGCGAGGCGATCCTGCTCCGCCGCTTTCCGGAGCTCTGCACGCTGGAGATCATGGGCGAGGGCTTCACCTGGGACACGCAGGACCGCGAGCGCGACATCGCTGCGGCGCGGCGCGCCTGGGAACGGGCCAAGCAACTGATCCTCGACGATCGGCACAGGCTCGTCCTGCTCGACGAACTCAACATCGTGCTGCGCTACGACTACCTGCCGATCGAGGAGGTCGTGGCGTTCCTGCGGACGGAGAAGCCGGCGGACAAGCACGTGATCGTGACAGGCCGCAACGCCAAGCCGGAGCTCATCGAGATCGCCGATCTCGTCACCGAGATGACGCTCGTGAAGCACCCGTTCCGGGCCGGCGTGAAGGCGCAGCAGGGCATCGAGTATTGATGGCCCGCACGCCGGCCGTCATGGTGATGGGCACCGGCTCCAACGTCGGCAAGTCCACGATCGTCGCCGGACTCTGCCGGGCGCTGAAGCGGCGCGGACTCGCCGTCCTGCCGTTCAAGCCGCAGAACATGTCGAACAACGCCGCCGCCTGCTCCGGCGGCGGCGAGATCGGACGGGCGCAGGCGCTGCAGGCCCGCGCCGCCGGCGTGGCGCCCGACGTCCACATGAACCCGGTGCTGCTCAAGCCCGAGACCGATACGGGGGCGCAGGTGATCCTGCAGGGGCGGCGCATCGGGACATTGCGCGCCATCGACTACGGCAAGCGGAAGGAGACTCTGCTGCCGGCGGTGCTGGAGAGCTTCGCCAGCCTCGAGAAGCGGGCGGACATCATCCTCGTTGAAGGGGCGGGCAGCCCGGCGGAGATCAACCTGCGCCACGGCGATATCGCCAACATGGGATTCGCCACCAGCGCCGGCGTGCCGGTGCTCATGGCGGGAGACATCGACCGCGGCGGGGTCATCGCCAGCCTGGTCGGCACCCATTCGGTGCTGGAGCCGGATGAGCGCGCGCTTGTGAAGGGCTTCCTCATCAACAAGTTCCGCGGCGACCTCAGGCTCTTCGACGGCGGCCTCATCGAGATCGAGCGGCGGACGGGCTGGCCGTCCCTCGGCGTCGCGCCGTGGTTCGTCGACGCCCATCGCCTGCCGGCGGAGGATGCGCTCGACCTCGCCAGGCCTTCGGGCGGCGGGGGCCGGCTGGTCATCGCCTGTCCCATTCTTGCGCGGATCGCCAATTTCGACGATCTCGATCCACTGGCGCAGGAGCCCGCCGTCGACCTGCGCTTCGTCCCGCCCGGCGAGCCGATCCCAATCGATGCCGACGTGATCCTGCTGCCAGGCTCGAAATCGACGATCGGCGACCTCGCCTTCCTGCGCGCGCAGGGCTGGGACCTCGATATCCAGGCGCATGTGCGCAGGGGCGGGCATGTCCTCGGCCTCTGCGGCGGCTATCAGATGCTGGGCCGCAGCGTGAGCGATCCCAAGGGGCTGGAGTGGCCGGCGGGAGGGACCGCGGCCGGCCTCGGCCTGCTCGATGTCGAGACGGTCCTCGCCGACGAGAAGGTCGTGACGCCCGTGACCGGGCGGCATCTCGACAGCGACGAGGCCATGGCCGGATACGAGATCCACCTCGGCCGAACCGAGGGGCCGGATACAGCAAGACCGCTGTTCGATCTCGACGGCCGCGTCGACGGCGCCCGGAGCGCCGACGGCCGCATCTCCGGCAGCTATGTGCACGGCATGTTCGCTGCCGACGGCTTCCGCCGCGCCTGGCTCGCCGGCTTCGGCCGCGCCAGCGCGCTCGCCTACGAGGCCGGCATCGAGGCGACGCTCGATGCGCTGGCCGATCACTGCGAACGGCATCTCGACGTCGGCCGCATCATCGCCATCGCGCGCGGGCGCTGAGTCAGCGCAGCGCGGCGGCCAGTCCCGCGACAAGGGCGAGATGCAGGACGGCTGCGCCGGACAGCAGCCTCAGCCCGCGCCGGATGTCCTGGGCCGAGGCGTCGCGCCGGCCGCCCGGGTTCAGGAACGGATCGTCGACGACGCGCTCGCGATAGCGGCGGGGCCCGGCGAGGGCGAGCCCGAGCGCCCCGGCCATCGCCGCCTCCGGCCAGCCGGCGTTGGGCGACCGGTGTAAAGGCGCCTGGCTGACCATCGTCGACAGCGCCCGGCCCACCGAACCGCCGGCGAGAGGCGCGGCCAGCGCGATCAGGACGCCCGACAAGCGCGACGCGGGTAGATTGACGAGATCGTCGAGCCGCGCGGCGGCCCAGCCGAAGGCCCGGTGGCGCTCGCTCAGGTGGCCGATCATCGAATCCGCGGTGTTGACGACCTTGTAGGCCGCCAAGCCGGGCAAGCCGAGCAGGGCGTACCAAAGGGCCGGCGCCACGACGCCGTCGGAAAAGTTCTCCGCCGTGGATTCGATGGCGGCGCGGGCGACGCCGCTCCCGTCGAGCGATTGGGGCTCGCGGCCGACGATCATCGCCACCGCCGCGCGTCCGCCGTCGAGCCCCTCGCGATCGAGCCCGGCGGCGACGCGGGCGACATGATCATGGAGGCTGCGCTGCGCGATCAGGATGCTGGCGACGAGCGCTTCCGCCAGCCAACCCGCCGGCACGGCCCGGAACATGGCATGGAGCGTCCAGGCGCCGGCCGCGAAGGGCGCGACGGCCAGCGCCAGGGCGACAATGCCGAGGAGGCGACGCCGCAGGAAGCCGTCGCGCTCCCGGTTCATGAGGCTGTCCAGGCGGGCGATCAGCCAGCCGAACCAGGCGACCGGATGCGGCCAGCGCCGCCAGATGGCGTCGGGGTCGCCGACGACGGCGTCGATCAGGAGCGCCAGCGCCAGGACCGCCAAGGCATCAGGGTGAAGCAGCATCGCGCGGATTCACATGGTCGAACGCGGCGGCCAGCCGGCGCATCGCCTCCACGAGCATCGGGCCGCCGCAGACCGTGAGCGACTCGGGCAGGACGATCCGCCGCTCGGGCGGAAAGAGCGCGGCCAGCGCCGGATGCAGCAGCATCGCGCGTCCCTGGTCCTCGGCCTTGTCGTCGTCGCGGCTGATCAGCAGCGCATCGGGGCGCAGCTTGACCACCGCTTCGAGCGTCATGAAGCCGCCGGAGCGGATGCCGGCCTCGCCCGCCGCATTGACGAGGCCTGCCGCTTCCAGCAGGTCGCTCACCAGGCTGTCGCGGCCGGAAACCCAGCCGCGGCGGGACAGCGGCAGGACGCGCAGCGGCCGCCGCGACGCCGCCTGCCTGAGACCGTCGAGCGCTTCGTCGAGCGCGGCGATGCGGCGCGCGCCGGCGGCTTCCGCGCCGACCAGCGCGGCGACGCCGGCGATCTGCCGCTTCGCCTGCTCGACCGTGCGGACGGGCTCGAATTCGACGATCGGGATGCCGCGCTCACGGATGAAATCGCGCGTCGCCCGCTTGGTGAAGCTGCCGGCCAGCACGCCGGAAGGGCGCAGCTTCATGACTTCCTCGGCGGTCCCCGAGAGGATGGGCAGCGCTGCGGCCTTGTCCGCCGCCCAGGAGCGCGCCGCATCGCGGGCGAAGGGACTGAGGCCTGCGATCTGCGAAGAATCGGCCAGATCGAGCAGGAGCTGGTCGGTGCACATGTTGATCGACACGAAGCGGCCGCCCTCCGCCGCCGCTGGCGCCGAACCGAGGAATGCGGCAAGCAGCGCTGCATGAAGCACGGCGGCGATCTGACGGCGGCCATGGCGCGCCATGGCGGACAGCGCGAGGATTGGCTGGACCTGTCGACCGGCATCAACCCGCATGCCTATCCGCTGCCCCCGATGGACGCCCGCGTCTGGACCGAACTGCCGGGAGCGGCGGCGCTTGAGCGGTTCCACGCCGCCGCACGCGCCGCTTACGCCGCGCCGGCTGCGGCCGGACTCGTGGCAGCGCCGGGCACCCAGGCGCTGATCCAATGGCTGCCCCGGCTTTTGCCCGCCGGGACGATCGCCATCGTCGGACCGACCTACGCCGAGCACGGGCTGAGCTGGCGGCAGGCCGGCAGCGATGTCCTCGACATCACGGCGGATGCGCTGGAGAGGGGCCTGCCGGACGGGGTGCGCCACCTCCTGATCGTCAGGCCGAACAACCCCGATGGCCTGACCATCGGGCTGGAGGTCGTCGCCCGGCTCGCGGAGGAGACCGGAAAGCGCGGCGGCCATCTCATCCTCGACGAATCCTTCATCGCCGTCACGCCTGACGAGACGGCGGCGCCGCTCACGGCGGCGCTTCCCGTCATCGTGCTCCGGTCCTTCGGCAAGTTCCATGGACTCGCCGGGATCCGCCTTGGCGCGATGATCGCCGCGCAACCCTTCGCCGACGCCATGCGCGACGCGCTCGGCCCCTGGGCCGTCAGCGGTCCGGCGCTCGCGATCGGCGCGGAGGCGCTCGCCGACCGCGCCTGGGCCGACGCCATGCGGATCCGGCTCGCCGAAGAGGCGAGGCTCATCGACGAGATTCTTATGGGCTGCGGCCTGAATATCGTCGGTGGGACGCCGCTGTTCCGCCTCGCGCGCCTGGAGGACGCCTGGCGAAGCCACGAGCGCCTTGCTGCTCAGCGCATCTGGGCGCGCCGGTTCGACTGGGATCGAACCATCCTGCGCTTCGGCCTGCCGCCGGACGCCGAGAGCCGCGAGCGCTTGCGGCGCGGGCTCGCGATGGGTTGAGCGGGCCGTCACGGCAGCGCGGACCAGGGCAGGGCCATCGCCTGCCCGTCGACGATGGGGCGGCGGACCGAGACGCCATAGACCGCTGCCATCCGCGCATCATCAAGCGCTTCGTCGGGCGGGGCCTCGGCGGCCACCACCCCGCCGTCGAGCAGGATCACGCGATCGGCGAAGCGCGCCGCCAGCGTGATGTCATGCGTCACGGCGACCACCAGGGCGCCACGCCGCGCTTCGGCCTGCAGGAGGCCCATGACCGCGAGCTGGTGCCGGGGATCCAGTGCGGCCGTCGGTTCGTCGGCGAGGATGACGGGCGCCTCGGCCGCCAGCACCCGCGCGAGCATGGCCCGCGCGCGCTCGCCGCCGGAGAGCGTCTGCATGTTGCGCTCCGCGAAGCCGAGACAGTCCGTCCGCTGCATGGCGGCATCGACGATGGCGCGATCGGCGGCGCCGAGCCTTGCGGGATCGCGCGCGCCGCTGGCGTAGCGGCCGAGCGCCACGACGTCCCGCACGGGGAGCGGCCAATGCGCCACATGGCCTTGCGGCAGATAGGCGATCCGCCGCGCCCTCTCCTGCAGGGAGAGCGCCGCCAGATCCGCCCCGGCGAGCAGGATGCGGCCCGCCGAAGGCACCAGGCCGGCGATGGCCCTGAGCAGCGTGGTCTTGCCGGCTCCATTCGGTCCGAGAAGCGCCGTGAGGCTGCCGCCGCGCAGGCTCGCCGAAACGCCGCGCAGGACCTCCTGTCCGCCGAGGCGGACATGGACCGACCGCAGCTCCAGGCCGACGCCGTTCATGCGAGCCCTCCCGCCAGCGAACGCCGCTCTCGGACGATGAGCCAGAGGAAGAAGGGCACCCCGATGATCGACGTCAGCACGCCGACTTTGATGTCGGTCGTCGAGGGGATGACCCGGACGGCGATGTCTGCCGCCGTCAGCAGGATCGCTCCGCAGAGCGCGCTCGGCAGCAGGAGGCGCGCCGGATCATGGCCGACGAGCGGCCGCATCAGATGCGGCGCGACGAGGCCGATGAAGCCGATCGTCCCAGCCACCGCGGTGGCCGCGCCGACGCCGAGCGCGACGCCGAGGATCACCACGAAGCGGAGCCGCGCCACGTCGACCCCAAGCGATTGCGCTCCCTCTTCGCCGAGCGTCAGGGCGCGGAAGGCGTGCCTTTGGCTCGACAGCAGAAACACGGCGGCGGCGATGAATGGCAGAGCCAGCGTTACATGGCGGAACGAGCGGTCCTCCAGCGAGCCCAACAGCCAGAAGGCGATCTCCAGCGCGGCGAAGGGGTTGGGCGCGAGGTTCATCGCGAGAGCCGTGCCGGCCCCGGCGAGGGCCGAGATCGCCAGCCCCGACAGGATCAGGATCAGCAGCGAGGCGCTGCGGCCGGCGATGGCCAGCAGCAGGAACACGGAGAGGAACGCGCCGCCGATTGCGGCGAGCGGCAGGCCCCAGGCGAGCGCATCCGTCAGACCGAGCGAGATGCTCGCCACCGCGAAGAAAGCCGCGGTCTGCGGCGCGCCGAACAGCGAGGGCGCGGCGAGTGGATTGCGCAGCAGCCCCTGCATCGCCGCGCCGGACAGGCCGAGGATTCCGCCGATGGCGACGGCGAGCAACAGCCGCGGCATGCGGATCTCGAGGAGGATCAGGCGATCCGCGGCATCTCCCGATCCGGCCAGCGCCGCCAGGATCGCGCCCGGCGCGATGCGGACCGGACCGACGCCGAGTGAGACGATCGCCAGCGCCAAGAGGCTTGCGGACAGCAGCGCGACGGTCGCCACAGACCGGCGCGCGCCGCCGGCTCGATCGACCGCCGCAGCCATTGTCACCACGTCGCGCTCAGCCCGGCGTAATAGGCGCGGCCCGTCGTGCCGTAGTTGTAGACCTCCTGGTACCGCGCGTTGGTCACGTTCTCGATGCGGGCGTAGGTCTTCCAGGTCTGGTCGAACTTATACTCGGTGTAGACGTCGAGGCGCGCATAGGGCGCGAGCCGGCTCGTCTCGTTGTTGCCCGAGAATCGTTCGGACAGCAGCGTGATCGAGGGCTCGATCAGCCATTGCGCGGTCGGCGTGATCTGGAAGGCCAGGCGCCCGCTGTGCTGCGGCCGCCGGGCCAGCGTCAGGTTGGTGACGGAGTCCTTGGCCTGCAGGTAGGTGTAGACTCCGGTGGCCTCGAGCCAGCCGTCGATCAGGATCGCCCGGGCCGAGAGCTCGACGCCCGATGTCGCGGCCCGCTGCACGTTGACGTAGCAGCCGGTCTGGAAGGGCAGGCAGGGCGGGCCGCTCGTGAAGTTGATCAGGTTGCGGAAGCGGTTGGCGAAGACGGTGGCGGACAAGGTGATGCGCCCGCTGAACAGATCCTGGTCGATTCCGGCGTCGACGCCGATTGAGCGCTCGGGGCTGAGATCAGGCGTGCCGAATTGCGGCGAGAAGCGCTGGAACAGCGTGGCCGCCTTGGCGCCGGTGCCGGCGCTGGCGCGCAGCTTCGTGCCCGTCTCGGGGATGCGATAGGCGATCGTGGCGCGCCAGGTCGGAAAGGCGCCGGCATCCGAGACGGTGTCGTAACGTCCGCCGAGAGACATGGTCAGGCGCTCGGTGACCGGCCATTGCCAGAGGGCGAAGGCCGATGCGGTGGTCTGGTCCGCGCCGAGCGTCCGCGTCCTGAACCCCGGGATCGGCGCGACGGCCTGCGAGAAGCTGTCGGCCGTCTCCCGCTCGAGGCGGCCGCCGGCGATCACCGAGCCCAACTGCTGCAGCCTGAGCGTCGCCTGGTATTCGGCGCCGACGCGGTCTCCGATGAAATCGGTGAGCGAACGGCTGGTCTGCTGCAGCACGCCGCCGACCCTGCCCAGGGTGACGTCCCGGAACGTCCGGTCGGTCCGGTTGGCGAAGAGCTGCAGCTTGTGCGTCAGCAGGCCGTCGAGCGTATCAAGCTCGGCATTGGCGCTCACCTGCGTGAAGCGGCGGGTCGCATAGGCCGGCGTGTCGGGAAACGCCGAGGCGAGCGGCACGGCGCGGGTGTTGGCCGCGTCGTATCGCTGCTGAGTGTCGACTGAGATCACGCCGATGTCGAAGCGGAAGCCGTTGCCGGGATCATAGCCCAGGCGGCCGAAGCCGCCGATGCGGGCGTAGCCGTCGTCCTCCAGCTTTCCGCCGGGGACGCCGTCGATGTTGTTGGCGCCCGCCAGCCGGCCGATGCGGAAGCCATAGCGTGAGAAGCCGTCGGCGCGGGCGCCCGAAAGCGAGAAGGCGTAGGACCAGGGTCCCGTCGACCCCGCCATCGAGCCGACGGCGCTCACCGTTCCGTAGCTGCCGCCCTCGATCGCGACGCTGTAGGTCGGCTGCCCGCGGCCCTTCTTGGTGATGATGTTGATGACGCCGCCGATGGCGTCCGAGCCGTAGAGGGCCGATTGCGGTCCGCGCAGCACCTCGATGCGGTCGATCAGACCGGGCGCGATCACCGCCGGATCGAACTCGCCGGAGGCGCCGCCGGGATCGTTGACGCGCACGCCGTCGATCAGCACCAGGGTCTGGCCGGCATTGGCGCCCCTGAGCCGGATGGCCGTCGCGGCGCCGGGGCCGCCGGTCTCGGTGATGTCGAGCCCGGGGACGGAGCGCAGCGCGTCGACGAGCGAGCCGGGATTGCGGCGCTCGATCTCGGCCCGCGGCACCACCGTGATGGCGCTGCCGATGCGCTGGATGCTTGTCGGCTGCCGATTGGCCGTGACCACCACCTCCAGGGGAGGGGGCTCGCTCTGCTGGGCGGGAGCCCCCGTCGGCGAAAGGGAGAAAAAGGCTGCGGCAACGGCAGCCTGGCGCAAGGCGCAGGACATCGCGGTTCCTTCCCGCCGGCCCGCCGCCAGCGTTCAAGGGGTTGATCGGATGTCCGGCCGGTCTCCTGGCTCGCGGCGTCTCGCCTCGCCCCGTCTTCCCGGCCCTTCAGGCCAGTGACGTCAATGGGGGTCGGCACGCCGCATACAGTTGCGGGGGCAGCTGCGGACTAAGGCCTTCCGGCCCGCACCGCATTCCCGTTTCACCCGCCATCGCTGGCGGGCACCGGACGCTTGGAGCAAAGCAGAATGGCGAGGCCCGCGCAACCGGAGAGGCAGCTTTGCCCCTACCGGAACCTGTTCACTTCACCAGCGCGGTCGAGAGCGCCGGGAAGGCCACGATCAGGACGAGCGCCGCCAGCATCACGAGCACGAACGGCATCGAGCCCGCGAAGATATCCTCGATCCTCACGCTCCGGTCCGCGAGCGTCGCCTTCACGGTGAAGACAGAGATGCCGAAGGGCGGCGTGAGCAGCCCCGCTTCCACGGCGATCACCGTGACGATGCCGAAATGCACGAGATCGAAGCCGAAGCCCTGGGCGATGGGCGCGGCTATCGGCACCATGATCAGCAGGATCGACGAGCTGTCGAGCAGCATGCCCAGGAGCAGGATGATGACGATGTAGACCAGCATGAAGCCATAGCCGCCGAGCCCCAGCGTCGTGACCAGATCGCCGATCGCATTGGGCAGGCCGGCGAGGGACAGCATGCGCGAATAGAGGCCCGCCGCGATGAGCAGGAAGAGGATCGACACCGAGACATGCCCGGTCTCGGTGAGCACGCGCCACAGCTTCGGACCGTCGAGCCGCCGCTTGGCCAGGGCGATCAGCAGCGCGCCGAAAGCGCCGACGCCTCCAGCCTCCGTCGGCGTGAAGATGCCGCTGTAGAGCCCGCCCAGGATGAGCGCCACGAGCACGGCGATGGGCACGAGCTTGGCCGCCATCTCCGCCGCGGGCATGGGTGGGGCATCACGCCGCAGCGCCTCGGCCTTCGCCGGATCGACCATGACGCTTCCTGGGTCCAGCGTGGCGCGGGCGAAGATCATCGCTGCGAAACCGAAGGCGATCATCAGGCCAGGAATGACCCCCGCCACGAACATCTTGCCGATGGAGACCTCGGCCAGCACGCCGTAGATGATCATCAGCAGAGAGGGCGGGATCAGCATGCCGAGGATGGAGGAGCCGGCGACCGTGCCGGTGGCGAAGCGCAGCGTATAGCCGTGGCGCAGCATCTCCGGCACCGCGACCTTGGTGAAGACGGCGGCGCTGGCGATCGAAACGCCGGTGACGGCGGCGAAGACGGCATTCGCCCCCACGGTCGCCATGCCGAGCCCGCCGCGGACGCGCCGTAGCAGGGCCTGCGCCACGTCGAACGTGTCCTTCCCGACATCGGAGATCGAGACCAGCAGACCCATCAGCACGAAGAGCGGGATCGTCGCGAAGAGATAGTCCTGGATGCCGGAATAGGTGGAGATCGCGATCACCCGGAACATCAGCTCCGGATTGTCGCGGATCAGCCAGACGCCGATGGCCCCCAGCGCCAGCAGCACGAAGCCGATGTGCATGCCGAGCACGATCAGCGCCACCATGACGGCGATGAGGATGAAGCCGATGGTGATGGGGTCCATGGTCAGGCGCCCCCACGCCCGAGCTTGCGCAGTTCCTGCAGCATCTGCAGCAGCAGGACGAGCGCGGCCAGGATCGATCCGGCGATGATCACGGCGCGGAACGGCCAGGTCGGCACGGTGAAGACGCCGCGCACGCCGAAATACTCGGCCGCGGCGAAGGAGGCCGCCAGCGGAGTCCAGCCGGCATAGGCGATCATCAGCATGAGCGCCGTCCCCGAGGCCAGGAAGGCGGCCTCCAGGGCGGCGGCGATCCGCGGTCGTGTCGCATGCAGCCGCTCGATCAGGAAGTCGGCGCGCGTCATCCGGCGCGCGTGGATGGCCGCCGCCAGCTGCAGGAAGACGATCGCCACGACGGAATGCGCCGCGATCTCGGCCACCCCGGTGATCGGGCGCGACAGGAAGCTGCGGCCGATCACGTCGGCGACGATGAGCAGCATCAGCAGGAAGGTCCAGGTCGTGCCGATGGCGGCGACGAGATTGGCGAGGAGGCCAGCGGCATCGCGGGGCGGAGCACCGCCTCCCCGCTCGATCGCCTCCAGATCGGCGTTCTCGGACATGCCCCCTCCGCTATCGCCCGCCCTGCGTCAGACCTCCTTGTCCCAGTCGCGCGGCGGCTTGAAGCCCGTGGCGCGCAGCTCGGCGAAATAGGCGCTCATCACCTCCTTCGCCGCCGGGCCGGAGCTGTCGACCCAGGTCTTGCCGATGTTGGGCAGTCCCTTGATCCACTTGTCGCGCTCGGCCGCGGGCAGCGCCGAGACGATGGCGCCCTTGGCCACCATCTCCGCCTTCGAGGAGGCGATGCGGCTGGCGACATTGGCGATATGGGCCACCGTCGAGGCCTTGCCCGCGGCGACCATCGCGTCCTGCACCGGCTTGGGGAACTTGTCGAAGCGGCCCTTGTTGACGCCGATGCCGCCGACATACATCGCGCCGATGTCGACCTCGGTGATGTATTTCGCCACCTCGTAGACGCGCGTCGGCAGGATGCCGACGTAGAACGAGATCGCGCCTTCCGAAACGCCGGTCTGGATGTCGGTGTAGTAGGTGGTGAGCGCGCCGTCGACCGGCGTCGCCCCCGTGCCTGTGAGCCAGTTGGCGGAGGTGCCGGGCGCGTTGATCTTGCGGTTCCTCAGGTCGTCGAGCGTGCGGACGGGAAAGTTCGTCCACAGGTGATAGGTGTCGGTGATGAAGGACGACAGCGGGATCATGCTCAGCTTCGACCAGCTGTCGCGCATCGCCGGCACCGTGGCGTTCAGCTTCTCGAAGGTGTTGGCCACGAGGCCATGGTCGCCGCCCGAGAAAGGCGTGAAGTAGGTCAGGTTCTGGAGAGGCATCGTCGAGCCCTCCCAGAGCGTGCCGACGTAGCCGACGTCGACCAGGTTGTCGCGCACCGCCTCCATCGTATCCTGGAACTTGTAGAGCGTGCCGCCGTAGGCCTCGCGCCAGTTGATCTTATGCGTATTGCCGTTGTCGCGCAGGTGCTTGTCGACCTCTGGCTGGAACACCTCCTTCATCATCGCCACCCAGAAGTTCTGGACCGGATGGCTGGCCCCGATCTGGATCGTGAGCGCCGTCTGGGCGCTCGCGGTCCGCACGTAGGGCATGGCGATCGCTCCGCCCGCGGCGGCGAGCAGCATGCGGCGGTTCATCGGTGTCATCGGCGGTTCCTCCCCTGGTTTATCGTCGTTCGTGCTCAAAGCCGCCCGAGCGCGGTCAGGATGCGTTCGGGCGTGAAGGGCTGGGCGAAGACCTTGGCCCCGAAAGGCCGCAGCGCGTCGTTGATCGCGTTCATCACGGCGGCCGGCGCGCCGGCGGTGCCGGCCTCGCCCGCGCCCTTGGCGCCAAGCAGCGACTCCTTCGTCGGCGTCTCGACATGGCCGACATGGATGTCCGGCATCTCGGCCGCCAGCGGCACAAGGTAATCCGCCATCGAGGCGGTGCGGAGCTGGCCCGTCTCGTCGTAGACGCAATGCTCGTAGAGCGCGCCGCCGATACCCTGCACCACGCCGCCCCTGACCTGCTCGTCCACGAGCAGCGGATTGATGATGCGGCCGCAATCCTCGACCACCCAATGGTCGAGCAGCTTCACGATGCCCGTCTCGACATCGACCTCCAGCCAGCTCGCCTGGAGGCCGTTGGTGAAGGCGAAGGGGAAATCCTTGGTGATGAAATGGCGCGTCTGCACGAACTCGCGCGGCGCGTCCTTGGGCAGCGTGTCGCCGCGGAAATAGACGAGCCGGCCGAGCTCCGCGAGCGGCATGCGCGACTGGCCGGTCGCCCGGTCGACGACCTCGCCCATGGCGACATCGAGCGTGGCGTCGTCGGCTTGTAGGATCGAGGCCGCGACGGCGACGAGCTGCTCGCGCAGCGCCAGCGCCGATTGCAGAGCCGCCTCCCCGCCGATGCCGGCGCCGCGGCAGGCCCAGGTGCCGCCGCCATAGGGCGTGGTGCGCGTGTCCCCGGTCACCACCTTGACCTTGGCGACCGGCACGCCGACACCATGCGCCACGATCTGCGCCAGGATCGCCTCGGTGCCCTGTCCCTGCTCCGTGACGCCGGACAGGGCGACGACCGAGCCGTCGGGGTCCATCCGCACGGTGCAGCCGTCCTGCGCGGCGATGCGCGCGCCGCCGAGCCCGTACATGAAGGGCGAGGGGTTGGTCAGCTCGATGAAGCTCGCGAAGCCGAGGCCGCGGTGGATGCCCTGCTTCCGGAGCTCAGCTTGCTCGCGGCGCTTCTCTTCCGGCTTGACCATGGCCACCAGCCTGTCGAGCGCCTTGTGGTGCGACAGGCCCTCGAACTTCATGCCGGAGGGCGAGGTGCAGGGATAGGCATCGTCCCGGATCAGGTTGCGCCGCCGGATGGCGATGGGGTCCATGCCGATCGCCTCGGCGGCGAGGTCGACGAGCCCCTCGGTCACCGTGGTCGCGATCGGGTGGCCGACGGCGCGGTACTGGCAGGTCGGCGTCTTGTTCTGCAGGACGACCGTCGTCCGGCAGCGGTAATGCTCGAAGGCGTAGGGGCCGCCACAGAGGTTGACGACCTGATTGCCCTCCACCGCGGAGGTGCGCGGATAGACCGAATAGGGGCCGATGCCAGTCAGATCATCGATGTCGAAGCCGACGATGCGGCCGTCGTTCATGACGGCGATGCGGCCCTTCAGCCGGTGGTCCCTGGCGTGGATGTCCGAGGCGAAGCTCTCCAGCCGGTCCGCGACGAACTTGACCGGCCGCCCGAGGATGCGCGCCATGCAGACCGCGGCCACCTCGTCCGGATAGACATGGACCTTGATGCCGAAGGAGCCGCCCACATCCTTGCAGATGACGCGGACATCGCCTTCCGCCATGCGCAGCTGCGTCGCGAAGACGCTCTGCATCATATGCGGCGCCTGCGTGGCGTGATGGACGGTCAGCGTCCCGTCGGCGCGGTTGTAGTCGGCGACGATGGAGCGGGGCTCCAGCGTCACGCCGGTGTGGCGGCCGGTGTGGAAGGTCGCCTCCAGCACATGGTCGGCCGCGGCGAAAGCCTCGTCCACCGGGCCGGCGAGCGCCGTGCGCGTGAAGACGAGGTTGTCGCCGAGCTCCGGATGGATCACAGGCGCGTTGGGCTCCAGCGCCCGCTCCATGTCGACCTGCGCCGGCAGCTCCTCCCAGTCGATCTCGATCAGGGCGGCTGCATCCTCGCCATGCGCCACGCTGTCGGCGGCGATGCCGACCACAGCTTCGCCCTGCCAGGTCGCGCGCTCCAGCGGCAGCGGATATTGCGGCGCCGATTTCATGCCCTTGAGATGGGCGAGCGTCGCCACCCAGGGATCGCAGATCTCGGCGAGGTCGCGGCCGGTGAAGACCCTGACGACGCCCGGCGCCTTGGCGGCGCGGCTGGTGTCGATGCTCCTGATGCGCGCATGGGCGTGCGGCGAGCGCACGAAGACCGCATGCAGCATGCGCGGCAGCACGACATCGTCGGTGTAGGCGGCGCGGCCCTCCACCAGCCGCTTCGCGTTGGGCCGCGGCACGCTGCGGCCGATGTAGCTGTTCGGAAGGTCGACGCGCGACAGGCCGACGCTCTCCGGCGAATGGTGGATGGTCATGCCCCCTCCCCCGCGGCGGCCCGTGCCAGCGCCACCTCCTCGACCGCGTCGACGATCGCCTGGTAGCCGGTGCAGCGGCAATAGTTGCCGGAGATATGCTCGCGGATCGCCGCCCGGTCGGGCGAGCCATGCCCGGCGCAATAATCCGCGGCGGCCATCAGCATGCCCGGCGTGCAGAAGCCGCATTGCGCGGCGTTGCGGGCGACGAAGGCCTCCTGCAGATCGCGGATCTCGCCGCTGTCGGAGAGGCCCTCGATGGTCTCGATCACCGCACCGTCGAGGCTGGCCGAGAGGACGAGGCAGCTCCTTGCAATGCGCCCGTCGATGCGCACCGTGCAGGCGCCGCAGACGCCATGCTCGCAGCCGCCATGGGCGCCGGTCAGCCCGAGATCATGCCTGAGAACGTCGAGCAGGTGGCGCCGCGCCTCGACGTTCATGGTCACGGCTTCGCCGTTCACGGTGAATGAGACGTCCAGGCGGGTCTTCATGCGGCCACCGCCTCCGGCGCGGTCGACCGGCCGACCAACCGGCGCAGCAGCACCTTGGCGAGATGGCGCTTCATGGCCGGCGAGGCCTGCAGGTCTCCGGATGGATCGAGATCGTGGTCGAGCGCCGCCGCCGCGGCCTCGACCCCATGCGCGACGAGCGCCGAAGCCGCACCGGCGCAGAGCACTGGCGTCTCGCCGACGCCGAAGCCGACGATGCGCGCGGAACGGATGGCGCCCGCCTCCCGCCGCAGCCGGAGGCAGAGGCCCGCCATCGCGTAGTCGCCGGAACGGCGTGCGACCTCGTCGATCGCGGCGATCTCTCCAGGCGCTGGCCGCGGCACCTCGATTGCGGCGATGATCTCATCCGCCTCCAGCGCGGTCTCGAAGAGACCAACGAAGAACCGCTCCGCCGGGATGCGCCGCTCTCCGCGCGGGCCGGCGGCGATCACGGCCGCCTCCAGAGCGACGAGGCAGGCCGGCAACTCGGAGGCCGGATCGGCATAGGCGATGTTGCCGCCGATCGTACCGCGATTGCGGATGGCGGCATGCGCAATGAGCGGGATCGCCGCAGCGATCAGCGGCGCATGGGCGGCCACCGCCGGCGAGCCGCCCAGTTCCGCGTGGGTCGCGAGCGCGCCGATGCGCAGGCCGTCCTGCGTCGGCGCGATGCCCTTCAGCGCGTCGATGCGGGAGATGTCGATCAGCACCGAGGGGGCCGAGAGGCGGAAGGCGAGCGAGGCCAGCAGCGTCTGGCCGCCGGCGACGATCCGCGCCTCCAGTCCGGCCTCGGCGCGCAACGCCCACAGTTCGTCAAGCGTCGTCGCCCTCGCGTAGGCGAACGCAGGCCATTTCATGCTCGTCCTCCCGGCCGGCGCCCGCTCCTCCGGCGGGCTTACGCGGCGGCTCCTCGACCTCACGATAAATGAGCGATTGATAAATACAAGGCTGCATCCGCGACTTTTCTGCGCTAGGTCTTCGCGCGAGGAGAGGTCATGGAGAGCAAGCGGGCAGGACCGCGGCGGCTGAGCCCGGAGGCGCGGCGCGAGCTGATCGTGGCGGAGGCGGTGCGCTATTTCGCCGAGGTCGGCTTTTCGGGTCCGACGCGGGATCTCGCGCGCCGGGCCGGCGTGACGCAGCCTCTTCTGTACAAGTATTTCGCGACGAAGTCCGACCTGACCGAGGCGGTGTTCGAGCGCGTCTACCTGGATCGGCTCGATCCCGCCTGGCCGGCGCTGCTCAAGGACCGCAGCCGGCCTCTCAGGGCGCGGCTCGTCGACTTCTACCGCGACTACACGCGCGCCATCTTCACCTATGAGTGGATGCGCATCTTCATGTACGCCGGCCTCGCCGGCGAGGAGCTGAACCAGCGCTATCTCAACCACGTCCGAGACCGCTTGCTGCAGCCGGTCCTTGAGGAACTTCGCGCCGCCGCGCCGGCGGGCACCGAGCCGCCCGATATCGAGGACATGTTCAACCTCCACGGCAGCATCGTCTATCTCGGCATCCGGCGCTTCATCTATCAACTGCCGGCACCGGACGACGTCGGCGCGATCATCGAGCGGGCGGTCGATCGATTCGTGCAGGGCTGGAGCGCGCCCTAGGCCGCGCGGAAGGTTTGGCGGGCTCGAACGCGAGCGAATTCGGCCCAGGCGGATGGCGCTGTCTCCACTCAAACCGTCCGGTTTGGGAAAGCCGACGGCTTGGGAATGGGCCGACGGCGCCGGGCCGCTTCGCCACGGGACGAAAACGCGCCGGCCATTGGCCGCCTCCGGTCGCCGATGCCGACGGATCTGCGTCGCGCAGCCATCGGCTTCCGGCTCGTTTTTTACCCTCTCCGAGGCGGGACGTCATGATTTGAATTCTGCTGAGCGGGCAATCATCAATCCGCCGAATTTTCCAACCGGTAACGTACCCTTAGGCAGCCCGCCCTCCATGGCCACGTCACCGGCCAAGACGAGGAAGCGGCCGCCGATCCGGCCGACGTCGAGCGCATCGATGCCCGTGACGAACGCCAGCCAGGCGTCTTCCATGGCGCAAGGCACGAGTTCAAGCCGGTCAAATAGCGCGTCCAGCTGCGCCCTCGCCGCTCCGCCCCCTACGACAGCGCTGCGTATGGGGGCTCGCGACAGGAGATCGATAGCCGCCGCCAGCGTCCGCTGGTCGAGCGGCCCTCCGCAATCCTGGGCGGCCGCCAAGGCCGAAAGCTTCAACCCCGCCTTCCAGTGAGCTTCGACAGGAAGGTCCAACCGCGGGATCTGCGGCGCGTTGATGTCAAATCCGGCAAGCCTAAGGACTGGCAGCAGCCGCGCAAGATTTCGATCGAGCCATGGGGGCAAGCCGTTCGGGTAGAGATAGCGCGCGCTCCAATGCGGGATTGCAATACATCGCGGACAGCCGTTTCTGACGCTGATCAGGTAACCTTCCTTGAGGGCGACGCGCTGGCGGCCTGTCGAGGCGCCCCCCGCCCACATCAGTCCGTGGATGGCCGGCTCGTAGACGCCGGGGATGCCCGCGAGCGCCACCCGCAAGAACCAGTCATAATCAGATGCTATGCGGTAATTCGTCCTGAAGAGGCCGATCTCGGCGAAGATCACGCGGTGCGCGAGAACCGTGATCTGAAGCAGCATCGGCATTGTGAGCCGGATCTTGGCCGCGTAGTCGGGATCGCCCGGCAGGTAGACGTCACGTCCGTTGAAGCCGTGCAGCGTCATGTCGCCGAACACCCAGAGCGCGCCGCTCCTCTCGATCGCCCTCATGGCGACGCAGAGCTGGTCGTCGGAATAGGCGTCATCACTATTGAGGAAAGCGATATAATCACCGGTCGCCAGCGCCACGCCCTTATTGAAGGCGTCGTAGATGCCGCTGTCCGCTTCGCTGATCCAGGTCGAGATCAGGTCGAGATTCCGCTCGATCGAGGCGCGCGTGCCGTCTGTGGAGGCGCCATCGACGACGACGTACTCGATATTCGGATAGGTCTGGCGCCGGATCGAGTCGAACGTCCTCTGCAGCGTCTTCTCGGAGTTGAAGGTGACGGTGACGATTGTAATCTTCGGGAAGGCGGATTGCGCCTCGCTCGGTCGGCGGCCGCCGAGGGCGCGCTGTCTGACGGACGCATAGTCCGACAGGGCCGGAGCAATCTTGCTGAACGTTGAGGCCACCCGTTGCCCGGTCCTGGAATGCTTGCGCCGAGCGTCGGATAGTTCCGAGCCGTGCAAATGGCAAGCGCGCGTCCCATCAGGCAACGATCTCAGATCAACGCACCGATTATCCTGCGTTGCGGGTGGTTCGGTCGGTGAAGTCCCAGATGATGGTTGATCTCGACCGAGCCGTCAGCCCGGCCGCGCCTTCACGAGCGCCGCAGTCGCCGGGCTGGCGGCGGTGGCCGTTGACGATCTTCGGGCGCGGCTCGGGCTCGCCGGCTCCCTGGTGATCGTCTCGATGCAGAATGACCTGGCCACTCTCGGCGCCTGGCTCGCGGTCATCCTGGGCGTGATCTTCGTGGTCTGCGTACTGGCCTTCCGCCAGGGTCTCGTCGGCGTCGCGGCCAAGAGGATCGGCCCGCCGCTGTAAGCATGGGCCTGCGCGGGAGCCCGCCCTCGCATCGACGAGCAGATCGCCCGCGGCTGCGAAGAACATCCCCGGATCGATCATCTGGAGTCGGGCGTCTCAGCGGGGAGGCTGATGCCGGCGACGCCGAGGACACGACACCTGCCGGCCTGCCGGCATTCCCCGGCGATTGACAACAATGCAATGCGATGGCAACCATCCGTGCAAATGCCGAACAATTGTTCGCAATCCGAGCAACAATTGAGCAGCCGGTTATCTTCGTGAGGCGGCCGGCCGGGAGGATGACCATGAAGAAGCGTGAATTCCTCAAGGGGTTGGCCGCGGCTGGCAGCCTTTCCCTATCCGGAGCCGCGGCGCGGGCGCAGGGCGCCTGGCCGCAGGCTGGGCGCACGATCAAGGTGATCGTTCCCTGGCCGCCGGGCGCCGCGAACGACGCGCTCGGGCGTCTCTTCGCGCAGCGCCTGCAGGAGACGATGGGCGCCACGACCGTCGTCGAGAACCGGGTCGGCGGCGCCGGCCTCGTCGGCACCAACGCCGTGATTCAGGCGGAGCCCGACGGCTACACCTTCCTGGCGAGCGCCTTCAACACGGCCGTCATGCCCAAGGTGCTGAAGGCCGCGACCTTCAATCCGGAGGTCGACCTGGAAGCGGTCGCCCGCACGGCGGTCGCGCCGCTGGTCTGCGTCATGTCGGCCGCGCGTCCGGAGAAGACCCTCGCGGAGGTGATCGCCGCGGCGCGGGAGAAGCCGCGCGACTTCACCTTCGCCATCTCCTCGCTGGGCTCGGCCGGGCATCTCGCGACCGTCGAGTTCCTGCGCCGCACCGGCCTCAAGATCGACATGGTCCCCTATCGCGGCACGACGCCGGCGCTGCAGGACCTGATGGGCGGCAGCGTGCAATTGCTGATCGATCCCTCCTTCGCGCTGCTGCCGGCGGCCGCGGACGCCAGCAAGGTCAAGGCCCTGGCGATCGCATCGCGGCAGCGGTCGGTGCTGGCGCCGGATGTCCCGACCTTCAGCGAGGGCGGCGTGCCGGACTATGCGTTCAATTCCTGGTACGGCATCTGGGCGCCCAAGGGCACGCCGCGCGACATCCAGGAGAAGGCGAACGCCATGCTGCAGGCGACGATGAAGGACCCCGCCGTCGCGCAGCGCCTCACGGCAACGCTCCTCGAGCCCATCTCCGAGGACATCGCCGCGACGCGCGCCTTCATCAAAAGCGAGGTGGAGCGCTCGGGCGCCCTGCTCAAGAGCATCAATTTCGAGCCGGCCTGATGGAGGTTCGTCCTGGCCGCGTCCTGGTCACGGGCAGCAGCTCGGGCATCGGCGCTGCCATCGCCGCGCGGCTGCTCGCCGAGGACTGGACAGTCGTCGGCGCGGCACGGCGTCCGGCCGGCATCGCCCATCCCGCCTACGAGGAAGCGATCGCCGATCTTGCGACCGCCGAGGGCTGCGCGGCCGCGGCGGCGAGGGCGGATGGGGCCAGCGCCTTCGTCCATGCCGCGGGCTTCATGGCCACCGCCCCGCTCGCCGACCTCGATCCGGCGAGCGGCGAGGCGATGTGGCGGCTGCATGTCGCCGCCGCGGAACGGGTCGCTCAGGCTCTTCTGCCGCGCATGACCGAGGGCGGGCGCGTGGTGCTGATCGGCAGCCGCGCCGCGGGCGGCGCGCCGGGGCGCAGCCAATACGCCGCATCGAAGGCCGCGCTGGTCGCCATGGCCAGGTCCTGGGCCAGGGAATTCGTGGGTGCGGGAGTCACCGTCAACGTCGTCGCACCGGCAGCCACCGCGACGCCCATGCTGGACGATCCCCGCCGCGCTGGCGAGCGCCCGAAGCTGCCGCCGCTCGGCCGCTATGTCCGGCCGGAGGAAGTGGCCGCCGCAGTCTCCTTCCTGCTTTCCAGGGAGGCTGACGCCATCACCGGCCAGACGCTCACGATCTGCGGCGGAGCCTCGCTATGAGCGGGCTGGAGACACCTTCCGCTTCCGCCGCAAGGCCGGATGACAATCCCAAGAACCTCGTCCAATCCGTCGCGAAGGCCTTCGCCGTGCTGAAGGCCTTCGACGCGAGCCTGCCGGAGCTGACCGTGAGCGAGGCGGCGGCGCGCGCCGGCATTGATCGCGGCACGGCGTTCCGGCTCATCAACACGCTGGTGCTGCTCGGCTATGTCGCGCCCGTGCCGCGCGGGCGCCGCTACCGTCTGACGCTGAAATGCCTGGAGCTCGGCTATACGCCGCTCGCGCGGGCCGACCTCAAGCTGCTCGCCCGCCCGCTGCTGCGCGAGCTCGTGCCGGAGACGGCCGACGCCGCCTCGCTTGGCATGCTGGACGGGACCGACATCGTCTATGTCGAGCGCGCGCAGGGCGAGGGGCTGCAGCTCAATCTCGACCGCCGCGCCGGCAGCCGCACCGGCGCCTATGCGGCGGCGCTCGGCCATGCCATCCTCGCCCATCTCCCGGTCGAGAAGCAGCGCGAGATCGTCATGGCCTCCAACCGCATCCGCCTGTCGGAGCGGACGCTGGTGGAGCCGAAGGCGATCCTCGACCGGCTGGCCGAGGTGCGCGCGCGGGGCTGGGCGATCTCGGACGGCGAGAACGCCTATGGCCTGCGCACGGTCGCCGCCGCCGTCCTCGATACGGACGGGTCGCCGATGGCGGGCGTCAGCCTGACGATCCATGCCGAGCGCATGGGCATCGACGCCTTCGCCAAGCATGCCGTGCCTGCCGTGCGGCGGGTCGCGGCGGAGCTGACCGCGGCGGTCGCTCGCAGTTTCGGATCCATCGCCGCCGCGCGCTAGCGGCGCGCAAGCAAGGGCCTTCGCATGAGCAAGCATCCACGCAATCTCTTCAAGGCGAGGCTCGGCCAGCGTCAGCAGATCGGCTTCTTCGCAACCATGGCGGCGCCGGGCCTGACCGAGCTGATGGCGGGCTGCGGCTTCGACTGGGTCCTGATCGACACGGAGCATTCCCCGATCGAGCTCCCGGATGTGATCGCCCATCTCCGCGCCATCCGGACGCCCGATGTCGCGGCGCTGGTCCGCCCCGCCTGGAACGACATGGTCACCATCAAGCGCGTGCTGGACCAGGGCGCGCAGACGCTGCTGATACCCTATGTCGAGACGCCGGAGGAGGCGCGCCTGGCCGTCTCGCATACCCGCTTCCCGCCAAAGGGCGTGCGCGGCGTCTCGGGCTCGTCGCGCTCCTCCAACTACGGGCTCGATACGGATTACTTCGCCGCGGCCGAAGGCGAGATTTGCTTGATTGTGCAGATCGAATCGCTGGCCGCGCTCTCGCGGATCGAGGAGATCGCGGCCGTCGAGGGCGTCGACGCCGTCTTCATCGGGCCGTCCGACCTCGCGGCATCCATGGGCCATCTCGGCAATCCAATGCATCCTGAGGTGCAGACGGCGATCGACGACGGCTTCCGCCGGCTGAACGCCGTTGGCGCCCGCACGGGCTACCTCACCGGCAATGAGGACGAGTTCCGGCGTCGGCTGGCGGATGGCATCGATTTCATCAGCTTCGCCACCGACGCGGTGATCGTGCGCAACGCCACCCTGAAGCTCGTGGAGAGGCTGAAGGCGTGAAGGCGGGGGAGATTCCCATGTCCGATGCCTGCATGGCCGATAACGTCGAGCAGGAGGATCCCATCGCTGCGATGATGGACGGCCGGCTTCGGCCGGTCGAAGGAGCGCCCGGCCGGCGCGAGGCCTACCTGCACTCGCCATCCGTGCAGAACCACGCCGCCAGTCTGATGACCCTCGGGGATGGCGCGCTCGGCTGCGTTTGGTTCGGCGGCACGCAGGAAGGCATGGCCGACATTTCGGTGCACATGGCGCGGCTGGAGCCCGGAGCGGACGTCTGGAGCCCAGCCGTCAAGCTGACCGACGATCCGACGCGGTCGGAGCAGAACCCGATCCTGTTTCCGACGCCTCAGGGTCCGCTCTGGCTGCTCTACACTTCGCAGAAGTCGGGCAATCAGGATACCGCGGTGGTCCGCCGCCGAATCTCGCTCGACCACGGCCGAACGTGGTCCGCGCCCGATACGCTGATCTCCGATGCCGGCGTCTTCGTCCGCCAGCCATTGGTGGCGCTGCCGAACGGCGACTGGCTGCTCGGCACGTTCCTGTGCCGCACCACGCCTGGCGTCAAATGGGTCGGCGACGACGATATCAGCGTGCTCCGCATCTCGTCGGACGAGGGCCGGACCTGGCGCCCCGTCGAGGTGCCGGACAGTCTCGGCTCCGTGCACATGAATGTCGTCCCGGTCGGCTCGGGCGAACTGCTCGCGCTTTACCGCAGCCGCTGGGCGGACCATATCCATGCCTCGCGCTCCGCCGATGGCGGCCGGAGTTGGTCGCGGCCGGAGCCGACGTCGCTCCCCAACAACAATTCCTCGATCCAGGCGACGCGGCTCCGCGATGGCCGGCTCGCGCTCGCCTACAACCATGCGAGCGCGAGCGACGCCACCGACCGCCGACTCTCGCTCTACGATGAGATCGAGGACGAGGCGGATGGCGCCGCGGCTCCGGCGCCGCAGCCGGCGAGGGCGCGCAGCGCGTTCTGGGGCGCTCCGCGCGCGCCGCTGTCGCTCGCCTTCTCCGGCGATTCCGGCCGGACCTGGGGAGGCCGCATCGATCTCGCCACCGGCGACGGCTATTGCATGACGAACAATTCCGCCGAGCGGCTGAACCGCGAGCTCTCCTACCCATCCGTGCATCAGGCGCCCGACGGCCGGCTGCATGTCGCCTTCACGCATCACCGCAGGGCGATCCGGCACATCGTCCTGGAAGCCATTTAGAGAACCGTCCGAGGGGACCTGGACGCCTCGCCCTCCGCAGGGCCCCATCGTCGCAAGGACAGACGCCATGCGCATCATCGATATCGCCGAGATCACCAAGCCGATCTCGTCGCCCATCCGCAACGCCTATATCGACTTCACCAAAATGACCGCCTCGCTGGTCGCGGTCGTCACCGACGTGGTGCGGGACGGGCGACGCGTCGTCGGCTATGGATTCAACTCCAACGGCCGCTACGGCCAGGGCGGGCTGATCCGTGAGCGCTTCCGCGACCGCGTGCTGGAGGCGGACCCGGCATCTCTCCTGAACGAAGCCGGCGACAACATCGACCCGCACAAGATCTGGGCGGCGATGATGAAGAATGAGAAGCCGGGCGGCCACGGCGAGCGCTCGGTCGCGGTCGGCACCATCGACATGGCGGTCTGGGACGCCTGCGCCAAGATCGCCGGCAAGCCGCTGTTCCGCCTGCTCGCCGAGATGAAGGGCCGCGAGGCGGACCCGCGCGTCTTCGTCTACGCCGCCGGCGGCTATTATTATCCGGGAAAGGACGATGCGGCGCTGCGCGCCGAGATGCGCTCCTATCTCGACCGCGGCTACACCGTGGTGAAGATGAAGATCGGCGGCGCGCCGCTCGACGAGGACCGGCGCCGCATCGAGGCGGTTCTCGCCGAGATCGGCGGCGAGGCTAGTCTCGCAGTCGACGCCAACGGCCGCTTCGACCTGGAGACGGCCATCGCCTATGCGAAGATGCTAAGCCAGTATCCGCTGTTCTGGTACGAGGAGGCGGGCGACCCGCTTGACTACGCGCTGCAGGCCGCGCTCGCGCCCTTCCATCCCGGCCCCATGGCGACGGGCGAGAACCTCTTCTCGCACCAGGATGCGCGCAACCTCCTGCGCTACGGCGGCCTTCGCCCGGACCGGGACTGGCTGCAATTCGACTGCGCGCTCTCCTACGGCCTCGTCGAATACCTGCGCACCTTGGATGTTTTGGCGGAGCACGGCTGGTCGCCTCGCCGATGCATCCCGCATGGCGGCCATCAGATGTCGCTCAACATCGCCGCCGGTCTCGGACTCGGCGGCAACGAGAGCTATCCTGACCTGTTCCAGCCCTACGGCGGCTTTCCGGACGGCGTTCAGGTCGAAGGAGGGCACATCACCATGCCGGAGCTCCCGGGCATCGGCTTCGAGGGCAAGAGCGACCTGATCCGGGTGATGCGCGACCTGGCGGAGTGACGAGGGCCTGAGGAAGGGCCGCGGCCGTCGATGGCGTCCGGGAGACCATCGCAATCCCTTGTGGGGAAGATTGACCTTCCTCCCTCGCCGATCGAGACTTCGCCGGGCAAGCCCGGGATTTCCATGCCACGCCGTATCGTCGATCTCTCCGTCGCCCTGCAGGCCGGCATCGCCTCCGATCCGCCGATGATGCTGCCCGAGATCGCCTATGTCGGCCACGAGGAGGGGGCGGCGCAGATGATGGGGCTTTTCCCTGGCCTCAGCCGGGAGGACCTGCCCGACGGCATGGGCTGGGCGGTGGAGACGGCGCGCATCTCGACGCACAACGGTACGCATCTGGATGCGCCTTACCATTTCCACCCGACGATGAACGGCGGCGAGCGGGCGATCACCATCGACGAGGTACCGCTGGAATGGTGTTTCGGCCGCGGCGTGAAGCTCGATCTCCGCGACAGGCCCGACGGCCATGTCTGCGGCGCCGCCGAGATCGAGGCGGAGCTCGCCAGGATCGGCCATGCGCTGCAGCCGCTCGATATCGTACTCGTCAACACCGCCGCCGGCGCGGCTTACGGCCAGCCGGATTATCTCGACCGCGGTTGCGGCATCGGGCGGGAGGCGACGCTGTGGCTGACCTCGCGAGGCGTGCGCGTCACCGGCACCGACGCCTGGAGCTGGGATGCGCCCTTCTCTAAGACGCGCGAGCGCTTCACCCGCGAGCGCGACCCCGCGATCATCTGGGAAGGGCACAAGGCCGGCCGCGACATCGGCTATTGCCATCTCGAGAAGCTGGCCAATCTGGAGACGCTGCCCGCGACCGGCTTCACGGTGGCCTGCTTCCCGGTCAAGATCGCCAAGGCCTCGGCCGGCTGGACGCGGGCGGTGGCGATCCTCGACTAGGCCTTGCGGACGACTGGGTAGGCCCTGGAGGGGATCGGAACGGACCGGAAGCAGAGCTGGCTCGGGCAATCTGCGCAGCGGGGATAAATGGATTTCTGCTTGAACGCGGCATGATGCCGGTAACGGGAAAGACCCTGGCGAGACGACCGCGCCGGAACGTCGGCCCGGCTATCGAAGCGATGGTGGGGCTTGCTGCCATGAAGGGCGAAAGGACGTTGGCCGAACCGGCCGCCCAGTTCGATGTCGGAACGCCTATTCCCTGCCTCGCCAAGTCTCGGCCGTCGGTCCGACGATCATGAAAGATCGACACGCTGCATCTGGCATACCCTTTTGCTGGCCGCCTGATATTGCTGCATGCGACGCCTGAAGCAGATTCATTGAGCTCTTCGCCATCATCATCTCAGTCGGAATCGTCCAGTGGGCGCGCGAAGGTCAGATACGAGAGCCGGTGGCATCAATCCACGCACCAGAAGCGTTCCAGGTGTATTCTCCGCCGCGGACGCAGCACGAGCGAGCGGGCAAGATGCGCAGCCGAGATCGCCCATCGCTGCTCGTACCGCGCCGCAGCGGCCTTCTCGAGTTCAAGATATGCGCTGAGACGCCTGAGCACGTCAGCACGATCGAGCCCCGCGCCTGACGCCATCGGAACCCTAGCGTATTTCGCCAGCAAGATCTCCGATGCCCGTCCGACTTGATCGAGCTTCTGGCCGAGAGAGGGGCGAATTTCGGCGGCTGCCTGCCGCCAGATGGTCAGTCGTCCCCCGGCGAGAGCGAAGCGCAGGAACCAATCCAAGTCCTCAAGCCGCCGGAGTCGTTCGTCCTGCGGCCCTACCTCCGCCAGCATGCGCTCGCGGGGCACGATGGCGGTGCTGCCGGGACAGTACCAGCATCCCGAGGCGAACCAGAGCGGATGCTTCGGTTCACACGGTATACGCTCCCTGAGGGTGCGCATTTCGGCGTCAACGTAACGAAAACCCGCCGCACCGGCGACTAAGGCTCCAGGCGTCAGGCGCGCCTGCGCCTGCAGCGCCGCAAGGCGCGGACGTAAACTGCCCGGCGACCAGATGTCGTCTGAGTCAAGAAAGGCGACCCATTCGCCACGCGCCTCACCAAGCCCCGTGTTCCTGGCGGCGGCAGGGCCCTGGTTCTCCTCGTGGCGGACGATGCGGATCGACGCGTTTGTCAGGCTCGGCAGCCAGGCCAGCTGGACAGGCACGGCAGAGCCATCATCGACGACAACGATTTCGCAGTTTACGCCCTGAATCTCGATCGATCCGATGGCCCGGATCAGATCCGACAGGCGATCCTGAACTGGAACCACGACGGAAAGGATCGGCACGCTCAACTCAAGCTCTGCCTTTCGATGACATAGCCGTCGGCGGTGGCCAAGACCACAACTCTTGCAGGTTCACGGCGCGTCATCGACGCTTCTTCCTCGACAACCATCTCCGCGAGCGCGGGAAACTCGGGAGCGGGTCCATCCTCACTACTGAGCGTGAAACGCGCGCTGAGAAATGCCTCCAGACCAGGCGGAAGAACGCCGCGCACCACGAAGCGCAGGTTATCCGACGGAAATTCAGCGAGGACCTCGATCACGAATTCCGCGATCTCAGCGGCCTCCCTGCGGTTCATGGGCTGGACGGCGCGATCACGCCACCGGAGCGCTTCCACGAACATTTCAAAGGACCGGGAACGAGCGAGATCGTCACCGGAGAGGCCCTCTGCCTCGAGCGCGCGATCTCCAAACGTGGCGCGGACGATGGCACGCAAAGACATCCAGTCGGGCATCACGACCGAATCCGCGGCATGAATCGGCGTGAGGCCATGGATCCGCTCCGCGTCAGGCGTCAATCGGCGGGCATGCCGCTTTGGAACCGCGAGTACGTTGACCGAGCCGCCATCCGAGAACACATCGCTGGCGGGATCGTCGCTCGGCTGGACCAGCGGCGGGCAATGCCACCACACTTTATAGTCCATCTCGAGCAGCCGCCCCAGCAGATGAATCGAATTCTCGCGCTGCTCGGCGCCGAGATAAAACTGGTTTTCTGCGTAGATCATCGGTCTATTGTTGAGCAGTTCTGCCGCGCCGTCCAGAACGGCGAGTTCGAACCCTTCAACGTCGATCTTGAGAAGCTGGACGTCCGACAAGCCAAGGCTGTCGAGGGAGATGAGGCTGACCGTGCGCCAATCTTCCGACACCGTTGCGATCACGCGGCGTTCGCCTAGATTGCCGCTGCCGTTGTCGGTGGTCTCGACGACGACCCGTCCCGCAGCGGCGCCCACGGCTGCGCAACGCGCTTGGACATTCTCAAGTCCGTTAGCAACAAGGTTGGCGCAGAGAAGCTGGAAAATCTTCTGCTGCGGCTCGAAGGCGAGAACCATGCCCTCCTTGCCCACGCTTCTCGCTAGAGGAACGGTGATCAGGCCGATATGCGCGCCAATGTCGATGGCGACGTCGCCGTTCCTCAGGAGCGACGAAAGAAGCCTCACTTCGGCGGGGCTATAGGCGCCCGTCCGGACCAGCGCCGTCCGCACGTAGAAGTCATCTGTCCGGACATGAAACAAACCTTCTTGCGACTTGACCCGAAGCACCAAGTCATTTTCGGTCGAAGCCTTGCTGTCACTCATAGAGCCTAGAGATAGGTTGTATGGCTGAAGGCGGGATTAGACAGCGGAATGAAGACGAGATCCATCTGCCATAGCGCATGGTCGTGCTCCCGCCACAGCGGTTCGCACATGTCGATGACCCCGAAGCCCTTTTTGTGAAGCCATTCGATCATCTCGTGGAAGAGCAGGCTTTCGGGGGCGATCCGGAAATTATAACACTCGATGACAAGTATCGACGCAGCAGGAAGGACATGGGCAAGAGATCCCTCAAGAATGGGGACCTCGAAACCATGTGTGTCAAGCTTGACGAGATAGGGGCCTGGTAGATTGCGCGTGCGCGCCTCGTTATCGAGCGTTGTCATGGGCACGCGCGTCCGGACGCTCTCCGTCCGCGTCGTCATCGCCAGACCACCCCAAGGAGAGCTGTCGTCAAACCAGATCTCGCCCTGCTCAGCGCCTGCGGCGGCTAGCACATATTCAGCATTGGTCCGGGCCTCGCAATAATCCCCAAGCGCCTGGCGATGGTAGTCCTGAGCTTCGATCAGGAGATAACTAGCTTTGGGAAAATGCCGCTCGCAAACCGCGGACCACATGCCGTTGGAGGCGCCGACGTCGATCACCGAGCCGATCTCGGTCCCACGTGCCGCCAACTTGCCGAGCGCGAGGTCCGTCGACATAGCGTAGAAGGCAGCCTGTTCCGGAGGAAGGCTGTCGAGTGAGGGACGATTGGACACAGTACCGTTTCCTGATGGTCGAAGTGCAGGTCACGCCCGGTCGGGTCAGGCGACCTTATCGAGAACGACGAAGTGTCCGGCGCTTTCCAAAGGCTTGGTCAGCTTCCAACGTGGAGAGCTGGCGGCGACGAATTCGTCCGTTGCGAGTTGGGCTCCCTCGGAGAAGAAGCCATAGTCGTCAACCACGATCGAGCCGCCGACCTGCATAGCGCCGTCGAGATACTGGAGCGCATCTCTGATGGGTTCGTAGAAGTCGAAATCGACATACGCGAAGGCGACCGACTTCGGCGCGTCCGGGGAAGCGAGCGTGTCCGACACCCACCCCTTCATCAGATGCAGCCTGTCGCGCGGGAATCCGACTCGGTCGAGCTTGGACAGCACTTCCGTCTCGGGTGAACGCATGGTCCCGGTGTAGGCGGCCATGCTGCCGAGGTTGAATATGTCGTCGATCAGGCGGTCCTTCTCGGTCGGCGGCGGCAGGCCTTCGAACGAGTCGAACAGATAGAAATGCCTGTCCATCGGCAAAATTTCCTCCGCAATCAGCCGAGAGGTGGCTCCCTGCGCCACACCGAACTCGCAAACAGCGCCCGGCGTCTGAAGGCCGCGATGGAGTGCGTCGACGACGTAGAGCGCCTCGCTGATCGTTGTTCCCAGAAGATTGGTCAGCGCCTCCTCCCGCCCGCGGCGGACAGGAAGCTTGGGCAAGGCCAGAATTCGCAGCATGCTTTCGATCTCGACCGCATCCTGCTTACGGATTTGCCGAAAGGTCAGCTCCTCGGAGAGCCGCGCCGCGAGATCGCGATTCGCCGCGCGGAGCGCCGCGACGTCACCATCGCTGGCGGCGTGAGCTGCCGCGCCCGAGTGGCCGCCGACGAGCTGGCGCTCAAGCTCCGCGATGCGGCCGAGCAGACCGTTGATCCGTTCGACGGAGTCGATGCCATCCGGTGGAATTCGACGTATCTCGACTCCAAGGCTCCGTGCGAGGAATTTTAGCAGCATCATAACTTCGAGCCCGGTTCGCGACGTCAACGCTGCTTAGCTTGGGCGGCTGCCCTCGCCGCCCACCGCTTCAAGACGCTTTGATCCGGCGAGTCAAGATAGGAGCACCCGGAGGAAGAAGGCCCTGAAGCGGTTCAGAATTGCATGGATCGTACGGCGCCCGATGGTCGCAATTCCATCGATCGAGGGGCCGGCCGCACGGCGTCGAGGAGCTCGAGAGCCATCGCTCGGACGGCATGCGCTGCGATCGTAGCCAGCGCGTGTTCGAACCGCCACGGGTTCGCCGACGGCTCCAACTCCTGAGAAGGTGGAGCCATCAAGGGCGGTACGAGCAATAAGGTCTCGCCTGTGGCCGGCCCCGCGCAGTGCGCCTGGTCTTCGATCTCGAAGATGGGCACACGTCGCACTGGGCGGCGATCGAATCGGCGGCGGCGAAGATCGGCTGCACGGCGCGAGAGGCCCGAATGAGTGGATCAAGCGCACGGAGAGCGACGCTGGCCGACGGGAAGAGCTGCCGCTTCGCCATGGAGCCGGTGATCGGACCTAGGAAAGCTGGCACCGGCATGGGACGCTGCCATCTCAAGGAAAGCCAGGGCCAGACCTTCGACGCCCTCGTCGCCGCCGCATGACCAGGCGTGCCGCACGGGCGACGTCAGCCCGGGCCTACGTCACACCTTGATGCCGATGCGCCCGGTATAGTCCGTGCGGTGCAGCAGCGGTCGTGGTTTGTGAATCTCGAAATACTCGTCGACCGCCCGACGGCAGCCCTCGAAATGGCCGTAGTCGTCGATGATGAGCACGCCGCCGCTCGTGAGCCGCGGCCAGAGATGCACCAACTCGTGTAGCGTCGATTCGTAATAGTCGGTGTCGAGATGCAGATGGGCGATCGAGAGCGGGGCGTGATTGGGCACCGTCACTTCGACCGGTCCGCGAACAAGATGGATGCGCGACGTCGGATAGGCGGTCTGGGCGATATTGGCCTCGGTCACGGCCTGGAAATCCTCGGTAACCCAGGCATCGCGCGTCAAAATCTCGCCGCTTATCGCCTGGTCCTGCGCGCCGTTCGGGAAACCGTCGAAGGTATCGAAGACGAAGACGTCGCGATCGGTCGCGCCGAGTCTGACCAACGTCTCCAGCACGAGGCAAAGCCCGCCGCCGCGGTAGACGCCGCATTCGACCACCGCACCGGCGACCGCAGCGCTGGTGATGTGCTTAGCGCTCGAGTAGAGCGCATACAGCCGATCGACGGACAGAAGCGACTCGGGTCGCCAGCGCTCGAACAGCTCCCAGAAGAGGGGATCACGAATGTCAGGGTACGATGGGTTGGTCATCTTGCGGCGGCCTGATCCCGGCGATGATCGTAGAGAAGCCCGCCCCAGAGATCGTTGATCGGATAGCCCTTGCGCGTTGGCGCGCCGGGCCTGCGCTTCGCGAGCCCGGCGATATAGCGACGGCTCCTGAACTGCACGTAAGAGCTGAACATGCTGCCGATCGTCTCTTCCCAGTCGGCGACCCTCACGCCGTAATCGACCCGTATCTGTTCGATTTCGGACTTTCCGATGGTTGCGTGGTCCAGTGTCGTCTTGGATGATTCGTGGACGCGGAACGCCCCAAGAAAGCGATCCAGCCGCCTGAATCGACCAGCACGCATGTAACGGACGAACAGGTCGTAGTCGAGTGCGAAGCGCCGCCCGGTGTTGATGTTGCCGGCGCGCTCGAACAGGCTGCGACGCCAGAAGCAAGTTTCCTGTGGAATGAGGTCCCAGCGTTCCATCAGGTAGTTGGAGTGCGATGGCAGCAGCCAGACGCCGAGAACCCGGTCGTTCGAGTCGATGACGACGCGGTTGCCGTAGACGGCGTCGACGGAGGGATTCGCGTCGAAAAAGGAAGCGATGGCCTGCAGTGCGCCTGGCAACAGCACGTCGTCCGAATTCAAGAAGCCCAGAATGTCTCCCTTGGCTCTGCCGAGCCCCTCGGCCACGGCGGCCGAATGCCCACCGTCGGGCGCCGATCGCCAGTAGGCGAGACGATCCGCATAGTGCTCGATGATGTCCTGAGATCCGTCGCTCGAGCCCCCGTCGAGGACGATGTACTCGAGCGCCGCATAGCGTTGCAGCAGAACACTCCGCATCGTCGTCTCGAGGAAGCGACCCTGGTTGTATGAAGGAGTCACGATAGAGATGACGGGCAGGGCCATCAGTGCTTCTCTGTTACGGCAATCAGGTAGTCTCCCCTGCCGAACGGATCATGCAGGTACTTCGAGATCATCGCCAACCTCAAGGCGGCCAGGCCGATTGATCGCGGAAGTGGAGTGTTGTGGGAAACCGCACCGTTCAGACCGAGCAGGTTCTGCTGGACGGACAGGCAGGTCCAGTAGGGGTGGGAGGCCGTCTTCATCCCGATGAGCTTGAGATCCGCAGAGTCGACCAGATTGCGCATGCCGCGGCGGGTGAAGAGATGCCTGTGATAAGGGGCGTGCCAGTGCGCCCACGTTGGCCCGAACAGCCTTACCTGCCACGAGTCGAGATTGGGCGTCGTCATCAACAGCATGCCCCCGGGAGCCAATAACATTCCGAGGCGGATCAGCGCCGCTCTGGGGTCCACAAGATGCTCGATGACCTGGCCAAGAAAGATAAGTTCGTAGCGGCGGTTCGCAGGCAACACATCAAGCGCATTTTCGGCGCTTGCCGGCCAAATCGTATGCCCTTTCGCCCGGGCGGCGGCTGCAGCGTTGTCGTTCAGCTCAAGCCCGTCGCGTGACCATTTCGTCACCGTTCTGATCTGGTCGAGGAGGTGGCCCTCGAAGCAACCGACGTCGAGAAACCGGACCCGCTCGTCGCCCACGGCGAACCGGCTGCGCGTCGCCGCCAAGATCTCGTCGAGCGTGCGATCGACGAATTGCGGGACGGCGCGCCGTACGAAGGCTTCGCGGACGCCAGCGAAGCGGGGTCCGCCGGGAAGCATCAGAACCCTTTTGGAGACCCGGCGGGCTTTGCCGAGCGCACGGACGAGGAGACCGCGCGGCACCGTCGCCGCAGGCTGCGGCGGTTGGCTCGCCGATACGGCGGAGGCGGCGGGTTCCGGGAGGTTCTGACGGGCGTCCGCGCTATACGCTTCGCTATGCGTCAGGGGGACCTTGGCGAGGCCTCTCACCCACCTCGAGCCGCCCCAGTAGAGCAGGAACGGCGACACCTCGCTCTCGCGCGCGATCAGTACCGGCTCCGCCCTTGAGTAATGCTTCTCGTAAAGGGGCTTGAGCGCCTCGTTGTCGAGGCGTGGCCAAGTCGTGGCGATGCCGGTGGCGTCGCAGAAGTAGATCCTGTTCAGCCGCTGCTCGCCGAAACGCGTGTCGGGCAGCGAAAACAGCAGCCGTCCGGCCACGTCTCCGGTCGCCGGGCAAGTGGCGGGCTCGAAAGGTCCGGGCATGGCGTCGATCGGCGGCGCCTTTTCCAGCCCGCCATAGAATGGAAAGAACAGTTCGGCCTTGCGCGCCCTGAGACGTCGCCCGAGCTTGCGGCCCAGTTGGAGCGGGCCCGCCAGCCTTTCCTTCCACGCGCCGGGCGTCGTCTTGGACAGCACGTCCGCCTTGCGTCGCTGCTCCTCCAGATAACCGCTGAAATCCGTGCTGAGCTGGCCAGCCCTGATCCGGAACACGGAGACATGGCCTGAGGCCCACTGGAAGCGGCCATAGCCGCGAAGCCGGGTGAACAGGTCCCAGTCGCCGGCGAGCTTCAGGTTCGGATCGAAGCCTCCGACTGCGCGGAAGGCGTCCGCCCGGAAGAACACGCCGTCCTGGAATAGGATGTGGCCGTCCAACATGTCACGATAGCCGACCTTTCGAGGCTGGCTGCGGTTCGCGAAGCGCCAGCCGTTCACATCGACCACGTCCTCGAAGCAGACGGCTACGGCCCCGCGAGCGCAGGCGAAAGCCTCGGCCACTCTCACGAGAGCCGCGGGCTCCAGCAGGTCGTCGGCATTGATGTATCCGAAGAGCTGGCCGCTCGCGCCACGGAAGCCCTTGTTGAGCGCATCGTACATGCCCCGATCCGGGCCGGAGATCACACGTGCGATCCTGTCGCCATAGCCACGGACGATGTCGAGCGTCCCGTCGGTCGATCCGCCGTCTGCGATGATGTATTCGAGGTTGGGATAGTCCTGGGCCAGCACCGACTCGATCGTCGCGGCGATCGTGTCAGCTCCGTTCCGGACGGGCGTGACGATGGTGATCCGGGGTAGGGGCACGCCGTCGCGCCGCCCCTCGATCCGCCGCATCCCGAGATAAACACGCCGCGCCGCTCTCCAAACGATGGATCGCGAAGTCACGCACGTCGCCCCGGGGCGACGGATGATCTCAGGAGCATGCAACAGAGTCCCGAAGCGGCCAAACCTCTCATCGTGCAGCGCAATAAGCTATGGCGAGCGGCAGCGCAACTTGGGGGCGGTATCGGAGTCAGGCGGCGACCCAGCGGCGGCCGGCCCAGTCATAGGTCAGCATCGGGATCGGCTCGATCCAGCCTGCCTGCAGGAGTTCCGCCCGCCCGGCAGCGGTGCGCCGACGTTCGGTCCGCCACGCTGCCATCTCTGGAGCGGGAAAGCTGCCGCCATGGGCCAAGAGCGCCTCTCGTGCTTCATCGACATAGCTGCCAAAGGCGGTCGAGGTTTTCTGGACGGGGTGATACCGGTAGGTCCCGAGCGGCACGTCGACCGCATGCAGCCGAGCGATCTTGAAGAAGCGGCACCACAGCTCGAAATCTGCGGCGTAACGCATGTCGGAGCGTAGCCGGCCGCCCGCGCGCTCCCAAAGGCTGCGTCGCCAGAAGGTCGATTCCTGCTGGATCCAGCCATCAGCCTCCCAACCTGCGCCGGCCAGGTTCAAGCCGTTGAAGAAGCTTTTCCGGTCGAAGCCGTAAATGTCGCCGACCTTGATCATCGCGCCCTCGGCGTCGATCGCGGTCGGATAGCGGGTCGTCAGCCATTCGATCTCGGGAAATTGGTCGAATAGCGCCGCTACGGTCTTCAGGGTCCAGGGAAAGTAGACGTCGTCCGAGTTCAGCCAGGCGAAGATGTCGCCTGTGGCGCGGGCGAAACCGCGGTTGAGCGCGTCATACTGCCCGCCATCGCGTTCGCTGACCCAGTAGGCGATCTGGCCGGCATGGGCCTTGATGATATCAATGCTGTCGTCGCTCGAGCCTCCATCGATCACGATGTGCTCGACGCGGGGCCCCTGCGAAGCGACGCTCGCGAGGCATTCCTTGAGAAACCCACCCTGGTTGAAGGACGGCGTGACGATCGAAAAGAGGCTCATCGCCGCGCTTCGCCATGTGCTCCGGAGCCGATCGGATACCCCCCGGCGAAGCCCTTGCGCGATGCCCCTGCGAAGGCGGCGAGGCAGGCGAGCAACTCGGCCTTGTCCACGGCTTCGTCCTCAATCACCTGCAGCGTGCGAGCCGTCGGCGTCATCTGGTCGAGCGCGTTCAACACGGTCTCGGCGGACAGTGCGCAGGTCGCCATGCCTCCGCCCGGCGCCATGGGAAGGTCGATCCCCACGGCCACGCCGCGCGCCGCCTCTGGCAGTCCTCGTCGCCAAGTCAGGCTTCCCCATAAGCTGAGGCAAGGATGATCGAGATGCGCCGCGAGGCAGGCGAGCGTCGGTCGATTGGTGATGAGGCCGGCGCTTCCGCGCAGCAGCACCGCAATGTCGAGCGGATCGAGGTCGGAAGAGAACACCGTCCTCAAGTTGTCGCCCCCGGCCTTGAAGAGATCGAGCTGTGCGCTCGCGAAGTCGTCCGCCAGGACCACGCAATTGATCTTGGACGCCGTCAGCTTTTCGGCGATGCCAGCAACGACCGCGCGGCCGTTGGGGGTGGCGAACTGGGTCATGTCGAAGGCCAGCACGCAGTATCTCTGCGCGATGATCGCGAAGCGTTCGATGATCCCCAGAGTGGCGCTTTGCTGGAAGTCCGAAGGGAAGGGAGCATGCTGGACATGGGCTGGGTGCAGGAAAAAGCCGAATGCGTTGGCCACGGCGGTGAAGTTCGCCGGCCCCTCCGCCCTCAGCGATCGGCCGGAGCCGATCGTGGCGAGCGGCTCGCCGTCCGGGTCGAACAGCACCACGTGCAGGAGCTGGGATTTCCGGAAGGTTGCGGAGACGTGATCGATCAGGTAGCCGGCGCCCCCATCGAGCACGAGCACTCCGCGCGGCTGGAAATCGATGAGGCCCTCGAACGCCGCCCGCAGCGATGTCGGCGATGGATCCGGCCGAGACATGTCCCCAAACAGAGGCCTCAGCTCCACGTCGGGCGCATAGAACCGCAGTATGTCGTGATGCGTCTCGCCCGTCAGCACGCAGACCTTGCGGCCGATCTGGCTGGCGCTATCGTGGATTCCGCGAATGAAGGGCAGCCAATGGGCGAGGGCAGCTTCGCCGCCGCCGAGGCAGATCATCTCGACTGTGCCGATCGCTTTCGCCGTCATTGCCCCGCCACCTGTTGTCCGATCAGCCGTTCCAGGCGCGCCGCATGCGCCTGGACCGAAAATCTCTCCAGCACGATCTCGCGAGAGCGCCGCCCGAAATTCTGGCGCATCGTCCCGTCGGATGCGAGCTTGCCGATGCCATCCGCCATGGCGTCCACGTCGCCATAGGGGACGAGGATCGCGTTTTCATTCGAACAGGCGACTTCACCGACGCCACCGACATCGGTCGTGACCAGCGGCAGCCCGCAGGCCGCGGCCTCCATGAGCGTTTGGCCGAAGGCTTCCTCCCGCGCGCAGTTGATCATGAAGTCGGCCGCGCCGAACAGCAGCGGCATGACGCGCTCGTCCGAGATGTTGCCAAAGCCGCGGACGCCGGCAACATATTCAGAGTTGTGCCCGAAGCCGATCACCTGCACGCGCCCCTCTCGTTCGAGGCGGTCGAGCACGGCCCGCAGCATCGGGCCACCCTTGCGTTCTTCCGCCAGATTGACCGCCCCGACGATCCCGATCAAGGCATCCTGCGGCAGATCGAGGAACTGCCGCAGCCAGGTTCGCGGTTGCGGACGAAAGAGGTTCTCGTCGAGCCCCAGTTGTGTGGTGGTGATAGCGGCTCTGCCGTGGAAGGCATCGTCCGCGACTTTCGTCAGCCAAGCGCTGTTTGTGGCGATCGGCACCCGGTCTTCTCCGGTGAAGACCGACCGCCGTTCCGCATAGGCGCCAGCAATCAGTTCCGGTTCGAGTTGAGGATACTCGCCTGGGGTGGGACAATTGGCGTCGCAGCCGGTGCGGTAACTTCGGCAATCGCCGAAATAGGCGCAGCGGCCCGTCGCCCAATGGCAGTCGTGCATGTAGGCGATCGTGGCGAATCCGGCGTCGCGGACATGTGGAATGATCATCAGCGGCCAACTCGCCCAATGAAGGTTCCCGAACACCACGGCGTCGGGCTTGCGGGCGGCGACCAGATCGAGCACGGCCTTTGCGATCGCCATGTCGTCGAGCCCGGCGTCGCGGTGGATTTCGGGGTGTCTGCTCACTCCCAGGAAACGGCCCGTCGCGCTGCGGCCGCGCAGCGGCAGGGGATCGGGCGCGGGATGATCGAGCCAGCAGATCACTTCGACGTCGTGTCCGCCGTCGAGGAGCACCTGAACCTGTCGCCTCAGCGCCACGCCAGCGCCGCCGACGAAGCCGCAGTCATTGACGAAGGTGATGCGCATGCCCGGCATGTAGTCAAAACACCAGGCAGACGCAACGCGCAGGCTCTCAGACCACGTAGGTTTGGTCGAAGAGATGGCCCGTGTTGTCTGCGAAGAAGAAGGTGCCGAGATTGGGCGTGAGGCCCGAGGCCGAGACGACGAGGTCGGCGGCTAGCGCTCCGGCGGCGCCGTCGGGGTCGTACCACAGCGCGTTGTACGTGCCCTGCCAGCAGAAGGACGGCCCGGTGCTGCTGAACACCAAAGCCGTGGTGGTGAAGCTGAAGAGCGATGCCTTGGTGACCTCGGTCACGCCGAAATTGGTGGCGCTGAGCCTGACGATGTCCTGGTTGGTGAGGTCGAGGATGGTATCGTAGCCCTGGTTGGGTCCGGCGATGTAGAACTGGTCGCCGCCCTCTCCGCCCTCGAGGATGTCGATGCCGGATCCGCCATAGCCCCCGTTCTGCCCGTCGCCGAGCAGGATTTGGTCGTCGCCCGATCCGCCTTCGAGGTAGTCGCCCTCGCTTTCACCGTTGATGAAGTCGCTGCGTGAAAAAGCGGTGCCATCCCCCTCAAAATTTACTGTACTTTAACAAATTTTTCAGTCGGCCGCATCGATTTGCCGGCCCGCGCCTTTAGCTGTCGATGAACGCCGTCGGCGTGATTCCCTGGGTCCAAGCTGGGCAGAAGGCTGGACAGAACGCCAAAGCAGCTTGCTTCCACCCTTTCCCGAAAGATATACGCCCACCGTTCGCCGCCTGGGCCGGCGCCAGCGAAGTTTTTTGGAGTCACCGATGACGCACAAGGTCGCCTTGCTCACGGGCGTGACTGGCCAGGACGGCGCATATCTCTCGGAATTGCTGCTGGCCAAGGGCTATGTCGTCCACGGGATCAAGCGCCGCTCGTCGAGCTTCAACACCTCGCGCGTTGATCACATCTATCAGGATCCCCATTCGGGCGGCCGCTTCCATCTCCACTATGGCGACTTGACCGACGCGACCAATCTGATCCGGGTCATTCAAGAGACGCAGCCGCACGAGATCTATAATCTCGGAGCCCAGAGCCATGTGGCCGTCAGCTTCGAGACGCCGGAATACACCGCAAACTCCGATGCTGTCGGAACCTTGCGCATCCTGGAAGCCATCCGGATCCTCGGCTTGACCCGTACGACCCGGTTCTACCAAGCCTCGACTTCAGAACTTTACGGCAAGGTCCAGGCCGTTCCCCAGAACGAAACCACGCCCTTCTACCCGCGCTCCCCCTATGCGGCGGCGAAGCTCTACGCCTACTGGATCACCGTCAACTACCGCGAAGCTTATGATTTGCACGCCTCCAACGGCGTGCTCTTCAACCATGAAAGTCCGATCCGCGGCGAGACCTTCGTGACGCGCAAGATCACCCGCGCCGTCGCCGCCATCCATCTTGGCAAGCAGGATTGCCTCTACATGGGCAACATCGACGCCCGCCGCGATTGGGGTCATGCGCGCGACTACGTCGAGGGCATGTGGCGCATCCTGCAGCAGGAGCAGCCCGACGACTATGTGCTGGCCACCGGCGAGACGCATACCGTCCGCAGCTTCATCGAGATGGCCTTCCGTGAGGTCGGCATCGAGATCGCCTGGGAGGGCAAGGGCGTGGAGGAGACGGGGCGCTGCACCAAGTCCGGCCGAACGCTGGTCCGCATCGATCCGCGCTACTTCCGCCCGACCGAGGTGGACCTGCTGATCGGCGACCCCGCCAAGGCGCGCGCCAAGCTCGGTTGGACCCACACGGTCGGCCTCAAGGAACTCTGCGCGGAGATGGTGGCCTCCGATCTTGTGGTGATGAATGGCGGCAGGCCCCGCGATGGCGAACTCCTGCAGATGCTGAGGGCGGCGGAATGAGCGCGGCTGGAGGTTTCGCGACGGATTACCGTCTTGAAGGCAAGCGCGTTTTCGTGGCCGGGCATCGCGGCATGGTCGGGTCGGCCTGCGTCCGCCGGCTCCGGCAGGAGAATTGCGAGGTCCTGACGGCGGGCCGCGATACGCTCGATCTCAGGCGGCAGGATGCCGTCGAGCGCTGGATGGCGGCCGAAAGCCCCGATGTCGTGGTGATCGCCGCAGCCAAGGTGGGCGGCATCCTCGCCAACGACACCTATCCGGCCGAGTTCCTCTACGAGAATCTGATGATCGAGGCGAACTTGATCCACGCAGCGCATCAGGTCGGCGTTGAGAAGCTGCTCTTCCTGGGCTCGTCCTGCATCTACCCACGAGAGGCGCCGCAGCCGATTGAGGAGACGTCGCTGCTGACAGGGCCGCTCGAGCGCACCAACGAGTGGTACGCGATCGCCAAGATCGCGGGCATCAAGCTCTGCCAGGCCTACCGCCGCCAGCACGGTGCCGACTTCATTTCGGCCATGCCATCGAATCTGTACGGCCCCAACGACTATTTCCATCCCACGCGCAGCCACGTGATTCCGGCGCTCCTCCGCCGCTTCCACGAGGCGCGGGAGACGGCAGCGCCGAGCGTGATCTGCTGGGGCACCGGCACCCCGCGGCGCGAGTTCCTCTATGTCGACGACCTCGCCGACGCCTGCGTCTTCCTTCTGCGGCGCTACTCCGACGAGCCCCACATCAACGTCGGCACAGGATCTGACGTGACCATCCGCGAATTGTCTGAGCTGGTTGCGAAGGTGACGGGCTATGGCGGATCGATCCAATGGGACACCTCGAAGCCCGACGGCACGATGCTGAAGCGCATGAGCGTCGGCAAGCTGTCTGCAGCCGGCTGGTTAGCCTCCACACCGCTGGCCGAGGGGCTGCCCAAGGCCTACGACTGGTATCTGTCCCAGCTTGAAGCCAGCGAAGTGCGCCAGTAGGGCCGTGCATCCAGAGCGCCTCCCGATCTCCATCGTGCTTCCGACGCTGAATCGCCGCGAGCTTCTGGCGCAGGCGCTGGACAGCATCGGCGCCGATCCGGCTCTAGAGGTGATCGTGGTCGACGGCGGATCGACCGACGGCACGATCGAAATGCTGGCGCGGCGCGAAAGCGTGACGCTTCTCGACGATCGTCGGCGCGGTCTCTACGATGCCATCGACCAGGGAGTCGCGCATGCCTCCGGCGCGGTCATCATGCTGCTCGGTTCCGACGATCTCCTGGCGCCTGGCGCGGTCGCCGCCGTTCGTACTGGCTTCGCGCGCGCCCCCGAGGCGGATGCCGTCTCTGGCCGCGCCGAATTCTTCGACGACGAAGGGGGAGCCGTCATCGTCGTAGAGGACGAACGGGATCTCCGGCTCGACGCGCATGCAGCGCTCATCGGAGCCTCTATCATCAACGCGCGCGCCTTCCGGCTCGATGTGTTTCGCCGCATTGGCGGCTTCGGCACGTCCTATCCAACGGTCGCCGACCGTGCCTTCCTGGCTCGCTTCGTTGCAGGCGAACTTGTCAACGCGACGCTCGACGCAACGCTCTATCGATACCGGCGGCATGCCGGCTCCTTGACCTTCGCCAAGCATGCCGGAGAGGATCTGAACTTCAGAACAGAACTCCTCGGCTTCGCCCGCGACGTGGCGCGCTGGGCGACGCCAGGCTCCGACCTTCATGCCAAGGCGCTGGCGCTCGAAGGGCGATGCCTCGCCGGGCAGATGGTCAGGCGCGCCAGGGAGGGCGATGTCTGGGGAGCGCTTAGGAGCGCATTCGGCACGGATCCAGGCGCCGTCGTGCACCCCCTCTTCGCCCTGGCGCGCGGCGCCGTTGACCGCGCGGCCACGGGCGACAGGCGATGAACGGCGGCCTGTCATGAGCGTTGTCGGCGATCGCAGCGGCATGGCCACCAGCGGACCGTTTGCTTCGCCCCGGACGAGCTCCGTGCATCCGCGCAACGGCCAGATCGCCTTCGTCCATCTGCTGCGCGGCGTAGCGCCGATCCTCGTCCTGTGGGCCCATCTGGGCGGCTGGTGGCTGGCCGTAGCCGATGTCCGCTGGGAGCCCTACCGGCTCTGGTTCGAATGGGCGGTGAAGCCGCTGGCGCTGTTCCAGGAGGGCGGCCACCTCGGCGTCGTCCTGTTCTTCTTCATCAGCGGCTACATCATCACCTTTGTGAGCGGCAGGGAGACCGTCCGCGCCTATGCGATCAGAAGGTTCTTCAGGCTCGTTCCGGTGCTGGCGATCGCGTTGGTCGTCACAGCGCTGGCGACCCTGATTCTGAGCACCGCGCTCGGGCTGAAGCCCCTTGGCGTCCAGAGCATCGCCCCTCGCGACCTCGCGCTCAATTTCCTGCAGCTGTGCTGGCCCCTCGGCACGCCCTACACTCTCAGCGTCACATGGACGCTCTTCGTAGAGATTGTCTTTTACGCGATGACCGCCGCGACCATGACGCTCGGCAGGCGAGCGCCGGCCGCAGCCACTTGGGCGCAATTGGCGCTTGTCGCTCTCGTGACCGTGCCCTTCGCGCTCGGTGTTCCGTCCGGGCCTGTCTATCTGCAGGCGCTGTTATACCTGCCGCTGCTGGTGGTGGGTCGGATCATTTACCTGCTCCATGCCGGTCAAATCTCGGCGAAGGCTGGCTCAGCGCTCATGGCGGCGGCGTGGTCGGGCTTCGGGGCGCTCTATGTCGTCATCCACGGCAACCTGCTGTGGACCTTCGCGCAGCCTCCGTTCTGGACTTATCTGCAGGCGGGAGTGCTGGTGGGTACGGCTATGGCGTTCGTTCGGACCACCCCGCGCATCCTCTCCTTCCTCGCCGACATCAGCTACTCGCTGTACATGCTGCATCTGCCGATCGGATCGGTCCTGCTGTTCGGCATGAAGGCATGGAACATCGACGTGACAATCGCCTATCTGATCACATTCGCGGTCGTGATCGCGGTCGCCCATGCCTGCCACCGATACGTGGAGGTGCCGGCCCAGGCTCTCGGGCGCAGATTGTCGGGTTCCTAGGGGGCTCCAAGCCATGAGGCCACGCTCGTGCCTCGCTGTAAACGCGGCACGAGCGTAGCGACGGCGCCCCCGGAGCTGGACTCAGGTGCGAATGGGCTGGAAATACTCTTCCAGCTCCGGATAAGGGAAGAAGTGATGGTCGTTGACCCCGCGCGTCGCGCGGGCGAGCATGTAGCCGCGGCCAATTTTAAGCTCTTCGTCCTGGCGGATGAGGATGCGCTCGGACAGGATCTCGAAGTAGCTGGTCTCTAGGGCAATGCGCAATGCCGGCATGGAGAAGGCACACCAGGTGGACCGGTCGAGCGGGTAGATCTTCTTGTGGTCCAGCTCGATCAGGGCCCGATCAGTGTCGAGCATGACTGCCGTCTCCATCAGAAGCAGCCCACCATCCTTCAGCGTCCGTCGAAGCTTGGCGAAGGCGTACTCCGGGTAGCGCAGGTGATAGACGATACCAAAGCACTGGATCACGTCAAAGGAAGCTTTGCCGAAGACCTGATCGCAGTTGTAGACCGAGGCCTCCTGAAAGGTAGCCTTCGAATTCTTCAGCGCCTTTGCGATCTCGAAGGTCTCCGAGCCCTCACCGAAGACAGGACGCAGGGACAGGATGTCGGAGCCGACGACCTCGGCCGCACCGTTGGCCTCGGCTTCGAACGCCCAGCGCCCGTCCCAGGTCCCGGTGTCGAGCACACGCTTGCCGCTGTAGTCGACCTTCTTGACCTCCGCCAGGATCTCGTTCCAGAAGATGTCCCACTCATACCCAGGCGTGATAACACCGCCGCCGACGTCGATCTTGTGATACCACTTGAGCTCCGCCATGCGGGCGAGCAGCCTTTCGCGATCCATGGTTTGTCCTGCAATCGAGCATTCGGAATGGCCGCGGATCCAGGGGAAGCGGGCGCGTCTCAATAGGAAGCGCGCAACCGAGCGTCAAGGTCAGGCCGGCGCGCTCACAGCACGTCGCGGATGTCCGATCTCGTCATTTTGACGAAGCGGTAACCCAAATAGAAGATGGCGGCGGGAGCCAAAACCATCGCCGCCCAAGCTCCAGGGGAAGGGATGGCGCCGTCAAAAAGCGCGCCTCTGATCGCGTTAAGATACCAGGCAGCCGGATTGACCGTCTGCAGTGCCCGTAGCTTCTCCGGCATGCTCGCTTCGAGGACGATGACAGGCGAGAGCCACATGGCGAATTGCAGAGCCAGCCCCAGAACCTGCGCCGTGTCTCGGACAAACACATGGAGCGGACTCAGCAGAAGACCGATCGAGACGCCGAGGCAGGAGAACAAGAGGGCGACAAGCGGTATGGTGAGCCAAGTCCAGCGCGGCGCCGTTCCCGACACGACCGCTGCGGTGATCACCAGCGCCACCGAGATCATCATCACCACCAACGAACCGACTCCGCTGCGGAGCACGAAGAGCCATTCGGGCAGTGCGATCTTCCGCAGATAATGAGCGTTGTCGACGAGGGAGGATGTCGCCCTCGAGCAGGCGTCGGCGAAGGCGAGCCAGGGCAAGAGCCCGGCCGACAGCACGACTGCGAACGCGGCCGAGTTGCCCGCCGCGGGCCCGCGACTCGGCATGATCTCCGAGAACACGAAGGCGAAGACGAGGATCAGGCCGAGCGGCTGGACCACGTGCCAAAGGATGCCCATGGCCGTGCCCGCATAGCGCTGGCGCAGCTCGATCAGCGCGTTGCTGAAGACGAAACTGCGCCAAAGAACGAGTTGGCCGGTCACCTGTCCCTCATGCGGCTGTGTCGGCTGCTTCCAGGTCGACCTTGAGTTTGGCGACGCCATAGAATGGGCTGGTCGACCTGTCCCAGAAAACGAAGAGCGGCCCGAGCATGTGCGGAGCGGCGGGCGAAGCTGCAGGCGACTGCGAGCGCCGTCTCGCGTCGAAGGCGAATGTGTAGTGGCCGACGGCGACGTCGAGGTCGACGGAGAAACGCACAACGGCCTTCTTTCCGGCGTCTAGCGGCTTCGAAGCTTCGCCGGACAGCGCCGCGCCGAAACCGAAAAGCGGCTCGCCGAAACGATTGAAGATGGTCAGCGTGCAGTCGGGATCCGCCACATCGCACCGAGCCTCGATCACCGCCTCGAAATTGAGCCGCGTGCCGATGCGCACCGCGGTCGTGGCCGCTCCGTTCCGGTCCAGGCAGGCAGCGGCGATCAGCGCCATTGAACCGTCCGCCAGCAGGACGGGGCCGTTCTGCAGCAGGCTCGCCGCCTCGATTCGCTCGATGGCTTTCTGTAGCGTCGTCGCGCCCGGCCGGCCCGGGGCTACGACAGCCTCTGCGGGCTGTTGGACGACGGGAGCCGGATCGCTTTGCGGCGTCTCGATCCGTGCCTCGGCGCCCTCGTTCCGGCTGGATGCGAGTTTGCGCCCGAGAGAGGAGTGGTAACGATTGACCACCTCGTCAGGCTTGCCGATGAATTGAGGCCTTCCGCCTTCGAGCAGCAGGGCTCGGTCGCACAGCCCCTGGACAGCGCCTGTATCGTGCGACACGAAGATGATGGTGGTGCCGGCAGCCTTCATACGTTCGATGGCGGCGAAGCACTTCTGCTGGAAGAACACGTCTCCCACGCTGAGCGCCTCGTCGACGATGAATACATCGGGCTGCATGAAGATATACGTGGCGAAGGCGACGCGCACGAACATGCCGGACGAGTAGATCCGCATAGGACGGTCGAAGAACTCGCCGACATCAGCGAAGGCCTCGATCTCGGCGATCCTCTTGCGGCCGTAATCCGCCGGAAACCCGAGCAGCGAAGCACTGGCGATGACATTCTCCCGCCCCGTGAGTTCAGGGTTCATGCCAGCGCCGAGTTCGAGGAGCGCCAGCACGCGCCCGTTCACCCGTGCCTCGCCGGTCGTGGGCAGCAAGGTTCCAGTCAGGAGCTTGAGGAGCGTGCTCTTGCCCGATCCGTTGGTTCCGATGATCGCGAAACACTCGCCGCGCTCAATATCGAAGGTCAGATCGCGCAAAGCCCAGATTTCGGTCGCCCTACGGGGCGTTTTCGAGAACAGGTCCAAGAGACGGTGTAGGGGCTTTGCATAGAGCCTGAAGCGCTTTCCCAGCCCTTGCGCTGACACGGCCGGACCCGACGCCTGCCTGTGCCCGCCAATCGTCTCCATACCGCCCACGAGCTGGGTTCCGGTCATCGTCAGGCAAGCCACTCAACCGTGTGCGGCAGGCGAACGTTGCCTGTGAAGCCGCGCTCAGCCCCGCCGTCAAGGATGCGAAGCGGGCCAATCCGCTCACGCGTGTCGTGATGGACACCGGAGTCGTCACTGACCGACTGGTAGTTGTCGCCAGCAATGACGGTCATCCAGTAGCAGCCGGGGGCGAGGTCACAACGCATCGCGAATGTGGCCGAGAGCCGCTCACCCTCGGGCAGCCGGTCGCGCAGCACCGTCAGGTTCTTTAGGCTGATGCCGAAGACGAGCGTGCCGTCGAGATCGTTCAGCACGAATCCGAGGTTGGGCTTTCGAACAAGCCGGCGTGCCACGGCCGTCATGTCGATTCGCAGCACTCCGCCCTGCTCCTGGCTCAGCCGGTGCGTCCCGCTCTCGTCAGACACAGAGACGCACTCGAAGACGAGAGCACCCTCACCGTAGCCTTCGATGCCTTCGATCAGATTCACGCGTGCCAACGCCACGTTCGCGATCCCGTCGGTTTCTCGGCGTCGTCGATCATCGCGCGCTCGGAAACCGGACCCGTTTAGCGGTTTTCGCCGGGCTTACAAGTGCGGCATGACCGACGGGCGCGGCTTGGGAGGAGGCCGGCGGGCGCGGCAAGCCCGGCAAGCGGCCGCTCGGCCGCTACCTCTACTGGAAGCGGACCGCCACGCATTTCATGCTCTGCCGGATCAAGCTCTACGTCCTGCCCGTCGCGAAGCTCGAAGAGGAGTGGCCCGAGCGGAGCGAGCGCCAGCGCGCCTGGTTCCCGGCCGCCGCAGCCGCGCTCCTGGTCGAGGAGCCCGGCCTCAAGCAGATCATCGAGCAGATGGCGCGTCGGCGGCAGGACTGACCATCCGCCTCCCCCCCCCGCGGCCATCGACGCTTGGCCGACGCGCGTCCGGGCTCAGGCGCAGGCCGTCGGCTGACGGCTCAGCCCGCTGACAGAATCATGATCTAAATATCTGATACACTGCATTGTTCAGCGGCCTATCCGCACTGTCATGCTATCTTCTTGGTTCACGCAGACGTCGCGATGATCGCCTTCTCATTCCCGATAAGTCCCCCTTATCAGCTCATCCCGGAGTGTCTTGGTTTCGATGTCCCGCGGCTAGCAAATGTATCGCTGCGGCGCGCTACGGCAGCAGGATTGAATGGCGGGCCCGGTGAGCTCGGACGCGAGAGTGCCGCGCTCTTTCGCTCTGGCGGCATGAGCGTCAGTCTCGCGGGTGGATGCGTCACGCCCTACCCCTCGATCGAGGCCCGCTGGATGCGACGCATCGCAACGCGCAAACGTTGGCTCGCCATTTTCTCGGATCGTCAGCCAATGCCGGGACGGAATGCCGGATTGCACGCCGGAAGGCTGAGCGAGCCCTCGTCTACCTGCGATCGCAAGCGCTAGTGCACTTCAATAGGGCCGGCGCGAGAATGAAGAGAAAAGCACCGGCGCACAAGAATTGCGCTCGCAGTCGGGCGTCAGGCTGCTAGGCTGCGGCCGTGCGCGCCGCATACCGTTAACCCGCCGCTGCCGCTCGAGCGTCCACCGAGGATTTCGTCATGTCCCGTCCTCCGCTGCCGCCATTCACCGCCGAGACGGCGGCGCAGAAGGCTCGGATGGCCGAGGATGCCTGGAACAGCCGCGACCCCGAGCGAGTCTCGCTGGCCTACACGCCGGACAGTCGCTGGCGAAACCGCGCCGAATTCATCGAAGGCCGGCCGGCGATCGTCGCCTTTCTCACGCGCAAATGGGCCAAAGAGCTCGAATATCGGTTGATCAAGGAGGTGTGGACCTTCCAGAACAACCGCATCGCCGTCCGCTTCGCCTATGAATGGCATGACGATTCCGGCTCCTGGTTCCGCTCCTACGGCAATGAGAACTGGGAGTTCGATCCGGAGGGCCTGATGCGCATGCGCATCGCCAGCATCAATGACCTGCCCATCCGCGCCGAAGACCGGAAGTTCCACTGGCCACAGGGCCGGCGGCCTGACGATCATCCGGCCCTCAGCGCGCTCGGCTTGTGAACCGGAGCACTGCGAGATGGCGACGGAAGCCCTGACAATCACGCGCCCGACGGCGCCGGAGCTCGCCGCGAGGCTCGAACGGCCGTCAGGACCGGTCCGCGGCTATGCGGTTTTCGCCCATTGCTTCACCTGCGGCAAGGAATCCGGCGCCGCCGTGCGGATCAGCCGCGGTCTCGCGAGGCGCGGAATCGCTACCCTGCGCTTCGACGTCACCGGCGTCGGCGGCAGCGCCGGCGACTTTTCGACGACCACCTTCTCCACCAGCGTCGACGATCTCGTGGCGGCCGCCGAGGCGCTCGGCGAGATTGCCAAGGCCCCTGCCCTGCTGATCGGCCATAGCCTTGGCGGCGCCGCCGTGATCGCAGCGGCAGAGCGCCTGCCCGCGGTCAAGGGCGTCGTGACCATCGGTGCTCCGGCCGATGTCGCGCATGTGCTGCACCAGCTCGGCGCCGCGCTTGACGTGATCGAGCGCGACGGCGAAGCCGAGGTCACGCTTGGCCGGCGGGCCTTCCGCATGCAGCGGTCCTTCGTCGACAATGCCAGAGAGCAGCCGCAATCCGAGCGGATCGCCGGGCTCAGGCGCGCCCTGCTCGTCATGCATTCTCCGACCGATACGGTCGTCGGCATCGAGAACGCGAATGCGATCTTCACCCGCGCCAGACATCCCAAGAGCTTCGTTTCGCTGGATAGGGCCGACCACTTCCTGTCCAGCGCCATTGACGCCGATTACGCGGCGTCGGTGATCGCCGGCTGGGCGGAACGGATCCTCCCGGAGATCAGCGATGGCGATGACGACCCGCGGCCGCAGCGCGGCGTGCGCGTGCGCGAGACGGGCGCAAGTCCTTTGCAGAACCGCATCCGCGCCGGCGCCCATCGCCTGACCGCCGACGAACCGCTGGAGGTCGGCGGCGGGGACACCGGGCCCAATCCCTACGACCTGCTCGCGGCGGCTCTGGGCGCCTGCACATCGATGACGCTGCGGATCTACGCCAATCGCAAGGGACTGCCCGTCGAGCGCATCACTGTCGATGTCGCTCACGACAAGATCCACGCCGCCGATTGTCGGGACTGCGAGACGCGGGAAGGCAAGATCGATCGCTTCGCCGTGTCGCTCGCCATCGAAGGGCCGCTCGATGACGAGCAGCGCAATCGCATGGCGGAGATTGCGGCGCGCTGTCCGGTGCACCGCACGCTGCACAGCGAGGTCGAGACGACGATCACGCTCGCGTCCGTCCCCGGCAGCCAGGCGCCTCGCAGCACGTGATCGGGATTTTCATCTGTTTCGGCCGACGGTCGTCGGATGATCCCTTCCGAATGGAAGACGCTCTAGGTCGTCCTGCGCTTCCGGTAGAGCGCGAAGAGCTGCGGCAATTGGCTGACGAGGAAATCGGCGAAGGCTGGAGCGTCCGCCTCGCGGACCCGAAAAAGCGTCTCACCGTCCCGCCTTTCGTAACGGACCGGCGTCGAGCCGTCGGGCGCAGTCCATCCTTCCTCAGGCTTGCCCCCTGCCCTCTTGGGTCTGGCTGACGCTGCTGCGAAGACGCGGACGAATCGCTCGTCAGACGCCAAAGCCGCGAAGCCCGGCTCGGCGGCGGTCCGGCGCGCCGCAGCCAGCGCATCGTCCTGCTTGAGCCTGTCCGCCAGACCCAGCCAGCGGGTCCGGCCTGCCTTCGGCGCGGGGCCGATCGCCTCGATGAGCTCCTGCGGGATGCTGCGGACGACCGAGATGAGCTTTGACAGCTCCGTCTTGTCTGTGGACAGCGCGGCCATGGCGACGTCGCGCGGGAAGCCGCGATCCTCCAGCGTGGCCGCGAACAACCCGCGTTCGATAAAGCTGAGGTCCTTGCGCGCAGAGTTCTCCTGGCCCTGGGCCACGAGGAGCTGGCTGTCGTCCAGCTCACGGATCACGGCCCTGACCGGAATCCCGAGTGTGGCGCAGGCGCTGTAGCGGCGGTGGCCGTAGGCGATCTGGTAGCGTCCCATGGCCGCAGGATGCGGCCTGACCAGGATAGGCACCTGCTGTCCGTGCTCGCGCAGCGAAGCGAGCAACGCTTCCTGCGCCGCCTCGTCGGTCTCGATGCGATCGCGGGCGAACGAAGGATCGATGAGATCGGTCGCGAGCTCGACGACCCGCTCACCGGATGCGGCCAGCTTCTGTGCTTGGCGAAGCTCCTCGTCGAAGCGCGACAAGGAGCGCGACACCGCGCCCACGGCGCCGGCGGCCACGCGCGTCGCGCCTTCGGCGGCGGCAGGAGCAGGAACCGGCGCGGTGGGTCGCGTGTTGGCACCTGCCAACCCGGCGCCAAGGAGGGCGTTGCGGAGATCTTTCGGCGACGTCATGACCTCCCCCAAGCCTGCTTCATCAGGTCTTCGATCTCGCCGTTCACGGCATCCAGCGATTCGATCGCCCGGTCATAGGTGGTGCGAGTGAAGAACTCGCGGCCCATCTCGTAGAGTGTCTGCTTGGAAAGGCCGGCATCGGCGATCGCGGTCGACTTGACCATGGGGTGGGTCAGCACCCTGTCCTGGAACATCGAGCGCATGAAGCCGGTGATCTTCGTCTGCGGGCCATCCGACGGCTCGTAGCGCGTCACGAGATAGCGGATGAAGTCGTAATCAAGGCTGCCGCCGGCATCGCGCACGACCTTCAGTAGGTCGGAGGTCATCAGCAGAAACTGGCACATCGACATCACGTCGAGCATTTGGGGATGCGCGGTGATGATGAGGCCGGACGCCGCGCAGAGCGCGCCGAGCGTCAAGAATCCGAGTTGCGGCGGGCAATCGAGCACCACCACGTCGTAGCGGTCCTCGACGACGGCCAGCGCCCGCGCGATTCGACCGAAGAACAGCGGACCTTCCCGCTTGTCGATCAGAGCGCGCGGCGTGTCATGCTCGAACTCCATCAGCTCGAGGTTGCCTGGCACGAGGTCGACGCCCTCGAAATAGGTCGGCCTGATGATCCGATCGAGGCTGCGCGCCTGGTCGTCATAGCGGATCGCGCCATAGATCGTGGCGTTAGGCCCGACGTCGAACTCCGGCTGGAGACCATGCAGCGCCGTCAACGAGGCCTGGGGGTCGAGATCGACGGCGAGCACGCGGTATCCGCGCAAAGCGAGGTATTGGGCGAGATGTGCGGCGGTCGTGGTCTTGCCGGAG
>JAESFG010000175.1_pt1 | contig 191412 bp, 152 predicted proteins | sample 9269371 | NCBI WGS metagenome assembly JAESFG01 (sample SAMN14506227, study PRJNA617093) | algae metagenome | isolation source: Aetokthonos hydrillicola CCALA 1050 (B3-Florida) and co-occurring... | place: USA: South Carolina | collected 2013-01-01 | reverse complement strand
TCAGCGGGAGCACGCTGCGAAGCCACAAAGAGAACACCCTGTTCGCCGAAGCCGCGTTCAAGGTCGCCGCCTACGCGATCAAGGTGTAGGGATCCCGCGGGAGATCAGGGCTTCTGGACTGAGCAACTGCCGATCAGTTCGACGGGCCAGCGGCTCGTGAAGTCGTCAGAAGAAGGGGTCACGAGTTACCACGCCAGCGCCCACTCGGAGGGTGCCGGCGGCACTTCGGACGCGTCGATCACGGTCGGGTCGCTGCGCGACCACATGATCCGGCGCCGCATGAAGGACGGGACGGATCTGGATCCCATCCCGTACCGCAACGCCGCGCGCGTCGATGTCACGATCGACCTGGCCCTGAACGACCGCCCGCCTCCGATCCGCAGCGTCGACGCGTGCGCCGCGGCAGAGATCCCGGAGGTCAAGGTGTTCCGCTTCCAGCCCGACGGGACGCTCGGGCCGCAGATCCTCAACACCCGCCTGATGATGGCCCACGGCTACTTGGGACAGGAGAACGACAAAGAGATCGTGCGCGGGAAGGATCCGGTGTACTTCACCGTGACCGACTTGGAGTCCGGCGACGAGTGGTCAGACCTGATCGTCAACACCGAGTACGCACAGTACGACGGTGGCGTGCTCGCCGACGACCTGGGCGTGCGTCTGACCGTCAACAAGCATGAACCGGCGGCGTACGCCTCGATCGCGTACACGTCGGAACTTTCGGCGTGGGTGCTCGACGGCTTCAGCTACAGGGCCGCGTTGACGCCGTCCGGACTGAGCGTCAGCGGGCAGTTCATCCTGTCGGACTGGGTCGTCACCGAGACCGCTGACACGATTACGGCGGTCTATTCCTACGGCGACCTCGGGCCGCTCTGGGACACCGTCAGCATTCGCCCACCGGACGAACTGTTCACCGCCGGCAGGACGTACGGCTACGGGCTCGGCGGCGACGGCGCGGGATACTTGGCGGTGCCCTCCCCGGGCGCCTTCGGGCTGATCGGCGTGGCCATGGGCCTGATTACCGCGGGCTCGAGGCGGCGAGCGCGGGAGTAAGCCCGGGCGGATGCAGCACAATCGAGTGGAGAGATAGGCGGCCGTCGCAACAACGGCCGCCTTTCGCGCGCGCGAAGACAGCGATCGAACGACGGCCTACTCCGCCGGCTGCACTCTCTTCTTCCGCGGGCGCGCCAGCCCGCTCCACTGGATCCCCACGCCCACCAAGGCGATCGCCGCCCAGATCACCAGCCACTGGGCCGCGCTGAAGCCCTCGACCTTCGCGGCTCCGGGCAGGCCCGCCGCCGTCACCAGCCACGCCCCGGCCGAGAGCCACAACGCCGCGCCCGCGAACGCTGTCACCGCGCCCGCCGTGCGGTCCGGCAGCAGCGTGCCCAGCCATGTGCCCAGGATGAACCCAACGCCCGCGGCGACGAGCATCGCCAGCCGCTGCGTCGGAGATCGGGCGTTCCACGCCCCGACCGCCTCCTGCCACACCGCCGACGCGAACGCTGATGCGCGGTGCTGGGCGTCGATCAGGAACTTCTCGGTCGCGTCCATCGGCTTTGCGGCCTGGCCGTCAGCGGGCGGGGTTGTGGTCGGCGTGCCCTGGGCCAGCGCGAGCGAGGCGTCGTTGAGCCGCTGCAGCAGCCGTTCGCGAAGGGCCTTCGCCTCGGCGCTGACGCGCTCGATGGCGTCGGCCGACGTGTCGGTGATCGGCGGCGTGGGGTTCGCGGGCGGCCCGGTGACGACCGCCGCCGTGAGCAGACCCGCGGCCGCGAGCGTCAGGCCCATGGCCATGCTCATCGCGAAGCGGTACAGCACCGCGCCGAGGATGAGGCCCAGCGCGAGGAAACCAAAGGTCCAGGCCCAGAGCGGTGCAAGGTTGGCCGCGGCCGGCATGGGGCCAACGACGAGATACCCGACGGTGGCCCCGATGAGGCCGAACACGGCGCTGGTGATGGGCTTGACGACCTTGCGCCCGGCGATCCAGAGCACCAGGCCGGCGAGCAGCACGCCCAGGGGGATCATGTACGCGCCCCACGGAATGTCCGTGAAGTTCGGCAGCGTCGGCAGCGGCGCCCCGGACGGATCCGGGGGCGTCGTGCCGGGGGCCTGCAGCAGCATCGCGAGGAGCATGGTCAAGGAAGCCTCCCGGGACAGAGCAGGTATTGTTGGTCCCCGGACCCGCCGGGTTTTGCCCGCACGCGTCCCGACCGATAGTGGGGGGGTCGTGGGCGAGGTGAGGAGATCCGGGTGGCGAAGAAGCCGACGCGCAAAGAGGTCCGATCCGAGCCGCCCGCGCGAGCGGGCGGTGCAGCGCCGTCGAAGCTCTCCAGGGCGGGCGGCAAGAACGGAACGCGTTCGCGCCACGCCGCCGCCACGGACCCCCTTGCCCCGCTGCGCGAGCAGATCTCGGCCCTCGACGCCCGGATCGTGGCCCTGCTCAACGAGCGGGCCGCCGCGGTCATGGAAGTGGGCAAGGTCAAGAGGGCCAAGGGCCTCCCGGTGTACACGCCCGACCGCGAGTCGAAAGTCCTGTCGCGGGTCCTGGCGCTCAACGCCGGGCCGCTGCCGGCCCGGACGGTCGAGGCGATCTACCGCGAACTGATGTCCGGGTCGTTCCGGCTCGAGCACCCGCCGCGGATCGGGTACCTCGGCCCACCGGGGAGCTATTCGCACGTCGCGGCGACGCGGCACTTCGGCTCGAGCGTCGACTTCGACGACCTGCACACCATCGACGGCGTCTTCACCGAAGTTTCGCGCGGGCACGTCGATTACGGCCTGGCTCCGATCGAGAACTCCATCGGCGGCGGCGTCGTCGAGACCCTCGACGCCTTCGTCGAGCACCGCGAGAACGTGCACGTGTACGCCGAGGTGCAACTCGAGGTGCATCACGCCCTGCTCGCGGCGTGCGAGCCCTCGGCCATCACCACCATCTACTCCAAGCCCGAGGTCTTCGCCCAGTGCCGGCGCTGGCTCGCGACGCAGTACCCCCGCGCGGAACTCGTGCCGACGGCCAGTTCGGCCGCGGCGGTGCAGAAGGTCGCCGACGAGGCCCGCTCCGGACGCGGCACGACCAGCGCCGCGATCGGCAGCGTGCTCGCGGGCGATCGCTACGGGCTCATGCCTTTGTTTGAGAACATCGAGGACCGCACCGGGAACGTGACGCGGTTCTACGTGCTCAGCCGGCACAAGGCCAAGCCCAGCGGCGACGACAAGACCTCGCTCATGTTCACCACGCTCGACAAGCCCGGCGCGCTGGTCGGGGTGCTGAGCGTCTTCGACCGCGCGGGCATCAACCTCACGCACATCGACAAGCGGCCCAGCGGCCGGAGCAGCTGGACCTACACCTTCTTCATCGACGCGAGCGGGCACATCGACGACCCGTGGTTCGCCGCGGCCGTGACGCAGGCCAAGGGCCACTGCCAGGAACTGTTCGTCCTGGGCAGTTACCCGCGCAGCACGCGGATCCTGTAAATGCCCGTCGCGCCGGTTCAGCCGCCGCCCGGGCCCGGGTAGGGTGTGCCCGTTGGGATGACGCCCGCAGTGCGGGCCTTCTGCCACGCGGAGCGGCAGAAGTCATTTTCACGGCTGCCCAACTGCAGAGGTCTGGGCGCCAGCAGCCGCCAGACGGGCTGGCCCTGTTCGTCCTCGGCGTAAACCTCGGCGCGGATGAGCGTGCACAGGTTCGTGAAGTGCTCGGTCGTGATCACCGACCCCGTGGGGGTGAGCAGATGCACCGTGCCCATCTGGCCCAAGGCGCGCGACTCGAGCAGCACGACCCACTGCTCGCGCGGCGTGGCCCAGCACACAAGGGTTGAACCCTCCGCGCCCGCGGAAACAACCGCGGTGGTCAAGTGCGGACGCGAGCCCCGGAAGATGCCAAGGCCGATCGGCATGGCGACCTTGACCTCCGAGGCCTTGAGCCCGACCTGGTATGGCGTCGGGGTGGACGAGGTGCTCGTGGTCGTCACCAGTCCGGTGAAACCATCGTTGGGGTTGCCGCCGGCGCGGCGGGCCTGCACGAGCAGGTCGGTGGTGCCCGACACGGTCTGGCGATTCGCCGGGATGATGAACACGCCCGAATCCGGCAACGGGGTCGGCTTGGTGTGGTCCGCCTCCGGGGCCGGCTTGCCGGGGGCCGGCGCGGGCCCGGGTTCGTCGGCGAGCAGCGCGATGGAACGGACGGGGTAGTCACGCGGCGCGTGCCGGCAGGCCGGCAGCACGGCCGCCGACGCGGCGACGAACAGGACCAGCGCTCGATTCATCGGTGTGGGCTCCGGTGAACGGTGACGGGCGGAGTACCGCCGTGCGGGGTTACGGCGGGAACGGCTCGGTCGACGGGATGATGCCCTTGGCCTGGGCCTTGGCCCACATCGACTGGCAGACGGTGCGCTCGGAGGTGTTCAGGGCCCGCGGGCCGTCGACGGTCCAGGCGCCCGTGGGGCTGGGACGGGTCGCGACGATGATCGTCATGTTGTCAACGAAGTTCCAGGTCTGGCCGGCGGTGATCATCGTGAACGTGCCGCGCTTCGCGCCGACGAGCGATCCTTCGACCAGGCAGATCCACTGCGAGTTCTGGCTCGCGTAGGCGATGATGGTCGAGCCCTCGGCCCCGCCGGAAACGACCCCGGTGGTGAGGCGCGGGCGCGAGCCGCGGAAGATGCCGATGCCCATCGACATGGCGATCGCCTGGGTCGAATCCGGGCCGGCGCTCACCTGGCTCGCCATGCCCAGCGGGCTGACCACGCCGGTGAATCCCAGGCGCTTCTCGCCCATGGCCGGGTCGAAGTCGTTGTCGGTCTGACGGGAGTGCACGACAAGGTCTTTGGAGGACGTCACGGTGTCTCCACTGCTCCACCCCTCGATCAAGAGCGTCTTCATCGGGATCAGCACCGGGGCGATCGCGCCCGTCTGGGCCGCGGGGGCGCCCGGCGCCTCGAGCCGTGCCGCTTCGGCCGGCGCCGGCATCGAGGCGCTGGTCGCGTCGGCCGGGGCTTGGACGATCGGCGGCGCGACCGCCTCCGCGCCGCCGCCCACGCGCGGGTTCACGCATCCGGTCTGGACGAGGCATCCTGCGCACACGCCGAGCGCCAGCGCGCCGGCAACCGTTGATCGCATGTGGGCTGTCTCCGAACGGGACCGTCGGCAAATGCGTCCTACGCCGTCGCGCCCTCCCGGCGGGGCAACGCACCGATCCGGGCGAGCCGACCCAACCCCGCCGTGAATCCCATTGCCACGAGCAATGCGGCGACGATGAAGAACGGGTTCGCGATGATCCCGCCCTTAGCGTACAGCAGAACGGCCCCGCTTGTGATCACCAGGCTCGCGCCCAGGGCGGCCACAAGCTGGGTCCGGGGCATGGCGTGGAGCACGAACCCCATCACCGCCCCGATGAGTGCCCCCAGCAGCGACGACCACGCGAGTTGGTCGACGGTCGGGTAGCGCATCGCCACTTCCTTGGACAGGGCTTCGATCGCCAGGGCGTGGGGGTACACGTACGGGGCGTCGTCGAAGGGGCCGAAGCGCCCGCGGTCTCCGCTCTCACGGCGGGCGTCGCCGATGAGGATGATCTTGTCCCGTGCCCACGCCCGCAGGGTCTCGTCGGGCTCCAGCAGAACCTCGTCGTAGCCGCGCACGGCGGCCTCGAAGACCGACCGCTCAGGCCACGGCACCGTCCACGAGACGCACTCGTCGTCGCTGGCGAACCCCAGCGACGGGTAGTTCTCCCACGGGCCGACCGCCGAGGCCCGCAGCGCCGCGGGAGCGTCCTGGCCGCGCAGCCCGCCCGTTGCCCGTACATAGAGCGTGGGCGGGGACGGGTCGAGGGTGGTGGCGAATTCGGACCCCTCCTCACGCGCCTCGTACTGCACCTGGGCCCTTGGCCAGCGGGCGGCGGAGATCGCCGACATCGATAGCGACGGGATGTAGCCGTGCTTCGCCTGGCGCGTCACGAGCGGAACGCTCAGCGGGCGCCCGGGCGGGATGTTGATCTGGATGTAGCCCCACTTCACGCCGCTGGCGAGGATGCCGTCGGCGATGACGGGGCTCCAGCCCGCGGTGCCGCCGGGCGGGGCGTCCTCGGCCGGGGCGACCGAGCGGACCGTCTTGACGCCCACGACCACGTCGATGCCGGCGTCGTTGAGCATCTTGACCCCCCGAGCGAACGCGGCGTCGTGCTCGGAGTTGCGCGAATAGTGCAGGTCGAGCACCACGGCCCGGGGAGCGCAGATGGCGAGACGCTCGAACATGCGCCCGTGCAGGCGCCGGGTACTGAACCGGTCCTCGCCGGTCACGCCCTCGACACCCAGGCCGCGGGCCAGGGCCGGCAGGTCGGCGCCGTCGCGGATCTCGACAATGCGGACATTGTCGATCGAGGTGATGGGGGAGTCGCCCGCGATCGCCCCGGCGAGCCGCTCGTACCAGGCGCTCATGGGCGACCACAGGGCGTAGGTCCACGCGCCGAACGAGACCAGGGTGCCCAGCACCGCGGCGCACAGGGCGATGATCACGCGCGACCGGCGCGTCAGGGCCCGGGCGGTGCGCCCGGCCCGCTCACGCACGGGCTCGGGCCGCCACCCCAGCGGCTGGTCGTTCAGGATGCGGCGCAGGTCGTCGGCCAGGTCACCCGCCCGCTGGTGACGCCGGGCCGGGTCTTTCTGCAGGGCCCGCAGCAGCACATCCTCGATCGGGCCCGCCAACTCCGGCCGCACCGTGGACGGGCGCACCGGCGTGCCCTTGCGGATCTCGTACGTCAGTTCGCCGGTGAGCTTGACCGAGCCGACGTAGGGCAAGCGCCCGCACAGCAGTTCGTACAGCACCACGCCCAGGGCGTACACGTCCGAGCGGTGGTCGACGAGCATGGGGTTGCCCGAGAGCTGTTCCGGCGACATGTACTGCAGGGTGCCGGTGACGCGGTCGAACTCGCCGCGGCTGGCCGCGGGGCTGGTTCCCCAACCGGCGAGGAGCTGGCTGAGGCCGAAATCGATGACGCGGGGCTGGGCGGCGCCCTGGGGGTCGAAGTCGATGAGGATGTTCCCCGGCTTGATATCCCGGTGGATGATCCCCTTTTCATGGGCGTGCTCGACAGCGTCGCAGATGGCCGCGCCGACCCGCAAGATCTCACGCAGGTCGGGGGAGGCGGAACGCGCCCACATCCCCAGCGTCAGCTCGCTGGGGATGTACTCCATGACAATGTACGGAATTTGAATGGGCGGTGAGCCGGGAAGGACGCCGGCGTCGGCCCGGGGAACCTCGTGAACCTGGAAGTCCTCCACCCGAACAATACCCGGGTGCCGGAGCGAGGCGAGGGTCTGGGCCTCGCGGCGCATGGCGTCGAGCTGGGGCGGCGCGGCGGCGTAGGCCCGGAAGAACTTGAGGGCGACGGTCTTGCCGAGCTCGGTGTGCAGGGCCGCGTACACCTGCCCGTTGCCGCCGGAGCCTAATCGCTTCAGGAGATTGAACTTGCCGACGGAGCGTCCAAGACCCGAACCGTAGTCAATAAGGTTGGCATCCCCCCCTGTGGCGGGGGTGTCGGCGGTGACGGCATCGTGAAGATCGGCGGAGTGGGGGGACGGCGCGACGGCCCACGCCGGGGACGTCATCGAGTCGTCCGGGCGCACGGGGTGGGCGGAAAGGTCGTCGGTCATGGCGTTCTCCGGTGAGCGCGCGGGGAGAAACCGGACGTCGACCGTGGACGCACGTGGAACCGTGTCATGCACAGTGTACGCGCCCGGACCGGTGGGGAGATGCGTCGAGTCCGAGATCGGGGTGGTGGAACCGCCTTGACGCTCGCGGGCGTATGTGAGTGAGCCCGAGCAGAGCCTCCCCGGTTTGAACCCAAGCGTTGATGGGCGGAGGACTTGCGGATGCGGCGGCAGGGAAGTACCCTGCCGACCCCGAGGGCGGGGCTGTCCCGCGTGGGGCGCCTTCGCCGAGCGCCCCAGGGACAGTGCGCCGCGACTGGGCGGATTCCGACCGAATCCAAGACCGTGTGCATGCGCGTGGATGGCCGTACCCGTGAACTGGGGCGGAATTTCTGGTTGAAGGAACTCGAAGCATGACGAGCCGTGATGGATGGAGCCGCAGCGCTGGCCGCAACCCCCGGACCGAGGATTCGACCGCGCGCGCACGTCGACGGAGCTCCCCGTCGGCCCTGGCCCGCGCGGCGGGGGCGGGGAATGGCGACTTCGGGGTCGAAGCGCTCGAGCAGCGCAAGCTGCTGTTCACGGTGAGCATCGCCACGGACACGGTCGACCCGGCGACGGGCCTGGGCGTGGCGTCGGGCTGGTTTGGGTACGCTGCGCCGACGCTGTTCTTCCAGGATCCCGATCCGCAGGACCCGGTGTTCGTGACCGAAGGGTTCGACGACGAGGACGGCTTCTGGACACAGTTCGTCCCGCAGATCCCGCCGCGGGGCACGGTGTTCAACGAGTCGAACTTCCAGATCAACTACTCGGGCACGGGCGCGACGCCGTCGCGCGTGCCGGGGCCGAACCCGGGTCAGGATGACGACTTTGACCTCAACGTTGACCTCACGGGCAACGGCTTCGTCTCGTTCGCGTTCCTCAGCGGGGGCGCAGGCGGCGGGCAGCAGCGGCCGCGCCTGGCCCAAGCCTCGCAGTTCGTCATCCGCGGCCTGGACACCAACGCGGTCACGGGCAGCGAGATCGAGCTCCTCAGCGGCGGCACGGTCGTGCAGCGGCTCAGCGGCAACGCCCTCACGGCGATCTCCGCTCCCACGCAGCTGGGCATCGCGTTTAACATCGCGTTCCCCTCGGGCTTCGACTCGGTCCGCATTTCCAGCGTCCAGAACCCGCCGGACAACATCACGTACATCGATCAGTTCACGATCGAGAGCATCACGACGCAATTCCCCCCCACCACGTTCGCCGAGGTGGTCGGCAACCGCGGCGTGGGCGCCGAGTTCGTGCTGCGCGGTCCCGCGGGCGCGTCGGTCCAGTTCCTGGACCTGTACGGGCGCGACATGATCCAGACGATCGCCATCGGCGTCCCGCAGGGCGTCGACGACGAGATCCCGATCATCGACCGCAACGGCGACGGCGTGCCGGACTTCAACGACGGCATCGGCCGGATCATCGTCAACGGCACGAACGAGAACAGCAGCCTGGTGATGTGGGGCGGCACGATCGAGGTCGGCCCGGTCGACCCGGACACGCGCTTCGCCGAGGGAGGCTTCCTCTTCAAGCTCCCGACCGACTTCGCCGGCCTGCTCGACACGCTCGAGGACCCGGTCGGCTTCGGCTATGACCTGACCGACGACAACCCGCCCGCCGTGGTGGGCCTGCAGCAGGGCGTGGGCTCGATCGTGATCGGCGCCCCGTTCCTGCGCGACGCCTCGGACCCCAACCGCTACCTGCGGCACCCCGGCGCCCCGGTGACCGACAAGCCCTCGTTCAACCGCGCCGACCAGGGCGTGTTCGTGAACGGTTCGATCGGCACCGTGATCACGCACGCGGTACTGCACGGCTCGAGCCGCATCACCGGCGCGGTGCGGACGTTCAGCACCGGCATCATGCTGGGCTCGCTCACGGTCGACGGCGACGCGCAGCTCATCTCCGTCGCGAGCGACTTCGGCAACTGGGTGACCGACGACATCCCGACCCAGCCCGACATCACGCCCGACGAGGACCCCCAGGTCGACACGGGCAACCAGATCACCGTCGGGCGCACGCTCGGCGAGCTGCGCGTCGGCGGCCGGTCCACCGGCGACGTGCTCGTGCTGGGCGACCTGTCCAACCCCAACCGCACCGCCCTGACGACCTACGACGTGCGCGAGAAGGAAGTCATCTACTACCGCGACACCAACGGCGACAACCGCGAGGCCGTCGAGAAGGTGCTCTCGAACCCCAACGCCCTCAACGGCGCGGGCATCTTCGGCCAGACGCAGCTCGAGGCCTTCGGCAAGGCCACGCCCTTCGGCAACGCGTTCTACCGCAACGACCAGCTGCTCACCGCCGAGTTCGTCGGCGGCGGCGGCACCGCCGCCCGCATCACCGGCTTCCTGGGCAACAACGACCAGGTCAGCGGCGGGCTGGACTCGACCGACGTGTACGCCTTCCCGGCGTCCTTCGATTCGACCGTCACGGTCGACGTCGAGTTCCGCTTCTTCAACCTGCAGTTCAACCCGGCGTTCGGCTTCGAGGGCACCCGCGCGTACGCCCGCATCGTCGACAACCAGGGCCGCACCATCGCGGCCCACGAGGTCCCGGCGTTCAGCCCCAACCGCCTCACCGGCGTCAACCCCGCGGTGCGGTTCACGTTCACGCCCGACGCCACGGACGTGTACTACCTCGTGCTGAACATGCCGATCACCGGCACGTTCGGCGACGGCCCCACGCCGTACCAGGTGTCGCTCTCGGGCTACAAGCCCACGGTGTTCGGCTCGTACCTCAGCGCGGCCCGCACCGGCCTCACCGGCGACCCCAACTCGATCATCCTGCAGGCCGGCGACATGGGCGCGTTCCGCGTCGGCACAGGCTTCACCGACGGCGGCGGCGGCCTGGCGTCGCCCGCGGCGTTCCTCAACACGGAGGAGGACGACGACGACCTGCTCTCGCTCCGCCCTTCCACCCTCTCGGTCGCCGGCAACCTCTACGGCGCCGTGTTCGGCTCCGACATCTCCGGCACCCGCCCCGGCTCCCCCGGGCAGCAGATGTTCATCGGCGGCAACCTGGGCACGTTCCGCAGCGGCGTGAACCCCATCGTCGGGATCGGCCCGGGCGAGGGCGACGTCGAGGACCTCACCCTGCAGGTCGGCGGCGGCATCGGCGAGTTCAACGTCGGCGGCGCGATCCGCTTCGACCAGGACTTCAACCTGGTGCTCGATCCGTCGCGCACCGTGACGGTCCAGACCGGCACGTCCGGCCGCCCGGGCGACATCGGCCTGTTCAACGTCGGCCAGTTCATCGACGCCACCAGCTTCAACCTGCGCACGAGCAACAACTCGATCATCGACCGCTTCCTGGTCGGCCAGGCCGGCGGCACGGGCATCATCGACGAGGCCCTGGGCAACTTCCAGCTCGGCTCGGGCTCGGACGTCCGCTTCGCCGCGTTCAACCAGATCGGCGACCAGGTCGACCCCGACGTGCAGTTCCTGCTCACGCCGGCCACCCCGCTCTCGTTCACCGACGACAGCGGCGCGACCGTGCGCTTCTCCATCTCCGGAGGCGACGCCACCAGCGTCGCCTCCGTGCGCGTTCTTCCCGTGAACGGCTCGCAGGGCGTCGTCGTCGGTCGGATCGACGGCACCCTCAGCGCCGGGGCAAACCTGGTCATCGACGCTCCCAACGGCGGCGTCGTCTCCATCGGCCACATCGCCCTGACCACCAGCGCCACCGCCCGCTCGAACATCCTCATCAGCGGCACCGGTGAGATCGACGTCTACCGCATCGAGCAGCTCGCCGGCCTGGGCCTGGGCCTGGTCCGCAACTCCACGACCAACGGCGACATCGTCGCCATCGACGCCCTCAGCATCGACGCCATCGAGATCGCCGGCGGCAACCTCGGACGCACCCAGGTCAACCGCGTCGGGCCCCGCGTGATCGGCCCCGACCTGGGCATCGTCGTCGGCATCGACGGCGGCGCCGGCGGGGCCGTGGGCGGCCCCATGGGCGTGAACGCCGCGGCCTTCAACGCCGATATGAACGGCGAGGTCTACCCGCCGGTCAACCCGGCGACCAGCGACTTCCCCGACGACGTCACCCTCTCCGACGTCGGCGGCGTCTTCGACCCGTACCTCAACGGCGCCATCATCCGCACCGGCAATCTCAACCGCGTGATCGTCAACCGCTCCATCGGCGACGTCATCATGCAGGGCGGCGACATCCAGCAGGTCACCGCCAACGCCGACGGCATCACCCCCGCCGGCGGCTTTGAGGGCATCGTCGGCACGATCTACGGACGCGACCTGGCGAACGTGGACGTCGGCAACGGCCTGATCGGCCCGGGCGACGGCCCGCTGCCCAAGGCGGGCATCTTCGCCGACGACGACATCGGCACCGTGCTGGGCGGACGCGGCCTCAGCCCGCGCATCAGCGGCCTGATCATCGCGGCCAACACGAACGTCGACTCGGCGGCGGTCGACGGCCTGGTCTCGCTCCGGGTCGAGAACGGCACGATCGACGACGCGTACATCGGCGCCGCGCTGCTGGACTCCTACTGGCGCTCGGCCCGGTTCTGGTACACCGTCGCGGACGCGGACGATCCCACCGCCACCAGCCGAATCGGCACGGTGCGGGCCATCAACACCGACATCTTCCGCAGCGAGATGCTCGCGGTCACCGTCAGCGACGTCGCGGTCTCCGGCGGCGCGTGGGACGCGTCGGTCATGCAGGCGACGCTCGACATCGGCACCGTCACCGCCGACGAGTTCCGCAACACCACCCGCCTGGGCGAGCCGCTGGAGAACCGTCCCAACCTCATCAAGGCGACCCGCAACCTCAACCGCCTGAGCACGAACGGCAACGCGGGCGACATCGCCGACCTCACCATCGACATCGAGGCGGACGTCACCGGCTCGATCAGCGCCCGCAACATCACCCGGGCCACGGTCGAGGTCTCCGACACCCTGGTCAACATCTTCTCCGTCAACGACATCCGCTCGTCGACCATCGACGTGGGCACGCTCAGCCAGCTCAACGCCGGCGCCGACCTGCGCTCCAGCCGCATCTCCGCCAGCGGCGCCATCACCAGCCTGGTCGCCGGCAGCAACATCACCTCGAGCGTCATCGAGTCGATCGGCCCCAGCGGGCGCATCGACAGCATCCGCTCGCGGTTCTTCCTCACCGGCGACATCACCAGCTCCGGCCCCATCGCCTCGGTCGTGTCGACCAGCGGCGACATCATCGGCACCGTCACCACCACCGACCCCGCCGACGGCACCCTGGGCCTCATCCAGGCCGGCGGCAACCTCTTCGCCAAGCTCTCCATCCAGTCCAACGTCGACCGCATCCTCGCCGGCCTCAACGTCGGCGCCGTCGGCGACGAGGGCGGCGACCGCTCCATCAACATCCGCGGCAACCTCAACTCCATCGAGGCCACCAGGGGCCAGGTCTACACCGACCTGCGCATCGGCGGCACGCTCAACACCTACCGCAACGCCCGCGTCGTCGCCCTGCCAGGCAACGACCTCACCAGCCGCGCTTCAATCGTCTCGTACGGGCGCATCAACGCCCTGAATCTCGTCGGCGACTTCAACGGCAGCATCACCAGCTTCTCCGGCGGCATCGGCTCGATCACCATCACCGACGGCAGCTACCGCCCCGACAACGACATCCAGGCGTTCGACGGCGGCATCGACACCTTCACCATCACCGGCGGCCACCTCCAGGGCAACATCTACGCCGACGAGACCATCGGCTCGGTCCGCGTGCTTCCCAACGCCCTGGGCTTCGCCGGCGACATCGGCGTCAACCCCTACCTGTCGCAGTCCGCCCGCTTCGACGACCTGCGCAACCAGCTCCCCCCGGGCGTGGTCCAGGTGCCCACGTTCCAAGGCCCCCGCATTCAGTCCGGCACCAACATCGGCCTTGTCGAGGTCGCCAACGCCAGCATGTGGGAGTCCGCGATCATCGCCGGCCACTCCATCGGGCGCGTCTTCGTCGCGGGCGTCATCCTCAACGACAACGTCACCCCGGGCCTGGGCGGCTCGTTCATCACCGCCGGCGACACCATCGCCAGCGTCGAGGCCAACCAGTTCGTCGGCGGCGCCATCATCGCCGCGGGCGTGCTCGGCCTCGGCCAGGATGGCCGCCCCGGCGGCACCGGCGCCAACGCCGACATCGTGCAGTTCGGGCGCGTCGGCAACCTCGTGTTCCGCGGCGGCACCGGCGCCGTCACCATCTCCTCGGGCATGAACGCCGGCCCCGACGGCGTCTACAACACCGGCGACGACGAGGTCGCCGACGGCATCAGCACCATCGGCTCGGTCACCGTCATCGGGCCCGCGCTCGAGACCAGCGCCTTCGCCGACAATGGCATCGGCTTCACCTCCCCGGGCATCATCCGCGGCGGTCCCGGCCTCAACCAGGCCAACCCCGGACGCATCATCGAGTTCGTCCCCACCACCGGCGCCGTCGCCAACGGCGTCCCCACGCCGTTCACCCTGCCCTCGGGCGAGACCGGGCGCATCACCTTCACCGGCCCGGGCACGGCCTACTACGAAGTCGTCTTCGACTCGGTCCTCAACCGCACCATCGGCCGGCTCGCGGTCATCAACTCCACCCTCGCCAGCCGCCTGATCGTCGATTCCGATCAGGGCACGTTCAGGGACCTGGTGATCATGTCCAACGACGGCTCGTCGCTGGGCCTGGGCTCCGTCCGCGCCAGCCTCTTCGGGGCGAGCCAGTTCTACTTCGACGGTTACGTCCAGAACGCCGAGTTCGGCTACCTCGACACCACCGGCGTCATCGGCGCCGGCAACGACATCGGCCAGCTCACCGTCGGCCCGACCATCGGCGGCACCATCTTCGGCAACTTCATCAACAACCTCGTCATCGGCGGCGACGTCGGCCCCAACGCCGGCGTCGACTTCCTCGCCATCGGCTCGCTGCTCATCGGCGGGTCGCAGACCGGGCGTGTCACCGTCGACCGCGACGTCTCCAGCATCAACATCGTCGGCCGGGCCCAGGGCGGCGTCCGGGCGGGCCGCTCCATCGGCTCGTTCCAGGCCGCCAGCGCCCGCGACGCCCGCATCGGCGCCGGCAACGACATCGGCTCGGTCCGCATCGCCGGCGACGCCGACTTCACCCAGATCCTCGCCGGCACCGACCTGGGCAAGGACACCCGCTACGGCGGCACCGGCCTGGACGCCGACCGCGTCAGCAACGGCAACCTCGGCCCCGTCACCGTCGGCGGCAACTTCCGCTCCGCCGACATCGGCGCCGGCATCGCCCGCGGCGCCGACGGCTTCCTTGGAACCTCCGACGACCTCGTCGCCGACGGCCGCTCCGCCATCGGCACCGTCACCATCGGCGGCGGCCAGGTCGGCTCGCAGTTCAACGGCCAGTCCTTCCGCGTCACCTCGAACGGCTCCGTCGGCGCCGTCACCGTCGCCGGCCAGCCCGCCGAGACCATCGGCAACTTCGAGGTCGAGCGGCTCCGCCCCAGCAACTTCCCGCTCCAGGTCGCCGACCTTCGGGTCGTCGAGGAGTCGGGCCTCTACACCGCGTCGATCGAGTTCAACCAGCCGATCAACCAGTCCACGCTCTCCCCGGCCCTTCGCATCGCCGAGATCCGCGACGCGGGCGTCTTCGTGCAGCTCGCCGAAGGCTCCGACTACTTCGTCGAGTACATCCCCGCGTCCAACACCGCGGTCATCACCTTCAGCCGCGACCTCACCAACCGCTCGCTCCCGCAGCAGGGCGGCATCCCCGGCCCCGGCGTCTACCGCTTCGAGCTCGACGCCGGCATCCTGCGCGGCCAGACCCAGAAGGCCCTGCTCGACGGCAACGCCGACGGTTTCGCCTCCGGCTCCGACGACAGCTGGTCGCAGGACGACGTCGTGGGCGACGCCGGCGACAAGCTCGTCAACAACGCCGTCACCCAGACCATCAACGGCCGCACCTTCACCATCGACTTCTACGCCGCGACCGACCTCAACCAGATCCTCGACAGCAACTACTCCCCCGACTTCCTCCCCGACGTCAACTCCACCTACACGCTCCGCGGCACGCTCGGCGATCACCCCGACGAGGACGTGGACTTCTTCCGGGCCTCGGGCGACGCGGACGTGTACCGCCTCTCCCTGCGGGCCGGCCAGGTGCTCAAGCTCGGCCGCATCAACGGCGCGGCCGTCGAGGCCGGCCGGGCCCTGCTCGACAGCAACGGCAACTCGCTGCTCTCCTCCACCAGCGTGTTCCCCACCGGCACGATCACGACCCAGGCCCTGCGCGTCCCCAGCGCCGTGCCCGAGTCCGACGACCTGAGCGTCGCCGACAACTACCTCATCACCCAGACCGGCACGTACTTCATCCTCGTGACCGCGTCGCTCGGCCAGGTTGACGTGTCCGACCCCAACGCGGTCGCCAGCCTCGACCAGGTCGTCCCCAGCACGCTCGGCCGCTACGACTTCACCGTCGAGGTCTTCGACGACGCCGACACCGGCTTCGCGGGCGACACCGACTCCGGCGACGGCGTCGGCGTGGCCAACGCCCCGGTCCCGGGAGCCTTCACCGGCGCGGACGGCGTCCTCAACACCGCCGACGACCTCGCCCAGGTCGTCGTCGGCCAGTTCACCTTCACCCTCAACCCCGGCGCCGACAACATCAAGGGCACCGCCGACGACCTCGTCAGCGGCGTCAACGGCGCCGGCATCACCTCGCAGCGCACCGTGGGCTCCGACGCCGTCTTCGGAACCGCCGACGATCGGGTCGTCTCCTTCGTGGCCGCGGCCATCGGCAAGGGCGGCTTCGCCGGCGCCCCCGCCGAGGTCAGCCCCGACGCCGACGTCTACCGCCTCAACAACGGCGCGCCCATCGCCCCGGGCACCCGCGTCCGCGTCACCCTGCAGCTCACCGAGTTCGGCTCCAACATCGGCCTCACCAGCGACCCGCGCCGCCAGGACCTTCGCGGCGACGTCCAGCTCGCCGTCTTCGAAACCTCCGGCGCCACCAACGTCTCCAACGGCCTGCTCCTGGCCGCCCCCAGCGACCTCAAGCCCGTCGGCCAGACACCCAACCAGATCACCTCCAACGGCACGACCAGCTACGGCTACGACGCCAACGGCGACTTCTTCATGGAGTTCGTCACCCCCGGCCGCCTCGGCGTCGCCGGCCTCAGCCCGGCGTCCTACGCCGTCTACGTCCAGGGCGCCATCCGCAGCGACTACACCCTCGAGATCCTCACCCAGGGCACCGGCACGGTCGCCCCGATCTCCCAGAACGTCTACATTGAACTCCGCGGCGGCTCGTTCGACTGGCTCCAGGCCGGCGAGAACGTCACCACCACCGCGACCCCGTTCACGGTCTCGGGCCTGGGCTTCACCGGCTTCGTCGGGGCCACCCCGGTCGACGCCTACGTCAGCCAGCAGGTCCTCTCCCGCGTCCAGGCCGCGTTCGACGCGGCGGGCCTCGACGTCAACGTCTCGTCCACCACCGCCGGCTTTGAAGGCTCGGACTTCTCGACCGTCTTCCTCTCCGGCTCGCCCGAGCCGACCGCGTTCTTCTTCGACGGCCGCTTCGGGTACGCCCAGCACGCCGACCCCTTCAACACCGACCGCAACGACCAGGGCGTGGTCTTCCTCCCGCAGCTCAACACCCTCGACAACCCGCAGAGCCCCGCCGGCCTCGACGCCCTTATCAACCAGATCACCAACGCCACCGTGCGGCGCATCGGCGAATTGCTCGGCCTCCGCTCGGTCAACACCGCCGCCCTCACCGGCCAGATCTTCGACGTGCTCGACGTCAACTCCGTCAACGCCAACATCGACGTCACCATCCCGCTCACCGGCGTCGCGGCCCAGCTCTCCATCCCCGCCGACCAGGCAACCACGACCAACTTCTACCTCGGCCAGCAGTCCGGCCTGCCGCTGCTGCAGAAGATCATCCTCTGATCCGCTGAGCTCGGCCGCACATCTCGACTTCACCCGCTGACGCACGGGGCGAGCGCATACGCTCGCCCCGTGCGTACGCGCATCAAGATCTGCGGGGTGCGGTCGTCCGACGACGCCCGCGCCGCGATCGACGCCGGGGCCGACGCGATCGGCCTGGTGTTCCACGCCGCGAGCCCGCGGGCCGTGGATCCCGTCGACGCCTGGGCCGTCCTCGCCACGCTCCCGCCACTGGTCAGCAGCGTCGGCCTCTTCGTTGACGCCTCGCTCGACGAGTTCTGCGAGATCGAGGAAGTCTGCCCCACCGACTACAGCCAGCTCCACGGCAGCGAGGACGTTGAACTCGTCCGCCAGTGCGGCCCCCGCGTCATCAAGGCAATCCGCTTCGACCCCGCGACCATCGCCGCCCAGCTCGCGCTGTGGGCCGACGTCGAGGAAGTCGACGCCATCATCGTCGACGGCTCGGACGGCGGACGGGGCGTGGCGTTCGACTGGTCGCAACTCGCCGCCGCGGTGGGGGGGCCCGGCGCTCCCACCCTCGCCAAGCCGCTCATCCTTGCCGGCGGCCTCACCCCCGAGAACGTCGGTGACGCGATCCGGGCCGTGCGGCCCTTTGGCGTCGACGTCTCCAGCGGCGTCGAGCGCGAACGCGGTGTGAAAGACCCGTCCCGCATCGCCGCGTTCTGCGACGCCGTGCGCCGGGCCGACATGGGCTGAACGTCGGCCTCAGGTCGGGCGAAGCCCCAGCACACGCACGATTTCCGCGGCGGCCTGCTGGGCGGTCACGTCATCGACATCAAGAATCACGTCCGACGCAGCCCGGTACAGCGGCTCGCGGTGTTCCAGCACGCTCGGCACCTCGTTGGCAGGGTGTTCAGCGCCGGTAAGGGCCGGCCGGTTGGCAAGGTCGGCGCCGCACAGCCGGGCTTGGAGCGTGTCAACGCGGGCCCGAAGGTACACGGCCTTGGCCGTGCCGTTCGCCCGCGCCGCCGTCAAACGCTCCGCGGCCGCGGGCTCGCAGACGGTGCCCCCGCCCAGCGCCAGCACGCCCGCGGGCTCGTCGAGGGCGCGTTCGAGCTCCATGCACTCGGCGGCCCGGAACCACGGCTCGCCGAACAGGCGGAACACCTGGCCGATGGGCATGGCGAACTTGGCGACCAGTCGCTCGTCGAGGTCGACGAAGCCGCACCCGAGAAGCGTCGCCAGCGCGCGGCCCGTCGTGGTTTTGCCGCTGGTGCGGTAGCCGAGCAGGACGATGTGCATGGGGACAGTGTCGATGGTGGCGGACGTCGGAGCGTGACCGGGGCCGGTGGGCGCACCCCGGAGCCGTTCGACGGTCGTCACCCGCGCCGATTCAGGCCCGGGACAGGTACGAACCGTCGGCCGTCGAGATCTTGAGCGCTTCGCCCGTGTTGATGAAGCTGGGCACACGGGTCTTGAGCCCGGTCTCCATGGTCGCTTCCTTCATCACGTTCGTGGCGGTCGCGTTGCGAACGCCCGGCTCGCACTCCTTGACGATCAGCTCGACCGACGCGGGCAGTTCGATGGAGATGGGGTTGCCGTCGTACAGCAGGACGATCGTCGTGCCGTTGGGCCGGATGTACTTGAGCGCATCGCCCAGGACACCCTCCGGGATAACCATCTGCTCGTAATTCTCGGTGTCCATGAACGTGGCGCCGGTGTTGTCGGAGTACAGATACTCCATGGTGCGCCGGTCGAGGTCGATGACCTCGACTTCATCCCCCGAGCCCAGACGCTTCTCGATGATCGCGCCGTTGATCACGTTGCGGATCTTGATCTGGATGAACGCCCGCAGGTTGCCCGGCGTGCGGTGCTCGAAGTTCGTGATGACCCAGAGCTTGCCGTCCATCTTCACGCCGTAGCCGGGTCGCAGGTCGGTCGCCTTCATCGCTGATTCCCTCGTGAGCCAAATCGGGTCGAGCGCTCCCGACCGGGTCTTTGGACGGTCTTCGTTCGCCCGCCGCGGATCGGGCCTCAGTTCGAGCCCCAACGGCGGGCCCAAGGATAGAACCCCCGACAGCCACCGGCCAATCGGCGCTGCCTGCCGGGGTTCATTCGTCAGATAGACTACCGGCATGAGCGCCGCCGCCGTTGCGATCCGCACGGGTCGCGTCCACCGTCGCCAGCGTGATTTCGTCAACCAGTTCATCGCCGCGCGGGCGACCAGCCCGCACAGCGCCGTGCCCCGCAGCGCCATCCGGACTCCCGGAACGCTCGGGGAGTCGGTCTTCAACCGACTCGCGGCCGCGTCCGTGTTTGTCCGCACTGGCGACGACCGGTGGTACGTGGACGAGCCCGCGTGGAGCCGCTATTACGCCCGCCAGAAGTCCGTCGGGGTCACCACGGCGATCGTGATCACCCTCGCGGTCGTTGCCCTGCTCGTGGTGTGGACGCTCGTTCGCTGAGGCCCTGACCTCGCCCGATTCAGGGCGTGGTCGCAATCGAGATCAATGCCCCCGCCGCCTCGTCCGCGGCCTTCTGAGCCGCGGGTGTGGCGATGTTCGTCGTCACCAGCACCGCGAGGCGTCGATCCGGGCTGAACCAGGTGACGCAGTACCACATGGTGTTGCTGCCGTTGTGGAACAGGGCCGCGTCCTTGGCGGGGGTTGTTCCCGGCGTCGCCGCCCAGGGCCGGTGCGTGGTGGCCCAGCCCATGGCGTAGCCGTCCCGGCCCGGTGCGCACTGGGTGTGCAGGGTGTCCCACGATTCGGGCTTGAGCAGCGGGCCGCGAGCCGCGTGGGCGTTGACGAACTTCGCCCAGTCCGCGAGCGTGATGTGCACGCGCCCCGCGGGGGTGATGATGGGCGGGTTGTCGGCCGCGGGTCCGGGCTCCACGGGTGTGCCATCGGCCCGGTGCCCGCGCGGCTGGCTGGGGGCCTTGACGCTCGAAGCGCCTCCGGGCGGGCCGAAGCCCGCGTGGGTGATGCCCAGCGGTGTGAACACCAGTTCGGTGAGCAACTCCTCGTACGGCTTGCCCCCGGCCCGTTCGGCCATCATCCCCGCGATCGAGAAACCGACGTTCGAGTACAGGTCACGCTCCCCCGGGGTGAACTCCGGCGCGAGCGCGAGCTGGCGCTTCACCAGCATCATCCCCTGGCCGCTCGTGCCGTCGGGCGACAGCCACGCGTCGCGCCAGATGTCCGGGGCCGGGCCGCTCGGCAGGCCCGAGCGGTTCGTGAGCAGTTGCCGCAGCGTGATGCCGCGGCACTTCTCGTGCATGCCCTGGGCGAGCTCGGGGAACACCTCCGCGCACGTCGAGTCCCACCGGAGCTTGCCGCGTTCGACGAGCACCGCGCACAGCGTCGCCGTCATGGCTTTCGTGCACGAGCCGATGTGCCACAGGTCATCGACCGTCACCGGCACGTCCGCGGCGTTGCTGCGCTTGCCACTGGCGCCCAGGGCCGTGAGCGTTCCGTCGACGACGACGGCCCCGCCCAGCGCGGGGATCTTGTGCTTGGCACGGATCTTCTCGAGTTCCACGGTGATGTCCCGCGGCACCGCCTTGGCTCCCGGCGCCTCGGGCTGCTCGGCGGCGGGCTTGGCGGGCTGGCTCGCGGACACGGAAACACCGAGTGACAGCAGGATCACGGTGGCGAGGGTGCGCATGGCCCATGGTACCAATCGCCCATGAATGCGTGGCACGCACGCGCACTGGCCTTCACACCGCGACCGCCCCCACGAGTTCACCGATGCTCGCGACGCGCTGCGACCGGGCCCACTTCGCAAGCCCCTTGGCCACCTTCACCGGGGCCCGCGGGTCCGCGAACAGCACCGTGCCCAGTTCGACCGCCGTGGCCCCGGCCAGGATGAACTCCGCGGCGTCTTCCCACGTCATCACCCCGCCAACGCCCACGATCGGCACGCCCGCCCCCTTCGCCACCTTGCGGTACACCTCGTAAATGATCTTCACCACCGCGGGGTGCACCCCCGGGCCGCTGAATCCGCCCGTCACATTCGCCAGCCGCGGCCGGCGCGTCCGCACGTCGATCGCCATCGCCGGCATGGTGTTGCACAAGACCAGCGCGTCCGCCCCGTGCTCGATCGCGGCCGCGGCCACCGCCACGATGTCCGGCGTCGCCGGCGACAGTTTCACCAGCAGTTTCGCCCGCGGCGCCGCCGGGCGCACGCCCCGCATGAGTTCCGCCAGCAGGGCCGGGCTCGAGCCGAACTCGGTCCCCGTGTGCACGTTCGGACACGACACGTTCAGTTCCACCGCCGGGATGCCACGGTCCGCCCACGCGTCCAGCGTCGCGACCACCCGCACATAGTCCTGCACGCTGAATCCCGCGGCCGAGCCGATCACCACCGTCGGCAGCGTCGCCGCCTTCTCCGCCACGTTCGCGTCGAAACGCTCAACACCGGGGTTGGCCAGCCCGATCGCGTTGAGCATCCCCGACCGGGCCGGGATGATCCGCCACGTGGCGTTCCCCTCGCGCGCCAGCGGCGTCAATGACTTGGCCACGATCGCGCCCACAGCGCTCAGCGGGCACACCTCGCCGAACTCGTCGAGCGTGCCGTGCGTGCCCGCGGCCAGCATCACCGGGTTGCGAAGCGACAGACCCGCGAGCGTCGTGGCCAGGATGGGATCGTCGGTGGCGGCGGGCACGCGGATCGATCCTAGAGCCCGCTCACCCACTCGTATACTCGCCCGTTCCAGCGACCCCACGACCTTTCAGGAGCACCCGCCGACATGGATATCGCCCAGCGGATCGCCCAGTTCGAGAACATGACCAAGGCCGATCCCGACAACGAGATGGCGCACTTCTCCCTCGGCGGCGCCTACGCCCAGGCCGGCCGCCACGCCGACGCCGCGGCCAGTTATCTGCGCTGCCTCGACCTCGCCCCGGGGATGAGCAAGGCGTACCAGCTCGCCGGCGAATCCCTCGTCAAGGCGGGCGATCGCGACAAGGCCGCCCAGGTGCTCACGCGCGGCTACGTCGTCGCGACCGAGGCCGGCGACTTCCTCCCCAAGAAGTCGATCGCGGCCCTGCTCGAGCAGATCGGGCGCCCCGTTCCCGAGGTCACCGGCAACGCCGCCGGTTCGGGCGCCGGCGCACCCGCGGCGGCGCCCGTCGCCGGCGGGTTCGTGTGCAAGCGCACCGGCAAGCCCGGCACGAAGCTCGACCGTCCGCCCTTCAAGGGCAAAGTGGGGGAGTGGATCGGCGCGAACATCTCGAAGGAGACGTGGACCGCCTGGATCGGTCAGGGCACCAAGGTCATCAACGAGCTGCGCCTGGACCTCTCGAAAGAACAGGACGCGATCACGTACGACAAGGCCATGTACGACTACCTCGGCATCGACGACGAGCTGCTCGCGGCCCTGGGCGTGAAGGCCTGACCCTCGACCCACGCACCGCGCGGCGTTCCCCCTACGCCAGCCGGGCGAAGCGCCGGCTCGACCGCGGGAAGTCCACCCCCATGGCCAGGCCGTACGCCGCGCCGACACTCGCCGCCCACACCCACGCGCCCGCGGGCGGGGCGATGACCGTCACGCCGGGCGCGGTGAACGCCCCGGACACCACGATCCCGGCGAGCACGCTCAACGCGCTGAACCACTGGTAGATCCGCAGGCCGCCCCGCACGGGCGTGAGCGGCTCGCCGCGCCGGTGTTCTTCAACGAACCGCAGCAGCCCCGCCCCGATGGCGTACGCGCCGACGACGATCGGGGCCGCGGCCCCGTCCACGCATAGCCGCGCGAGCACGATGCCCAGCACCGCGTTGCCGAGCATCGAGTACAGCGGCGTCGGGTGCACCGGGCGCCCGCCCAGGTCGGTCAGTCGGCACACCCGCGACCGCGGGTGCCGGTACACAATCCCGCCTTCGCACGCCCGCCCGTGGCAGCACCCCTGCACGAGGCACCGCAGGCGACCGATCGCCTGGACCCATGGTGCCGCCGCCGCGAGCCCCGCGGCCAGGCGCCAGTCCGCCCACCCGAGCGCCCCGGCCACGCTCATGGCCAGCGCCGCGCCCACCACGCTGCCGAAATACCCGAAGGGGCGACCCGAGCCCGCCTTGCCGACAAGCGCCTGCCCCACGAGCGCCGCGCCGACCAGCGCACACACGCCCGTCACCGCGAGCACCGGCAGCGCGTCCGGTGCGACCATGCTCGTGAGCAGCACGCCAACTCCGGCCGCGAGCCCCGCGTACAGCCCGTGGTTGATCACCCGCACCGGCCCGAGGCGCCACTCGCGCCACGAATTCGCCACCCGCTCGGCAAACGCCAGGGCGCGATCGCGCCACCACCGCCATCGCAGCACCCCCACGCCGAACGCCACGCCCGCGGCGATGTCGAGCACCGAGTGCATCCCCGTGCCCCAGCACGCGCCGATCGCCATCACCACCCAAACCCATACCAGCGCCCGCCAGCGCGGAAACCGGCGCGCCAGGGCCACGCCAGCGACCACCGTCCAGAACACATGGAAGCTCGGCAGGGCCGCCCGCCCCTCGAGCCCGTCGGCCCGTTCCATCTCCAGCATCCAGCCGAGCATCCCGACACTCTCAAACGCCCGCGGCGGCGTGACCACCGGCACGCTCACATACAGCAGCATCCCGACCAGCGTGCCGACCCACCCGACGATCGCGAACCATCGCACGTCGCGCCGCGTGCGCAGCAGCAGGTACGCGGCCGGCACGACGAGGTACGCACTCGCGTACAGCGGCTCGGCCCAGGTGAACACGGGCAGATCGGACTCGCCCGGAAGCCACCCGCTCCAGGCCCGGCGAACGGGCACGTGCCCGATCAGTTCATACGCAATGACCCACGGGATGAACACGACGGCCGCGGCCCCGGTGCGCTCGCGCCACGTGGCGTCCGCGTCATCGCCAGGCGGCACGCCCAGCCACGCCGTGCGGGCCGGCTCCCCGAGTCGGGCCAGGGTCGCGTCGCGCTCGTAGCCCAGCACCAGCGCAGCACACCCCAGCGCGAGCACCGGCGTGACGACCCACAGCCCCGCCGCGGACCCGGTCCACAGCGCGGCACCCGCGCTCACGAGCACCGCGCCCAAGTAGATCGGGTCCGATGTCAACGCGTAGACACCGCTCTCGACGCGCCGACGCGGCGGGTACGCGTTCATCGGCAGCCCGCCGCCGCGCTGCCACAGCGCCCACCACGCTGAAGCGATCATCGCTGCGCCCGAAACGCACAGGCCCATGCCCACGAGCGGCCACCGCCACGCCGGCAGGCCCACGCTCGGCTCCAGCCGCGCGGCCCACCACGCCAGCCCCAGCGGCACAAGCACACAGAACACGCCCGCATAGGTCACCCGCCCGATCACGGCCTTCCTCCTTCTGCAGCCGCGAACCGCACGACCTCGTGGATTGCCCAGCCCCGCTCAGGCCCCCGAGGCGACGCAAGCTCTCCCAGGCTCAGCCATTTCGTCTCGTGGGCCTCCAGCAGCGGGGCGGGCACGAGCGGAGCGATCACCCGCGCAATCGGCCCCAGCGTCCCGTGCAGCGAGGCGCTGTGAAGCTCCCGGTCGCGCGCAAGCCGCAGCGAGGCCCGGGGCGTTTCCACCCGATCGTCATCGATCACGCCCGCGTTCTCCACGCCGTGCTCGCCCGCAACCCACACCCGCTGGGCGCCGCCCGGCCCCTCGCTCCAGCGGATCCACACCAGCCACGACCGCTCGCCGATGAACCGACCCCAGCGCAGCCCCCGGTACGCAAACCGCCACGGCGGCATCGTCATCCGCAGCCGCTCGACATACCCGCCGCCGCGACACGCAAAGTCCCCGATCCGGACGACCGCGTCCCCCGCCGGCGCCGCCACGTGCCAGTCGATCACGCCGTCGGGCCCATCCTCGAGCCGCACGCGGAACCCCGGGGCGCGGCGCGACCACGTGCCCGACCAGCGACCGGCCTCGAACGTCACCCCCGAGTCACTCTCGCGCGGCACGCCCGCGCCGGTCCACGTGCTCGAACGTCGCCCCCGGCCGTCCCGCGGCAGCACCATCGCCGACCGCACCCGCAACGGAACGCTCCCCACCCGCAAAGTCGCGTGGTACAGGATCGCGGCGTCGCCCTCGGGCGCGACCACGTCCATGTACCACTTGTCGAGGCTGACGGGCGGGGCTTGCATGCTAGTGTTTACTAGCATGTTCGACCCGAGGTTTCACGAACCGGACCGGCTCGGGCTCTCGCGAGGCCGCGTCGGGCTGGCACGCGTGGATTGGAGGGAATCCCCAGAGGGGGCATTGCGGAGTCACCGGGGGGCTGCCGCCGCCGGGAGGCCTGAAAGTGGGCGCGACAGGACTCGAACCTGTGACCTCAGCTATGTGACAGCTGCGTTCTAGCCAACTGAACTACGCGCCCGCGTAGCATGGGCCAAGCATAGGGGCGGACCCGTCGCCCGTCACGTTCTCGGGCATCACCCGGGAAATTCACGCCGACGCGAGACACCTGCCCCGGGGCGGCCATGAGTCCGGCGATGACCGATGACGCCCGCGACCTTCTCCTGGCTCGTTCGCCGGACGGGGGGCCGGGAGCCCACGAGGCGTTCGCACGCATCTACTACCGGCACGGCGCGGTCGTGCGGGCGCTGTGCCGCGCGAACGCGAGCGACGCCGCGGCGGACGACCTGGTGCAGGAAACGTTCCTGCGGGCCTTCCGCCTGCTGCACCGCGTGGACGACCCCGCGGGGCTGCGCTCGTGGCTGTACGCCATCGCCCGGCTCGTGTGCCGCGAGCACGCGCGGTCGAGCCGACGCGAGACCCATCGGATGGAAGCCCTGGCGATGCTGAAACACGCCGACGGACAACTCGACCCAACCCGCGGGCACCATCGGCCCGAAGCCGACGGCGCACCGCCGGCCCGGCCGGGCCAGCCCCCGGCCGCGGCCGTTCACGCCGAGGAACTCGAACACCTCAACCGCGCCCTGGACCGGCTCGACAACCGCGAGCGCCTGGCGATCCACCTCTACTACCTCGAGCCCGACCCCGTGGCCGCGGCCCAGAGCGCCCTGGGCCTCTCGCGCAGCGCGTATTACAAGCTCTTGAGCAAGGCGAAGGAGCACCTGCACGCCCTCATGGTGGAGGCCGCCACATGAGCGACCCCAAGACCCCGAACTTCTCCCCAGACATGCCCGACGAACCCACGAACTTCCCCGCGGGCCCCGGCGACGAGCGCCTCGACACGCTCCTGGCCGCGTGGCACGCCCAGAACGCCGACCGCGCCCGCGCCGGGCGCGACCGGCTGCTCGCGGCCCTGGCCGCTCCCGAGAGCGCCCAGGTACGCCCGCAGCCCCAGCGCCTCCACCAGCGCACCCGCGCCGTCCCCACCATCCCCGTCCGTCGTCATTGGATCCGGAGGTTCCTGATGAACCGGTATTCCCCCGTCGCCGCGGCCCTGGTCGCGGTCTTCGTCGTTGGCGCCATGCTGCTGCCCAACCCGGTGCCCGCCTCCGCGCAGCAGACGACGGCCGTGCTCGCGCCCGACGGCGGGCGGCTCGACGCCCTCGACGCCGACGGAAACGTGCTGGGCCCGTGCGCGCTCAAGCACACCGACGTGCAGGCCGAGGCCTCGGGCCCGCTGCTGCGGGTGAACGTGCGCCAGACCTACGCCAACCCGTTCAACGACAAGATCGAGACGGTCTACACCTTCCCCCTGAGCCACCGCGCCGCGGTCGACCGCATGACCATGACGATCGGCTCGCGCGTGGTGGTGGGGGAGGTGAAGGAGCGCGAGGCCGCCCGCCGCATCTACGAGGCCGCCCGCGACGCGGGCCGCATCGCCTCGCTGCTCGAGCAGGAGCGGCCGAACATCTTCACGCAGTCGGTGGCGAACATCGAGCCCAAGGCCGAGATCGTCATCGAGATCAGCTACGTCGAACTGCTCGACCCGCGCGAAGGCGAGTACTCGTTCGTCTTCCCGACCGTGGTCGGACCACGCTTCATCCCCGGCGCGTCCGGCGACTGGAGCGGCTCCGAGCGCCCCGCGCCCGGCTCGCCCTCCGCCCTGCCGGCCAACATCGAGCCCCGCCGCGGCCTGGTGCTGACCGCCCCGGCCGCGATCACGCTTCTGCCCGATTCGCCCGCGTCGGGCGTCACCGCCGCGTGGCTGCAGAACGTCCTCAACACCGCCGCCCGGCCCGTGCGCCCGGACGCGGCGTACCAGCAGCCCGAAGTCATCGTGACCTTCCGCGCGAGCTACCCCGACGGCTCCGCCGAGTTCGGCTCGCTCCGCTCCGACGGCGTGGGCGAGGTCGCCGGCCGCTGGTTCCACGTGCAGCTCCCCGGCACGGGCGCCGCCTCTGGCGCCGCCGCCCCGGGCGCGGCGTTCAGCGGCCCCAGCGACCAGGTCCCCGACGCCAACCGCATCACCCCGATGCCCACCCGCCCCGACACCCGGGCCGGGCACGACATCGCCATCAGCGTCAAGATCGACACCGGCGGCCCGGGCCTCACGGCGATCGCGTCCCCCTCGCACACCATCACGGGCTCGGGGGCCGCGGGCGCCCGGCTCGCCACGGTTTCGCTCGCCAACTCGGGCGAAATCCCCAACAAGGACTTCGTGCTCACCTGGCGCACCGCGGGCTCGGGCATCCAGGAGGGCGTCTTCACCCACACCGGCGAGCACGGCAACTTCTTCTCGATCATCCTTGAGCCCCCGGCCCGCGTCGAGAACGACCAGATCGTCCCGCGTGAATTGTGCTTCGTGCTCGACACCTCCGGCTCGATGAACGGCTGGCCGATCGAGAAGTCCAAGGAGCTCATGACCAAGGCCATCGCCCAGATGCGCCCGGTCGACACCTTCAACGTCATCACCTTCGCGGGTGCGACCGACGTGCTGTGGCCGTCCCCGCGCCCCGCCTCGAGCGAGAACATCGCCGAGGCCCAGAAGTTCGTCTCCGGCCAGCAGGGCCGGGGCGGCACGGAGATGATGAAGGCCATCGCCGCCGCGCTCGAGCAGCCCAAGGCCAGGGGGGCCGGGCCGCGCCCCTTGCGCGTCGTCGTCTTCCTCACCGACGCCTTCGTCGGCAACGACCACGCCATCATCGACGCCATCAAGGCCAACCGCGGCACCACCCGCGTCTTCAGCCTCGGCGTCGGCAACTCCGTGAACCGCTACCTCATCGAGGGCATGGCCAGGGCCGGCGGCGGCGAGAGCGAGGTCGTCCTGCTCGACCAGGACGCCGACGCCGCGGTCGCCCGCCTCACCCGGCGCATCCAGTCCCCCGTGCTCACCGACATCACCCTCGAGTTCTCGGGGAACCTCAGCGTCGTCGACGTGCTCCCCGCCGACGACCGCGGGCACCTCCCCGACCTCTACGACCTCCGCCCGCTCGTCATCACCGGGCGCTACACCACCCCCGGCGCCGGCACGCTCACGATTCGCGGCGTCACCGGGGCCGGCCCCTTCGAACGCTCGATCAACGTCACCCTCCCGCCCCCCAGCGCCGGCCAGGGCTCCGATGCCATCGCCACGCTCTGGGCCCGCGCCAAGGTCGACCAGGTCACCGCCCAGGACCTCAAGGGCCTCCAGGAAGGCGCCTTCCCGCCCTCGCTCAAGGCCGAGGTCGTCACGCTCGGCGAGACCTTCCAGATCATGACCCCGTTCACGAGCTTCGTCGCCGTCGACAAGCTCAGCGTCACCGTCCGCGGCAAGCCCCGCCTGGTGCACATCCCCATCGAACTCCCCGCCGGCACGGCGTGGGAGGGGTTCTTTGGCGGGATGGACGACCGCTCCGGCTCCGCGGACAAGGATGGAGAGCTTCTCGGCTTCGGGACACTTTCCGAGGGTCTTTCGTCCAAGGGCGAAGCCAAGGCCGCGGAGCCAAGCTCGGCTCTGGGACGCGGGGCTGGCGGCAGGAGTCGAGTTGACACCACGCTCGCCGTCAAGCCCTCCAAAGCCATGCCTGACGCCAAGCCCGCCGGACCGATGCCTTCGGTGTCGGCCCCGCCGCCGAACGCCGGCGCACCGCGCCGTCCGACGGGCGAAGGACGCCGCGTGCAGGCCCCGGGGGCGCCCGCGCCCGCACTCACGCCGGCGCCCGCATCCGCAGCCGCACCCGCCGCTGCGCCCGGCGCTCCAGCGGGCGGTGGCGAAGGCGGCACCGGCGGAGCCAGCAAGAGCGAGCCCGCCAGCACGGGCACGGGCAGCGTCAGCTCCAACGCCAAGGGCTCCGTGCCCGCCTTGAGGGAAAATCGCTATCAGCCCAAGAAGCGTGAGGAGAGCAAGGACGCCCGCGACCAGAGCGGCGAGAGTGCCGGCGTGCCCGTCGACTTCTTCAATGGCGGCGCGAACAGCGTACCGGAGGTGCACTCGACCATCGAAGTGGGCCGCGTCGTCGACGGCGAGTTCCTCGGCGGCGACGAAGCCGCCCAGAAGTCCCTCGTCGACCTCCTCACCGCCGCCCCGATCACGCCGACGCAGCGCCGCCTGCTCGGCATCGCCGAGAGTCTCTCGGTGCGCGATCAGCTCGCGACCGGCCGTGTGCCGGCCGTCCAGCTCGTCACGGCCGCGGCGGCGCTCGACAAGGCCGACGCGATCAAGGCGGCCGGCGAGGCGATCGCCAAGGTCGCCCCAAGCGAACCCGGCGCGGCCGAACTCGTCGCGATCTCGGCCCTCTTCGACGCCAAGGACGCGACCGCCGCCACCCGGGCCAAGGCTCTGCGCGAGTCCAGCGAGCGCCGGCTCGCCGATCTCTTCCGCGCCATCAAGGTCCGCCAGACCGTCGACGAAGGCCTGCTCAAGCATCTCCCGACGCTCGCGCCCGATCCGTCCGCGGCCGCGACCGAACTCGCCGTGGTCGTCCTCGTCTCGGCCACCGACAAGGTCACGCTCGACGCCGTCGGCCAGGCCGGTCTCACGGCCGACTACGTCGACGCCGAGCACCGCCTGGTGCTCGGACGCATCAAGCACGCCGACATCGAGAAGCTCGCCGAACTCGAGGCCGTCCGGCGGATTGAGCTCGATCGTTGAGTTCGGAGGTGGCAAAGTGGCAAAGTGGCTGAGTGGCAAAGTGCGCGATGCACTCCGCCACTTTGCCACTCCGCCGCTCCGCCACTCCGCCACTTCGCCACTTCCCGCACCCGTACGCTGCCCCATGCCCGCGACTCCCTCCACGATGGTCCCCCTCGGCACGCCCGCCCCGGACTTCGACCTTCCAGACACCCGCCGCGGCCACGAAGGCCGACGGGTCCGGCTCGCCGACTTCGCCGGCGCCCCCGCCCTGCTCGTCATGTTCTTGTGCAACCACTGCCCGTACGTGAAGTGGCTCCGCGACCCGCTCGCGGCCCTCGTGCGTGAGTACCAGGCCAAGGGCCTCGCCGCGGTCGCCATCAGCGCCAACGACGCCGCCGCCTACCCCGACGACGCACCCGACAAGATGACCCTCGAAGCCGCCGCCGCGGATTCCGGCCGTGGCTACGTATTCCCCTACCTCTACGACGAGTCGCAGGCGGTGGCCCGGGCCTACCGGGCCGCGTGCACCCCGGACTTCTTCCTCTTCGACCGTCACCACCGGCTCGCGTACCGCGGCCAGTTCGACGACTCGCGTCCGACAGGCCGCAGCACACCCGCCCCCGGGGCCGGGCTCCCCGTCACCGGCGCCGACCTGCGGGCCGCGCTCGACGCCGTGCTCGCCGGTCGCCCCGCGCCCGCCCGGCAACTGCCCAGTCTCGGCTGCAACATCAAGTGGAAGCCCGGCAACGAACCCCGACCGTGAAAAAGGGGCCTGCGACCGCCGCTCCGGTGCCCCCTGGCACGGCTCCACACGGTTCGCGTCATCCGACCGGCCCGCGTGCGACGTATACATGAGCGTCCATGTCCGCCTTCCCGGCACCCCGCCGCCGCTACCACTTCCAGACCCCCGGGCTGGTGTACGTCTTCGTCACCATCCTGGTGGCTCTGGGCGCCTTCAACAGCCAGAACAACCTGCTCTTCTGGGCCTTCGGCCTCGCCCTCGCGGTGCTCATCGTCTCGGGCATCATCAGCGGCCAGATGCTCATGGGCATCCAGGTCACCCGCGACGCCCCCGCCCGGGCCGTCGCGGGCGTTCCCACCGTCCTGCGCTACCGCGTCACCAACCACGCCCGCCTCGCCGCGGCGTTCGCCCTCGATATCGCCGAGAACGCCAGCGACCCGGTCCTGGGCGTTCCCGCCTTCGTCGTCCACGTCGGGCCCCGTGACGAAGTCATCGCCGAGGGCGAACTCACACCCGAATCCCGCGGCGTCCTCCGGCTCACCGGCCCGGTGGTCACCAGCGCCTTTCCCTTCGGCATCATCCGCAAGTCACTCACCTTCGCCCAGGCCTCGTCGATCCTCGTCCACCCTGCCCCGGTCGAACTCCCCGCCGCCGTCCGCCGCGCACTGGCCGGCATGGGCCGCGGCCGCGCACCCACCCGCACCCGCACGGGTGAAGGCACCGAGTTCTTCGCCCTGCGCGACTACGTCCCGGGCGACGCGCCGACCCGGATCGCATGGCGCGCCAGCGCCCGCGCCCGCCCCCCACACGACCTGCTCGTCCGCCAGACCGCGCACGAAGAGCCCCGCTCGATCTGGGTCGTCCTCGACCTGTCCGCCACGTCCTCGCAGGCGCCGCGTGCCCAGGCCGAGCGGGCTATCGCCGCGGCCGGTCAGTGCGCCCGCGACCTCTCCGCGGCCGGCGTCCCCTGCGGCCTGAGCGTTCCGGGGTGGGACGTGCAGATCCCGCCGCGCGGCGCGGCCAACCAGTCCATGGTGCTGCTCGACGCGCTCGCCGCGATCGACCTCGCCCGCCCGCGCGACGCCGCCCCACCCGCCTTCCCGGCCCAGGCCCTGCGCGGCGCATCGGCCCTGATCGTCCACGCCGGCCCGGTGAACCCCGCGTTCGGCCCCCCCGGCGCGATCCGCATGAGCGGGCTGGAGGTCGTCGACCCCGGGGCCACGGCTCCCGCGGCGGCACCCGGCAAGGGGGCCGCATGACGACCTCCACCGTCACGCTCACGCGCACCGCGCCCACCAACGCCGCGGCCTACTCCGCCAAGGTCTTCGACAACCTCGCGACGCTGTGCGCGCTGTCGGCGTCCCTGGCCTACTGCGCCGCCGACGCCCGCCCCGACCTCGCCCTGCTCGTGGTCGCGATCGCCGGGCTCGCCTGGGGACTGCGCCGCTCCGCCCGGGCCCGCGCCACCGCTCCCCCCAACCTGCCGCCCCTCGCGGTCAACATCCTCGTGCTCGTCGCCATCCTGCGGGCCGCCTACCACGTAGTTCGCGGCGGCGCCACCGGCAACGCCGTCGTCAGCGACCTGTCCGAGTTCCTCATCATCATCCAGCTCATCAAGGCGTTCGACCGGCGCACCGCCCGCGACGACGTGCAGTTCCTCGCCCTGACCCTCTTCGTCGCCATCGGCGCCATCCTCACCGCCAACTCCCTGCTCGTCGGCCTGCTCCTGCTCGTCTACACCCCGCTCATCACCGGCGCCGCCATGGCCCTGCAGATCGACGTCGGCCTCCGCCGCCTCGGCGCCCAGCGCGGCCTCACCCGCGTCGGCGCCGACGGCCCCGGCCGCGCCCGCCACTTCCGCACCACCGTCGGCGTCGCCGTCGCCGGGGCCCTCGTGTTCGCCGCCGCGGCCTTCGTCCTCCTGCCCCGCGGCATGGGACGCGACTCGCTCGGCGCCTTCGGACGCATCGCCCCCGGCGCCACCGTCGGCTTCCAGCCCAACATCCGCCTCGGGCAGGAGGGCTTCCTCAACCCCGGCGACTCCACCCCGGTGCTCGACGTCGCCGTCTTCGACCACACCGGCGTCAACATCGGCCGCCAGCTCCGCTCGCTCCACCTTCGCGGCACCGTGAGCGAGGTCTACGACCGCCAGACGCGCTCGTGGCGTCAGGACGACTCCACCAGCCAACCCATGGGCGCCCGTGCGTTCGGCTCCGTCATCGACGCGACCGACCTCAAGCAGGTCGTCACGGTGCGCGACTCGGCCCGCGATCAGAAGTTCCTCTTCGCCCTCTGGAGGCCCTCGCGCATCGAGTGGGACCCGTCGCAGAGTGTCATCCTGACCCCCGGCTCGCTGGTGTTTTCCCGTGTCGGCCCGCGCGCCGGCGGCCAGTTCCGCTACACCGTCTGGTCCTCCCTCGACGCCCCGGTCGAGGATGACGCCGAGCCCATCGAGAGCGACGCCTTCACCTCCGGCCCCATCCGCGACCAGGCCGAGCGCATCCTCGCCGAACGCAAGATCTCCCTCGACCCCGCGAAACGCGGCCCCCTCGAGAACCGCGTCGCGGCCTCCGCGTTCCAGACCTTCCTTCGCGAGCAGGCCACCTACACCCTCGAGATGGAGGCCCCCCCGCCCAACGTCGACCCCATCGAGTACTTCATCTTCCAGCGCAAGAAGGGCCACTGCGAGTACTTCGCCAGCGCCCTGGTCGCCATGTGCCAGAGCGTCGGCATCCCCGCCCGCATCGCCATGGGCTACCTCGCCACCGAGTACAACGAGGTCTCCGGCCAGTTCATCGTCCGCGCCAGCAACGCCCACGCCTGGGCCGAGGTCGGGCTCGAACCCTCCCGCTGGGTGCTCTTCGACCCCTCGCCCCCCGCCGACCTCGAGCAGATCCACGCCCCCGCCACCGGCGTCCTCGCCCGCCTCCGCCGCGCGTACGAGGCCGTCGACCTCGCCTGGAACAGCCTCGTCGTGTCCTTCGACGAGCAGCGCCGCTCCTCGCTGCTCGGCGGCGGCGTCGACACGTCATGGCTCCGCGAACGCTTCACCTCCGTCGCCCCCGGCGTCGACGGCCTGTTCAAGGACGCCGCCAAGCGCGTCGACGATCAGCGCCGCCGCTCCGCCGGCTGGATCGCCCTGGGAGTCGGCGCCCTCACCCTCGTCGGCCTGGGCTTCGCCTTCCGCCGCCGCCTCGCCCGCCTGCTCCGCGGCGCCGAGCGCCCGCTTGGCGGCGCCGATCCGCTCGCCATCGACCTGCACCGCCGCGTGCAGTCCGCGCTCCGCCACGCCAGCGCCCCGCCCCCCGCCCCGGTCCCCATCCTCACCCACGCCCGCTCCATGCACCCCCAGCGCGACGCCCTCGCCCGTGCCGCCGCCGCCGCCGCCGAGGCCGTCTACGCCTCCCGCTTCGGCGGCATCGCCCTCTCCCGCGACCGCTGGCGCATGCTCGTGCGCGACCTCGACGACGCCGCCCCCGCCCACACCGCGCCCGCCGCCGCCGCCCCCCCCGTCGGTCTGCACCGTCAGCGGACCCCCTGATTCCGCCCCGCGCCCGGGTCCGGGTAAAGCGGCACAGTCCGATTTCCGATGCTCCGATCCGACGCAGCCGATCGCGGCCGCCCATCCCCTGCCCTCCAAGACCCGAGGACGTGCACCGTGCCCGCCACCCGTTCCCGCACCGAGCACTGGGAAGACTGCCTCCGCAAGATCGCCGAACGCGGCGGCGCCATCGAGATCTCCCTCGGCCGGTCCGACGACGAACCCTCCGCCCCCGCCGCCGACGTCGTCTGGCGCGTCCGCGTCATCGAGGTCCGGCCCGACGCCATCGTCGTCGAGACCCCCGGCGTCTTCGGCCAGTCCATCGAGTTCCGCCCCGGCGTCGCCCTCGTCGGCGCCATCACCGTCGGCCAGAACCGCTGGATGTTCCACACCACCACGCTCGCCGGCCCGCGCCCCGCCGACGGCCGCCCCGGCGCCGGCCCCGGACGCCTCGTGCTCTCGAGCCCCCAGGGCGTCGAACGCTGCACCCGGCGCAACTTCCACCGCATCAGCACCGCCAACCTCCAGCTCCCCGTCGTCGAGTGCTGGCCGCTCATGGACCCGACCACCGTCGTCGGCGCCGAGGCCGCCAACCGCGCCCGCATCCACGAACTCATCGACGTCCGCGCCGGCCGCCGCGCCGGCGCCGAACTGTCGCCCGACCTCGAAACCGACCCCATGCTCCTGCCCTCGGTCGGTCCCAAGTTCCTCGCCCGCATGATGAACCTCTCCGGCGGCGGCCTGGGGCTCAAGGTCGACCGTGCCGAGTCCTCCGCCGTGCACCTGCGCCCCCACCTGTGGTGCCGCGTCGACCTCACGCCCGACATCCCCGCCCCGGTCGCGGTCACCGCCCGCGTCGCCCACACGAACATCGACCTCGAGCAGAACGTCGCGGTGGGCCTGAGTTTCGACTTCACCTTCAACCCCGAGCACCGCGACTTCGTCATCAGCCTCCTCGCCGACTACGTCGACCGCCTGCAGCGCCGCCAGCTCGCCAGGGCCTCGTGAGCCGCCCGCGCCCTCGGCGCGCCTACACATCCCTCGTTCCGCCCAGCAGCAGCGGGGGTGGGGGGACCAGGGCGGCCGAGGATCTGCCCATGCTCCACAGACTGTCGGCCCTCCTCTGCCTCGCGCTCCTGTGCGCCGGCTGCGCCGGGCCCCGCGCCGCAAACACCGCCCCCGAACCTGACGCCCGCCTCGACGCCGCCGCCGCCGACGTCCGCACCGTCACCATCCTCCGCGGCGCCGACGGCGCCCCCGCCACCTGGGACCAGCTCGTCGCCGACGCCTCCCGCGCCGACGCGGTGCTCGTGGGCGAGCTCCACGGCCAGCCCGTCGGCCAGGCCTTCGAAGCCGCGCTCTTCGAGGACGTCCTCGCCCGCTCCCCGTCCACCACCGGCGCCCTGGAGTTCTTCGAGCGCCATCAGCAGGCCGGCCTCGACGACTACCTCACCGGCGTCACCGACGAGGCCGCGATGAAAAAGGCCACCGGCCGCAGCGAGGGCAGCTACCCCAGCGGCCACCGCGCGATCGTCGAGGCCTCCAAGGCCGCGGGCCGACCGGTCGTCGCCGCCAACGCCCCGCGCCCCTACGTCCGCCTCGCCCGGCTCGAGGGCTACGACCGCCTGCGCGGCCTCACCGACGAACAGCGCCGCCTCTTCGTCATCCCCGACTCGCTCCCCACAGGCCGCTACCGCGACGAGTTCTTCGACCTGATGCGCGGCAAGCCCGACCCCAAGGCCGCTCCCGCCCCCGACCCCACGCAGGACGAGAAGATCGAAGCCATGTTCCGCTCCCAGTCCATGTGGGACGCCACCATGGCCCACAGCGTCGCCCGCGCCATGGACGCCGGCGGCCGTCCCGTCGTGCTCATCGTCGGCCGCTTCCACACCGACCACGCCGGCGGCCTCGTCCAGGCCCTGCGCCGGGACACGCCCAACGCCCGCCTCGTCACCGTGAGCTTCATCGGCGACTGGCCGCCCGCCGACGGCGTCGCCAAGGACGACCTCGGCCGCGCCGACTACCTCGTCTACGTCGGCCCCGCCGGCGAGTGATCGCCTCAGTTGGGTGCCACCACCGTCCCCGGCGCTTCGCCGCGGACGGTGGTGCCGTGAGTCCCCGTGCCCCCAAAACGCCGGACCGGGGCGCAGCGAAGGACCGGATTCCTCCATCCACCGCCCCCAAGCGCATCTCCGCTTCTGCGCGCACAAACGCGCCGTTGCCGCCTTTGCGCGCGCATCCGTGTACCACATGAAACCCCACCCCCAGAATTCCGCAAGATTTTTATCTCTTGGCCACTCCGCCACTTAGCCACTCTGCCACTCCCCGTAACGGCGCATTTGCGCGCGCAAATCGGTCCGCGCCCCCCTCTATAGAGGCGCGCACAAAACCCCACGCGCGATACCGCCCATGCACGAACACGAACTCCACGTTTCCCGAGCCCTCGCCGGCGCCAAACTCCTCGCGCTCAAGAAGCTCTGCATCCTGCTCGACCGGCTCGACCCCGAAACCCAGTTCGCCGAGATCCGGCGCGTCGCCTCGACCATCCTCCGCGCCAAGGGCGACGACATCGAACCCGACTTCGGCTGCGCCGTCCCCCCCGCCGAGTTCCCCCCGACCCCGCCCCACAAAGACCCCAACTACCACGACGACAGACTCCAGAACTCACGGCTCAACGAGCACATCACCTACCCCGGCCAGCCGCGCCCGGGCGACAGCACGTCTCCCCAAGGGGTGCCACCACCCGCCGGGTGCTCTGACCCGGCGCGTGGTGCCGTGGGTCACCAGCCCCCGTCATCGAGTCCCTCCTTCCCTCCGGGTGCCACGACCGTCCCCGCCGCTTCGGCGCGGACGGTCGTGCCAAGGGTCCACGGACTCTCGGAAGGGGTGCCACCACCCGCCGGGTGCTTTGACCCGGCGCGTGGTGCCGTGGGTCACCAACCCTCGCTCCCTGCGAATCGTCCTCACTCCCCGCGCCTACCGCTTCCCGCGCCCCAGCCGCCCCAGCAGCGCCACGCACCCCAGCCGCAGGCACGCCGACAGCACGAACACCGTGAAGTACGCGCTCGTCGGCGGCCCCGCCCCGTCCTGCGCGTGCGCCAGCGCCGACAGGATCGACCCGCCGATGAACGACCCGGCCGTCTGCCCCAGCGCGTTCACGAGGTTCCAGCTCGTCATCACCCCGGTCCGTTCGTCCTCGGGCACCGATTCCAGCAGCAGCAGAAATGTCGCCAACTCGTACGCTGCCCACGCCGCGCCGCTGGCCGCCTGGATCACCACGAGCCACACGAAGTGATCGCTCACCACCCACGCCCCCGCCGGCGGCGCCACGCCCACCACCGCGATCCACATCAGCCGCCGCGCCCCGTACCGCTGCGCCACCCTCCCCAGCAGCGGCAGCGCGGCCACCTTCGCCAGCGGGACCACCCCAACGAGCACCATGAACTCCAGGTACGACAGTTGCAGCCGCTTGAGCATGAACGGCACGTAGAACGGGCTGGCGATGAACGCCGTCACCATCAGCGCGAACATCACCGTCAGCAGGTTCCTCGCCGGGCTGCGCCGCAGCCGCCCCAGCATCTCGCCCGGACGCACCGACTCCGGCCGCGCCGCCGCGAGCGTCCCCGCCGGCGGCTCGCTGTACCGCGCCAGGTGCCACGCCGACACCACCCGGCACAACGCCGCGCCCGCGAAGATCCCCACGAACGCCCACATCGGCTCCCGCGGCGGGCCGGACCCCGCCGGACGCGGCCCCGCGAACGCCAAGTGCAGCGTCAGCCCCGTCGCCGCCAGCCCCAGGAAAATCCCCAGGTGGTTCAGGCGCGTGCGGTGCGCGAAGTACGTCGCCCGGATCGACCGCGGCACCAGCACGCCCACCAGCGCCGTCCAGCTCGCCCCGGCCGCGAACCCCGCGCCCCAGTACAGCGCCACCGCCCCGAACAGCACCGGCGCCGGCAATTCCCCCCGCACCGCCCCGATCCCCAGCGGCACGAACGCCACCGCCTGCACCAGCGCCGTCAGAATCGTCCAGCGCCGGTGCGACCCCGACCACGCCACGCCCCACGGGCTGATGAGCTGCACCAGCGCCCCGATCACCATCGGCACCGTCGCCAACAGCCCGGTGAGCACCTCGCTCGTTCCGATCCGCAGCGCGAACGTGCTGAACGCCACCATCTCCACCGAACCGGCCATCAGCGCCCACGCGAACCCGTCCAGGCGGATCGCCGACAGGTCGCGACGCAGCACGCGCGACCGCTCAAACCGACCGGAACTGTTCGACGAATGCGGCACGCCGTCGGGCACACGTCCGACCGGGCACGCGGGTCGTCGCGGCGGGCGCGATCGCGCCCGCGGGCCGCATTATTGCGAACCCGCCGGCGCGGGCGACCGCTGCGCCGGCGCAATCGCCGCCGCAAGCGCGGTCGCGCCCACCGCTCCCGCCACCGGCCCCGCCACGTACACCCACAGCGAGTCGACCGACCCCGACACCACCCCCGGCGCAATCGACCGCGCCGGGTTCATCGACGCCCCGCTGATCGGTCCCGCGAACAGCGCCTCCAGGCCGATCACCGCTCCCACCGCAAACGCCACCTCCGTCGTCTTCCGACCCGCGCCGATCGACATGAGGATGACCAGCACGAGCACCGCCGTGAGCACCGTTTCCAGCACCAGCGACCGCCACGCCGGGCCCACGGGCACGGTCGCGCCCAGCGTCTCGCTCTGCGGGAACATCGCCGCCAGCAGCAGCGAGGCCGCCAGCGCCCCGGCCAGTTGCGCCGCCACGTACCCCGGCACGGCCCGCCCGGGGAACCGCCCGGCGACGCCGAGCGCGATCGACACCGCCGGATTCATGTGCGCACCGGAGACATCCCCCAGCGCGCAGATCATGGCCGCGACCGTGAGCCCGAACGTGAGCGCGACCCCCACGTGCGTGATCGCGCCGCCGCTCGTCTCGTTCACGACGATCGCCCCCGTGCCGGCAAGCACGAGGACAAACGTCCCGACGGCCTCGCTGAGCAGACGGTTCATGCGTGGTCTCCGGAACGTGCGGATCGTCGCGATCCGGGCGCACGCCCGGGGCGCCACGCAGACCGGCGTGCCGACGCGCTGCCAACGACCTCACCGAACGAACACTCGGAAGCGATCGCCACGTCTCAACTCCCGAGCAACAGTTCGGGAATCGACTCGACGTACCGCGCGATCTCGTCGCGCACGCGCCGGTAGTGGGGGAGCGCCCGCTCCTCGTCCGGCTCCGCGCGGGCCAGCCGCGGGGGATCGTCAAACCCCCGGTGAACAACCTTCGCCCCGCGCGGGAACACCGGGCACGACTCGTGCGCGCTGTCGCACACGGTCACGACATAGTCAAACGCCACATCCCGCAGCTCGTCCACGTGCTTGGACGCGTGCCCCGAGATGTCCACCCCCGCCTCACGCATCACCTTCACCGCCAGCGGGTTCAGCCCGTGCGGGTCGGTCCCCGCCGAGTGGGCCTCGACCACGCCCGCCAGCAGCGCCCGGGCCCAGCCCTCGGCCATCTGGCTGCGGCACGAGTTGCCCGTGCACAGGAACAGCACTCGTGGTAGCCCATCACGACCCACAGCAGCCCCCTTCGCAGCACGCCCCGTCTTCGGGGCGGCACTGCTCCAGCGCGTCCGCCAGGCCCCGCAGCGACCGGCACACGTCCGCGTACCGCACGTGGTACCGCACCGTCCGCCCCTGGCGCTCCACCCCCAGCACCCCCGCCCGCGCCAGCAGCGACAGGTGCCGCGACACCACCGACAGGTCGATCGAGCAGCACTCCGCCACCTCGCCCACCGAGCACCCGCGGGCGCACTTGGCGATGCACGCCACCAGCCGGGCCCGCGTCGGGTCGGCCAGGGCCTTGAACAAGTCCGGCGCGAGGGCCGCGTCCAGCGGCCCCTTGCGGGCCCCCGCCTGGCGGGGCGTGCGGGGCACCGGTTGGTTGCGTAGTTGCGTCATCATGCAAATGATACCGGCGCCGGTGCACCCGTCAAGCCGCGCGGGTCACCCCGCCTTCTTGCCACCGCGCGGAACCCCCGGAACGACACCGCCGCCCGCGGCGTATCATCGTGGTCGACGCGCGTGCGTCGCGCTGTTCCGCGAGGTGCTGCCCGTGGCGGACTGGAGCGAAGCCGACAAGCTGGCCGACCGGGCCCACCGGCTCTTCGAAGCCGGCCGCTTCGACGAAGCGGAATCGACACTGCGCCGCGCCATCGCGATGGACCCCACCCGGACCGAGTGGTACGTCAACCTCGGCCTCACCCTCGAGGCCGCCGGCCGGCACGAGGACGCCATCGCCCCCCTGACCAGGGCCCACGAACTCTCCCCGGACGACGCCGAAGTCGCCCTCATGCTCGGCGCCTGCAACCTGCACGCCGGCAGCGCCGCCGAGTCCGTCCGCTGGCTCGAGCGGGCCGAGGCCCTGGGCTGGTCCCGGCGCGATTCCGAGGACGGCCCCGGCTCCGCTCCCGGCTCGATGGGCCCCGCGGCCAGCCACGTGCACCGCATCGAGGCGTACACGCGCCTGGGGGACCACGACCACGCCGAGGTGATGTTCTACCTCGCCCAGCAGATCGACCCCAAGGACCCCGGCGCGTTCGTGAACCTCGCCGAGAGCCTGCTCATGCGCGACCAGACCGAGCGAGCCCTGTGGTGTCTGCGCGAGGCCGCGCAGCTCGACCCCACGCTCCCCGGCGTGCACGCACGCCTGGCCCAGGTCTACGCCCGCACCGGCCGGCTCGAGCGGGCCCGCCAGCTCTACCTCGTCGAACTCCGGCGCGCTCCGGGCGACATCGCGGCCATCCTCGACCTCGCCCGCCTGCTCACCGACATGAACCGCCTGCCCGAGGCCGACGAGAAGTTCCGGCGCGTCCTCGAACTCGACCCCGAGAACGCCGAGGCCTATTTCGGCCTCGCCGAGGTCGCCGAGCGGCGCGGGCTCCGCGACGAGGCCCTGGGCCACTACGGCGTCGTCCGCCGGCTCGACGAGGCGTTCCCCGGCGTCCGCCGGCGCGAGGCCCGCCTGCTGCTCGCCACGGGCGTCATGTCGCACGCCGACCGCGCCCGGGCCCTGCTCGGCGAGGAACTCGCCGCCGCCCAGCAGAACCCCGCCGCCTTCGGCGATGACGACCTGGCCGACCTGGGCCGCCTGCTGCTCGACTCGGGCGCCTCGAGCGCCGCTCGCGGCCTGCTCGAGGGCGTCGCCCAGCGCCGCGCCACCGACGCCCGGGCCCTGCACGACCTGGCCCTCGCGTGCCTGCATTCGGCCGACCTGGACGCCGGCATCGAACTGTGCCGCGACGTGCTCCGCATCGACCCCCGCTACGCCCCGGCGATGCACAACCTCGCGGTGGCCTACGTCAAGCTCGGCCAGTGGACCCGGGCCCGGTACTGGGCCCGCCTGGCCCGCCAGCACGACCCCGACGACAGCGCCCTGCGCCGGCTCGGCCTGCGCCTGAGCGTGCACGTCGCGCACCGCACCATCGTGGGCGCCTGGGGCTGGACGCGGTTCCTGCTCCGGCGTCGGGCCCGCGTGGCCCCGGCGAGAAGAACGAAGTAAGAAGGCACGAAGGCACAGAGGCACAGAGGCACGAAGTGCCGGCGCCGCCGCGCTCTCCCCCCACCCTTTGTGCCTCAGTGCCTTTGTGCCTTTGTGCCTTCCCCCATCAGCCTCATGGCCTCGTCCACGTCCTTGTCGCCGCGCCCGGACAGGTTGATTACCACGTGGCCATCGCGCGACAGCGTCGCGGCGTGCGCCACCGCCGCGCTCACGGCGTGCGCACTCTCGAGCGCCGGGATGATCCCCTCGGCCCGCGCCAGGAGCCCGAACGCATCGAGCGCCGCCGCGTCCCCGACCGGCAGGTACGTGACCCGCCCCGCGTCGCGCCAATACGAGTGCTCCGGCCCGACGCCGGGATAGTCCAGTCCCGCCGAGCACGAGTGCGCCGGCGCGGTCTGCCCGCTGGCGTCCTGCATCACGTAGCTGAGCGACCCGTGCAGCACGCCCGGCGACCCGTACGACAGCGGGGCCGCGTGCTGCCCGTACCCCGCGCCCGACCCGCCCGCCTCGACGCCGATGAGCGCCACTTCGGCGTCGTCCACGAACGGGTAGAACATGCCCGCGGCGTTCGACCCTCCGCCCACGCACGCCACCACCGCGTCGGGCAGCCGTCCGAAGGCGTGCAGCGCCTGCGCCTTGGTCTCCTGCCCGATCACGCTCTGGAAGTCCCGCACGATCATCGGGAACGGGTGCGGCCCCACCACCGATCCGAGGATGTAGTGCGTGCCCGTCACCGACGCCATCCAGTCCCGCATCGCCTCGTTGGTCGCGTCCTTGAGCGTGCGTGAACCCGCCCCGACCTCGATGACCCGCGCGCCCATCAGGCGCATCCGCACGACGTTCAGCCGCTGGCGGCGCACGTCTTCCGCGCCCATGTACACGTCGCACGAGAGCCCGAACCGGGCCGCCGCGGTCGCTGTGGCGACCCCGTGCTGCCCGGCGCCGGTCTCGGCGATGACCCGCTTCTTGCCCATGCGCACGGTGAGCAGCGCCTGGCCGATGGTGTTGTTGATCTTGTGCGCGCCGGTGTGCGCGAGGTCCTCGCGCTTGAGCCACACGCTCGCGCCGCGCCCGCTCCCGCCCAGGGCACGCGCGTGATCGGTCAGCCGCCCCGCGAGGTGCAGCGGCGTGGGCCGGCCGATGAAGGTCCGCTGGAGCTGGGTCAGCTCGGCGTGGAACGCCGCGTCGTGCCTCACCGACTCGTACACATCACGCAGTTCGTCCAGGGCCGCGATCAGCGTCTCGGGCACGTACCGCCCGCCGAAGACGCCGAACCGCCCGCGTGCATCGGGAACCGCCGACACCGACTTCGTGCTTGCACCGCTCATGACCGGCAGCGTACGTCGCGCCCGCCCGCGGGGGACTTCACCCGGTCGCCGGCGTCCCCGGCGCGGGCTCCTCGCTCGCCGCCCGCACGCCCTCGGCCACGTCCACCAGTTGCAGCAGGCCAAGCCCGATCGCGAACAGACCGGACACGACCAGGCACGCGATTCCCTGGCCCGTCCGCAGGTCGGCCGCGGCGTGCGTCGCCAGTTGCCCGAACGCCACCACGCCCGCGACCACGCTCAATTTGCTCGCCAGGCCCCACATCCCGAAGAATTCGGCCGCCCGCGACTCGGGCGTGAACGCGCCCACCAGGGCCCGGCTGGACGTTCCCACGCCCCCCAGCCCGAGCCCCACGAGCACAGCCACGACCCAGAACGCCGCGGGCGGGGCATCGACGAAGGTGGACACGCCCATGGCTCCGGTCGCGACGACCCACACCGCCAGGAACATGGAGATCGTGCGCCGGTGGCCGAGCCGGTCCTGGACGCGGGCGGTCAGGGCCGCGGCGAGCCCGGCCGAGAGCGCCATCACGAGTGCGAACAGGATGAGTTGCGGGAGCCGGAAGCCGCGTTCGTCGCCGATCTGCCCGAGGAAGTAGATCATGGCGTTCGTGCCCATCGAGTAGACGAAGAAGATCGCGAGGAAGCGTGTGAGCTGGCGGAACCGACCGGTTTCGCGCGCGGTTCGCGCGAGCCGCGCGAGGGCCGAGCCGACCCCTGTGCCCGAGCCGCGCGCGGGCGGTGCGTTCTCACGCAGGTACAGCGCGGCCGGAACCATCCCCAGCGCGAACCACGCGCCCGCAAAGACGAACATCGGGCGCATGTCCTGCGGCCGATCCTGGCCGAAGACGAACGCGAACACCGCGACGCACGCCAGCAGCACGATGGCTCCGATGTAGCTCATCGTCCATCCCAGCGCCGAAACGAAGCCCACGTTGTCGCGCGTCGAGATGCCGGGCAGGAACGAGGCGAGGAAGTTCTCCCCGAGCCCGCACGCCACCGCCGCCAGCACGAACAACAGCAGCGCGTTCGTCGTCTCTCCCGGGCGGAGCAGCGCGAGCGACGCGGTTGCGGCCGCGCAGAACGCGCCGGTCCACAACAGGAAGCCGCGTCGCCAGCCCCGCGTGTCCGCGATGGCTCCGGTGATCGGGCTGAGCACCACGACCAGCACCTGGGCCGCGGCCACCATCCGAACCCACAGGCGCGTCCCCTCTGTGGGGGTGGCCGCGACCACGTTCGTGACGAAGATCGAGAACAGCAGCGTGTTGATGAGCAGCTGGAACGACTGGTTGGCGAGGTCGTACATCCCCCAGGCCCACACCGTGCGCGGGTTCGGCAGTTTCGCGAAGGGGTTGAAGGAGGGCACGGCCACTAGCGTAGAGACGCCGCCTCGTCTCGACGGCGTGCCCGGCGGGCGTTTTCGGCAACGCCCGGCGCTCGGCCCCGCCCCCGTATACTCCGCGCACATGGCAGGAATCTCCAGCGGATACGCGATCGGTCGTGGACGAGGCGTGTGCGCCGCCAGCGGGCGGACCCTGGCCCCGGGCGACAAGTGCGTCGTCGCCCTCGTCGAGCGGCCGGACTCGCAGGACCTCGTGCGCGTCGAGTTCAGCGCTGACGCCTGGGACGAGGGGGCCCGCCCCGACGAGCGCGTGGGCGTCGACCCGGCCTGGGTTGTCGGCCACTTCCGCAGCGTCGTCCGCGCACCGGACCACAAGCCCCGGGTGCTTGTGGACGACGCCGAGCTTCTCGAGCTCTTTCAGCAGCTCGAAGGCGTCGAGACGCGCAGGCGCCAGGGGCTGCGGCTGGTGCTTGGGCTGTGGCTGATGCGTCGGCGCGTGCTGGCGATGGAGGGGGAGGAGCGCACTGCGGCCGGGCGGGTCATGACGGTCCGGCTGCGCGGCTCGGGCACGCGCGACCTGCCGCCGGCCACCTACAGCGTCATCGATCCGGGCCTGGACCAGGACACGACCCGGGACGTCATGGACGAACTCGCCGGGGTGATGGCGGGAGGCGCGGCGTGAGGCGATCGGCCCGGTTCCTGATCGTCGCCGGCGCGTGCGCGGCGCTTGTCGGCTGCGAGAGCGCTGCGCCCTCGCGCCCCGCGACCGGCCCCGACCCCGTCGAGCCGTCGCGCCCGCGCAAGGCCGTGCCCGCGTACAGCGCCGTCGCCCGTTCGTACAACGAGCGCGTCGAGCTGCTGGGTCGCCTGTTCGCCCGCACCGTGGTGGTCATCAAGTTCACCGACGAGGACGGCAAGCGCCGCTCGGAGCAGGGCGAGGGGTTCCTGCAGATCGTCCGCCCCGACAAGCTCGCCATGAGCGTCAGCAAGGTCGGCAAGCGCCTCGTGTGGTTCGGCTCGGACGAGCAGCGCTACTGGTGGATCGACCTGGTCGACCGCAAGCGCGCGTACGTCGGGCGGCACGACAACTACGACACGCTGCGCGCCCGGGGCGTCATCGAGCCCGGCCTGGGCCTGCGACCGCTCGACCTCATCCAGATGCTCGGCACGTCGCCCCTGCCGCTGGACGGCGACAAGCCGTTGGGCGCCGTGCAGTGGTCGTCCGACGGCCAGCGACTGGGGATCACCGTCCGGCGCGGGACTGCCAAGGACGCCGGGCTCATGCGCGTGTGGATCGACCCCGACACCTACGAGGCCTCCCTGGTCGAACTCTTCGACGCCGGCAAGCAGGTCGTCCTGGTCGCGAACCTCTCGGAGTACGAGCACGTTGACCTGCGCAACCGCGGCGGGAACGCACCGCGCGTCGCCTCGCGCATCCTCATCGCCGGCCCCGAGGGCGGTCCGCTCAACGGGAGCGAGCTGCGCATGAGCCTCGAAGGCGTCGAGGACCATCGCGTCAGCGACGACGCGTTCAAGTTCGACGTCGTCCTGGACGAAGTCGGCGTCGCGCGGGAGGATGTTGTCGACCTCGACCGCCAGCCGCCTCGAACTGCGCCCCGGCCGCCCACGCCGTCCGCGGGTGATGTTCCCGACGAGCCGGCGGCCGGGCCCGACACCACACCGGACCGCCCGGGGACGCCCAAGCGATGAAGCGCTCGATCGCCGCGGCCCTGGTGAGCATGCTCGGTGTGCTGGCAGGCATCGCCTTCGCCGCCGGCGTGCCGCAGGCGGATGTCTCGGCCTCGCCGCTGCCCGCCGAGCCGCAGCACGCGTGGATCGTCGTACCCAGCGCCGACCGGAGAGAATCCGCGATTCTCCACGTGCCGCCCCGCGCCGGGGCGGCGGGGGCGCGCCTTGGCGTCGCGTACATCGCCGCCCGCCTGGTAAAGGTTCCGGCCCGCATCACCGGCTGGGGCACGCGTGCGTTCCTGATCAGCGACCCGGAGGGTCCGCCCGACGCGCGTCACCGGCGGGTGTACACGCTGAACGCCAGGTACGAGGGGGCGTGGGGATGGTCGTACCAGCCCGCGGGTCGGCTGGGCGTGCTGCCGTCGCTTCCGCCCGAGGGCGACCTTGTCAGCGTGGTCGCGGACCGCGCCGGCGTCACGGCGTTGCTGCACGACCCGGCCGATCCCGCCGGGGCGGGGGTCGGGCGCTGGTCCATCCTCCGTCTGGAAGGCGTCGAGGCCTCGGAATGGACTGCGCTGCCCGCCCCGTGGCAGACCGAGTCTGGCATCACCCCGCCGCTCGCCGGCGGCGCGGCCCTTGTGGTGGTTGATGACGCGCCGGTCCTCGTCGCGCTTCGTCCGCGCGGCGGGGCTCAGGTCGGCCTCGAGTCCTGGCGCCTCGACGCGAGCCTCTGGACGGCTTCGCGCGCACCCGCGAGCGAACCGCTCTCCTGGTCGCCCGACCCGCGGTCGATCCTGGGCCTGGACGGGCGGATCCTCGAGATTGCCCGCGAGGGCGCGGGCGGCAGCCGGATCGCCGTCAACGAGCTGTGGCCCCGTCCGCGCCGGGCCATCGCCGAGTTCACGACGGATCCCGACGAGCCCGGCGCCGGCGTGGGCATCGGCGCGCTCGACCGCGGCGTTCTGGCCGTTCTGTGGCGGTCGACGCCGGTGGGCGCCAAGCCCGAGACCCCTGCGTCGCCGATCGGGTTTCCGGGCAACGGGGTTGTCTCGGCCCGCGCGGACGCGGCCCGGTTCAAGATCGCCGAGTTGTCCACCCGCACCGGGCGTGTGCTCGCGTCAGGTCCGCTGCGTCAGCCGTCGCCGCTGTCGGACCGGCCGCTGCACGTTGTCGCGCTGCTCACGGGCGGGTTTATGGCGGGGCTCCTGATCTTCAGCCTTCGCAGCGATGCCCGGCCCTTGCCGGCGCTGCTGGTTCCCGCTGGCTTTGGGCGTCGGGCCGCGGCGACCATCACCGACCTGGTCGGGGGGATCGCCCTTGCCAGCGCCGTGTTGCAGACGACGCCGTCGGAGATGTTCACTCCGAGCGTTGTGCTCGGGTCGGTTGTGGACGCGGCGCCGGTGTGGCTGAGCCTTGCCTTGGCCGCGGTCCATTCGACGTTCGGGGAGCTGACGCTGGGCGGGTCGATCGGGAAGGTTGTGGTGGGCACTCGGGTTGGGGTGCTGACGAGCGAACCGGACGGCTCGCTCCGGATCCGGCGGGCCGCGGCGGGGGCGATACTGCTTCGGAACCTTATGAAATGGTCGTGCCCGCTGGGTACGGTCCTGGCGGGGTTCGACCCGCTTCGGCGCGGCCCGGCGGATGTCGTGGCGGGGACGATCGTGGTTGATTTGCCTAACGAACCGTCTGCCCCGGAGGCGTAGGGCAGACTTTGCGCGAAACTGGACCCACCAATGCAGGCTTCGGCTGAACCAACCCGATAAGCCCGGGCATTCTCCGCTCGGAGGCGGCCTCCATGGGCACAGACGCGGCGCCGCTGGGCGCTGACAACCAGGTCAATGCGTCGGCGCTGCTCAAACGGCTTGGTCGTGTCTGGCAGATCCCGGCCCTGGTTGTGGGGGTTGGCGTGCTGGGCACCGGCATCGTCGGCGCGTTCCTGACCCGTCCGAAGCTCGACCCCGCGACGCCGATTGCGCTCGCCGCCGAACTGGTCGCCGCGGGGAAGGCGACCGAGGCGATGGCGCAGCTCAACGACAAGGTGCTGCCGCTGGCCGAGCAGGGGGTGCTCACGGATGCGCAGGTGATCGAGATGCACCTGCTGCGGGCCCGGGCGGTGTCAATGGGGCAGTCGGAAGGCGGGGTGCGGAGCACGGAGAACGACAAAGCCATTGTCACCGAGTACGCCGAGGCGGAGAAGCTTGGCGGCACGCTCACGCCCGACGACCAGGCCCGGGCCGTCGAAGCGCAGATCGCGCTGGAGGAGTTTGGCGACGCGGCGGCGCGGCTCGAGCGGCTGGAGGGGGGCGAGAGCGCGAGCGAGCGGCGGCGGCTGACGCGCACGCTCATCGAGGGCGTGCTCGCGAAGGGCGCGGCGGCCACCAGCGTCGACATCGCCCGGGCGGCCGGGCTGCTCGAGCGGATGCTGCGCGACGAACTTTCCAGCCCCGAGGGCCGGGCCTGGGCCCTGCTCAAGCAGGCGGAACTGCTGCTCGCGGCCGGGGACGCCGAGCGGGCCATTGATCGGCTGCTGCGCGAGTCTCCCGCGCTGATGGCGGGCTCGCCCCGGACGCGGGGGCGGCTGCTCGCGCTGCTCGGGAGGGCGTATTTCGAGGCCGGCGACGAACAGGCTGCGGAGCGGCAGCTCCGCCTCGCGGATGAGACCCTGGACGAGGGCGACCCGGCCCGGGCGGACCTGCGGATGACGCTGGGGCGGATCGCCGAGAGCGGCGGCAGCCTCGGGGACGCGCGTGAGCACTATCTCGCGGTGCTGGAGGAATTCCCGGAGTCGGCCCGTGTCGGCGAGGCCCGCTTCGGGGTGGCCCGCATTGACGGTGGCCTTGAGGACGATCAGCAGGCCGTTGAGGGTTTCGCCGAGATTGTCGGGGCGCTGAAGGCCGCCGAGGTGGGTGCGCCGGAGAAGGGCGATGCGCACGCCGAGTCGCACGGAGCCGCCGCGGAGCACGCACCCAAGCCCATGCCCGGCGTGAGTCCCGCGGCGGTGAGCCGGGCGCTCATGAGCCTGCACAACGACCGCTCGGCGGCGAACCAGGACGGGGCGGCGCTGGTGTACGCGCAGCTGGCCGAGTCGCTGCACCGCGAGGCGGATGTTCCGCCGGAGATCCTGCACGCGTTGGCGAAGACGCACCTGCGGCTTGCCGACGCGGGTCTGAAGTCGGCGTGGGAGGCCAATCCGTCCATGCGGTCGATCGCCGAGATGCCGGAGGCGGCGCGGATCGAGGCCAAGAGCAATCTGCTGTCGGCGGCCGGCTACTTCCGTCGCCACGCGCGGGCGGTGCAGGGGTCGGACCCGGCGGGATCCACGGAGTCGCTGTGGAACGCGGCCGACTGCGCAGACCGCGGCGGCGACCTGCCCGAGGCCATCAAGGCGTTTCGCGAGTATGGCGAGAGCGCGAGCGAGGACGATCCGCGCAAGCCCGAGGCGAAGTTCCGCCTGGCCCAGGCGTTCCACGCGCAGCGTGACTATGTGGCGGCCGAGGGGCTGTACGAGGAACTCATCGAGAAGCGCCGCGCCGCGGGGGCCGCGGGGCCGTGGGCCGACCGCAGCATGGTGCCGCTGGCGACGTGCTACCTGCGGGACGCGGACGAGAACAACGACGCCGCGGCCGAGAAGCTGCTGCTGGGGGTGCTGGGCGGGCAGACGGTGACGCCGCAGGCGGAGGAGTTCCGCGACGCCCTGGCGGCGTTGGGCCGGCTGTATTATCACCAGGGCCGGCACGAGGACGCGATCGCCCGGATCACCGAGGCGCTGGAGCGGTTCCCGCAGGACCGGCAGATCCGGGCGTGGACGTTCATGCTGGCGGACAGTTACCGGCAGTCCGCGGCTGAAATGGGCAAGACGCTGGCGGAGAACCTGCCGGTGTCGCGTCGGCAGTCTTTGGAGCGTGAGCGTGACAAGCGGTTGGACGCCGCGGACGCGAACTTCGAGCGTGTGCGGGCGGCGCTCGAGAACGTTGCGCCCGAGCGGCGCACGGCGCTTGAGAAGGTGTGGCTGCGGAACGCGTACCTGTACCTCGGGGATGTGGCGTTTGACCGTGGGGACGATGACCTTGCGGTGCGGCGCTACGACGCGGCCCGACAGGCGTACCCCGGCGATCCGGCGTCCATGATCGCGATGATGCAGATCGTGAGTTCCTATGCCCGGCGCGGGGAATGGGCCAAGGCGGCGACCGCGAACGAGCGGGCCAAGGAGCAGCTCGCCAAGCTTCCGCCCGAGGCGTTCGACTCGCCGGACCTGCCCATGACCCGTCAGCACTGGGAGCGCTGGCTGGAGGCCACCACCCAGATCGAACTTGAAAAAGCACGTGAGATGGCCGACGGCGGCGGAGGCCACGAGTAGTCCCAGCACCCGCCCACGCGCCGGCCAGGACCGATCGGCCGGACGGCACCACGCACGGAGGTCACGGATGACCGAACCCACGACGAGCGCCTCGAGCCCGCACACCGACCCGCGCATCTGGGGGCCGCACCTGGTGCGCCGGCTGGAGGCCCAGCTCGAGCAGTGCCGCCGGCTCGAGAGCCTGTGCGAGCGCCAGCGCGAGGCGGTCAGCGCGGGCGACACCGACGGGCTGCTCACGGTGCTGGGCGAGCGGCAGGGCGTCATCGAAGAGATGGCGCGCATCGGCGAGGAGATTGAGCCGTTCCGGGCCCGATGGGAGTCGGTCATGGCGCTGGTCGACGGGAACGTCCGCACCCGCATGGGGGAACTCGTCATCGCCATCGGGGAGGCCATCGAGCGGGTCGGGCGCAGCGACGAGGTTGATCGGGCCGCCCTGGAGCAGCAGCGGGCGGGCGTGGCGAGCGAACTGGCTGTGGTCGCGAACCGTCGCGGGGCGGTCGCGGCGTATGGGGGCACGGCGGTGCGTTCCGGCAACGCGGGGGCGCCCCGCACCGGCGCCTGGCAGGACCGGGAGGTCTGAGTGCCGATTCCGACCACCATGCCCGTGGCGGTTGAGGGTCCTGAGCCTGCTCCTGCGCGCCCCGCCGGGGGCCTGGGCGAAGCCGACCTTGCGGAACTGCTGCGTTCATTCAACGACGTCACGGCGCGGCTCACGGGCACGCACGAGCGCCTGCAGGACGAGGTGGCCCGGCTCAAGCGCGAGCTGGCGCGGGCGAATGAAGAGATCGAGCGATCGCGGCGGCTTGCGGCCCTGGGCGAAATGGCCGCGGGGATTGCGCACGAGGTGCGGAATCCGCTGGGCTCGATCGGGCTGCATGCGCGGATCCTGGAGCAGGAATTGGGCGACCGGCCCGAGCAGCGTGATCTGGCCCGGCGGGTGCTGACGGCCGTGAAGGGCCTGGACGCGGTCGTGCGGGACATGCTCGCGTTCGCGCGGGAGACCCGGGTGACCCCGGCGACGACGACGGCGGGGGAACTGTTCCGCGCCGCGCTGGCGGAAATCGGCACGGCGGAGCTCGACGCGGGTCGGGTGCGGGTGGACCTGGATCCCGGGGTTGACGGGGCGATCGTGCAGTGTGACCCGAGCCTGATGGGCCGGGCCTTGGTGAACGTGGTGCGCAATGCGATCGAGGCGATGACCGAGCAAGCGCACGGGGCGGGGGGCCGGGCGCGGGTCCTGCGTCTGCGTGCCGACCTGGAGCCCGACCCGGTCGCGAGCAGCGGGGGGGGCGAGGCGGGGACCGGCGTTGGCGGCTGGCGGGTCCTGCGGGTGGAGGATTCGGGCCCGGGCGTGAGCCCGGAGGTGATCGGCCGCATGTTCAACCCGTTCTACACGACCCGGGCCGCGGGAACGGGGCTTGGGCTGGCGATCGTCCACAGGATCGTGGACGCCCATGGGGGGCGCGTACGGGTATCGAACGTGGAAGCAACGCGCAAAGGTGAACGGATCGGGGCGGTTGTGGAGTTGATATTGCCGGAAACCCGCCCCTGCGGGCCGACGGTGGTGGTCCCCGAGTAGCGCAACATCCCGCGGGCCGGAGGCCCGCAGCACGGGGTCGACAGCAGCACGACCCCCTCGCCAATGGAGTGGCACCGAATGAGCAGCACGGTTCTTGTCGTTGACGATCGTGAGTTGATGCGGGACGGCGTGGCCGAGACCCTGCGGCGTGCGGGCCTGACGGTCGTGACCGCTCCGGACGGGGCGGCGGCCCTCGAGCAGATCGCCAAGCGTCGGCCGGACGCGGTCGTGAGCGACCTCAAGATGCCGGGGATGACCGGGATCGAGCTGCTTGAGAAGGTCCGCTCGATCGACGAGGACGTGCCGGTCATCCTGATGACCGCCTTTGGGGCGGTGGATTCGGCGGTCAAGGCGATGAAGCTCGGGGCGTTTGATTACCTGACCAAGCCGTTCGAGGGCGATGAGCTCATCATCGCGGTCAAGCGGGCCCTGGAGCACACCCGCCTGGTGCGAGAGAACGCGGTGCTCCGGCGCTCGTCGTGCACGCCGGTCGCGGGCGCGGCCCCGGTGGAGGGCGCCCCGGCCCCGGGCCTGACGGGCCTGGATCGACTCATCGGCGATTCGCCGGCGATGCGCCGCGTCAAGGCCCAGGTGCAGGCCGTGGCCGACTCGGGCGGCACGGTGCTGATCTGCGGCGAATCGGGCACGGGCAAGGAAGTCGTCGCCCGCGCCATCCACGAACTGAGTCCGCGGCGGGACGAGTCGTTCCTCGCGGTGAACTGCGCCGCGCTGTCGGACTCGCTGCTGGAGAGCGAGTTGTTCGGCCACGAGCGCGGGGCCTTCACGGGGGCCGAGAAGCTCCGCAAGGGGCGCTTCGAGCTTGCAGACCGCGGCACGCTGCTGCTCGACGAGATCAGCGAAGTCAGCACCCGCGTGCAGGCGAAGCTGCTGCGGGTCCTGCAGGAGCGCGTCTTCGAGCGCGTGGGCGCGAGCGCGAGCATCGGCGTGGACGTGCGCGTCATCGCGACGAGCAACCGCGACCTGCCCCAGAGCGTGTCGCGGGGCGAGTTCCGCCAGGACCTGTTCTTCCGCCTCAACGTGCTGCCCATCCACCTGCCCGCGCTGCGCGACCGCATGGAGGATGTTCCGGCCCTGGCCACGCACTTTGTGACCAGCGTCGCGGCCCGTGAGGGGCGCGGCGAGGTCGTCCTGAGCGAGCAGGCCATCGGCGCGATGCTCCAGTATCGCTGGCCGGGCAACGTGCGCGAGCTGGCGAACATCTGCGAGCGGGCGGTGGTGCTCAGCCGCGGCGGCGTGATCGACGCGGGGCTGATCGAGCCGTGGCTTACCGGCACCGCCGCGACCAGCGCGGCGCCCGCGGCCCAGGTTGAATCCAAGCCCGTGGTTGGCGTGCCTGGTGTGTATGTGAACGGGAACGGGACGCTGAACGGGCACACTCCGATCACGACGACGTACGCCGCGGCGGCCGCGAGCGGCGCCCCGATGGACGCGATCTCGCGCAGCGTGGCGGTGTCGAGCGTGTTTGATCGCTCGCTCGAGGAGATCGAGCGCGAGGCGATCGTGCGGACGCTGCAGCGGTTCCACGGGCACCGGCAGAAGACGGCGTCGGCCCTGGGCATCGGGGTCCGCACGCTGGGGCTGAAGCTCAAGAAGTGGAAGCAGCTCAAGCTGGTGGAGCAGACGTTGTAAGAAGGCACGGAGGCACGGAGGCACGGAGGCACAGAGGCACAGAGGCACAGAGGCACGAGAGCACGGAGGCACGAAAGCACGAAGGCATGGAGGCACGGAGGCACGGAGGCACGGAGGGGCTGATTTGGAGATGTTGCGATGATCGGCGAAGTGACCGGCTCGGGGGCGATCCCGGTGCTGGAGATGACGATGCGGTTTGCCGCCGGGCGGCATCGGCTCATCGCGCACAACATCGCCAACATCTCGACCCCGGACTTCCGGCCGATGGACGTGTCGGTGACCGACTTCCAGCGTGAGCTGGGGGAGGCGATCGATCGGCGGCGCGAGTCGGGTCCGACCGGGCCGGCGGCGGCGAGCGACCTGGTGCTGAAGAACACGCGGGAACTGCGCCGCGGGGCCGACGGGCGGCTGGAATTGCGCCCCGCGACGCCTTCGGGCGGCATCCTCTTCCACGACCGCAACAACCGCGACGCCGAGCGGATGCTGCAGGACCTCGTCGAGAACGCCACGGTCTTCCGCGTGGCCTCGGACTTGCTGAAGAACCGCTACCAGCTCCTGAACTCGGCGATCAGCGAGCGCGTGTAAGGGTGACGGAAGGGCGGCGGTGGGGGCCTGACCCCCGCCGCCCAGCCCCGTGGAGCAGCGATGTACGGAACGCTGGACATCTCGACGAGCGGCATGATCGCCCAGCGGACACGGCTGGAGACGATCGCCGCGAACATCGCGAACAAGGACGTGGTGCTGAACGAGAACGGCGAGATCGCGCCGTATCGGCGGCGCATTGCGCTGATGGCCCCGGGCGATCCGGCGGCCAAGTCGGCGTCGGGCCGGGAGATGGGCGTGCACATCGGCGCGATCGAGTTCGATGACGCCCCGTTTGACCTCAAGTGGGACCCGACGAGCCCGTACGCGTACAAAACGGGTCCGAACGCGGGGTATGTTCCGGGGTCGAACGTGAACACGGTGATCGAGCAGATCAACGCCGTGGAGGCCGCGCGGGCGTACGAGGCAAACGTTGCGGCGGCGGAAGTGACCAAGTCGATGACGGCGCAGGCGCTGCGCCTGCTGGCGTAAGACGCGGGAGAGGCTTGAGGGATGTCGGACCCACTGGGACTCATCGGGCGGATCGGGGCGGGGCAGGGCGCGGGGGCGCCCGCGCCGCTGTCGCCGCCGTCGGGCGCCGCCGGGGCGGGCCCGAGCTTCAAGGACCTGCTGATGGACAACATCAAGCAGGTGAACGACCTGCAGGCACAGGCGACGACGGCGATGGAGGAGCTGGCGGCGGGGCGTCGCAACGACGTCGAGGGCGTGCTGCTGGCGACGCAGAAGGCGGACACCGCGTTCAAGCTGCTTCTGGCCGTGCGCAACAAGGTGCAGGCGGCGTACGACGAAGTGAAGCAGATGCGGGTGTGAGCGCGGCTGCGGCTACGAAAGTGGCCAGTTGCAAAGGTCAAAGACAACGCCGGCGCGGGCCGGGGTTTGCCGCGTTGGCGTTGGGGCGTTGCGCGGCTTGCTCGCGGCACGCGCGGGAATGGCCGGGCGTTGGCGCAAAACCGGGTGGCGTTCAAGGGGTGTTTGCGCCACGGCCGAACACAGGCACTCGCACGCCGGTGCGGCGCGGAGCGCCACGGCGGGCTCGGGGATTGTCCCGGTAGCGACGAGTCGGCACGGAGGCCGCAGCGATGAACCAGTTGCGCCAGGTCCTGGCGAACATCAACAAGCACCTGGGCGCGCTGACGGTCAGCCAGAAGCTGCTCATCGGCACGCTGTGCGTGCTCGGGGTGATGACGCTGCTGCTGGTGAGCCGGTATGCCGGGGACCGCAAGATGACGCCGCTGCTGCCGGGCATGGCCGCGGCCGACCAGGACCGGGCCGCGACGTACCTCGACACCGTCGGCGTCACGTACACCCGCGATGCGCAGCAGCAGGTGCTGGTGCCGGTGGAGAGCCGCACGTCGCTCTTGGCGCGGCTGGGGAGCGACCGCAAGCTTCCCGACGACACGACGCTGCTGTTCCGCAACCTGGCGGACAAGCAGCACTGGATGATGCCGCGGAGCCAGCTGGACCAGATGTACCTGATCGCGGTGCAGAACGAGATGGCGTCGGTCATCTCGAGCTTTCCCGGGGTGGAGTCTGCGCACGTCATGCTGACGAATCCCGAGCCGCGCGGGCTGGGCTCGCCGAGCCGCAAGCCGTCGGCGCAGGTCACGGTGTTCACGCGAGCGAACGCCGGGCTGGACCAGGGGACGGTGGACGCGCTGGCCGACCTGGTCGCCGGCGGCGTGGCGGGGCTGGATCCCGCGGACGTGCGGATCATCGACGGCACGAAGCGGCGGCGGTATCGGGCCAAGATCGGCGACGAATTGAGCGCGTCGAGCAGCTTCGAGCAGGTGGTCAAGATCGAGCAGCGCGTCCAGGACAAGCTCATGGAGCAGCTGGGCTATATCGACGGCGTCATGATCGCCGTGAACGCCCACGTTGACACGAGCCGGCTCGAGTCGCGGGAGAAGCGGGTGCTGCCCAAGGGGCAGGGCACCGAGTCGCTGATCGCGAAGGAGACCACGAGTTCGACGTCGTCGCGCTCCGGTGCCCGGGGCGCTGAGGCGGGCGTGCGCTCGAACGCGGGCATGGACCTCGCCTCGGGCGGAGCGGGGGCGACCAACTCGACGACGAACGAATCGACCACGGAGTTCGAGAACGCCGTCGGCACGCGCGAGACGGTGACGAGCGATCCGAGCGGCCGGCCGACGAAGATCTTCGTGTCCGTCAGCGTGCCGCGCGACTGGGTTGCGCAGGTCGTGAAGCAGGCCAAGGCGGTGGATCCCGCGGGCGCGGGCGGCGGGGGCGGTGGGGGGGGAGCCGGCGCGCCGGCGCCCGAGCCGACCAACGACGAGATCAACCAGGCGTGGCCGGCGGAGCAGCAGCGCATCCGCGACCTGGTCGCGCCGCTGGTGGCGACCGCGGTCGCCGATCCCACGGGGGCCGCGGCCGCTCAGGCCGGTGAAGTGGTGGTGTCGCTGATCCCTGTCGCGCTCGCCGGGCTGGGCGGGGGCGGGGTCGGGGGCGTCGGGGGCGGCGCGAGCCTGGGTTCGTCGGGCTCGGGCGGGCTCGTGGGCACGGTCGTCGGGGGCGGGATCGTGAAGTACGTGTCGCTCGGGGGCCTCGCGGCCGTCGCGCTGGTCATGATGCTGCTGACGGTCCGCAAGGCGGGCAAGACCGAGGCGCTGCCGTCGGCGCAGGAGATCGTGGGGATCCCGCCCGCGCTCGCGACGGTCTCGGACCTGGTGGGCGAGGCGGGTGAGAGCGACTCGGCGATCGAGGGCATCGAGGTCGACGACTCGCAGATCAAGGCGACGAAGATGCTCGAGCAGGTCGCGGACCTCATCAAGTCCAACCCGCGGGACGCGGGCATCCTGTTCAACCGCTGGGTTTCGCCCGAAAGCTGATCGAATCCGGGGACGACGACCATGGCCCGCAAGCCCTCCGACAAGCTGCCCGAAAGCCCGAACGAGCTGCAGCCCATCACCAAGGCGGCGATCCTGCTCATGACGCTCGAGCCCGCCACGGCGGGCGAACTGCTCAAGCAGCTCACGCCCGAGGGGGTCGAGCAGGTCACGCGCGAACTGGCGGGCCTGGGGCGCGTCCCCGACGAGCTGCGCGAGGCGGTGGTCGAAGAGTTCTACGGCATGACGGTCGCCAGCAGCTACTTCAACGAGGGCGGCCTTGACTACGCCAAGGTGCTGCTCAAAGAGAGCCTCGACAGCACGACCGCCGACCGCGTGCTCGCGCAGATCCAGACCCAGGTGCAGAAGAAGCCCTTCAGCTTCCTTCAGAAGGCCGAGAGCGAGAACGTGCTCACCTTCATCCAGGAAGAGCACCCGCAGACCATCGCCCTGATCGTCTGCCACATGCCGCACCACAAGGCCGCCGAGATCCTCGCGGGCCTGCCGATCCAGAAGCAGGTCGAGGTCATCAAGCGGATCGCGAACATGGACCAGACCAACCCCGAGGTCATCCGTGAGGTCGAGCGCGGCCTGGAGAGCCGTCTTTCGAACATGCTGACCCAGAGCCTCGAGAAGGCCGGCGGCATCCCGACGGTCGCGGAGATCCTCAACCTCGCCGACCGCGCCACCGAGCGCAGCATCATGGAGGGCCTGGAGACCGAGGATCCCGAGCTGGTCGAGGAGATCCGCCGCCTGATGTTCGTCTTCGAGGACATCAAGCTCGTCGACGACAAGGGCATCCAGTCCATCCTCAAGGAAGTCGACAACGACGAGCTCGCCCTGGCCCTCAAGACCGCTTCGGCCGAGCTCCAGCAGAAGATCTTCGGGAACATGTCGGAACGCGCCGCCACCCTCATCAAGGAGGACATGCAGTTCATGGGCCCCGTCCGCGTCAGCGACGTCGAGGGTGCTCAGCAGAAGATCGTCGACATCGTCCGTCGCCTCGAGGATTCCGGCGACATCGTTATCGCCGGGCGCGGCGGCGACTCTGACCTCATCGTCTGACCCATTCCCTCGCCGTCCCCTTCGGCGATACAGGAGCATTCACCGCCCATGGGCGTCATCCGCGCGAGCAGCGCCGTCGACATCGCGAAGGACGCCGTCGTGCTCAACCTCGGCGACCTAGCCCGCCAGGGCGAGGCGATCATCGCGGCCGCACGCAAGCGGGCGGAGACGATCGTCCGCGAAGCCCAGGCGGAGCGCGACCGGCTCATCGCCAACGCGGCGGCCGAGGGGCGCGAGCAGGGGCTCAAGCAGGGCACGGCGGACGGCCAAGCCAAGGGCGAGAAGCAGGGGCGTGACGCCGCGCTCAAGGAGCGGACCGCAGCCCTCGCCGCGCTCGAGAAGTCCTGGACCGACACGCTCGCCACGTGGGACGCGACGCGCGACGCCCTCGCGGCCGAGGCCCGGCAGGGGGTCGTCAAGCTTGCGGTGGAGATCGCGCAGCGGATCGTCAAGCGGCACATCGAGGCGACGCCCGACGCCGCGGTCGCGCAGGTCGAGGCCGCCCTGGCCGCCGTCGCCCGCCCGAGCGAACTCACCGTCAGCATCCACCCGCGCGACCGCGACGTGGTGCAGGCGGCGCTGCCCGGGCTCACCAAGCGGTTCAGCGCCGGGCGTTCGATCGAGCTCATCGATGACGAGTCGGTCGGTCGCGGGGGGTGCGTGCTGCGCTGCCGCGGGGCCCTGGGTGGCGAGATCGACGCCACCATCGACACGCAGGCGGAGCGGATTGCGCAGGCGCTGGGCGTCGCCCGCTCGCGCGCCAATGCCAGCGCGGCCGCTGCAACGCCAACTGCCGGCGCGCCCGAAGCGGCTGCTCCCCCAGCGCCGCCGGCCCCGCCCTTGGCCCCGCCCCGAGCGGAGCCCGCTCCATGACCGCCCTTGCCGCCCAGTTCGAGACCCTCGCCCGCACCGAGCCCCTGGGCGTCGTCGGGCGCGTCGCGGCCCTGCGCGGCATGGTCGTGCTTGTGCGCGACCTGCCGGTCCCCAACGGCTCGGTCGTCAGCATCGAGCGCCACGCGGGGGCCGGCCCCGCGCAGTCGACCGAGGGCGAGGTCATCGGCTTTGACGGCGAGCACAGCATCGTCATGACGCTGTCCGCCGGCGCGGGGATCCGCCCCGGCGACCGCGTGCTCACCGCGAACGCCGCGGCCACCGTCGGCGTGGGTGAACGGCTCCTGGGACGGGTCGTCAACGGCGTCGGCCGCCCGATCGACGATCTTGGCCCCGTGGGCGAGACCACGCCCGGTGCGCTCGATCCCGAGCCGCTGCAGGCGATGCGCCGCCGGCGCATCACCGAGCCGCTGACCACGGGCGTGCGCGCGATCGACCTGATGACGCCGCTTGGGCGGGGGCAGCGCATGGGCGTTTTCGCCGGTCCGGGCGTGGGCAAGTCGACGCTGCTGGGCTGGATCGCCAAGCGGGCGGCCAGCGACGTCAACGTCGTGGCCCTGATCGGCGAACGCGGACGCGAGGTCAAGGACTTCATCGCGCACAGCCTCGGCCCGGAGGGCCTGGCGCGCACCATCGTCGTCGTCGCCACCGGGGACGAGAGCCCGCTCATGCGCGTGCGCGCGGCACGTGTCGCGTGCGCCGCGGCGGAGCACTTTCGCGACCGCGGCAAGAACGTCCTGCTCATGATGGACTCGGTCACGCGCCTCGCGCATGCGCAGCGACAGATCGGCCTCTCGGTGGGCGAGCCGCCGGCCACGCGCGGCTACACGCCCAGCGTGTTCAGCCTGATGGCCCGCATCCTCGAGCGTGCGGGCGCCGTCGAGGGCGCCGGGAGCATCACCGGCCTGTACACCATCCTCGTCGAGGGCGACGAGATGACCGAGCCCGTCGCCGATGCCGCGCGGGGCATCCTGGACGGCCACATCATCCTTTCACGCAAGCTCGCGCAGCGCGGCCACTTCCCGGCGATCGACGTGCTCGACTCGGTGAGCCGCGTCGGCGACGACGTGAGCGATTCGTCGCACATCGCCGCGCGGCGGCAGGTGCTGCGCCTGCTGGCCGCGTACCGCGACGTCGAGGACCTCGTGCAGATCGGCGCCTACGCCAAGGGCTCGAGCGTGGAGAGCGACGTCGCGATCGGGTACCAGCAGGCGATCGTGGAAATGCTCCGCCAGTCCCCCGGCGAGCCCGGCTCGCCCGCCGAGGCCCGCCAGCGCATGGTCAAGCTCGCCATCGAGGCGGGGGCTCGACTTGCCGGCCCCAAGGCGGGCAAGCCGTGATGGAGCCCTGAGCCATGCCGCGCTTCACGTTTGAACTCGAGCCCGTGCTCCGCCTGCGACGGCGTCAGGAGGAGCAGCACCAGCGCGCCGTCGCCGACCTGGAGCGCGAGCGCGCGGCCATCGAGGACCGCATCCGGGCCCAGCAGTCCACGATCTCCGAGTCCAAGCGCGACCTGCGCCGCATGCTGCAGGGCGAACGCGCCGCCGGTCCGGCCGAAACCGCCGAGGGCGAGCCATGGGCTGAACGCGGCGTTTCGCTGCGCGGAGCCCGTTTGCAGGCCAACGCCGCCCTGCACATGGTCGTGCAGGCCCAGCGCTCGGTGATCGAGCTTGCCGGCGTGCACCGCCGCCTTGACACGGCCCGCCTGGCCCTGCTCAAGGCCATGACCCAGCGCAAGGCCGTCGAGGTCCTGAAACAGAAGCGATTCGAGCAATGGAAAGCGGACATGCTCCGCAAGGAGCAGGCCGAAGTGGACGACATCGTCAGCGCGCGCACCGTGCGGGCGATGAACGAGCAGGCCGACGCGGGGAGTGACCACGAATGAGAACGCTCTGGCTCGCTGTGTGCATCCTGGCGCTGGCCAACCTGCTCGCCGTGGGCGGGTTCATCGGCTGGCTGAAGGCCTCGGACCGGCTCGACACGGACCGGCTGCGCCGCATCCGCGAGATGCTCAGCGTGACCGTCGCCAACGAGCGTGCCGCGGCCGACACTGCCGCCCAGAAGGCCGAGGCCGACGCCAAGACCGCCGCCGACGCTGCGCGGCTGACGGTGCCCCCGGAGACGGCCGCCGAGAAGATCGCCGCGGCCGGGGACGCCGACGACGCGCAGCTCCAGACGGTGATCCGGCGGCGGCGTGAGCTTGACGACGTCCTGGCGGCCATCGCGCGAGAGCGCTCCGAACTTGACGCGAAGGCCGCGGCCGTCAAAGCCGAGCGTGAAGCGTTCAACGCCGAGCGCAAGAAGGTCGAGCAGGCGGCTTCCGACGCGCAGTTCCGCAAGGCCCTCGCCACGCTCGAAGCGCAAAAGCCCGCGGATGCCCGGGCGGTGCTCGAGGCCATGATGACTTCGGGCGGCACCGAGCAGGTCATCGCCTACATCAGCGCCATGGAGGAACGGGTCCGATCCAAGGTTCTCGCCGAGTTCACCCAGAGCGACAGCGCGGTGGCAGCCGGATTGCTCGAGCAGTTGCGGACGCACGGGGTCAAGACCCCGGTCGCGTCCGCGAAATGACACCAGGCGCGATCCTCACCTCATCCTTGCTTCCCGTTGCCGCCGCCGGCGTGGTCGCCCCCGGACGCGCCTCGGCCTCGGGGCCGTTCGCGGTCCCGACCGACGATCCAGGTGCCCCCGGCGAGTCAGCGGACGCGACGGTGAAGGCGAAGGACGGCACCAAGGCGGACGCCGCCGAGGACGCCGGCAAGCCCGGCACAGACAAGGCGGAGAGCGACGCGGCCGACGAGCAGTCCGCGGACGGCGCGCTCGACGCCCAACTCGCCGCCGCCCAGGCCGCCATGGCCGGCGCCGCGGCGCTTGCGGCCCAGCCGCTCACCATTCACACCCTCAACGGCCTGCTGCTCACGGTCCCGGCCCAAGCGCTTCCTGAGGCCCGCGCGCAGTTCGCGGCCCGCACCGGCGCCGACGCGCCCCCCGACCAGCGTCCCGCGGCCGGTCCGCAGCCGCAGCGCAGCGGCGATCCGCAGACCACGTCGCGGGCCCACGACGCCTCGGAGGCGAGCGGCCAGACGGTCCGATCCGAGGCCGAGACGTCGCAGCGTGAGCAGCCGCAGCGCGACCCGGGAGCGTCGACCCCGTCGCGCGAGCGTGCCGCCGCCGGCCGCGCCGGCCCGGAACAGCCGGGTCCACAGCCCGTCGAGCGCGCGGGTCCGCGTCCTGTACACACGGTTGTGCCCGGGTTCGGCGCGTCCGCACCCGCAGGCGAGGCGCGCACCGCGAACCCACCATCAGGCACAATCGGCGTGCGCCTGGGCGTCGTCGAAGGCGTCGGCGGGACCCGCGCGGCGGCCGGCCCCAAGTCGGGGGCGTTCTCTGCGCCCACCGAGCGCACTGGGCCGGCGCAGGTCGTGCGCGGCGTGGTCGCCGCCGTGAACCAGAAGGGCGGCAAGGTCACGCTCGACCTGTCGCCCGGCGAACTCGGGAAAATGCGGGTCGAACTGAAGCTCGACGCGCGCTCGGCGGTCGCCACCTTCCACGTGGAAAGTCCCGAGGCACGCCGGTTGCTTGAAGAGGCGTTGCCGCAACTGCGCCAGGCCCTGACGGATCGGGGCCTGTCGCTGGAGCGGGCGGAGGTTGTCGTTCCGGGCGTGGATCTGCCCGGGGCGACCGCGGCGCTGCAGGGGGGTGTGCAAGCTCTCGCCCTGGTCGCGCCCGAGGACCTTGACCCCCGCACCCCCGGCGAGCGGGACCCAGAGCCCGGCGACCGGCACGACGCGCCCGGGCACGACGCCCGTGACGGTGCCGACGGTGGGGGGGACCAGGACGACGCGGGCCGGGTGCCGGGCCGCGTCTCGATCATCGGCCCCGACGGCGTCGACGTCGTGGCCTAGCGCTTGAAGAGGAGTTCTCCCGTGGACGATGGAGTCAGCGGCGTTTCGAGCGTGTGGGCCCAGCAGCCCGAGTCGGCCACCGCCCTGGGCGAAGGCAGGGACGGGTTCAGCGCCCTCAAGAGCGAGGACTTCGTCAAGATCATGTTCACCGAGTTGGGCAACCAGGACCCGCTCAAGCCCAACGACAGCCAGGCCCTGGTCGAGCAGATGGCGAATCTTCGCTCGATCCAGTCGGACCTGGACCTGTCGCGCAAGCTCGAGTCGCTCGTGAACCAGAACCAGCTTGCGTCCGCCGGTGGCCTCATCGGCCACACCGTGAGCGGGCTGGACACCGACAACCAGCGGCTCACGGGGGTTGTCAAGAGCGTGCTCAAGACCGCCGACGGAGCCGTGCTGGGCTTGGAGGACGGCTCGCGCATTCCCTTCGAGCGCGTCGACCAGATGTTCAACGGCTCCACCCAGTCCGAGGACCAGACCCAGGTCCCCGCCGAGGCCAGCGCCCAATGACCACCCCACCGAACACCACCTCGCCCCAGTCGATGCTCCTGGGCGCCCTGGGCTCCCAGGGCGTCGGGCGCGTTCCCGCCTCCACCGGTCGCGTGAGCAAGGCCGACATCGCCGGGGCCGACTTCGCCCAGCTCCTGGGCATGGCCCGCGGCGGTCAGATCGACTCGGCCCGGGAGGTCGCTATCGACCCCGGCGTCAAGCTCGACCTGACCCCGCAGCAGCGGGCCGCGCTGGGCGCCGCCGCGGACCGGGCAGAAGCCGCGGGCCTGAGCCGCGCCCTGGTCATGATCGGCGGCCAGGGGCTGATGCTGGACGTCGCGTCCCGGACCGTCACCGGCACGGCCGACCTCTCGACCCCCGGCGTGCTCGGCGAGATCGACGGCGTCGTCAAGGCTCCGGCGATCGACCGGGCCGCGCCGGCCCTGCGCCCGCCGTTGCCGCCCATCGGCAACATGACCCTTGCGCAGGCGCTGACCCGCGACGAGCCCGCCGACCCCCGGGCCGCCGCCGCCCGTTCCCGCTGATCACTTCACCCGCGAGCGCCGTCGCGCCGCGCTGAGGACCACGCATGTCGTCAACGATCGCGATGTTCACGGCCCTCTCGGGCCTCAACGCCAGCTCCCGCCAGCTCGACGTCATCGGCGACAACATCGCCAACGTCAACACCAACGGCTTCAAGGCTTCGCGCGTCGTCTTCGCCGACAGCGTGAACATCGCCGTTCGCGGCGCCACGCCCCCCGGCGACGTCAGCGGCGGCACCAACCCCGTCCAGATCGGCACCGGCGTGAAGGTTGCCGGCACCCAGCGCGACACCCGCCAGGGAACCCTTGCTCCCAGCGGCGACGCCCGCGACCTCGCCATCGACGGCGGCGGCTACTTCACCGTGCTTCGCGGCACGGAGCAGTTCTACACCCGCGCCGGCTCCTTCCGCCTGGACAAGGGCAACAACCTCGTCACCGTCAACGGCGATTACGTCCTGGGCTACGGCGTCGACGGCGACTTCCAGGTCCTGCCCGGCGAATTGCAGCCCATCAGGATCGACCTGGGCGGCACCACCGTGGCCGAAGCCACCCGCAACGTCTCGGTCTCGGGCAACCTGAACGCCGCTGGCCCCGTCGCCACCCAGGGCACGCGGTTGCAGCTCGCCGGGGCCCAAGGCCTGGGCTTGTCGCTCATCACCGGGGCCACGGTTCCCCCCGGCGCGGGCAACGTCGTCGAGACCACCAGCCTGCTCACCGAGATCGCCGTCGCGGGCGACCCGACCACCCCGCGCTTCGCCGCGGGACAGGTCATCGAGGTCGACGGCGCCCGGCGCGGCCAGGCCCTCGTCCCCACCGCGCAGTTTCCCATCGACGCCACCACCACGCTCGGCGACCTGCTCGCCTTCATGAGCACCACCATGGGCATCCGCACGGGCGGGACCAACCCTGACGGCGGGGTCCCGGGCGTCGCGCTCGACGCCGCCACCGGCCTGATCTCGATGGAGGGGAACGTCGGCACGGTCAACGATCTGGAGATCGACGCCGGCTCCATCCGCCTGCTCAACGCCGACGGCTCGGTCGCCAGCCTTCCGTTCACCACCGACCGCCTGCAGTCGGCCGCGGGCGAGTCCGTCCGCACCGCCTTCGTGGCGTACGACTCGCTGGGCACCGCGCGGCTGGTCGAACTCGCGGCGGTGCTGGTCTCGCGCGACGACACCGGCACGCGCTGGGCGTACGAGGTGACGAGCCCCGACGACACGGACCCGACCACGCCCGGGGCCACCGGGTTCATCTCCTTCGACAACCTCGGGCGCTCGATCAATCCTCAGCCCGTCGAGGCCACCATCGACCTCACCGGCTCGGGCGCGCTCTCTCCGTTTGTCTTCAACCTCAACTTCACCGAGGAGCCCGGCACGCTCACGTCGCTGGCGCAGTCCCCCAGCGACCTGCAGGTCACCACCACCGACGGTGTCCCTGCGGGCACGCTCCAGGACTTCGCGATCGGTCGCGACGGCGTCGTCACCGGCGTCTTCAGCAACGGCCTGATCCGCTCGCTCGGCCAGGTGACGCTCGCCGAGTTCAACAACCCCGAGGGCCTCTCCGACGTCGGCAACAACATGTACCGCTCGAGCCCCAACTCCGGCCCCGCGCTCATCACGACGCCCGGCGCCCGCGGTTCGGCGTTCATCATCGGCGGGGCGATCGAGCAGTCCAACGTCGACCTCGGCCAGGAGTTCATCTCCATGATCATGGCCTCGACGGCCTACTCCGCCTCCAGCCGCGTGATCACCACCACCGACCAGCTGCTCCAGCAGCTGCTGGTCCTGGGCCGATAACGCGCCCGCGTCGCGGCCCGAGCCGGGCGCGACGCCGTCCGGCATGCCGTCCATCACCGCCCACGCCCGCGCCCCGCGCTGAACCCGGGCGCCGGCCCGGCCGATCTAACCACGGCATCGGTTGCGCCCCGGGAGTCGGGACACGCGCCGGACCGGAGGTCGACCCACGATGGCGGACAAGAAGCCCAAGGCCGAGGCGGCAGAAGCCGGCGCCGAGGCCGCGCCCAAGAAGAAGCCCCCGATCAAGCTCATCGCGATCGTGGGCGGCGTCATGGCCCTGGAGGCGGGGGTCCTCATCGCCGTCATGGGCATGACCGGCCCCAAGACCGTCGAGGCCAAGCCCGTCGAGGTCCACTCGCCGGAGGACGACAAGACCGTCGAGATCGAGGTCGTCTCCGACAAGTTCCAGAACCTGCAGACCGGGCGGGTCTGGGTGTGGGACACGAGCGTCTTTGTGCAGGTCAAGGCCAAGCACGAGGAGCAGGTCAACGGCCAGCTCGAACGCCGCGCCGCCGAGATCAAGGAAGGCATCGGGCAGATCATCAGCCGGGCCCAGCACGCCCAGCTCCGCGAGCCGGAGCGCCAGACCCTCAACCGCCAGATCACCGGCTACCTCAACGAGCTGCTCAAGGACGACGCCGGCCACCCGCTCTTCGAACGCGTCCTCATCCCGCGCTGCAACGGCTTCAGCACCGACTTCTGATCCGCGCAGGCCGCCGCGACGGTGGGGGGTAGGGCCCGGCTCCCGAACCCAGAGTCCTCCTCCGCGTCACTCCGCCGCTGTCCGCGTCCTCCGCGTACGCATCCCGCGTCCCGGCCCCGGCCCCGCGCACACCCTGCGCACGCGTTGCGCAATCCCAGGCCTCCGACGCGCACCATCGTCGCCCCGGTGCGGCCCACCCACCCCGGTGTCCGATTGGGGGATCCACGCGGCGGTCCATGACCGACCGTCCGCGACCGGAGTTCCCCATGGCCGAGACCCCCGGATCCTCACCCGCCGACCCGCTCCAGGCCGCGCAGGATGCCCTCGCGTCCGCCGCGGACGGATCCGGTCCTCCCGTCGACGGCGTCAGCGCCGCCGCGGCGGCGCAGGCCGCCATCGACAGCGCCTCGGCCGCCGTCGGCCAGGCCGCCGCCGAGGCCACCCCGTTCGCCATGCCCGATTTCAAGGGTGCGACCGGCGCCGGCGCCGCGGCCGCCGAGGGCCTCGACCTGCTCGCCGACGTCAGCCTGAACGTCAAGATCGAGCTCGGCCGGACCAAGATGCTTGTCGAAGACGTCCTCAAGCTCGGCCAGGGCTCCGTCGTCGAACTCGACAAGCTCGCCGGTGACCCCGTCGACGTGTACGTCAACGACCGTCTCGTCGCCCGCGGCGAGGTCCTCGTCCTCAACGACAACTTCTGCGTCCGTGTCAACGAGATCATCTCCGCGACCGCGAACAAGCCAGCCCGCTGACGGATTCTCCCTTCGTGCTCCCCCGGGTCGACGGAGTCGGCCTTCACCCCGCCAGGACGGCGCATGCGACCACCACGCCCCAACTCCCGCCTCCACCGCGCCGTGCGCGCCGCCGCGCCCGCCCTCGTCGCGTTCTGCGCGCTGCTCGCCGGGCCCGCCCGGGGTGCCGACGAGTCGACCGCATCGCTCGAGAGCCGGCCGATCGGCCCGCCGACCCCCGCCGCGGCCCCCAGCGCCGCTCCGCCCTCCACCTTCCGCACCATCGGCTCGCTCGGCGTCGTCGTTGGCCTCATCGTGGCCGCGGGCGTCAGCGTTCGACTTCTCGCCCGCGCCGGCATGGGCCGGACGCTCGGGGCCGCCGCGGGTTCGCCGTCGGGCGTTGTCGATGTCCTGGCCCGCTACCCCGCCGGGCGCGGGCTCACTCTGGTCATCCTCAAGGTCGACCGGCGCGTCCTGCTCCTGGGCCAGATCGCATCCACCACCGGGCGCGTCGGCTCGGTCTCGACCCTCACGGCCTTCGACGACGCGGACGAGGTCGCGTCCCTGCTCATGAAGACGCAGGACGAGCAAGGCCACTCCCTGAGCGCCAAGTTCCGCGAGACCTTCGCCGCCTTCTGCACCGGCCACGCGGACGCAGCCAGCGCCGGGGCCGATGACACTGACGCCGCCCGCGCCGTCACCCGCTCGGCCGACGGCGACGAGGTCGCCCTGGTCGACGAACACGCCGCGGGCGTGTCGCTGGGCGCCTTTCGGCGCACCGTGAGCGCCCTGCGCACCGGAGGCGCGGCGTGAACGCCCTGCGTGCCGTCATGGTCGCGCTCGTCGCCCTGCTCGCGCCGCTCCCGGGCCTCGCGCAGGAGGTCTACGGCCCGCCCGCGACCCCGGCCGCCCCCCGGGCCTCGGCCCTGCCCGGCGGACTCAGCGGCATCAACCCCGTGGAGATCCTCGCCGGCGCCGGCGACAGCCTGGCGTTCGCGTCCGGTCAGTCGCCCGTCACGCCCAGGGGCGCCGCCCGCACCGGGCTCTCGTCGGCGATGAACATCGTCGTGGTCCTTTCGATCATCACGCTCGTGCCGTCGATCATGCTCATGACGACGTGCTTCGTCCGCGTCATCGTCGTGCTCGGCCTGCTTCGCCAGGCCCTGGGCACCATGCAGCTCCCACCCGCCCAGGTCATCCTGGCCCTCTCGCTCTTCGTCACCATGCTCGTCATGGCCCCGACCGTCAAGCGTGTGCACGACGAGGCCATCGCACCGTACAACCGCGGCGAGGTCGCCGACTACGACGACCTGTGGAACCGCGCCAAGCAGCCGCTGCGGGACTTCATGTTCGACCAGATCGACGCCACCGGCAACTGGTCCAGCATCTACATGGTCCTCAACTACCGAGGCGTCGACACCTCCGACCCCTCCAGGCTCACCCGCGCCGACGTCGACATGGTCTCGCTCATCCCCGCCTACATGCTCAGCGAGCTCAAGGTCGCGTTCCTGATGGGCTTCCGCATCTACCTGCCCTTCCTTGTCATCGACATGGTCATCGCGTGCCTGCTCATCTCCATGAGCATGATGATGCTCCCGCCCGTCATGATCAGCATGCCGTTCAAGCTGCTGCTCTTCATCCTCGTGGACGGCTGGACCCTCGTCGTCGGCAGCCTCATGAACAGCTTCGTCTCCGGCGCACACCAGGCCGCGCAGATCGCCGCGCCCGCGCTGGGCGTTGCGCCCGGATAGCGCGCAGAAGGTGTCCAGGCGCCGAGGTGTCAAGGTGCCAAGCGCGCCCCGGCCGCATGAACACCGCCAATCCCCGTTCCCCGCGTCCACCTCGACACCTCGTCACCTCCCCGAGCCCCACCATGCCCGTCGACGACACCATCCTCGAGTTCGTCCGCACGACCCTCATCCTCACCCTCAAGCTGTCGGCCCCCATCCTGCTCGCGGGCGTCGTCATCGGCCTGGTCATCTCCGTGCTGCAGGCCGTGACGTCCATCCAGGACCAGACGCTCACCTTCGTCCCCAAGATCGTTGCGATGCTGCTGGTCGCGGTCTTCGTGCTGCCGTGGGTCGCGCGCTGGCTGTACGAGTTCACCGTGCAGATGTTCTCGCTCACCTGACGGTGCGGACACCCCGCGTCCGCCCGTTCCCTGCTCTTTCCGCCGTTCCCCGATGCACGACGCCCTCGACGCCATCACGCCCTGGACCGTGCACGTGCTCCTGGTGCTCTTCCGGGTGCTGGGCGTGTTCGCGTTCGCCCCGCTCATCTCGAGTTCGACCATTCCCGGGCGCGTGAAGCTCTTCATCGGCGCGTGCCTGGGCATCGCCATCGCCCCGGTCGTCCCGGTTACGCCCGTGCCGATGGACTCAATCTTCGACCTGGGGATCGCCGTCTTCGCCGAGGTCAGCGTCGGCATCTGCATCGGCCTCATCGCCGCCGTGCCGCTGTGGGTGCTCCAGCTCAGCGGCCTGCTCATGTCCATGCAGGTCGGCCTGGGCATGTCCCAAGTCTACAACCCCGCGATGGACACCGAGACCGACGTCTTCGGCGAGCTCATGCTCTATATCGCCATCGCGATCTACCTCGCGATCGGCGGCCTGAACATGCTGTTCCTCGCCCTGGCCGCCTCGTTCGCGAGGGTCCCGCTCGGCGGCTTTGCGCTTACCGACGCCCCGCTCGAGCCCCTCGTCGGGCTCGTCACCTCCGGCTGCGAGCTCTCGCTCCGCGTCGCCGCGCCGGTCATCGGCATACTCATGGTCGAGACCGTGGCCAGCGGCGTCATCATGAAGTCGATCCCCCAGGTCAACATCATGTCCGTCGGCTTCGCCGTCAAGGTCATCCTCGGCGTCGGCGCGCTGGCCCTCTCTCTCACCGTCATCCAGGACGCCATCACCGAGGAACTCGCCCGCGCCGGCGACGTGCTGCTCCGCTGGTCCGGCGCCGTCTGACCGCGCCCGTCAAACACCACCACCACCATCCACCATGGCCGACCTCGGCGAACGCACAGAACAGCCCACGTCACGCCGTCGCGGCGAGGCCCGCTCGCGCGGCCAGATCGCCAAGAGCGCCGACCTGGTCGCGGTCGTCGAGCTCTCCTCGGCCGCCATCCTGCTGCTCGCCCTCGTACCCTGGATGTTCGAGCGCCTGGTCGCCATCACCCGGGCCGTGCTCGACCCCGGCGTCGTCGGCTCCATGAGCGTCCCCGCCGAGGCCGTCCCCGCCGCCGTGTGGAGCATCTGGAAGTCGCTCGAACTCGCGGCCCCCGTGCTGGTGCTCATGTTCTTCGCCGCCATCCTCGCCCACGGCCTGCAGACCGGCGGCCTGTTCACCCTCAAGCCCCTGCAGCCCAAGTTCAACAAGCTCAACCCGATCTCCGGCTTCTCCCGCGTCTTCGGCAAGCGCAACGCCGTCAAGACCCTCGTGAGTTCGATCAAGCTGGGCGTCGTCCTGCTGGTTGCCTCGCTCGTTCTCCGCTCACGCACGCCGGAGTTGCTGGGCATCGCGGCCCTGCCCCTGCTGGGCGCCGTCTACGCCATCGTCACCATCCTGAAGGACCTGGTGATCTGGATCCTGTCGGTCATGGCGATCATCGCCGCGGCCGACTACCTCTACCAGCGCTGGCAGCACACGCAGGACCTCAAGATGACCAAGCAGGAGGTCGAGGACGAGCGCCGCTCCATGGAAGGCGACATGTCCATGAAGGCCAGGCGCTTCCGCATGGCCCGGGAAATGCTCTCGCAGCGTCTGGGCTCCACCGTCCCGACCGCGGACGTCATCGTCACCAACCCGACCCACTACGCCGTCGCCCTCAAGTACGACGACGCTTCCATGGCTGCCCCGCGCGTCGTCGCCAAGGGGGCCGACTACGTCGCCCTGCGCATCCGCGCCATCGCCGCCGAGAACAACATCCCCGTCGTCGAGAAACCCACGCTCGCCCGCGGCCTGTACCGGTCCACCGGCGTCGGCAAGGAGATCGCCCCGCAGTTCTACCAGGCCGTCGCCGAGGTTCTCGCGTACGTCTACCGCATCGCGGCCAAGGCCGCCTGACCCCGCGGCGTGGCACGGGCGTCCGCCCTGTGCTCGCCTGACCGCCGGAGCCCACCGTGCCCCCAACGCCCAATCAGCCCGCGACCGGCCTCCCGTCCTGGATCCACAGGATCGCCAAGTACCGGTCGCTCTTGCTCCCGGTCGCGTTCATCGGGCTCATGGTCGTCATCCTCGTCCCGATCCCGACGTGGATCATGGACGTGCTCATCTGCCTCAACATCAGCCTGGGCGTCGTCATCCTGCTCACGACGATCTACATGAAGCAGCCGCTGGACTTCAGCGTCTTCCCCTCGCTGCTGCTCGCCACCACCCTCTTCCGACTCGTGCTCAACGTCGCCTCCACCCGCCTCATTCTCACCGCCGACGCCGCCACCCCCGAGCAGGCCATGGGCGTCGCCGGCGAGGTCATCAGCGCGTTCGGACAGTTCGTCGCCGGCGGCTCGCTCTTCGTCGGCATCGTCATCTTCCTCATCCTCACCATCGTCCAGTTCGTCGTCATCACCAAGGGCGCCGGCCGCATCAGCGAAGTCGCCGCGCGCTTCACCCTGGACGCCATGCCCGGCAAGCAGATGGCGATCGACGCCGACCTCAACGCCGGCAACATCACCGAGCCCGAAGCCCGCAAGCGCCGCGAGAAGATCGCCCAGGAAGCCGACTTCTTCGGCGCCATGGACGGCGCCAGCAAGTTCGTGCGCGGCGACGCCGTCGCCGGCATCATCATCACCGCCGTCAACGTCGTCGGCGGCTTCGCCGTCGGCATGATCGACCGCGGCTGGGAAGCCGCCGCCGTCGCCCGCGTCTTCACGCTGCTCACCATCGGCGACGGCCTCACCAGCCAGATCCCCTCGTTCGTCATCGCCATCGCCTCGGCCCTCATCGTCACGCGTTCGGGGTCCAAGGACGAACTGGGCAACGAGGTCACCGACCAGGTCTTCAGCCAGCCCACCGGCCTGTTCATCACCGCCGCGTTCCTCTCGCTGCTCTCGGTCACCCCGCTGCCGACGATCCCGCTGCTCGTGACCGCTGCGGGCCTGGTCGGCCTGGGCGTCAGCCTCCGCCGGGCCACTCGCGCCAAGGACGCCTCCGCCAAGGCCCAGGCCGAGGCCACCGCCACCAAGCCCGAGCCACCGGCCGCCGAGACGCTCCTCAAGCTCGACGCCCTCGAACTCGAGGTCGGCTACGGCCTGGTCTCGCTCGTCGACGCCGGCCGCGGCGGCGACCTGCTCGAACGCATCGGTTCGCTCCGCCGCCAGTTCGCCGCCGACATGGGCTTCATCGTGCCGCCGGTGCGCATCCGCGACAACATGCAGCTTCCCCTCAACGACTACCGCATCAAGATCAAGGGGAACATCGTCGCCTCGGGCACCGTCATCCCCGACCGCCTCATGGCGATGGACTCCGGCATCGCGGCGGGCCCGCTCCAGGGCCTCGCCACCCGCGAGCCCGCCTTCGGCCTCGACGCCTGGTGGATCGAGCCCGCCCTGCGCACCCGCGCCGAGAGCCTGAACTACACCGTCGTCGAGCCCTCGAGCGTGCTGGCCACGCACCTCACCGAGGTCGTCCGCGCCAACGCCGACGAGCTGCTGTCGCGTGAGGAAGTCTCCACCCTGGTCACCCAGCTCAAGGCCAAGAGCCCCAAGCTCGTGGAGGAGACCGTCCCCGCCGCCGTCAAGCTCGCCGAGCTGCAGAAGGTCCTGCAGAACCTCCTGCGCGAGCGCGTCCCGATCCGCGACCTGGAAACCATCCTTGAGACCCTGGGCGACTGGGCCGGCAAGACCAAGGACCTGGACGTGCTCACCGAGTACGTCCGCAACGCCCTGCGGCGTGCCATCTGCATGCAGTACGCCACGCCCCTGGACCTCGAACCGGGGAGCAAGTCTTCGCCCGGCGCAACCCACAAACTCGTGTGCGTCACCGTCGACCCCGCCCTCGACGACATGGTCAACGCCTACATCGAACGTACCGCCATGGGCACGAACGTCACGATGCCGGCCCACGTGGCCAACCAGGTCACCACGGCCATCGCGCGCGAACTGCAGAAAGTCACCGCCGCGGGCCATCAGCCCGTGGTCATCGCCTCGCCCCAGGTGCGCGCCGTCATCCGCCAGCTCCTCAGTGCACAACTTCCCGGGGCCGCGGTCCTCAGTTACAACGAAGTTGTGGCCGGTGTGGAGGTCGAATCGCTCGGTCTCGCAAACATCGCCGCGCCGCGCGAAGCCGCCGCCGCCTAATTAAACTCAATGTGAGTCGCCCGTGAAAGGCGACACCCGACCCGGGTGTTGTTTCGGCACCGGCGGCAGGAGCCCGGTCGTGCCCGACGGCCCGATCGAGTATCCCCAGTGGCCAGGACGCCCCGCCTGCCGGTTCGCCACGGACGGCCCATGGCACTCAAAGCGTTCAGAGCCCGTTCGTTCGCCGACGCCCTCTCGCTCGTTCATCGAGACTTGGGGGCTTCCGCGAAAATCGTCCGGACCCGAACGATCAAGGTCGGTGGTATCTGGGGCATCGGCGGTCGCTCGATGGTCGAGATCGTCGCCGGGTCGGCCGCCCCCGCGGCCAACCATGCCCCAGTTGCGCCAAGGACGGCGCGAGACCGCTCGCCGACCCCCGTCACCTCCGCCAAGGCCCCCGACACCTCCTCCTCCGCCGTGAGTGGCGGCGCAGAGTCGAATCAGCGGCTCGCGGCCGCCCTCGCGGCGGCGGCGTACGCCCGGACCGGCCCGGGCCCGACTCCCGCCTCCGCCCCGGCCCCCAAGCCGGCCCCGGCTCCGGCCGCGGGCCCCGCTCCTGCCAAGCACCCCGTCCAGCGTCCGGCCCCGGAGCCCCCCTTGGTCGCGCCCGCCCCTGCCCGCGTTGAGGCTTCCGCCTCCGTGGCCATCGCGCCACCGGCCGCGCCCATCGCCCTCATGCAGGACGACCTCGCGGCCATCAAGCGCATGCTCGGTTCGGTCGTCCAGAACGCCGGACCCTCCGCCCCGGGTCGCATGCCCGAGACCCTCTTCAAGCACTACCTCAACCTCGTCGAGAACCAGGTCGCCCGCGACATCGCCGACGAGGTCGTCGCCGGTGTCAAGGACGAACTTTCCCCGGCCGAGCTCGCCGACGACGAGATCGTCCGCGCCGCCCTGCTCCGCCGCCTCGCGGTGCTCATCCCCGAGGCCCCCGACGCCGCGGCGGTTCCGGATCGCCGGCGCACGGGCAAGCCCCGCGTCATCGCTCTGGTCGGGCCCACCGGCGTGGGCAAGACCACGACTGTCGCCAAGCTCGCGGCCACCTACAAGCTGCGCCACTCGCTCCGCGTCGGGCTCATCACCGCCGACACGTACCGCATCGCCGCCGTCGAGCAGCTCCGGACGTACGCCTCGATCATCGCCCTGCCGATGCGGGTCGCCCTGACGCCGACCGACATGGCCGCGGCGTGCCAGGCCATGCGTGACTGCGACGTCATCCTCATCGACACCGCCGGACGCAGCCCGACCGATACCGCCAAGATCGAGGAACTCGTCCGGTTCCTCGCCGCCGCGGAGCCCGACGAGGTCCACCTGGTGCTCTCGAGCACGTCCAGCGAGCAGGCGATGCTCCGGACTGTCGAGCGGTTCGCTCCTGTGAAGCCCAACCGCGTGCTGTTCACGAAGCTCGACGAGGCCGTGAACTTCGGCGTGCTGGTGAACGTGGCCCGGGCCGCGAGCGCTTCGCTCAGCTACCTCACCATGGGCCAGGAAGTCCCCGACCAGATCGAGCCGGGCCGCGCCCACCGCCTCGCCGGCCTCGTCCTGGACGGCCGGCTCGAACTCCAGGAAGCCGCCGCGTGACCTCCGTCCGCTCCCAGCCCACACCGCTCGTTGACATCGAGCCCAAGCCCGCCCCGGACCAGGCTGCCCGCCTGCGGGCCTTCCGCGACGCTCACGCCGCGGCCGGCGGCCCCGCCCTGGTTCTGCGGGGCGCCAAAGGCGGCGTCGGCGTCACCACCATCGCTGGCGAACTCCGCCCCGCCCTCGCACCGCGCCAGATCGACGTCATCGACGCCGGCGCCGGTCCTGCCCACCCCGGTTCAGGAGTTGAGACGTTGGTGCTGGTCGTCACCCCCCAGCCCTGCGTGCTGGCCGCGGCGTTCGACGCCCTCCGCACGCTGCATGACCCGGCCCACCCCGACCCGACCCCGGCTTTGCTGCTGGTGAACCGGACCCATTCCAGCGAGCGGGCCGCGGCCGTCGCCCACCGGCTCGACGCCGCGCTGCGGGCGGTGAATCTGCCCGGCACGCTGTTCGCGGGGTGCATCCCCGACGACCCGGTCCTGGCGCGTCCCGTCGAGCGTCGCGGCTGGGTCGGGGCGTGGCGCCCTGCCTTGTCCCGGGCCCAGTGGGCGTGCCGTGCGCTGGCGGACCGCCTGGCCGACTTTGTCTCCCCCGACGCCCCAGCCGGAACAGGCGGCCCCGTCGGAGCCGGAGCGTGATTCCCGGCTCAACCGACCCCTCGAACCGGCCGATGACGCCCTGGGGGCCGACCATCGTCCTCACCCCCGAACCGCTCGGCGCCGAGACTCTGTGTGACACCGGGCACCCCCACCAAACTCATCGCGGCGTCCCTGGGGCTGGCCGCCTTCGCGACCGCGACGTTTGTCGGCCTGAGCGTCGACAACCCGGCGGACACCATTCTTGCGCGCTCGCTGGTCTCGATGGTCGTCGCGCAGGTGGTCGGCACGCTGCTGGGCGCGGTCGCCGAGCGTGCCGTGCGCGAGCACATCGACGCCCAGCACCGTGTGGAGGCCGCATCCGCTGCGCAACCGGCACCACCTGCGCAGCCCGCATCACCCGGTTCCGCCTGAACAGATTTCCCGCGGCCGAATAGCCGCTTGACTCGCACTCGCCCGCAGAACTCGGTATACTGAATCGTCGGCCCCACGGATACGGGGCCTTCACCCGGGCTCGATCGCCGCCGAACTCTCGGCCACGACTGAGCGACCTGCCCGGCAACGGTCAAGGAGTCGGCCCATGTCGAGCGTCAAAACCGTTCTCCCGCGCGGCGTCCGTTCCAAGAGTCGCTTCGCCGTTGAACACGCGGAAGCCTCCAACGCCCCGACCCGCTTCGACACCCTCTCCGTCAAGGAGCTGTGGGAGTCCTACCGCGCCACCAAGGACCAGGACCTGCGCAACTTCCTGATGGAGAAGTACCTGCCGCTCGTCCGCTACAACGCCGAACGCATCGCCACCCGCCTGCCCGACGAGGTCGACATCCAGGACCTCATGTCCGCCGGCCTCTTCGGTCTCAAGGACGCGATCGACGCGTTCGACCTGGAACGCGGCGTCAAGTTCGAGACGTACTGCGCCCCGCGCATCCGCGGCGCCATCCTCGACGAGCTCCGCTCCATGGACTGGGTCCCCCGCCTGGTCCGTCACCGCACCGGGCGCGTCGAGTCCGCCCGCCAGAAGTTCATCATGGAGCAGGGCCGCGAGCCCACCGAGGAAGAGCTCGCCAGCCGCCTCGCCCTCGAAGGCGAGGAATTCGATAAGTTCCGGCGCGACTCCTCGGCCGTGAGCACCTTCAGCCTCACCCGCCGGTGCTTCACCTCCGACGGGTCCAAGGATGTCCGCGAGATCGACGTCATCAAGGACGAGTCGCAGCGCAACCCCTTCACCGAGATCCAGCGCAAGGACATCAAGGACCTCATCTCCAAGGGCCTCTCCCGCGCCGAGCGGCTCATCATCATCCTCTATTACTACGAGGAGATGACCATGAAGGAGATCGGGGCCACCCTCAACCTCTCCGAGTCCCGCGTCAGCCAGATGCACAGTTCCATCCTCGCCCGGCTCAAGAGCCAACTGCTGCACCGCACCCGCGAACTCGACGCCGAGGAGTAGTCGCCCGCCGCCGGGCTCCCGTTCGTCCTCCGCCCCCCGGCCCGTTCCGGCCCCGCCCCATATCCTCCGGCATGACCCCCGCGCGCAGGCGCGCCGCCATCGCCCTGGGCTCCAACCTCGGCGACCGGCACGCCCACATCACCGCGGCCGTCGACGCCCTCGCCGCCCTGCCCGGCACCCGGGTCGTCGCCATCTCCACGCTCGTCCAGACCGAGCCCGTCCCCTCCCCCGGCAGCGCGCCCGAAACAGTGGGGGGGCCGTTCCTCAACGGTGCGGCGATCATCGAAACCACGCTCGAGCCCCACGCCCTGCTCGACGCCCTGCTCGCGATTGAGCGGGCCCACCTGCGGCGACGCGACCCGCTCGGCGTGTGGACCCCGCGCACGCTCGACCTGGACCTCATCCTCTACGACGACCTCACGATCGCGACCCCGACGCTCACGATCCCGCACCCGCGCATGGCCTCGCGCGGCTTCGTGCTCGAACCGCTCGCGCAGATCGCCCCCGACTGGCGGGTCCCCACCCTCAACCGCACCGTCTCCGACCTGCTCGCCGACTTGCGCCAGGGGGCCGCGTCATGACGCGCGCAGCGCCCGGCCTCACGATTGTGCTTGTGCTGGCCGTTGCGAGCAGCGCGGCCATTGCCGAACAGCAGCCACCCGCCCCCGCGCCGGCGAAGCCGACGGCGCAACCCACCCCCGCCTTCAGCGTGGCCGACGCCTGGGCCGCCATCCGCGCCGCCTACGCCGCCGGCCCCACCGCCGAGCGCATCACCGTCGCCCTCGCCTCCGACGCTGCGCCCAAGGAGGCCGAGTCCTTCGAGTGCCGCCTCGACCCGCGCGACGCCAGCCCTGCAGGCCCACGCCTGCGCCTGGACGTGGGCCCGATCCGCCTCGTCGCCGCCGACGGTCGCCTCGCCGCCCTCCACGCGCTTTCGCGTGAAGGCGCGTTCAGCGCTGACCTTCCCCCGGGCCCGCTCACGCCCGCGTCGCTCGCCGCCCTCGTTCCGCCCCTGCCCCTCCCCGCCCTCGCCGCCCTCGCCCGTGCCGACGCCGCGGCCGCCGGCTACGTCCAGCCCGTTGAGTGGACCGGCGTCGATCGCCTGCCGACCGGCGCCTTCACCCTCCGCGGCCGCTCCAACGCCATGGACATCACCCTCGCCGCGGCTCGCTCCGGGCGCGTCCGGTCCCTCGCCATCGCCGGCCTCCCTGACGCCGGTTCGATCACCGTGACCTTCACCGAACTTCCGGCGCCGCAGGCAGGCGACTTTGACCTTGCCGCCGACGCCCTCCCCCGCGTCGCCTCGATCCGCGACCTCTTTGCGCTGCCGCCGACCCCGATCGCCCCCGGCCGGCCCGTTCCCGAACTGGCCGCCACCGCCGCCGACGGCACGCCCGTGCTGCTGCGCGACGCCCTCGTCAAGGTCTCGCCCGCCGTCGCCGGCTCCCCCAGCCGGGCCGACGTCGAGCAGGCCCCGCCGACCGCCGAGCGCATCATCCTCGTTCTTCACCATCTCCCGGTCGACCCCGCGGCGTGCGACACACCGTCCCCCGACGTGATCGCCGCCCGCGCCGCCGTCGCCATGGTCCTCGCCCGCTCCGAGCGCGACCGGTTCCTCGCCCAAGCCGGTGCCGCGGCGCCCGCAGGCGAACGCTTCCTTCCCCGCGTGAGCGCCGGCGTCGTTCTTGTCGCCGACCTCGCCGACGGCAATTCCCCGCAGCGCATCGCCGCCGCCATGAAGTCGATGTCCGCCGGCGCCGCCCGCGACGACGCCGATCGGCACAGGCCGGCCCTGTTCAGCGCTACCTCAGCTTCCCGCACGCTCGGCTTTTTCGAGCGAGGTGTCGGCCCCGGCCAGACCGTCGTCGGCGTGCTCACCGCCGATTGGCGCGTGCTCGCTGTCGATCGCTGGCCCGAGGGCCAGTCCGCTTCACAGGGGGCCGCGCTCATCAGCGAGCGACTTCTCGCGCCGCTGCGTCTCCCCGCCGAGCGATAAGCCGGCGACCTTCACGCCCGGCGCACCAGTTCCCGGCGCAGGTCGGGCGTCAATACGCCGATCTTCGCGGCGTCCGCCAGCCACCGGTGCGCATCGTTGCGATACCCCGCCGTGGGGCGCAACTCCACGCTCCGCGCCCGGGCCGCGGCGCAGAACGCCCGGTTGAACCGCGCCATCAGCAGCTCGCGCACCAGCTTCGCGGTCATCGACGCCAGCGCCACCGGCAGGTACGTCCCGTCCGCCTCGGGCGTGAACACGAGCGTCATCCGGCGGGCACGCCGGTCGGGCGCATCGCCCGCCGCGGCCCGCACGAGGTACCGGCTCCGCGCCGGCGAGTGCTCGAGCGTCTCCACCACCACGCCCGGGGCGATCATCGCGGCGATCTGCGCGTAATCCGTCCGTCCCCCGTGCCGGTCGCACACCACCCGCGGCCCGCCCTCGCCCGCGCCGTCCTCCGCCCCCCAGCGCTCCCACACCCCGCGCGCGTGCTCGAGGAACGCCGCGGACGTCACCGCCCCCTTGCTCCCGTGCTCGGCCACCAGGCCGTTGAACTCGCTCTCGTCAAACACGCGGCACGACAGCGCCACCGGCCACGCCCCGGCGCTGGTGCACGCGCGCTTGAGCAGGTTCGCCGCGATCCCGACCGCCGCGGTCGTCGCGGCGTCTGCGCACGACCCGATCGCCGCCCCGTAGCAGTCGTGCCCGGGCCGGCGTGCTCCCAGGGCGTCGAGCACGCCGTCGTCGCACGTGGGCCGATGCTCAAGGGCCGCCAGCACCGCGAGCACCCCGCGGGCCAGGTGCACCAGCGACGCGTGCGGGTCGTACGGGCCGCTGGCCGGCGCGTGCGCCGCGCCCGAATCCGCGCCGGCGTCGTCCGCTCCCGCCTCCCACTTGTTCGCGAGTTTCAGCTTCTTCGAGTCGTCGATCGCGAGCCGCGACTTCTTGTCCGCCGGGTTGCGGCACACACCGCTCTTGAGCAGCGTCCACAGGTTCGGGGCCGCCTCACCCTCGGTCCACTCGTCCACCCGCCACACGCTCAGCCCGACCGTCATCGGCCCCAGCAAGGGGCCGTACCCGGCCTCGTCGATCCCCGCAAGGATGAGCATCAGGGAATCACCGTAGCGGCAGGTCTCGACCGCCGCCACGACCGGCCTCTTCGCTCGGGGCGCCACGATCGGCCCCGGCGCTTCGCCGCGGCCGGTCGTGCCTCACACGCACACCCAAAAAACACGACACGCCGCCCGTTCCAGGCGGCGTGCCTTAAGTGCGGCCGAGAGGAGTCGAACCTCCACGGGTGTGATCCCACTAGAACCTGAATCTAGCGCGTCTGCCAGTTCCGCCACGGCCGCGGCGTGCAACCGCACAGGGTACGCCCATTACCCCGCGCTGACAACTTGCACTCTTCGCCGCCATCCGCGGGGAAGACCGTGACCTCATGGACGCCCACCCCGAATTTCGCGGACAAGCGCGGTCGCGTCGGCATGCCGGTGCCCGGCGCGCCCGGTCGAAACGGTGATGGAGCGCGGCGCCGCTCCGCGCTCACCGCGCCGCCTGCTCCACCCGCAGCGCCTTGCGTACCTCTTCCAGCAGCCGCTCCACCTGGAACGGCTTGAAGAGCACGCACTGCAGCCCTTCCTGGCTCGCCCGCACGATCGAGTGGTGCGGGTCGTACCCGAACCCGGTCATGAGGATCACCGGCGTCGACGGGTTCAGCCGGCGGCTGGCGCTGAACACCTCGTACCCGTTCTTGTCGGGCATCTTGATGTCGCTCACCACCAGGTCGAACCCGCGCCTCGCCTCGCTCGCCTCGTTGATCCGGTCGATCGCCTCCGCCCCGTTCTCGCACACCGTCACCACGCACCCGCGCTGCCCGAGCACGTCGCGGATGATCTGGCGGATCTTCGGCTCGTCGTCGGCGATCAGCACCCGACGACCCACGAACGCCGGCTCGATCGCCAGGTCCGTCAGGGCCCGCTCCGCCCCCAGGATCGTCTGCGGCCCGCTCGCCGCCTCCTTCACGCGGCTGCGGATCGCCTCCACGTCGCTCGTGATCCGGTCCAGGCTCCGGCGCAGGTCGTCGTTGCCCGCCGCGGCCGCCTTGAGCCGCTCGGTCACCGACAGGATGTCCGCCAGCGGCTCGGACAGCTCTCCCGCCACCGTCCCCGTCACCGTCTCGCCCGTCGCGCACCGCTCCATGACCAAGAGGTCCAGGATGTGCAGTGCCAGCGCGATGTGCGTGGAGAACATCTCGGCGAACTGCCGGTCTTCCTCCGTGAACGCGTTGGGCTTCTCGCTCTCGACGTTGAACACGCCGATGACCTTGTCGTGCAGCAGCAGCGGCGCCGTCAGGCTCGACCGCGCGTTGGTCAGCCCCGTCACGTACCGCCGGTCCTTCGCCACGTCCGGGCACAGGTAGCTCCGACCCGTCGCCGCGACGTATCCAGAGATCCCGCTGCCCTCGCGGGCCGCGAAGAACTCCAGTTCCAGCGCCTCGGGCGGCAGCCCGCTCGCCATGACCAGTTCCAGCTTCCCCGACTTCTGGTCCAGCAGCCGCACCGCGAAGTGATCGAAGTTCAAGAGGTCGTGCGCGAAGCGGATGATCTTCTGCTCGAGCACCTTCAACCGCTGCGTCACGTGCATCTTGCGGATGGCTTCGGAGTCCAGTCGCACCAGTTCCTGCCCGGCCCGGTCGATCGCCTCCATCTTCGACTGCAGCCGGCGCGACGCCGTCACGTCCCAGCACAAGGCGCACACCGCCCCGCCCACCGGCGCCTCGGCCGCGCCCGCGTCCACCGGCACCGCCCGGGGCACCGGCGTCACGATCACCTCGAGAAACAGCGACCCGTCCCCCGCCGCCACTTCGAACTTCTCACCCGCCGGCCACCCCTCCTGCCCGCCGCCCGCACGCAGCTCGCTGAACCGGGCCGCGGCCCGGCGGCACACCGCCTCGATCCGCGCCCGCGTCGCCTCGTCGTACAGGTTGAACCGGTCGTTCGCCCACGCCATCCGGCCGTCCGGTCCCGCCAGGCACACACCCTCACCGATGGCTTCCAGCACGGCGGCTGAGCGTTGCTTCTGCGGCGAACACATGCTGGCCGCGTCCCCCAACACCACGTCGGGAACGCCGCCCTGCGGAGCGATCACCCGATATGTACCCGCCAGAACCAGCGCAAGTTCGCCCGCGGGCACGTTCGGCCCATTCACGATCAGCAGCGTCGGTTTCTCGTTGCTCGTCGACACAAACACCCCGTTCGAACGAACACGCCCCCGTGCGGAACAGTGTAGTCCACCCCCGCGGATGTGCAATCGGACGCCGAACGCCCCCGGGTACACTTCTGCGGCCGCGACACCCCGACGCTCGATGAATGCCCGGCTTGCCACCCTTCTTTACCAACCGTTCAGGGGAGGGCCGCAACCGGGCTTGCCAAGCCGCACCGGATGGCCCGCGGTAGGGTGACAGGGTGAGTGGGGGGGCCAGGGATGGAGTGGTGGGGGGGTCGGGGGCCCAGCTTCTCATGATTCAGGCCAACAGCGTCAGCCGATGGTTCGGCCCCGTACGAGCGCTCGCCGACGTCTCGTTCGACCTCGCCGTCGGACAGGTCGTCGGTCTGCTCGGCCCCAACGGCGCCGGCAAGACCACCACCATCCGCATCGTCACCGGGTTCCTCGCGCCCTCGGCCGGCTCCGTCAGCGTCTGCGGCCACGACACCGTCGCCGACTCCATGGCCGCCCGGCGCTGCATCGGCTACCTCCCCGAATCCGTCCCGCTCTACCCCGAGATGTCCGTCCGCGGGTACCTCGCCTTCCGCGCCGGCGTCTTCGCCCTGCCCCGCCGGGCCAGGCGCGGCGCCATCGCCTCCGCGGCCGACCGTTGTGACCTCTCCAGCGTCCTGGACCGGCGCGTCGGCACGCTCTCCAAGGGCTTCCGCCAGCGCGTCGGCCTTGCCGCCGCCCTGCTGCACGATCCCCCCGTCATCATCCTGGACGAGCCCGCCAGCGGCCTGGACCCGGCGCAGATCATGTCCTTCCGCGCCCTGCTCCGCGGCCTGGCCCGGACCAAGCTCGTGCTCATCAGTTCCCACATCCTCCCCGAGATCGAGAAGACCTGCGACCGCGTCCTGGTCATCGCCCGCGGCCGGCTCCGCGCCGACGGCCCGCCCGCCGACCTCATCCGCCGCGTGCTGGGCGATGTCCCGTACGTCGTCGAAGCGCCGACGTCTGAGCACTCCCGCGAGCGTCTCTGCGCCGCGCTCACGAGCGTCCCGGGCGCCGCCAAGGTCGACCGCGTCCCCGGCGCCGACGGCTGGGACCAGTGGCTCATCACCCCGGCCTCCAGCGCGGGCGACCTGCGTGAGCCCCTCGCCGCCGCGGCCGCCTCGGTCGGCGTCGTCCCGCGCGAACTCTCCCGACGCGGCGCCACCCTCGAGTCGGTCTTCCTGCGGGTCATCGAGTCCGCCGATTCGCCCCAGCCCTCCCGGGAGGCCGCCGCGTGAGCGCACTGCTCGCCATCGCGCGGCGCGAGTACGCGTCCTTCTTCCGCACCCCGCTCGGCTGGGTGGTCATGGCCGCGTTCGCCGCGCTCTCCGGCCTCTTCTTCGTCACCCGCGTGCTCGTCCCCGGAGAGCCCGCGACCATGCGTCCCTTCTTCAGCGTGTGGTGGACGCTGCTCATGTTCATCGCCCCCGCGATTTCCATGCGCCTCGTGAGCGAAGAGGCCCGCACCGGCACGCTAGAGCCGCTGCTGACCTCCCCGGTCGCCGAGTTCGCCGTTGTCGTCGGCAAGTATCTCGCCGCCGTCGGCTTCCTCATCACCATGCTCGTCCCGACGTTTGCCCTCGCGGGCGTGCTGCTCGCGGTGAGCCGCCCGGACCCCGGCCCCATCGTCGCCGGGTACCTGGGCATCGCCCTGCTCGGCATGCTCTACGTCGCCGTGGGCCTGCTCGCCTCCACGCTCACCTCGAGCCAGACGCTCGCCTTCCTGCTCACCCTCGCGGCGTTCGTCCTGCTCGACGCCATGGCCCTGGTCGGCGGCGCGTCGCTCCCCGACTGGCTCTCGTCCATCGTCTACACCATCAGCCCCAACCTCCGCACCACCGACTTCGCCCGCGGCGTCATCGACCTGGGCAACGTCGGCTTCTTCGTCATCGCCAGCGCCTGGTTCGTCGGCCTCGCGGCACTCGTCCTGCAGTCACGGAGGTGGCGATGAGCACTGCGCCCGCCCCCGCCCCCTCCGCCCTCGCCCGGCGCCTGCAGTACGGCCTCAAGGTCGGCGTCATCGCACTGGCCATGACCGCCGCGGCCGTCTTCGCCGGCTTGCTCACCTCCCGCGCCGGCGTGCGGCTCGACGTCACCGCCACCCGGGAGCACCGCCTGAGCCCGCGCACCGAATCGCTGCTGACAACCCTCGACCGCCCGTACGACATCATCATCGCCGCGCCGCGGCGCGGCGCCGACCCGCGCGCCTGGCAGCGCCTCGCCGACGTCCTCGACGCCATGCAGCGGCGCTCCCCCAACGTCCGCTTCGCCGTCATCGACACCGGCTCGGCCGACGGTACGCGTCAGTTCGCCACCCTCCTGGACGACCTCGCCGTCCGCGCCCGCCCCAGCATCGACGCCGCCGTCGCCCAGGTCGCCGCAGCCGCAGAGCGCGCAGACGCCGCCTCGGCGGCCCTCAAGAGCATCACCGGCGCCATGGTCGCCGCGGGCGACGCGCCGGGCGTCTCCCCCGCCTTGCGTGAGTCCTTCCAGAACGCCGCCCGCGGCCTCGCCGGAACCGCCGACCAGCTCGCCGCCGCCGCCAAGCAGGCCAAGACCGACCTCGCTTCACCGTCCACCGCGCTGCCCGTGCCCGCCACCGACGCCATCGGCGTGGCCCTGCGTACGCCGCTGGAGCAGGCCGCCAACTCCCTGACCGCCCTCATCGGCGACTTCCGCGCCCTGGCCGCCGACCCCAAGGCCCCGGCCTCGCTCAAGGACCACCTCGCCGCGCTCCAGGAACAGTCCGGCGCCGCCCGCGACGCCGCGGCCCGCGTCGGCGCCGCCCTCGCCGGCGTCAAGCACCCGGCTGTCCTCGCCGTCGCCCGCTCCGTGCAGCGCTCCGCCGCGGCCCTGGTCATCGCCCAGCCCGGTCCCGACGGGTCACCCCCGCCCGAACGCTTCGTCACCGCCATCGCCGTCGACCGCCTTCTTCCCGCCCGCCGCCCCGACGCGACCGCGCCGGCCCCGGATACGCGCTTCCTCGCCGAAGAGCTCCTCGCCGCGGGCATCGACGCCCTGCAGACCCGCTCGCGCCCCATCGTCGTCTTCGTCCACGCCGCGCCCTTCTCCATCGCGCCGCAGTTCCGCCGGCTTCAGGCCATCGTCGAGCGGCTCGCTCTGGCCGGGATCGACGCCGCCGACTGGAGCACCGCCCGCTCAGCCGAGCCGCCGGCGCTCACCGACCTCAACCCCGACGGCTCGCGCCCCGTCGTCTACGTCACCATCAGCGCCCCCGCCAACACCGCCGAGGAAGCCACCCGCATGGCCAAGCTCGCGGACGCCACCAGCCGCCTCATCGCCCGCGGCGAGCGCGTCCTGCTCTCGGTCGCCCCTTCGCCCCTTCGGGCCGTCGGCGCCCCGGACCCCATGGTCAGCTTCCTCGAACCGCTCGGCCTCGTCGCCGATTCCGGCCGCCCGCTCCTGCGCGAGTTCTCCGGCCCGCAACGCCTCGTCGTCAGCGACGAGATGCTGATCAATGACCCCTTCGCCGGCGGCGGCGTCGATCACCCCGTCGCGCGTGCCATTCTTGCCCTGCCAACGCTGCTGGTCTGGCCGATCCCGCTCACGCTCGACCGCGCGAAGGCCGCCGCCGCGACCCCGCCGCCCACGCTCGCGCCCATCATCACCGTCCCCGCCGACCCCGCCCTGTGGGCGGAATCGCAGTGGCAGGACTTCCGCGAGCGACCCTCGAGCGTGACGTCGCCGCCCGCCAAGGACTCGCCCGCCGACCTCGTCGGCGGGCCGTGGACCGTCGCGGCCTCGATCGAGCGCCCCGCGCCCGCCCCCGCTGCCGACACCAAGTCCGCCCCGGCCACGCAGCGCATCATCGTCGTCGGCTCCAACGGCTGGTTCAGCGACGACGTCGCCGCGGCCACCGTCGGCCTCGTCGACGGTCGCGTCGCGCTCGCCGCCCCGGGCAACATGGAGCTCTTCATCGCCTGCGTGCAGTGGCTCTGCCACCAGGACGACCGCATCGCCTCCGGCCCCGCCTCGCAGGCCGTGGCCACCATCCCGCCGCTCGACCCCGGCACGCTCGCCCTGATCCGCTGGGCCCTGATCGCGGGCATCCCCGTCGCCCTGCTCGCCCTCGCCGTCGCCTGGCGCATGATCCGTGGCTGAGGAAGACGTACGCGAAGGACGCGCAGAGCGCGGAGGAACGCAGAGAGTTCAGAGGGAAGTGAGGAAGACGGGACGACCGGGCACAGAGTTTCAAAACTCGACATCCCCTCCGCGTCCCTCCGCGCTCTCCGCGTCCTCCGCGTTCACTCCTCAATCCGTCTCACAGGTGCACGCGCTTGTGCACCGGCCCCGTCGGGATCGGGATCCGCTCCACGCGCTCCTCGCGCCCCGACCCGGCGCCCCGCCACGCCTCCCCGCACTCCGGGCACGTGAGCCCCAGCGGGCTCAGCCCGCCCAGGTTGTACCGGCATCCGCGGCACAGCATCCCCCCCGGGTGCGCCCGCGGCAGCGACGCCACGAACAGCCCGAGCATCAGCAGAAACGCCGACTCCGCGTACATGATGAGCGCAAAGCCAACCCCCGACCGCTGCTCCGTCGGCGGCACCAGCCGCGCCATCACCGCCACCGCCAGCACCGGCCCCAGCGCCCCCAGCAGCGCCACCGCAAAGCCCAGGGGCCGCCGACGGTGCTTCGCCGCCAGCAGGCACACCGCCGCGGCATACACGGCCAGCAGAATCACGCGTCAATTCCACGCATCGGCACCACCGATCGTACGTTCGCCGCCGGTCGCCATGACCGGCCCAGATTGGGTGCCACCACCCGCCACGGCGCTTCGCCGCGGCGCGTGGTGCCGGGGTCCCCTGACCCGCCGCCGCCGACGTCTTCGTCCACCCCGCGCTCTCGGATGCCCAACGCACGTGCCGCCGCCGTCCCCGGCGCTCCGCGGCCGGTGGCCACCCTTCTCCCCCTCGTCACTTGCCGGGCTTAAAGAACGTCCGCAGCGACTCCATGATGTCGTCGCGAGAGTTCACCCGGCTCGTGATCACTTTCTGGTCCGGCACGTCCTTGGGGAACGCCTCGCGCAGCACGTTCAGGAAGCTTCCCGACCCGTACGGGCTCGTGACCTGGCAGTAGCCGAACATGTTGCAGCCCGGCAGCAGGTACTTGTTGAGCATCTCCACGCACAGCCGGTTGTCCGATTCGCTCGAGTTGTCGCCGTCGGAGAAGTGGAACAGGTACGTGTTCCAGTCCGCCGGGTCGTAGTGCCGCTCGAGCAGTTCCTTCGCGCACACCAGGGCCGAGGAGATCTTCGTCCCCCCGTCCTCGCGCACGCTGAAGAACGTCGACCGGTCGACCTCCTGGGCCGCCACGTCGTGCACGATGTACCGGCTCTCCACGCCTTCGTAGTTGCGCCGCAGCCAGGTGTCGATCCAGAACGCCTCGAGCCGCACGATCTCCTTCTGTTCGTCGCCCATCGAACCCGACACGTCCATCATGTACACGATCAGCGCGTTGCTCTGCGGCTTGCGCACCTCGGTCCACGACCGGAACCGCAGGTCGTTCTTGATCGGCACGATCACCGGGTTCGCCGGGTCGTACTGCCCCATCGCCAGCTGCCGCTTGAGCGCCTCGCGGTAGGTCCGCTTGAAGTGCCGCAGGCCCGCCGGACCCACCGGCCGGATCCCGCTGTACCGGTCCCGCACCGTCGTGATGCGGTGCTGGCCCTTGGGCTCGATCCGCGGGAGCTGCAGTTCCTCCGCCAGGATGTCCGCAAGCTCGTCCATCGACACATCCACTTCCAGGATGTGCTTGCCCGGCTTGTCGCCGCCCGGACCCGGCTGGGTGCCCTGCCCGCCCTCGCCCTCACCGTCGCCCATCCCCACGCCGCCGGAGTTGTCGCCGTAGCGGAACGTCGGGATGTCGATGTCGTGCACCGGGATCGACACGAACCGCCGCCCCTCGCGCCCGATGAGTTCGCCGCGCGCGATGAACCGCTTGAGGTCCTTGCGGATCTTGCCGCGCACGATCTGGCGGAACCGCTGGTGGTCTTGTTCGATCTTGTTGACCATGTGCTCAGTCGTCCGTGACCGGCAGGGTCGCAGAGTGTCCGCCCCCGCCCTCTCCACCAGTACGCTGCGCCCACCCGACCTGATCGGTTCCCAGCCTTCGTCGCCCGTGGTTACCGCGCCACGCCGTCACTATCGACCGGATTCGACCCCGGCGCAAGCGCCCCGCTCCCGGTTCCCGCCCCCGCCATCGCCCCGGGCGCCCCCGCCAGGCCCGTTTCGCTCCCGCCACGCCCCCGGGCGATCCCTACCCCCCGCAGCCGGCGCACCACCCACCACGTCCCCCACAGGCCCACCGGCACCGCCACCAGCGTCTCCGCGGCCCGGTTGATGAGGTCCACCGCCAGCCCCGGCGTCGCCGCCTCCACCAGCCCGCCGGCCCCCGCCGCCCCGCCCGCCAGCCCCAGCGCCACACCCACAACCCATTCCCGCACGCCCACCTGCACCGGCAGCAGCATCGACGCCATGCTCGCGGCCGTCACCACCCCCAGCGCCGGCGCACTCACCGGCACCCCCGCGAGCGCAAACACCGCCGCATAGCGCACGCCCCACACCGCGACGTCCGCCACCCGCGCCGCCGCTGCGCCCGCCAGCCGCCACCCGCGCCCGGTCGGATCGCTCCCACGCCACACCCACGCCGCCACCCCGAGCACCGTCGCCGCGCCCGCCATCGCCGCCGCGATCATCCACGCCGGCCCGCCCGCGCCGGCAACGACGCCGATCACCCCCAGCAGCACCGCCAGGGCAACGCCTGTGCACCCGATCGACTGCACCACGACCGCGCCCGCGTCGCGCACTCGGATCCCGTTTACCGCCTTGTGATACGCCACCCTCCCAGCCAGCCCCGCGCGCGCCGGCACGTAGTTGAGCAGCCACGCCGACCCGATCAGCGCGACCATCTCGACCGGGCCCACCCGCCCGTACCGGCCGGTCAGGATCCAGAACACCGCCGACGTCAGCAGCCAGTTCACCAGCGGCAGCAGCACCACCGCCGCCACGAGCGCCGCGGGAGCATCCGCCGCCGCTCGCGCCGCCGAAGCCGCGGCCTCACGCTGCGACGCCACTGCCCACACCGCCGCACCCAGCAGCAGCACACCCAGCGCCATCGCGACCATGCCCCACGCCGCGCCGCGTCGGGGCACGGTCGTTCGTTCCGCGTCCCGTGCGACCGGACTCGCGCCGTTCGCGTTGTTCACGGTTCACCGCCCGGGCGCCGGCGACCCCGCCGGCTTGCCAGCCGCGGGCGCCGGCGTCGGCGACGGCGACGGCGTCGGCGCTGGTGCGCCGTTCGGCACTGGGCCCCCGGGTGCGGCGCTCGTTCCACCGATGGTTCCCGGCTCCGTCGCCGGCTGTTCGGGCGACGCCTTCGGCGCGGCCGCGACACGGCGCTTGAGGTAATCCCGCACCCGCGGCATCGCGAGGTCCAGCCACGCGTCCTTGCGTGTTTCGAGCGTCGAGATCAGGTCGTCGTCGGGCCCCTTCGCCCGTGTCAGCGCGACAAGGACCGCGAGCACCGGGTCGGTCTCGGCACGCATGACGGTGTCCACCGGCTCGAACACCGGCAGTTCCTTCCCCGCCGGCGTGGTGAAGATCCACAGCCCGCGCTGCGTGCGTCCCACGAGCGGGTACTTCTCCGCGAGCGCCTTGGCGAGCCCAGCCACCTGCTCGTCGGTCAGTTCGGCCGCTTCCTGCGGCTTCTCGACCAGCCGCCATCCCAGCGCCGCCGCGGCCTCGGCCGCCGCCACCGGCCCGCCCGCGCGGATCGCCCCTTCCACCCGCACCGCCTCCATGCGCGAGATCAGCGCCATCGCGCGGCTGAACGGCTCGGTCTCGCTCGCGCTCGACAGCGGGCCCTGCTGGTAGGTGCTCTGCCCGCCGATCGACACCGCCTCGAACCCCTGGATCACCCGGAACCGCGCCCGGACCGAGTACCCCACAAGCTGCATCAGGGCGTCGCCCAGCCGGCCCGTGTCCAGCGAGATCACCGCGTCGAAGCTCTCCTGCGGGAGCAGCCGCAGCCGCCGGTCCGCCATCCCCACCACCACGAAGTCCTTCGCCGGGATCCGCTGACCGGAAACCTCCAGCGGAGACGTCACCAGCATGCGCGAATTGATCGGACCGTCCGGCCCGACCCCCAGCGGGATGGGCAACAGGTTCCGCAGACGAACCCGCATCCGCAGCCGGTCCAGCACCGTCCGCCCCGTCGGCATCACCTCCGCGTGCATCGACATGAACCGCGACGGGTCCTGCGTCATCTCCTCCAGCCAGCGCGGGATCGCATCGATCATCGAGTCCAGCGCCACCGCCGTCGCGCTGGGCGCCATCGCCTGCCCGCTCAGCCGCTCGCACCGCGTCGCGGCCCACGCCCCCGGCAGCGTCCCGGGCCGCTCCCGAGCGATCTTCGTGTACCCGTCGATCGCCGACTGCTTCGAGCCCTTGAGCTCGTCCACCAGCGCCAGCCCCAGCGGGCCGAACACGTCGTCCGCCGGCAGGGAACTGAGCAGCTCGATCGCCTTCTCGAACTCGCCGCGCCGCACCGCCAGCCACCCGTCCACGCGCTTGAGCGCCACCGGGTTGATCCCCGGCATGCTCCGCCACTTCTCCAGGTCGGCCGCCGCAAGGTCGACGTCCTGGCCGCACCACAGCCGCGTCCACAGCAGTTCGCCCTCGACGTCCGGGCTCGGGCCCGTGTCCGACGGGTCACGCTCGGTGCGCTCGCGCCGCTCGCGCTCGACCGCGCGGCGCAGCTCGCCCAGGGCCCAGCGCGTCCGCTCGGTGTCGTCGATCGCGCTCGCGGCGATCGTGATCGTCCGCGAGATCGGGATCGTGAACGTCTCCCCCTCGGGGTTGGTCAGCTGGTCCTCCGCCATCCCCAGCGACTTCTCGTACTCGCGCTTGCCCCGCAGCGCCGAGCGCCGGTCTTCCACCAGCGTCCAGATCCGCGACACCATCTGGTCCGCGCCCCGCAACCGCCAGTCGATCAGCCATTCCTCGGGCGCAACCTTCGCGTCCTTCTCGATCTGCATCACCTGCATCAGCCCGGTCCACATCTTGTAGAACCGGTCCGCGCCGCGGAACGCCCCCGCCGCCGCGAGCTCGCGCCCGATCGCCAGGTGCGTCGCCGGGTCCACCGGGTCGGCTTTCAGCAGGTTGATGAGCAGTTCGAGCCGCCCCTGCGCGTCGTCCACCGACTCGGCGAAGAACGCCACCGCCAGCGACGCCGCGTCCTTGTTCGTCGGGTCCAGCGCCGACGCCTTGCCCAGGTACTCCGCGAACTTGTCCACGTCACCCTGTTCACGCCACAAGAGCGCCGCGTCCAGCGCAAGGCGCGACCGCACCGACGCGTCGATCGCGTCGCCCTTGGGCCCCAGGAACCGCTCGAACGCCGCGATCCGCTCGTCCACGCTCTGCAGCCGCCGGATCTGCCCCGAGATCAGCCGCAGCTGCGCCACCGTGTCCGTCGGGTCCAGCCGCACGATCCGCCGCGTCGCGTCGAGGGCCTTCTCCTCATCCCCCGCCGCCGTGTACGCCTCGGTCAGCCGGCGCAGCAGGTCGTCGTCCGTCGGGTTCAGCCGCGACGCCTCCTCCAGCAGCATCGCCGCCAGCAGGAAGTCCCCGGGCTGCGGCTCGGGCACGTTCCGCACGCACCGCATCGCCTGGCGCGCCAGCTGCACCGACAGCGCCTGGTCCGCCACCTGCGCCTCGGTCAGCGGCGCCGAGACCACCGGCGCACCGTCCTTGCCCGCACCCGCGTCCGCGTCCGCCTGGCCCCACGCCGGCGCCCACGCCGCCCCCGCCGCCGCCACGCACGCCGCGATCCGCATCCACTTCCCGCCGCCGCGTCGGTCCATCACAGCCATGCTCCTGTCGCGGCCCAGGCGATCGCCAGCGCCACCAATCCCCACCCGCCCATCTCCGCCAGCCCCACCACCCGCCGATCCGCTCCCCCAATGACCCCTTCCGCCGACACCGCCAACACGAACTGCCCAACCCCGATCAACCCGATCCCCACCGGCGTCGACACCCGCGCCGCCTGCGGCCAGATCCACGTCAGATCCAGCATCAGCCACACCCCCACAGCCACCAGACACGCTCCCCACGCCAAGCCAAAGCCGGTGTACGCTCGTCGCGCCACGCTGGTGCAGACTGGGGACACGCCCATCGGCCATCGCTCCATCCCCCCTCCAAGCCGTCAACGGTCCTGAGCGTACACGCCTCGGCCGTGCCCCGTACGCCCTTCTATCGGACCCTCGACCCCCGCTCCATCGCTCGCCCACGCCCCCGCACCCCCCGGTTCCTCAGGCATCCTCCGGCTCGGCAACCTCCGCGCCCCGCGTCCAAACACCTCCCGTCTGCGAACCCGCCTCCCATGCCGGACCGCCGCGCCCTGATGTGGTTCCGTTCCGACCTTCGGACCACCGACAACACCGCCCTCGCCGCCGCGGCCCGGGCCGCCCCTGCGGGCGTGGTCGGGCTGTACCTCATCACCCCCGGCCAGTGGCGCGAGCACGACTGGGCCCCCGTCAAGGTCGATTTCCACCTCCGCACCCTCGCGCAACTTTCACAGGATCTCGCCGCCCTCAACATCCCGCTGCTCATCCGGCGCGTCGACCGCTTCGACGCCGTGCCGGCCCTGCTGGTCGCCCTCGCCCGCGAACTGGGCCTCGCGCGCGTCGATGCCAACCGCGAGTACGAGGTCAACGAGGTTCGGCGCGACGAGGCGACCGGCGCAGCCCTCAAGGCGGCCGGCGTCACGCTGCACCTGCACCACGACCAGACCGTCCTGCCCCCCGATGAACTCACCACGCAGGTCGGCCGGTTTTACACCGTGTTCTCCCCGTTCCGGCGCGCCTGGATCAAGCGGCTCGAAGAGATGGACCTGGGCAAGTCCGGCCCGCTCCCGCTCGCGGCCCCCAGTCAGCAGCCCCGCACCGGCCTCGAGCCCGACCCCGTCCCGACCTCCATCCCCGGCTTCGAGTCGGCCGTGGACCCCGCGCTGTGGCCCGCCGGCGAGCACGCCGCGGCCGAGCGGCTGCAACGCTTCGTCCGCGACCGCATCGACGCCTACGACGACCAGCGCGACCTGCCCGCCATCGATGCCACCAGCGCGCTCAGCCCATACCTGGCCTGCGGCAGCATCTCCCCGCGCCAGTGCCTGACCGCCGCGGCCATCGCCAACGGCCTCAAGCTGGACAATCCGAAACTCCCCGGCCCCACCCGCTGGATCAGCGAACTCGTGTGGCGCGAGTTCTACCGCCACATCCTCGTCGGCTTCCCGCGCGTGTGCATGCACCGGCCCTTCCAGCCCGCCACCAGCCGCATCCGCTGGCGCGAAGACCCCGCCGCGTTCGACGCCTGGTGCCGCGGCAAGACCGGCTTCCCCATCGTCGACGCCGGCATGCGCCAATTGCTCGCCACCGGCTGGATGCACAACCGCCTGCGCATGGTCACCGCCATGTTCCTGGCCAAGGACCTGCTCATCGACTGGCGCCTCGGCGAGCGGTTCTTCATGCAGAACCTCATCGACGGCGACCTCGCCCAGAACAACGGCGGCTGGCAGTGGTCCGCCAGCACCGGCACGGACGCCGCGCCCTACTTCCGCGTCTTCAACCCCTTCAGCCAGAGCGAGAAGGTCGACCCACACGCCGAGTTCATCCGGCGCTGGGTGCCCGAACTCGCCGACGTACAGGGCGACGCCGTGCACGACCCGTCCACGCTCCCCGCGCTGCTCCGGACGCGGATCGACTACCCGGCCCCGATCGTCGACCACGCGATGGCCCGCGAGCGCGTCCTGGCCGCGTTCCAGGCCGCGAAGAAGTGACAAGCAACGAACCCGACCGTAAGGGCGGGGCCTCCGCCTGTCCTCCACGGGCCCCGACCGGTACGAGCCCCGACCGTGAGGGGAGAGAGCTGGCCCGCCGCTGCTGCTCATTCCGACGCCCGGGGCGCCGGGCACGGCGACAGGAACATCCGGCGCAGAGCCCCCGGCCCGAGGTTGCGCCGGAGCACGCTCAGGGCGTTGAACGCGAGAAGCCCCGCGGTGATCGCCAGCGCGTTCGCCGCGATGTGGTGCGCGCCCGATGTCTGCACGTCTGTACGGATGGCATTGAGGAAGCCGTCGTGCCAGAGCACCCCGCGCAGGCCGCGCTCGACCGTCAGCGCAATCACCACGCCGCAGGCGTACAGCGCCGTCCGCAGCAGCACGTCCACCCACGCCGGGCGCGGGGACACGCCTTGCGGGGTCTTGCGTCCCAGCGGGACGCGCTCGAGCACGACCACGACCTTGGCCAAGAGGAGCACGCCGACGACCGCGCTGCCCACGCCATAGCCGGTCGGGTGGTACTCCGCCAGCAGCAACACCTTGATGAGAAACAGCGGACCGATCCAGAGCACAAAGAACGCGGTCGTCAGCAGGACGGACCGGGCTTCACGCTTCACAACCGCAAGAACGGGCATGCCGCAAGCGTACCGGCGCTGTGAACCCCGAGCGAAGACCACCGGGCCGGCGCACAGCGGTGTCGGGGCCTCAGGTATCGAGCACGATCACCACGATCGCGACCCACAGCGCCGCCCCGGCCGCGGCGCCGACGCCCGCCCCGAGCAGCGCCCAGTTCGAGCCCAGCGTCAGCCAAGCCCCCGCGGCCCCGATAACCGCGCCAACCAGCGCCCCGGCGATCGCTCCCCCGACCATCGTGCCCACGCCCCGTGCAAACGACGCGATGACCTGCAGCAGCGGCGACATGGCCGATTGTTGAACGCCCGACCGCAGCGGGCCCAGGCGGCGGGGCAGGGGGTTCCGCGCACAAGGCCCCGCGATCGCGGAACACGTCGTCGCCGCGGTGCCCGGCGGCAAGATCCGCGGCGCGATCCTGCTGCAGGGCCCGGCGGGTACCTCACCCTGCCCGACAACGCCGTGCCATGGACCAGCGACCAGTACACGGTCGAACTCTGGGCCCGCACAGGCACCCGCGGCGTCATCCTCGGGCAGGACGCCACCAACCCCACCGACGGATACGTCCCGATGATCGATGTCGGCGCCGACGGGCGCGTCCGGGCCGCCGACTGGGTCGGAACCAACCCGTCCAGCACGCTCACGGGCCCGGTGGTCAACAACGGGCAGTGGTTCCACGTGGCGCTGGTGCGCAGCGGGCTGAACCGCACGCTCATCGTCAACGGCGAGGTCGTGGCGACCAGCGCGTTCGGCCCGCTCAACTACTCGGGGAACGACGCCTACCGCCTCGGCAGCGGCGATTGGGCAGGCTGGAGCGGGTCGACCGGGCCCGCCACGGCGCCGCTGGCCGGCGACATCGATGAAGTGCGCATCTGGACCGTGGCCCGCGCCGTGGCCGACGTTCGCGCTACCAAGGACTCACGCTACTTCAACCCCGACACCTACCCCGGCCTCCTGCACCAGTACACCCTCGACGACGCGGGCAGCCGGCTCGTGTTCGACGCCAAGTCGTTCGCGCACGGCCGCTTCTGGAACGGCGTGCCGTCCCCGCTGTGGCGCTACGAGGACCGCGATGGCGACGGGACCAGCGACGTCTGCGCCGTGGCGTGCGAGGCCGACATCGACGGCAACGGCGTGGTGAACTCCACCGACGTCAGCGAGTTCATCAACACCTGGTTCGCCGACCAGACCAACGGCACGCTCAACGCCGACTTCAACCGCAACGGCGTGTCGAACTCAACCGACGTGAGCGACATGATCAACGAGTACTTTGCGAGTCTGCCGCCGTGCGTGTGAATGGGTAGTGGGGGGGTGTACTCCGTTCGCGCGGAAGACGAAATGAGCAACCGCACCCGCTCGGCGGCACGCGCGCGCCGCCCCGGCACATGAGGAACCAAGGTCATTTGGACCTTCGCCACGGAACGTCCACCGCCGGCGAGTACTCGCCCGCGCTCCACCCGGAGCGGGGAGGATTCACCTACGGCGGAACCGGCCAACTCAGGACCCCCGCCCCGTGTCGTCAACATCGCGTATCCCCCTCGACACCTCGACACCTCGATACCTCGACACCACGCCTCCACACCTCTCCCCATACCCTCCGCCCATGCCCCCCTCCGCCTTCCTGAGCGAAATGTCCTGGCGCGGCCTCATCCACCAGGCCACCGACCAACCCGCCCTCGACGCCCACCTCGCCTCCGCCGCTCCCGCCTCCCGCAAGGCCTACGTCGGCTTCGACCCCACCGCCGACAGCCTCACCATCGGCAACCTCGTCGGCATCATGGCCCTCGCACGCTTCCAGCGCCACGGCCACTCCCCCGTATGCCTCATGGGCGGCGGCACCGGCCTCATCGGCGACCCCTCCGGCAAGTCCGCCGAGCGCCAGCTCAACTCCGAAGACGTCGTCCGCGAAAACGTCAAGCGCATCCGCACCATCTTCGACCGCATCATCGACTTCTCCCCCAAACTCTCCAACGCCGCGGTCATGCCCGACAACATCGATTGGCTCGGCAAGCTCGGCTACCTCGAACTGCTCCGCGACGTCGGCAAGCACTTCTCCGTCAACATGATGATCCAGAAGGACTCGGTCAAGTCCCGCCTCGAAGGCCGCGACCACGGCATCTCCTACACCGAGTTCTCCTACATGATCCTCCAGGCCTACGACTTCGCCCACCTCCACCGCGCCCACGGCGTCACCCTCCAGATGGGCGGCTCCGACCAGTACGGCAACATCGTCGTCGGCATGGACCTCATCAAGAAGATGGCGCCGTCTGGCTCCGGAACAGAGCCGCCTGCGGCAGCAGGCGGTGCACCGTCCCCGCGCACGGAGGCGCAACCGTCCGCTCCCGCGGACGGCTCTGCTCCCGCCTTCGGCCTCGTCTGGCCCCTCGTCACCAAGGCCGACGGCACCAAGTTCGGCAAAACCGAATCCGGCGCCATCTGGCTCACCGCCCGCACCGACGCCTCCGACACCTCACCCGCGCGCACCAGCCCCTACGCCTACTACCAGTTCTGGCTCAACGCCGCGGACGCCGACGTCATCCGCTTCCTCAAGGTCTACACCTTCCTCTCGCAGGACGAGATCGCCGCCCTCGAGCACTCGCTCGCCACCGACCCCGGCAAGCGCGAGGCCCAGCGCGCCCTCGCCCACCACGCCACCGAGATCCTCCACGGCCCGACCGAGCGCCAGCGCGCCCAGGACGCCGCGGCCGCCCTCTTCGCCGGCGACCTCGCCAAGCTTGACCTGGCCCAGCTCGACGAAGTCCTCGCCTCCGCGCCGTCGTCCATCCACGACAAGGCCTCCCTCGCCTCCCATGGCGAAGCGGGCATGCCCCTGGTCGACCTCCTCGCCCAAACCACCCTCGCCAAGAGCAAGTCCGAGGCCCGCACCCTCCTCACCCAGGGCTCCATCACCGTCAACGGCCACAAGGCCGCCCCCGACGCGCGCGTCTCCCTCGCCACGCTCCTGCACGGCAAACTCATCGCCCTCCGCCGCGGCGGCAAGACCTGGCACATCACGCGATGGTCGTAAGAGGGGAGACGCTCCGAGATCCCCCTCCGCCCCGGCGGAGGGGGAAATGCTTGAGCGGCGTTCAGCCGCTCAAGCGAGGGGGCGGCATGCACCGTCGCCAAGACTGAGGCCCTACCGCAGGTGACCTCCCCCGACGCCGGACCTGAGTCCACGAAAGTCCGGACCTCATCCTCCCTCTCCCTCGTGCTTTGACAAGGGAGGGGCAGGGGAGCTTCTTGCCTTACTCCGGCTCCACCAGCGTCGCATCCCCCCGCCCCGCCCCCGGCATCCACCGCGTCATGTCCTGCATCTCCTCGCTCCCCAGCAACTCCCCGTGCCCATCCAGCGCCATCACCGCGGCCCGTCCCCCGTGCCGCATGTCCACGTTCCCCCACACGCTCGGGTCATCCTCGCGCCGGAACGCCTCGCCCCACACCCTCCCCAGGAGCCGCGGCGAATCCACCCGGAAATACCCCGGCACCGGCTCCACGTTGTCCGGATCGACCCCGCGCGCCGACGCGAACACGATCTGCCGCCCCGCATCCCGCGCCTGCTCCATCCGCGTGATGTAAAACGACCCGTACAGCCCCGCCGCCCCCGCGCTGAACCCGTACCGGTCCGAGTCCCCGCCCACGAACGTGCTGTTGAGCCCGAACGACGGCGACAAACTCACCACGTACTGAAAGTCCGACCGCTCGCGATACCGGCTCAGCGTCCGCTCATCCTTATAGAGTCCCGCAAAGTTGTACTCCAGGTACGGCGCCAGCCGCCACGGATACCGCCGCGCCACCACGCCGTAAATCGGCGCACCCGTCTCGTCGAGCACGTTCAGCGTCTTGCGCCCGCTCGGTCCCGGCGGATTGCACATCGCCGCCGTCGCATACCCCGGCAGCAGCTCCCCGTCGTAGTCCCCCGCGTACAGCGCATACGCCGACATCAACTGCTGACCCGCCCCCAGCTCCACGGCCGTTCTGGCCGCGGCCCGCGCATGCCCCAGCGCGGGCAACAACGTCCCCACCAGCAGCCCGATCACCGCAATCACCACCAGCAACTCCACCAGAGTGAAGCCATCTTCACGCCGACGGCGTCCGCCGGGCCCGATAAGCCCGCCTGAATTGCTGTCAGACCAGAAATATCCGCGGTTCACTTGAAACTCTAGCCCTCTCTCAGTACGGTTGCAACCGAGTCTCATTTCAACGTGAACCCGTCTTCATGTGGCCCAGGAGTGTCCAACTGATGCGCTCTCACCTCACCGCGTTCGTCCTCGCCGCCGCCTCGTGCTCCGCCTCGTCCGCCGACGTCATCGACGCCCAGTTCCCCGCGCCCACCCGCGACCGCTGGAACTACGGCTTCGGCAGCCAGACCTGGACCCGCGCCACCGCCTCCACCTTCGCCGCCACCGGCCTCGCCGGGTTCGACGACCGCGACGGCCAGTTCTTCATCGGCTTCGACACCGCCGCGCTCATCCCCGCCGGCCTCCCCGCGTCCCGCTACCAGATCCAGTCCGTCACCTTCACCGCCACAATCGCCGCCGCTGGCGACGCCCTCTTCGAGTACGACCCCTCCTTCGACGTTCTGGCCACCTACCAGCCCCCCGAGTCCGGAGGCATCCGCGACACCGACCCCGGCCGCCCCATCGAGCTCTTCGCCGTCGGCTACCGCAACGGCTTCGACGCCTCCACCTACATCGCCCCCGCGCCCTACGGCGGCGCGCCGCTCGTCCCCCCCATCGAGGGCTCGCGCAACGCCTTCCCCTCCTCGCTCAACCCCGACGGCACCGCCACCACCGACCTCTCCCGCAACGTCCGGCTCAACTTCGAAGTCACCCCGCTCGCCCTCGGCCTCACCGACGCCGTCGCCCCCGGCGACCTCGTCCCCGCCGGCGCCACCTTCACGTTCTCGCTCAACCTCGACCAGCCCGGCGCCCGCGCATACCTCGCCGCGGCCCTCGCCGCCGGCCGCCTCAACCTCATGGTCGCCCCGCTTCACCCCGTGGAGCAGGGCGTCGCCATCTGCCCGATTTTCTCCACCATGGAGGACGCCACCGGCGTCGCCCCCACGCTCCGCATCGTCGTGAGCACCGCCCCGAGCGTCGACTGGAACGGCGACGGCAGCGTCAACTCCACCGACGTCTCCGACTTCATCAACGACTGGTTCGCCGACCAGAGCGCGGGCACACTCATCACCGACTTCAACGCCGACGGCGTCAGCAACTCCACCGACGTCTCCGACTTCATCAACGCCTGGTTCGAAGCCCAGTAACGCGCTGCCCCTCACCCGCCGCGCCCCGCACCCCACCACCGAAAGCCGCCATGCACCCCTCCTCGCCGCACCCGCACGCCGACCGCGCTCACGCCGCCATCGCCCCCAGCGCGCCCGTCCAGGTCCACGTCGGCGGCGGCAACGGGGTGGGGGGCGTCATGGACCGCCTCCGCGCCGAAACGCTGCCGCACCACCAGCGGGCCGAGTCCCACCCCTGGCAGCGGGCCATGGCCAAGGGCCGCCTCACCAAAGCCCAGTACGCCATGTGGCTAGGCCAGATGCTCCACGTCCACCGCACCCTCGAGGCCCACCTCGCCCGCGCCACCGCCAGCAACCCCCACGTCGCGGGCGTCGTCGACCACATCCAGTTCCAGACCCCGCACGTGCTCGCCGACCTCGAGTTCTACCACGGCGACCCGCTCGACGGCCGCCTCCTCCCCGCCACCGCCGCCGCCGTCGACACCGTCCACCGCACCGCCGCGCTCGACACCACCCGCCTGCTCGGCCTGCACTACGTCATCGAGGGCTCCAAGAACGGCGGCCGCTTCATCGCCATCGCCCTCCGCCGCGCCTACGGCCTCACGCCCGGCCGCGGCGACCGCTCCATCGACCCCTACGCCGACAACCAGCCCGCCGTCTGGGCCAAGTTCAAGGCCGACATGAGCGCCCGCGACTTCGACCGCCCCGCCTGCGACGCCATCATCGCCAGCGCCGGCGACATGTTCGACGCCTTCTACGCCGTCAGCGAAGACCTCGCCCGGCACGAAGGCATCAACGAACCCCAAGCGTAAGCGCGGGGACTTCGCACACACCCCACACCCGCGTTCGCTCTGTCAACCGCGCCCGACAACCGTGCGCCGGACAACCGTGCGCCATGCCACCGGGCGTTCGGGGCTGTGGCCGAATGCCCGGTGCCTCTTCGCAGGGGCCGCCGCCCGTGGCGTGCCGGTCCCGTCGCGTAAGCACGGCGGCGCCCCCCGGCGACATCCGCATTGATACGATTGGACGCGGAGACATCACGTGCCAAACCGCCCGCCCATCCGCCCGCGAACAAGCACCGAGAGCCCGCCCAGAGCCGCGGGCACTCGGTGGCACGGAACCAAGCTGTCTCGTCGCGAACAACGGCGGCCAGTCGGTGCCACGTCCCCGACTGCCGGCATACCGACGCCGCCACCCCCTGTGTTTGGGGCCTCGTGTGGAGTTACCCAAGGAAGCTGTCACTGTTGGCGAACTATCTGAGTACAAGAAATAACCGTGAACTTTACCGGTACGTGTCGAGCGCTTCGGTTTCGCCTAGTACCTCGATTCACTATTACTGTTCCTGGTGAGGCCCCAATTGTCTTCTGGTGACCAAAGCCAACTTGCGCGATGTGCCCTTTTGGGCGCTCTATTTGGTCAAGTACTAGCAGTTACCCAAGCGATTCCATCGGTGAATATTTTTGCACTCTTTCGAGTGCTATACATCCCATCTATTCTCTGGCCAGCGTTGGCAACTTACATTCCATTGACGTTGTTGGGCATCTTGTTCTGTTCGACAATCGTCGCACCCAGGCGTCGCAGTCTTGGTCTTGCAGCGTATCTTGCAATCGCTATGTTAGTGATGACCTCTCTTTCGTTTGCGTCTCGAGTGTTCTATGGCAATAGTGCCAACATCGCTCTTCAAGCGAGTCTGGCGGAACTAGTTAAGTACTTCTGGGGATGCCTGCTGAGCTACTGCGTTGGACTACCGGTCGCCATTACTATTGAACCGCTAGTTAAGCGTGACAATGTTGTAATAAAGGTATCAAGAGTGCTAACAAAGCCATGGATATATCTTGCCGCTTCGACGACTTTATTACTGGTCTACTCGATAGCTATTCACATCGGGCGCATAGCGTCAAGATTCGGCGTAGCGTATTTATAGTCGATAAAGGGGGCACGGTGTTACACATTGCCGTTGGACTCGGTGAGGCGAATCGCTGGAAGTCCGTCATTAGCATGGATTGGCGCAAGATTCTGTGTTGCGATGTGCAAAGAGCCTCGCACGTCAATGGTATTGACAGCTTAGTGACTCGACACGCGGACGACGACTGGACCGCGACGGATGAGGGAGCGTGGCACCGGACCCGCCTCCGCCCCGTTCATCGTCGGACAGCCTTGCGCCGTGCCACCGGGCGTTCGGGGCTTTGACCGAATGCCCGGTGCCTCTTCGCAGGGGCCACCGCCCGTGACGTGCCGATCTGTTGAGCGTCGTTGGTCCCGCCGCGGCCGTTCACGTCGCGCCACCTGCCGCCCGTGCCGCTGAAGACACGCGGCTTTGAACGGGTCTTCGGTGCTCCTTCGCGGGGGCCAAACCGGCCCCCGGCACCGGTCGCCTTTGGACGGCGGCGGCACCCCCAAGCGACATCCGCATCGATACGATTGGACGCGGAGACATCACGTGCCAAACCGCCCGCCCAACCCGTCCGCGAACAAGCACCGAGAGCCCGCCCAGAGCCGCGGGCACTCGGTGGCACGGAACCAAGCTGTCTCATCGCGAAGAACGGCGGCCAGTCGGTGCCACGCCCCCTGGGGACAAGTGCAACGCACTGACCAAAGCTAGGAACTGCATCTGTGCAATATCATGCGCGGCGGGGTGACACGTCCTGTTCGGAACACAAAATGCCGAATGCAAGCACGTCACAGATGATGCCACAAAGTGGTGCACGCTGGAGGCGAAATGCACTGCACGAAGTCATTAACAGTATCGGGATAGTTTTACTTACGACTGGAATATGTTGTGTTGTGTCTCATTACGTCACAATGATGCTATCCTTGTTTTATGGACGACTAGAACTGCGTCTCGACTCGATGGCGATGATGTTCACATTTCGTGATCTCGAAGATCCCTGGCGCATGCCAGTGCCGGCTGTTCAACAAACTAGACTACTCTATTTCCACATCTACCGCGCCGAAGATGGACAGTTATTATTGCTTCCAACTTCAATGTCCTTCCCCGGCGACTACTGCATCGTGGTGCCAGCTTGGATCGTCTTGCTAACGACAGTGAGTATGTTGTACCTACTGCGCAAGATATCAATATTCGTGTGCCGCAAGAATACACATTCTGTCTGAATAGACGTTTTGTGTGAGTCGACCGGCGCCAACGTTTTGGAAAGGGCAGGTGGCATCAAGGTCAACCTCGATCCATGACCGATCCGTGCCACCAAGATCGGCTTTGCGATCTTGGTGCTCTTGGGGGGGGGGGGGGGGGGGGGGCCCCGGACCCGGGAGCGTGGCACCGGTCCCGCCTCCGCTCCCTTGATCGTCGCACAACCGTGCGCCGTGCCGGTTCTCTTCGCACGGGCCGCCGGGAGCGTGGCACCGGTCCCGCCTCCGCTCCCTTGATCGTCGCACAACCGTGCGCCGTGCCGGTTCTCTTCGCACGGGCCGCCGCCGGGGACGCACCGGTTGTGATCCCTGTGCATCGCGGCGCGACCGCATAGGGCCGGCCGTCAACCCCGCCCTCCGCCGGATCAGCGCCTCACGCCCCGCACCCCGCGAACCAGTCGTTGATGTACTCCGACACGTCCGTCGAGTTCACCACGCCGTTCTGGTCGCAGTCCGTCACGAGCGTCCCGCTCGCCTGATCGCTGAACCAGTCGTTGATGAACGCCGAGACGTCCGTTGAGTTCACCACGCCGTTGCCGTCCCAGTCCACGCGGCAGCACGCGAAGTCCACCCGCAGCACGAACAGCCCCGGAACCCCCGGCGAGCCCGCGCGCTCGCCACGTGTCTTCGGCCGTGTTGGCGCACGCGATCACAAGCACCACCCCCCCGCCAAATCCCGTCCCCGCTGGCGTGCCGCCACCGGGTGAGGTACATTCTCTCGTCCGGCAACCAGCCCGCGGCGTCATCGTCGCCGCGGGCCCCCGCTGTCGGCACCCACGCTCGCACTCCCGTCCCAAGAACAAGGAACACCCGCGTGTCCACCACCGCCCGCTCCAGCCTGCTCGTGCTCGCCCTGCTCTGCTCCGCCGGCGCACAGTCCGCCCTCGCCCAGGGCGCCGGCCAGCCCCTCGGTCCCCGCGGCGTCCCGCCCAACCAGGAGCGCCCCGACGTCGTCGTCAGCACCATCGGCGGCCAGTTCCAGAAGTACGGCACCGTCGGCGCCATCACCGGCTACGCCGTCACCACCGTGTCCTGCAACATCGGCTCGCACGAAGCCATCTGGATGACCGGCGGCACGAGCAACCCGCTCCGCAACCAGCACCCGGTCATCGGCACCAGCGCCTTCCGCCTCAAGAACGGCCGCTTCGAGCAGATCGGCCTCTCCTGGCTCAAGCACGGCTTCTGCGCCGCCGACGCCCCCAACTGCGGCCAGCCCTACGTGAGCAACCCCTCCTGCGACTGGCTCGGCCGCTTCGCCACCGACACCTACGGCGCCGACCTCAACGCCGACCAGGCCAACCTCGGCCCGCGCTCGGAGATCAACGCCTGGACCGGCCAGTACCCCTACCCCTACCTCCTCGCCTGGCAGCAGACCGGCGACTCCATCTACAAGCGCCTGCAGATCCGCAACGTCGACCTCGAGCCGGCCCAGAACCCCGGCGCCGTGTACTTCTGCGAAGTCGTCTACATCCCCTCCGACGAGTGGCCCGAGCAGCGCTTCAACAACGGCTCGTGGCGCCGCTTCAACGTCGGCTCGTTCACCGGCGGCGGCTACAACCTCGCCCTCACCGGAACCACCACCTGGCAGCAGTACGCCATCCAGGCCTGGCAGGCCCAGGACGCCACCGTCACACTCGTCAACGTCAACGCCGGCCACGACGGCTCCGCCACCGGCGGCGACGGTCGCTTCATCGTCGGCTGCAAGGTCACCGACAACGCCAACGGCACCTGGACCTACGAATACGCCATCTACAACGCCAACAACCACCGCTCCGCCCGCGCCTTCTCCCTGCCCGTGAGCTGCCAGGTCGACCTCACCGACGTCGGCTTCAAGGACGTCGACTACCACTCCGGTGAACCCTATGACGCCACCGACTGGACCTTCGCCAACAACGGCGGCGGCGCCCTCCGCTGGTCCACCCAGACCTACGCCGAGAACCCCAACGCCAACGCGCTCCGCTGGAGCACGATGTACAACTTCCGCTTCACCGCCACCACGCCCCCCGTCGACAGGACCGCCACCATCGACCTCTTCCGCCCCGGTCCCGTCGGCGCCCCCGAGTCGCTCACCTTCACCGTGCGAGGCCCCGCCGACCCCGCGTGCCTCGCCAACTGGAACCACGACGGCGCCACCAACTCCACCGACGTCTCCGACTTCATCAACGACTGGTTCCTCGACCAGGACGCCGGCACCGTCACCACCGACGTGAACTGCGACGGCATCGCCAACTCCACCGACGTCTCGGAGTTCATCAACATCTGGTTCGTCGCGCTCGATTCCGGCTGCGTCTGACGCGGCGTCCCCAGCCCCCCGGCTCCCGAGTCCCCCGGCCGCACCGCCCGCCGGTCAACTCCCGCCCGTCATCCGCGCGATCACCGCCGGTGACTCGTTCTGCCCCGTCCGCGCGCTCAGCAGCGCCGCGCCCGCCGTCGTGCGCACACGCTGCACCGCCCCCGGCGACGGCATCGCCCCCACCCCGCCCGCGCCGCTCACGCCGCCAACCGCCGCACCCTCGCCCCGCACCATCCACGCCAGCGACGCGCTCAGCGCCATCTCCGCGCTCGTCCCCGCCTCACCCACGCCCCCGCCCACCCCCGCCGGCGAATACTCCCCCGACCGCTCCACGATCCGCCCGTCCGCGCCGCGCCACTCCAGCCCGTCGTCCGAAAACCGCAGCGTCCCCCCCGGCCCCACCGCCACCACCTCGCGCCGCCACACGCTCGCGCAGTCGCTCGCGTGCACCACCGCGCCGCGCCCATCCTCCGTCCGCGCCGCGGCCGTGAACCCGCCCGACAATCCCCGCAGCGTCTCCCCCGGCGCCGGGCGCGACAGCACCCCCGGCCGCCCCACGCTCACATCCACGTACGCCCCGTCGATCTTCGCCGGCTCCCCCACGAGCACGTCGAGCACATCCAGCGCATCGAGCAGCATCGCCGCCAGCGACGCCCCCGCGCCAGCCTCCTCCCCCGCGCCCCTCCCGCTCAGCCACGTCACGCTCGCCGACACCACCGGCCCGAACGACCCCAGCGCATCCGCCCCCGCGCGCAGCCCCGCGCTCGCCCGCCACGTCGGCACCACAAAGCTCGCCGTCGCCGCCGCGGCCACACCGGGCCCATCCGCCACCGGCGCCAGCAGCGACGCCGGCACCGGCTCGGCGCTCGCCACCTTCACCCCGCGTCCCGCGCACGCCCGCAGCGCCTCGACCACCCCCGACTCGTCGTCCCCCAGCCCCGCGCCCGTGGCGAGCCACACCAGGTCCACATCCTCCCCGCCCGGCGCCCCGGCCAGCGCCGCCCGCAGATCCCGCACCGCGCTCACGCCGCCCCCCTCCGCCCCGCCCGCGCCGGCCCCCGCACTCGCCAGGTCCCGCGCCAGCTCCGCCGCCCGCCCCGCCTCCGGGCACCCCACCGCCGCGCACTCGAGCCCCGCGCTCGCCAGCACGCGCCGCACCATCGCCACCTGCCGCGGCTCCAGCCACACCAACGTTCGCACCCGCCCGCTGTCCATAGGGCCCGATGGTAGTTCGCGGCCGCTGGCACGGGTGGCACGCGCGTCCCGCCTGTGCCCGCCCTCCACTTCTCCGCCCCCACTTCCTATCGTGCCGCACGATGCCAACTCCCACCCTCGCCACGCGCACCGAAAAAGACACCATGGGCCCCATGGAGGTCCCCGCCGACGCCCTCTACGGCGCCAGCACCCAGCGGGCCGTGCTCAATTTCCCCGTCAGCGGCCGCCCCGTCCCCGACCGCATCATCACCGCCTACGCCGCCCTCAAGGCCGCCTGCGCCGCCGTCAACCACAGCCTCGGCCGACTCGACCCCGCACGGCTCGCGTCCATCCAGCGCGCCTGCGCGGCCATCGCCGGCGGCCTACCGGACCACCACGGCCTCGCCCGCCACTTCCCCATCGACATCTTCCAGACCGGCTCGGGCACCTCCACGAACATGAACGTCAACGAGGTCATCGCCAACCTCGTCTGCCTCCAGCTCAACAAGCCCATCGGCTCCTCCAAGGACGCCGCCTACATCGCCTCCACCCCCGGCGCGGTCCACCCCAACGACCACGTCAACATGGGCCAGTCCTCCAACGACACCTTCCCCACCGCCATCCACCTCGCCGCCTTCACCCTCATCGCCCGCGAACTGCTCCCCGCCACCGACACCCTCGCCGCCGAACTCGAGCGCAAGGCCGCGGCCTGGGACCGCATCGTCAAGATCGGCCGCACCCACCTCCAGGACGCCACCCCCATCCGCCTCGGCCAGGAATTCTCCGGCTACGCCTCGCAGATCCGCCACGGCCAGGACCGCCTCCGCCGCGCCCTCGAAACCCTCAGCGAACTGCCCCTCGGCGGCACCGCCGTCGGCACCGGCATCAACGCCCACGAAGACTTCGGCACGCTCGTCGCCGCCGAACTCACCCGCACGCTCCTGAATGGCGGCACACGCGTCCCGCCCACCAATAGCGCCCCCGACGCTTCCCCCATTGCCCATTCCCCTTTGCCCATTGCCTTCCGCGAAGCCGCCAACCACTTCGAAGCCCAGCACGCCAAGGACGCCTGCGTCGAGGCCTCCGGCCACCTCCGCACCCTCGCCGTCAGCCTCAGCAAGATCGCCAACGACATCCGCTGGCTCGGCTCGGGCCCCCGCTGCGGCGTCGGCGAACTCGTCCTCCCCGCCGTCCAGCCCGGCTCCTCCATCATGCCCGGCAAGACCAACCCGGTCATCTGCGAGAGCGTCATCATGGTCTGCTGCCAGGTCATCGGCAACGACGCCGCGGTCACCCTCGGCGGCCTCGGCGGCGTGGGCTCGCTGCTGGACCTCAACGTCGCCATGCCGATGATCGCGGCCAACCTGCTCGACTCCGCCCACCTGCTCGCCCGCGCGTGCACCATGTTCACCGACAACTGCCTCAAGGGGCTCGAACCCGACGTCGAACGCTGCAAGAGCCTCATCGAAGGCTCGCTCGCCATGTGCACCAGCCTGGTCCCGGTCATCGGCTACGACAAGTCCGCGGCACTCGCCAAGGACGCCTTCAAGCAGGGCAAGACCGTACGGCAACTCGCCTACGAAACCCTCGTCGGACAGAAGGCCGTGGACGGCTCCACCATCGACAAGGCGTCGATCGACAAGTACCTCGACCCGTGGTCGATGACGCTGCCGGGGGGCGAGGGGAGTGCGGGGGGGTGAGGTAACGGACTGCCGATTCAGTGGTTGCGGGTTCGAGTCCGTCCGCCCCGCTTGAAGCGACCCCTTTTTGTGGGGATAGTTTTCACTGTGAATAGGTCCGGACATGTTACGGCCTATTCGGGACCGATGCGGACAATCTCCGTTTCCAAGCTGCCACGCGCATGGCTCGATCGGGTACTATTCGGGTGACCTGGAAAGGAGTCGAGAATGCCGAAAGCGAGAATCATCGACAACAGGAAAGACGTGCTTCTCCTGTTGCTCTACTCCCCCGGTAGAACAGACTCTCCGAACGAGCCGATCGACGGTCGGACTCGGCTGACCAAGATGCTCTTCCTGTTCAAGGAAGAGGCATTCAAGGCATTTCGCACGGGGACAAACATCGACGAAGAGAGCTTTTATCAGTTCTTTCCGTGGAACTTTGGGCCCTTCTCGCGCGATGTGTACGACGACCTGACTTTCTTCGAGTTGCGGGGCTTCATCGAGAAGGGCGAGTCAGAGGAAGAGACACTCCCAGAGGCAGCGGCGGAGTGGGACCGTTGGCTCAACCTTTCGAGGTCCGATTCGGGCGAGGAGTCCTACTCCGAGTACGATGAGCAAGAGTTCAAACTGACGCCCAAAGGTGAAGCGTTCGCTCGATCGCTTTATGATACACTCGGCGTGGAACAGAAACGGCTGTTAAAGACGTTCAAGGCCAAGTTGTCCAAGACGCCCTTGAAGGCGATTCTCCAGTACGTCTACTCGAACTACCCTGACCAGACTACAAAGTCACAGATCAAGGAGCAGGTGCTCGGCAGTGGCAACGGTTGATCCATCCTGGCCCGCAATGCTTGCGTCAGCCGCTCCCATCGCAGTTGGGGCTATCACTGTCCACTTCAAGTTGTTCATCGAATCCGACGGCGAGTTTCGGAAGCGAGTGAGTCTCCGGCGCAAAGAGTTGGTGGAGCGGCTCGCAGGACGCTTTGCTTCCGTTTTGCAGCACGTCCGATCCATGAATACAGACGATGTTCTGCGTGGCGACGGGAGGGAAGAGCCCGATCTCGTCGGTGAACTTGCCCAAGAATGCAGCAAGGTGACGACTGTTCTGCATCGGATGGAAGTGATTCGCTTCATCGTCAAGGCGGTCAATACAACGATGTGGCTTTTGATCGTCTTGGGTATCCTGGGTGTTTTTATGGCATGGCTGTGGGAGCCTTCTCGTCAAGTCGTGCTTTTCGCTGGAATCGCTGTCGTACTCTTGCAAGCGGCAATGGTGTACGCAGTCATGCAGGCTTCATCTTCGCTGGAGGTGTACGAAGATGTCGCGTAACTCTCGAAAGCGAACGAAACGAAGTGCATATTCTGAACAACAGGTAGTTGAACTGCTTATTGACTTCCTTGAAGAGGACGGCTATCGCGTGCGGCTTGAGGTTCCGAACATGGGTCAGTGTGCCGATGTGGTCGGGACACGAAATCGATGGGTTACGTTCATCGAAGCCAAACTGCGCGATTGGCAGCGCGCTGTCGAGCAGTGCCGAGCCCATGAATCTGTAGCCGACTATGTGTGTCTCGCTCTGGCATTGAAATCGATCCCGGACGGGCTTCGAGAGAGCGCAGAGCGCGGCGGATACGGTCTTATTCTTTGTGATGTTGACGCCGGTTGCTGCGAGTGGGCGATTCAGCCTCGTCGGAACTTGGAGGTATGGCTTCCGCAGCGACGAAGGCTTGCTCGGGCAATGAAGGGGATCGACCATGAGTGTTGAACACTGGATGATGTTCGGCACGTTCGCTGAGCAACGGCACTTTGTGTATCCCGCAAGGGGTACCTATCAAGGCGTCATTATCAATGCGAACATGGCTGCGCATGCCCCGGCTGGGCTCGCCGCGTTTCTGCTTGAGAGAACGGATGGGATGCGATACATCGTCGATCCACTCACGCACGCCTTTCAGCATGACCCTGAAGTGATTTGCAATGAGGATGGGGAGCCAAAGCCAGCGATTCGCAGCCTCGCGGAAGTATATGGCGATCCAATCGCGAAGAATGTCGGCAAGAGGCCGGTTCTGCCAAGGCACTTCAATGACGATGGCGTACTCAAGCAGTTTACGGAGAATTGCATTGCATTTCAACGCGATCATCTAAAATCGTACATGGAGGCAAACGACGCCGCGAAATACCTCGACGATGGGGATTGTTCTCCTCCATACGCTGTGGTCGCTCCTTACTTCTATTTGACAGAAACGACCTATGCCGATTGGCTGCCGATTCTCACCCGCGCTGCGAGCTACGCAAGGGCATTCGTTGGCGATAGCCAGAAGGTGTTCGTTTCAATTGTCGTCGATCAAGGTGTATTGGTGGATGAATCGGCGCGAGAAACGATCGACCAGGCGTTTGCCGAAGTCGCTGTTGACGGCTTCGTCGTCTGGGCGGACAACCTCGACGAGCAGGCTGCCAGCATCCTAGAACTCAGCGGGTGGCTCGACCTTGTGCAACGCCTTCGAAATGACGGGAGTAGGGAAGTCATAAACCTTCACGGCGGCTACTTCTCTATCCTGGCTGCCGGTGCCGTTGGAAGGGGGCGGTACTTCACAGGCGTCACGCACGGTCCGGAGTTCGGAGAGTTCCGCGGGGTCGTGCCTGTCGGTGGCGGCATTCCGATTGCTCGGTACTACATCCCGCGACTTCACTCGCGAGTGAGGTACCGTGACGCACTCAGAATTTTGAATGAGATGGAGTACTTGAAGGACGCGATGACATTTCACGAAGAGGTCTGCAAGTGTGAAATGTGCAGAAAAGTTATCAGTGGTAACATCGAGAATTTTGCACTGTTTGGTGACAGCACGGTGAAGAGCGTTCGTCGCAAGCACGGCATCGTTCGCATCGATTTCCCAACAGGGGACACCAAGCTGCGATGCTTGAGCCACTACCTTCAGCGAAAGAAACTTGAGTATGACGCTGCGAATACTCTGGGTTCGGCAAAGTTGCTCGCTGAGTTAGAAGATGGAGTTGAAAGGTACAAGGAGGCCGCTGGACTCGAAGCCGTCTCCCATCTGCGGGTGTGGCATCGAGTGCTGACCGGCAATTAGAGGGAGCGTAGCACCGGGGGAGCGTGGCACCGGACTCATCTTCGCTCCGTTCATCATCGCACAACCGTGCGCCGTACCACCGGGCCTTTGTGGCTTTGGCCAAAGGCCCGGTGCTTCTTCGGGAGCGTGGCACCAGGCTCGCCTTCGCTCCGTGCATCATCGGACAACCGTGCACCGTGCCACCGCGGCCTTTGGGGCTTTGGCCAAAGGCCCGGTGCTTCTTCGCGGGAGCCCGCGCCGAGTCTACCCGCTCGCCGTCCTCCGCCCGACACACTCCGCCGCCGAACGTTCACGGGTCAATCCCCGCCGCCGATCGCGCCCGCCCACCGCCGCCTGTGCGCGCACAAACGCGCCGTTGCCGCCTTTGCGCGCGCAAAGCGGTACCTCCCAGCCCGCCCCCACGAATTTTCCGCAAGTTTTTTATCTCTTTGCCACTCCGCCACTTAGCCACTTTGCCACCTCCCCAAGTGACGCCTTTGCGCGCGCAAACGTGCGCGCCCGCCCCTCTATAGAGGCGCGACATTTCGCGTCCGCGACGGATCGGTTCGACGTGCACGGGGACGGTGGACATAGGGAGGGGCGCAGCCCGAAAAGGTCGCCACGACCTCTCCACCCACCCGGTCGGTCACACGTCGAGTCCCGCCGTCGCGGCCGCAGTGCCCGCGCCTCCGCGTCCGCTTCGTTCGGCAGCGCGGGCCCCAGACCGCGCTGCCCGGGTGTCCGGGGCCCTCGCCCGAGCGCCCGCGGCCGCTCGCGCCCGCGTTGCCCCGGTAGACCGACCCGACGCCCGCGAGAACCACATCCAGGCAACCCAACACGAAGGCCCGGCACGAGACCCCCTCGACGCCGGACCTGAGTCCGCGAAGGTCCGGATCGACGTCGATCCCAGGCGATCACCGCGCGCATCCACACTGCGCGCCCATGGCCTCGGGCCTGCGTGCCCCCGCGCTTGATCTCTTAGAGCAGCTCGGCGATCTGGACGGCGTTGAGGGCGGCGCCTTTGCGGAGCTGGTCGCCGCAGACGAAGAGGTCGAAACCGCGGGTGGGGGTGTCGGCGCCGGGGTTGGCGCCCGGGGGGAGCTGGCTTGGATCGGCGCGAAGGCGCCCGACGAGGACGTTGTCCTTGCCGCTGGCCTTCAGCGGCGTGGGGAAGCGGTTGCTCGCGCGGTCGTCGACGAGGGTGAGGCCGGGGGCGGACTCGAGCGCGGCGCGGACCTGGGCGAGGGTGGCGGGGGTCTTGAGGGTGACGTTGATGGATTCGGCGTGGGCCCGCATGACCGGAACGCGGATGCAGGTGGCGGTGATTTGGACCGAGTCGTCGTGCCACATCTTGCGCGACTCGTGGATCATCTTGGCCTCTTCCTGGTTGAGGCCGGTGGCGGGGTCCATCGCGGAGTTGTGGCTGAAGAGGTTGAAGGCGTAGGGCTCGGGGAAGATGACGGGGGTGGGCTCGCGCCCGGCGAGGACGTGCTGGGTCTGCTCGCGCAGTTCCTCCATGGCCTTGGCCCCCGCGCCCGAGGCGGCCTGGTAGGTGGAGATGACGAGGCGTTCGACGCCGAAGGCCTTGCGGAGCGGGTTGACGGCGACGAGCATGATGATGGTGGAGCAGTTGGGGTTGGCGTAGATGCCGCCCGCCCCACCACTCCCACCGTCGCCATCGGACCCGGCGTAGGCGTTCTGCATGCGCAGGTCGTCGGGGTTCACCTCGGGGGTGACGAGCGGGACGCCGGGTTCCATGCGGAAGGCGGAGGAGTTGTCGACGACGGCGACGCCGCGGCGGGCGAGGACCGGACCGATCTTCCTGGAGATGGACGAGCCGGCGGAGAAGAGCGCGCAGTGGACGCCGCGGAAGGCGGCGGCGAGCGCGTCGGGGTCGTCGGGCAGGCCGATGACGGTGTGGGGCTCGTTGCGATAAGTAAGGCTGGTGCCGGCGGAACGCGGCGAGGCGAAGAGCTTGAGCTCGGCGTGCGGGAAGCGGCGGTCTTCAAGCACGCGGAGCATTTCGACGCCGACGGCGCCGGTGGCGCCGACGATGGCGAGACAGGGGTTCGTGGGGAGCGGCATGGGTGTTCTTGGCTGGGTTGCGGTGCGGATGCGGTACGCGGAGGACGCTGAGAGGGGCGGAGTGACGCGGAGCGATGCGATGATGGCATTCAGATGCGTTTGAGCATGGGTGCTTTCTCCGGTGCGCTCTCTCTCGTTGTCTGTGGGCGTGCGCTGACGTCGGCGTGCTGTGGCGCGCCGGGCCCGTGTCAGGCCGAGCGGGTGACCACGGCGTCGGCCATGGTGAGCAGCAGGCGTTTGGGCGGGCTGTCGGGCAGGACGCCCAGGTCGGCCTTGGCGCGGTCGACGTAGCGCTGGGCGGCGGCGCGGGCGTGGGCGATCGAGTCGGTGGCGTGCAGGGCGGCCTTGAGGGCCGCGGGGGCCGGGGTGGGGCCGTGGTCGGCTACGGACTCGAGCAGCAGGAGGGTGCGGCCGCGGTCTTCGGGGGAGGCGGCCCGCAGGTGGTGGATGATCGGGAGGGTGAGCTTGCCGAGCTCGGCGTCGCGTCCCAGGGGCTTGCCGACGGTGGACTCGTCGCCGGTGAGGTCGAGCAGGTCGTCCTGGATCTGGAAGGCGATGCCCAGACGCGAGCCGAAGGAGGCGAGGCGGTCGGCGGTGTCGTCGGGGGCGCCCGAGTGCATGGCGCCCAGGCGGCACGCGGCCGCGATGAGGCTGGCGGTCTTGCGCTCGAGGATCTCGAAGTAGGTGGGCTCGTCGAGGGAGAAGTCGCCGCGATGGTCGAGCTGGAGCAGTTCGCCCGAGCACAGGGTCATGCCGACTTCACCGATGAGCAGGGCGGAGCGGCGGCCGCGTTCGCCGGGGATGCCGGAGCACAGGCGGTAGGCGGCCGAGAGCAGGTAATCGCCGAGGATGACAGCGGCCTCGTTGCCGGCGAGGGCGTTGACGGTGGCGCCGCGCCGGCGGGTGGAGGCGTCGTCGAGGACGTCGTCGTGCACGAGGGTGGCCATGTGGACCATCTCGCACACGGCGGCGCAGGCGATGTGGGCCTCGGTGATGACGCCGGGGTCGATGGCTTCAGGGACGGAGGTGGAGGCGCGCGCAGGGTGATGGGCTTGGGGGGCGGCGGCAAGGCCGGCGAGGATGACCAGGGCGGGGCGGAGCATCTTGCCGCGGTAGTTCTCGACGTGCTCGACGAGGCGGGTGACGGCGGGGAGTTCGGAGCGGAGGCGCTGGTCGAAGAGGGCCTCGACGCGGGTGAGCGAGTCGCCGAGCAGGGCCTGGACGGGGGCGAGGTCCGGGGGGATGTCGAGGAACGCGGGCATTTGGAGGAGGATAGGAGGAAGAGGAACGCGGAGGGCGCACAGGGACGCGGAGGCCGGCGATACTGTTGAGAATGCGAACATCGCGGAAGCAGCGGCCGGCGATGCTCTTTGTGCTCGTGGCGATGCTGGCGTGGACGATGATTGTGGTCCGCGGCTGCGGCGGGGGGAGCGGGGGTCGCGTGCTCGTCGAGCAGTTCGACAACGGGCCGGTGGGTGGGCCGCCGGGGCCGTCGGAGGGGTTCACGTGGGTGGATGAGGACGATCGGCCGACACCGGGGAAGCACTGGAAGCGGGTGGACCCGATGACGCTCACGCCGGAGCAGCGGCGGGAGTTGGGGCTGGATGAGCTGCGGGGTGATCGCAAGCGTGGCGACGCCGCGCGGTAAAGCGGTTGCGCGAACCGGGCGTGTACCCCGTGCTTGCGCACGGGGCTCGTTTGGGCGTTTCGCTACTTCTCGGCCACGATGTAGTTGACGTGGGCGTAGTCGGCCGCTCCGTGCTCGCGGCGGCGGAAGGTGCCGGTGCCTTCGCCGTCCTCGTCTTCGTCTTCCCAGTAGACGCTGACGCGCTTGAAGCCGGCGTCGGCGAGGACGTCCTGGATTTCCTTGAGGTTCCACAGGCGCCACTCGTACTTGAAGGCGCGGAAGAGCTGGGTGCCGTCGTTGAAGTGGAAGTGGATGTAGTTGACGGCGTGGGCGGTGATGGGGTCGTAGGAGAACTGGTCCCAGACGTAGGTGAAGGAGCGCGGGCCGCGTCCGATGCGCCGGGTTTCGCGTTGCTCGCGCAGGGCGTCGGAGCCGCCGTAGTGGTCGAGGAAGAAGATACCGCCGGGGGCGAGGGCATCGCGGACGGAGCGGAAGTAGCGGAGCATGAGGCTGCGCTCTTCGAAGCAGTAGTAGGAGAAGTTCATCGCGTTGACGATGTCGGGGCGTGCGGCGGGGTCGGTGGCGTGCTTAAGGACGTCGCCGTGCTCGAGGACGATGCGCGAGCGCTGGTCGTCGGTGAGCTGGGAGAGGTTGTTGAGGATGCCCCAGGCGAGGGGGTTGGGGTCGAGGTCGATGCCGATGGCGGAGTTGGTGGGGCGGCGGCGGACCCATTCGCAGGCGGAGGCCGCGGCGGCGCAAAAGTCTTCGCGGAAGCGGGAAGCAAAGCGGCCGCGGAGGCGCTTGTAGGTGCGGTCGACGAAGTCGATCTCGGCGTCGACGGATTGCACGGCGCGGGTGTAGAGGTCGTAGCGGTCGGCGTTGGCGCGGGTGAGTGGGGGGGGGGTGGGGCGGGCCGTGGGGGAGGATGAGCGGGAGCGACGGGGTCTGGTCGGCATGGGGGCGGAGTTTATCGGGCCTTGGAGGCGGGGGCGGGGCGATGGGACATTGCAGGGGGCAAAGAGCACATGGCGACGTCGGAGGCGGGGGCGCCGCGAGTAGGGGCTTGGGGAGCCGGCCGGGGCAAAGCGGGCGCGGGCTTGGGCCGATATCGAGGGCGTGGCGTGGGGGAGGTGCAGCGGTGTGGTCCTATAGTCTCGACCCTACGGCGTTCGTACGGCGGTGGGGCCCTTCCTGGAGATGTGAGCGATGCATCTGAGCATGGTCGGCACGGGCTACGTCGGACTGGTTACGGGCGTGTGCCTCTCGAGCGTGGGCAACGACGTGTACTGCCTGGACGTGGACGAGAAGAAGGTGGCCAAGCTCAAGCGGGGCGAGTGCCCGATCTACGAGCCCGGGCTCGAAGAATTGATGCACCACAACACCAAGGCGGGGCGGCTGCACTTCACGACCGACCCGACCGAGGCGCACAAGAACGCCGACATGATCTTCATCTGCGTGGGCACCCCGAGCGACGAGCGGGGGCACACGGATTTGAAGTATATCTTCAAGGCCGCGGACGACGTGGCGGACATGCTCAAGAGCCTGGGGCCGAACCAGAAGCCGAAGGTGGTGGTGGTCAAGAGCACGGTGCCGGTGGGGACGTCGCTGGCGGTGAAGCAGCGGATCCGGGACCGGGTGGGGCCGAGCATCCCGTTCGAGATCGCGAACAACCCGGAGTTCCTGAAGGAAGGCGCGGCGGTCGACGACTTCAACAAGCCCGACCGCGTGGTGGTGGGGGTGGAGAACGAGACGGCGGGCCAGCGGATGCGCGACCTGTACGACCCGTTCGTGCGGAACGGGCACCCGATCTACGTGATGGACATCCTGTCGAGCGAGATGGTGAAGTACGCGAGCAACAACTTCCTCGCGACCAAGATCAGCTTCATCAACGAGATGGCGAACCTGTGCGAGGCGTACGGGGCCGACATCAACAAGGTCCGCGAGGGGATGTGCAGCGACCGGCGCATCGGGAACCAGTTCCTGTATCCCGGGCTGGGCTACGGCGGGTCGTGCTTCCCCAAGGACACGCTCGCGTGCATCATGATGGGGGACAAGGCCGGCATCGAGGCGCGGCTCAGCAAGTCGGTGCATGAGGTGAACCAGCGGCAGCGCGAGCGCTTCTGGGACAAGATCGTCGCGCACTTCGGCGGCAAGACCGGCATCGGCGGCGGGCCCACCGGCCTGCAGGGCAAGAAGATCGCGTTCTGGGGCGTCGCGTTCAAGCCCAAGACCGACGACATCCGCGAGGCCCCGGCCCTGACGCTCATCCGCAAGGCCCTGGGCCACGGCGCGACGGTCGCGGCGTTCGACCCGGTCGCCAACGAGAACGCCCGGGCCGAACTCGGCCCGAGCGTGCAGGTGGTGGACGACATGTACGCGGCGCTCGACGGGGCGCACGCGCTGGTCGTCAGCACCGACTGGGACGAGTTCAAGAGCCCCGACTTCGACCAGATCAAGAAGCGGATGGCCGGCAAGGTCATCTTCGACGGGCGGAACCTGTACAAGCTGGCCGCGATGAAGGACCTGGGGTTCAGCTACTACAGCGTGGGGCGAGCGGCGGTGAAGGCGGGGTAAGGGCCACCGATTGAATGAGCGCGCCCAGTGAACCCCGTGCCGGGCTCGGTGCGGGGTCTTTCGTTTGTTGACGACGCACGGGCGTCAGCGGGCCGCACAGATGCGCCGCAGCGCCGAGAGATCGATGCTGAGCCCGGGGATGGATCCGCACGCGAGGTACTCGCCGGGGACCGGTTCCTCGACGAACTCTCGGCCGCGGCGTCGCCAGCAGCGGAGCGCGGCGGTCTCGGGGTCGCCGACCCAGTATTCACCGACGCCGAAACGCTCGTAGTCGCCGCGTTTGGTGATGAGGTCGAGGGGCTTGGTGCTTGGGGAGAGGATCTCGACGATGAGGTCGGGGGGGGTGTCCAGGCGCGGGACGTCGGGGCCGAGTCGGCCGGGCCCGTAGGCGGCGATGTCGGGGCGGTAGACGATCGACGAGGAGACGAGCAGATCGGTCTCGGTGAAGAGCTGCGGGCCGTTTGGGCTGGTGAAAGCATGGACGAAGTTGCCGATCTGGCGGATGAGCTCGGCGGCCATGCGGCCGTGACGGGGCAGCGAACTCGGCGACATGACCACGACTCCGTCAATGAGTTCGTAGCGCTCCGAGGTTTCGCCCAGGGCGAGGTATTCTGCCGCGGTCATTCGGAGTCCCGCGTACCCCATGCCGGCGCTGTGGTGGGGGACTGCGCTCATAGTTGAAGTGTACAACAGGCAAGCGTGAGGAGTCGGAGGCTCGGGAGCGCTTATCCGGTCGTTGCAGTCAGGGCTTGTTCGATCGCTGTACGAAGATCTTCGGCTTCGACCATGCGCCCCGCGCCGGTCGTGCGGCACGCCTGCCAGCCTTCGGCCGGGCCGACGATCGTGTAGCCGTCGGACTGGAGGGTGGCGAGGTTGCGCTGCGTCGCGGGCTGGCCCCACATCGCGGCGTTCATCGACGGGGCGAGCAGGACGGGGGTCTTGGCGCGGTCGATGGCGCTGAGGATGAGCGTGACGACGTCGTCGGTGAAGCCGTGCGCGAGGCGGGCCATGCAGTCCATGGTGCACGGGGCGATGATGGCCGCGTGCATGGAACGGGCGAGGGAGATGTGCTGGGGGTCGCTCGACTCGATGTGGTCCCAGGCGGAGGTGTACACGGGGTTGCCGCTGAGGGCCTGGAAGGTGATCGGGCCGACGAACTTGGTCGCGGCGGGTGTCATGGCGACGGTGACGCTGGCGCCGGCCTGGGCGAGGCGGGAGACGAGGGTGCAGGTCTTGTACGCGGCGATGCCGCCGGTGACGCCGACGAGGATGTGTTTGTCGGTGAGAGCGTCCATGCGGTTGGATGGTACGCGGAGGCCGCGGAGGGGGCAGAGTGACGCAGAGGGGACGGAAGTAAGATGAAGAAGCGGGAGCGAATCACCATGCGGGGCTGGTCGCCCGGGGCGCGGAGATATCAGGGACTTCGTTTCAAAGTCCGTTTCTCTGCGTTCGTCTGGCGTACTCCGTGTCCTCTGCGTACCGGTCCCGGGTCTTAGTTCTTGGCCGGCAGGTACTTCTTGGCGCCCGGGCCCAGGGCGGTCTTCCAGTCGGCGTCGGAGGTGGGGTCGAACTCGAAGTGGATCTTGTCCTGGGCGATCTCGTCGACGGCGACCTCGAGGTCGCTGCGGCCGTCGCGCTCGACCAGCGGCCGGGCGCCGTCCATGAGCTGGACGAGGCGGCGCTGGACCAGGGCGCAGAGCTTGAAGCGGCCGCCGACCTTTTCCACGATGCTGTCGCTCTTCAGGGCTTCGATCATGTCAACTCCAAGATGGACGGGACTTCATCCGGGCCGTGGGGGCCGGGTACGGGTTGCGGTCCCCGCGCAAGAGGGTATACTAGCGCTGCTCGCGCGCGGGGGCTGCCCGTGGGTGACCGCGTGTGGGCGGGGGTGACTCGGGGGGGAGCGCAGGGGCGGGGAGCGGGGTTTCGAAGCACGAGCCGGCGGCGGATGGGCATGGGACGCCCGGGGCATTCGCCGATGACGGTCGCGGGCGCGTTCAACGTGACGCGCGGAGCCGACATTGTGATCAAACAGGCCAGCAGGCAGTGGGGCTTTGGCGACAAGGTGGTGCATGCGACGCGGCCGGAATGGGGCCACGGCATTGTCACCAGCGCTGAAGACGCGGTGCATGAAGGATCCCGGTGCCAGCGGCTCACGGTGCGGTTCGAGCGCGCCGGCGTCAAGACGCTGCTGACGGCGCTGGCCGAGCTGATGCCGGCGGTGGAGCGGCTGGGCGCGGAGCCGGCCGAGGCAGCGAAGGCCGAGAACGCGGGAGCGGTCGGCTTGGGGGCCGGGGTCGAGGTGATCGGGGTGAAGGCTGGCGCGGCGGCGGCGGCGCCCGCGGCGGTCGGTGGGGGCGCGAGTACTTCGGTGGCAAACGGGTTGGGGCCGGCGTCGGGGGGCGGATGGCTGGACAAGGCCGCGGCGACTTCGCCCGACGAGGTGATGGCCCGGATCCCCGAGCCGTGCACCGATCCATTCAAGACGCTCGATCAGCGGCTGGCGGCGACGCTGCTGCTGTACCGGTTCTCGGACACGGGCGGCTCGCTCATCGACTGGGCCGCGGCCCAGACGGGCCTGAAGGACCCGCTGTCGCGGTTCAACCGGCACGAGCTCGAGCGGTTCTTCAAGCGGTTTGCCCACGCGAGGGACGAGCACCTCAAGAAGCTGGTCCTGGAACTGAAGAAGAAGGACCCGGCCCTTCTCGGTCGGACGCTGCGGGGCGCGGTGCCGTCGGCGCAACAGGCGTTGCGTCGGCTCGACGTGCTGCGGTGAATTTCGGCAACATCCGGAGAGACCGGCGCCGGCGGCGAAGGCCGCACGGCGTGCACGCGCGGAGCGGGTATGGGGCTGGGACCTGACGGCGACGGTTCTTCTCGGACCACGATCGGTTTCGGCGATTGGCACGCCGGACACGGGCGTCGGGCCGGGCGGTTGCTTCACCTCCTGGTGTACCCGTCACCCCACCGACGACGGGCGAGTCCGTGCGGCTCACCAGGCGTCGGTGACCCAACACAAGAAACGGAGCGACCGCGATGAACGAGCAGGACTTCCAGGCGAAGCTCTCCGACCTGATCGGCCAGATCCAGCACCTGCCCGGTCCGCAGCGCGAGCAGCTGCAGAAGCTCGCCGACGACGCCCGTGACCGGCATACGCGGATGAACCGTGCGGTGAGCGAGCTGCAGGAGTCGCTGGACTACCTGCGGCTGAGCGTCAAGTACCTCGTCTTTGACCTGGAAGCGACCCGGCGCGAGAACCAGTACCTGCGGAAGCTCCTTGACCAGAAGAATGCGGAGTGAGCGGTGAACGGTGAGCGGTGAATACGGTGTTGCGCCGGTGGCCAGCCGGCGCAGCGCGGGCCCGGCTTCTGTCGGCCGGACCTTCGATCGCTGATCACGGTTCGCGCTTCCGCGAAATGAACGCGTGCTCCTCGCGGTATGAGCGTCCGAGAGGGCGGGGCGGCTCACCAAAGCAGCGGGGCGGATCCAGTGGGTGGATCCGCCCCGTGGCTGTTTTTCAGGCCGTGGTTGCGTCGGATGGGGAGTGGGCCTCAGGTGCCGCAGGTGTTGGCGAGGGCGAGGAACCAGTTGTTGATGAAGTCGGAGACGTCGGTGGAGTTGCTGACGCCGTCGTGGTTGAAATCGGTGACGAGGCGTCCGGTGGCCTGGTCATCGAACCAGTCGTTGACGAAGAGGGAGACATCGGTGGAGTTGACGACGTTGTCGAAACTCCAGTCGGCGGCGGGGTGGAGGGTGGCGGGGTCGGAGACCGCGACGCCGCCTTCGCAGAGGACGTCGCGGGTGACGACGACGTCGTAGGAGCCGGTGTGCTCGTTGCAGGAGATGCCTGCGATGGTGAGGGTGTGGGTGGAGGAGCCGGAGATCACCTTGTCGTCGGTGAGGTGCACGCCGTCGCGCCGCCACTGGTAGGTGAGCGGCTCGGGGGTGGCGCGGACGGTGAGCTGGACAGTGGAGCCGTCGACGAAGTTGGCGCCGACGGGCTGGAGGGTGATGGTGGGGGGCATCGGGGTCGTCGAGGAGACGATCGAGCCGGGGTTGGCGCCGGAGACGAGGATGTTGCCAGCGGGGATGGCCAGGGAGCAGGTGTCGATGCGAATGCGCCCGCCGCCTCCGGCGCCCGCGCCGGAGGAACCGGCGCCGCCGCGGGCTGTGATGGAGCCGGAGCCGGAAATCGAAGGGGCTTGGATCCAAACGCTGCCGCCGGCGCCCGCGCCGGCGGAGTAGGCGGCCCCGACGCCGTCGGCGGTGATGACGCCGTCGAGGGAGATGGGGGAATTGGTGATCAGGTGGATAACGCCCCCGCCGCGCATCCCCGGAGCCCAGGAGCCGGGGCCCCCGGCGCCGCCGAAGGTCACGGGGTTGTTGGGGTCGCCGTGAGCGAGGCCCGGGGCGCCCGCGGGTGGGGTGGTGAAGCCTTGGCCGGCACCGCCGTCGCCGCCATGACCGCCGCCGCCGGGACGGGGGCCGAAGTCAACGAAGCCGAGGCCGCCGTTGCCGGCGGGGGAGGGGCGGGGCCCGCGTCCGGCGGCGCCAAGAGAGGACGTGGCGTCGATGGAGAGGTTGCCGTTGATGGTGAGGTTGAGGGGCACGGTGTCGCCGCGGCGGGAATAGAGGCGGGCGCCGTTGCGGAGGATGAGGTCGAGGTTGAGGGTGACGTCGCCGGAGAACTCGGTGCCGGTCGCAGAACCGGGCAGGGCGATGGAATTGTCGAGGATGAGGGTGTCGGTCTGGCCGGTGACGTGATAGAAGACGGTGCCGGAGCCGCAGGCGAGGACGTCACCGGTGAAGGAGTTCGTATCCGCGTAGATGGCGATGCGACCGCCGCCGCCGGCGCCGCCCGCTCCCCCGCCGCCGCCGTGGGCGGTGATGGAGCCGGTCCCGGCGAGGGAGGTCGTGGTGATCCAGATGCTGCCGCCGGCGCCGCCGGACCAGACACCGGTACCGCCCGCGGCGGTGATGAGGCCGTCGATGGTGGCGGTGTTGCCGACGACGAGGCGAACGGCGCCACCGCCGGGGGCGCCGATGACCGTGCCGGGCAGGGGGCCCTGGACGGTGAAGGCGCTGCCGCTGCCGTGATCGGTGGGTTCGGTGTAGGAGCCTTAACAAGGGGCGGGTTCGAATTCGTTGAGTTCGTAGTAGGGGCCGTTGTCGATCCCGAGGCCGCCCGCGCCGCCGTAGCTGCCGCCTTGGGGGAAGGGGACGCCGGCCGCGCCGTCGGGCACGGGGGTGGGGCGGCTGCCGGGGCCGCCGCCGATGGGGAAGCCGCGGCCGTTGACGTCGATCCTGCTGGCGACGAGGCCGCCCTTGTCGGCGCCCTGGATGACGAGGTCACCGGCGATGGTGATGAACATGCCGTTGACGCCGCCGGCGGAGAAGGTTGCGTCGTGCGTGACGACGCCGGGTTCGTTGGACTCGTCGCGTTCGATGGTGAGGGAGGTGAAGGACTGAGCACCGTTGATGGTGACGGTGCAGCCGCGGACGACGATGTCCTGGTTCTGGTACGCGGGGTCAGCGGGGGCGATGGTGGTGTTCGTGGTGATGACGACCTGCGCGTGCGCGAGGCCCGCGGCGAGCAGGAGCGAAAGCGCGCCAGCAAGGCGCACGCCGGACGTGGTCTTCATTCGGGTCTCCTCACGAGCGGACGGGACTGGTTCAGACGACACTACGCTCCGGATATCCACTGGGCCCGGATGCCGCGTGGGCTGAAAAGTTCGCGAATTTGTTGGCGCAGCCGGACCGCTCGATGTCGCGCGGCGTTGACGGCCGGGGTGGCGGGGACACGGGGGCGGACATGGGCTAAACTGGCCCCGTCGCCGGAGAGGTGGCCGAGAGGCTGAAGGCGACGGTTTGCTAAACCGTTATACGGGTTTTGGCCTGTATCGGGGGTTCGAATCCCCCCCTCTCCGCTTGCGTGGGAGACTCTCGTTGTCAGGGTCTCCCGCTTCTGCTTTTTGGCGTACTTGACGCGCGTTTTGGCGACTCACGGGGGGTCGAGACGAGCCGGTGTGGACGTGCAGAGAGCGCCGGGGATGGCGGGGGGCGGACGGCGGGGGCGGGGGGCGGGTGGCGGATGGCCGGGGGCGGAGTTCATGGGGGCGGGGGCGCGGGCGTCGCGGGTTGCTGGAGGGCTTCGAGCGCGGCGCGGCAGGCCGCGGCCTTGGCGTCGTAGCCTTTGCCCGGCTCGGCCTTGTCGCGGGCGTCGAAGAGCGCGGCGAGTGCCATGGTGACCGGCTGGGACGTTGCGGGGGAACCGTCGCGGTGGCGGGCGAGTGACTGTGCTTCGAGGAGGTTGGCCTCGGCGGCGATGAAGTCGCCGGTCTGGGTGTGGGCGGCGCCGAGGGTGGTCAAGTACGAGCACAGGTGGCCCGTGTTCGGGCCCGCGAACACCCTGCGGGCCGCGGGCTCCGCGGCGACGAGCAGTTCGACGGCTTCCGCGGCGCGGTCGAGAGTCACCAGGACGCCGGCGTCGTGGTAGAGGAACGAGATCGTGTTGAGGTGGTCGGGTCCGAGGACGCGGGCGCTGATGACGTGGGCCTCTCGCAGGAGGGGCTCGGCCTCGAGGAGCTTGCCCTGGTCGCGCAGGAGCAGACCCATCCACGCGATCGAGCTCATCGTGCCCAGGTGGTCCTCGCCGAGAACGCGACGGCACTTCTGCAGCGCTTCGCGCCGGAACGGCTCGGCTTCGTCGAGGCGCCCGCTCTGCTGGAGGAGCGCCCCGAGGTTGCTGATCGCGCCGAGCGTGTTGGGGTGGTCCTCGCCGAGGATGCGCCGGCTGGCGGTGACGGCCTGGCGGTAGAACGGCTCGGCGTCGACCGACCGGCCCGTCTCCGAGAGCAGGTTCGCGAGGTTGTTGATCGAGGTGAGGGTGTCGGGGTGTTCCTCCCCGATGACGCGTCGGCGGGTCTCGAGGGTCTGGCGGAAGATGCGCTCGGCTTCGTGGTACTGCTTGACGCGGCTGAGCACGGTCCCGAGGTTGTTCGCGGCGTTGAGCGTGGCGGGGTGATCGTCTCCGAGCGTTCGGCGGCGGGCCCCGAGGGCCTCGCGAAGGCAGGACTCGGCCTCTTCGAGCTTGCCCTGAGACTCGAGCAGGAGCCCGTAGTTGCCGAGGGCTCCCAGGGCCTCGGGGCTGTCGGGGCCGAGGACGCGGCGCATGGACTCGAGGGCCGCGTGGAGCAGTGGCGCGGCCTCGTCGAGCCTGCCTTCCTCCTCGAGGAGGTTGCCGAGGTTGTTGGTCGCCGAGAGTGTGAGGGGGTGTTCATCGCCCAGTGCGCGTCGGCAGCGCTGGAGACAGTCGCGGAAGGTCCGCTCGGCGTCGGCGAGCCTGCCCTGGCTCTGGACCACGGCGGCGAGGTTGCTGAGGGACTCGAGGGTGACGGGGTGGTCGTCGCCGAGGATCCGCCGGCGTGTGGCGAGGGCGCTGGTCTGGAGGGCGAGGGCGGCGTCGTCGAGGCCGAGCTGGAGGTAGCGGGTGCCGAGGGTGTTTCGGAGCTTGGCGTCGAGCAGGGGCTGGTCGATGAAGCCGTGGTCGATGGCCTTGACGGCGGGGGTGAGGATGGTGGCGTCGATGAGCTCGCGTGCGATGTCGGTGGGGTTGACGAGGGCCCACTGCTCGGCGAAGGCGTCGGTTCGCTGCGCGCGCTGGTCCTCGGGCAGGCCGGCCTTGGCGAGGGCGGCGTGGAGCTTGGCGGTGACGCTGCGTGAGAGGAGCACGCCGGCTTGAGCCGGGTCGACCTGGGCGAGCATGTCGGACTGGAAGTCGGAGACCTTCTTGAGTTCCTCGGCGCGGGCGGAGGTCTGGGCCTCTGCGGCGACGGCGCGGTCGCGCTGGGCGAGGGCGACGCGGGCCTGCCACGCGAAGCCGACGACGCCCAGGAGGAGCGCGGCGGCGATGGCGAGGGCGGCGAGGACGGCGCCGGTGTTGCGCCGGACGAACTTTCGGACGCAGTAGGCGCGGCTGGGGGGCGCGGCGACGACGGACTCGCCGTCGAGGCAGCGCTGGATGTCCATCATCAGGCCGCTGGCGGTGTCGTAGCGCCGGGTGCGGTCCTTGTCGAGGGCCTTCATGGCGATCCAGTCGAGGTCGCCCTTGACGAGGGTGCTGAGGCGCCGGGGGTCGGTCCGGCGGAGGGTGGCGATGCCGGCGAGCGACTCGGTGTTCTGGCTGATGCGGGTGCTGGGCTTGGGGGGATCGACCTCGCGGATGATGCGCTGGATCTCGGAGTAGCCGGCGAGGCGGAGCTGCGTGCGGCTGAAGGGGGTGGTGCCGGTGAGCAACTCGTAAAGCAGGACGCCCAGGGAGTAGACGTCGGTGCGGGTGTCGATGTCGAGGCTGCCCTCGGCCTGCGCGGGGCTCATGTACTCGGGCGTGCCGATGAGGTGGTTGAGTTCGGTGAAGAGGGTCTTCTCGGTGAGGCGTGCGTGGGTGGCCTTGGCGATGCCGAAGTCGATGACCTTGGCGTAGGGCCGGGCGTCCTGGGTGGACACGAGGATGTTGCCCGGCTTGATGTCGCGGTGGATGACGCCCTTGGTGTGGGCGTGCTGCACGGCGTTGCAGACCTGCGCGAAGAGTTTGAGCCGCTCGCCGATGCTGAGGAGGTTGCGGTCGCTGTAGGCGATGATGGGCTCGCCGCTGACGAGTTCCATGACGAAGTAGGGGCGGCCGTGCTCGGTGACGCCGCCGTCGAAGACCTTGGCGATGCCGGGGTGGTCCATCATGGCCAGGGCCTGGCGCTCCTGCTCGAAGCGGGCGACGACCTGGCGCGAGTCCATGCCGAGCTTGATGACCTTGAGGGCGACCTTGCGTCGGACGGGCTGGCTCTGCTCGGCCATGAAGACGACGCCGAAGCCGCCCTCGCCGATGCGGTGGAGGAGCTTGTAGGGGCCGATCTGCGTGCCGGGGCGTTCGCCGACGGACATGGCGGCGGTGCTCGCCTCGAAGAGCGCGAGCCCGGAGGTGTCGAGGGTTCCGGCGTGATCGGGGGGGGCGTGCAGGGTGGGGGAGGCGAGGAAGTCGCCCTCCTCGGCGCCGGCGACCATGGACTCGATGCGCCGGCGCAGGGCGGGGTCGCCGGCGCATTCCCGGTCGAGGACGTCGGGGCGGTCGGCGGCGGGGGTGGAGATGAGAAGGTTGAACAGACGCTTGACGCGGGCGTGGGTGTGCTCGGACATGGGGGGACTCGCGGAGCGGAATCACACGCGCCCGGCTTCGATCGCTTCCTTGAGCCAGCCCCGGGCGAACGCCCAGGCACGCTTGACGGTCGCGGAGGAGACGCCCGTCGCGGCGGCCGTCTGTTCGATGCTCAGCCCGGCTAAGTAGCGCAGGCGCACGACGGTGGCCGCCTCTTCATCTACTCGCTCCAAGCGGGTGATCGCCTCGTCGAGGATCAGGAATCCGGCGGATTGGGTGCGGCAGGTGAGGTCGGGGAGCGCGTTGAGGGCGACGGCGGCGCGGCGCGCCTCGGGGCCGCCTCGGATGCCCGCGGCCCTGGCGCGGGCGTGGTCGACGAGGATCCAGCGCATGGACTGGGCGGCGGCGGCGTAGTAATGGGCCTGGCAGGCCCAGGGGAGTTCGCGCCGGCCGGAGATCCTGATGAACGCCTCGTGCACGAGCTCGGTGGCCGAGAGCGAGTTGCCGGAGCGCTCGCTCGCGAGCTGGAGCTGCGCGACGCGCCGGAGCTGGCCGTAGACGAGCGGGAGGAGCTGGTTGGCGGCGGCCGAGTCGCCTTGAGCGGCGGCGACCATGAGCACCGTGGCGTCCAGGGGAATTGCCGTGGATGCGGGCATGGTCACAGCATACTCGACGGGCCGCGAGAGTCTCCGTGCGGGAGCCAGCGCAACGGGCAATCGGCGGGGCACGGACGAATGTGTCGCGGCACGGAGGGGAAACTCATCCAGCGCGGCGCGGACCCGGAACAGGGGAACGACCCGGACGCCCGCTCGTCGGGTCGCGTCGGGTCGGAAGATCCCGACTCAAACGTGATCCTCCCGGGGGTGCGTGTCCGCTTGGTGCTGCGAGCGGCCGCGAGGCCGCGGTGTTCCGTCACGAGTGCATCCCGCACGCAGCGTCACCGGCGGTCTGGTTGACCGCGGGTCGGCGCGAGCATTGAAGTGGAGGATCCGCATGCGTCCTGTTCATCGTGTGGTGCTCGCGGCGGCGGTCGTGGCCGGGGCGGGGTTCTCGCCCGCATCGGCCCAGACCGTCGACCTGGGCCCGATTGTCAACCCCGCCAACGGCAGCACGTACTACCGGCTCGGCGGGAGCAGCGATTTCCAGGCCCTGCGCGGCTTTGCGCAGGGCCTGGGCGGCGACCTCGTGACCATCAACGACGCCGCCGAGAACCAGTGGGTCTGGGAGACCTTTGTGCAGGGCACCGACCGGTTCCTGTGCATCGGGTTCACCGACGAAGCCAGCGAGGGCAACTTCGTGTGGACGAGCGGCCAGACGCCCGGCTACACGAACTGGGGCTTCGGCGAGCCCAACAACCAGGGAGACGAAGACTACACCCACTTCAACCTCGACCAGCCCGATTGGAATGACGTCACGGCCTCGTCCCTGTCGGGGGCGATCGTCGAGGTCCCGCTGCTGGGCGTCCGCAACCCGAGCTTCGAGCGTCCCGTTCTCTCCGACGGCACGACGCTGAACGGCTCGGCCCCGGATTGGACCGGGCCCACGCAGCAGATCATCTTCTTCGGCATCACCCGCGAGGTCGCGGTCCTGCCACCGCTGGTGGACGGGTTCAACGCCGCGTACGTGAACAACTTCGGCACGGACACCGGCGAGCCGACGCGGCACTCGATGTCCCAGCGGCTCAACGACGTCGTGCGCGACAACACCACCTACACGTTCTCCGCCTGGTTCGGGTGGCGGAACGACAACGGGAACCGCGCGGTCGGCGTGCTGGAACTCTGGACCGGCGGCGTTGCGAGCGAGGGCGAAGTCATCGGGGGCACCCTGCTGGCCTCGCGGACCGTCGAACTCGTGCAGGGCTCGTTCGTCCGTGGGAGCCTGACCTACGCGACCGGCGTTTCACCCTTTACGGGGCAGAACATCTCCGTCGTTCTCAGGGCCGTTCCGACCGTCAACGACTTCGCCCAGATCAATTTCGACGACGTCGAGTTCGTCGCGGCGCCCAACAACGGCACCTGCGAGAGCGCGATCGAGATCTCGCCCAATTCCTTCGTGACCGACACCCTCGCGGGCGCGGGCGCCGGCGCCGACGCGTGCTCGGGCTTCAGCGACCCCAAAGTCTGGTTCTCCGTCGTGGGGACCGAGCGCACCCTCCAGGTCAACACCTGCGACAACGGCGGCGCGAACTTCGACACCGTCCTCGGCGTGTACCGCGGGTCCTGCGGCGGCCAGACGTGCGTCGCCGAGAACGACGACAGCTGCGGGCTCGGATCGAGCCTCAGCTTCTTTGCCAAGGCGGGCGAGCGCTACTTCATCTCCGTTCAGAACTACGGCGGCGGCAGCAGCGGCGACGACGTGTTCACCCTCACCGTCAACCAGCCTCTCGCGCCCGAGCCCCTGCTCGACACGGGGCCGGTCTACAACCCCGCCACCACCACCAGCTACTACTCCACCACCCCCGCCCGCTGGATCGACGAGCGGGCCCTCGCCCGGACCATGGAGGGCAACCTCGTCACCATCAACAACAGCGCGGAGAACGACTTCGTCCGCCAGACCTTCTCCCCCGACCGAAACATCTTCATCGGTTTCAACGACCGCGCCACCGAAGGGACCTTCGTCTGGGACAGCGGGCAGGCGCCCGGCTACGCCAACTGGCTGCCCGGCGAGCCCAACGACCTGGGCAACGAGGACTACGCCGTGATCTCCCCCGACGGGAGGTGGAACGACACCAACGGCGGCGCCGTGCTGCCCGGCGTCATCGAGGTCACGAACGACTCGTGCTACGGCGCCATCCCGCTCAGCGTCCCCGGCTCCTTCGCCTCGGGCTACGCCCCGGGCCCGATCGGGATCGGCGAGTTCCGCTGCGGGTCGTCGGCGGTGATCGGGCGGGGCGTCTGGTTCCGGGTCGTCGGCGACGGGTCCGTCTTCACCGCTGAGACCTGCGGCGGCTCGACCAACTACGACACCACCCTCCGGGCCCTGACCGGCGACTGCAACGGCCTCCTGTGCGTCACGGGCAACGACGACGTCTGCGGGCTCTCGTCACGGATCTCCTTTTACGCCCAGGCCGGGCGCGAGTACTTCGTCCTCGTCGGCAAGTTCAACAACGCCGGCCCGGGGGGCGCGGACCAGTTCACGCTCACGGTCTCGAAGACCCCCGCGTCCCCGCCGGCCTTCACCGGCCGCAGCGACGTCAACCCCGACGAGTGCTCGCGGTACTACCTCATCGGGCCGGGGAACTTCCTCGCGGCCGCGGACGCGGCGGCGGGCGCCGGCCAGTCCCTGACCACCGTGAACAACGCCGCCGAGAACGAGTTCGTCCGGGCCTTCGGCGCCCCCTCGTCCTGGATCGGGCTCACGGACATTGACTCCCCCGGCGCCTTCGCGTGGGTGGACGGGACGCCCGTTGACTACACCAACTGGCTGCCCGGCGAGCCCAACGACCTGAGCGGCGAAGCCTTCACCCAGATCGTCGCGAACGGCCAGTGGAACGATCTTGGGTACACCGGTGCGCTCCCGGCGGTTTCCGAGGTCGCCCTGACCCCCGCCCCCGGCGCCCGCGTTCGCGGCGCGCTCGCCCTCGACGGCGGCGACGACGCCGCCCGCCTCCCCGACAACTTCTGGGCGTGGCCCCTTTCCGAGTTCACCATCGAGTGCTGGTTCCGCACCACCCAGCCGGGCATCATTCTCGGGCAGATCGGGGCGACTTCGGGCTACGTCCCGATGCTCTACGTCGGACAGGCCGGACGGCTTCGCGCCGCCGACTGGGCGGGCACACCCCAGAGCTCGGTGCTCCCGGCGTCCGGCGCGGACGCGCCCGTGGTGAACGACGGGACGTGGCACCACGTGGCGCTGGTCCGCAGCGGCCCCGTGATCTCGCTGTACGCCGACGGGGCGTTCGTCGCAAGCCGCTCCGCGCCCGCGAGCGGGTACGACCCGACCGGCGTGTACACGTACCGCGTCGGCAACGGGAACTGGCTCAACTGGCCGGGCAGCGCCGGAGCCGGCTCCGGCCCCTTCACGGGCGAGATCGACGAGTTCCGCGTGTGGGGCACGGCCCGCACGCTCGAGGAGATCAACGCCACGCGGTCGACCCGCTACTTCAACCCGGGGCTGTACGGGAACCTGCTCGTGAGCCTCGACATGGACGACGCCGGCGGCCGGCTCGCCTTCGATCCCAAGGGCGGCCGGCACGGTCGCTTCGAGGGGTCGCCCTCGTGGACCTACGAGGACCGCAACGCCGACGGGGAGACGGACGTGTGCGACGCCCGCTGCGCGGCCGACATCGACGGCAACGGGGTCGTGAACTCGACCGACGTGAGCGAGTTCATCAACATCTGGTTCGCCGACCAGGCGAACGGGACGCTGAACGCGGACTTCAACCGCAACGGCGTGTCGAACTCGACCGACGTGAGCGACCTCATCAACGCGTTCTTCGAGGCCCCTGCGCCGTGCCTGTGAGCGGTTCGGAAGGGCAGGACTGAACTCGAGCATCCGGGCGGGCGGCCTCGACGGGCCGCCCGCCTCCTTTTTGGGCCCTCGGTCCGGGTCGTGAGTTCGTCCTCGTGACCTTCGACTCGGTCACATCGCCCTCTTGGCGCCGGCAGGTGCTCACGAGCGAGTTCGGTGGCGTGGAGCCGAGCATCCTGGCTGAACACTGGCCCGAGCACGCTCGAGTGCCACTCGCGCTGCTTTCGGGCGAAGGCGTTCTCGCGACGGCGAACCGACTCGCCGCACGGCGCGATATCGCCGCCGTCGAGCCGGACTTCATCATGCTCGGTCGCCGGTCACTCGCGACCACCAATGTCAGCGTCACGCGGCCGACACTGCAGACGCGCCAACGCCCGCAACCAGTACCGACAAATCCGACTCCAAGAGTTGCAAAACCGCGCACCTTCCCGCCGCGCCCCGAGAGACCGGGTGCCGTTTCTACGATCCCTCTCCGCTTGTGGCGAGCAGCGGGAGACCTGAAACGGGTCTCCCGCTTGTCGTTCTTTGAGGTGTGGTGCTCGTTGCGACTGGGTTACGCCAGCATCGTCAGCGCGAGCACGGCACGCGCGGTCCACGCCGCGGTTCGAAGCCAGTTGGTGATGACGAGACGGCGGACGATCGCGGAGTCGGGTGCGGCGGCGAGCCGGGTGTGCAGCGGGACCTGGATCGCGAACGTGGAGACCCACACGACGCCGAGCAGGATCGCGCCGAGCCACGGGGCGGGGGCGACGGTAAGGCGGGCGTCGGGCAGCCAGAGCAGCGCGAGCGCGGACGCGGCCTCGATGAGCATGACCGGGGCGACGACCAGCGTTGTGCGGCGCTGGTGCCGGTCGGCGTAGGCGCGTGCGGCGTCGGCCGGTGCGCCGGGCATGAGCGGGTAGTGCACCACCTGTACGAACCAGATGAGGCCGGCCATGAAGCAGGTTGCGCCGGCGTGCACGAGCGGCACCAGGGCCGTCAGGTGATCGGGCACGCGAGGTCCTCGAGGTTCGGGCGGTCCGCGGCGGTGGCGTGCCGGTGGGCCCGCAGCACGCGGTCGCCGTGGATGAGGAAGGCGCCGGGCATCTGGAAGCCGTCACCTTGGAGCGTCCCAACGACGTGGCCGCGGAGCGTGGCGAGCGCCGCGGCGATCCACACCCGCGGGCCAAAGAGTTGCCGGAACGATCCGCGACCCAAGTCCAGGGCGCGGTAGAGCAGGCGGTCGGGATCAGCGCACCACGCGGCGTCGGTGACGGCGTAGCGGGCGCCCAGGTCCTTGAGGTCGGCCGGGTCATTCGACATGCCGACGATGAGCAGGCCGACGCCTTGACGCCGCAGCGTGGGTAGCGCCTGGGCGAGGTCGGCGAGGGTCTGGCGGCAGAAGGTGCAGCCGGCGTGGCGCAGCAGGACGACGAGGGTGCGGCGCTCGTCGGTGATGGTGCGCAGCGGGCGACCGCGGTCATCACGCAGTCGGTCGAGGGCCTCGGCGAGCGTGACGCGCCCGGGCGGCGGGGCGGGCTGGGCGACGCGGGCGGCGTGCCAGAGGATCATGCCGAAGGGGATCCACCACAGCAGGTCGTTGGTGAGGATGGTGACGCCCATCGACCAGGGCAGGTCGCCCCGGACCGCGGCGTCGACAAAGCCGATGGGGCCGAGGATCTTGCCCAGCAGGCCGACCAGGACGATGGGCCAGTGGCGGGCGGGGTCGCGTGCGGCGATGAGGTAGCCGACGCCGTAGACGCCGACGATCATGCCGATGCAGGCCCATAGCTGCGGCCACAGGTCGGTGTGCCCGGGGGCGACGCCCAGAGCGTTGAGCGTGGTGACGGGGGCGAGTACCATCGCGGCGCCCCAGATGAGGTTGTAGATGCCCGCGGCCGCGAGCCAGCGACGCATCCACCTCGGGGTCGTCTTGGCGGCGTCGGGGGTGGCGAGGGGCGTGGCGGGGGGCGTGGGCACGGGGGTGTTCCGGCGGGGGATTGTGTGTTCGGAGTGGTCGGTGGGCGCGATTCAATGATGGGATAGGAGCGGGACCGTCGGCTCCGCGCAGTCGGCGCAGACTGCCAGCGCGACGCGACCGACCCCCGGCCTTCTCAAAAGCCACCGCACTCCGCTGCTCAGCAGCGGAGTGCGGCGAGACACTCCGGGATGCTCCTTCAGACCGCGGGCGTGGCCCCGGGGCGCTGTTGCATCAGTTGACCTTGCGGATGGCCGGCGGGCTCCAGCGGCCGTCGAGCGCGGGAGTCTTGGGGGCGTACAGGCGCATCGTGACGCCGAGGGTGCCGCTCGCGGGGCCGGGGAGCCAGTTGGATTCCTTGTCTGGCCCTGGGCTGGCGTGCTGGATGTAGATGGTGAGCGAGCCGTCGGGGTTGAACTTCAGTGCATCGCGGTCGCCGATCGCGAAGCGGTTGATGGGGTTGGCGACCTGGAAGCCCTCGGCGTCGTACATGGTGGCGGACCAGAACGCGCCCGCGGCCGGGAGCTGGTCCTTGGTGAAGTGCAGGACATAGCGCTGGTCGCCGGTGAGCGGCTTGCCGTCGGCGTCGGCGACGTTCATCGGGTAGATGGCGTCCTCGGGCTGGTTGGCGCCCAGGCCGACCATGGCGACGATGGCTCGCTTCATGTACCAGTTGCCGTAGACGCCCATGGCGTCCGTGTTCATCTGCCAGCCGTTGACGACGCGGGCGAGCGTGGGGAGCTTGGCTTTCATCGCGCCCAGGGCGGCTTCGGGGACGCGGGCGAGCGCGGCGCGGACCGGGGCCGGCGCCTTGGCGAGGTCGAACGACTGCCCGGGCACGATGCCGATGCGGGCGAAGCGGGCGAGGGCCGACCAGTCGGTGTGCTGCGGCGGGTGGACCTTCATGAGTTCGGCCGCGAGCGCGAAGTAGCGATCCGCGGGCATCGTGTTCACCTGCACGAGCGGCGGGGTTTTCATGTCGACCGAGGGGTCGATGGATCCCTTCGGGGCTTCGGGCGCGGCGCCCCAGCGCGACAGGGGCGTGATGGTGTAGCCGTCCTGGACGGTGTGCACACTGGCGTAGTCCGAGGGGCCGTTGGTCTGGGTGCGTCCGATGATCCAGACGTGCGGCGTGGGGGCGTCGATGCGCTGCACGCCGGCGGGGAGCGTGCCGTTCCAGCCCGGGGGCACCAGGGCCCACGCGCCGGGTCCGGTGCCGCTCGTGCGCTTGCCGGGAACGGCGAAGACGTTCGACCACATGTCGAGCATCGGCAGCAGGTAGTAGCGGCCCTTGGTGTCGGGTGCGGTGATGATCTGCGGCTCGCGAGTGAGGTCGACCCAGCCGCTCGAGTAGAGCGTGTCGAAGTTGGGGCGGACGACCTCGCGGAACTCGGCCGAGGGGAACTCCCGCATGTGGTGAAAGGCGTTCATCGGGCCCATGCCGGGCCGCGCGCCCGCGGGGAGATTCGTGGCGAGCCGCCGCGTGATCTCCATGGAGATCAGCGGGTAGAAGTAGACGTAGGCTTCGACGCCGATCTCAAAGGCCTCGTCCTCGGTGACGCCGGTCTGCGGCCTCGCGGGGGCGGCCTGGCGTTGAAGTGCGGCGGCCGACGCGCCCGTGCCGACGCTGATCGTCACGAGCCCGGCCATGAGGGCCACCGTGGCTGTGCGCCACGGGGCACGCCGGGGGGCGGTACCGGTCCCGAAGAGGGTGTGGACGACGCGGTCGCGGGTGGTCATGACGCCGACTCCGGCCCCGGAACGACGCGGGAGACACCCCGGTTGAGCCAACGCAAGGTGATGAAGGACAACTTATCCGGTCGTCGAAGCGGATGCGTGTCCCGGCGGCGGGGATTAGGCGTGGCCCTAACGCACGGCGTCGTGGGAGATCGGTCAGGCGCGAGCGGGAGCCCGAACCGACAGGCCGGCGGCGGCTGCCGCACGCCGGAAGGACTCAAGGAACTTCTTCTGCTGCCCGCTGGCGGGGAAGGGGATGCGCTCGTCGATTACGGGAAGGCCGGCGGTTCGCAGGGGAGCAAACGCCGCGTCGTGCACGATCGACTTGATGAGCGCGATCGAGCCCGGGCGCAGATCGCGGCAGCGGTCGACCAGGCCCGGGATGCACCGGTCGAGCTGGGCGCGGGTCGGCTGCGAAACGTTGTCCTCGTGCAGGTCGATCATGAACACGCCCGCGTCCCGGAGGGCCGCGAGGTGCGCCGGCTTGTCGTCGCGGTTGGGCTTGGCGTGGAACAGGCCCTCGTAGACGTAGCGGAAGAGCCAGTCGTGCCGGTCGACGTGCTCGAAGTAGAAGGAGCGGTCGGTGTCGCAGGGCGGGGCCTCGGCGACGAGCAGCAGGGCGACACGGTCGGGTCGGTACCTGGCGGCGGCGGCGCGACGGCGGGAAAGCGACATCGCCCCGAGGGTAACACGGCTGAGCGCGTACCGGCGGGGCGATGTCGATGTGGTTTGGATCGGATCGACTTCTGCGCGGACGCTGTGCGACGGCGGACGGAGGCGGAGGCCCGTCGCTGACGCTCCGGGCTCTTACGGGCAGCCGGCCGGGGGATCGAAGTAGGCGTTGATGAGGTCCGAGACGTCGGTGGAGTTGCTCACGCCGTCGGCGTTGATGTCGGTGGCGAGGGTGCCGTTGGACTGATCGTTGAACCAGGAGTTGATGAACTCGCTGATGTCGGTGGAGTTGATGGTGCCGTTGTTGTCCCAGTCCACGGGGCACCAGTCGCGCTTGAACATGGAGGCGGGGACGACCTGCTTGGTCATGCCGGGGCCGGCGATGGAGACGATGAGTCCGGCGCCGCCGAAGTTCTCCCAGAACTCGACGCGGACGGCGTGCAGCCCTGCCTGGAGGCTGATGGCGCCGCCCTGCTCGACCATGCCGTGCAGGCCGTCGTTGTTGACGACCATGGTGTCGCCGATGTACAGGCGGGAGCCGTCGTCGGAGTTGGTGTACAGGGTGTACACGCCCGGTGACGGGATGCTGATATAGCCGCGGTACACCGCGCCGACCTCCTCGGACCGCCCGCTGGTCGCGTAGACGCCGCCGGTCGACGGGTAGTTGATGTTGGCCACGGCGTCGGTGGCGTAGGGGGTGAGGGCGCCGAAGTTGGGGAGTTGGCTGTAGCCCGCGGTGACGTAGTAATCGACGTCGATGCTGGGGCGCGAGAAGAGCGGGTTCTCCGGGGCGCGGAACGCGGACGCGTCGGCGACGGTGACGTTCACGGTCGCGGTGTCGGTGCGGTTGGTGAGGTCGCGGGCGGTGTACGAGAAGGTGTCGGCGCCGAAGTAGCCCCCGGGAGCGGAGTAGCGGAGCACGTCGCGCCCGGAGGGGCCGCAGCCTTCGCACAGGGTGATCGTGCCGCCCTGGGCCGAGGAGGCGTCGAACGACTGGAGCTTGACGATGTCGCTCGCGTTGAGGTCGAAGTCGTTGGCGAGCACGTCGACGGTGACGGGACCGCCTGGGAAGGCGGTGACGGCGTCGTCGACCGCGTACGGAGCACGCGGGGCGCCGCCGAGGAAGGACTGCATCGAGCGGAAGCTGTCGACGCGGCCCCAGCCGTACGTGTCGTCGTTGCCGGGGTCGCCCAGGTCGACGCAGCCCAGGAACAGCGCGTTCTGCACGGCGGCGCGGCCGGCGGACGGATCCGCCGACCAGATGAGCCCGACGATGCCGTTGGCCAGGGGTGTGGCCATGGAGGTGCCCGACAAGGTGCAATATCCGCCGCCGTTGCAGGTGCTGAGGATGTCGGTGCCGGGGGAGAAGACGTCGACGGCCCGGCCGTAGGCGCTGAAGCCGGCGCGGTTGTCGCCCTGGTCGCTGGCGCCGACGACGATGACGTCGGCGTAGTCAAAGGACGAGAGGTTGGCGGCGTCGTTGCCGGCGGCGTAGAGCAGGATTTTGCCCAGGCCGCGGATGTACGCGCCGGTGGTCTGGATGGAGGGGTCGCTCACGCCGCTGTAGGACACGCTGACGGAGCGGGCCCCGTGGTCGGCGGCCCAGCGGGCGGCTTCCATGAGGTCGCTCATCGCGGCGCCGCCGCCGGGGGAGTTGGTGACGCGGCACATCATGTACTGCACGGTGAGATTGGCGCCGGCGACGCCGACGGCGTTGTTGCCGATCGCGGCGCCGATGCCCGCGACGTGGGTGCCGTGCCCGTTGATGTCGGCGATGTCGCCGCCGTCGACTTCGGCAAGGTTGCTGGCTGCGTTGTAGCCGGGGACGCGGAAGCCGACGAGGTCGGGGTGGCTGAGGTCGACGCCGGTGTCGCAGAAGGCAATAAGGATGTCGCGGGAGCCGGGGGTGACGTCCCAGGCCATCTCCGAGTGGATGGTGGCGTGGTGCCACTGGCCCGCGAACTGCGGATCGTTGGGGGTTGAGAGCGGGTAGCAGGTCCAGTCGGGCGTGGCGTACTCGTAGTCACCGGTCGCCATCAGTTGCGTCGCGAGGGCCGACTCGGTGGAGCCCTTGGGGACCGGGATGACGTAGGAGTCGATCTCCGGGTACACCTTCGCGGCGGTGGCGGCGACGCGGGCCCTGGCGGCGTTGACGCGCTGGGCCGCGGCGCGGGCGTTGACGCCGCGGGCGAGCCAGGCTTCCGGCTGAATGGGCCGAACGGTCAGGAAACCGCTGAACTCCATGACACCGGGGCGCTGGGTGAAGGTGATGGGGGCGCCGGGCTTGCCGGGGGGGGCGACGACGTCATCGGCGCGGGCGTCGGCGGCGAGGGCGGCGAGACCCGCGGCGGCGAGCAGTCCGAGAACACGGGCGTTGGCCGTACGACGGCGGGGGCTGAGCATCGGCATGATCTCCATGGATTCGGCCGCTGGGCGGCGAAGCTCTAGTGTGGCCGAGAATACGCACGGGAGCAAGGCGTGTATGCACCGATGACGGTGTTTCATGGTCTTTCCCGGCTCCGCGCCGCGGACAGCGCAGGGGCTGTGCGGCCCGAACGCGACCGGTCTGTCCGAGATGGCGGGGGGAGCCGGCCGACCGCCAGCGCCGAATGCGAGCCGCGGGCGGCCGCCCCCGTCCTGACGGAATGCCCCGGCTCGACCTGCGAAGTCGAGCGCCGAGACGGAAGAAAATGGACCGATCCTGCGCAAGGGCCGCCGGAGCGCCGAGGTCTAGCATGGACGGATGCTCGCGTGGTTCGCACGCCAATACGCGCGCCGGATCGTCAATGTGAACGTCAACATCCTGTTGGCGAACGTTTTGGCGCTCGGACTCACGGCCGCGGCCGTTCACTTTTCAAGGTACATCGGCATCGACGACCACCAGGAGTGGCTGATCGTGCTGTTCACGTGGATCGTGGACCTGGTGCTGGACGTGGCGATCTATTTCGGCCTGCACTGGATGGCGAACCACTGGCCGCGACGGCTGTGGCAGGCTCCCAAGGAGCTGCTCGAGGACACGCCCAAGCCCTCGTTCTTCCGCGACGCGGCCCAGGTGCAGCTGCAGCGGATGGCGCTGAGCCTGGTGTTCTACGGCCTGGCGGTGGGGGGGCAGACGTGGATGCTGATGGGCGGGTACGACCGGGTGCTGTCCCAGGTGGCCGGCTACGGGGCCGCGATCGTGACCACGCGCTTGCTGCACACGATGTGGATGCTCCGCAACGAGCGGCTCGAGCGGCGTGCGCAGCAGGCGCGCCGGAGCGGGGTAGCTCCGGCGATCGCCGCGCCGGCCCAGAGCCGGGTGGGGTGAGGGGCGGGGGGCCGAGCGCGGCCGGGCCGGGGGTGAATCGCTGTGCGGGGCGGCGTCGGGGTCGTGGAGGACGCGATGCAACGTGCGTTGGCGGCGGTCATGGCGGTGATGGCGGCAACCGGGCTCGCGGGGAACGCCGCGCTTGCGCAGGGAGCGGCGGCGACGAGCCAGTCTGCGGCGCAGCCGGCGGCGGGCGCATCCAAACTCGACCACGCCGGGCACGGGCACGACCACGGCATGGCCTATGTCGAGCCCACGACCTACGCCCAGGCCATGCGGCTGATCGGGACGCGGCTCTCGTACATCGAGAGCATGGCCGCGGCCGGGCTGTGGGACGAGACGCACGCCGACACCGACGCGATCGCCGCGGCCGGCAGGGTGCTGGGCCGGCTGGCCCTCGCCAAGGACAGCGGGGTTGCCCGGGCCGCGGTCAAGGACGTGAACGTCGGCGGCAAGGCTCTGGCCGAGGCGGCCACGGCGATGCACGATGCGCTGCACGAAGGCAAGATCGACGAGGGGAAGAAGCGGTTCGAGCGGCTGCGGACGGTGTACGCCGAGATCGCCAAGGCGGCGCCCGCGGCGTACACGCTCAGCGTGACGCCCAAGGGCGAAGTGACCGCCGGCGCGCCCGTGACGCTGCTGCTCGAACTGCTCGACCCGGCCGGGGCCCGCGTGACCGACCTGCAGATCGCGCACGAGCAGTCGGTGCACGTGATGCTCGTCTCGCGGGACCAGTCGTGGTATCGGCACGAGCACCCCGAGCGCCTGGCGGACGGGACGTTCAGATTGCAGGTCACGCCGCCGCGGGCTGGTGAGTACCTGGTGCTGGCAGATTTCACGCCCGCGCCCAAGGCGGGCGCGAGCGCGGGGCCGGGGAACCAGGTGGGGCGGGCGACCCTGGTCGCCAAGGGTGAGACGCCCCCAGCGCCGGTATCCGAGGCCGCGTGGACGATCGACACCGCCGTGGTGAAGCAGGCCGCGGGCCTCGACGTGCGGATCCGCTGCAACGGCGGGTATCACTCACGCGAAGAGACGGCCCTGCGCTTCAACTTCCAGCGCGGGGGCGAGGACGTTACCAACATCGAGCCGTACCTGGGCGCGCCGGCCCACCTGGTCATCTTCAGCCGCGACGGCACGCAGTACATCCACGCCCACCCGGTGACGAAGAACGACGGGCCTGAGGCCGCGGCCCTCGTGCAGAAGGCGATCGACTACGGCAACGGCAAGCCGACGGACCTGGTCTTCAGTGCGTCGTTCCCGATGAGCGGGCTGTACCGCACATTCCTGGAGTTCAAGTACGCCGGCACGGTGCACCTCGTGCCGTTCACCCTCGAGGTGCTGCCGCAGGACGCCGAGCACGCCCACGACGAGTCGATGGGCGATGCGCCGGTGAACATGCCGAAGAAGTGAGCCGCGTCACTCCGGCACGATCAGCGCCCGGGCCGCGTCCAGCGTGTCGGCCTCGTCCGCGGGTTTGTCCGTACGCCAGCGCAGGATGCGCGGGAACCGCACGGCCAGGCCCGCACGATGGCGCGTGCTGGGACGGACGCTGTCGAACCCCAGTTCGAACACCTGCACCGGCGGCACGGCCCGGAGCGGGCCGACCCGCCCGGTGGAGTTCGCCCGCACCCACGCGTCGATCTTCTGGATCTCCTCGTCAGTGACCCCGGAGTACGCCTTGGCGAACGTGACGAGCTCGCGCCCGGGTGTGCCCTGCGGGGCGGACCACAGCCCGAAGGTGTAGTCGGTGAGCAGCCCGGCGCGTCGGCCCGAGCCCGGCTGGGCGAACAGCAGCACCGCGTCGAGCGTGAGCGGGTCGACCTTCCACTTCCACCACCCGCCGCGTGAACCCTCGTCGGTTCGTTGTGCCGCCCGTCCGACGGCGTACAGCGAGCCGGCGTGCTTGAGCATGAGCCCCTCGGCCCCGTGCTCGGGGCGCGATCGGACACGCACATCGGCCGCGGCCTCCCACGTCGGCGGCGTGAGCACGCTCGACGCAAACACCGGCAGGCCCGCTCTGGCAAGGTCCGCCGCGATGCGCTCGACGTGCGGCCGCCGCTCGTGCAGCGGGCGCGAGCGCACGTCATCACCAGCGACCGCCATGACGTCGTAGACCATGAACGCGACGCCGCGGGTGTCGAACAGGCCGCGCTGGATGTTCTTGCGTCCCAGCAGCCGCTGCAGGGCGGCGAAGGGGAGCGGCCGAGCGGCCCCGAAGTCCCACGCGAGGATCTCGCCGTCGACCGCGGTCCCGGGGCCGAGCCTTGCGGCGATGGCGAGCACCTCGGGGAACTGGTCGCTGATGAGTTCCTCGCCACGCGACCACACGGCGAAGGTCGACCGCGCGTGCACGAGCTGGGCCCGGATACCGTCCCACTTGTGCTCGATCTGCCAGCGGTCGATCGGTCCGAAGCGGCGCTCGAATTCCTCGGTATGCGTCAGCCCCGGCTCGACCTGCTGGGCGAGGCAGAACGGGAACGGGCGCGGGTCGTCCTCGCTGAACGCGCCGTCGGTCCCCGCCGCCGGGGCCGGCGCGGTGACGCGGGCGTACGCCTCGGCGGTCGGCTGCAGCGTCCCGCTGACGCGGTGCGCCACCAGCGCGGGGTCGAGCCCGCACGCCGCGGCAAGGGCCCGGACCACCAGCGGCCGCTGCACACCGACGCGGAACTCCCCGCCGATGAGTTTGTGAAACAGGAACCGCTCCCACGCGTCGAGCCGGTCCCAGGTGTCACGCAGGCTCCGCTCGGCCGCCGCGGCGTCCATCGATGCCAGCGGCACGATGCGCCGCTCGACAAGTTCGTGCAGCGCCACGGGCTCGGGCCGCGTCGGCGGTGGGATCAGCAGCGCGAGCGTCTCCGAACCGTCGCCCACCGACTGGCGGCACTCGCTCATGAGCCACGATGGCAGATCGATCACCGACTGCGCGGCGGCGCCCAGCACCGTGTACGGCAGCACACGCTTGAGCCGCCGGCCGCTCAGGAAGTACAGGGCCCACGCGGCGTCCCGCGGCGGGGCGGCGCGGAAATACCATTCAAGTGCGGCGAGCTTCTCGCTCGTCTTGGACGTCTCGTCGAGCCGCCGGAACAGGGCCGCGAAGAGCTTCACGGGGCGGCCTCCGGGGCCGAACCCGTGTCGGGCGCGGGTGCCTTGCCCGGCTCGGGCGCGTCGGTGGGCGGGCCGTTGGCGGCGGCCGCGGGCGGCGCCGCCTCGGCGATGGTCTCCCCCTCGTAGCGGGTGGGGACCACGCGGGCCGCGATGCCGCGCTCGGTGAGGTACCGGACCATGGGCTGCACAAACCCGTGCGTGACGCCGACGCTCGACGCGCCGCAGTCCGCGATCGTGCGGTGCAGCGCGGGCCAGTCGGCGTGGTCGGAGAGGACGAAGGCCCGGTCGTGATTGGCCCGCCGGCGCTGACCTCGGACCAGCAGCCAGCCGCTCGCGGCCGCGGACGCGATCTCGCCACCGACGCCGAACTTGCGGAGCCAGACCGTGCCGTCGGCCGACGGCGGCGCGACGATCAGACCCCGCCCGCGCAGGTCCTTGGCGTTGATCGCGTCGGCGCGGGGCGCGGGCGGAAGGTCGACGCCTGCGGCCGCGTACGCGTGGTTGATCCGCTCGACCGCCCCGTGCACAGCGATCGGGCCCGGCAGCCCCTGCGGACCGCCCGCGGCCCGGGCGATCCCCGCGAGCAGACGCTGGGCCTTGCCCAGGGCGTACGCGAAGATCACGCTTGTGAGCCCCTTGGCGACGTTGGCGCTCCACCACGCCAGCATGTCGGCGAAGACCACGTCGGGGTCCGGCCAGCGATAGATGGGCAGGCCGAAGGTCGACTCGGTGATGATGTCGTCGCACGGCACGGGCTCGAACGGCTCGGCGGTGGGGTCGGGGTGGCGCTTGTAGTCGCCGGTCACGACGCACACGCCGCGGGCGGTCTGGACGCGAATCTGGGCGGACCCCAGGACGTGCCCGGCGGGGTGCAGTGAGATCGCGGCGTTCTTGAGCGTGAGTTGCTGGTCCGCTCCCCAGGAGTGGGGTTGGATGTCGGCGTCGGGTCCGAGCCGGGCCCGCAGCACCAGGGCGCCGGAGGGTGAGGCGAGGTACGTTCCGCAGCTGGGCACGGCGTGGTCGGCGTGGGCGTGCGTAACAACGGCCCTGGCGACCGGTCGCCAGGGGTCGATGTGGAACTCGCCGTCCGGGCAGAAGAGCCCGCGGTCGGTGGGGACAACGATCGCGCCGCCGGGCGATTGCACGAAGGACGCTAGCGGGTCGCCCCCCCGGGCGTCGGGGATGAACCGGCATGAAGCTGGGCAATATCTGTTGAGACGCGGATCCGGTGCCGGATCGGATTCGTATCGCCGGGCTCAGGACGGAAGCGGCGGGGTCCGGTTCGCGGACCTTTGCACTCGACCGGTCCCATCCAGATCTCGAGGGTTCCGACCCGGCGTGCTTCGCACTCGGGCCGGCGATGAGGTATGGTCAACGCTCGCGACGCCGGCCGGCGGCGTGTGCACGGAGGGTGGGGCTGGAGCAGCGATTGATGGCGATGCGCGCCTCACCCTCTGTGCGGAACACCGGTCGCACGCGGCTGATGGCGGCGGCCGCCGCCGTCGCGCTCGCGGCGCCCGGACTGGCCGGGGTGAGCGAACCGCGTGAGCGATTCGATGGGCAATCGGTCGTCGGGGTGCGGGTGGCGTCGCAGCGGGACCTGCTCACCCTCATGGCCGTGAGCGACGACCTGTGGGTCTGCGGCGAGGTGCGGGCGGGCGAGGTCCCGGCGCGGGTCGACGCCGCGGGCATCGCGGCCCTCGAGGGCGCGGGGCTCCGGGTCCGGGTGCTCGTGCCCGATGTTCAGGCCCTGATCGACGCCGAGTCGGCCAGGCTCGCACGCGTGGGCGCGTACGTCGGCGACGGCAAGGGCGGGGCCCGGGGCGAGGACTTCTTCGCCGACTTCCGCCGGTATGAAGACATGGTCGTCAAGCTCGGCGAGCTCGCGCTCGCCCGGCCCGACGTGTGCGCGACCGTGACGCTCGGACCGTCCGTGCAGGGCCGGGACATCCCGGGGATCGTGATCCACGGCACGGGGCGAGCGCCCGGCGAGCGGCCCGCGATCGTGATCAACGCGACGCAGCACGCCCGCGAGTGGATCGCCGGGTCGTCGGCCATGTACGTCGCCGACCGTCTGGTGACGCTCCAAGGCTCCGACGAGCGGATCACCGCGCTGCTGGACGCGTTTGACGTGCACGTCATCCCGCTCGTGAACCCGGACGGCTACGTGCACACCTGGGACGTGAGCCGGCTGTGGCGCAAAAACCGGCGTCCGGCCCCGGAGGGTTCGAGCTGCCGCGGGGTTGACCTGAACCGCAACTGGAGCGTCGGCTGGGGGCTCGACAGCGGCTCGAGTCCCAACCCGTGCTCGGACACGTACCGCGGAACCGGGGCGTTCAGCGAACCCGAAACCGCCGCGGTGCGGGATTACATGCTCTCGGTCACGCGCCTCGCCGCCCACATCGACACGCACACCTACGGCCGGCTGGTGCTGTCGCCCTGGGGCTATACGGTCGACCTGCCGCCCGACGCCGCGAGCTTCGACGTGGTCAACGGCGTGCTCGAGTCGGCGCTCGAAGCGGTGAACGACGTGGACTACACCGCCGGCCCGGGCTCGCAGGTGCTGTACCTGTCCTCGGGCGCGGCCCGTGACTACTCCTACGGCGACCGCGACGCCTTCGGCTGGACCATTGAGATGTCGACGCGGTTCGTCGATCCGCCCGAGCAGATCGTGCCCAACGGCGAGGAACTGCTCGCCGCGACGCTCGCATTGGGGGAGTGGCTCGGGGCGAACCTCGTGGTCGCCCGCGTCCCCGCGGACGCGCCGGCGACCTTGACCGCCGACGAGCCCGCAACCATCGGCGTCGAGATGCTCAAGGGGCTGACTCGGCCGAACCCGACCAGCGTGGTTGTGTACTGGCGGCTGGGGACGCTTGATCCGTTCACGCCCGTGCCCGCGAGCGCCGCCGGATCCGGGCGGTTCGAGGCGGTGATCCCCGCCCCCGCGTGCAACGCGCAGGTGCAGTGGTACGCGACCGCCACGACGCTCGAGGGCGACCAGGTGGTGTTCCCGGCGCCCGGGGCCGCGGGTCCGGTCGTCGTGTGGGCCGGGGGCGAGTCGTGCCCCGCGGCCTGCCCCGCCGACTGGGACCGCAACGGCACGCCGAACTCAACGGACGTGAGCGCATTCATCAACGACTGGTTCATCGACCTGCTGGAGGGTGGGCTGGGGACGGACGTTGACCACAACGGCGTGGTCAATTCGACGGACGTCAGCGAGTTCATCAACGCGTGGTTCGGGTGCTGAGGCGCCCCAACCCGCGGCACGGATCTGGGAGTGGTCATGCGGAAGCACACGACGTGGACGGTTGCGGCGGCGTGGACGGCGGCGGCCCTCATGGCGACGGCGGGGCACGCGGCTCCCCCGGCCCCCCCGACCCCGCATGCGGGCGCGGGGAAGGCGGACGCGCCCAAGGCCGACGCCCCGGGCGGCGTTGAGCGGTTCGACGGCCATTGCGTGGCCGCGGTGCGGGTCGCGTCGACGCGCGACGTGCTGACGCTGCGGGCGCTGAGCGACGACCTGTGGTCGTGCGGGCCGATCCGCGTTCCGCAGGGCGGCACGTCCGAAGTGCCGGCCCGCTTCAGTCCGGCCCAGCTCGAGGCGCTCAAGGCCTCGGGCCTGGCGTTCCGCGTGCTCATCCCGGACGTGCAGGTGCTCATCGACGCCGAGCGTGCCCGGCTCGCGGGCGCGCAGGGCGCCAAGGGCGGCGGCGGCGCCGACGGCCCGGGGTGGTTCGCCGATTACAAGAACTACACGCAGATCTCCCAGTACATCGACACGCTCGTCGCGCTCCGCCCGGACCTGGCCACCCGCGTGAGCGCGGGCAATTCGCTCGAGGGCAGGTCGATCTACGGCCTCAAGCTCACAAGCGCAGTGGGGGGGCCGAACAAGCCCGCCATCTACTTCGAGTCCATGCAGCACGCGCGCGAGTGGATCTCCGGAGCGTCGGTGATGTACGTTGCCGACCGCCTCGTGCGCGACTACGACGCCGACGCCAACCTGCGCCGGATCCTGGACACGTTCGAGGTCTACATCATCCCCGTGTGCAACCCCGACGGGTACGAGTACACCTGGACCAACAACCGCCTGTGGCGCAAGAACCGGCGGCCCAACGCCGGCGGCTCCTTCGGCGTCGACAACAACCGCAACTGGGGCTCGGGGTGGGGCGGCGAGGGCGCGAGCACCGCGCCCAACAGCGACACGTACCGCGGAACCGCACCCTTCAGCGAGCCCGAAACCCAGGCGCTGCGCGACTTCGTGCTGGCACGCCCCAACATCGTCTACGCCATGGACGTCCACAGCTTCTCCCAGCTGGTGCTCTCGGCGTACGGCTTCACCTCGGCGCCCGCCCCGGACGCCGCGATGTTCGCGGAGCTCGACGCCGGCACCGTGCAGGCCTTCGAAGCCCCGTACGGCACCGACTTCGTCGGCGGCCCGACGTACACGACCATTTACCCCGCCTCCGGTGTGGCGAGCGACTGGTTCTACGTCGGCGCCGACCGCATCGGCCACGGGTCCGAGCTGCGCGACACGGGCCAGTTCGGCTTCGTGCTGCCGCCCGACCAGATCGTGCCCAGCGGCAACGAGGTCCTCTCGGTCGTGCGCTTCATCGCCGACTGGCTCATCGACAACACCGTGAAGTTCAGCGTCGTCTCCCGCCCCTCCACGATCGCGCCCGACGCGAGCGCCCCGGTACAGGTCAACATCTTCGCCGGCGCAAGCGCCCCGACCCCCGGCACCCAGACCCTCTGGTACCGCCTCGGCCGGGCCGGACCGTTCACGCCCGTCGCCCTCACTCCAACCGACGGCAATTCCTACAACGGCACGCTCCCGGGCGGCCCGTGCAACGCGCTCGTGCAGTACTACTTCAGCACCCAGACCACCGCCGGCCTCACCTTCACCGAGCCCGCCCTGGGCACCGCCGCCCCCTTCGAGGCCGTCGTCGCCGGGTCGGTCGTCGTGCTCTCCGACGGCGGCGAGTCCGACACCGGCTGGACCCTCGGGGCCGCCGGCGACACCGCCACCAGCGGGCAGTGGACGCGCGGCAACCCCAACGGCACCGCCGCCCAGCCCGAGGACGCGTTCGCCGGGACCAACTGCTTCTTCACCGGCCAAGGCACGCCGGGCGGCCCCGACGGCGCCGCCGACGTGGACGGCGGCTTCACCACGCTCATTACCCCGACGCTCAACCTCGCCGGGCTCAACGCCCCGGTGATCTCGTACGCCCGCTGGTACGACAACTCGTCGGGCGCCTCGCCCAACCAGGACGTCTTCCGCATCAGCGTGTCGAACAACAACGGCGCATCCTGGACCGCGGTCGAGACCGTCGGGCCTTCGGGCCCGCAGACCGGCGGCGGCTGGTTCACGTCCAGCTTCACCGTCAGCGACCTGCTGCCCCCCACGGCCCAGATGAAGCTGCGCTTCGTCGCCGAGGACGCCAACCCCGGCTCGCTCGTCGAGGCCGCGGTCGACGAACTCAAGGTCTCCGTCAACCCCTGCGGCGCGCCGTGCGTGGGCGACTGGGACCGCAACGGCGTGGTGAACTCGACGGACGTCAGCGAGTTCATCAACACCTGGTTCAACGACCAGGCCACCGGCGGCCTGCAGGCCGATTTCGACGGCAACGGGATCTCGAACTCGACGGACGTGAGCGACTTCATCAACGCGTGGTTCGAGCCGTGCTGAGCGGCTCGGGCCCCAGGAGCAACGTGCCATGCTGACCGCCCTCATCACGGGGATTGCCGGGGCCGCGCTCGCCCAGCCGTTGGGCGAGCCCAACGGGGCTGCGCGGTACGACGGCGACAAGGTCGTCACCGTGCTCGTCGCCGACGAGAAAGCCCGCCGCACCGTCATGGCCCTCGCGCGCGGGTTGTGGACCTGCTCCGAGCCCGCCCTGGGGCCCATGCAGGTGCAGGTCGAGGCCGCGGCCCTTGCCGCGTTCGACGAACTCGGCCTCGCGTACGTCGTCGACGTCGACAACGTCCAGGCCCTCATCGACGCCGAGAACGCGCGGCTCGCCGACGCCGCCCGCGAGCCCGGGGCTCCGCGGGGTGAGTTGCCCGGCGCGTTTTTCGACGATTACCGCACCAACCAGCAAATCTCAGACTACATGAACGCACTGGTCGCGGGGTATCCCGACCGCGTCAGCCGCCAGCCCATCGGCCAGAGCATCGAAGGGCGCGAGATCTACGCCATGCGGATCACGCTCCCCGGCTCGGGCCCCAAGCCCGTCATCCTCATGAACGCGGTCATCCACGCCCGCGAGTGGATCACCGCGTCCACCGGCTGCTACATCATCGACCGGCTCGTGCGCAACCCCGACAGCGAGGCCCGCATCGAGGCCCTGCTGAGCGACTTCGAGATCGTCTTCGTCCCCGTGCTCAACCCCGACGGCTACGCCTATACCTGGTCCAACGACCGCCTGTGGCGCAAGAACCGCCGCCCGCCCCCGATCGGCTCGGGGTGCGCAGGCGTCGACAACAACCGCAACTGGGGCTCGTTCTGGGGACTCGACACCGGTTCGAGCGGCGACCCGTGCAACGAGACCTACCGCGGCGCCGGGCCGTTCAGCGAGCCCGAGGGCCAGGCGATGCGCGACCTCGCCCTGGCGACACCCGGCGTCGTCGCGTACGTCGACGTCCACAGCGCAGGCCGGTACATCCTCTCGTCCTGGGGCCAGCAGCAGGCCCCGCCCGAGCCCGTCGCCGAGCTCATGGACGAGAACAACAACCGCCTCATGGCCGCCATCAGCGCCGTCAACGGCACTCGCTTCCGCGGCGGGCCGACTTTCGCCAACCTCTACCCCGTCTCCGGCGGCTCGCACGACTGGTTCCTCGACAGCCGCGGCGTGCTGGGCTGGACCTGGGAACTCCGCCCCGACTCGGGGTTCATCATCCCGCCCAGCAACATCCTGCCCGCGGGGCGCGAGATCTTCGCCGGCGTGCTCGAGCTCGGCGACATCATCCGCGGCAACGCCCTGCGGGTGCGCTTCACCGGGCCGGGCCGTGCCGTGCGTGCGTCGGCCACGGGCCCGACCGAGGTGCAGATCGTCGTGACCCGCGGCTTCGACGCGCCCGATCCCGAAGCCACCCGCCTGTGGGCCCGTATCGGTCGCGTCGGTCCCTTCATCGAGCGCCCCCTCGCCAACCTTGACGCCGGCGTGCTCACCGGCACGCTCCCCAGCGCCCCGTGCGGCGCCGTCGTGCAGTACTACGTGCAGGCGCTCACCGCCAGCGGCCTCCCGTTCACGAGCCCGCCCGCCGGCGCCGACGAGCCGTTCGAAGCGGCCGTCAGCGACCCCGAGCAGCCCGTCGCTTTCGACATGGAATCGCCCGCCGGCTGGACCGCCTCAGCGTCGTGGGTGAACGCCTCGCCCAACGGCACGGCCGCGCAGGCCGACCATCCCCAGCAGGGAACCCGCTGCTGGGTCACGGGCAACTCCGATCTGCCCGGCGGAGCCCTCTCGGCCAACGACGTGGACAGCGCGACGTTTGTGCGGCTCACCTCGCCGAGCATCAACCTCGCCGGCCGGAACAACCTCACCGTGTCCTACTGGCGGTGGTTCTGCGCCAACATCGGCGCCGACCCGAACCTTGACACGCTCGTCGTCGAAGCCAGCGCCGCGGGCGACACCTGGCGCCCGGTCGAAACCGTCGGCCCCGGCGGCCCCCAGGCCCGGCGCGGCTGGTTCCACTACGCCTTCCGGCTCGACGACGTCATCACGCCCAGCGCCACGACCCGCCTGCGGTTCTCCACACGCGACCAGGGCGGCGACACCTTCCTCGAGGCCGGCCTGGACAACCTCGTGATCTACGCCGAACGCTGCGGGCCAACCTGCCCGGGCGACTGGACCCGGGACGGCTCGGTCGAGGCCCAGGACGTCGCCGCCATCATCGAGGCGTGGTTCGCGGACCAGGTCGACGGGAAGCTCCGGGCGGATTTCAACCGCGACGGGGTGTCCAACTCGACGGATATCAGCGATTTCATCAACGCATGGCTCACGCCGTGCTGACCCGGCCGAACAGGCCCCCTGGTGCACGAACCGTGCCCCGGGACGACATGAAGACAGGACCAGCCCACGCCGTTAGGCGTCAATTCGTCAGGAGGCTTCGATGCGAAGTGGTGTGAGTGGAGTTGTTCGGGCGACCGCCGCCGGCGTGGTGCTTGCGCTGGCCGGTTCGGCCCTCGCGCAGGTGCAGTTTAAGGCCGGGCGGTACGAGATGCCGACCCTGGCGACGCCCGCGGCCAAGACGGCGGCCCTGACCGCCGTCCGCGCCCCGGGCGCCAAAGACGCCGTCGCCGGCCCGACCCGCGTCGTGGTGCGGTTCGCCGGCCCGGTGAGCGACGCCGAGCGTGCCGCGCTGCGGACCGCGGGCCTGACGCTCAACAGCCCGCTCGGCGGGACCGCGTTCTTCGCCAGCGTCGCCCCCGACGCCGACGTGAACGCCATCGCCGGCGTGGGCAACCTCGCTTCGGTGGCCCCGATCCAGTCGCAGTGGAAGCGGCACACCGTCCTGCTCGAAGGCAAGACCCCGACGTGGGCGGTCGTGGAGGAGTCCCGCAAGGGCGACCCCACCATCGGCGCGTACGTGCTGTTCCATCGCGACGTGGAGATGGGCCTGGCCGCGGCCCAGGTCGTCGCTCGCCACGGCGGCGTGGTGCGCCAGGAACTCATCAACGTCAACGGCATGGTCATCGAGCTGCCGCTGTCGCAGGCGGCCGCGCTCGCGGACGAATCCGAGGTGATGTGGCTCGAGCCCGCCCTGCCGCAGATGGGCGAGACCAACGACTCCAACCGCGCCCGCACCCAGGCGGACCAGTTGCAGTCGGCCCCGTACAACCTCAACGGCGCCGGCGTGACCGTGCTGGTCTACGACGGTGGCACCGCCCGACCCACGCACCAGACCTTCGGCGGCCGGCTCACCAAGATCGACACCTCCGGGCAGTCGACCCACCCGACCCACGTCGCCGGCACCATCGGCGGCGACGGCACCGGCTCCCCCGGCAACATCCACAAGGGCATGGCCCCGGCCGTGACCCTGCTCTCCGCAGGCCTCGAGTCCTCCGGCGGCATCTTCCTGTACACCAACCCCGGCGACATCGAGGCCGACTACGGCAACGCCATCAACAACTTCGGCGCCGACATCGCCAACAACTCCATCGGCACCAACACCGAGAGCAACGGCTTCGACTGCGCCATCCAGGGCGACTACGGCGTGTGCGACACCGTCATCGACGCCATCGCCCGCGGCACCGCGTGGCAGCCGTTCCGCATCGTCTGGGCCGCCGGCAACGAGCGCCAGGGCAGCCGCTGCGATGTCGAGGGCTTCGGCGACTACTACTCCTCCGCACCCCCGGCCAACGCCAAGAACCACATCACCGTCGGCGCCCTCAACAGCAACGACGACAGCATGACCGGCTTCAGTTCCTGGGGCCCGGCCGACGACGGCCGCCTCCGCCCCGACGTCTCCGGCCCCGGCTGCCAGAGCGGCGGCGACGGCGGCGTGACCAGCTCGACCAACACGAGCGATACCTCGTACGGCGCGCTCTGCGGCACCTCCATGGCCTCCCCGACGGTCTGCGGCATCTCCTCGCTCATCATCCAGGACTTCCGGGCCCAGTTCCCCGGCGCCCCGGAATTCCGCAATTCAACCCTCAAGGTGCTCCTCGCTCACACCGCCGTCGATCTGGGCAACCCCGGCCCTGACTACCAGTTCGGTTACGGCTCCGTCCGGGCCCAGGCCGCCGTCGACTTCATGCGCTCCGGCAGCTTCCTGGAGCGCGACGTGCTCAACGGCGAGACGTTCGTCTCCACGATCGACGTCCCCGCCGGCTCCGGCCCGCTCAAGGTCACGATCGCGTGGGACGACGTCCCCGGCACGCCCAACGTCAATCCCGCCCTGGTCAACGACATCGACGTGCGGCTCATCGCGCCCAACGACCAGGTCTTCCTGCCGTGGACGCTCGACCCGGCCAACCCCAGCGCAAACGCCGTGCGCACCGGCGCCAACCGGCGTGACAACCTCGAGCAGGTGCTCGTCGACGCGCCGATGCCCGGCACGTGGCGGGTCGAGATCATCGGCTTCAACGTCCCCGAAGGGCCTCAGCCCGTCTCGATCGGCGCCACCCCGGCGATCAAGTACTTCAGCCTGACCACCGCGAACCGGCCCGGCCTCGTCGCCCCCAACACCCCGTCGAGCTTCGACGTGGCGATCCGGGCCTCGGGCGAGAGCCTGGTACCCGGCACGGCCCAGCTCCACGTCCGCACCCAGCCCGGCGGCGCGTTCACCACGACCGCGCTCACGCCGCTGGGCGGCACGCTCTACCGCGCCGACCTGCCCGGCGCCTACTGCGACCAGGTGCTCGAGTACTACGTCTCCGCCCAGGGTTCCACCTCCGGCGTCGCCACCAGCCCGCCGGGCGCACCGTCCAGCGTCTTCTCCGCCCAGATCGGCGGCTTCGTCAACAACTTCAGCGACAACTTCGAGACCAACCAAGGCTGGACCGTCACCAACTCCGCCTCGCTCACCGACGGCGCATGGAACCGCGACATCCCCCGCGGCGGCGGCGACCGCGCCGACCCCGCCAACGACGCCGACGGCTCCGGCCAGTGCTTCCTCACCAACTCCGCCGATGGCAACACCGACGTCGACGGCGGCTCCACCACCCTCACCAGCCCCACCATGGACGGCACCGGCGACGGCGCCACCCTCAGCTACTTCCGCTGGTACTCCAACAGCCAGGGCGGCGATCCCAACAACGACGTTTTCACCGTGCAGATCTCCAACAACAACGGCTCCTCCTGGCAGAACCTCGAGGTCATCGGCCCCGGCGGTCCGGAAGTCAATGGCGGCTGGATCCGCAAGACCTGGACCATCGCCTCGGTCATCGCCCCCACGGCCCAGATGAAGGTCCGCTTCACCGCCGACGACGCCGGCACCGGCTCGCTCATCGAGGCCGGCATCGACGGTGTCGTCATCCGCCGCTTCGTCTGCGACCAATTCGCCCCCTCCTGCCCCGTCGACTGGGACAACAACGGCGTCGTCAACTCCACCGACGTCAGCGAGTTCATCAACGACTGGTTCACCGACCAGGCCGAGGGCACCCTCGTCACCGACTACGACGCCAACGGCGTGGTGAACTCGACCGACGTGTCTGATTTCATCAACGACTGGTTCGAAGCCACGACCATCGGCTGCCCGTAACTCGGGACGCTCGATACAGCAGCGGTCGTCGCCCGGGCGGGCAGGATCCGGTCCTGCCCGCCCGGTCTTTTTTCGGTCGCCCGACGGGTTACCATCCGCGTCGCCGCGGCCGGGGGGCCGTCGGCACCGCGCTGTCCGCCATGCTGGTCACCCAGAACCGCCCCCGTGTGCTTCGCTGGTTCCACGCGGGGCCGTTGCTGTTTGGCGATTGGGGCACCAGCCGCCTCTACGTCCTGGGCCTGGCCTTCTACTACACCGGTCACGCCTCGCCGCTCTTCCTGGCGGCCATCAGCCTCCTGATGGTCTGCGTCGCCTGGGCCTACACCGTGGTGTGCCGCTGCTTCCCCGAGGGCGGCGGCGTCTACACCGCCGCCCGCGAGGTCTCGCCCACCCTCGCCGTCGTCGGCGCCACCCTCCTGCTGTGCGACTACATCGTCACGGCCGCACTCTCGGCCGTCGAGGGCTTCCACTACCTCGGGCTCGAGCGCGGCTGGGTCGTGTGGGCGTCGATCGCGGCCATCTTCGCCATCGGCGTGGTCAACTGGCTCGGCGCCCGCAGCGCCGGGCGCCTGGCGCTGGTCATCGCGGTCATCGCCATCGCGATGTCCTTCATCGTCGGCCTGCTGTGCCTCCCCATGGCCGTCGAGGGCCTCTCGACCATCAGCACCGGGCACCCGTCCATCAGCGACGCCTGGTCGAGGTGGGAGAGCTTCGTGCGCATCGTGCTCGCCCTGGCCGGCGTCGAGGCGGTGGCGAACATGACCGGGCTGATGACCAAGCCCGTCGCCCGCACCGCCAAGCGCACGATCTGGCCCGTGCTCATCGAGGTCGTCACGCTCAACATGATCTTCGGGATCGCCCTCAACGCCCTCCCGGCGGTCGTGCCTGTCGAACAGCCGCACTACGTTCAGTTCGAGCGCACCCAGGGGCTCGCCAGCGATCAGGTCCCCGAACAGGTCAAGCAATACCGCGACACCGCCGTCAAGGTCCTGGCCCAGGAATCTGGCACGCGCGCCATGGGCGAATCCGCCGGCCGGGCCCTGGGCGTGGCCGCCGGAATCATCTTCGGCCTGCTCTTGCTCAGCGCGGTGAACACCGCGCTCATGGCCATGGTCAGCGTCAAGTTCACCATGACCCAGGACCATGAGCTCCCCGGCGTCTTCGCCAAGCTCAACTACTCGGGCGTTCCGTGGATCGGGCTCGTCGTCGCCTGCGTGGCGCCGGCGATCGTGCTCGCGATCGTGTCCGACGTCAAAGCGCTGGGCGAGCTCTACGCCATCGGCGTCGTTGGCGCGATCACGATCAACTTCCTCTGCTGCGCCAGCAACCGCCGCCTGCAGATCAGGCCGTGGGAGCGCCGCGGGCTCTGGACCCTCGGTGTGTTCATGGCCATGGTCGAGCTCACCATCATCATCGCCAAGCCCAACGCGACCATCTTCGCCGGCAGCCTCATCACCGTCGTCCTGGGCACCCGCTGGGCCCTGCACGCCGCCGAGCGCCGCCGCGCAACCCTCCCGCCCGTCCCCGTGCCCGCCACCGGCTGGCTCGCCGAGCTCGAACGCCCCGCCCCGCAGATCGACCCCAGCAAGCCCAAGATCATGCTCGCCGCCCGCGGGCGCGCCCAGGCCGAGTTCGCCGTCGACCTCGCCCGCCGTCGCGGCGCCACCCTCCTGGCCATCTACGTCCGCACCCTGCGCGTCATCGACCTCGCCCCCGGCTCGGTCCCCCAGATCAAGGACGACCCCGCCGCCGCCGAGTCCCTCGGCTCGGTCGCGGTGCTCGCCCGCCAGGCCGGCGTGCCGTTCATCCCGATCTACGTGAGCTCTCCCGACATCGCCGAGGAGATCCTCGACTACACCGTCACCTTCGGCTGCGACACCCTCATCATGGGCAAGAGCCGCCGCCTCGCGCTCTCACGCTCGCTCGAGGGCGACGTCGTCGCCCAGGTCGCCCGCAACCTGCCTCCCGACACCGCGCTCGTGCTGCGCGACGCGATCTACGAGCCCCGCGCCGGCCGCTCCGACGACGACGTCAGCGCCTGACCCGCACCACCGCCACGCTCGCCCGCCGGTTCCCGATGCGGTCGGCGATGTCGAACCCCCGCACCACCGGCGCGCTCACCGACAGCCCCCGATCCAGGCACCGGTGCGCCAGCGCCGCCACGTCGTGCTCCGCCGTCGCCTCGTCGGCCGTGAACAGCACGAGCACCAGGGCCGCGTGCTCGATGAGCCCGTCGCTGCACAGCTTGCGCAGGTCGATCGCCGTCCCCCGAGTCAGCTCCGACGCGTACGCCCGGTTCGGCCCGCCCACCCCGTGCGTATAGCAGCACTGCCCGACCGACTTCACCTCCAGCCACAGCGCATCACCCGGATCCGCCAGCGCCGGGTCCGGCCCGGGCGCCGGCGTCGCCACCCCCGCCGCCTCGAACAGCGTCCCCGCCGCCGCGGCCTTCTCCGCCTGCGCCCGCGACCGCGTCACCACCGGGTCGCGCAGCCCGGTCGTGCCCGGCGGGAGCACCACCAGGTCGCACCGCTGCCGCTCGCTCCGGCGCGGGTCCAGCAGGCCGTCCACCACGAGTTCCCCGGTCACCGGGTCCGCGATCGCCCGCAAATCGAGGCCGTTCAGTCGTTTGGCATCTGGTCGGATTCGCTCGCTCGGGTACACGACTTCCCGCAGGCAGGCGTGCTCGGGCGTCCCGAACGCCATCGCCAGCAGCGGGTGCAGGTCCACCTCCGCCAACGCGTCCAGCCCGCGCACCGCCTGCTCGTCGTCGAGCGACCGGGCATGGGCCGCCAGCGCTTCCGCACCGGCGTCGGCGAACTCGTCCGCGAGCCACATCGTGAATAAGGATACTTGTCCGGACCGTCCGGGCGCCGGCCCGGGTCGATGGAACCGGCGGCACACCCGGCCCGGGGGCGGGCGGCACTCGAAAGGACTTTGCACCGTGGCACTCTTCACGACCGGCTCGGGCTCACGCACCTTCCTCGGCAGGCTCGCCCGCGTGGCGATCGTCGGCGCCGCGGCGCTCGGGGCCGCTTCCGTCGCCGCCGTCGCCCAGGACGCCAAGAACTCCGGCGCCTCCGGCCCGATCGTCATCGGCCACTACGGCTCGCTCACCGGCTCCGAGGCCACCTTCGGCAAGAGCACCTCCAACGGCATCCGCCTGGCGATGAAGGAGTTCAACGCCGCCGGCGGCTTCAACGGGCGGATGGTCGAGCTCAAGGAGTACGACACCAAGGGCGACGCCGGCGAGGCCAAGCTCGCGGTCGAGCGCCTCGTCAAGAGCGACAAGGTCGCGGCGGTGCTCGGCGAAGTCGCCAGCAAGCTCTCGCTCGCGGGCGCCCCCGTGTGCCAGCAGGCCAAGATCCCGATGATCACCCCCAGCAGCACCAACGAGAAGGTCACCCAGGTCGGTGACTACATCTTCCGCGTCTGCTTCATCGACCAGTTCCAGGGTTTCGCGGGCGCCAAGTTCGCGAGCCAGAACCTCAAGGCCAGGACCGCCGCGATCCTCGTCGATCAGGCCCAGGCCTACGCCGTCGGTCTCGCCCAGGAGTTCAAGACCAACTTCGTCAGCATGGGCGGCAAGATCGCCACCGAGCAGAACTACACCGGCGGCACCCAGGACTTCACCGCCCAGCTCACCAGCATCAAGTCGTCCAAGCCCGACGTCATCTACATCCCCGGCTACTACAACGACATCGGCAACATCGCCCTGCAGGCCCGCAAGCTCGGCATCACCGCCCCCATGCTCGGCGGCGACGGCTGGGACTCCACCGAACTGGCCAACATCGCCAAGGACGCCATCGAGGGCAGCTACTACACCAACCACTACGCCCCCGACCAGCCCGACGCCCGCGTCAAGGCGTTCATCGAGACCTACCGCAAGGAGTTCGGCGGCGCCACCCCCGACGGCCTCGCCGCCCTCGGTTACGACGCCGCCAAGCTCCTGTTCGACTCGATCAAGCGCGCCGGCGGCACCGAGCCCGCCGCGCTCCGCGACGCCATCGCCGCCACCAAGGGCTTCCCCGGCGTGACCGGCGCGATCACCATCAACGCCAAGCGCGACGCCGAGAAGAGCGCCGTCATCGTCGAGATGTCCGGCGACCCGCCAACCCCCAAGTTCGCCGCCATTGTTGAGCCCGGCGCAGCCGATGCCAAGCCCGGCAAGAAGTAACCCCGCGCCCACCTCGACGCCGAAATCCCCCGACCCGGGCTCGCCATCGAGCCCGGGTTTTTTCGTCCCGCGCCGCCGCGCGTTTGCGATCCGACCGGTGTCTTTGCTAGACTCCGCTCCGCTCGATTCCGGGCGGCGTCCGGTGCTCACCGGCGGGTTCGAAGGTACATCGACGGGACCGTTCTCCAGCGTGGCCGATTTCTTTCAGACCCTCATCGCGACCCTCGCCGTCGGCAGCCTCTACGCGCTCGTCGCGCTCGGCTACACGCTCGTCTACGGCGTGCTCAAGTTCATCAACTTCGCCCACAGCGACATCTTCGTCCTGGGCGCCTGGACCAGCTTCACCGGCGCCACCGTCATCGGATCCTGGCTCGGCCTCTCCACCGGTGAGGCCAGCCCCTGGTGGGTCGGCGTCTGCGTCCTCTTGCTCGCCATCGCCGTCTGCGCCACCGTCGGCTTCCTCATCGAACGCTTCGCCTACCGCCCCCTGCGCCGCGCCCCGCGCCTCAACGTCCTCATCACCGCCATCGGCGTCAGCCTCCTGCTCCAGAACGTCGGCCAGCTCGACCGCGGCGTCCCCCTCGCCCGCAGCGGCGACACCGTCCTGGCCCGCCTCCCCTTCGGACCCATCCCCAAGAGCATGCCGCCCCTGCTCCCCGACCGCACCCTCAACGAAGCCGTCGTCGCCAGCGGCGCCATGGCGGGCGGCTCGCGTCGCGGCGTCGTCAAGCTCGACCGCGCCATCGAACTCTCCCCCGACCGCTCCTACCGCCTCGAGGTCACCCGCAAGGCCGAGGGCGACGCCGACCCCCGCGTCGAGAGCCTCGGCCTCGCCGTCGACCCCGGCTCGTACGAGGCCGGCGCCGAACTCGCCACCCAGCCCCGACGCAGCCCCGAGGAACTCCAGGGCGCCAGCTACCGCCTCATCCGCGCACCGATCGTCCCCATCCGACTCATCGACGTGCTCATCGTCGCCAGCTCCCTCGTGCTCATGCTCGGGCTGCAATACCTCGTCTACGGCAGCAAGCTCGGCACCGCCATGCGGGCCGTCTCGTTCAACGTCGACACCGCCAGCCTCATGGGCGTCAACGTCAACCGCGTCATCTCCTTCACCTTCGTGCTCGGCACCGCCCTGGCCGCGGCCGCCGCGTTCCTCTACGCCCAGAAATACCCCGGCCTGAACCAGACCGCCAGCAACGTCTGGGTCATCCTCGGCCTCAAGGCCTTCGTCGCCGCGGTAGTGGGGGGGATCGGCAACGTGCGCGGCGCCGTCCTGGGCGGGTTCCTCATCGCCGGCCTGGAGTTCTTCGGCGCCCTGTACAGCGAGAAGCTCATCACCGCCCTGGGCGGCAACTCCGGCCTGGGCTCCAGCCTCGTGCACATCTACGTCTTCGGGCTGCTCATCGTGGTCCTGCTCGTCCGCCCCAGCGGCCTCTTGGGCACCACCGTGCGGGAGAAGGTCTGACGTGTCCGCCCTCGCCAAGGCCATCGCGGGCGTCGACCGGTCCAGGGCCCTGCGCCCCGGCCTCATCGTCCTGCCGTGGCTGGCGTGCATCGTCGTCGCGGTCGCGGCCCACGTCCTCGCCCCGATGCTCGTCCCCGATGACTATTGGGTAAACGTCCTGCGCCGCGTCGGCGTCTTCATCGTCGCCGCCGTCAGCCTCAACATCGTCAACGGCTTCACCGGCCAGTTCTCCATGGGTCACGCCGGCTTCATGGCCCTGGGCGGCTACATCGCCGCCGGCGTCACCTACTACGGCTCGCTCTACTTCCACGGCAGCGTGAACGACCCCGCCTTCGCCGTCCAGGGCGTCGTGCTCATGCTCACGGGCATCATGCTCGGCGCCGTGATCGCCGCCGGCGCCGGCTACGTCGTCGGTCTCCCCTCGCTCCGCCTGCGGGGCGACTACCTCGCCATCGTGACCCTCGGCTTCGGCGAGATCATCCGCGTCATCCTCGAACTCACCGGCAAGCAGGTCGACGTCGCCGAGCAGGTGCAGAACGAGCCCATCAAGACCCTGCTGAGCGTGCCGCTGAACGGCTCGACCGGCTTCTTCGGCATCCCCCCCTACGCCACGCTCTTCTGGATCTACTTCTTCGTCGCCGCCACGTGCCTCGTGGCCTACCGCGTCAAGACCAGCAGCTCCGGCCGCGCGTTCCTCTCCATCCGCGAGGACGAGATCGCCGCCCGCTCCATGGGCATCGACCTCACGAAGTACAAGGTCCGCGCGTTCGTCCTCGCCGCCTTCTTCGGCGGCATCGCCGGCGGCCTCATGGCCCACACCGGCGTCAACCCCTCGCCCACCGACGCCGGCTTCCAGCGCTCCTTCGAGATCATCATCATGGTCGTCCTGGGAGGCCTGGGGTCCATCAGCGGCTCGGTCCTCGCGGCCATCATCCTCATCGTCGCCCCCGAGGCCCTGCGCAGCATGCAGGAGTTCCGCCTCGTCGTCTACGCCCTGCTCCTGATCATCATGATGCTCGTCCGCCCCCAGGGCCTCTTCGGCGTGCGAGAGATCTGGGAGCTCGGCCGCTCCAGGCGCAAGCCCGCCGCCGCGCCCGCAAAGGGAGGCGCCAAGTGAGCACCCTCCCCGCCTCCCAGCCCGCCCTCCTCGACGCCTCCGGCATCGGCATCGCCTTCGGCGGCCTCAAGGCCGTGCAGAACCTCTCGCTCGCCATCCCCAAAGGCGGGCTCCACGGCCTCATCGGCCCCAACGGCGCCGGCAAGACCACCGCCTTCAACCTCCTCACCGGCGTCTATCAGACCCAGACCGGCACCATCACCCTCGACGGCACACGCATCGACGGCCTCCGCCCCCACGAGATCGCCTGCGCCGGCCTCTGCCGAACCTTCCAGAACATCCGCCTCTTCGGCGAACTTTCCGTCATCGACAACGTCAAGGTCGCCTGTCACTGCCGCGGCCGCCACAGCATCGTCTCCACCCTGCTCCGCGCCCCGCGCTTCGTCGCCCAGGAGTGCGCCATCGACGACCGCGCCCGCGAACTGCTCCGCGTCTTCAACCTCGAGGCCCGCGCCCACGAGCCGGCCAAGAGCCTGCCCTACGGCGACCAGCGCCGGCTCGAAATCGTCCGCGCCATGGCCACCGAGCCCAAGGTCCTGCTGCTCGACGAACCCGCCGCGGGCATGAACCCCAACGAGAAGAAAGTCCTCGCCGACAGCATCCGCCACATCTGCAAGACCCTCGGCTACACCGTCCTGCTCATCGAGCACGACATGGGGCTGGTCATGGATGTCTGCGAGCAGATCACCGTGCTCGACTACGGCGTCACCATCGCCCACGGCCCGCCCGCCGCCATCCAGCGCGACCCCAAGGTCATCGAGGCCTACCTCGGCGAACCCCTGCAGGAGGCCTCCTGACATGGGCGGCTTCGCGTCCACCGGCCAATCCGTCGAAGGCTTCGGCCCGCACCGCGACGGCCCGGGCATCCTCGAGGTCGCCGGCCTGTGCGTCAACTACGGCGCCATCCGCGCCCTCACCGACATCAGCATCAGGGTCAGGCCCGGCGAGATCGTCACCCTCATCGGCGCCAACGGCGCCGGCAAGACCACCACCCTCCGCACCATCTCCGGCCTGCTCCGCCCCGCCAAGGGCGCCGTCAGTTTCGACGGCCAGCGCATCGACGGCGTCGCCCCGCACACGCTCGTCCGGCGCGGGCTCGCACAGGCCCCCGAAGGCCGCGGCATCTTCAGCAACCTCACCGTCGCCGAAAACCTCGACCTTGGGGCCTACTGCCGCAGGGACACCGCCGAGATCGCCGCCGACCGCGAGAAGGCCCTCGCGACGTTCCCGCGCTTGCGCGAACGTCTGAACCAGAACGCCGGCACGCTCTCGGGCGGGGAGCAGCAGATGCTCGCCATCGGCCGTGCCCTCATGGCCCGCCCGCGCGTGCTGCTGCTCGACGAGCCCAGCCTCGGCCTCGCCCCGCAGGTCGTGCTCACCATCTTCAAGGTCATCAAGGACATCAACGCCGGCGGCACGACCATCCTGCTCGTCGAGCAGAACGCCCACATGGCCCTCAAGATCGCCCACTACGCCTACGTCCTCGAAGCCGGCCGCGTGGTCATGGCCGACAAGGCCGAGGTCCTGGAAAAGAGCGACGAGGTTCGCAAGGCGTACCTCGGGCTTGGCTAAGGTCTCCCTCCGCATCGCGGAGGGAGAAACGCTTGATCGCCGTTCAGGCGATCAAGCGAGAGGGAGGCGCGGACGCCCACGGATCGGTTGCGCCGCCTTCGCTTCGCTCCTCAGTCCCTCACCCCAGCGCCTTGCCCACCGCCTCCACCGCCCCGACCGCGTCGGCGTGCAGCATCGCCCGGCTCTTCTTGAGCGCCCCAATCATCGCCGGCGGCCCGCTCAGCACCGTCAGCGGCACGTACCACCACCACGTGTACTCCCCGATGCTCGGGAAGTACGCGTTCATCAGCGACTCCATGAGCCACACCCCCGGCCACACGCTCAGCACCAGGATCGCCGCGAAGATCGCCGGGAATTTCCGGTACAGCCGCGTGGTGAACGTCAGCCGCCCGTCCGCCAGCCGCGCCACCACCTCACCGTCGAACGGCGTCCCCACGTCCCGCACCGTGAACAGCGGCCCCGCACCGCCCGCATCGCCCGCCTGAAAACCAGCGAGCTTGCCCCGCCGCGCCGCGGCATCCAGCTTGCGGAGGATCTCCCCGGCGGGCAGGTCCGTCGCCACGCTCGGCAGGGACGTCGGCGTCGGCGCGGTTCCTGCGCCCCCGTTCGGCTCGCGCGGCGTGTCGGACGGTGTTGCCATGGCTCCCGACGGTACCCCGTGCACCGCCCCCCAGCGACCCCACTGCGACTCGTCGGCGCCCACCCCGGGCCGGACCCCCTGCGCCCCGACCCCGCCGCCCCCTCTCCCTTTCGGCTCGTTCACCCCGGCCCTGCACGCCCGCGCCCCGGCCGGCGCCAGCGCCGTGAGCAGCAGGCCGCCGCGGCCGACATCGTCGCCGAGAACCACGCCGCCGCCCGCCTCAGCACCGACGACGCCCGCGCCATCCTCGCCTCCCGGGTTGCCGAGGCCATCGAAGGCGGCCGCGCCGCGGTTCTGCGTCCCATCGCCCGCAAGAACCTCGTCGCCGTGGGCGCCGCCCTCGGCCTGCGCCCGTTTGACACCGCCCTGGTCATCGCCATCGTCCAGGACCGCGCCCGCACCGGCGAAGCTCCCGCACCGCCTGGCGCCGACAGCCGCCTCGCGCTCGTCCCCCCCGCGGCGCACGACCCCGGCGCACGCACGCGCACCATCGCCGTCGTTCTCGGCGTGCTCCTCCTCGCCGCGGCCTTTTTCCTCGCCCTCGTCTGCTGGATCACCCGCCCCTGACGTGCATTCACGCCGCCACGTCCAGCCGCGAGCCCGGCGCGATGTACAGCGCCGCCTGCTCGCCCCGCACCTCGGCCCGCTTCTGCGCCTCGTTCCGCGCGATCTCGTCCGCCTGCCGCTCGACCCGGTCCCGCATCCGCTCCGCGTCGCGACGCTCGGCCTCCTCGGCGTGCTCGACCCGCTGGCGGGCCTCCTCCTCGCGCCGCCGCTCGGCCTCAGCCCGCTCGCGCTCCTCGCGAGCCTTGGCCGCCCGCTCGATCGACTCATCGACGACCCGCAGCACCGCCTGCGTCGCGGCGCTCTTGGCCGTCTCCACGATCAGCCGCGGCTCGCTCGCGCCGCACGAGCCGCTCGCGCACGCGGCCCGGGCCCACGCCGGCGCCGGCACCGCCCGCACGCTCAACCCGCCGCTCGCTTCTGAGCCCATCGTCGACCCTCCCCGTTCTCGGACCTGCCGCACGCGGCCAGCACCGAGCCCGGACCCACTGGGGGTCGTCCGTCCCCTCGCGCAGCTTGAGCCCTCCCCGCGCGTTTCCCGCCGAGCCCGCCCGCCGATCCTGCGCAGCCGCTAGAGGCCGCACCGGCCGCCCTACGCCGACTCGTCCCCGTTGTCCCCCGTCCGCTTTCCGCCGTCCTCCCCGATCACCACGACCCGCCCCCCGGGCCCGGCCACGCCCTTGGTGCCCCCACCGCGCGCCACTTCGTCCTGGTACGGCGCAGCCCGGGCCGCGAGCTTCCACCACCACATCGCCACCCACGAGCCGCCCCCGAGCACCGCCAGCACCACGAACCCCACGACAAACCACTCAAACGTCGTCACCGCGTTGCTCCCCGCGCCGGCCGCCGGCGCATCCACCGTCCCCGAGCCGCACCACCGGCCACGTCCAATCCGACCGGCCACCAATGCGGGCGACAGGAATCGAACCTGCACGGCCTCGCGGCCACGGGATCCTAAGTCCCGCGCGTCTGCCAGTTCCGCCACGCCCGCGCCGAGCATCTCCGCCACCCACCGCCCATTCCCCATTCCCCATTCCCATTGCCCATTGCCCATTCCCCCGCCTTCTTCACCAGAAGAATAACCCCGAAACGACCGGCGGATCGATACGAATAATCCGCCATGACCACCAGAGACCGAATCGCGCTCGCCGTCCCCCCCTTGCTGCTGCGCCTGGTGCTCGGCATCACCTTCCTCTGGGCCGGTCTGGGCAAGGCCCTCACCACCATGAGCGTCAGCCCCGAAGGGGCCGCCACGCTCTCGTCCATGGGCGTCGCCGTCGGCAACGCCGGCGTCGTCACGCCGCCCGTCACGCCCCCCGGCACGGCCAGCCTTCCGCCCATTGACACACCCACCCTCGCCTTCCGCACGAACCTGACGCACCTCCCGCCCATGGGCTTCCTGGGCGCCGGCCTCCAGCCCGGGGGCGGCGGTAGTGGCGGTGGCGGCGGAGGGGGTGGGGGGGGTGGGGGGGGCGGTTCAAACCCGCTCTTCCCCGCCGACGGTTTCTCCAAGCCCAAGCCCGAAACCAAACCCGACACCCCGAACCAGCCCGAGACCAAGCCCGCCCCGACCACCCCGCCCGTGCAGGTCCCCGCGACCGTCACCCCGCCGTCAACTCCCGCGCCCGCTCCCGCCGGCCCCATCAAGACCGCCGCCGACTTCCCCAACCCCGAGCCCGTGCGCCGCGTCTACGGCCTCGCCCTCGCCGTCCACGCCGCTGCCAACCCGCCGATGGCCCCGGCCGGCCCCAGCGGCGAGCCCGGCCCCACCCGCATGCGCCTGCTCCCCGCCGAACTCGGCCAGGGCTCGCGCCCCGTCTACATGGCCTTCGCCATCGCCGCCGTCGAGATCATCGCCGGCGCCATGCTCCTGCTCGGCATGCTCAGCCGCCTCTGGGCCTTCGCCGTCGCGGGCGTCATGATCGGCGCCATCTGGCTCACCCAGATCGGCCCCGCGATCGCCTCGGGCGACACCGCGCTCGGCTTCCTCCCCAACCACCCTTGGGGCGACCCCTCGAAGTGGAAGGACCTCTTCTGGCAGGTCTCGCTCCTCGCGTCCGCCCTCGCCGTCGTCTTCGCCGGGTCGGGCGCCCTCGCCGTGGACAACGCCATGTTCGGCCGCCGCGCCGACCGGCTGGACGCCGACGACTGAGCCCGCGCCAAGTCGCGACCAACAATCCCCCGTGACCGCCCCCGAGCCGAACAGCGCGTCCGTCGGCTCCCCCGGCCGTCGACCGCGCCGCCGTTCGGGCCTCGGCCCCGCCGTCATTGTCTCCCTCGCCCTGCACGCCGCGGGCGCCACGGCCCTCACCGTCGGCGCCTGGACCGTCTCCACCGCCGGCACCGGCGTCGGCGACGTCGGCCAGGGTGTCCCCGCGAGCGTCGTCGAACTCTCCGCGCCCCCGCCCGCCGCGCCGCGCCCGGATCCCCAGCTCCCGTACCGCGAGTCGTCAGTGACCACCCTCGTGCTCCCCGGCGACGGCCCCGGGTCCGCACCCGCGCCCGACGCCCCGACCCTCACCGGCGCCCGCACCGCCGCCTCAGGCGCCACCCTCACCGGCATCTCCTCGGCTACGCCCCAGACCACCCTCCGCGCCGACACCGCCGCCGCCCCCGGCGCGCTCTTCGCCGGCGTCGGCGCCGCCGCGGCACGCTCGGTCGTCTACGTTGTCGACGCTTCCGGCCCGATGGTCGCCTCCCTTCCCGAGGTCATCGCCGAACTTCAGGCTTCCGTCGAGCGCCTCAAGCCCACGCAGCGCTTCAGCGTCATCGCCTTCCGTCGCACGCCCGACGGCGGCGGCGTCGAGTCCTTCGCCGCCGCGCCCGTCCGCGCCACCGACCAGGCCCGGCGCGAACTCGCCTCTTGGCTCGCCGCGCTCCGCCCCGCCGGGCGCAGCAACCCCCTCGACGGCCTCACGTCCGCCCTCGCCATGAAGCCCGACGCCGTCTTCCTGCTCTCCCGCTCCATCGAGCGCTCCGGCGGCGGCGTCTGGGACCTGGGCAAGGACCGCACCCTCGCCGAGCTCGACCGCCTCAACCCGCGCAACGCGTCCGGCGCCCGGCCCGTCGCCATCCGCACCATCCAGTTCCTCGACGAAGACCCCACCGGCACCATGCAGGCCATCGCCCGCGAGCACGCCGGGGACGACGCCGCCGCGCAGGGCGCGGGCGCGTATACGGTCATCCGCCGGGCCGGCGAATTGTCCCCGCCGAGCCCCGACCCCCGACCGTGACGATGTCGACCCAGCCACCCGCCAACACCCTCTCGCCGCTGCGCCTCATCCTCGCGCTGTGGACCGCGCTCGCCACGCTCACGATCGCGCACGCCCGTCAGGCCCCGCCGCCGGCTCCCGCACCACAACCCGCGCCGCAAGCCCAGCCCCAGCCCCAGCCGCGCGCCACCGCCGAACAGCTCGAAGCCCTCGTCATCGCCCTGGGCTCGCGCCCCCACACCCCGCAGGAGCGCGCCGACCTGCTCCTGGCCATCGACCGCGCCCGCGCCCAGCTCATCAGCGCCCTGCCCGACGACGACCGCGCCCCCTCCTGGGCCCTCGACCGCGCCGCCGCCGCGCTCGAGGAACTCGCCGACGACGCCGCCGACTGGTCCGTCCTGCTCGGCATTCCCACCGACGGCCAGCGCACCCGCGCCATCTCCAGCGCCCAGCGCGCACTCGACCTCGTCGCCTGGGCCGAGTCCGCGTCCACCCGCGCCGTCGCCCGACTCCAAACCAGCGTCCTCGCGGCCCGCACCGACGCCGCCGCCGCCCGCGCCGCCGCCGAAGCCGCCGAGGCCCGCCTCGGCGTGCTCATCGACCTCGAGCAGCAGGTCCGCATCCCCTTCTACCGCGGCCGCGCCGCCGCCCTGCTCGTCGCCGCCGACCCCGCCCAGCGCACCGGCGACCGCGCCCGCGAAGCCCTCGAATCCCTCGTCCCGCTCCGGCTCACCGGCGCCCCCGAGTCGGTCCGGCGCGCCACCCTTGCCGCCGTCCTGATCGCCGTCACCACCGAGCCCGGCCCGCGCCGGGACGCCGCGGACCTCGTCCGTCCCGTCGTTTCCGCCCCCCCGCCCGCGACGCCCGATTCCGCCGACGCCGTCGCCCGCGCCTGCGCCCGCATGGCCCTGCTCCGCGCCGCCGCCAGCCCCGACGCCTACGCCGCCGCCCGCACCGACCTGCTCAACGCGTCGTCGCGCCCGCCCTTCATCGTCGCCGCACCCGGTGTCGCCCCCGTCACCCGCGCCGACCCCGCGCTCGCGATCCTCGCCGCCGAGGTCATCGCCATCGGCGCCGTCGAGCACGCACGCGCCGTCCCCGCCGACCGCCGCGCCGCCTGGCTGCACGACGGCCTCGCTCCCCTCGCCGGCATCCTCGACCGCACCGACTTCGCCCTGCCCCCCGGCGCCGACGCCAACGTCCTGCACCCTCTCGTGCTCGCCAAGCTCGCCGGCGCCTGGGCCCTGGCCTCCGGTCCGGGCGGCGCCAGCGCCGGCGTCTCGCTCGCCGATCTCCCGCCCTCCGTTGCCTTCGCCCACGGCCTGCGCCTCGTCGCCGCCGATGGCACCCGCGCGCAGGGCGCCGCCGTCCTCGAGGAACTCGCCCAGCGCCCGGGCGCCGGCCCCCTGGGCGCCGAGGCCCTGTGGGAACTCGCCGTCGCCCGCTGGTCGGTCGGCTCGCTCGAAGAGTCCGCGGCCGCCGTCGCCGCCCTGTGCCGCATCGTCGAGCGCTTCCCCGATTCCCCCCGCGCCGGCGAGGCCGCCATCAAGGCCGTCGAGCTCGCCCGCTACAGCCTTACCAAGGCCGACGCCCAGCCCAACGCCACGGCTCGCGCCGCCTCGGTCGAGCAGCTCTCGGCCCTCTACGCCCAGGCCCTCGCCAGCGCCTACCGCCTGAACCCCGCCAGTGCCGAAGCCCCCGCGTGGCGCATCGAGCACGCCCGCATGATCCTCGCCCTCGCCGGCGCTCGCCCGCTCGACCCCGCCGAGCTCGACCGCGTCCTGGGCGCCCTCGAAGGCGTCCCCAGCGGCACCACCCAGCGCCGCCCCGCCGACGACCTCGCCCGCCAGAGCATCGACGCCGCCATCACCGCCGCTCGCCGCCGCGCTCCCGTCGCCGCCCCCGACCCCGCCAAGCTCGCCGCCCTCGCCCGCCGCGGCGTGCAGTGGGCCCTCGTCCGCAAACCCGAACTCGCCGACGCCTACCGCCTCGTCCTCGCCGAGGCCCTCGCCGACGGCGCCGACCCCCGCGCCCTCGAGATCGCCTCCGACCTCGCGCAGCGCAACGCCTTCGCCGCCGATCCCGACGACGCCCAGCGCATCCGCCTCCGCCTCGTCACCGGCCGCGCCCAGCGCCTCGCCGGCCAGTCCGCCCCCGCGTTCGCCACGCTGCGCGAACTCGTCGAGGAAATCGACGCCGCGGCCGGCGCCGTCGGCGGCGCCGGCGGCTCGCGCCCCACCGCCTACTGGCTTGCCTGGGCTGAAATGCTTGAAATCCTCGCAGCCGACCCCTCCCGCCCCGACCGGGCCAGCGCTGTCCGCGAACAGGTCCGCCGGCTCGAACTCGTCGATCCCAATCTCGGGGGCGACGCGGCCGAACCCGCCCGGGCACGAATCCGCGCCGCCGTCCGCTGACGAACTGCTCACTCGCCGCCGCGCCCAGCGCCCGACCCCCTCGGCCGCGGCGTGGCCAACCCAATTTCACGCGCCAAGGTCCGTTCCGGCGCGCACGCCCCCGCCCGCGTGGCATACTTGGTCCCGAGCCCCGGAGGAGCCCTGATGCGTCGTTCCGTCGAGATCGCTGTCGTTGTCGCCTCCGGGCTCGCGCTCGTGGCCGGCTCTCCCCGGTCCGCCCGCGCCGACGGCGCCGCGTTCGAAGGCCTCGGCGCCCTCGGGCCCGGCGAAGTCTCCGAGGCCTACGACGTCTCGGCCGACGGTTCCGCCGTCATCGGCTACGGCACCTTCGTCGACCCCTTCCTCGGCCTCGGCCAGCGCGCCGTCCGCTGGACCCGCGCCACCGGCCTGCAATCCCTCGGCGTCGTCGGCTTCGGCTTCTTCGGCTCCTCCGCCTCGGGCGTCTCGGGCGACGGCCTCACCGTCGTCGGCGTCTCGGGCGCCCAGGGCTTCCGCTGGATCGCCCCCGGCCCCATGAACCCCGTCGGCACGCTGCCGGGACAGTCCTCCGCCTGGGCCCGCGCCGCCTCCTTCGACGGCTCGGTCGTCGTCGGTGACTCCGGCGACGGCTTCTCCGCCGCGGCGTTCCGCTCCGTCTCCGCCGGCCCCTTGCAGCCCCTGGGCGCCCTGCCCGGCGGCGACGCCACCAGCTCCGCGACCGACGTCTCCGCCGACGGCTCGGTCATCGTCGGCCAGGCCTCCAGCGCCCTGGGCACCGAAGCCTTCCGCTGGACCTCCTCCGCCGGCATGGTCGGCCTCGGCCTGTTCGCCGGCGCCGTCCCCGGCGACATCTCCCGCGCCCAGAGCGTCTCCGCCGACGGCTCGGTCACCGTCGGCTTCGGCACCGTCGACCACGTCACCCTCGCCTTCCGGGCCTTCGGCGCCGGCCCGCTCGAATCCCTCGGCGATCTCCCCGGCGGCGACACCTACTCTTCCGCCCGCGGCGTCTCCGCCGACGGCGCCATCATCGTCGGCGAATCCGCCCGCGACGCCGGCATCACCGGCTTCATCTGGACCGCCGCCGACGGCATGCTCGCCTTCGACGACTACCTCTTCACCCAATTCGGCATCAACCTCGACGGCTGGACCATCACCTCGGTCAACGGCGTCTCCGCCGACGGCCGCGCGTTCGTCGGCAGCGGCATCAACCCCCAGGGCCTCACCGAGGCCTGGCGCGTCATCATCCCCGCCCCCGCGGGCGTCCCGCTGCTCGCCTGCGCCGGCGTGCTCGCCGCCCGGCGCCGCCGCCGCTAGCGCCGCGTTCCCGCGAGCACATCCACGAGTTCATGCACCAGCGGCGCCGACGCGGCGAGGCTGCGCGAACTGTGGATCGTCGGCGTCCCCGCCCAGTCGGTGTGCACCCCACCGGCCTCGGGCATCACCACGCCCATCGGCGCCACGTCCCACACGTGCACCTTCGGCTCCACCGCGACGTCCGCTCTCCCCGTGGCCAGCAGCAGGTGGGCGTAGCAATCGCTCCACCCACGCACGGCCCCGGCGGCCGCGGCCAATCGCAGCAGCGCGTCCATCGTGCTCGTCGCGCGGAAGTAATCCGGCGACGTCGTCAGCACCATCGCATCCTTCAGGCTCGCGCACGGACGCATCCTCGCCCGCACCGGCGCCTCGCCCCCCCGCGTCCACCACGCCCCGCCCCCGCGGGCCGCGTGCACTGTCTCGTGCAGCGCCGGCATGTGGATGACGCCCACGACCGGCTCACCGGCCCGCTCGACGCCGATGAGCGTCCCGAACAGCGGCACGCCGTGCACGAACGACGCCGTGCCGTCGATCGGGTCGATGATCCAGCGGTAGTGAGGGAGGTCGCCCGAGCCGCCGGCTCCATCCACCGCCGCGCCGGTCTCGCCAAACTCCTCGCCCAGCACCGAATCCTGCGGGAACCGCTTCGCTACGCCCTCGCGCACCAGCCGTTCGGCTTCGCGGTCGGCGACGGTCACGAGCGACCCGTCCCGCTTGCGGTCGATCTGCCCCGCGCTGAGCCTCTGGAAGTGCCGCATGACCAGTTCGTCCGCCTCGCGTGCGAGCGCGATTGCCGCCTCCAGCCGCGTTGCCAGGTCCGCGGACACCGGCGTTAGTCCCTGTGAGGCACTCATGTCGACGCCCCGCCCGGCGACGTAAGCGTGCTCAGCGTCGCCTTCAGTTCCGCCACCTGCGACTCCAGCCGATCGATCCGCGCCAACAGGTCCGCGCCCGTGTCCGGCAGCTTCGGCCCCGGCGCCACGAGGGCCGGCCCCGCCGGCTCCGGCGCCCCGGGCGCCTCGTCCAGCCGGTGCAGCGTCGGGCAGATGAGCTGCGCGTACCGCGCCGCCCGCGTCCCCGGCGCGGGCGCGACCTGCCGCACCAGCGCAGGCGGCGTCGCCCCGTCCGCGCCCGGCGCCCGGCTTATCAGCGAGTTCAGCACGTTCTGCACCGTCTCGAGCGAATCCAGCGGGTGCATCCGCGACGCGTTCTGCCGCAGTTCCCCCGGCGTCTGCGGCCCGCGCAAGAGCAGCTCCGCGATCACCACCAGCTGCGCCGTGTCCACCCCAAGCGCCTCGCGGGCCACGTGCCGGTACTTCGTCACCCGCGAGCCCGTCAGCAGCACGTCCCGCGCCAGCCCGTGCCGCTTCAGCCCGTCCAGCGCGTCGAGCACCCGCTCCTCGTCCAGGTTCACTACCGGAAACCGGTTGCTCTTCTGGTTCACCCCCGTCGTCAGCGCGTTGAGCGTGAGCGGGTACTGCGCCGGCGTCGTCTGGGCCTTCTCGATGAGCGTGCCGAGCACGCGGCATTCGTCGGGCGAGAGCTGGATCATCGCCGATGGTAGTGCCCCGCCCGCCTCCGCCCGTCACGGCGTCGCCGTCGTTGCGGGCGGCCGCCCACGCTGCGTCGAGCACCGCGCCATCACGATCGGCACCGCCAACATCAACCCGATCGCCACGCCCGACAGGTAATACGACAGCCGCCGCCGAAAGTCCGAGGGCGGCTTCGCCACTGCCCTGCGCGCCGGCGGCGTCGCGCCGTCCATCAGCTTCGGTCGTTCCAGTCCCGCCATACGCCCACCGTAGCCGCCGCGTCACCCGCGCAGCGACAGCCACGCCGCCAGCCCCCACGCCGCGGCGTGCAGCAGCACCACGCCCCAGAACACCACCAGGAACCGCACGTCCCGCGTCTTGTGCCGCAGCACCCGCTGCCCCAGAAGCGCTCCCGGCCAGCCCCCCAGCAGTTCGAGCGTGTGCAGCGTCGCCTCCGGCACGCGCCGCCGCCCCCGCTGCGCCGCCCGCTTGTCCAGCGCGTACACCACGAACGTCACGAGGCTTACCAGCCCGTAGACCCCGCCCGCCGCCATCGCCACGACGGTCCACGTCATTCGCCGAACCCGCCCCCGCTGCCGCCCCCGCCCCCGCCCGGCCCCCGGCGCGGCCCCGACTTGCCCGCCCGCTTCTTCCCCGCGATCGACCCCGGCATCCCCGCCTTCTTGACGACCTTTTTCGCCGCCCCGCGCCCGTGCGTGTCGCTCTCGACCTGCGACCGCTTCACCTTCCCGCCCCTGGTCGCCACCCCGCCGCCCTTGAGCGTCTTCACCTGGTCGCGCAGCCGCGCCGCCTTCTCGAACTCCAGCCCCTCCGCCGCCGACATCATCTCGTCCTCGAGCATCTTCACCATCTCGGCCAGCTCGAACTCCGGCTCGTCCGCCGCCACCGCCGCCCGCGCCGTCCGCCGCGCCTTGAGTTCCGCCTCAAGGCCGGCCCGGATCGCCTTCTGCACCGTCCGCGGCGTAATCCCGTGCTCCTGGTTGTACGCCACCTGCTTGGCCCGCCGCCGCTCGGTCTCCTTCATCGCCGCGTCCATCGCCGGCGTCATCGCATCCGCGTACATCACGACCTTCGCGTTCACGTTCCGCGCCGCCCGCCCCATCTGCTGGATCAGGCTCGTCGGGCTTCGCAGGAAGCCCTCCTTGTCCGCGTCCAGGATGCACACCAGCGACACCTCCGGCAGGTCCAGACCCTCGCGCAGCAGGTTCACCCCCACCAGCACGTCGAACTCGCCCCGGCGCAGGTCCTGCAGGATCTCGATCCGCTCCAGCGTCTCGATCTCGCTGTGCAGGTACCGCACCCGCAGCCCCTGCTCGTCCAGGTACGTCGCCAATTGCTCGCACAGCCGCTTGGTCAGCGCCGTCACCAGCACCCGCTCGCCCTTGCCCGCCCGCTCGCGGCACCGCTCCAGCAGATCGGGAATCTGACCCTGCGCCGGCTTCACCTCGATCTCCGGGTCCAGAAGCCCCGTCGGCCGGATCACCTGCTCCGCCACCTCCCCCTGCACCCGCTCCAGCTCGTACGGCCCCGGCGTCGCGCTCACGAACATGATCTGCGGCACCAGCGCCTCGAACTCCTCGAAGCGCAGCGGCCGGTTGTCCAGCGCGCTGGGCAGCCGGAACCCGTGCTCCACCAGCACCGTCTTGCGGGCCTGGTCCCCGTTGAACATCGCGTGGATCTGCGGCAGCGTCACGTGGCTCTCGTCGATGATCAGCAGCCAGTCGCGATAGTTCGGCCGCCGCGAAGCCGCGCTGGGCAATGGGGAGTGCGCCACGGGCGATGCAGAAGAAGGCAACCCTTCAGCCCCATTGCCCACTGCCCGTTGCCCATTGCCCCCGCCGCCCTGAGGCGGCGCCCCGCCCCCGCCGCCCTGCGGCGGCGCATAATCGAAATAGTCCATCAGGCAGAACGGCCGCTCCCCGCGCCTTCGACCGTCCATGAACCGGCTGTAGTTCTCGATCCCGTTGCAGATCCCGGTCTCTTCGATGAGTTCCAGGTCGTACTTCGTCCGCGCGATCAGCCGCTGCGCCTCGAGCAGCTTGCCCTGGCTCCGCAGCTCCGTCACCCGCGCGTCGAGCTCCTCGCGGATCTCCGCCAGGATCGCGCTCATCCGCCGCTCGTCCATCACGTGGTGCACCGCCGGGAACAGGAAGAACTGCCGCTCCTGCGCCAGCACCTCGCCGCTGGTCGGGTTGATGAGCTCCACCCGCTCGATCTCGTCCCCGAAGAGCTCCAGCCGCACGGCGTACTTTTCGTACGCCGGCCACACCTCCAGCGCATCGCCCCGAACCCGGTACTTGCCCCGGATGAACTCGACGTCGGTCCGCTGGTACTGCATCGCGTTGAGCGCCAGCAGCAACTCGCGCCGCTGGATGCGGCTCCCCGCCGTCAGCGTCAGCACTTTCTGCGAATACGCCTCGGGCGACCCCAGCCCGAAGATGCACGACACGCTCGCCACCACCACCGTGTCGCGCCGGCTCAGGATGCTGCTCGTCGCCGCCAGCCGCAACTGGTCCAGCTCGTCGTTCCGCGACGAGTCCTTCTCGATGTAGATGTCCCGCGCCGGGATGTACGCCTCCGGCTGGTAGTAGTCGTAGTAGCTCACGAAGTAGTTGACGCTGTTGCCCGGGAAGAACTCCCGCAGCTCCTCGAACAGCTGCGCCGCCAGCGTCTTGTTGTGGCTGATGATGAGCGTCGGCTTCTGCACCCGCGCAATCACGTTCGCCATCGTGAACGTCTTGCCCGTCCCCGTCGCCCCCAGCAGGCACACCGCCCGCCGCCCCTCGCGCAGCCCGGCCGTGAGCTCCCCGATCGCCCGCGGCTGGTCGCCGGTCGGCTTGAACGGACTCACAACTTCGAACGGCCGCTGAACCGCGAGCATCGACAAGTGTACGAACGAAGCAACGGACCCAACGCGGACGCGCCCGGCCTTCCGCGCCCCTCCGACCCCACCCTCGCCCCTCCTCCGCCCGACCGCATCCGCATCCCGCCCCGGCACGCACCTCCCCGCCTCCACACCCTTAGTTAGCCCGCCTAATCACCTCGCCCCAGGCCCCGCCACGGGAGACTCCACACCACCCGGGCGTACCATCGCACGGCCGCCCGCAGCATCCAAGAAGATGGGGCGCAAGCGACCACGCGAAAGGAATCCGATGGCCAGCAGCAACGTTCACACCTTCACCGACGCCAATTTCCAGTCCGAGGTCCTCTCCGCCAAGGAGCCCGTCCTCGTTGATTTCTGGGCCGAATGGTGCATGCCCTGCAAGATGCTCACCCCGACCATCGACGCCCTGGCGTCCGAATACGCCGGCCGCATCAAGGTCGGCAAGGTCGACACCGACTCCAACCGCGACGTCTCCGTCCAGTTCGGCATCCAGGCCATCCCCACCGTCCTGCTCTTCCAGAACGGGCAGGTCAAGAAGAAGTTCGTCGGCCTCCAGAGCAAGGGCGACTTCGTCGCCGCCGTCGAAACCGTCCTCAAGGGCTGATCCCGCACTCGCCCGCCCGTCCGCCGGGGCGGCCCGGCGACGCCCGGTGTGCAGGCGGGGGCGGTTGACGGCCCGTGGAAGAGCGGGGGGGCGGGGCGGCAGGGAGCTCGCGCGTGAACACCAACGGACACGGTCCGCGGCCCGTCCCGGCCCGCCCCAAGGGCGACGCCAAGCTGCGCTGCGGCGTCGTCGGCGTCGGCCGCATGGGCCAGCACCACGCCCGTGTCTACTCGACCCTTCCGGGGTGCACCCTCGTCGGCGTCGTCGACGCCAGCGAGGCCCGCGGCCGCGAGATCGCCGGCAAGTTTCGCTGCGACGCCATGACCGACGTGGGCGAACTGCTCAGCGCCGGCGTCGACGCCGTGAGCATCGCCGTGCCCACCACGCGCCACCGCGCCATGGCCGAGCCCCTGCTCGAGGCCGGGGTCGCGTGCCTGATCGAGAAGCCTCTGGCGCAGAACGTCGAGGACGCCTGGACGCTCAAGGAAGTCGCCGAGCGCACCGGCTCGGTCCTCATGGTCGGCCACATCGAGCGCTTCAACCCCATCATGCGGGCCCTGCGCCGCGAGCAGGCGGCAAGCCTGCCCATCATGCCGCGGTTCATCGAGGTTCACCGCGTCAGCCCCATGACCTTTCGCTCCGTCGACGTCGGCGTCGTCATGGACATGATGATCCACGACCTCGACGTCGTGCTCATGCTCATGGGCGGGCGCGAGCCCACCGAGGTCCAGGCCGCCGGCGTCCCCGTCATCACCGAGCACGAGGACTTCTGCAACGCCCGCCTCACCTTCGAGCAGCCCTGGGGCAAGTGCGTCGCCAACGTCACCGCCAGCCGCCTCGCCCTCAAGACCGAGCGCGTCACCCGCATCACCGGCGAGAACGCCTACGTCAAGATCGACTACGCCGCCAAGAAGGGCGTCGTCATCCGGCGCACCGCCAACGAGATCCAGATGCGCGAGGTCCGCGAGGCCATCCGCCAGGGCGCCGACCTCACCAACCTCAAGTGGGGCGAGCTCGTCCAGGTCGAGGAACTCACCGTCGACGACGCCGAGCCCATCCTCGAGGAAATCAAGGCTTTCATCGCGGCCGTCCGCTCCGGCGAACGTCCCGAAATCGACGCCACCGCCGGTTTCGTCAACGTCCGCACCGCCGAACGCATCGTCCAGCAGGCCCGCGCCGACTGGCCGGTCTCCACCGCGAACGTCGGCGGGGCCTGATCAAGTCACCCCACGCTGCGGCACCCCCGCCCGCCATCCGCCCCACCGTGTGGCCGTCCTGCGGTTGCCGAGTACACTGTGGGGTCAGAACCGGGACGGCGGACCGCCCAGCGCAACGGGCACGTCCGATCACCATCGCCCTGCGGCGTGGTGAGGCGGCCTCCAAACAGGTCGCCCGATCGTGGTGGATCGACACCGCCCCGCGGGTGGGATCACCGTTGGTTTCGGGCCCCCAGCCCGCCAACGATCCCCGCTCACGCTGAACCCGTCCGCCGCCCGGAACCAGACCCGGCCCGGCAAGGACGGACTCACCTTTCGCCCGTGCGCGAGCGCGACGCACGGGGCCGACGTCCGATCGCGCCGGTGAACGCCCGATGACATCCGCCCCGTCCACGCCCTCCTCCCCCCAGCCTTCCCCCGCCGACGTCGTGCCCCCAGGCACCCAGGCCCCAGCGCCCGACGCCGCCGTCCCCCAGCCGGGCGCCCCCGCCAAGGCCGCCGATTTCTCCGCCGAAACCCAGGCCGAGATCGACGCCGCCATGGCCGTGCTCGAAATGGGCGGAGCCACCACCCCCGCCCGCGGCGGCCGCGGCAAAAAGCCCCGCGAACAGCAGCGCTCCGAGCCCGTCGAGGCCAAGCCCCAGGTCACCCCCGTCGGCGGCCTCCGCCAGGCCATCCGCGGCCCGCGCGTCGTCCAGGCCGGCCGCGAGCACCGCACCGGCACCCTCGTCTCCGTCGGCCCCACCGACCTCTTCCTCGAGTTCGGCCCCAAGGAACTCGGCGTCGCCGCCCGCGCCCAGTGGCCCGACGACCAGCTTCCCAAGGTCGGCGAGCCCATCGAAGTCGTCATCGACCGCTACGAGCCCGCCGAGTCCATCTACGTCTGCTCCCGCCCCGGCGCCGTCGTGAAGGCCGCCTGGGAGATGCTCGAGGTCGGCACCGTCGTCGAGGCCCGCGTCGTCGGCGTCAACAAGGGCGGCCTCGAGCTCGAAGTCGCCAACCACCGCGCCTTCATGCCCGCCAGCCAGGCCTCCCTCGAGCGCGTCGAGGACCTCTCCACCCTCATCGGTGAGAAGTTCCCCTGCGTCGTCGCCCAGGTCGACCGCCGCGGCAAGGGCAACATCGTCCTCTCCCGCCGCGACCTGCTCGAGCAGGAGCGCAAGACCAAGGCCGAGAAGCTCCGCGCCGAGCTCAAGGAAGGCGACGTCGTCGACGGCGTCGTCCGCAAGATCATGCCCTTCGGCGCCTTCGTCGACATCGGCGGCATCGACGGCCTCGTCCACATGTCCGACCTCACCTACGACCGCGTCAACTACGGCGAGAACGCCGTCGCCAAGCACGTCAAGGTCGGCCAGCAGGTCAAGGTCAAGGTCCTCAAGCTCGAGTGGGACAACAACCGCCTCTCCCTGGGCATGAAGCAGCTCGCCGGCGACCCCTTCGCCACCGCCACCCAGACCATCACCGAGGGCGCCGACGTCTCCGGGCGCGTCACCCGTCTCGCCGAGTTCGGCGCCTTCCTCGAGGTCGCCCCCGGCGTCGAGGGCCTCGTCCACATATCCGAGATCGCCCACCGCCGCATCGGCTCCCCCGGCGACGTGCTCAAGGTCGACCAGGTCGTCACCGCCAAGGTCCTCAAGGTCGACCCCGACGGCCGCAAGATCTCCCTCAGCATCAAGGCCACGCAGCCCGCCCCCGAGGTCCCCGGTAGAAAGGGCGACAGCGGCCCCAAGCGCACCGCCGAGGAAATCATGAAGGAATCTCCGGCCCTGCGGCGCCTTCGTGAGAACTTCGCCAAGCAGAAGGGCAAGCAGGGCTTCAAGGGCGGTTTGAGCTAAGCACCCGGCGCCGGGCCGCAGCCCCCGCCGGTCTTCGGAGGGGTTCACGCGCGTGCCGAGCACCGGTCCCAGCAAGCTCGTCATCGGCATCGTCCTCGCGCTGTCCATCGCGCCCATCGTTGCCGTCGCCCTCTTCCTTGGCGGCTCTTCCACCTCCCGCTTCACCGGCGCCAGTTCGGCCCTGCTCGCCTTGCTCATCCCCGCCCCGTTCGCGGGCGCGGCGTGGTTCTTCGCCCGCCGCCTCGAACGCCGCGGCCGCCCGCGCCATGTCGTCTACCCCGTCGCCATGGGCCTCGCCCTGCTCGCCGCCGGCGCCGTCTTCCTCGCCGTCGACCCCACCGCGGCCATCACCCTCGGCTCCTCCCTCGCGTGGATGGCCCCGTTCATGCTCGGCTTCTCGCTCATCGGCCACGGCGCCAGCCGGCGCATCGGGAGCGACAAGCACTGCGCCAAGTGCGAGTACCCCTTCATCGACGACCCCGACGTGATCCGCTGCCCCGAGTGCGGCGCCGGCTGGCTCGGCATGTTCGGCACGCTCACCGGCAAGCGTCAGTCCTCGCGCCGGGCCGTGTGCGTCGGCATTGCCCTCGTCGGCGTGGGCGTCGGCGTGCAGATCGGCGGGGCCGCGTTCCCCGGCGCGTGGATGCGCCTGGCCCCGACCTCGCTGCTCGTGCACCAGGCCGTCCACCACCGCGGCTTCGACAACGACTACTGGAAAGCCCTCGCGACCCGCACGCTGTCGCCCGAACACGAGCACACCCTCGCCCTCGGCCTGCTCGACGACCGCCTCGCCGGCGAGCGCTGGAGCGCCGACGACGAGACCTGGCTCGACGGACGCGTCCGCGCCGGCAGCCTTCCACCTGCGCTCGTCGACCGCTACTTCGCCGAGATGGTCGGCGTCCGCGAAGCCCGGCTCGTCCCGGTCGACGAAGACGCCGGCGGCGTGCTCCTGCAGGTCGAGGCCCCCAACCGCGCCAACATCCGCAATACCCAGGTCACCGCCGTGGTCATCGAGGGCTGGTGGGTCGACGGCCGGTTCCAGCCCGAGCCCGACGCCGGGCACGTGCGGTCGAACTACGCCCTCGACGCCGACCGCTCGCTCTCGGGCTCGGTGAACGCGATCCGCCTGTACGTGCCGCGTGCGGCCAAGCCCGTCAGCGTCACCTTCGCCGGCTGGATCGCCATCGGCCCGTTCCCGACCATGACCTGGCAGGCCTCGTGGTCCATCCCGCCCGGCACGCCCGGCGCCACGCCCACGGTCGCCGGCGCCACAAGCTGGCTCCGCCGCTTCGAGGTCACCACGACCGTCGGGTCCGCGCCCGTGCCGGCGCCCCTGCCCCTGCCCGTGTCCGTGCCCGTGCCCGTGCCCGTGCCAACGAAGTGACCCCGTTCACACGCCCGTCGAGCCGAACCCGCCCGCGCCCCGCCCGGTCGCGTCCAGCGAATCAACCACGCTCACGCCCGCCCGCGCCACCGGCGCGATCACCATCTGTGCGATCCGCATGCCGTGCCGCACGCTGAACGGCTCGGGCCCCAGGTTGATCAGCGGCACCATGACCTCGCCCCGGTAGTCGGCGTCGATCGTCCCCGGCGCGTTGGGCATGCTCACGCCGTGCTTGCTCGCCAGCCCCGACCGCGGGCGCACCTGCGCCTCGAACCCCGGCTCCAGCGCCATCGCGAACCCGCACGGAACGAGCACCGGCCGCCCGCCCCGCGCCACCGGCACGAGCACGACGCCACCCGCGTCCTCCTGTTCGACCGTCAGGCACGCCGCCAGGTCCATCCCCGCGGCGTGCTCGCTCTGGTACGCGGGCGCCGCCGCCCGGGGCGACAGGAGCTTGATCTGGAGCGTGGTGTTCGGGGCGGTCATTCAGCGGGCCTGGCGAGTGACGCCGGACCAGAGGCTTGGCGAAGGTCCGGATCGGCAGTCGATCGAGCGTTTCAAAGAGATCCCTACTTTCGAAGACTCGGGTCCGACGTCACGGACGCATCACCCTTCCAGGTACGTATACCCCTCCAGCCCGTCGTCGTAGAACTTGAGCAGGCTCTTGCCCTCGGCGAGCGTCAGCCGCCCCTGCCGCTGGGCGGCTTCGACGTCCTGGCGCATCGCCCGCTTGAGGTCCTCGTGGTCGTACTGCACGTACTGGAGCACTTCCTCGACCGTGTCGCCCTCGATCACCTCGTCGATGACCCACTCGTCCCGCTCGCCGTCGAGGCTGATGTGCACCGCGTGCGTGTCTCCCAGCAGGTTGTGCAGGTCGCCCAGGATCTCCTGGTACGCCCCCAGCAGGAACACGCCGAGGTAATACGGCTCGTAGTCCGAGGTCGCGACCGAGTCCGGGCCCGGGGTCGCCGTCGGCAGCGGGCGCAGTTCGTGCAGTTCCAGGATCTTCTTGTCCACCCGCTTGTCGACGAAATGGTCGATCTTCCCGTCCGAGTCGCACGTGATGTCCGACAGGATGCCGCGCCGCGTCGGCTCCTCGTCCAGCCGGTGGATCGGCGCGATCGGGAACAGCTGGTCGATCGCCCACGAGTCGGGCATCGACTGGAACAGCGAGAAGTTGCAGAAGTAGATGTCGCTCAGGATCTCCGGCAGGCTCTCGAACTCCTCCGGCACGTCCCCCTTCTTGGCGCATTTCTCCAGGAGCTTGCGCCCGATGCTCCACACGAGCTTCTCGGCCGCGGCCCGCATCGGCAGCGTCATGTACCCCAGGCTGAACAGGCTCATCGCCTCGTCCCGCGCCTGCATGGCGTCGTGGTACGCCTCGACCAGGTTGCGGTCGGTCATGCTCGTGTACGCCTCGAGCAGGTCCAGGATCGGCTGGGGGACCTCCCCGCCCCGCTCGGTCTCGGCCTTGATGAGCGACTCCACCTCGTCGGTCGACGCCACGCCCTCGAACGTGCTCGCCCCCAGAACGTCCACGATCAGCACGCTCGAATACGCCACCATCGCCCGCCCGCTCTCCGACAGGATCTGCGGGTGCGCCACCCCAGCGTCGTCGCACACGCTCTTGATGCGGTACACGACGTCCGCGGCGTACTCCGTCACCGAGTAGTTGATGCTCGACGCCCACGCCGACTGCGAGCCGTCGTAATCGACCCCCATCCCGCCGCCGATGTCGAGCATCCCCATCTTCGCGCCCAGCCGCACCAGCTCGGCGTAGATGTGCGTCAGCTCGTTGATCGCGTTCTTGAGCACGCGGATGTCGTACAGCTGGCTGCCCACGTGGCAGTGCAGCATGTTCAGGCAGTCGAGCATGTCGTGCTGCCTGAGGTACTCAACCGCCCGAAGGATCTCGCTCACGAACAGGCCGAACTTCGACCGCACCCCCGCCGACGATTCCCAGCGCCCCGCGCCCTTGGACGAGAGCTTCACCCGCAGCCCGATCCGCGGGCGCACGTTGTAGCGCTTGGCGTGCTTGACGATGAGCTCGAGCTCGCTGAACTTCTCGACCACCGGGATGATGTTCCGCCCGAGCTTGGTCGCCAGGATCACCGTCTCGATGAACTCGTCGTCCTTGAAGCCGTTGCAGACGATCGGCATCCCGTTCACGCCCGGGCCGCCCGCCACCGCCGACAGCCCCAGCACCGCGAGCAGCTCGGGCTTGGACCCCGCCTCCAGGCCGAAGCCCAGCTCGACCGCCAGGTTCGCCACCTGCTCGCACACGTGCCGCTGCTGGTTCACCTTGATCGGGTACACGCACGAGTAGCTGCCCGTGTACCCCTGCTCGGTGATGGCGTCGTCGAACGCCTTGCGGATCTCCCGCAGCCGGTGCTCGAGGATGTCGTTGAACCGCAGCAGCACCGGCGTGTGGATGCCGCGCTCGCGCAGGCCCTCCACGACCGTGTGCAGGTCGATCGACCTGGCGGCGTCCTTGGTGGGCAGGACCGTGAGGTGTCCGGCGGGATTGACCGCGAAGTAGCCCTTGCCCCAGTCGGCCAGGCCGTAGAGGCGGGCGGAATCTTCGACGGTCCAGCGCCCGTGCAGGAACGCCTGGCGCGGAGACGAGAGCGTTGCCATCGTGGCAATGACCTTCCGGACGAGACGTGCCGGGGAACTGCTCTTCAAGCGGGCCGGCGTGGTTGGTCCAGAGCCGGCGGAGCGTCGTGCGAGCGCTTCAAGGTCCCCGCGGTTCGCTGCCGCCACCATCGGCGCGGGGACACGTCGGCAAAACGATACACGCCGCGCGGGGCGTGACAAGCGCCATGTGCCGAAGTCGCGTCGCGCCCCGCCGGGCCGCCGCCGCCCGTCGCGCCGCGCACCGCGCGGGCCAGCCGGAGCATCGCCACGCTCCACAGCGCAACCGACAGGAGCGGCCCCACGACGATGCACACCCCCACGAGCCCCACGAGCGGAACGCCGACCTGCAGGTCCTCGAACCAGTGCTTGAGCGTCCAGTTGGGGATCCGGGCAACCAGTTCCGCCGCCAGCGCCAGCGCCGACCACCCGGCGACCAGCAGCGCCAGCCCCGCCACGATCGCCGCGGGCGCCCGGGCTTCGAGTGAAAATCGTGTGAACCACAGCACCGCCAGCGCGCCCAGCACGAGCACCGACGCACCGCTGCCGAACCTCGCGGCCATGAACGCCCCGGACGGGGCCACCCGCCCGCCGCCGCGGACCTCCCGGGCCGCCAGCATCGCGATCCCCGCCGCGATCACGACCGCGTGCACCAGCACGACCGCCAGCGCAAGGTCGATCCAGACCTCGGACGCGTCCGCGTGCACCAGCACGCTCACGGTCCCGGCCACGATGCAGGCGCACATCGACAGCCCGGCCCAGCCGGCCACGCTCGCGCCGGCCGCGGCCCGGGCCCGGAACCCGCGGTCCGCCCGCTCGAGCGGCGCCAGCGCGCCGAATTCCGACGAGACCGCCCCGCACTCCGGGCACGTCGCCCCCCGCTCCAGCCCGCCCAGCGAATACCCGCAGCTGTGGCACGTCGGCGCCGCCGGCGCCAGCGTTGGCTGACTCTGCGCGAGCAGTTCGAGAACACCCCGCCGGGCCGGTTGGTCAGCCAAGGACGTGCTCCTCGCAGGCCGGCACGGCCCGCGGCGACGCGATCCGGGTCCGCACCCGCACCAGCAGCCAGATCCACACGCCCCCGGCCACCACCGGCCCGAGGCACGCCAAGGGCGCGAACAGCGCCAGCGGCACCATCGCATACCGAAACGCCCACACATGGTCGCGAAGCCGCTCGTCCCCGGCCCGCTCGGCGAGCGTTCCCATCACCCACACCGAGCCGGCCGCCGCGGTCACCAGCGTCGAACTGGCCACGATCAGCGAGAAAATCCCCACCGACTCGTCGAACCGCAGCACCGTGCCGACCAGGCCGGTGAGGGCGGCGAGGGCGGCCAGGCAACTTGCCACTTGCGTCATTCCTGTGGCGGTCCGCGGGTCGCTCAGGCGCTCTCGATCATCCGTCGCCAGCAGAAGCAGTCCCAGCCCGCACACGGTCTGCGCGCCCAGCAGAGCCACCAGGAAGACCTCACCAAGCCCCTCGGGGCCGCCGACAAAGGCCTGGCGGATCATCACAAGCAATCCCAGGAGCGCGCCCAAACCGCCCACCGCGGCCAGCGTGGCCCCGCGCCGCAGCCGCCGCCGATACGCGGGCAAGGTCTCGCTGAGCCGCCACGCCCCCGCGAACGCCACCCCGTCCGAGCCGCACTCCGGGCACGCCGCGGCACCCGGCAGGCCCGCAAGCACGTACCCGCATTCGGCGCAGCGGGCATCCGCCCCGTGCACGCCCGGGGCGCCTGGCACCGAGTTGGGTTCGCTGGCAACGGGCATGGGCGGAGCGATCGCACGCACCATCTTGTTTGGTCACGAGGGCCTCACGTTGCGTCCACTCGCCTGGCGTCCATGATCCGGCGCCATAGCCGCACATTCATGAAGGTCCACAGCATCAGGGCCAGGCCCGGCCCCACCCCAAGCGCGCAGGCCCCGAGCACGCTCAGCACCAGCATCGCCCCAAGCAGGTCGTCGAAGATCTCGGCCAGACGCGTGTCGGGCGTGCGCCGGGCCAGAAAGCCGCTGTTTGGAACCGTGGCGAGCAGGCCCACCGCCACGCCCGCGGCCGCGCACAGCGCGGTCACGCCCGCCAGCGCGGTCGCCTCGGCGGCGAACGCGACCACCGAGACTGCGCCGCAGGCCAGCGAGAGCACGCCGCAGGCGCGCAGCACGCCGGCCCAGTACGTCCGCGGAACGTACGTGATCCCCCAGCGCTCGCGGGCGGTCACCAAGACCATCCCCACCCCGCCGCAGAACCATGCGCCGATCAACCCGGGCACGAGGTACGGCTCGGTCGCCGCCCACCACTGGCCCCTGGCGAGCGAGACGCCCGCGAAGGCGGCTGTCGCGGCGAGGGAGAATCCGCACGCAACCAGGCAGAGCGTTCCGGCGCTGACCTGCGCGAGATAGGTGGGGTCCGCCTCGGTGAGGGCGATGATGCCGATGGCGTTGCGCGCGTCGGAGCCGCACTCCGGGCACGCGGCGTCGGAGGTCAGCCCCTCGAGCCGATATCCGCAGCGTGCGCACCGCGCGTCGGGGCGGTGCAGCGGGGTGCGCCGCTCGGCGTGCTCGGCCTGGTCGTGCCCGTCCGTCATCGACCCACTCCGAGTCCGGGCCGCTCAGGCGGCCGCGGGAGACTGTTCGTCCGGGGCGGTTGCGAGTTCCTCGCGCAGGGCGCGCTGCACCCGCAGCACGCCGCTGAACGTCGCCGGGATGATGCAGAACAGCAGCACCATGCTCTCCATGCCACGGACGCTGCTGGGCGTCTCGGGCGTGCTCACGACGGCCCGGGCAATCGCCAGCCCGGCCCACACCGGCGCAACCCACGCCAGCCACGTGAACGTGGAGCGGGGGGCCAGCACGCGGGCGCCACGGTGGTAGCGGGCGTCGCGGGTGCGGTGCCACAGGCCGGCGTTGACGATGGCGAGCGACGCGATCGTCAACGCGAACGGCACGGCGAACGCCGCCCCGAACAGCGATTGGTGCGACGTCGACCACGGCGGCAGCACGAGATACCCCGTCGCGACCGCGAGCGAGGCCGCCGTCCCAACGGGCAGACCCACCCGCGCGGCCCAGGATCGCAGCGGCGTCACCACGCCTAGCAGGCCGGCGGTGACGAGCCACCCCAGGCACGCGAGGCCCCACCCGATGACCGAAGTCATCATGACGGTGCGCCCGATCCAGTGGCCGCCAAATGCGAGCGATGAGATGCCGAAGGCGAGCACGAACACCCCGAACCCGCCGACCACGCCCCACGAGCACCAGGCGAGCGCTCGCGACGTCAGCAGCAGCCGGCGCTGCTGACGCGGCGAAGTGGTCCGGCGCAGCAGCAGCGGGTCCTCCGCTTCGAGCACGATCTCGCCGCACTCGGGGCAACGGGGAAACTCCACGGGGTAGCGGCAGCGCGGGCACAGCAGCGTCGGCGCCGTCGCGCCGGCAGCGCGGCGGGGGTGGGGCGCGGCGGTGTTCGGCGCTGACGTGCTCACGCGTAGCGGTACTCGATCGGCGCGTCGACCTCGGGGTGCAGGCTCGCGTGCACGGGGCAGGCGTAGCCGACGGCCTCAAGGCGCGGGCGCATGTCGGCGGGGAAGCCCGCGGGGATGTTTACCACGACGGGGAGGCGGGCGATGCGCCGCTGGGCGGGCGGCTGGGTCATGTGCTTCTCGACGCTCGCCGTGGCCCCGGTGATGTTCAGGTTCTGCCGCTCGGCCCACATGGCGATGGTCGTGAGGATGCACGACGCGAGGCCCGCGGCGACAAGGTCGGTGGGGCTGAAGGCGGTCGCGTCGCCGCCGATGTCCTTGGGGGCGTCGGTGCGGAGCACCTTGCCCGGACCCTCGGCCATGGGGTGGGAGAGTTCGCACTTCTTGTTGCCGGTGTACGTGGCGGCGATGGTGAGCATGGGATGAGGGTAGCGAGTTCGGGGTGGAGGTTGCCGTCCCTGCGGGTGCGGTCGCTGCGCCCCCTCGCTTTCGGATGGGGGTCGTTGTGCCGCGATCGGAGGATTGTGGACCCGGGACGCCACGCGCCGGGTCAAAGCACCCGGCGGGGCATGGCACCCGATCTGGGCGGGGTACGCCGCCGTCGAAGGGGCGGGTGACGTGCTCGTTGAGCCGGGAGTTCTGGAGCCTGTCGTCGTGGTAGTTGGGGTCCTTGTGGGGCGGGGTCGGGGGGAACTCGGCCGGGGGGACGGCGCAGCCGAAGTCGGGTTCGATGTCGTCGCCCTTGGCGCGGAGGATCGTCGAGGCGACGCGCCGGATCTCGGCGAACTGGGTTTCGGGGTCGAGCCGGTCGAGCAGGATGCAGAGCTTCTTGAGCGCGAGCAGTTTCGCGCCGGCGAGGGCTCGGGAGACGTGGAGTTCGTGTTCGTGCATGGGCGTGATCGCGCGTTGGTGTTTGTGCGCGCCTCTATAGAGGGGGGCGCGGACCGATTTGCGCGCGCACATGCGCCGATGCGGAGGGTGGCGAAGTGGCTAAGTGGCGGAGGGGACGAGAGATAAAAATTCTGCAGAAAATTCCGACGCCGCCTTCATGTGGTACACGGATGCGCGCGCAAAGGCGGCAACGGCGCAGTTGTGCGCGAGAATGCGGAGATGCGCTTGGAGGCGAGGTGGATCGAAGCGTCCGGACCTTTCGCTGTGCTCAGTGGGGTCCAATCCAGAAGCTTGGACACGCTAGTGACCCGCGGAGCCGCTTCAGTCCGGTACGCGACCACATTCCGGGCAACGCGTCGGCGTGCCCGACAGGTCGTAGCCGCACTCCGCACACCCCGTCGGGCTCCGCCTGTCCATTCGCCATCGTGCCACGAACCCCCGCATACGACGCACCCCGCGCGGCCCGTACCACAGCCCGAGCCCGGCGCCGACGAGGGGCACCACGACCAAGCCAACGTTTATCGCGCGACCGCTGGGAATCGGGCGCACATGGACTCCGTCCCCAACCGAGAGCTCGGCGAGGTCGCGTCGTTCCGGCCGATGGGAGGAACCGGTGAACGCGCTGTCGATAGCCGCGGCGTACTTGCGCCGGATCTCAGCGACTTCCGCGGGCGAGAAGTCCCCGCCAGAAAGCACGAGTGTCTGCGTGGTGACAGCGGTTCCCGGAGCCAGCAGGCCGGTGGTTCGCCGCTGCACGAGCCATGTGAGTTGCCCGGTGGTTGTCCGGTCGACGCTCTCGGTGTAGCGAGGGTCGCCCGACGCTCGGACGATGACGGTGATGCCGTCACCGGAACGCACGGCGATTGCGGGGTAGCCGTACAGCCACGGGCCCGTCGCTCGCCGCGGGTCGGCCGCCCATGGCCGCCAAAGCCAGCCGATCTCGTGCGCCCCGATTTTCGAGTAGTGGCACGCGACGGGAATCAGCGCGACGTACACCAAGCCCAGCACGAGGCTCGAGAACGCGACGATCCGGCGGACATGACGCATTGTGACCCGCACAGGTGATTGTTCGGACGGACCGGCTGTTGCGTTGCGAGGAACTTGTGATGCGGTGGCCCCTCCCTTACGGTCGGGGTGCGTGAATGGCAGGGTTGGATGTTGGCGGCGTGCCGTTCGACGTGAGCCATTCGCCGCACTCGGGGCACCGGTCAGGGGTGGCTGAGATGTCGTAGCGGCAGCGGGGGCAGCGTTGGGCGTTGGGGGCGGCTTGGCGTGCCAAGGGCTGGAAGATCGTTGATGCCAAGTGTGGCGCTACCCGGCGCAGGGTGATTGCAGCCAGCACGGCCGCGGTGATGGCGATCACGTCCCAGATGATGCCGAGCGGGATAAAGCGTGAGAGTCCGTCGTCACCGGCCTTGATGGCGGCGAGCAGCGGCGGCGAGATCGAAGGCTTGGCGGCGCGGGACAGGGCGGCGACGTAGAGCCTGCGGATCTCGGCGAGTTGGGCGGCGGTCATGTCCGGGATGTCGAAGTTAGCTTGCTCGATGTCGACCTTGGTCGAGATTGTGCGCACGACCGGAGCGAGAAGCCCGACGGATGAGCTGCGCGGACGCCAGTCGACGAACGCGAGGATGGCGGGGTCGCTCGGGTTCATCCGGCGATACTCGTCGGGGCGTTCGTGTTCGAGAATGACGTCGATACCGGTGGGGGTCTGGATTGCAATTGCGTCGTGGCCGCGGAAGCTGATGCGGGGGGCGAACATGCTGCTGAGAGAAGGCCAGGGGCCGAGGATCCGGTGGCGGTACTCGTGGCTCCAGAAGATCGATACGAAGAAGAGGAGCCCATAGGCGATCGCGACCGTGCCCAGCGAGCGCCGGAGTCGCTTTCGGTTGTCAGGGCTCCACGGCATGGTGGATGATGCGCACGGGGGCGGGGGGCGGTTCGGGCGGTCGGGAAGCGCCTCCCTCTCGTCTCAGCGGCTGGACGCCGCTGAGACGGGTCTCCCTCCGCCGGTGGCGGAGGGAGATCTCTGGGCGCGGAGGCCCGCTCGTGTACGCTCGGGGTTCGTACGATGCGGTGAATGTCGTGCGAAACTGCGAACAACAACGCCACGCCGCCGAGTCCGGCGATTGCGCCGGGTGGGGAGGGGATCGACGCCGCGGGGGTGGCGGCGGAGCTTGGGCGGCGCGGCGGTGGGGGGACTGGTGGGGGGAGTGGTGGGGGGGCCGACCCGCGTGTCACCGCCATTCTCCCCGCGTTCGACGCGCCGTTCTTCCAGGCCGGTCTTGCCGGCTACTCCGACGCCGCGATGCGCATCATCGCCCGGCGGCACGGCTGCCCGCTGTGCGTGACCGAGGCCCTGCTCGACCGCACGCTGCTGGCGGGCGGCAAGGGGTTCGTCAAGGCGGACCTGGGGGAGATCGCGGACAACGTGCCGGGCGGGGCCGAAGACCATCCGCTCGTCGGCCAGATCATGGGTTCGGATCCCCACGAGATGGCCGCGGCCGCGATCAAGATGATCGAGCAGGGCAAGCGTCCCCCGAAGGACTACCGGATGCTGGCGTACAACGGCACGCCGCCGTCACAGGTCGAGCGCTGCCACCTGCGTCAGCCCGGGGGCAAGCAGGTGGGGGTGTGGCCGGTGCACGCGGACCTGAAGGGTGGCGTGGGGGCGAACGGCGGGTGCGCAAACGGCGCCACGCCGATCGCCCCCGTCCCGTCCGAACGCACGTTCGCCACGATCGACGTCAATCTCGCGTGCCCGGTGAAGAAGATCGACAAGAAAGCCCGCGGCGGGCACTGGCTCAGCGAGCCCGATGGGGCTATTGCCATCCTCAAGGCCGTGCGCGACGCGCTGCCGGCGTCGATCCCCTGCACCGTGAAATTGCGGCGAGCATACGACGACACGCCCGAGATGGCCCGCAACTTCGAGCGGATCATCGACGCGTGCTTTGACCTGGGGTATGCGTGGGCGACCGTGCACGCGCGGACGGTCGAGCAGAAGTACATCGGCCCGTCACGCTGGGACATCCTGCGCGACATCGTCGCGCGCCGGCCGGGGCGGCTGATCTTCGGGTCGGGGGACGTGTGGGAGGCGGCGGACATCTTCCGCATGATCGCGTACACCGGGGTTGTGGGCGTGAGCGTGGCGCGCGGGTGCATCGGGAACCCGTGGATCTTCCGGCAGGCGCGTGACATGCTCGCCGGGCGTGTGCCGCAGGCGCCGACGCTCGCCGAGCAGCGGGCGGTGCTGCTGGAGCATTTCGAACTGTCGGTGGCGGTCAACGGCGAGGGGCTCGCCAGCCGGACGATGCGCAAGTTCGGGATCCGCTTCGCGGCCCACCATCCCCGGGCCGAGGAGGTGCGGCGGCGGTTCATCGGGGTGACGTCGCTGGGGGACTGGCACGCGGTGCTGGAGCGGTACTACGGGCCGCGGCCGGGCGAGGTTGAACCGATGGCGGGCGCTGGCGCCGAGTCCGCGGATTCAGGCCGCGCGTGACGCGAATGGGCACGTGCTCCGCGGCGGCGCGGGGTTGCGTGCGTCGGCCCCGCCGGCGGCGGCGAGGGCGTGCTCGGCCCCTTCGCGCATGAGGTTTCCGACGGCGGCGAGGCTGCGGGACCACTCGGCCTCGATCGCGGAGGTCCACGACGACGCGCACACGTGGGCCATGGCGCGCAGGAGGGTGACGCGGATGAGTTCGTAATGCTCGGGCCTGACGCCGTAGAGCACGTGCCGGGCGCCGAGGCGGATGAGCGATTCGGGGGAGGCCTCGGGGTTGTCGGCGTGCTCGATGACGAGCGAGAGGGCGGCGACGAGGTGGACTTTCTGCCAGGTGGCGTCGCGGCCGAAGAGCGGGCGCAGTTCGGGAGCGGCGTCGAACAGCATTCGGTAGAAAGCTTCGGTGAGTTGTGGCGTGCGGGCGGCGATCTGCGCGCGCGAAAGCAACGTTCGAGCGTGAGGGTTCGCAGCCATGGCGACTCCTGCTCCGGGGTGATCCGCCGCGTTGGGCCGGCGGCCCATTGCGGATGCGAGCGTCCGTACATCGGAGGGTGGAGGATTTGACTGAATCTCATTCCCACTCGATCGTCGCCGGCGGCTTGCTCGTGATGTCGTACACCACCCGGCTTACCCCTCTCACCTCGTTGGTAATGCGGCTTGATACGCGGGCGAGCAATTGTCGGAGTAAACGAGACCAACTGAGGAGTGGCGCGAGGGTCCTCCCGAGATTCAACCAGCAAGGCGCAGCGAGTCTCGATGACTCGTATCGAGCCGTGACAACCCATGTCGTGTGCGCGCGCAGTCCTAGCCCTCCAAACGCGGTTTGGGGCGCGAAGGTGTGGGATTCTTTACTAGGGCGTGTCTGACGGATCATCTGTACGGCGCTTGATCGGCGCACGGTCCGACGGCGTTCGGCGCGTGGTCGGTTGCGCTCGTCCGCGGCCGATGGCATGATTGCGGCGGCACGGAGGCCGCGTC